>FSSH01000146.1_pt1 | contig 139592 bp, 141 predicted proteins | sample 1166101 | NCBI WGS metagenome assembly FSSH01 (sample SAMEA32972668, study PRJEB13176) | freshwater metagenome | biome: Drinking water system; feature: Biomass in drinking water that filtered by 0.45 um membrane; material: drinking water | place: USA | collected 2012-12-20 | depth 0 m
TTGAAATGAATGGGTCTGGACCGTAAGGCATTTTCCGATCAAATGGATGTCTGGCGATCGCAAGAACATGCGTCGATACCACGATAGAGTGCACGATCGGACGCAATAAGGCTGGCGCGGCGTTTGCGCATGGGGAGTTCAGTCCCATGACGAGAGCGCACGACGAGCGCAGGGCAGACAGGGCGTCGTCATCGGGGTGGTCGTTCAGGCCTTGCGGCATACGCAGTCATCACGACGCCAAATGACGTCGTTGTGTACTGCGCCAATGGCAACAAAAATCTACATTCAGATCATGATGATGACAGAACATCATTTGTTCTGGACAGCTGTCGAACGACGTGTACGTGCCAGATCCAGGAGGCCAGAATGCGTCACCTTCCCGCGTTGTTGTTGATTGCTTTGCTCGCCGGATGCCAGGTCAATCGCGAGGCATTCCCGAGACCCACCATTCCCCGGGGCGCTTCCGCTGACGAAATCGACCGCATCCTGTGCCGGCAATCACCGGCCTCCCCCTGGTATGTCCCGTGCGCCAAGGGTGGCAGCCGCTGAGGCTAGCGATCAGCCGCGTTGATCGGCATCATCGCCTCATCCTTCGTGACGCGGATCGCCAGCGTGGTTTTGACATGCGCCACATTGGGCGTGCGCGTCAGGTCGTTGATGATGAAGTTCTGAAAGCTTGAAAGATCATGCGCAACGCATTTGAGAATGAAGTCGGCCTCACCTGACAGCATGATACATTCACGCACCACCGACCATGCCTGAACCTGGGCCTCGAAGGCCTTCAGATCGTGGTCCGCCTGGCTGTGCAGACCAACCATCGCGAACGCCAGAACCTCGCAGCCCAAGCGCTTGATGTCGAGGAGCGCTCTGTAGCCCGTAATCAGACCGGCCTCTTCCAGCCCCCGGACACGGCGCAGACAGGGCGGCGGCGAAATACCGACGCGCCGCGCCAGTTCGACATTCGTCATCCGCCCCTCGCTCTGCAGCAGCGCCAGGATTTTCCAGTCGATGGCATCGAGTTGGGCAATCATGTTTTTTCCGAAGCGATCAGGCGGTAAATATAATGCATTGCAGCGGCAAATACACAGGCGTCGGCGAACGAAGAATCGCTTGTGCCAAAAGCCTTGACGACATTACATAGTCGCTTGACGCTCATGTCCACCAAGCTTACGCCATCCGCCTGGCCGCCTCCTTATGCCTGCATCACGGAACCACACCATGACCGCACAGCACAGCAAGCTTATTATCATCGGCTCGGGACCGGCAGGCTATACGGCGGCCATCTACGCCGCCCGCGCCATGCTGGAACCACTCCTGATCGCCGGCCTGCAACCGGGCGGCCAACTGACGATCACCACCGACGTTGAAAATTATCCCGGTTTTGCCGAAATCATCCAGGGGCCGTGGCTGATGGACCAGATGAAGGCGCAGGCGGAGCACATGGGCACCCGGATGGTCTCCGACATCATCGTCAAGGCTGATCTGTCGCGCCGCCCCTTCCAATTGACCGGCGATAGCGGCACCCTCTACACGGCTGACGCGCTCATCATCGCCACCGGTGCGCAGGCAAAATGGCTCGGCCTGCCAAGCGAACAACATTTTCAGGGGCACGGCGTCTCGGCCTGCGCCACCTGCGATGGCTTCTTTTATCGCAACAAGGAAGTGGCGGTCGTTGGCGGCGGCAATACAGCGGTCGAGGAAGCGCTGTTTCTCACCAAATTCGCCTCGAAAGTAACCGTGATTCACCGTCGCGACAGCTTCAAGGCGGAAAAGATTCTGCAGCAGCGCCTGCTCGCTCATCCCAAGGTCGAGATCGTCTGGAACAGTGCGCTGGACGCGGTGCTCGGTAGTGAAAATCCGCGCGGCGTGACCCATATGCGCCTGCGCGATACGCGCACCGGCGCGCTCACCGAGCGCTCCGTCGACGGCGTCTTCATCGCCATCGGCCACGCGCCATCGGTGGAACTTTTTAGCGGTCAGCTCAAGATGAAGCCGTCCGGCTATTTATGGACGGCGCCGAATTCGACACTGACCTCGCGCGAAGGCGTGTTCGCGGCGGGCGACGTGACCGATGACATCTTCCGGCAAGCCGTCACTGCCGCCGGGATGGGTTGCATGGCAGCCCTTGAGGCAGAAAAATATCTCGCTCATGCGCTGATCGTGACCGCCGCAGCGGAGTAATTCCGCCGTTCCACCGTAACAAAATTCAGAATTCTTGATCGAATGCGATCAAGAATCGACATGTCTCTTCGCCCCAACCCGCATTACGCTGTTACGTCTAGGTCAAGAGGGAAACCAGCTATGGATTGGGACAAGCTGCGGGTCTTTCATGCCGCCGCCGCCGCCGGCAGCTTTACGCATGCCGGCGAAGCCCTGGGGCTGTCGCAATCAGCCGTCAGCCGCCAGGTCTCGGCGCTAGAGGGCGAATTGCGCGTCCCGCTGTTCCACCGTCATGCCCGCGGACTCATCCTGACGGAACACGGAGAGACACTCTTTGGAGCCACCCGCGACGTGTTGCTCAAGCTTGAAACCGTCAAGCAATCGCTCTCCGACAGTCGCGAAAAGCCCAATGGCGAATTGCGCGTCACGACGACGATCGGTCTGGGCGTGGCCTGGCTCGCGAGCCGCCTCAAGGATTTCAGCGAGCGTTACCCCGAGATCAGCATCACGCTGTTGCTGACCGATGAGGAACTTGACCTGTCGATGCGTGAGGCCGATGTCGGCATCAGGTTACGCCAGCCGACTCAGCCCGATCTCATCCAGCGAAAGCTCTTCACTGTTCATTTCCACGTCTATGGTTCAAGCGACTACATCGCCCAGCATGGCGCGCCCACCGATATCGCCGAACTCGATCATCATCGTCTGCTGTCCTATGGTGGCAGCCTGATGAACTATCTGCGCCCGCTTAATCTTCTGCTCCAGGCCGGGCGGACAAATGGCGATCTGCGTCGACCGATCCTGACGGTGAATAACATCACCGCGCTTAAAAACGCGACCGAAAGCGGCATGGGTCTGGCAATTTTGCCCGATTACCTGATTGACGACAAAACCAATCTGGTGCCGCTCATGCCTGGCACGACGATGCCCGCCTTCGATACTTATTTCGTTTATCCCGAGGAGTTGCGCAATCTGGCACGCGTCCAGGTCTTCCGCGACTTTCTGGTCGCCAAGGCACAGGGCTGGCAATATTGAGCATGGCATTGCTGGCGCATATCCGCCATGCCGTTACGCACATTCTCGAATGGGTCTTGGCACGCCATATTGGTATCACGAATAGCGCAAATCGACCTCCCTGCTTTTCGTCTGCGCCCCCAACGCAGTCTGTTCCCACAGTGCCCCAAGCGCTGAAACTTTAAAGCCGGACCTGACAATCAGGCCCGGCTTCTTGTTTTTCGGAAGGTCAGGGACAATGACGGATAGAGGCGCTCGTCACATGAAAAGCCTTTCATTCGTAAGCCCCGCATAGAGCGAGGCCACCTGCTCGCCATAGCCATTGTAAATAACCGTCGGCTGGCGCCCTTCATCAGGGCCGATGACCCGCTCGGAAGCCTGGCTCCAGCGCGGATGCGATACTTGCGGGTTCACATTGGCCCAGAAACCATACTCATTGGGGCCGGATTCCTCCCAGAACGTGCGGGGCCGTTGATCGGTGAAGGTAATGCGGTTGATTGACTTGATCGATTTGAAGCCATATTTCCACGGCAACGCCAATCTGATCGGCGCCCCCATCTGGCGCGGCAGTGGCTTGCCATAGGCACCCGTCACCAGCAGCGGCAAATCGTTCATCGCTTCCTCAATCGTCACCCCTTCAACGTAAGGCCAGGGATAAAAGGCCTGACGCTGGCCAGGTGCCTGGCTGGTGTCCTTGAAGGTCTCGAAGCGGATGAATTTGGCCGACCCGAGCGGCTTGGCGAGCTTGACGAAACTGGCCAGCGTGAAGCCGGTCCACGGAATGGTCATCGACCACGCCTCGACGCAGCGCAGCCGGTAGATGCGCTCTTCAAGCTGAACCTTCTTCAGCAGATCCTCAAACTCGATATCGAACGCGTTTTCAACCAAGCCGTCGACCTTGATCTTCCACGGCTTCGTCCGCAACGCCTGGGCAGCACGAACGACGTTTTTGCTGGTGCCGAATTCGTAGAAATTATTGTAATTGACGGCCTGTGTTTCCGTTGTCACCGGCCGCCCCGCATTGGCGTAGGTCGGGCTGGTTGCGGCCGGATAGTACTCCGCCCCCGGCTCGCCCTGCTGCTGGGCGAAGGCCCTGCCATGGGGAACAAGACTGGCCGCCGCGCCCAGTCCCAGGCCCATCGCCAGCCGCCGGTTCATGACATAGGCTTCCGGAGTTACGCTTGCTTCGCTCATATGCCAGGAAGGGCGCTTAAAATAATGCATCGTAGAAATTCCTCCTAAACTGCGGGAGACAGTGCGCGAGCGCGCGATGACCATCAAATCACATTAAACGGAGCGTGCGTTAACAATGGCTGTATGGTCCAGCCAGGCTCGCAATCAATCAAGTATGAGAATTGGCGCTAGCGGGAGTGGTAGATTGCCCTTTCCCGGCCGGTATCCAGCCCATCTCCCAGATAGCCGTAGCGACCATATTCAGGCTCGATGACAAAGGTCGGACTACGGACATCAAGCGCCAGGCGGGATCGCCTCTCAGCGTCGGGAGCCTTGGGGCGCGCGACTTTCGTCCCGATATTCTGTTTGCGCAGGCCCTTATCATCACTCGCCGCCGTTTGCGCCAGGCTGGCGTCTGCCATCAGCAATATCAGACCGGCTGCGATGCACCCGCTCCTCATCGATTTGGTCATGTCCCGCTCCTCGCGAAAGGCGTCGTCACATCACATCATGTCAAACATACGGGTTGAGCGACAGATGGTTAAACCACCGAGTGGTGCGGCCATCGCCTGCCCGATTGCCGATAATCGCTCACCTCGACCGGTAAATTGTCCTCTCGCGCCCGAAATCCCGATACTGGTCATAGCCATAGGCCGGGCGCTCCACATAATGCCTTGGCACGACATCATACGCTTGCGGCACCACAATCACCCGCCGCCGATAACGCGGTGCACGAACATACCGCCGCTCGACATAGCCATAGCCCGGCCCATAGGCGGGGGCGTAGGTTGGATAGCCACGCTGAGGGTAGCCATATTGCGGGTACACGTACTGGGCGGACGCCGCGCCGGCCATACCCACCAGCACAGCGAGTGCCAGCAAAGAGCGCGTGAACATCGTGGTCTCCGTTCTTTCGAATGCCCATCCGAAGCGATGGTGCATTCATATGAGGAACTGGTTCATCATCTTCGTTGGACTTCAAAGTGGACAGGATGTTGGTCGCGGAATTAAGGCCGGCCTAATCGTTCACGCTAATGTGTTGTGCCATCGCCCTTATCGGCATGTTGCCACCGACCTCTCCCACATCATCTTGAACGACATCACTTTCCAAGATTCGGTGAGAGAAAGGATCGCCGCACCGTATTCTTGACACAAACAGAAACGTGAATTGCGAGGTGGATTCAAACATCGCACATATCGTGCAATCGCCGGATCAGGGAGAGAAGCCATGCGTCTGCTTGTAGCAACTTCGGTCGTGGTGTTGTCATTGATGACAGTCCCTGCATCCGCGCAACGATCCGGCGGGGATGGCCAGAGCAAGGTCTACTTCTGGGAAGACGCCTACAGCTATGGCTGGTCGGATGTCGTTGACCCGCGCCACACCAGCGATCCTCCCAAGGTGATCAAGAAAGCACGCGTGAGCGTCACCGAGCTTTGCGGACGATTGGTGGGGCGCATCATGCGAACCGACCAGTCATCGCGCATCTACTCGACGCAGATGGAAGATTATTGCACCCGCAACGGTGGAAAGATCTGACCCGATGCGCAGCACTTGCCTTTCGGTCATGCTTGGTGCCCTGCTGGTTGCCCATTCGGCAACGGCGGTGATCGCGCGGGGCGATTCGGACGTCTGGTTCTGGGAAAATGAACGCAGTTTCGGCTGGTCGGACGTCCCCGATTCCCAGCGTGGGAACCGGCCGCCGCCACAGATTACCAGCAAGATGAGCGTCGCTGAACGCTGCGGACGGCTGGTTGGACGGCAGACAGTGCGCGATCGTTCGAGCCGTGTTGTCTCGACGCAACTCGAAGACGCCTGCATCCGCAACGGAGGAAAGATTTGATGTCAATACGCGCAGGTCTGTTCGCTATGACAATCGCTGTCTTCTGTGGTGTTCTGCCGACCCGCCATGCGTCCGCCTCCGACGGTCAAACCGTCTGGTTCTGGGAAAACGGGCGCAGCTTCGGCTGGTCCGTCGTGCCCGATTCCCAGCATGGAAACAGGTTGCCACCACAGATTACCAGCAAGATGAGCGTCGCTGAACGCTGCGGTCGTCTGGTTGGCCGGCAGATGCTGCGTGATCGTTCGGGCAGAGTTTACTCGACGCAGCTCGAAGACACTTGCATCCGCAATGGCGGGCAGCTCTGAACCGCCGCCACGGTGGTTTTCTTTAATCGCTGATATCAGCGCAGGCTGGCACAGAAGCGCTGGACGCGCTGGCAGGCGTCTTCCAGCGCTTCAGTTGAGGTTGCATAGGAAATACGGAAATGCGGCGACAGGCCGAAGGCTACGCCCTGCACCACCGCCACCCCTTCGGCCTGCAGCAATTCCTCGGTAAAGATGCTGTCATCGCTGATGACGCGCCCTGAAGGTGTGGTCTTGCCGATGAGACCGGCGCAGGACGGATAGACATAGAACGCCCCCTCCGGTGTCGGGCAGGTGATCCCCCTCGCCTGATTGAGCATAGACACCACCAGATCGCGACGCTCCTTGAACACCTTGTTATTGGCCGCAATGAAATCCTGCGGCCCGTTCAACGCCTCGACCGCCGCCCATTGCGAAATCGAGGACGGGTTTGAGGTTGATTGCGACTGCAGGGTCCCCATCGCCTTGATCAGCGGCTCCGGCCCGCCGGCATAGCCGATGCGCCAACCTGTCATGCAATAGGCTTTTGATACGCCGTTCATGGTCAGCGTGCGGTCATAGAGCCTGGGCTCGACCTCGACAGGTGTGGCGAATTTGAAATCATCATAGACGAGATGCTCGTACATATCGTCAGTCAGAATCCAAACCTGCGGATGGCGCAGCAATACGTCGGTCAGCGCCTTCAGCTCGCCATGCGTGTAGGCAGCGCCCGAGGGGTTCGAGGGCGAATTGAAAATGAACCATTTGGTCTTCGCCGTGATCGCCTTCTCGAGAGCGTCGGGTGTCAGTTTGAAGCCATTCTCAAGCTTGCCCTCAACAAACACCGGCACGCCGCCACCCAGCAGCACAATATCGGGGTAGGACACCCAATAGGGCGCCGGCACGATCACCTCATCACCGGGATTGATGGTGGCGAGCAGAGCATTATAGAGAACCTGCTTGCCACCGGTGCCAACGATGATCTGGCTGGGCTTGTAATCAAGATTATTCTCGCGCTTGAACTTGGCGATGATCGCCGCCTTGAGTTCAGGGATGCCATCGGTCGCGGTGTAGCGGGTTTCGCCACGACGGATCGCCGCGATCGCCGCTTCCTGGATGTTCATCGGCGTATCGAAATCCGGCTCGCCGGCGCCGAGCCCGATGACGTCGCGCCCCGCCGCTTTCAACTCGCGCGCTTTCTGCGTCACCGCGATGGTTTGCGATGGCTTGATGCGCTGCAGGCTGTCGGCGATGAAACCCATGGTCTGTGCTCCTCAGGCGCCGGGACGGCGCGAACGGCGCGCAATCTATGCCTGGTGCACGGCGCGGGCAAGGATGGCGATGGTCATCGGCTCCAAAATTCTGACCTTTTTTCCGGTAGCGCCCGCTACTGGTCTTTGACAAAAGCCTCCCTATGTAATAGACGAAAGTCGAACAGACTTTTGTCTAGCCCGACAGGGCATTTTCGAGAGGCTAAATGATCATGCGTTATGTTGCTCGTTTTCCAATGATCGTGGCAGCGCTGGCCATGATGGCGACCCTCGTCATCACCAGCGTCGACGCCCGCCCCGGTGGCGGTAACAGCTCGGGCAGTCGCGGCGCCCGCACCCAATCGGCACCCGCTCCCACCAGCACTGCGCCAACCCCGCAATCAACCATCAACCGCTCGGTTACCCAGCCCCAGCGTCCCGCACAGCCGGGCGCACAGGCGCCTGCTGCTGCTCAGCAGCGTCCAGGCGGCCTGTTCGGCGGACTTGGCGGTGGCCTGCTTGGCGGGCTTGCCGCCGGCTTCATCGGCGCCGGCCTGTTTGGACTTCTCTCCGGCAGCGGCCTTTTCAGTGGCCTGGGCTCGCTCAGCGGCTTCCTTGGCCTGCTGCTGCAGGTCGGCCTGATCTTCATCGTCGTCAAACTGGTGATGGGCATGCTGCGCAATCGACGCATGGCTGCTGCCGGCGGCCCGGACATGCGCTCAGCGCTCGGCGGCGATGCTGGCGGGCAGGGCCATGGCTCGGGACAGGGCTATGGCTCGGCACTTGGAGCGGCTGCAGCAGCGCGCCCGCAGGCGATGGGCCCGAGCGACCAGCTTGGCCTCACGAAAGAGGATTTCGACAATTTCGAACGTCTTCTTACCGAAATCCAGCTTGCCTATGGCCGCGAGGATGTGGGCGCGCTGCGCCCCCGCACCACGCCGGAAATGTCGGCCTATTTCGAACAGGATATGGGCAACAACGAGCAGAAGGGCGTGCGCAACACCATTGCCGATGTGAAGCTGTTGCAGGGCGATCTGTCGGAAGCCTGGCGCGAAGGCACGGTCGAGTACGCAACCGTCGCCATGCGCTTCTCGCTGGTTGACCAGATGGTTGATCGGCGCTCCGGTCAGTTGGTCGGCGGGCAGGCCGCGCCAACCGAGGCGACCGAATTGTGGACCTTCCGTCGCGATCAGCAAGACGGCATGCGCTGGGTTCTCTCTGCCATCCAGCAGGGTTGATCAGAACGCGACCACAGGCTCGCACGCGACGTGACAACGAAGAGGCCGGCCCGCCGCCGGCCTCTTTGCGTTTTGAGGCTCACGCCGCCTTCAGCCGTGCGCCATCGGCAAGATAGACAATCTTGCCCGCAACCAGCGTGGCGATCACCCGCGGCACCCTGCCATGGGCATCAATCAGCGTGATATCAGCACGTTGGCCAACCGTCAGCGTTCCCCGATCGTTCAGCCCGAGCGCGCGCGCTGCCTGCGTCGAGACCAGCGGCCAGTAGCGTCCGATATCCCCCCCCAGACGCTCAACCAGTTTGAAAGGTGCAAGCGCCAGCGCCGGATAGTAATAGTCCGAGGCGAGCACCGTACACAGCCCCTTGGCGATCATGTCGGTGGCATTGGGCGCAGTCGTGTGGCTGCGCCCGCGCACCACGTTGGGCGCGCCAAACACCACTGCCCCGTTGTGCTCCAGCGCGCGACGGGCGGTTTCCTCTGTCTCGGGAAATTCCGACACGTGAATGCCCAGCGCATGAAAAGAATCGCGATGGGCAGGCGAGATGTCGTCATGCGACATCATCACCACGCCCGCCTTGCGCGCGGCTGCAGCCAGCCGCTCGATGGAAGCCGGCACAAGCGGCCCTTGTGACGTGATACGCGCCAGCAACTCGTCCCATGCAGCGCGCGTCAGGCCGGTGCGGTCAAGATATTGCTGGACCTTGGCCGGTTTGCCTGCATCCGCGTGGCAATCCTCCACATGATCGTTGAACGACAGCACATCGATCAGCCCGTCATTCAGCCAGGCGATGATCTCGTTTTCAGCCGCCAGATTGTGGCATTCGTGGCGCAGGTGAAAGCGCGTGTCGACGGAAAGACCGGCACCAGGTACGCGTAGCGCCCTGCTCATCTCTTCGGCTATCGAGCGGTCGCGCAGACCCGTTTCCCACGACCACGTAACGGCATGGAACGCCGTGGTAATGCCATTCGCCGCCAATTGCCGGTCCGTCTCAAGGAGCGCCACCTCGATGGGGAAACGCACGCCAGGACGCGGCATGAGCTGGCGCTCGAAGGCATCGCCATGCACATCGACTATGCCGGGCAGCACCATCAGGCCCGTTGCATCCAGTTCGAACGCACCCTTGTTTTCAAGATCGGTGATCACCCCATCGCCGAATCGCAACGCATGGGCTGAAAATACACCGCTATTGTCCAGGACCTGTCCGTTGATAATACCGCCAGCCGCCATATTGCCCCCTCAAAGCGCGGCACAAAAGCCTGCTTTGACGACACTGGCAAGACAGACTCCGCACAGCCGCTCTATTTCACACCGCGACCGCCAGAATGATGACGCAAAATGCCAGGAGCAGCACAAAGCCAAGCGACCACTGCACCACCATGAGGACGAAATCGCGCGCCAGCCTGTGGCGGCTCTCGAGGTGATCAACATCGGCAATATTGCCCGCCGAGAGAAGGGGTGGGCGTCGCACCGCGTCGACCGGGTCGCTCGGCGGCACAGATGCTGCGGGAGACACCACCCGATCCGACACGCGCCTCGCAATGGCCGACTTGTCTCTCCGCTCCCGCGGCAGGCGCGAAAAAGGGCACGACAGAAGGTCGCGGACGAGAACAAGTGTCGCGTGCAGGTCGGGTTTCGAAGCATCCAGAACAGACATGGTCGAGGCTCATCACAATACGAATCACAGGTGCGACCATCCTTTTCACATGCAAAACCGGCTAAATCCGTATCAAATCATGGCGAAATCGGGAATTAGCGGACGCGCTCGCGATCAACCCTTGCCATGGCCCCCATAGCGCAGCTTGAGCACGACGATCGCCAATACCAGCACCAGCGTCACCGCATTGGCGCCAATCACCGGCACGCTGCCAATCAACAGGCCGTAGACGAGCCACAGCGCTATTCCTGCCGCAAAGGCGGCGTAGGCTGGCAGCGACACGCCCGCCGTCTCGCGCGTCCTGAGAATATGAACAGCCTGCGGCACCCAGCACAGCGTGGTGATCGCGGCAGCAAGCCCGCCAATGAGTTCAGTCGAAAGCGTCATGCGCTCATCCTAACGAACATTGGCTAACCGAAACGTCAGCGCCTCACACCGCCACCGTCACCTTGCGCTCGGCGCGAGTAAGGCCGGTATAGAGCCAGCGCTCGCGATACTCGGAGAAGGCGAAGCTCTCATCAAGCAGCACCACATCCTCCCATTGCGAGCCCTGCGCTTTGTGGACGGTCAGCGCATAGCCGTAATCGAAGGCCTCGCCGGTGCGCCCCGCAGCATAAGGTACCTCGCCTGCCTCGGGATCGAAACAATGGGGCGGCACGGTGACCGCGATGGCCTTCCCGTCAGGCTTTTCCTCCGGTGCCACCCTGAGCGCGAATTGCCCGCGCTTGGGCGCGCCAACTTCCTTCACCACCCACAAGCCACCATTGAGCAGGCCCTTCTTGCGGTTATTCCTGAGGCATACCAGCTTGTCGCCTGAGGCCGGGCGCCAATCCCAGCGCCCGATCAATTGCCGCATGCGGATATTATAGGCACGCCGCGACTTGTTGCGCCCGACCAGCACCTGATCGCTTGCCAACACGTCCTCGGCCTTGAGATCACGCCGGGAAATAACGCGGCTGTCGCCATATTGGCCGGGCGCCAGTACGCCGCCTTCACGCACGATCATCGACATCTCGATGATCGGATTGTCCCGCGCCTGACGGTGAACCTCGGTGAGCATCATGTCGGGCTCATGCTCGGTAAAAAAACCGCCGCCCTTGACCGGCGGCAACTGCGCCGGATCGCCCAACACCAGCACCGGCACGCCGAAACTCAGGAGATCGCGCCCCAGTTCCTCATCGACCATCGAGCACTCATCGATGACGATGAGTTTGGCACCTGCGGCTGCGCTGTCGCGGTTGATGACGAAGGTGGGGGCTTCCTCTTCGCCTCCCCGTGGCCGATAGATGAGCGAATGAATGGTGGTAGCGCTTGCTGCCCCACGCCGGCGCAGCATCAGCGCCGCCTTGCCGGTGAAGGCAGCAAACGCCACCTCGCCATCGACATGTTCCGCCAGATGACGTGCCAGCAGCGTCTTGCCGGTGCCGGCATAGCCAAACAGACGGAACACCTGCTGGTTGAGACGCCGCCTGCCGCCGCCCGCGCCGATATCCTTCAGCCAGGCGGCGCTCGCCTTTAACGCGTCATCCTGCTGCGGCGACCAGATCGGCACGGAATATCCCTTGTCGTGCCCGCTTCACGTGCGCGAGCCTGAGGCGAATGACGCGGATTCGATACAAATGCGAAGCATTTATTTCACCGAGTTTTAACATGTCTGACCATTATGTTAACGTCATCTGTGCCGTTGCGGGCATGACAGCGTTAGAGTTGCGTTAGGATTTGCGTGATGGTGATGATGCCTTGGCAGCGCACGCTGCGGGATATAATGGTGCTGTTCCTGTGTGGTCTGGCGATCGGCACCGTCCTCAGAATGGGCGGAATTCTGCCCGCTCTGCGCTGGCACTCCACCGCCAGCCCTGCTGCCCCGCGCGACCTGATCGCTCCGCGCCCGGCAGGCGACGTCACCAGCCTGTCACCCTCACTCGCCCAGCCGGTGGACGCGCCCGCGAGCCTTGTTCCGCTGATTGGCGATGGCGACGCGGCTAGGGATTCGCTGCGCCGCTCGGTGATCGTCACCGCCCGGCAGGCCCTGTTTTCACCTTGCGATGCTGATACCCGGATCGCCTACCAGATCACATTGCGCGATTATGCCCGCGCCTTTGCTGCGGCCCCGGCGAGCTTTCGCACCACGCTCGACAGTGAAGTGAGCCGCGCCGTTGCTCTCTCCCAACATGCCGGGTTGATCGATCCGCTCCTGGTGGAACGTTGGCGCGGGGCGGAGCGCGCCGGTCTGGCCAGCCTGCTCGCCAGTCAGGGCCTTGCCCTGTCGACGACTGCAACGCCGGTGTGTCGTCATGGCTGACGATTGCCAGTCAGCACGCGTTGCGCCACACTGGACGTGACAAAGAGGCGAGCATGGCGTCTTCAATCCGTCCGTTCCTGACATCTGTCGCGCTGGGCATCGCCAGCGCGCTTCCGTTCCATGCGCTGGCGCAGGACACCCCGCCCCATCTGATGCCGGTGAGCGTTGTGGCGCCGGCGCGGTTGACTGTGACAAGCAGCAGCGGCACCGGCCAGTTTCCTCTCTTCCTGTCGGAGGACTGGAGCCGTCCGCGCCCGGATATCCGTCGCGCCGTGCTGGTTTTTCACGGCATTCTGCGCAATGCCGACATTTATTTCCGCGATAGTCTGCAGGCGCTTGCCGAAGCTGGTGATGCCGGCGCCGGCACGCTGATGATCGCCCCGCAATTCCTCGCCGATTTCGACGTCATTGCCCATAAACTGCCCGCTGACACACTCGCCTGGGATCAGCAGGACTGGCCAGCCGGCAGCCCATCCCGGACGGTCGCTCAGGCAAGTTCCTACGATGCCATTGACGCCATTCTGGCAAAACTCGCCGATCGTACCCTGTTCCCCCGTCTCGCCGATGTCGTCATCGCCGGCCATTCCGGCGGCGGGCAGGTGGTGCAACGATATGCGGTCGTTGGCAAAGGCGACAGCAAATTGAACAATGTTGGCGTCAAAGTGCGCTATGTCATCGCCAACCCGTCATCTTATGTCTATTTCGTGCCCGAGCGCCCGAACAGTGACGGGGTAATGGTTCCCTTCGCTGGCGGCGCCGCCTGCCCGCAATTCAATCAATGGCGCTACGGATTCGCTGGCAATCTGCCGCCTTATGTCCAGCATACCCCGGCGCAGCTTGAACAAGCCTATCTCGCGCGCGATGTCGTGCATCTTCTGGGAGCCGAGGACACCGACCCCAACCACCGCGTGCTCGACAACAGCTGTTCGGGCAAGGCAGAGGGACCTCATCGCTATTTCCGTGGCCACGCCTATGTGTCCTCGATGCGGGTGCGACACGGCGCGGCCTATCGCCATCGTGTCTTTGATGTTCCAGGCGTTGGCCATCACGGTGGTCGCATGCTCGGTTCGCCCTGCGGCCTGTTTGCCCTGTTCGATAAACCTGGCTGCGGCTCCGGTTAGGCTGAACGCCACCCCTTCCCTAGACGGCTGACTCCCGCCATATTGCGCCCATGGCTCGCACCCCCCGCTCGAAAGCCTCCAAGGAGGCCATGGCCCCCATGGCGCCGGGCTTGGCTGATGTCCTCAATCCCGGCCTGCGCTCGGGCAATGCCTACGCCTCCGGCGCGGGCTTTGGCGAAGCACGCCAGGCCGCCTTTGAAGCAGGCGCCGCGCTGCAGACGCGCGAATCGCTGGAACGCCTGCTCGTCGAAGGGCGCCCCGAATTCGCCGACAAGCCATGGGCGCCCCATCGCCCGCCCCGCCCCGACAAGCTCGAAGGGGGTATTCCGCTCGTCATCAAATCGCCCTTCGAACCTGCCGGCGACCAGCCGCAGGCCATCCGCGAGTTGACCGCCGGCCTGCGTCGCGATGAGCGCGATCAGGTGCTGCTCGGCGTCACCGGCTCGGGCAAAACCTTTACCATGGCCAAGATCATCGAGGAAACGCAGCGCCCGGCACTGATCCTGGCGCCGAACAAGACATTGGCGGCCCAGCTCTACGGCGAGTTCAGGAGCTTTTTCCCCGACAACGCCGTGGAGTATTTCGTCTCCTATTACGATTACTACCAGCCGGAAGCCTATGTGCCGCGCACCGACACCTATATCGAGAAGGAATCATCGATCAACGAGCAGATCGACCGCATGCGCCATTCGGCGACCCGCGCCCTCCTTGAGCGCGACGATGTGGTGATCGTCGCCTCCGTTTCCTGCATCTACGGCATCGGCTCGGTCGAGACCTATACCGCCATGACGTTTGCTCTGAAAATTGGCGAGAAGATCGACCAGCGGCAATTGCTCGCCGATCTTGTCGCCTTGCAATACAAGCGCCAGGATCTGAACTTCGTGCGCGGTTCGTTTCGTGTGCGCGGCGATACGGTGGAGATCTTCCCGGCGCATTACGAGGACCGGGCCTGGCGCATCTCGCTTTTTGGCGACGAGATTGAATCAATCAGTGAATTCGATCCGCTGACGGGGCATAAATCCAACGACCTCTCCTTCGTCAAGATGTACGCCAATTCGCATTACGTGACGCCCAAGCCGACGCTTAATCAGGCGATTGCCTCGATCAAGGCGGAGCTGCGCCAGCGCCTTGATGAGTTGAACGGACAGGCGCGCCTGCTCGAAGCCCAGCGCCTTGAGCAGCGCACCATGTTCGATCTCGAAATGCTGCAGGCAACCGGCTCGTGCGCTGGCATCGAGAATTATTCGCGCTACCTCACCGGGCGCCGCCCGGGCGAACCGCCGCCGACACTGTTTGAGTACCTGCCTGACAACGCCATCGTTTTTGTTGATGAAAGCCACGTCACCGTGCCGCAGATCGGCGGCATGTTCCGTGGCGACTTCCGGCGCAAGGCGACCCTGGCTGAGTATGGCTTCCGCCTACCCTCCTGCATGGACAATCGGCCGCTGCGCTTTGAGGAATGGGACGCCATGCGCCCGCAAACGGTGAGTGTTTCTGCCACCCCCAGCCATTGGGAAATGACCCAGACGGGCGGCGTGTTTGTGGAGCAGGTCATCCGCCCGACCGGCCTGATCGACCCGCCCGTCGAGATCCGTCCCGCCAGCATGCAGGTCGATGATCTTCTGGGCGAAATCAAGAAGGTGACCGTCCAGGGCTATCGCACGCTGGTCACCACACTCACCAAGCGCATGGCCGAGGACCTCACTGAATATCTCCACGAGCATGGCGTGCGGGTGCGCTACATGCATTCGGATATTGATACGATCGAGCGCATCGAGATCGTTCGCGACCTGCGGCTGGGTGCCTTTGACGTGCTGATTGGCATCAACCTGCTGCGCGAAGGGCTTGATATTCCTGAATGCGCGCTGGTCGCCATTCTGGACGCTGACAAGGAAGGTTTCCTGCGCTCGGAAACCTCGCTTGTGCAGACTATCGGCCGCGCCGCGCGCAATGTTGATGGCCGTGTCGTGCTTTATGCTGATCGCATGACCGGATCGATGGAGCGCGCCATCGCCGAGACCGGCAGGCGTCGCGAGAAACAGATAGCGTGGAACACGGCTAACGGCATCACGCCAGAAAGCATCAAGAAATCGATCGGTGACATCCTGCAATCGGTCTATGAGCGCGACCATGTACGCGCCGATACCGGCCTTGCCGAGGAAGGGGTGCTCGTTGGCCACAATCTCGAAACGGTATTGGCCGACATGGAAAAGCGCATGCGCGATGCCGCCGCCAATCTCGAATTCGAGGACGCAGCAAGGTTGCGTGACGAAGTGAAGCGGCTGCGTGCCGCCGAACTGGCAGTTCTCGATGACCCGCTGACGCGCGGGGACGAAGACGGGGCGCGGCGACGGCGCGGCGGCCCGCAGCGCCCGCGCAAACCGACGCTCGACGAGATGGGGCCGCACAATCGCGAATTGCCGGTGACCCCCGATGGCTTTGCGGCGCCAGCAAGACCCGAGGCCATCGGGCGCTCGACACAGGGGCGGGCGGGAGCACGTAAACCCTATCGAGGACGCTGAATGAGCCAAATCGTGTCGACCATCGCCGAGCTGGAAGCCCTGTACGCCATCCCCAATCTGGCCTCGACCGCCAAGGTAGCAGGCCACATCACGGCGCAATACCGGCGCTATATCGAAGCCTCTCCCTTCGCGATTCTGGCTACGACCGGGCCGGAGGGGCTCGACTGTTCGCCGCGCGGTGACCAGCCGGGCTTCCTGCGCATCATCGACGACAAGACGCTCGCCCTGCCCGACCGACATGGCAATAACCGCATCGATTCACTGCGCAATGTGGTGCGCGACCCGCGCGTGGCGCTCCTCCTTATGATGCCGGGGTCGGGCACGACCATCCGCCTCAACGGCACGGCAATGGTCACTGTTGACCCTGAACTGCTCGCCTCTTTTGCCGTCAACGGCAAGGCGCCGCGCAGCGTGATCGTCATCACAGTTGGCGAGATCTATTTTCAGTGCGCGCGCGCCATCGTCCGCTCCCATCTGTGGGACCCTGCCCACCATGTTGACGCCAAATCACTTCCGACGCCGGGCGATATTCTGGCGGAAATGAGCGCCGGCGAGGTCGGTGGCGCCGACTATGATGCCGCCTGGCCAGCCCGCGCTAAGGCGAGCCTGTGGTGATCCTCACACGCTCCCGACCGTCTTGAGACGCGCCCGCGGGTGAATTTCCGCCTGGCTCAATACCACCGTCTGCGCCCGGAAACGCTCGACAATCTGGCGCACGAAAACGCGGATGCCAGGTGAAACGAGCAAGATCGCCACTTCGCCCTCGCGCGCCGCCTGTTCGAAGGCTTCGCGCACCGCAGTGATGAATTCATGCAGCCGCGAGGGTGGCATGGCGAGATGGCGGTTGTCACCCTCGCCAATGATTGATTCTGCAAAATTCTGTTCCCAGCGCGGCGTCAGCGCGACAATCGGCAACACACCATTGCCGTTCTGATTGGCCGCGCAAAGCTGGCGGGCAAGCCGCGCCCGCACCATTTCAACAATCGCCTGCGGCTGCCGCGAACTGCCGATGGCATCAGCAATGCCCTCGAGAATGGTGCTGAGGTCACGGATCGACACCCGCTCCGTGAGCAGCATCTGCAACACACGCTGGATGCCGGAGATGGAAATCTGGCTTGGCACCAGATCCTCCACCAGTTTCTGCTGATCGGTGGGAATATCCTTCAAGAGCTTGCTGACGTCAGCATAGGACAGGAGTTCCGACATATTGGCTTTCAGTACCTCGGTAAGGTGGGTAGACAGCACGGTCGCCGCATCGACCACTGTCAACCCGCGGAACTGCGCCTCATCGCGCAACGCGTCATCAATCCACGTGCACGGCAACCCGAATGTCGGCTCGATCGTATGCGTTCCGGGCAGATCAACCTGCCCGCCGGACGGGTTCATCACCATGAACTGATTGGGATAAAGACGCCCCGTTCCGGCGTTCACTTCCTTCACCTTGATGACATAGCTGTTGGCATCGAGCTGGACGTTGTCGACGATACGCACCGCCGGCATCACGAAGCCCATATCCCCGGCGATCTGGCGGCGCAGTGCTTTGATTTGTTCGGTCAACCGGTCATCACCTATGCTCGCATCAATCAGCGGCAACAAGCCGTATCCGATCTCGACCCTCAGCTCATCCATCTTGAGGGCAGTGGCGATCGGCTCCTCCGAAGGCGGCGCATTGGCTGCCGCTTCCTCCGTTTTCTCGGTCATCGCCTTGGTGTCGGCCTTGTTCCTGTTCGAACGCGCGACACGGAAGGCAAGCGTGCCTGACGCCGCCGCCAATCCGACGAAAGGAATAGCCGGAATGCCGGGCAGGAGCGCCATCAGCAGCATGACCGCCGCTGCCATGCCAAGCGCGCTTGGATAGTTGGTGAACTGGGTGACAAGCGCAGCATCCGCCGACCCGGTGACACCGGCCTTCGACACCAGCAGGCCGGCGGCGATCGAGACGATGAGGGCTGGCACCTGCGACACCAGACCGTCACCAACGGTAAGCAGCGTGTAGGCCTGCGCAGCCGCCTGGAAACCGATACCCTGCTGTGCAACGCCGATGATCAGGCCACCGATCACGTTGATGAAGGTGATCAGCAGGGCAGCGATGGCATCGCCCTTGACGAATTTCGAGGCGCCGTCCATGGCGCCGAAGAAGGAGGCTTCATCCTCAAGATGTTTTCGCCGCGCCTTGGCGGCCTTCTCGTCGATCAATCCTGCTGACAATTCAGCATCGATCGCCAGCTGCTTGCCCGGCAAGGCGTCGAGGGTGAAACGCGCCGCAACTTCCGCGATACGACCGGAACCCTTGGTGATGACGACGAAATTGACGATCACCAGAATGGCAAAGACGATGACGCCGATGACGAAATTGCCGCCGATGATGAATTTGCCGAAGGCTTCGATCACGGCGCCTGCCGAGTTCGTGCCCTCATGGCCGTGACCGAGAATGAGGCGGGTTGAGGCAAGGTTAAGCGCCAGCCGCAACAAGGTGGAGATCAGCAGCACCGTTGGAAAGGATGAAAATTCCAACGGTTCACGAATGAAAAGTGCGGTCATCAGGATCAGCACCGAGGTGATGATCGAGAAGGCAAGCAGCAGATCAAGCAGCCAGGCCGGCATCGGAAAGACGAGAACGACGATGATCATCATCACGCCGACACCAAGCGCGATATCGCCGCGTTTCAGCGTGTCGACGACATCCGCCCAGTTGAACGGCAGGCGTGATCCCGATGATCGTCCGCTGCTGGTGACACTGACATCGGTCATGCGACATGCCTCGCTCGCCGTAGCGTGATGCCACGGTCAGGTTACCCGGCAATTTTTGCCGGGTGCATGGTTAAGGAAAGGTTAGGATTGCGCGGTTGCGGATCGTCAGGTCGGGTTTATTCTCTTTATGAGCGGACAAACGACCAGCCCTGCCAGGAGTAACATCGCAATGAACCTTCATGCCCTGCTCGCCCGTCGTCATGGCGCTGGCAACCCCGTGCGCGTCGGCCTCATCGGCGCCGGCAAATTCGGCTCCATGTTTCTGGCGCAGGTGCCGACGATGGCGGGCGTCGAGATTGTCGCCATCGCTGATCTCGACCCCGAGCGCGCCAGGACCGCCTGCCGTGCAGTGGGCTGGGACGAAACGCGGTTGTGTCAGACGAGGTTCTACGACAGCGGCAGCCGGTTGATCAGCGAGATGACGCCCGAGGTCGTCATCGAGGCAACCGGCCATCCAGCCGCCGGCATCACCCATGCTCTTGGCGCCATAGCTGCCGGTTGTCATGTCGTGATGGTGAATGTCGAGGCGGACGTGCTGGCTGGAGCCGCTTTGGCGCAAAAGGCGCGCGAGGCCGGGGTGGTTTATTCCATGGCGTATGGCGACCAGCCTGCCCTTGTCTGCGAGATGGTTGACTGGGCACGCGCCGCTGGCTTCACGGTCACGGCCGCCGGCAAGGGCACAAAATATCTGCCGGCGTTTCACGCGTCGACCCCTGACACGGTGTGGCAACATTACGGGTTGACGCCGGACGAGGCGCGGGCTGCCGGCATGAACCCGCAAATGTTCAATTCGTTTCTCGATGGCACCAAATCGGCAATCGAGATGGCGGCGATCGCCAACGGTACCGGGCTGACAGCGCCTGATGACGGCCTCCTCTTTCCGCCTTGCGGCGTTGATGATCTCCCCCACACCTTGCGCGCCAGCGACAATGGCGGCTGCCTGCCCGCTGACGGCATGGTCGAGGTTGTCTCATCGCTTGAGCGCGACGGACGACCGGTCTTTCGCGACCTGCGCTGGGGTGTCTATGTCGTCATCAAGGCGTCAAACCCCTATACCTCTGCCTGCTTTCGCCAGTACGGGCTGAAGACCGACGCGAGCGGCCTCTATGCGGCCATGTACAAGCCCTATCACCTGATCGGCCTTGAACTGGGCATTTCGGTATTATCAGCTGCGCTGCGCCGTGAGCCGACCGGCCAAACACGCCTCTTTGCCGGTGACTGCGTGGCCGTTGCCAAACGCCCGCTCACTGCCGGCGAAGCGCTCGATGGCGAAGGCGGCTTTACCGTCTGGGGCAAATGCATCACCGCCCGGCGCTCGACCGCCTTGCAGGCATTGCCCATCGGACTTGCGCATGGCATCCGCTTGAAACGGCCGGTGTCCGCCGGTGCAATCATCAGCGAAACCGATGTTGAACTCGATGAATCCCGTCTTGATGTGCGCACAAGGCGTCTCCATACAGCGCTCATTGCCTGAGCGTTTCAGCCGCCGGTTCGCGCCAGCAGCCATCACACGGGAAGAAGCATGCACACGCTTTATTCGATGCAGAATTCAGGGAATTGCTACAAGGTTCGCCTCGTCTGCGCCCATCTCGGCCTGCCCCTGACGCTGGTGGATATCGATACGCTGAAAGGCGAAACACGCACGGCCGATTTTCTGGCCATCAATCCTAACGGCAAAGTACCTGTGCTGGCGCTGCCCGACGGGCGCTATCTGGCTGAATCAAGCGCCATGCTCTTTTATCTTGCCGAAGGCACCAGGCTCCTGCCCGAGGATCGTTTCGAGCGGGCCCAGACACTGCAATGGATGTTCTTCGAACAATACAGCCATGAGCCCTACATCGCCGTGGCCCGCTTCTGGCTCCACCTCGTCAAGGGTGGTCGCGAGCTGAAGAAAAACCAGATCGATGAATGGCTGGACCGCGGCTATCAGGCATTGGGCGTCATGGAGCGCCATCTGGCGAGCGAGCCCTTTTTCGGCGGGCAGCACATGACCATCGCCGACATCGCCCTCTACGGCTATACCCATGTCGCGGGCGACGGCGATTTCGATCTCTCGCACTATCCGCTGATCGGAAAATGGCTGGCGCGGGTTGCAGATGAACCCGGACATGTCGATATCACCTGGCGTCCGCCTGCATGACCGTGAGCTCACGCTCCAGCCTGTCAAGCCAGCGTTCGAGGCGGCGGCGATTGGCGCCGAAATCGACCAGGCCAAATTGCGAGCGCGAATAAAGCGCCAGCGTCGCGCGACCCTCGGGAAGCGCGTAAAATCGGACTGCAATCGTGTCGGGAAATCGCATCAGCTCTGAACGCTGCACGTATCGCTCGGCTGGAACGAGATCATCAGTGTCAACGAGGTTGACATAACGTTCGCGACCGATCACCCGCCCGAAGGCCATACGCAATGCCAGTACCGGTACCGGGTAGATGGGCGCCACCTTGTCGCTATCGCTCGCGCAACGGTCAGCAGGACAGACGAGCGCATCGTTCCACCGCCAGCGCCGCTGCACAGTGTCGAATGAGACCGGCCCGAGATCGGCTTCGCCACCAATCAGACGCAGCGTCTCTTCACGCCCGTAAACAAGCACGACGGCTGCCGCTGCGGCGATTGCGACGCCAACGATCAGCGCGCCGGCGACAAAAATATCAGCCTTCCGCTTCACGATATCTCCCGGCGCTCATGCCAGGCGACATCCACACGCACAAAACGGCAAAAATAGGCAGCGGCCCCGGTGATCAGCGGTTCGCGGCGCGCAAGCCGGCGATATGATCCATCTCCGCCTGATCGCGTGTTGCCTGGAGGGCACGATCCGCCTCGCGGTCACGCTCATCAAGCAGCTCGATTTTCTTCATCTCCTCGAACGCCTCGGCGAGCGCCCCGCGGGCCGCGCCAAGCTGGTCCTTGAGGTCATTGGCGGAATTCAGCAGATTTTCGCGCCGCGTCAGTGCCGCCTTGGCAAATGTCGGGTAGGCGAAATGGGTGATATCGTGAATGCCCGCGCGGTTCTGCTCCGCCTGGACCTGAACATCGAGTTCAGCAGCCATGCGCTCGAATTCGGAAATCATGGTTTCCAGCTGCGTCACCTGGCGACGCTTTTCATCGACCTGGAAACGTTTCAGCCGCAGCAATGTCTCGCGCGATTTCATCACTCTTTACTCCCTCGAAATTATTTCGAGACCTGGCCATCAAGTATCGCCGCGAGTTGGGCATAGCCCTCATCGCGATGGGTGACCTCGTCCTTCCCTTGCTGCAGGAAAGCTTCGAGGGTGGGCTGAAAGTGAACCGCCTCGTCGACTTGCGGGTTGGATCCAGCCCGGTAGGCGCCAAGACGTATCAACTCTTCCATATCGGCGTAGGTTGCCAGCAACCGCCTTGCCCGTTGAACATAGGACAGGTAGTCAGGGTCCACGCTTCTTGGCATTGTGCGCGAAACTGATTTCAAAATGTTTATCGCCGGATAGCGCCCGCGTTCCGCAATGGCACGCTCCATGACGATATGACCGTCAAGAATGCCGCGCACCGCATCTGCTACCGGTTCATTATGATCATCCCCGTCAACCAGAACCGTGAAGAGCCCGGTGATCGACCCCTGCCCCTCTTCGCCTGGACCGGCTCGCTCCAGCAGGCGCGGCAATTCGGAGAAAACCGTCGGCGTATAGCCTTTGGTGGTCGGTGGCTCGCCTGTCGACAACCCCACTTCGCGCTGCGCCATGGCAAAGCGCGTCACCGAATCCATCAGGCACAGCACATTCTTGCCCTGATCGCGAAAATACTCGGCAATCGTCAGCGTCATATAGGCTGCCTGCCGGCGCATCAGCGCCGGTTCGTCGGAGGTGGCGACCACCACCACCGATTTGGCGATGCCCTCGGGGCCAAGATCATCTTCGAGGAATTCCTGCACCTCCCGGCCACGCTCGCCAACCAGGCCGATGACCGCTACATCACACGCCGTATAACGCGCCAGCATTGACAGCAGCACCGATTTGCCGACGCCAGAGCCGGCAAAGATGCCCATACGCTGCCCACCGCAGCAGGTAAGGAATGTGTTGAGCGCGCGCACCCCAAGATCGATTGGTTCCCCCACCCGCATCCGTCGATGCGCCGGCGGTGGCGATGCCTTGAGGTGCATCGCCCGCAATCCGGGCGCCAGCGCCCCCTTGCCGTCAACCGGCTCGCCCATCGCATTGACGACCCGGCCGAGCCAATTATCACCGGGGTACACTGTGCCATCCTCGGAGACGATAATGGCGCGGCAGCCCATACGAACGCCCTCAAGCGCGCCATAGGGCATGCACAGTGCCCGTTCATCACGAAAACCAACTACTTCGACCGGAATCTGGCGGCCCTGCGTACCTTCAATCAGCAGGCGTGCGCCAACTGACATAGCCGCCACCGGGCCAGCCACTTCAAGGAGGAGCCCCTGCACTGTCGCAACGCGACCGAAAACCTCGCTGTCGCGAATGGTTCTGATTTCATCGCTGAGCGCCCTCATGCCTTGCCTGCCCTGTCGTGCCAGATGATTCGCGACCAAACATAACCGAATCCGAAAAAGCTGTTTGCGTCCTTAGCCATCCCTTGAAAAACGGTGAGGCAAGGAAAAATTGCCGTCGTCATATTCCGCCATCAACGTTTGGTTGACCTATCTCCTTAAGATGTTGAATTCAGACTCATTTAAGGTTTTTGTCCAACGCCATGAAATCATTGAATGACTCGATTTGATTTTTATCTTGGTCAAAACCGATTTTAACCCTTGCGGCGGCGAATCATCTTTTGTTAACCATTGCAGGTTAGCGTTGCACATCGAATTTTCGAAGCCGTTTCGCCGGCCCGATCCCGGGTCGGCACGGATGAAACGGCACTGCTGAGGGAAACGGCATGCGAGTCCTTCTCATTGAGGATGATGGGGCGACGGCACAGAGCATCGAACTGATGCTTAAATCCGAAGGCTTTAACTTCTACACCACCGATACCGGCGAAGACGGCATCGATCTGGGGAAGCTTTACGACTACGATATCATTCTCCTCGATCTCAATCTGCCCGACATGTCCGGCTATGAGGTCTTACGCACACTCCGCGTGGCAAAAATCAAAACCCCGATCCTCATCCTCTCCGGCATGGCCGGTATCGAGGACAAGGTCCGGGGTCTTGGCTACGGCGCGGATGATTACATGACCAAGCCGTTCCACAAGGACGAACTTGTCGCCCGCATTCATTCAATCGTCAGGCGCTCAAAAGGCCATGCCCAATCGGTCATCAACACCGGCGACCTCACCGTCAATCTCGATAACAAAACGGTTGAAGTGGCAAGCCAGCGCGTCCATCTGACGACCAAGGAATACCAGATGCTTGAGCTTCTGGCGCTGCGCAAGGGCACGACCCTCACCAAGGAAATGTTCCTCAACCATCTCTATGGTGGCATGGACGAGCCCGAACTGAAGATCATCGACGTCTTTATCTGCAAGCTGCGCAAGAAGCTCGCGGCCTCGACCGGGGCGAACTACATCGAAACGGTGTGGGGGCGCGGTTATGTTCTGCGCGAGCCAAGCACCGCCTGAGCACACATCATCAATAAAGAAAAACCCCGCTTCGAGCGGGGTTTTTATGTTGCCCGTTCTGCGGGCTGGAACCATCCAGACCGCAAGCTCAGGCGCGCCTGCCGGTATGATCAGCGCACCGCCGCCAGCGAAAGGGGCCTCGCCGGCGCCGCACTGTTAGCCGCGGGCGCGTTGTGGATATAAAGCCCGCGCTTGTCCGGCATCGGCTTGAAGGCGTTCGACAGACCAACCACCGTCTCGGCCGCCCCGAGGACAAAGAACCCGTCAGGCGCCAATTGCTTGGCCATACGGTTCATGATGTCGATCTTTGCATCATTGTCGAAATAGATGAGCACATTGCGGCAGAAGATGATGTCGAACTGACCCATCGACGAAAAGCTGTCGAGCAGGTTGAACGTCTGATACTTCACCATGGAGCGGATATTCTGCGACAGGCGCCAGGTATCGCCGCTCTGCTCGAAATATTTGAGCATCAGCTGCACCGGCAACCCACGCTGCACCTCGAACTGGGTGTAGACGCCAGCCTTCGCCTTTTCCAGCACTTCCCGCGACAGGTCGGTGCCGGTGATCTCAATCCGCCAGCCGGCATAGCGGGCAGCAAGCTCGTTCAGGATCATGGCAAGCGAATACGGTTCCTGGCCTGTCGAGGCGGCAGCGCACCAGATGCGCAAACGCTTCTGTGACTGGCGTGCAGGCGTCAGAGCCGGCAGCATCACCTGCTGGAAATGATCGAACGGCACCTTGTCGCGGAAGAAGAACGATTCATTCGTCGTCATCGCTTCCGTGACTTCAACCGCCAGCGCATCATTGCCCGGCTTGCCCAGAAGCAAGACGATCTCCGAAAGGCCTTTCAAATTATGGCGGCGGGCCACCGGCATCAGCCGGCTTTCAATCAGATACTGCTTGTCAGGCGTCAACACCAGGCCTGAGCGGTCTTTGAGAAAGCGCCGCAGGAACTCGAACTCATGACTCATGGACTAGCGAGCTCCAGCACACAGTTGGGAAATCTTCGGCGCGATGTCGGCAAGCGCCAGCATGGCTGATGCCGCTCCCGCGCTATAGGTCGCACCGGGCATACCCCAGACAACGCTTGACGCTTCGTCCTGGACGAGAACCGTACCACCGGCATCAGCAATCTTGACCCCGCCGCGCGCTCCATCAGCGCCCATGCCCGTCAATACCAGGGCCAGCGTGGAAGCTCCGTAGACTTTCGCCACGCTGTCAAACAGCGGATCAACCGCCGGCTTGCAGAAATTGATCGGCGGCTCGTCATTGAGCGAAATCGTCACCTGCTCGCCATGGCGCTGAATAACCATGTGGCGCCCACCGGGGGCAACATAGATGGTGCCTGGCATGACCTGTTCGTTGTGAACAGCCTCGCGCGCCGGCACGCCGCTGGCTTTTGCCAGATGCTCGGCAAGAATGGCCGTGAACGTCGGCGGCATATGCTGGGTGATCAATACCGGCATGCGCATGCACACCGGCTTCAGCTCACGCAGCACTTCCATCAGTGCCTGCGGCCCGCCGGTCGATGATCCGATCGTCAGCACCTTGGGCGCCATCCGTGAGAAGGGGCGGAATTTTCCCGGCGCCGCTGCCGCTGTCGCCCGTATCGGTGCGGGGGTGGGACGCGCTCCGGCTCCAGCCGGTGCGCCGCTGCGCGCCATCCGGCGATCGCGCGCCCAGAACCGTAACTTTCTCGACGATCTCCCGTTTGAAATCATCCGCGCCCGACAGGCCGGCATTTGATTCCGGCTTCGGCACATAATCGCGTGCGCCAAGCTGCAACGCCTTCAGTGAGATTTCAGCGTTGCGCAATGTCAGCGTCGAGGCCATGATGACGACCAGGCCGAGCTTTGCCTTCAGCAACAAGGGCAATGCGGAAAGCCCATCCATTTCCGGCATTTCGACGTCGAGAATAACGACATCGGGATCGACCTTGGCGAGTTCATCGACTGCATGACGACCATTGCGCGCGGCAAACGCCACGTGAATACGGGCATCCTCGTCGAGCCACCTGGTCATCATGCCGCGAACAACCGCGGAATCGTCAACGACCATTACACGGATGCGATTATCAGCAGCGCCGGCAGAAGCACCAGTCGACGATGGTTTGGTGATGAGCGTCATGGAGTTTGTCCTGAAAGGATCACAGCAGTCCGACTTCGGTGAATTTTGACTCGACGATATCCCGGTCGAACGGCTTCATGATATATTCGTTGGCACCCGCCCGCATGGCGCGGGCGATGTGGGCGACATCATTTTCAGTGGTGCAGAAAACGACGATCGGCTGGTCGCCACCCGGCTCCCGGCGCAGGCGCGACAGGAATTCAAGCCCGTCCATCACCGGCATGTTCCAGTCCAGCAGAATGGCGCTTGGCATCGCTTTCTGGCATTGACGCAACGCTTCCTCGCCATCTGCCGCTTCGCTGATTGTGAAGGACAGATCTTCAAGAATACGGCGCGCTACCTTACGGATGACGCTTGAATCATCGACCACCAAACATGTCTTCATGACGTTCCTCAAATTGATGAGGCACAGGCCGTGCCCCCGTGACCAGTTCAGGCTGCAGCCGCTTCCTCGCCAAAAGCGAGTACGCGGTCGATATCGAGAATGACGAGAAGTTGCCCATCAAGGCGATAGACACCAGCCGACACGCTCGCCCAACGACGATCCAGGTTGACTGGATTAGGCTCGAGACGGTCGACTGCCAGATTGAGCACTTCGCCAACTGAATCGATGATGAGGCCATAAGCCTCCCCGGCCTGCTCAACCCCAACCGCGTGGCGATGGGCTTTACCTTCAACCTGCGGCAGGCTGAGACGACGGCGCATATCAACGGCGGTAACGATACGCCCGCGCAGATTGAGGACGCCGGCGATCTCCTGCGATGCCAGAGGCACGCGCGTGATCGTATCGGGCATGAACACATCCTGCACCCGGCTGATCGGCAGGCCGAAGAGCTGCGGCCCGATCATGACGGTCACGTATTCCTGATGGCTGTCGCCGTGATGGATCATATCGTCCGACATTATGCGGCCTCCGAATGCGACGCGGTTTCCTTGAGTGCGGCAATCAGCCCCTGACGGTCGAACTTGGCGACGTAGTCATGGAAGCCGGCGATACGTCCGCGTTCAATCGCTGCCGGCGAGGATCCTGAGGCAAGAGCAATGATCGGCACACGACGCAATTGCTCTTCACCACGGCAGGCTTCGGCAAACTCGAAGCCATTCATATCCGGCATCTCGACATCCGACACGATCACGTCAAAGCCGTGGTGGCCGGTCTTGACGACAGCGAGAGCCTCGCGGGCACTCGAATAGGCTTCGACCTCGTAGCCCGCCGCCTTCAGCACCGGTGTCAGCATGTTGCGGAAGAACGGGCTGTCATCGACGAACAGCAGTCGCTTGGCAGCGGGCGTTGCCTGATCCTGGGAAAGGAACCAGTCGTCGAAGACCAGCGGCAGATAATGACCGACATCAAGAATTTCTGTTGCCTTGCCCTTGATGACCGATGTGCCGACAATGCCTCGCGTCTGCGAGCTGATTTCAATGGCCATGCGATCCTCGACGATATCGACGATTTCATCGACCACCAGACCCATCGACCTCGTGCCATCGGAGAAAACGAGGATTGGCTGGGCACCGCTGGTGCGACGCTCGACCTCTTCGTTGACATAGACGAGCGGCATCAGCGTTCCGCGATACTGCACGAGGCTCGAATTATTGGCATGTTCGATGGATGCGACATCAATATCCTCAAGGCGCGTGACCAGCGACAAGGGGACAGCTTTCGGATGGTTGCCGCCGGCATGGAACACCAGGAAGGCGACGCTGTCGTTCTCAACCGCGCGGGCGCGATCAGCCACATCCTCATCCTCATCCGATTCACCTGCTGCGCCGAAGGCACTGGCTATGCCATTGGGGTCAACAATCATGATGACCGAGCCGTCACCAAGAATGGTATTTCCGGAGAACATGCCGATATTGCGCAGCTTCTTGCTCATCGGCTTGACAACGATTTCTTCCGTGTGGAAGACGCCATCGACAACGATACCGAAATTGCGATTGCCGACCTGGGTGACCACGACGAAGCCTTCGCCATCCGCCGTCGGTTTTTCGGCCTCGATTCCCAGTAGCGATTGCAGGCTGATGAGCGGCAGCAATTTGTTGCGCAACCGCAGCACCGGCGTATCCTTGATCCGCTCGATCCGGTGCTCGCCATTGGTGGAGGCGCGCACCAGTTCGATCACTGCCAATTGCGGAATGGCAAACCGGTCGCCAGCCGACTCGACGATCAGCGCTGAGACGATCGCCAGCGTCAGCGGTATCTTGATGGTGAAGACCGCACCCTTGCCCGGCGTCGAGCGCAGGTCAATCGTGCCACCGATCTGATCGATATTGGTTTTCACCACGTCCATGCCAACGCCACGGCCCGACACATTGGTGATCTGCGCCGCTGTGGAGAAACCCGGAGCAAAGATGAAGCGGTGAATCTGCGCTTCCGACAGCTTTTCTGCTTCCGACTCCGTGACCAGGCCGTTACTCACCGCCTTGCGCTTGATCGCAGCGACATTGAGGCCGCGTCCGTCATCGGCGATTTCAATCATGATATGTCCGCCTTGATGATAGGCGGAAAGCTTGATGGTGCCGACTTCGCTTTTGCCGGCAGCCCGGCGCTCCTGAACCGTTTCAAGCCCGTGATCGGCGGAATTGCGCACCATATGGGTCAGCGGATCCTTGATCAATTCAAGGACCTGACGGTCGAGTTCCGTGTCAGCGCCGCTCATATCAAGCTCGATCTTCTTGTCGAGATCGCGCGACAGGTCGCGGATAATGCGCGGAAGCTTCTGCCATGCATTGCCGATAGGTTGCATGCGCGTCTTCATGACGCCTTCCTGCAACTCGCCCGTCACATTCGACAGGCGTTGCAAGGGCACCTTGAAGTCATTGTTTTCATTGCGTCTGGAAATTTCGAGCAACTGGTTGCGCGTGAGCACCAGCTCCGAGACCATGGTCATCAGATGCTCAAGCGTATCGACGTTGACGCGGATCGACTGGTTCTTGATGGCGACGTCTTCGGCATCCCCGCCCCCGATATCGCCGGGCGGCTTCGCCTTTGCGGCGGCAGGCGGCGCTACAGCCGCCGGGACGGGGGCCGGTTTTGCCTCCGCCTCGACCTTGGCAGCAGCCGGGGGTACTGGTTTTGCTTCCGGCGGTTGCGGCTTTGCAACAACCGCACTCTCCACACTCGTCTCCCGGAAGGCGCGCTCCAGCTCATCAAGCGAGACTTCGCCAGGGCGCAGCGTGCGCTCAGTCGATTGCTCGGGCGCAGCACTCACCACCACCTCGCTCGGCGTCTCGCGGAAGGCGCGCTCCAGCTCGTCAAGCGAGACCTCGCCTGGCCGCAGCGCACGCTCAACCGCCTGTTGGACAGGTTCCGCCGCCGGTGCATGACGATCAACCTTGGGCAACGCATCGGCAATCGCCGACATGCGTTCAAGTTCGGCAATAATCCCGCGATCTTCGCCTTCCGGCTCATGCTCAAGCTGTTCGAGCTGGCCCAGGATTTCCTTGATGCGGTCAATCGAGGTCAACACGACCGAGACCGCTTCCGATGTCACGGGCTTGCCATCACGGAATTTACCCATGAGCGTTTCCGCTGCGTGCGCAATCGATTCCAGGCGCGGCAGGCCAAGAAAGCCGCACGTGCCCTTGATCGTATGGACCAGGCGGAAAATATTATCCAAAATCTTTGCGTTATTGGGATCCTGTTCGAATTTGACCAGCTCGATATCAATGACATCGAGGCTCTCAGCCGTTTCGGTCAGAAATTCTCGTAACAAATCATCCATGATAAAGCACCGCAAGCAGCCCACACGGTCGGCATGACCCGTGGTTAACTTGAGCGATTGTCAACGATAAGGGTAAAGAGAGGGAAAACGAGAAGGCCGTCCCGGCATTTAATTTTGCGGTGTGGGCACTTTTGTCTCAATAATAATCCGCTCGCCATCCTGACGAACGAGGATATCGACGCCGACGGCTTTGGCGAGCAGTCCGGTAAAATAAGGCTGCACCGCACGCGCATCCATCACCGCGTCCTTTTCGATCAGGCCTCTGAGGAAGGTCTCGCTGCCTTTGGGAATACGGGCATTAAGACCCTCCGCCGACAGTTGAATCTCCGGCCGCTCGGCCTGATCACCAATCGTCACATGCACCGCGCCCCCGCGTGGCACAGCCTCCAGACTGAGAAGGAGCAGATTAAGCATCAGTTTTATCTGATTTTTCGGCAAAATCAGCCGCGGGCCCGACCATGTGACGGTCACTTTTTCCAACGCGCCATAGGCAATCGCCAGCCGTTCCGCCTCGCCACTGTCAACACCAGCGCTGAGCGAGCCCGACGCGCCGAACGCGATGCGGGAGAACTGCAGTTTGGTGGACGTTTTGGCGGCCGATTTCTTGGCATGCCCGAACGCTTCAACGCCAGTTGGCTCACCAAGCTCGTCTTCAAGAATTTCCAAAGCGTTATAGACCGCACCGGCCGGCGAAATGATGTCGTGACAGATCCAGCTCGACAACAGAGCCGACAACTCAATGGCATCAAGGGAAATAGGGACGAGATCGCTCATGTTCCGCCACGGCCTGTGAAATGAATCTCGTCCGCATACACGGCCCAATGAGTCGTGGCAAACACCTTATCGGTGTTTACGCCGCCACACTCTTGGTCGCGCTCGCAGCAGGGCGCAGGTCATTTTTTGGAACAAAAATGAAGAAGTCGGATCCGCTTCCGCTTTGGCTGTCGACATCAATCGTCCAGCCATGCTTTTCGACGATGGCCTTGACCAGCGACAGGCCGATGCCGGTGCCTTCCACCGCCTTGCCGTCGACCAGGCGCTTGAATGACTGAAACACCAGGGCCTTGTCGGCATTATCGAAGCCGACGCCAATATCACTGACATGGATCACATAGCCATCGCTGCGCTCTTCGCCGAACAGACGAACGGCAATACCCCTCCCGGGGTCGTGATACTTGACCGCATTATCCAGCAGATTCTGGAAGGCCTGATAGATAAGGGAGGCGTTGCAACTGACCGTCAGAACGGGCAGCATGTTATCAAAGCGGGCGTTCCTGGTCGCTTCCCCGCCGCGCATGTCGTCAATCAATGCGTCCAGCATGGTATCGAGGCGCACGCCATCGCGCTTCAATTCACCATCGGCAAGCTTGCTGAAGCGCAGCAGGTCCGCAACCATGGTTCGTCCACGCTCGGCAGCGGCACTGATCACATCAAGATAATGGCTACTTTCGCGATGGTCATCCATCAGGATCGACTGGCGCAGCATTTCCGTGTGGCTGGCGATCTTGCGCAAGGGCCGCTGCAGATCGTGTGAGGCGAGATGGGCGAACCGCTCGAGGTCGACCATCTGCGTGCGGATGGTGACTTCGTCTTTGCGCCGCCGGGTGATGTCGGTGAAGCTGCGCAGGAACCCGCCGCGCGGCAGCGGAACGGTATGGATTTCAAGAACGACACCATTCGGGCGCGTACGCTCAGCGATCGTCTCCGTCATAACCGCCTTCTGGTTAAACACGACATCATAAAGCGTACGATCGACCAGTTCTGCCTTGGTACCGAACTCCCCGCTATCAAGCTGATACGAGAAGATTTCGCTGTAACTTGGCGGTTTGTTGAGGAATTCCTGCGGAAGTTCCAGTAAATCTATCGCCCGCTGGTTGATCAGGCTGAGCTGGCCATCGGCCTCGACGATCATGATCCCCTGGTTCATGTGGCGCAACGTCGTGCGGAAACGAATGCTCTTTTCGTTCAGCCGCACCTTGTATCCCAGCGCAAAGCCGCTGAAGACGATAACAACCAGCGTAATGACCAACGCGACAATACGGTCTTGCCTGCTCGCAGCGGTTTGCGACGCAAAAATTTTGCTTTCGTCTTTCGACACCATGACGATGAGCGGCAGGCCAGGAACATGGCGATAAGCGACAAGCCGAGGGCCGGATTTGCTGTCGAGCGTCCGGTAGGAACCAACCCGAGCAGAGGCCACGGCGCTGGAAAATTCGCTGTCGGGAACCGGCTTGCCGAGGAAATCGACAAGGCCGGGAGCCCGCGCACGGACAATCATATCCTCACCAACCAATGTGATCGCGCCGGTCATACCCAGATCAAAGCTCTCATAGACATTGGATAGCTTGAGCGGATCAAGCGAGGCGACAATTGTTCCGCGGAATTGTCCGGTGTGATCGACGATGCGGCGCGACAGATGGACCGACCACATATTTGTTGATCGTCCAAGCAGCGGGGGGCCGATAAAAAGCGCATCGCCGGTTGCGTCGCGCTGAGCCGTGAAATGCAACCGATCGCGCACGTCAAAAGGCTGCAATAAATTGCCATTCCACGTCCGGCGCAAAAAGCCGTCGCTGTCAACAAGGCCAATCAGGTTGACGAACTGGCTGGACAGGCCGGGTTCACGCGCCAACGCATGAAAATCGAATTCACCATCGAGCGCCGCAGTGAGACGCCAGCGCAGCGCCAGAACCGAATTATCGATCTCTTCGATAACGCGCTGCACATGATATTCAAACGCGCGCGCCAGGTTTTCGGTTTGCGCACGGGCGGCTTCAAGATCGTGCCGCCTCTCGGTGCGGCCGTTTGATTCAACCGCCACCCAGAACAGGCCAAGGAGCCCGACCAGAATATATAAAATGGGCTCGCGCACAGCGAGGCGCGCCGCAGCCCAGATAAAAGCGCCTATTTTTGTTAATCCGGTCCTGGTCATGGCGAGAGGTTAGCGCCACTTGCTTAACAAGGAGCAAATCCCCGCGCCCCGCGACGATGACACAATCAGCCGCGATGCGGGTCGAGCGTCTTCGTCCACAAGGCGTGGTCGGCGACATCACGCAACGTCACCGTCATCTGCTCGCTCCTGCCGTCCACCTTGACGTGGCCGAAGAACTGCATGCCGGCCGCTGGCGACAAATTCTGCCCCTGCTCCTTGCTCGGCGGAGCGGGGGCGAGACTTTTGATCGACATCACGTTCTGCGCGTCAAAACAGGTCCATCAAAACCCGTCATGGTCTAGCGGCGGGACTGCTCGACGATCCGCGGCCACAAATGGTCCGCGCGTGCGATGAGCCGCCGCGTATCGGCCCGGAAGGCAGCCAGATTTTCCGCTGATTGGAAGAGGTAGAGCCGGTTGTCGACGAGCAGAAAAAGCAGAGGATCACCGGCGGCGATAAAGCCCTTGGTTGCCGCCACCGGATCATGGCCACCAAAGCGCGGGAAATAGATATCACGCTGGGTTTCGAAGATTTGTCGGTTGCCGGCATTGACAAATCGCCAGACAGCGCCGGCGATTTTGGCTTCATAGCGTGGTGATCCCTCACGCGCTGCCTGTGACAGTTGATAAGCAACCGGGTCAAAGCCGCCAAGGGCAAGCCCGGTCAGGACATCAGTGACAATCGGGCCCCGATCATCGCTTGCCTGTGCAAGGCCCCCGCCAATCATGGCCCCGAAAAGCCATGAAACGAGCACAAGCCAGAAGGAATGTCGCCAGGGGGAAACCATGATGACCTTGGAAGGCATGATGACCTTGGAAGGAGAGTGCATTTCCGTTCGCCGCACGATGAGAGAGAATATCAAGAGCCCGGGCGATACTGACAAGCCTCGCCGCAGGACGTTTGGAGTTGTGCCATCTAACCGGTAGATTTGGAACATGTATGAGGATTCGAAATTGTTGACAGGGTACTGGTTCGCCGCGCCGCTTTCATTCGGGAGAATTCGATGAGGCTTCATCTCCACCTGACCGTTGCCTTTATTCTCGCCCTGACCCTCCTGCCGCTCCAGCCGGCGACAGCCCAGCAACGACCGGCGCAAGGCCCGGGCCCTGGCCAGTTCAGCGTCGAAGAGCTGGTATCGGCTGGCCACAGTTTTTTCGGCGGCGTCTCGGCAGCGATTGCCTCCGGCGTTGAATCGGCAGTCGGGCGCTGGGGGTATCCCAATGCCTATGTCTTGGGTCAGGAGGGATCAGGCTCCTTTGTTGCGGGGCTGCGTTATGGTGATGGTCGACTGCGGACGAAAGTCGGAGCTGATCTGCCGATCTTCTGGCAGGGACCCTCGCTTGGATGGGATTTTGGCGGCGATGGATCGCGCGTCATGATCCTTGTCTACAACGTGCGCCAGCCGCAGGATTTGCTGCGCCGCTTTGTCGGCCTCTCGGGTTCGGCCTATTTCGTGGGCGGCGTTGCTGTGACCGCGCTGACCGCCGAAGGCTTCGTCATCGTGCCGATCCGCTCCGGACTTGGGCTGCGTCTGGGGGCTAACATCGGCTATATGAAATTCACTGATCGCCCGGAATGGAACCCGTTCTAGCCGCGCCGGCCGCGGGGCCACGCCGGCGCAGCGGCGGAATTGGCGTGCGTCGCGTCGCGCGCTCGGTTAGAAAGCGCTTCTTGCCCCTGTGGTCAACGGTCGTTCTGGTATCACAATGATTGAGCAAATCCTGTTTTTCGCGCTGGGGTTTTTCAGCGCCGGTCTTCTGACCCTGTTCATTTCGCACGCCGTATGGCGTCGCGCCGTACGCCTGACCACGAAGCGCGTCCAGGCAGCGCTGCCGGTGTCGCTTGCCGAAATCAAGGCTGACCGGGACCAGCTTCGTGCCGAGTTCGCCATGGCCGCCCGCAAGCTCGAAGTCTCGGTCGAACAGTTGAAGACGCGCGGCCACCTCCAGCTTGTCGACATCACGCGCAAGAACGACCAGCTGCGTCTCGTCCTCGACGAGGTCAAAAAGCGCAGCGACACCATCCTTGCCATGGAAGAGCGCGAGCGTCGGCTGCGCGATGAATGCCTTGCTGCCGAGACCGCTTATGGTGAGACATCAAGGACACTGAAGAGCGCCGAGGAAAAGCTCGCCATTGCGCAGGGCAAGCTGAACGAGCGCGAGCGCGAAGCCAATGAAGCTCAGTCACTTGCCCACAGCCGGCAAGTGGAGATCGCCGCCCTGCAGGCCAATCTGGCCCATTTCGAGGCGGTGGTGAGCGATACGCAGCGCTCGCTGTCCGACAGCACAGCAGCTTTCGTTTCCAAGCAAGAACTGCTCGACCAGGCGAAGGTTGATCTTGATGCCGCACTAGCCTATCGCGCTGATATGGAAGCAAAGATTGGCGCATCAATCACCGAGGTTCAGGATCAGAGCGCTCGGCTGGGTCTGGCCCAGCTCAATCTGAGCGAAGATTCAGATGGGCTGCGCACCCTCGTTGAAGAAGCAAAACGCCTGGCAGGCCGCGTCCATGAATTAATGAGCGAACGCGACACGCTTGATCATGAATTATCGCAGCGGCTTGGCGAGGCGGAAACACGCTATGCCTCGCTTGCCCGAGATTTCGAGACGTTTCGTGGCGAAAAGGCAGCGCTCGAAGTCCGCCTTGGCGCGGTCCAGGCCGAACGCGAGGAACTGGCTGACCATCTGCGCCTGCTGGAAAGCGGCGCTCAGAACAATTGGGAACGCGAGCGGATGGAAAACGCCATGTTGCGCGAACGCATGAACGATCTGGCTGCTGAAATTGCTGCATTGAGCCTGACGCTTGAAGGCGACGCCTCGCCCATCCGCAAGATCATCGCCGCGGCGCACGCCGATCTTCAATCGGAAGCGATCAACCGTTTGCCAGAGGCTGGCGAGCCGGACGGCCACCCCTCAGCCTCCCTTGCCGAACGCATTCGTATTCTGCAGGCAAGGGCAGCGACCAGTCAGTAGAACATGTCCCGCTTCAGGCGTCGATTTCCGCGCGCCGGAGTTCAGCTGACAGCCACACATCTTCAGCCTTGGCAAGCTGCGCCTCGGTTTCGGCCAGAAGCAACGTCGTACGCTCAAAACTGGCGCGATCACGGGTAAACAGCGTGGGGTCTTCAATAAGCGCTCGCAACCGTGCAGCCGTCGCGTTGAGCTGATCAATCCGGGCCGGCAGCAAACGCAGCGCCTCGCGCTCCTGATTGGTCAGCCTGTGACGCAGCATCGGTTGGCGGTTGCCATTATCGCCTGGCGCAACACTGGCCGATGGCCGTTTACTGCCGGCATCAGGGGTTGCTTTCACCGCCTGGATCGGCGCCCTGCGCTGGGCGACCATATCCGAATAGCCGCCGGCATATTCGACGAATTTTCCGTTGCCCTCGGCAACCAGCAGCGATGTCGCGACGCGGTCGATGAAGTCACGATCATGGCTGACCAGCAGGACGGTTGCCGGGTGATCGGCGAGCCGCTCCTGCAGCAAATCGAGCGTTTCAAGATCAAGATCATTGGTCGGCTCATCAAGGACAAGCAGGTTGACCGGCAGCGACAGGGCGCGTGCCAGCGCCAGTCGCGCCCGCTCTCCGCCTGACAGGACAGACACCGGCGTATTGGCGGCCTCAGGTGGAAACAGGAAATCCTTCATGTAGGAGACCACATGGCGGGCTTGACCATTGACCATCACCTGGTCGCTGCCACCCCCCGTCAACGCCTCTGCCAGCCGCAATCCCGGCGCCAAGGCCTCGCGTTTCTGGTCAACCAGAACGGTTGTCAGATTGCTGCCAAGCCTGACCATGCCGCTGTCCGGTGCGAGTTCCCCAAGCAGCAGACGCAGCAACGTCGTCTTGCCCGCGCCATTGGCACCGACCACGGCAAGGCGGCTGCCACGGGCAAGACGCAATGAGAAATTCGCCACAACAGGCTGGTTGCCGAATGATTTGCTGATGTCGCGGGCTTCGAGCACCAGCGCCCCTGATGCCTTGCCTTCGCTGGCGCTGAACGTCACGCTGCCCGGCCGCTGTCGACGCTCGCGCAATTCCTCGCGCAGTTGCGAGAGAAGACCAACACGCCGCTCATTGCGTTTGCGGCGCGCTGTGACGCCATATCGCAGCCAATGCTCTTCATCGGCAATCTTGCGGGCAAGCTTATGGGCCACCATCTCTTCTTCCGCCAGGACCGTATCACGCCATTCCTCGAAGCCGCCGAACCCCTGCGACAGACGGCGGCACTTCCCGCGATCAAGCCAGATGGTCGCTTGCGACAGACCTTCCAGAAAGCGCCGGTCATGGCTCACCAGAACCATGGCCGAGCGGATCGATCGCAGCCGCGTTTCAAGCCACTCGATCGTCGGCAGATCGAGATGGTTGGTCGGCTCATCCAGCAGCAGGATGTCCGGCTCGGGCGCAAGGGTGCGCGCGAGCGCCGCGCGGCGCTGCTCGCCGCCCGAGAGCAGGGCGGGCGCGGCATTACCATCAAGGCCGAGCGCCTCGATCAGCTGGCGGGCGCGGTGATGCCCCTCCTCCTGCTCGAGGCCACCCTCGACATAGGCTTCAACCGTCTCATAGCCGGAAAAATCCGGCTCCTGCGGCAGGTAGCGTAAGGTTGTGCCAGCGCGTGTGATGCGCTCACCACCATCCGCCTCGACAAGGCCGGCCATGATCTTGAGGAAGGATGATTTGCCAGAACCATTACGCCCGACAAGACAAAGACGCTCACCCTCGCTGATCGTCACCGTCGAACCGGCGAGAAGCGGTTTGCCGCCAAGCGTTAGCGTGATGTCATTCAAAGTTAACAGGGGCGCTGCCATAGGTCTCATCTGCTTGTAGCGATATCAGCATCGATCATCTATTTGATAAGGGATATTTCCGCCAGCCTGCAGCGCTATCCCGTGATTTCAGGGAATTTTTGCGCGATACTTTAGGTCGAAATTAACTGTATGACCCTAACTTGCCAATTAATCCCGTTGTACAATACAAATTTGGCTTGTTTCCAATGCTTCATTTGTTTCGCCGAGTAAAAGATATAACCCTCCACCGATCGCTCGCGGGCGAGCTGGCGCTGGTGTTTGGCGCCATCGTCGCTCTTATGATCGGCGCCGGCCTGAGTGTCCAGCAAGGCGGTCGCGAACTCGTCGAAAGCGCCCGTAACGCTGTCTGGGAAGCGTCCATACCACCGGCTGAAGTCTTTGCCTTTTCCAACACGCAATGGTCGATTCGTGACCGTATCGTTGACCTGGTTCGTCACGACAATCAGGTCGAACCCGCAGCAACCGAGATTGAAGAGCTGAAAGCATCCGGCGACAAAAGCTGGAAAGGCATGCTCGACCTGAAGCCTTACCTGCCAGCCGACGTGCTCGCCGAGGTCGAAAAGACCGATGCCTTGCTGATTGCCTTTCAAGCGACATTCACGTCCGCTATCGCCGCCGCGCGCAGCGGTGACATGACGGCTGCCCGCGCGATAAATGACGAACAGGTGGGGCCGGCCATTCGTCCGCTCGGCGTGCAGATCCTTACGCTGCTGGAAGTGATGCGCAACCGCATCCAGAGCGTCAACGAGACGATGGAAGCCACCTCAAACGGCATGCTGATGCGCGTCACCATCACCTCCGGCATCCTGTTTGCGGTGCTGGCCCTTGGCGGCCTCCTCATGCATTTTCGTGTGGTGCGCCCCATCAGCCTCATCAATCGCGCTCTGCAGCGCCTGTCCGAAAACCAGTTCGGGCAGGTCCTTCCGCGTAAGGGAGCGGTCAACGAAATCTGGCGCATGACAACCTCGTTCGTCGTTCTCGAGGAACGCGCCAAGGCAACCCTGCAGCGCCATGAGGACGAAACCCGCAAGGCAGCCGGCGAGACGGCGGCCTTTTTGTCGGAAGTCGAGGCGTTCGCGAAGCGATTGGCGGAGGGTGATCTATCCACCAAAATGCCGGATCATTTCGCACCCAATTTCCGCATTGTTGCCAATAACATGAATTCTGCCATCGAAAGCCTGGCCATGTCGCTTGGCATGATGCTCGAAGCCTCGCGCCAGACGGCAAAGACAGCCGGCGAAATCGGCGAGAGAGCCTCGGCAAATACCAAACGTGCCCATGTGCAGCTTGGGACGCTGAAGGAATTGCGGGTCTCCTTCGATGAATTTTCCACCGGCATTCATCGCACAGCCGGTATTGCTGATGAACTGGCGCAATCGGCGATCAGCGCCTCGCAGCGCGCCGAAATGGGAGCAGAAATGGCCGGCGGCGCGCTCAATGCGATGACCGGCATTTCGGCTGCCGCAAACAAGATCGCCGACGTGACCCTGCTCATCAACAAGATCGCTGCGCAAACCAATCTGCTCGCCCTTAATGCCGCTATCGAGGCGGCACGCGCCGGTGAACATGGCAAGGGCTTCGCGGTGGTGGCCAATGAGGTGCGGCGTCTGGCAAGTCAGGTGGCGCAGGCGTCTGCAACGGTGCGCCAGATCACCGATGAGACCATCACCCGGGTCGATCAAGGCAGCTCAACCGTCGACCAGACAGCTGCGGCGCTGCGCGAGATCAATCTCACGGTACGCTCGGTTGCCGCCGCCGTTACAGAAATCGCCAGTGCAGCCAACCAGCAGGCAAGCGCCATCACCGTCATCACCGAAGCATTCAACGACCTCGACAGCATCGCTCAGGCAAATGTCATCGGTGCCGGGACCAATGCCGAAGCCTCGGTCGGACTGAAGGATACGGCGCAGGCGATTGCCGAGACAGTCAGTTCGTTCCGCCTCGAGGCCTGATCGCCATTGTGAGCCGCTCTTCTGATCGTTTCGCAGGCGCTGACATGCCTAGAGCTTAGGCGTCGCAAAAAGTCAGCCGATTTGCCCAGCACCCGGGAGAGGCGCGAAGCGGCGTTGACCCATGATTTTTCGCAGCTACCGCGCAAAGTCGCTTCGTTTAGTTGTCTATTTGACGATTTTCTTTCAATTCAATGATTGTCCGCTGCGCCGCGCGGCATTCAAGCCCCGGCAGCGCTTGAATGCAGACGCTTGCAAAAGTCGCTGCCTGACGGCACACCACATGGTTTAAAATACCGGCGAATGACGTCGCAGGCCTGTCACTGATCTTGGGTGTCAGGTCTTTGGCCTCGCTGTCAGCACGCCGTAAAATAGGGTAGATTACCATGATGAGCAGATTTCGTATCGACCGCCGCCGCGCTCTTGGCCTTGCTGGAAGTGCCGTTGCCTCGGCAATCGTGCCGCTCACTGGCCGCAGCGCCAATGCCCAGACGCTTGACAAGGTCAGCTATCAGACCAACTGGCGCGCCCAAGCTGAACATGGCGGCTTTTACTATGCGGTCGCCAACGACATTTACAAGAAGTACGGCATCGAGGCCGATATCCGCCCCGGCGGGCCGCAGCAGAACCCATCGCAATTGCTGCTCGCTGGCCGTGTCGACATGATCATGTCAAATTCCTTCGAAGCCATCCGCTATGTTCAGGAAAGCGCGCCGTTTCTGTGCATTTCAGCGCTCTTCCAGAAGGACCCGCAGGTCCTTATCTGCCATCCCGGCGTAGGCAATGACACGCTGGCGGCGCTGAAAGGCAAACCGATCCTTGTAGGTGCGGCCGGGCGCTCCAGCTACTGGCCGTTTCTCAAGGCAAAGTTCGGCTATGGCGACGAACAGATCAGGCCCTACACCTTCAACATGGCGCCCTTCCTCGCCGACAAGAGCCTGTGCCAGCAGGGGTTTGTCTCATCCGAACCGTTCGCCATCGAACAGGCGGGGGTGAAGCCGGTCGTCCACCTCATCGCCGATGCCGGTTTTGACAATTACAACACCACCATCAACATCTCGCGCAAGATGACGGAAGAAAAGCGCGATCTCGTGCAGCGTTTCGTCAACGCCTCCGCCGAAGGCTGGGCTGCTTACATGAAGGGTGGCGATGGTAACAAGGCGGCTGACGCCCTGATCCTAAAGGACAATCCGGATATGGATCAGGTGAAGATCAATTTCGCCTTGAACGTGATGCGCACCAACGGCATCGTCCAGTCAGGCGATGCGCTGAAGGGCGGCATTGGCGCCATGAGCGCGGCACGCTGGCTGAAATTCTACACCGACATGTCGGATGCCGGCGTCTTCCCCAAGGGTATCGACGTGACGAAGGCCTACAGCCTCGACTTCATCAACAAGGGCGTCGGTTTGTGAGAGAGGCTTCGGCCCCATCTCTCGCACCGGTTGACCCGCTGATCAGGCTAAGCGGCGTATCTAAAACGTTCTCAACCGGCACGCGCGCCGTCGCGGCGGTTGATCTTGACCTCATGCCGGGCGAGTTCCTGTCGATCCTCGGCCCGTCAGGTTGCGGCAAGTCGACCTTGCTGCGCATGATCGCCGGCCTTGGCACGCCGACCGGCGGCGAGATTCAATGGGCCAGAGGTCATGGCGGAGGAAGCCGTCACGGAACTCGTGATCTAGGCTTTGTATTTCAGGACCCCACCCTGATGCCCTGGGCAAACGCCCTCGACAACGTCGCCCTGCCGCTCATCCTGGAAGGCTCAGCAAAGCGTGAGGCGCAGGCGGCAGCCCGCGACAAGCTGGCGCTGGTCGGGCTTTCAGGCTTTGAAAACGCCTATCCGCGGGAATTGTCCGGCGGCATGAAGATGCGGGTATCGATCGCCCGCGGCCTGGTCACAGAGCCAAGCCTGCTGCTGATGGATGAGCCCTTCGCCGCGCTTGACGAGATCACCCGCCACCGCCTTAACCATGATCTGCTCAATGTGTGGCGCGATGTCGGCTTCACCGCAGTCTTCGTCACCCATTCGGTCTTCGAAAGCGTCTTCCTGTCGCAGCGTATCGTCGTCATGGCAGCGCGGCCCGGGCGCATCGTCAGCACGCTTGATGTTGCCGCGCCCTACCCGCGCGACGAGATGTTCCGCACCTCCTCCGCCTATGCAAGCCTCTGCCGTCAAGCCTCCGACCAGTTGAAATTGGCGATGGAAAGCTGAACAAGATGAGCATTCCTCGAACGGCGAAAACCACCACAAGCGACCTTGGCCCGTTGCCGCCCGCCTCCTCAGTGAGGTCCAATGATCGCTGGCTGAAGCTTGCCGCGCCATTCCTGGTTGGCATCATTTTTCTTGGCGGCTGGGAGGCGGCGGTGCGGATCATGGCTATTCCGCCCTACATCCTGCCGACACCAAGCCGTATCATCGAGACACTCATCAGCGACTGGCCAACCCTCGCCGCATCGCTGCGCATCACGCTGGCGATTACGTTCTCCGCGCTTGCGGCAGCCGTCGTCGTTGGTGGCGCGCTTGCTATTCTCTTCACGCAGTTCAAATGGGTGGAACTGGCGCTCTTCCCCTATGCGGTCATTCTCCAGGTGACGCCCATCGTCGCCATCGCGCCGCTCATCATCATCTGGGTCAACGATACCAATCTGTCGCTGCTCATCTGCGCCTGGATCGTCGCCTTCTTTCCGATCCTGTCGAACACGATCCTTGGCCTCAATTCAGCCGACCATAATCTGCGCAACCTGTTCGAACTCTACGGCGCCACGCGCTGGCAGACCCTTCGCTATCTGCGCCTGCCAGCCGCCCTGCCCTATTTTTTGGCCGGGCTGAAGATATCAGGTGGTCTGGCGCTGATCGGTGCCGTGGTTGCCGAGTTTGTCGCCGGCACTGGCGGCACTGCCTCCGGCCTCGCCTACCGCATACTGGAAGCGCAATACCAGCTGAAGATCCCGCGTATGTTTGCTGCCCTGACCCTCATCTCGCTCGCCGGCGTCGCCATCTTCCTGGCGACAAGCATCATCGCTCATCGCCTTCTCCATCGCTGGCACGAAAGTGCCATCAAGCGCGAGAATTAAAGGATGCTGCGAATGCCGGGAGCCGGTTTTTCACTAGCAGCCTGCGGCAACAACAAGATAAGGGCAAATTGCGTTTCCCTCTGAACGCCAACTGCCCTTAAGCCCTCAAGCTCAGGCAGCCGCCACCCGTCCCAGGAAACCGTCAATCGATGATTTGAGAGACGTCGCCTGACCAGCGAGCGCGTCGGCTGCCACCCGCACCGAACGCGCGGCGTCTTCGGTTTCGCTGACCGTTGCCGTCACATCCTTGACATCGCTCGCAAGCGCCACGGTGCCCGACGCGGCACTCTGGGCGTTGCGGGAAATTTCCGATGTGGCGGCGCCCTGTTCCTCGACCGAAACGCCAATCTCGCGCGAGACCTGATCGATTTCTCCCAGCGTGGCGACGATACTGTCGATGGCGCCAACAACGTCATTGGTGGAGGATTGAATGCCGGAAATCTGCGCCGCGATTTCTTCAGTCGCCTTGGCGGTTTGCGCCGCCAGCCCCTTGACCTCGGTGGCCACAACCGCAAAACCCTTGCCGGCTTCGCCGGCGCGCGCCGCCTCGATGGTCGCGTTAAGCGCCAGCAGATTGGTCTGCGCGGCGATCGCCTGGATGAGATTGACGACATTACCGATCTTGTCGGCCGCACCTGCAAGTTCGCTGATCTTGGTTGTTGTATCACCGGCAACGGCGCTCGCCCGCGCCACCACGGCGTTCGAATGCTGGACGCGATCGCTGATGGTCTGCACCGACACTGAAAGCTCTTCTGCAGCCGCCGCCACCGTGGAGACGTTGGATGAGGTATCACGCGTCGAGTTGGTCATGGCGCTCGAATGGCCGGCCGCACGATGGGCAACATCGTTGAGCCGACCTGACGTTGTCATCATGCCGTTGATCGCTTGCGTCATCTCGCCGAAAGCTGAATTGACGGTGTTGCGGAACGAGGCGATCTCGCGATCAATGCCCTGCTGGCGCGCTTCGCGCAGGGTCTGCGCCTCGCCATCGCGCGCCGAGAGGGCCTCGCGTTCAACAAGCGCCTGGCGGAAAACATCGACAGAGCGCGCCATGGCGCCAATCTCGTCCTTGCGCCCGCCAAGATTGCTCGACTGTTCAAGATCGCCATTGGCCAGCGCCTCGATTGACTGTCCGACGCGCGACAACGGGCGCAACTGCCGGCGGACCACGAAGAAAACAATCAACGCCAACAAGCCGGTGATGATCGCTGCGACCATCGTCAGAAATTCAATCGCCTTCTCGCGCAGCATCAGATAGTCGGCGCGCGGATAGGCGGCGGCGAGCGCCCCGATGACACTGCCTGATTTGTCCAGCAACGGTTCGATCCTCGCCTGGAGCGGATTACCCGCGACCATCATGGAACCAACAAACGTGTCCTTGCGCGTATAGACGGTGTCATAGATGAGGCCGGGATCAATCTTCGTGCCGATGGCGCGCTGACCCTGTGCATCCAGAATATTGGTGGCAATGCGCACATTGCCCTGGAACACGGTCGCAACCGAACCATGCTTTTTCCGGATAGCGTCCACGCCGTAGGTGTAATCATTCAACAGGAGCTCGGTAGGCGGACCGCCATTGACGCCCGCGCGCACGGCATACATCTTCCCATCGCGCACGATGAACTCGCCACCATCCGGCAGAAGATGGGCACGAAACTCGCCCATCAGAAATTTCTGCCCCAACGCTGCCCTGTTCTCGGCAAAATCCGCAATCGTGCTGATCGCAAAATAGCACAGAACACCAGCCCCGACGGCGCTGATGACAACCGCCACCAGCGAGATGCGGGCAACCAATCCCATCCTCTCGCCGAGTTGCGCGACAAGACGGAGCGGATGAATCATTGCCATTTTCTATCGTTCCTGCTGGTTGACTGCGGTCTAAAACGTTTCAAGCAACGCGAACGCGCTTGAGGAAATCTTCAACCGCGCTGCGCAACGTGCCCGCCTCGCGCGACAATTCGTCGGACACGCTGCGCACCGAGCGCGCCGCGCCTTCAGCCTCGCGGACGGTGACGGCAACATCGTCAACGTCGCCCGTCAATGCGGATGTGCCTTCGGCGGCGCCCTGGGCGTTGCGCGAAATCTCTGCCGTCGCCACCCCCTGCTCTTCCACCGATATGCTGATCGATTGCGATACTTCGCGGATTTCACCCAACGTCATCGTGATGCCTTCGATGGCAGTGACCACCTCGCCGGTCGAATCCTGGATACGCCCGATATGACCCGAGATGTCTTCGGTGGCTTTCGCCGTTTGCGAGGCCAGCGTTTTTACCTCGGAGGCGACGACTGCGAAGCCCTTGCCCGCCTCGCCGGCTCGTGCCGCCTCAATCGTGGCGTTGAGCGCCAGCAGGTTGGTCTGCGCGGCAATCGCCTGGATGAGCGTCACCACTTCGCCGATCTTGCTCGCAGCGGTGGTCAGCTGCGCAATCTTGTCGGCTGTCGTGGCAGCGGCAACACTGGCGCGCTCGACCACCTCACGTGATCGGCTGACACGCTCGTTGATCTGATTGACCGACACCGACAATTCTTCCGCTGCGGCGGCGACAGTTGCGACATTGGACGATGTCTCAATCATCGACGATGACATATGGCTTGACCGGGATGCGGCACGCTCGGACGAAACGGCAAGATTTTTCGATGTCTCAACCATCGTATCAACGACACGGGCCATCGCCGCGAACCCATCACCTGAAGCATCGCGAAAGCGTTCGATTTCCTGCTCGATCGCTTTCTGTCGCGTCTCGCGCTCCGCCCGCACCTGCTGTTCCTGGGAAGCAAAGCGACTGCGCTCGGCCATTGTTGACCTGAACACTTCGAGCGCTCGCGCGATGGCACCGATTTCATCTTTGCGCCCGACATGTTCAATCGTCACATCAACTTCACCCTTGGCCACATCGCTCATCGTCTGGGTGATGTAGCGCAGCGGCCGGACGACCTTGCGGCGCACCATCCACATGCCAAAGACAATAGTCAGAAACGACATCACGGTGACGCCGACACCAAGAATATTGAGCCAGCGAAAGGTCATCTCGGACATCTCGGCTGCTTCTTGCGTCAGCACATCGTACTTTTTGGCAAGCGTTTCCATTTCCTTGTTGAGCGCCTGGCGTGCACTGCGGTTCTGGTCATTGTCGCCAACGACACGCGCAGCCTCATTGCCCTGCTCCACACCGACGCGCGCCAGCTCGATACGAAAATCGATGAACACCTTGGTAGCGGCAACCACACGATCAAAATCACGCCGCAACCCGTCCGTGACGCTTCCGCGCCATTGATCGATCACCCCTTCGAGCTGCTTCAGCGTGGCGTTCTGCGCCTTGGCGAAATTCGTCAGCTTGGCACGATCTGCCGACATATAAACGCCGCGCGAATCCATCACGGTCTTGTAAACGAGCCCGTCAATCCTCTGCAGCGCAGAGCGTCCCCTCTCCGCGCTATCCTCCAGCGCCTTGTAAGAAAGCACGGCGTTGATCGAGCCGGTGATGGCGATCGCCAATACCACGGTCACCACGCCCAGCAGGATAAAGATGAAATTGAGGCGCTGCCCAATCGACAGGCGAGACAGGATGGACATCAGTACTTCCCCACGCGCGCGCATTCTGCACATGCTTCACGTGTTCAGCGTTAATCCATTAAGTTTAATGAGCCGTTATTTTCAGATGCGTTTCGCATGCGCCTTCCTGTGGAAGGACATAGTTGTCCCGCTCATGACGACCGTTTTGCTGAAGCCGTTATCATCGATTGGCTGAAACAGGACTGCCTCAGGCAGCGGCAACGCCATTGAGGAAGCCATCAATCGCCGATTTCAGCCGCTGCGCCTGTCCGGCAAGGGCTTCCGAGGCAACCCGCACCGAGCGCGCGGCACTTTCCGTCTCGCCCACAGTCGTCGTGACCTCATCAACATCGCTTGCCAACGACACCGTGCCCGCAGCCGCACTCTGCGCATTGCGTGAAATTTCCGACGTCGCCGCGCCCTGCTCCTCAACCGAGGCGCCGATTTCGCGCGATACCTGATCAATCTCGCTCAGGGTCGCGACAATGCTGTCGATGGCGCTGACCACATCATTGGTCGACGATTGAATGCCCGCAATCTGCGCCGCGATTTCCTCCGTCGCCTTGGCGGTCTGCGAGGCAAGGCTCTTCACTTCCGAGGCCACAACCGCAAAGCCTTTGCCCGCTTCGCCCGCCCGCGCTGCTTCAATCGTGGCGTTAAGCGCCAGAAGATTGGTCTGCGCGGCAATCGCCTGAATGAGATTGACGACATTGCCGATCTTGTCGGCGGCAGCCGCCAGTTCACCGATCTTGCCGGTCGTGTCGCCTGCCACCACGCTCGCGCGCGATACAACCGAATTTGAATGTTTGACACGCTCGGAAATGGTCTGAACCGATACAGATAATTCCTCAGCCGCTGCGGCGACCGTCGACACATTCGACGACGTATCACGTGTCGAACCAGCCATGGAACTCGCATGGCTGGAGGCGCGCAGCGACACCTGGTTGAGTTGTCCTGCCGTGGTCACCATGCCGTCGATGGCAAGGGACATCTGGCTGAAATCGCCGCCCACAGCCTCGCGAAAGCGAGAGATCTGCTCGTCGATCGACGCCTGGCGCGCTTCACGCTCCTGGCGCTGGCGATTATCCTTGTCGGCAAAGGCCGCGCGCTCGGCCATGGCGCTGCGGAACACATCCAGCGAGCGCGCCATGCGGCCGACCTCATCGCCGCGATCAGTGTAGGCAACCTCAACAGCGGTCTCGCCATCGACCACCCGCCCCATAACCCCCGACAGCCGCTCGAGCGGGCGCACGACGGTGCGGGCAACAATAAGCATGCCAACCGCAATGGTTGCCAGCGTCGAGACGACACCGAAGACAATGAAAAACAACATGCGAGCATAGACGGCTTCGACCGCTTCTCCAAGATCGCCGCGCAGCTGGTCGTAACGCTTGGCGAGCGCGTCCATTTCCTTGTTCAACGCCTGGCGGGCGATGCGCGTGGGCTCGGCATCGCCGACGACACGCGCGGCCTCATTGCCCTTCTCCCGCCCGATACGCGATAATTCGTAGCGAAAATCATTGAAGACCTTGACGCCCTTGGCGACGCGCTCGAAATCCTCGCGCACATCATCCGTGACGGTTTTGCGCCAGCGTTCGATAACGCCGTCAATATCTTTCAGTGCCGCATCCTGCCCCTTGGCAAAACGCTCCAGCACGTCCGGCTTGGACGACATATAGATGCCGCGCGATTCCATCACCGTCCGGTAGATGAGGCCATCAATGGCTTTGAGGGCAAAGCGCCCGTTTTCGGCCGATTCAACCCGCAAGCTCAACTGGCCGAGCGTGTAGATGCTCCATCCCGCGACCGCCGACAGCAGGATCGTCACCGCTCCCAGCACCACGAAGATGGAATTCAAACGTTGGCCAATCGACAGACGGGAAAAAAAGCGCATAGGAGATCACCGGTAACAGCGCACGTGGCGCGAGAATTGAACCCCGCTACCTTGATCACATCACGTTAACATAAAGTAAGTAGAAAAAATGATTCTATATATAAACGTCGCACATATAATGGTTTTTCAGTACACGTTATTTGGTGTTACATAGCAACTCGATGTAAAGTGATTATTCAATCCTTGGCCCGTTCGACATAGGTGTTGTCGGCCGTCGACACCACGATGCGGGTGCCTGCCGAAATATGCGGCGGAACCATGACGCGCACACCATTCGACATGATCGCCGGCTTGTAGCTCGACGACGCCGTCTGCCCCTTCATCGTCGGTTCCGTTTCCGAAATTTCAAGTGTCACCCGGGCGGGAATTTCGATGGCAACCGCATTGCCCTCGAAGATCGACAGCTTGCACACCATACCTTCCTGGAGATAAACCGCCTGATCGCCCAGCACGTCCGATGATACCGGCAATTGTTCATAGTTTTCAGGGTTCATGAAGACGTAATTGTCACCGTCCAGATAAAGATAGCTGTAGTCAAAATCCTCGACAAAAGCACGCTCGACCTGTTCGGTCGTCTTGTAGCGCTCCGAGACCTTTACCCCATCACTGATGCGGCGCATATCAATCTGCGTCGTAGGCGTGCCTTTGCCGGGAAAAAAGCTTTCAGCCGACATGACGACACAGAGCCTGCCGTCGAGATCGAGGATATTGCCCTTGCGGACCGAACTGGCGATGACTTTGACCACGTCTTTATTCCTTAGCCTTGCAATGTGGCGTTTCTACTGACAGGTTCGCGGCCCAAAGGGAAGTCCCCCATGCTTTCAGGCAGCCCATGGTGGCGCCGCGACATTCATGCCGACCGCCGCCCGCGCCTCCTCGCCCGACAGGCAATGGCGACGCGGTTGCGCGCCTATTTCAGCGCTCAGGATTTTATCGAGGTTGACACCAGCGCCCTGCAGGCCTCGCCAGGAAACGAAACGCACCTTCATGCCTTCGCAACGCAGTGGACGAGTATCACCGGCACCACGCAACCGCTCTACCTCCATACTTCGCCGGAATTTGCCTGCAAGAAAATCCTGGCAGCCGGCGAGCAACGGATATTTTCCTTTGCCCATGTCATGCGCAATCGCGAACTCGGCGCCCTCCACCAGCCCGAATTCACCATGCTTGAATGGTACCGGGTGGAGGAGGATATTTCGGCGATCATGGCTGATTGCGCGGCGCTGTTGCGAGAATGCGCCGCCTGTACCGGGGTCCGGCTCGTCAATTACCGCGAGCGCATCTGCGACCCATGCGCCGAACCAGAACGCCTCACAGTGGCGGACGCCTTCTCGCGCTTTGCCGGCATTGATCTTCTGGCAACCCTCGGCCCGGATGGCGCCATCGACCGCGACAGGCTTGCGGCCGCCACCGCCAGCCTCGGCCTGCGCGTGGCGGATGACGATAGCTGGTCGGACCTCTTCAGCCGCATCCTCGTCGACCGCATCGAGCCGAAACTTGGTATCGGCCGGCCAACATGTCTGACCGAATACCCCCTGCCCGAGGCAGCCCTTGCCCGCCCTCTGCCGCGCGATTCGCGCCTTGCCGAGCGCTTCGAGCTTTATATGTGCGGCGTTGAACTCGCCAATGCCTTCGGCGAGCTGACCGACCCGGGCGAGCAGCGCCGACGTTTTGTTGCCGACATGGCCGAAAAACAGCGCATCTATGGCCATTCTTATCCGCTGGACGAGGATTTTCTGAACTCCCTTGCGCATATGCCTGCCGCCTGCGGAGCCGCACTGGGCTTTGACCGATTGGTGATGCTGATGACGGGTGCAAGCCGCCTTGACGAGGTGATGTGGACACCCTTCAGCGATCCGGGCAGGGAAGAGCGATGAAGAGCCCACGCACCTTGCGAACGGTCACCGATCTGATCACGCACAACCTGGTCGAGCAGCGCCAGCAGGCAGGACTGGAAGAGGTGAGCCAGCGCTATCCGGTAGCCATCACCAGCCATCTTGCCAGCCTCCTCACCATCGCCAACAATCAGGCGCTGGCCCGCCAGTTCATTCCCGACAGGGCCGAACTGAAAAGCGATGTGCTGGAACGCGCCGATCCGATTGCTGACCACAGATTTTCCCCTCTGCCTGGCCTCGTCCATCGCTATCCAGACCGCGTACTGATCAAGCTCATTCATGTCTGCCCGGTCTATTGCCGCTTTTGTTTTCGCCGCGAGATGGTGGGGCCGGAAGGCGACGGAACGCTGAGCGACACTGCCTTCGCCGCCATTCTCACCTACGTCGCAGCGCATCCTGCCATCTGGGAGGTGATCCTCACCGGCGGTGATCCGCTGATGCTGTCAGCGCGCCGCATCCAAGAGATCACAAGGGCGCTGGCGGCAATTTCCCACGTCAAGGTCCTGCGCTGGCACACCCGCATGCCGATCGCCGATCCCGAGCGCATTACACCTGCGGTTGTTCGCGCCCTGAAATCACCCGGTATCGCCACCTGCGTCGGCGTTCACGCCAACCACGCGAGTGAATTGACAGCCCCTGTGCGCGCTTCGCTCGCCCGTCTCGCCGAGGCCGGCATCACGCTCGTGAGCCAGAGCGTGCTCCTCAAGGGCGTCAACGACAATGTCGAGACGCTTGAGGCGCTGATGCGTGCCTTCGTTGAATCAGGCGTCAAACCCTATTACCTGCATCACCCTGATCTGGCGCCGGGCACCGGCCATTTCCGCCTGTCGATTGCCCGCGGGCAGCGCTTGATGAGCGAGCTTCGCCGGCGCCTGTCGGGCCTGGCGATGCCGAGCTACGTCATTGATGTTCCGGATGGGGCCGGCAAAATACCCGTCGGACCAAGTTACATCAAAGCCGCCGGCGGTTCATTTCTCCTCACCACGCTTGGCGGCAAAAAGCGTGCCTACCCGCCGCGCCGCAACACTTCAAGGACCTCAACATGAGCGACATCAACACCCGCTTCGCCCGCATGCTGCATGCCCGCTCCAAGCCGGCGCAGGGTGAAACACTGCAGCCCGTCATCGTGCCAGCCTCTGTCTATCATCAGGCGGGCGACCCTTCAGGACCCTATCAGTATGGCCGCTGGTCAAACCCGACATGGACGGCGCTGGAAGAAGCACTAGGTCATCTTGAGGACGCCGAGACGATCATTTTTCCCGCCGGGCTCGCTGCCGTCGCTTCTGTTTTCTATCCCCTGCTGCAGCCGGGCGATAAGGTACTTCTGCACGCCGATGGCTACGGCGCGACGCGCGGTCTGGCCGAAACCTATCTGAAGCCGCTTGGCATCACATTTGACCTGGCCGCGACCGGCATGGTGGGCGATCATGACTTTGCCGGTTATCGCATGATTTTCATCGAAACACCTTCCAATCCCGGTCTCGACATCTGCGATATCGCGGCGATTGCCGCCAAGGCCAAAGCAGCCGGCGCCCTGCTCGTGGCCGACAATACGACGATGACGCCGCTTGGCCAGCGCCCGCTCGATCTTGGCGCTGACATCACTCTGGCATCCGACACCAAGGCGCTCAACGGCCATTCCGATGTATTGTTTGGCCATGTCGCAACACGGGACGCCGCGCTCGCCGCCCGCATGCGCGACTGGCGCAAGATGGTGGGTATCATTCCCTCGCCCTTCGACGCATTTCTTGTCCATCGCGGCCTTGAGACATTGGAATTGCGCTTCACCCGCATGTGTGACAATGCCGAAAAACTGGCGCCGCGTCTTTCGGCCCATCCACGGTTGAAGCGCGTTGTCTATCCCGGTCTGCCGAGCCACCCGGCCCACAATCTTGCCGCCCGCCAGATGACGCGCTTTGGCTCGCTCATCGCTGTGACCTTTGCCGACGCAAGCGAGGCTGAACGCTTCATGGGCCATTGCCCGCTCATCCGCCAGGCAACCAGCTTTGGTGGCCTGCACACCTCAGCCGAGCGCCGCAGTCGCTGGGGCGACAAGGTCGCCGACGGTTTCGTCAGGCTGTCGGTGGGGTGCGAACCCGTCGAGCCCCTGTGGCAGGCGATGTCAGCCACCCTCGATATCATCTAGCGCTCACCCGGCCGACACGTTAGCCTTTGCTCCTGAACGGTTGGCACCTGCCGGCCTCCCTGTCCGCCCGCAAAAATCGAAGAGTTCCCATGCCCATCGTCAATCGTGTTTCCGCCTTCGCCGATGATATCACCGCCTGGCGCCGGGACTTTCACGAAAACCCCGAGCTCCTCTACGAGGTTCATCGTACCGCCGCCATCGTTGCCGACAAGCTCAAAGCTTTCGGCGTCGACGAGGTGGTGACCGGCATCGGCAAGACCGGCGTTGTAGGCGTGATCAAGGGCCGGCAGTCTGGTTCGGGAAAGGTCATCGGCTTGCGGGCTGACATGGATGCGCTGCCGATCCAGGAAATTGTCGAGCGCCCCTACAAATCGAAAACACCCGGCAAGATGCATGCCTGCGGGCATGATGGTCACACCGCCATGCTGCTGGGCGCGGCGCGCTATCTCACCGAGACCCGCAATTTCGATGGAACGGCCATCGTCATCTTCCAGCCGGCCGAAGAAGGCGGCGGCGGCGGCAAGGCGATGATCGAGGACGGGTTGATGACCCGCTGGAAGATCGACGAGGTCTACGGCATGCATAACATGCCGGGCGTGCCGGTCGGCACCTTCGCCATGCGCACCGGCCCGACAATGGCGGCAGCGGACCGCTTTGTGATCGATATCGAGGGGCGTGGCGGCCATGCGGCGATGCCAAACCAGACCATCGACACCATCATCGTTGCCATGACCATCGGCCAGGCCCTGCAATCGATCGTTGCACGTAATGTCGATCCCGTCGAAAGCGCCGTCCTGTCGATCACCACCTTCCATGCAGGAGACGCCTTCAACGTCATTCCGCAGACCGCCCGCATCACCGGCACCGTGCGCACGTTCAAGAAAGACGTGCAGGATCTGATTGAAAAACGCATGGGTGAGATCATCACCGGCATCGCCAGCTCCATGGGCGCCACGGCATCGCTTGACTATGAGCGCGGCTATCCGCCAACCGTCAATCACGCCGATCAGACGATTTTCGCTGCCAAGGTCGCCATGGACGTCGTGGGCGCTGACAAGGTGACGACCGATCACCCGCCGCTGATGGGGGCGGAAGATTTCGCCTATTTGCTGGAAGAGCGCCCCGGCGCCTATATTTTCGTGGGCAATGGCGATACGCCGGTCTGCCATCACCCGGCCTATGATTTCGACGACAACGCGGCGCTCTATGGCGCCAGCTTCTGGGCCCGGCTTGTCGAGATGGCACTGCCCGCCAGATAGCTGGCGTCAGGCTGAACGGACCGCTTTGTCAGCCACCATGCCAGCAAGCGCAAGCGATGAGGTCAGGCCCGGGCTTTCAATGCCAAACAGCGACAGGACGCCTGGACAGCCATGGTCGTCCGGGCCGTCGATGATAAAATCCTGTGTCTGGTCGCGCGGGCCGATCTTGGCCCGGATGCCGGCATAGGCAGGCGCCAGCGCACCATCCTTGAGACCCGGCCAATAGCGACGGATTGCGGCATAGAAGCGCTCGCCACGCCGCGCATCGACGGCATAATCCATCGTCTCGATCCATTCGACATCGGGGCCAAAACGCGCCTGCCCGCCCAGATCAAGCGTCAGATGGACCCCGAGTCCGCCCGGTTCCGGGATGGGATAGATAAGCCTTGAGAAGGGCGAGCGACCAGCAAGCGTGAAATAATTTCCCTTGGCCAGACTTTCCTGCGGAATGCGCGTTGGAGGATACGCGTCGATACGTCGCGCCAAGGCGGGCGCGGCCATCCCCGCGCAGTTGACGAGGAGCCGACAGGTCATCTCGAACGGCTCGACGCCGCCGGTCCACAGGCGCACCCGCCCTGTTTCGACAACGGCACGCTCAAAAGGAGCTTTGAACACGACGCTCGCCCCATGTGCTTCCGCTTCACCCTGGAGCGCCAGCATGTAGGCGTGACTGTCGATAATGCCTGTCGACGGCGATATGAGCGCCGCATGAGCGGTGAGCGCCGGCTCGCAGCGGCGCACTTCCGGCCCATCGATCATCACCAGATCATCAACGCCACAGGCCCGCGCATTGGCGCAGATGGCTTCAAGACGTGTCACTTGTTCAGCATTTGCCGCGACAATGAATTTGCCGATACGCCGATGGGCGATACCGTGCTGTGCGCAATAGGCGTAGAGCCGCTCTTTGCCCGCGACACAGGCACGTGCCTTCAGGCTGCCCGGGGTGTAATAAAGCCCGGCATGGATCACCTCGCTATTGCGTGAGGATTGATGCTCGCCGATGTGATCTTCGGCTTCCAGCACGATCACGTCGCGGCCAGCCAGGGCAAGCGCGCGCGCAACCGCGAGCCCGACGACCCCTGCCCCGATAATGACGACGTCCGTATCCGTCCGGGCGATCATGGACGGATGAGTAGAACGATCTAGCGCACCGAGGCAAGGAAGCGGGTGAAACCTTCCCACACCTCGGCCTGTCCGCCACCATTCGCATCCTGACGCAGGGAGGACGCGCCATGCGGAGCCCGCTTGGCCGCAAGCTGCGTCTTGGCACTTCCCGGTACGGCTTCAAGGATGGAGCGCGCTTCCGCAACCTCACCGGAATCACTGGCTGAGGACACAAAGACCTGGACGCCCTGCAGCTTTTGGGCTGCACCCTTGACGCTTGCGCCCGCGCCGAAATATTCGCCCGGCGAAAAGGCAGCCAGCCCGGCAACCTTGCCCGGGTTCTGCGCAGCCAGCAAAAACACCAGCGAGGCCGAATAGCTGGAGCCGACAATGATCACCTTGCCGCCATGCCCGCTGCTGGCGACCCAGGCAAGCGCCGCCTCAAGATCAGGCAAGGCCTGCAGGAAGCCGGCACTGCGCCCGAGTTCCTTCACCGTTTGATTGCCAGCGCCAAAGGCAAATCCGCCTGAGCGCTGATCAATCGCCAGCGCGTTATATCCAAGTGCCACCAGACGCGGAGCGGTCGGCGCGTACTCGGCCGCGTTGGAGCCGGCCATATGGAACAACAGGACAACCGGTTTCGACTTGTCGCCTGTGCCGTAATAGGTGCCGAATACCTTCACCCCGTCCTTGGCTGTGAGCGTGACCGGCTGGGCAAAAGCCGGCGAGGCAAAGCCGGTCATGAACAACATGAGGCAGAACACGAGAGATGACGACAATAGGTGACGACTGGAAATCATGGCGTTCTCCGCTTGCAGGCATCTAACCTACCATCGAGCATCCAGCAGACGATTCACTTCCACGTGACGAAACCCACCTGTTTATGCGACACGCAAGCTATGTCGTGACATAATGATCTACTTCGCGAAATGGATGAATTTCCACGGCGAGGTTTCGCTGTCCGGCTTGAGAACCACTTCGATGAGGGCCGGGCGATCAGCGCCAAGCGCTGCCTCAAGAACACCTTTCAGCTCTGCCGGCGTTGTGACGCGGCGTGCCATGACGCCAAACGCTTCGCCAAGCTTGACGAAATCGGGATTGGTGAGATCAGACCCCAGCACCCGCCCGCCATAACGCTCCTGCTGATCACGCCGCACATTGCCGTAGCTTGCGTTGTTGAAGACGATGGTGACGAGCCCGATGCCGTGATGGACGGCGGTCGCAAGCTCCTGGACGCCAAACATGAAGCCGCCATCGCCCGTGATCGACACCACGGCCTTGCGGGGATTGCCGATCTTGACGCCGAGCGCCGTCTGGAAGCCGTAACCGAGCGTTCCGGAAAAACCTGAGGAGATATAGGAGCGCGGTGCCAGAACGGGATATCCGAAATAGGACGTAAATCCCGTTTGGCACAGCTCCTCCACCAGAATTCCATCGCGCGGCATGACGTCGCGGATGAGCTTGAGATAGGACATCTGCGGTTCGATCTCAGCGATATCCCTGGCAGCCTGCGCACGCGCCGCTGCCACGCGTTCTGTCGCATCACCTGCCTTCGACAATGGCAGCCGCGTGACCGCCTCATAGAGCGCCCGCGCGCCGTGCGCAGAATCAGCGACAATGCCCACATCCGCCTTCACCCGCACCATCTCGACCGGATCGATATCGATGCGGATCATCAAGCGGTCAAAGCGATCGACAAGGCCACTCATCCCCTGCCAGCGCATCAGCGGCATTTCGAGCCGCGTTCCGATGCCGATCACCAGATCGCTTTTTTCCCACAGGAGCTTTGCCTGATAGCTCGACACACCAAGCGGATGGTCTTCGGCAACGATGCCGCGCCCGCTGCGGAATGCCGCAACCGGCGCGTCGATGGCTTCAGCGAGCGCCGTGATCGCCTCGCTCGCATGCTGGGCGCCGCTGCCAAGAAATATGATCGGCCGTTTGGCGCTCGCAATCAACCTGGCGGCGTTGGCAATCTGATCGGGGTCGGGAGCCAAGGCGGCTTCGATCCCGGCAGCGCCAAGCCCTTGAACGCGTTCCGTGCGCGCCATCACATCCCACGCCATCTCCAGCGATACCGGCCCCGGGCGCCCCTCGCAGAGTTGGCGAAACGCCCAGTTGACCTGGCGCGGCGCTTCGGCGCCGCGCTCAATCCGCGCTGCTGCCTTGGTAAAGGATCGAATGGTCGCCAGCTGATCCGGCAATTCATGGAGATGGCCGCGCCCGCGCCCGATGAAATCGGACGGTATCTGTCCTGTCAGACACAGAACGGGCGCGCTGGCGCCAAGGGCCGTCGCGATTGCCGCCGAAGCATTGAGGACGCCAGGCCCAGGCACGACTGAAAAGACACCGGGCCGTCCCGTCGAGCGCGCATAGCCGAAAGCCATGTAGGCACAGGCCTGCTCATGACGCGCACCGATGGTCTGAATGGTGTTGGACGCCTGATGCAGTGCGTCAAACAGCGGATACATCTGGACACCGGGAAGGCCGAATACGGTGTCAACCCCGTTGGCCTTGAGGCTATCGACAATCGCTTCACCACCGCTCATCAGGCGCGGCGTGTTGACTTTTTTGTTCATCGCCATCTCAACTCCCACTTGCCGTGTTTGTGGTCGCGCGCAACAACTGCGGTGTCAATGCGGGGTTTTGCAACAGAGCCATCCTGCCCCAACCAAGGACATGCCGATGCCGCTGGTGCTCATTCTCGATCCGCCACCGATGCGTCTGCCCGATCTTGAGGCGGCTGAACTCGGCGCCGGTTTCGATATCGAACTGGTGTCGCTCAATGCGTCCCATCAGGTACCGACTGCGACCCTGGCACGCGCTGATGCGATCATCAATTTCCGCGGTCGCCACAAGATCGGCGAGCGTGAAGTGCACGCCATGACGAAAGCGCAGCTTCTCGTGCAGGCAGGCGTTGGTTACAATCATATCGACATCGACGCCTGCGCCCGGCGAGGCCTTGCGGTCTGCAACACGCCCGATTATGGCACCATGGAAGTTGCCGACCATGCGCTGGCGCTGACGCTCAATCTGTTCCGTGGCATCAGCACCTATAATGCGCGGCTTTTGACCCGCGATGATGCGTGGTCGACCGATCAGCTGGAGATGCGGCCTGTTCGCCGCCTGCGCGACCTCACCTTTGGGGTTGTCGGGCTTGGCCGTATCGGCATCGCCGCAGCACAACGCGCGCGCGCCTTTTCGCTTGATGTCGCCTTTTACGACCCTCATCTGCCGCCGGGTGTTGAATTGTCGCTGGGGTTGCTTCGCCACGACACGCTCCACGGCCTGCTGGCGGCGAGCGATATCGTCTCGCTTCATTGTCCGCTCACCACCGCAACGACGAACCTGATCGATCACGCGGCGGTTGCCACCATGAAACCGGACGCCGTGCTCATCAACACGGCGCGCGGACCAATCATCGATCTTGATGCGCTGGAAGCGGGCTTACGCTCGGACCGTATCGCTGCTGCCGGTCTTGACGTACTGCCGGTCGAACCGCTGGAGCGCTCGCATCCGCTGATCAAGGCGTGGACGGCGCGCGAGCACTGGCTCGAGGGGCGCCTGACGATTACGCCGCATGCCGCGTTCTATACGCCGCAGAGCCTTGACGACATGCGTCGGCTATCAGCGCGCGCGGTCGCCGACCGCCTGTCACGGGGGAAACTGCGCAGCCTCGTCAATGGCGAGGAGTTGAGGCGCTACGGCTTTGGCGCCCCTTAAACAGCACAGCGCAGACAACATTATTCCGCCGCCTGCAGCAGGCTTTCACCTGGTCTCACATGGGTAAAATCAACCGCCCGCGCGGCCACACGCAGCTCATCCTTTTCCAATCGCACCTGGGTATAGGTCGAGGCCATGAGATCGCTGGCGGTTGGATGATCGGCGCGGTAATGGGCGCCGCGCGAATCCTCCCGCGCCAACGCCGCAACGGCAATCGACTGGCTCACCAGAATGAGGTTCTTGAGATTGAGCCAGTCATGCCAGGTGAGATTGAAGGACCGGCCGCCGCCAACGCCCATGGCATCGATATGCGCGGCAAGTTCGTGCAGGGAGCCCTGCGCTGCCATCAGGCGCGAGCGATCGCGGATGATGCCGACCTCATCCCACATCACCTGATGAAGTCGCTCGCGCACCTCTTCAACTTGACCGGCCGGCCGGCCGAACGGCTGTTCGGCGCTTGCAATCGCCGCCGCGACGGCGTGCGCATCTTCATCGCAAAGCCGTCCGGCGCGGCGCACGAAGGCCGCCATCGCCCCGCCTGCGATACCACCGAAAACCGTGGAATTGGCAACCCCGTTACCACCCAGCCGGTTGGCGCCGTGAACCCCGCCCGTATCTTCGCCAGCGACGAACAGGCCGGGCAGCGCGGTCGAGCAATCTCCGGCAAACTCCACGCCGCCCATCATGTAATGCGCGGTCGGCACCACTTCAACACGCCCTGCAGCCAGATCAAAGCCGCAATCGGCGCAGCGCTCCACCATGCCCTTGAACTGACGGCGGACATTCTCCGGCCCCAGATGTTTCATCTCGATGAAAACCCCGCCAAGCGGGGAAGCGCGGCCCGCGCGGATAACGTCGTCGACCGCGCGTGACACCACATCGCGCGTTGCCCGCTCGCCCCGCTCGTCATAATCGAACATGAAGCGCTTGCCATTGCCGTCGAGAAGATAGCCGCCTGCCCCGCGAAGTCCTTCTTCCAGCACCGTGCCCGTCATGCGCGTACCCGGGCCGGCGAGAAGCCCGGTCGGGTGGAACTGCACCATCTCCATATCGCGCAGGCTCAGCCCGGCCCGCAGCGCCATCGCCATGCCGTCGCAGGATTTGTCACCCGATGGCGTGTGGTAGCGATACATGGTGGGCCCGCCGCCGGTGGCAAGCAGCGTCGCCTTTGCCCGCACCAGGACGTAGGCGCCATCGCGCATATCGACCATCAGCACGCCGGCAAGTCCGGTCCGGTCGCTTGCCGGTATCAGGGCAAGCGCTCGGTGCTCCTCAAGCCGTACGGCGCTTTTTCCCCAGACCTGTTCCGCCAGCCGGCTGACAATCTCGATCCCCGTCAGATCGCCCTTGTGGACAGTGCGGTCGAAAGTCTGGCCGGCGAAGGCCTTCTGATGCACGCTGCCATCGGGATTGCGGTCAAAGAAACAACCATATTTGTTTTCGAGTTCGCGGATGCGTATCGGCGCTTCCGACACCAGCTTCCACGCCAGCTCCTGGACGTTAAGCCATTTGCCGCCCTCAATCGTGTCCATGAAGTGGCGTTCGATGGAATCGCCTGGCGACAGCACGACATTGTAGCCGCCCTGGACCATGCGCGTGCAGCCGCTCTTACCAAGTAATCCCTTGACGGCAATCGTCACGTGAAGATCAGGGTCAGCTTCCAATGCATGCAGAACGCCGAAAAGCCCGGCGCCACCCGATCCCAGAACCAGAATATCGGTGTCAAGCGTTCTCAACTCTTGACACCGAGATAGTTGAGTGCTGCCGCCCGCCTGGCATCGGCCCGCGCCCTCACAGCATCAAACGACGAGGCGCCATGCGAATCCATCGTCACCAGCAAGGGGCCGAAATTCCTGACGCTGAAGCGCCAGATCGATTCAGGGTTGAGATCGTCCATATCGACATCATCAATGCTCTCAATCCACGTCGTCTGCAGCGCTGCTGCCCCGCCGACAATCGCCAGATAAACGCCGACAAATTCGCTGAAAGCCTTTAGCGTCTCATCGCCCATACCGCCCTTGCCGATGATGATCCGAACCCCCTCGCGCTCCATCAGCGGGCGGGTGAAACGCTCCATGCGCTGGCTTGTCGTCGTGCCGACATTGATCGCCGCGTAGCCGGCGGGGTGCTCATTTGACACCGGCACTTTACGCACATTGGGGGCGGTGTGGACGACAGCCGCTCCTTCGAGATCAAACTTGGTCTTCCGTCCCTTGTCGAACATGGCGATCAGATTGGCATCACGTACGCCGTAAAGCGCGCCGCTGAGCGTCACCCGGTCGCCGAGGCGAAGCTGACGGACGTCTGCCGCACTGACCGGCGTGATGAATTGATAATCCGCCATCTATTCCCCGATCGCCACGCCGGTGCGGGTGAATACCGCGCTCGCCCGCCTCGCTGAATGGCACTGGATGTTCACCGCCACCGGATTCATGGTGATGTGCGTGGCCGCCGCCTCGACATGAACGGCGAAAGCCGTGCCAAAACCACCCAGACCTTGCGGCCCGATATCGAGCATATTGACAGCTTGTGACAGTAAATTTTCGAGCTTGGCCCCTTCGGGATCCTTGCACATGGTGCCGAGCGGGCGGGTCGCCGCCATTTTCGCCAGATGCATGCACAAATCCGATGTGCCACCGATACCAACGCCCACGATGGTCGGCGGGCAAACGCGACCGCCGACTTCCATCACCCGGTCGATGACGAAGGTCTTGATGCCGTCGATGCCGTCAGCCGGGATCAGCATCTTGAGAAACGAGCCATTCTCCGAGCCCGAGCCCTTGGGGATCATTTCAATTCTCAGCGTTTCCGCTTCATCGATAAAATCGATGTTGATCACCGGCACATGCGCCCCGCACGATGTCTGCTCGTTGACCCGCGTCAGCGGATGGACGACGGAAGAGCGCAGCGGATGTTCTTTTGTCGCCCGCTCGACGCCGCGCCGGATCGCCTGTTTCAACAGATAGCCATCGAGCGCGACGCCGCGCCCGATGTCGACATTGTAGATCGGGATGCCGGTATCCTGGCACAGGATGTTGTCGGTCTTTTCGGCAACCGCGATGTTCTCGATCATCGTTGCCAGAATCGATTGGGCCGTCTCGTCCGTCTCCGCCGCACTCAACCGCACGAAACCCTGCTTGATGTCGCTTGGCAGGATTTTCAGCGCCCGGATGTAGAGAAGCTTGGCAACGTCCTCAATAGCCTCCGGGGCGATCGCGAAACTCATCTCTGCATGCCCCATCTGGCGACCGTATGACGCTCTATCAGGCGGAAGATACCGCTCTCCACCGCAAGCCCGATCAGGATCACCGTGAGAAGTCCGGCAAAGACATGGGCGGTCTGCAACTGATTGCGGTTTTCAAAAATGAACCAGCCAAGCCCGCCCGAGCGCGAGGAGACACCAAACACCAGCTCGGCCGCAATCAAGGTCCGCCACGCGAAGGCCCAGCCGATCTTGAGGCCGGCAAGGATCGCCGGGAAGGCAGCGGGGATGAGAATGTAGACAACATAGGGCAGGCCCTTCAGCCCGACATTGCGCCCGCTCATGCGCAGTGTTTCCGCAACCGAGAGAAAGCCGGTATGCATATTGAGCGCCACCGCCCACAGCACCGAATGAATGACGACAAAGACAATCGACGTGATGCCGATGCCAAACCACAGCAGCGCCAGCGGCAGAAGCGCGATCGCCGGCAGCGGATTGAACATCGAGGTCAGCGTCGACAGCAGATCAGTGCCAAGGCGCGATGACACCGCAACAATGGTCAACCCCGTCGCCAGCACGACGCCGATGACATAGGCGATACCGAGAACGCGCAGCGATGTCAGCGTGCGGTTGATCAGCGTGCCCGAAACGGCCGCATCCACCCACGCTACAAGCGTCTGGCCAAGAGTTGGAAAAATAAGGTCATTGCCGAGAAGGCGCCCGTAGATTTCCCAGACAAGCCCCAGCATGGCGACGATGAACAGTTTGCGCAGACCTTCTGATGCGGCGATGCGCTCAAAAAAACCGAGCGGAGTTTCAACCAGCTTCTGATCACCGGCCGCGATTTCAGCGTGGACGATCTCAGGCCGCTGCGGCGGCACCATGCGTCCGGTATCAGTGACCGCCAAGGACGCCTCCTGCCTGAGATTGCCCCGTCGAGGCACCGGCTGCTTCGCCAAACAACATGGCGTTGATGCGGGTGTCGAGCGCCTGGATCGCCATGCCGGCCTCGGCGCCTTCGCCGAAATCACCCGAATTGAGTTCCGCCTTCACCCGCCCCGGATGGGGCGAGAGAACGAGGATACGATTGCCAACCACGATCGCCTCGTGGATCGAGTGGGTGACAAACACCACCGTAAAGCGCGCCTCATCCCATAATTGCAGCAATTCCTGTTGCATCTCGCGCCGCGTCAATGCGTCGAGCGCTGCGAAGGGCTCGTCCATCAGCAGGACGCGCGGCTCGAGCGCGAGCGCGCGCGCAATCGCTACTCGCTGCTTCATGCCGCCTGAAAGCTGATGCGGATAGACATGGGCAAATTTGCTGAGCTTCACCTTGTCGAGGAAGCGGCGCGCCCGCTCGCGCGCATCCTTGCCGCTATATTTGCCGGTGCGTTCCATGGGAAAAAGCACGTTCTGTTCAACCGTCTTCCACGGCAGGAGCTGATCGAATTCCTGGAACACCATCATGCGGTCGGGGCCAGGCTCGGTGACCTTCTGGCCATCAAGCCTGATCTCGCCTTCAACCGGGGACAGAAACCCGGCAATCGCTTTCAGCAGGCTCGACTTGCCGCAGCCCGAAGGCCCGAGCAGAACGAACCGATCAGCCCCCTGCACGTTAAACGATACGCGCTGCGTGGCGCGCACCGCGTAATCGCGCGTGCGATATTGCAAGGTGACCCCATCAACCTCAAGGCGCGGGCGCGGCAGAGCGCTATCGTCGACCCGACCGTGCACAATCAGCTTCCCTGTTTGGTATGAAGCTCGGGGAAGAAGAGATCGCTCCACTGCGCCGGCGCATCCTTGATGGCACCTGTCTTCTTCATGAAATTGGCAAACACCATCGAGCGATGCGGCGTTGTTGTCATGACATTTTCAGGATCCTTCAGAATGTCGGTGACGAAGCCTGGATCAAGTTTCGAATTTTCCGCAGCAATCCAGATCTTGCCAGCTTCAACCGGATCGGCGTTGATCATCGCAATCGCCTTCTCAAGCGCTGTCAGGAAACTCTTGTAGACGACCGGACTGCCCTCCCGCACTTTCTTCGTCGTCCAGACCGCGTTGAAGATGGTCGGGCCACCGAGCACGTCGAAGGAATTCAGGACGCGATGAACACGCGGATCCTTCAACTGGACATATTGGAAGGGCGCCGAGCCGAAATGCGCCGTGATCTCGCTCTTGCCCGAGAGCAGTGCCGCTGTGGCGTCCGGGTGGCTCATCGATACCGTCAGATGGTCAAGCGCATCGAATTTGCCCAGCTCACGCTCAGCCGCCATTTGTAACACGAGCGCTTGAATGGCGATTTTTACCGCCGGCAGTCCGATCCGGTCCTTGTCGGTGAAATCCTTCACCGTCTTCACCGCCGGGTTGATAGTGTTGAGATAAAGCGGCATCGAGTTGAGCGCCGCCACGCCACGCACATCGATATTGCTGCGGGTGCGCGACCAGATGGTGATCATCGGCCCGATCCCGCCGGAGGCGAATTCAAGACTGCCGGCAATCAGCGCATCATTGATCGGCGCGCCGCCGGTGAACTGCACCCACTGGACGTCGGACGTCGGCACGCCATTGGCCTTCAACTCCGCCTCGATGAGGCCTAGCTTCTCCATCACCGCCATCGGGATGTAGGAAATGCCGAATTGCTTGGCAATGCGCACCTGCGTTGGCGCCTGCGCGCGCACGACGCCTGGCAGCATCAGAGCGCTGGCGGCTATGCCGGCAAGAGCCTGCCGGCGCGAATGATGATTGGTCATGCGTCTCTCCCATTTTCCGTAGATGTTTGTTTTACCCGTGTCGTGCCGCCAGCAGAAAAAGCAGACCCGCCGCAATCGCGAAGGCGATACAAAGCATGGTGTACGTCTTTTGTCGCTCACTCCACGGCAGAAACTCAATAGCCAGCACCCTGATCCCGCCGGCCATATGCAGCGCCAACGCACTTACAAGCAGCCATTCGCCCAGCTTGACCCATGGATTGGCTGCCCATAGCAGAAAATCGTCAAGACCAGCAGCGCCATTGAGCGCATTGCCCAGCACAAAAAAGTGAAATGGCAGAAAGACAGCGAGTGCCAGTCCGGAAAGGCGGTGAACAAGATAAGCGACATATCCCGCATGCGATCGGCTGCGGATACGCCCGGCTGCCTGCTGCACACTCAAAGCATTGCTCCCCTCACCAGATCACCCCTGCAACCGCGCGCAAACCAGCGATCAGAAGGAGGGCGCCGAAGGCGGCCCACACCCCGTCAACGCGTTTGCCGCGCCAGCCGGCCCATTCGGCACTGATCGCCCGGCACCCAAGGGCTGCATGAACACTGACTGCCACGACGAACAGGCCATAGAACCCTGCCCACAGCACCGAGCCGCGCGTGCGTGCAAAAATCGCTTCCGCGCTCAAGCCGGAGCGCACCGCGTAGATGATGACGGCGAGGTGGATCAGCACCAGCGGCGCCATCACCACCGCGCTTGCCCGCTGCGCCAGAAAGAGCCACATCTCCCCGCGCCCGCTCACAACCGCCCCTCGATGAGCGCCTTGAGGCTCATGCGCTTCAACCCGGCAATCGAGCGTGTCGGATTGAGCCCCTTGGGGCAGGCGTCCCGGCACCCCTGCTGGGTATGACAATTCTGGCAACCGCCCGCGCCACTCACAGCTTTCAGGCGCTCTTCCTGCGCCCCGTCGCGCCCATCATTCATCAGCGTCCACGCGCGGTTGAGCGCAGCCGGCCCAAGATAATCCGGCTGCCCCGCAACCACATCGCAGGAAGCATAGCAGACAGCGCAGCCAATGCATTCGATCGCCTCATCAGCCTGGCGGCGCGCGGCGCCCGACGGCGGCACAATCGCAAAATCATCGCCAAGTCCAGCTTGCGGCCTGAACTGGCCGCCGGCCGCCCGCCATTTGTCGAAGAAGGGCGCAAGATCAGCCACGAGATCGCGGATGCGCGGCAGATTGGCAAGAGGCTCAAGGATGAGCCGGCCATCAGCCGCCACCTTCTTCACATGCGTGCGGCACGTCCAGCGCGCCTTGCCATTGACCATCATGGCGCAGGATCCGCACATCCCGACCCGGCAGGCAAAGCGATAGGCAAGGCTCGGCTCCAGCACCTTCTGCACATGGGTAACGACATCGAGAACCGTCTGATTGTCGCTGCGCGGCACGGTGAAGCGCTGGAGTTGACCCTCCGCGCCGCCCCGCCAGATATCGACTGTCAGAAACTCGGCCATGCCGTCGCTTGTCCCTTTGAACAATCCGAATGGTGAGCATCCCTAACCCGGATGCGATGTCAACATCGCCGAGATTTCGCTGATCGTCAGTACAACCCCAAGAACCAGCAGCAGCCACAATACCAGCCAGCGAAAGCGCGCGCCATTGATTTTGGAAAAAAGCCACAGGCCGATCACAACCCCGGCAATCATCACCGGACCGGTGATTGCCAGATCAATCAGGCTGTGCTGGCTGATACCAACCACCAGCGCCAGCGACATCAGCGAATAGGCTTGCATGACGAGAATGAAGCTCTGAAAAACAGCTCTTTGCCGCGCCGGCTCCCAGCCCCGCATCAAGCACCACGCCGTCATGAGCGCCCCGGACAGACCGGCAATGCCGCCGAGCACACCGCTGAGAAAGCCCACAATCGCGTCAGACAGGCGACCGGCCAGAGGCGAGACGTAAGTGACCGGCAGGCGCATCGCATAAAGGGCATAGAACGACAGGAACAGACCAATTCCCAGCCGCACCGTACCGGGATAAAGATGACCGAGCGCCAGACTTCCGACCGGCGCGCCGATCACGCCGGCGGCGAGAAAGGGCCACAGATCGGCCCATGCGACCCTTTGGCGCAGCCGCAAAAGCGACATGACCTGAGCGAGAAAGCTTCCCATGAGGATAAGCGCCGTGGCATCAGCCGGAGAGCGCAGATGAAAGACGATACCCGCTGCCACCAGCGCGAACGCAAAGCCGGTGAGGCCGGACACGGTCGCGGCTGTAAATATGGCCGCCTGCAGCAGAAGAGCGTCTGTCACGATCCAGCCATTCGGGCCATCATCGTCGGCCAAGACAGTGCCAGAAACGGATTGGTCATGGCGGAGAAATGCGCTTGCGTCTAAGGCGTCGGGCGCAAGGCGAGCATGCGCTCTTCATCGCCGACCGGCGGACGGGAGCCGACCGCGGCAGGCGATGGCCATTGCGCATGATCCGCGCGCCCGACATGCGTGGGCGCAAGATCGCCACGCTGGAGAACACGTGAGGCGAAATCATCGCGGTTGACCGGGGAGGTCGCCAGTTCAGCGCCAGGCTTGAAGGGCAACGGCGTGAGTTGCACGACCGCGCCCACATAATTGGGCGCAAGCGCGGCAATGGGCGCTGCCGGCACGCTTGGCGCCACACTGCCAGGCAGCCGGATCGTTCCTTGTTCATCACGTCGCGATGGCAGCTCAAGGCCGGCAATGAGAGGCGCGGCACTCACCGCGCCGTCGCGCTTCAATGTGTTGTCGACAAAAAACGCCAGCTTGCGATTGCCGGCAGGGGTGAAATTTATGCCATCCGATTTGCGCAGCCGACGCTTGTTGCCGTTGATGTCCGGCCCGATCGCCACATACTTCCCCTCATCGTCAGCAAAGCCTTCCCAGACATCGACAAAACGGGCGCTGGCGGTGAACATCCGGCTCTTGAATATTTCACCAAAAAAACTTGAATCCTCGCTATCACGAGCCGCCCGCATGATAGGCAGGCCTGTCCAGTAAAGGCGCGTGCGAAGGGCCCCGAAATATCCCAGAAACTGATCGATGCGGGCCTGGTAGATATCCCGCCAGCGCGGATCGCGGAATTCAACGATGCGCTCCCCGTCGATGAGCGCCTGGCGGTCATTGAAGCCGAACATGACGATGATGGCGGCTGGCGCTTTCTCCGCCATCGCCTCCCGGACAAGCGTGCCCCAATCGGCTGACGCGCCGCTGATAATGCCGACGCCTTGGCGCGTGAGCGGCGTAATCTTCACGCTGCGGTCTTCGGCGTAGGTCTGGCGCAGCCCTTCGGCGAGGCCTCCAGCCATCTCATCGCCAACCACGAGAATCGTCGCCGCATCCGCGTTTTTCGGCAGTTCAGGCGCTGCATAGGTCACGTCCGAAATGTCAGCGACCGGTCGCGCCGGTCGCGCCACGGGCGGGTGCGCCGGGCGGGCAAGTTTTTCCTGTTGTCGTTTACGTCTGGCATCTTCCTGGCGAAATACTTCCTCCAGAAATTCAACCGCCGGCCCAGCCGCCAGCGCCGTATGCCGACCAAGGCCCACGCCGATGACAACAACCAAAAACAGCGTGTAGGCGGTCTTGCGCATTATGCCTCCATTGGCCGGCTTATACCGGTTCACCAGCCAATGGCCAAGTAGCCAGCGTCACCTCTTTCACCAGCGCCACGTCCTGGCCCTAAAGCCGCACCGCTCGCAACTGCTTCAGCAGCGCCTCGTTGGGGTAGCCGTCGGCAGGCGTCAATTTCATGCGCAATTGATAAGCCTGAACGGCCTTGCGCGTCATGTCGCCAACCCGCCCGTCCGTCCCGCCTGTGTCAAACCCCAGAGCGCTCAGCCGCCGCTGGATTTCCTGCAGCTCGTCGGTCGTTAACTGTCGTTCGGCACCGGGCCATGGTGTCACCAGCCCTGCCCCGCCCGCCAGCAGATCAGCCAGAAGGCCAACCGCCATTCCGTAGGAAAACGCGCCATTATAGGCAAGAATCGCTTTGAAATTCTGCGTCAGAAGAAATCCAGGGCCGTTTGAGCCTGCGGGAAAGGTCAGTCTGGCCGGCACTTCAGGGGCGGGATGGGGTTTGCCATCAGCCCGGCTGATGCCAAGCCGCGCCCATTGGCTGACGAGCCGCTCGCGCCGGTTGTCCGCCAACTCAATATTGAAACCGTCGGCAGCCTTGACCTCATACCCCCAGGGCAGACCGCTTTGCCAGCCGCCGCGATCTTTCAGATAATGGGCCGCCGAGCCAAGCGCATCGGCAATCGTGTTGAGGTCGATCTTTCCATCCCGATCAAAATCAACGCCGTTGCGCAGCCAGGAGCTTGGCATGAACTGGGTCTGGCCAAGCGCGCCCGCCCATGAGCCCACGAGTGTCTGCTGCGTCCCCCACCCCTTCTCGATCAGGACAAGCGTGTTGATGAACTCGCTTTCCCAGAACGCCCGGCGTCGTGGCTCCCGCCAGGCAAGCGCACCCAGCGAAGGCAGTGTCGGTTTCATCGCCCGAGGATTAGTCATCACTTCGCCATAGGCTGATTCATTGCCCCAGATCGACAGGACAACAAAACGGTCGACACCGTAGACGCGCTCGACCCGGGCGAGCAGATCACCATGCTGGCGGGCCCGTTCCCTGCCCGTGTCAATCCGCCATTGCGACACACGGCGATTGAGATATTGCCACAGCGCCTCGGTGAACTCGGCCTGGCGGTTGACCGTATCGAGAACCGACAGGTCAGGCACCAGCCCTTCCGTCTCGCGATCAAACGTCTCAGGTGACACGCCCTTGGCGAGCGCCTTGGGCCGTATCCGCGACAGCCATTCGGCGAAACTGTCAGCATGCGCCAGCCTCGGCGCCACCAGCAGCGACACGCCCTGCAACAAACCGCGGCGCAGCAGCCCTTGCCGTGCAGCCCGAGGTGGCGGCGTTATGCTCTGGTCAACCGGTCTCATCAGATGAGTTTAACCGGAGCGCCGCTATCACCCAAGCCCCATTCGGCTGTCGCCGTTTGTTTTTACCCAGGCGGTTGCGTTAACGCTCCATTCACGCCACGCAACCCATGTAGCTTGGCATACCCGCCTCACCCCCTGCAGAATAGTTTTCAGACAGCGATCGCACCATGAGCTCAAAAATCCGCAAAGCCGTTTTTCCTGTCGCCGGCCTCGGCACACGCTTTCTGCCCGCCACCAAGGCCATGCCCAAGGAGATGCTGACCGTCGTCGACCGGCCGGTGATCCAGCATGTGGTTGACGAGGCGCGCGAGGCGGATATCGAGCATTTTGTCTTTGTGACCGGCCGCAACAAACAGGTGATCGAAGACCATTTCGACCGCTCCTACGAATTGGAAGACACGCTTCAGGAGCGTGGCAAGAAGCCTGAGCTCGAATTGCTGACCAGCGACCTTCCGGGCGCCGGACAAACCAGTTTCACCCGCCAGCAGGCCCCGCTCGGCCTTGGCCACGCGGTGTGGTGCGCCCGCGATATCGTCGGTCGCGAACCTTTCGCGCTGCTCCTTCCCGACATGCTCCATCAGCCCAAGACGCGGCCCTGCATGGCGATGATGGTGGAGGCATACGCAAAAAATCCCGGCAATTATGTTGCCGTCTATGAGGTTCCCGAAAGCCAGACTCATCAATATGGCATCGTCGGACGCGGCAAGGATGTCGGACATGGCTTCGAAATCACCGCCATGGTTGAAAAACCGGCAGCTGGAAAAGCGCCGTCAAATCTGGCCATTTCGGGGCGCTATATCCTGGAGCCGGCGATCTTCGACATCCTGCAGACCCAGCCGCGCGGCGCTGGCGGCGAGATCCAGCTCACCGATGCAATGAAGACGCTGGCAGCGACGCGGCCCTTCTACGGCATCACCTTTGACGGCCAGATCCATGATTGCGGCATGAAGATCGGCTTTCTGGTTGCCAATGTCGCCTATGCGCTCGCCCGCCATGACCTTGCGCCGACCTTTCGTCAGGAATTGCGCAAGCTGATTGACGGTTGATTATTGGTCGGCGCGCTCGTCAGCAATAATGCGCCCGTCATTTGGCAGCGACCCGGCAGCGACGATTTTGACAATCCCGCTCATTTTGGTGAGCTCACGCAACGTCGATGCAACACCGTCGGCAAGACCGTTGACGGGATTGGCACATTCGCCGTGCAGTGTCATCACATCTTGATCATCCTTGCGACTGACGACCAGCCGTACCTTGGTGATCTGCGCATGCCGCTTCATGATATCAACGATGGTGCCGGGATGAACGAACATGCCCTTGACTTTCGTCGCCTGATCAGCGCGCCCGAGCCATCCCGCCAGAAGCTGATTGGAGCGCCCGCAGGATGAGCGGCCCGGCAGGATTTTCGACAGATCGCCGGTGGCAAAGCGCAGCAGCGGATAATCCTGGTTGAGGCGGGTCACCACAACTTCGCCAACCTCGCCATCCTCGACGATATCCCCTGTACCCGGACGGACGATTTCAACGATCACTGTTTCATTGATAATCAGCCCCTGGCGCGCGTCGCTTTCATAGGCAACCACCCCAAGATCAGCCGTCGCATAGGCTTGATAGACAGGAAGCTTGTGCTGCTTGAAGAACTTCTGAAGCGCCGGCGTCAGCGCCGCGCCGGACACCAGCGCCCGGTCGAAAGGCTGTGAGATGCCCTCTTCCGCTGCTTTTTCGATCAATATTTTGAGGAAATCGGGAACGCCGACATAGCCGTCGGGCTCAAACCGTCGCAGACAGGCCATCTGCTGCTCGGTATTGCCAGGCCCCGAGGGCACGACCGCGCAGCCAAGCGCGCGCGCGCCGCTGTCCATGATGAAGCCACCCGGCGTCATGTGGTAGGAGAACGTGTTAAGAATGACATTATTCTTGCGGAAACCGGCCGCAAAAAGCGCCCGCGCTGCTCCCCACCAATCCGATGACGACCCCTCGGGTTCGGCGATGGGGCCCGGCGACAGGAAGAGCCGGCTCATCGATCCGCAGCGCCGGGCCGCAAGGCCGCCAAAAGGTTCAGCGCCTGTCTGCAAATCGAGCAGGTCGGATTTGCGCAAGACCGGCAATTGCGCCAGCGCGCTGCGCGACGTGATCTCGCGTGGATCCACGTCCTTGATCTGCTGGCGCAGTTGCGGAGCCTTGGCTTTGGAGTAGGACAGCAAGGCGCGCAGCGTCTTGAACTGCGCCCGCTCGCGCTGGATCGGCTCTCGCGTTTCCTGACGATCAAAATGATCGGGCGTCATCGCAGATCCCAGCGTTCACGACTACAGGGTTTCAGGCCGGACAAAGGCGCCAGGCCGCTGCCGGCTTCAGCGCTGCCATATCGATACCAGCTGACACAAGAGACGAATGTTCCAGTCACCTATCCACCATTCCGGTATCGGTGAGGCAGCGTGACCGCCGCGCTGATCCGTATTGATTGGTCATATCACCCATAACCACGACACAAGAGCGGAACTGCCAGAGCGTAGTCACCTCTACCAATATCTACGACTATCCGAAGGTAACGTTCCCATCTCAATTATACGCCGCAAATATTTACCGCGTCACTGGTAAAAATGCGCATAAAATAAGCAGTCATGACAACCAGCGCTTCCGGCGTTTATAGAATTTGAGATCTTTGAAATTCTTGCGCCCGCCCCCCGAAACACCGAGATAGAATTCTTTCACGTCCTCGTTTTCACGCAGCGCGCTCGCCGCCCCATCCATGACGATGCGGCCCGTCTCCATGATGTATCCGTAATGAGCATAACGCAGCGCCATATTGGTATTCTGCTCGGCAATCAGGAACGATATATTTTCGCGCTGGTTGACATCACGAACGATCTCGAAAATCTGTTCGACAATCTGTGGCGCCAATCCCATGGATGGCTCATCGAGCAAAATCATCTTGGGTCGCGACATCATCGCCCGCCCGAACGCCGTCATCTGCTGCTCGCCACCCGACGTATAGCCCGCCTGCGATTTGCGCCGGTCCTTGAGCTTCGGGAAATAGGTATAGATGCGTTCCAGATCATCATTGATCGCCCGCTTGCCATCCTTGCGGGTGAAGGCGCCGGTGAGCAGATTTTCCTCAATCGTCAGATGACCGAAGCATTGCCGCCCCTCCATCACCTGGATGCAGCCAGCGCGCACCAGCTGATTGGGCGACAGGTTGTCGACACGGTGATCATCGAAGGTGATCGACCCCTTCGTCACCTCCCCACGCTCGGCACGCAGCAGATTGGAAATGGCCTTGAGCGTCGTCGTCTTGCCAGCGCCATTGGCACCGAGAATGGCAACGATACCGCCCCTGGGGACAGCAAGCGACACGCCCTTGAGCACCAGGATGACGCGGTCATAGATGACCTCGACATTGTTGACGTCAAGTATGAGCGGCACCGCCGGCATCGGCGTCTCGGATTTCAGGGCAAGCCCGCTGACCGCTTCTGATGCTGCCGACATCGAAATGCTTCTCCGCTTACGATAAAGAACGGCTCCCTCCGCCTCATGCAGAGGGAGCCTGGTTCATATCACGAACGCTGGTCGCAAGCCTCCGAGCGCTTCGGCCAGCCGCTGTTTTGCGCCGCATAGTCCTTGGCCGCCTGATCGATCAGCGGTTGAACCTTTTCGCTCAGCGGCTTCAGCCAGTTCGAGCCCTTCTGCCACTTGGTCCCGTCCCAATCGAGAATGAACGCATCATTGTGGCCATTATGATTGGAACAGCTCACCTTGACAGGAGCGGCAAACCCGTCCGCTCCCAGCGCCTTCCAGCGCTCAGCTGGAATGTCGAGTGCTTCCAGGCCGCGACGCATGTCCTCGGCCGTGATCACCTTCTTGCCGGTCAGCTTCTGGGCGTTGCGGACGGCTTCGACAAACAGCACGCCCTGATAGAGGCCGCGATTGTAAAGGCTGTCGCCAACCTTGTCCTTTGGTGACTGGCTTTGTCCCTTGTCGACGACGTGTTTGATCACGTCCTGCAACAGCGGGAAATCGGTGCCGACCTGATGCCAGGAGAGGGATTTGTATCCCTTGCCGGCCGGACCAGCGGGGCGGGCATCATCATCCCCACCCGACCACCACACGCCCAGAACCTTGTCGACAGGAAAGCCCGCACGGCCGGCTTCCCGCACAGCCGTCGGGTTCATCGCTCCCCAGCCCTGAAGATAGATCCAGTCCGGGCGGTCGCGACGGATCGACAGCCACAATGATGACTGGTTCTGCATTTCGGTCGGTGCCACCGGATAGAGCTTCAGAGTGAAGCCATATTCCTTGGCAAGCGCATCAAGCACCGGGATGGGCTCCTTGCCATAGGGGGCATCAAGATGCACCAGGCCGATCGTCTTGCCTTTCAGCTTGTCAAAACCGCCCTCACGATCGGCAAAATAGCGAACGGCAATCGACGCGCCATCCCAATAGGTAAGCGGCGGATTGAAAATCCATGGAAACGTCTCGCCATTGGCTGACGCCGACAGGCCATAGGCCATCGACATCACCGGCATCTTGTCGATATGAGCGCGTGGAATGGCAGCAAGCGTTGCCCCCGTCGACCACGGCAGATACATCACCGATCCCTTGGCGCGCGCCTGTTCATAGCATTCGATGGATTTCTTGGTGTCGTAGCCGGTCTCGCATTCCTCGAAAGCGATTCTGACGCCGTTGACGCCGCCATCCCGCGCGTTGATCATGGTGATGAAATCACGCATGCCATCGGCAATCGGGATGCCCGAACCGGCAAACGCTCCGGTGCGGTAGGTGTTGCTGACAAGCGTGATCTGCTCCTGGGCTTGCGCCCATCCACCTGCGCTCAGTGCGGCGGCCAGAGTGAGGGCCGCTGTCAGTACTCGTGTCGATTTCATACATAACCTCCCTTGGAACGAACGGCTGTTTTGCCGGTAATTTGCTCCCGGTGCACCCCGGGCTTGTCGTCAGATTACGCATTTAATATGGAAACGGCCATACCCTCAGTTTCTGCTTGGTGATCTGCCACAAACGCGCAAGGCCAAGCGGCTCGACGATCAGGAAGAAGATGATCAGCGCCCCGGTGATCATCGAGTTGATGTGCTCGGCATTGGCACCCGTCAACGGGATACCGATGGCAGGCAGGCCGAATTTCAGGATGGTCGGCTGCGCCACCAGAAGGGCTGCGCCCAGAAAGGAGCCGATGAGGCTGCCTAACCCGCCAATGATGACGATGAAGAGAATGACAAAGGAACGCTGGATCGAGAATTCGGTGCCAGCCTCCGCCCCTCCCAGCCACAGGAAGACCGCCATGGCGCCCGCCACGCCGCAGTAAAAGGACGAAACGGCAAACGCGAGCAGCTTGGCTTCAAACAGTTTGATGCCCATCAGTTCGGCAGCGATATCCATGTCGCGCACCGCCATCCACGCCCGCCCGACGCGCCCGTGGACGAGGTTTGACGCAAGCCAGGTCAGCAGCACGACGATGGTGAGACAGATCAGATATTTTGCCTCCAGCGACGCGGTTGGACCGGTGATCGCGATACCCATGAGCGTGCGCGTTGGCACTTCGATCGAACCCGAGGTGTTGTAATTGAACAGCCACGGCACACGCACGAACGACCATTGCAGGAAGAACTGGGCAGCCAGCGTCGCGACCGCCAGATAAAAGCCCTTGATGCGCAGTGATGGCAGGCCGAAGAGGACGCCGATTGCTGCGGAAAAAAAGCCCGATGCAATGATCCAGACGATGATATTGATCTCGGGGAAGGCCAGCGTCAGCTTGTAGCAGGCATAGGCGCCAACCCCCATGAAGCCCGCCGTACCAAGCGAGATGAGGCCGGTATAACCCACCAGAATATTGAGGCCGATCGCCGCCAGCGCAAATACCAGCGAGGGGATCATGATGGTCTTCAGCACGAACTCGCTCGACAGCGCCGGGATTGCAACATAGGCAGCCAGCAGAATGAGGGCGATGCCGATGCGGTCCTGGCGGATCGGAAACACCGCCATATCGCCGATATAGCTCGTCTTGTACTGACCGGTTTCACGATAATACATGTGGTCTTTTCTCCCGCGCCCGGCTCAGATGCGCTCGATGATTTTCTCGCCGAACAGGCCATGCGGCCGAAACAGCAGGAAGATGAGGGCGATGATATAGGCAAACCAGGTCTCGATGCCGTTGCCAAACAGCGGGCCCCAGTAGAATTCACCGAGCTTTTCGCCGATGCCGATGATCAGGCCGCCGATGATGGCGCCGGGTATCGAGGTGAAACCACCCAGGATCAGCACCGGCAGCGCTTTGAGCGCAATGATGTCGAGGGCAAACGACACATCCGAGCGCGCGCCCCACATGATGCCGGTGACGAGTGCCACAATGCCGGCGGCAAACCACACCACGATCCAGATCTGGTTGAGCGTGATGCCAACTGAAAGGGCCGCCTTGTGACTGTCGGCAACCGCCCTGAGCGCCCGCCCGATGCGCGTATACTGGAAGAAGAAGGCAAGGCAAGCAATCATCGTGGTGGCGATGATCGCGGCCGCGACATCCAGATGCTGGATCGACACACGCCCGCCCAGAATGGCAAAGTCGCTGACCCCCGTCGGCAGCCCCAGCGCCTGGGTGATCATGACTTTCGGATTGCCGCCAAACACCATCTCGCCAAAGCCGATAAGCACATAGGTGAGACCGAAAGTCGCCATGAAGAGAATGATTTCAGGCTGATTGACCAGGGGCCGCAAAACAACGCGCTCGACCGTCACAGCCAGCGCAAACATGACAGCCAGCGTCAGTACGAGTGCCAGAAGTGCCAGCAATCCGCCCGCCGGCAGGCCGGCATTATCCAAGAACTCGTAAAGCCCGACGAGTGTCAGGGCGGCAAACACCACCATGATGCCTTGCGCGAAATTGAAGACGCCCGATGCCTTGTAGATCAGCACGAAACCAAGCGCGATCAGGGCATAAAGCACACCCGCGACAAACCCTTCCCAAACTGTCTGGACGAACAGATCGGGAAGCGAGACGATGGCGACGACGGGGTCGATGAAAATATCATAGATAAGATTGCCACGCGCAATCACCCCCGTCATGGCAGCCGCGACGATCGCTGCCAGAGCGCCAAGCGTTGCCAGGGCGGGAAGCGCCTTGTGCCAGCGTGCCGCGTCACCATCGCCCTTCGCTATGACCGCATCGCTCATCGTCTGCTCCTCACATCCGCCCTCAATGCGCCACGCCCAGATAGGCATCGATAACCGACTGGTCGGCCTTCACCTCGTCCGGCGTGCCATCGGCGATCTTGCGCCCATAGTCGAGGACGACCACCCGGTCCGACAGATCCATCACCACGCCCATGTCGTGCTCGATGAGGGCAATCGTCGTGCCGAACTGTTCGCGCGTGTCGAGAATGAAACGGCACATGTCCTCTTTCTCCTCGACATTCATGCCAGCCATCGGCTCATCAAGCAGCAGCAGATCAGGCTCCATGGCCAGCGCGCGACCAAGCTCGACGCGCTTTTGCAAGCCATAGGGAAGCCGCCCCACCGGCTGCTTGCGGATCGCCTGAATCTCGAGGAAATCGATGATTCCCTCGACAAATCGACGATGAGCGACGTCCTCGGCCAAAGCCGGCCCGCCGCGCCACAACTGCCAGCCGAAACCCCGCTTCATCTTCAGGCTGCGCCCGGCCATGATGTTGTCGATCGTCGACATGCCCTTAAACAGCGCGACATTCTGGAAGGTGCGGGCAATACCGCCGGCCGCCGCCTCATGCGGGCGCATGGCGGAACGAACATTGCCCTTGAACGTGATGCGCCCCTGCTGGGGATGATAAAAGCCGTTGATGACGTTGAGCATCGACGTTTTGCCTGCCCCGTTGGGGCCGATGATGGCGCGGATTTCACCCTTGCGAATGTCGAAGCTGACGCCCTGGATCGCCTTGACGCCGCCAAACGACAGGCTGACATCCTCGACCTTGAGCAGCACTTCGACGCCGGGATCTGGCGCTGCCATCACAGCTTCGTCGGACGCCGTTCTCGCCATGACCTCACTCATTCGGCTGCTTCCCTGTAGGCAGCCGAGCCGGCAGCCGGATAAAGCGTCAGATCCTGGATCTTCACCACCGCCGACAACATGCCCTTGCGGCCATCCTCGAACGTCACCTCCGTCGCGATCGGACACTCCGTCTTGCCGGAATAAAGAGCATTGATCAGCGGATCATAACGCTCGGCAACGAAGGAGCGCCGCACTTTCTGGGTGCGTGTCATCTCGCCATCATCCGCATCCAGCTCCTTGTGGAGGATCAGGAAGCGCTTGATCTGCGCGCCAGCCATGCGCGGCTCGCCGGCAAGCGCCCGGTTCACCTCGTCGAGATTGGCCGCGATCATCTCATAGATGCGCGGATGGCCCGCCAGCTCCTGATAGGATGAATAGGCCAGATTGTTACGCTCGGCCCAATTGCCCACCGCGGTGAGATCAATATTGATGAACGCGGTGACAAAATCCTGATCCTGCCCGAAGGCGACCGCTTCGCGGATATTCGGGAAGAATTTCAGTTTGTTTTCGATATATTTGGGGGCATAGAGCGAACCGTTGCGCAGCTGACCAACATCCTTGGCGCGATCAATGATCTTGAGATGGCCGTCCTGATCGAAGAAACCGGCATCGCCCGTCTTCACATAGCCATCGGGCGTCATCGTCTCAGCCGTCTTGTCGTCATCCTTGAGATAGCCGATGAACTGGCCTGGCGAGCGGAAATAAACCTCGCCACTGTCAATGATGCGGATATCGACACGCGGCGCCGCCGGCCCGACCGTATCGGAGCGGATCTGCCCGTCGGGCTGGCAGGTGACATAGAGAAACGCTTCCGTCTGCCCGTAAAGCTGTTTCAGATTGATGCCAAGCGAGCGGTAGAAGGCAAAGAGATCAGGGCCGATCGCCTCGCCGGCCGTATATGCGGTACGGATGCGCGAGAAGCCCAGAACATTCTTCAGCGGCGCATAGATGAGGAGATTGCCAAGCCAGTAGAGCACTCTGGCGCCGGCAGGAACATCGCCGCCATCCAGCACCTTCTCGCCCCAGCGCCGGGCATGGGCCAGAAAGAATTTGAACATGGCCTGCTTCAGCGCCCCCGCATCCTCCATGCGGATCATGACGCGGGTAAGCAAGGCTTCGAGCGTGCGCGGCGGCGCGAAATAGAAGGTCGGACCGATCTCGCGCAGATCATCCTGAACGGTTGCCTGACTTTCCGGGCACGACATGCAGAAACCCGCCACCAGCCCCTGGGCATAGGACAGATAGTGGTCCCCCACCCAGGCAAGCGGGAGGTAGCACACCACCTCGTCGGCATCCGTCAGCCGGTCGAAGGCAACTGTATCACGCGCCGCTGCAATCGAGCGCTCGGATGACAGCACCACGCCTTTCGAGCGCCCCGTCGTGCCGGACGTATAGAGGACGATTGACGGGTCAGAGCCCTTGCCATCGGCGATCGCCTTTTTCCACGCCGTGCCAAGCTGCGGCTCAGCAGCGATCCTCGCGCGCATCGTCTGCTGCAGCTCAACGAATGAATGAAGGTGGGTATGGTCGTAGGCGCGCAAGCCCCGTTCATTGTCATAAACGATGTGCTTGAGGGTTGGCAGGCGCTCAGCAACGCTCAGGACCTTGTCGACCTGCTCCTGATCCTGCACCACCGCCACCTTCACCTCGGCGTGGTCGAGCACGTAACTCATCTCATCGGCAACGGCATCGGCGTAGACCGGCACCGGCACGGCACCAAGCGCCTGTGCGGCGAGGATGGCCCAGTAAAGTCTGGGGCGGTTGGCGCCAATGATCGCCACCCGGTCGCCATGAGCAACCCCCAGGCTCTTGAGCCCCAGCGAGAAGGTCATCACCTCTTCGCCCGTCTCAGCCCACGTCCATGTCTGCCAGATGCCAAGATCCTTCCAGCGCATGGCAATGCGCTGTGGTCGCAGGCGAACATGTTCGAGCATCAGCTTGGCGAACGTATCGCCAACGACCTGATCCACGACGGCTTTTTCAGCCATCGCTGCCTCCTTGCTACGGCCCGGTTTTCCGGTGCCAGTTCCCAAACAGCAATAGAGCCTGCGCGGGAGGCATAAATCAAGGAGTTCTTTCTATCACCTTCGTATGAAGTTGACGCCATACCAAACGCAGGAAAAAAGCGATCAACCTCTACTCCGCCGCTCGTGCGACAATTGGCTTGCCCTTATGGAAGGCGTCCAGCAAAGCAGCCTTCTCCCCTTCCGCGATCTTGACGCTGCGCTCCTTCACATGACCAAAGCCGCGGATTTTATCCGGCAGGCTGGCAAGCGCCACAGCCGCCACGTGATTGTCAGGCGACAGCCTGGTTACCATGTCGTCAAGCAGGCTTTCGTAGTCGCTGATGAGACGCCGCTCCATCCGCCGCTCCTCGGTGTGACCGAAGAGGTCGAAGACCGTGCCGCGCAATCCCTTGAGCCGGGCGAGTGCACCGAAGGCCTTCATCATCCACGGGCCAAAGCTCTGCTTGATGGCCTCACCGGTGCGCGGGTCACGCCGCGACAGGAGGGGCGGCGCCAGGTGGAATTCAAGCTTGTCAAACTCGCCAAACTGCGCGGAGAGCTGCGCTTTGAAGCTGCCATCGGTATAAAGGCGCGCCACCTCATACTCGTCCTTGTAGGACATGAGCTTGAAGAGAAAACGCGCAACCGCCTCTCTGAGATCGCGGCTGCCGGGCGCGACGCGCTCTTCCGCAGCAGCGATCAGCTTGACGCGCTCGCTGTAGCGCTCGGCGTAGGCTTCATTCTGGTAGCCGATGAGAAAAGCGCGGCGGCGCTCGACCATTTCCTCAAAGCTCGACGATTTGTGCTGATCAACGCTTTGCGGGCGCGCGGCATCGACCAGCCGGGCGACCTGTGGCGCATCAACAGCGGCAAGCCGCCCCCAGTCGAAGGCAGCCAGGTTCATGGCAACCGCTTCACCGTTGAGGCGGATCGCTTCCTTGAGCGCGGCTTGTGACAAGGGAATACCGCCCATCTGCCAGGCATGGCCGAGGAGGAACATGTTGCTGGCAATCGAATTGCCAAACAGCGCCGTTGCCCACGCGCTCGCCGGCACGAAGGCAGCCTTTGTTCCGCCTTCTGCTGCAATTTTCCGCTTCAGCCGCTCGAACGGTAGCGAAAAATCGGCCGAGCGGGCAAAATCACCCGTCATCGTCTCCTGCGTGTTAACGACCAGCAGGGTCTCGCCCGGCTTGATCGCCGACAGCACCTTGGCCGAACCGGTGACCAGAAGATCACCCCCGATCACCAGTTCGGCGCCACCCGCCGGCACCCGGATCGCTTGAATCTGTTCAGGCTTCTCGGCAATCCGTACATGGACGTAAACCGCCCCGCCCTTCTGCGCCAGGCCTGCCATGTCGATGACACCGCAGCCCTTGCGCTCGACATGGGCGGCCATGCCGATGATCTGACCAATCGTCACCACGCCGGTGCCGCCGACCCCGGTGACCAGAATGCCATAGGAACCGGTGAGCGGCTTCAGCACAGGCTCGGGCAGATTGGCAAGGAGGCCGGACGCGCCCTCGGCGAGCCGCTCAGCTTTTTTCACCTTGGCGCCATGGACGGTGACAAATGACGGACAGAACCCGTTGACGCAGGAAAAATCCTTGTTGCAGCTTGACTGATCGATCGCTCGCTTGCGTCCAAACTCCGTTTCAAGCGGCACAACCGAAACGCAGTTCGACTTGATCCCGCAATCGCCACACCCCTCGCAGACCAGTTCGTTGATGATGACGCGCTTGTCGGGATCGGGGTATTCGCCGCGCTTGCGCCGCCGCCGCTTCTCGGACGCGCAGGTCTGGTCATAGATGAGAGCCGTCACACCGGGGATCTGTGCAAGCTCACGCTGCACCGCATCAAGCTCGCCACGCTCATGCAGGCTGGACCCCGAAGGAAAGGAGGTCCCTGGCGGGTATTTGGCGGGATCATCGGCAATGATGGCGATGCGCTCGACACCCTCGGCCCGCACCTGAGCCGCAATCGCCGCGACGCTCAGATTGCCTTCATGGCGCTGGCCACCCGTCATCGCCACCGCGTCATTGAACAGGATCTTGTAGGTAATGTTCACCTTGGCGGCCACTGCCGCCCTGAGCGCCAGCACGCCGGAATGGTTATAGGTGCCATCGCCCAGATTCTGGAACACGTGGCCGCGCGTTGAAAACGGCGCCTCGCCGATCCAGTTGGCGCCCTCGCCGCCCATCTGCGTGAATCCGCTCGTCTCGCGGTCCATCCACTGCACCATGTAATGGCAGCCAATGCCCGCATAGGCGCGCGCGCCGTCAGGCAGTTTGGTCGAGGTATTGTGCGGGCAACCTGAACAGAAATAGGCGGTGCGAACCGCGATATCCTTCTGGTCGTGACGCCGCGCTTCGATATCCTGCATCCGCTTGAGCCGGGCTGCCACCTGCGCATCAAAACTGTAGCGCAGAACCCGTTCGCCAACCGCCAAGGCGATCATGTTGGGATCAAGCGCCCCCTTGACCGGGAACAGCCAAGCGCCTTTTTCATCATGCTTGCCTACCAGGATCGGGGCGTGATCGCGGCCATAAAGCTCCTCGCGGACCTGCACCTCGATCAGCGAGCGTTTTTCCTCGACCACGATGATATGGTCAAGGCCTTCAGCGAATGCGGCAATCGTTTCAGGAACAATCGGCCATGGCGCCGCGATTTTCAAAAGGCGCAGTCCCAGCTGGGCAGCCTTTGCTTCGTCGATGCCCAGATCATCGAGCGCCTGGCGCACATCGAGATAAGGCTTGCCGACGGTGATGATGCCGATCTTCGCTGCCGGCCCGCCCGAAAAAATTGTGCGGTCGAGCTGGTTGGCCTTGAGAAAGGCAACGGCTGCCGCCCGCTTGACCTCATGCAGCCGCGCTTCCTGTTCAAGGAAATCATCGACGATGCGGATGTGGACGCCGCCCGGCGGAAAGGCAAAATCGGGCGTGACGATCGTCACCCGGTCAGGCGAACCATCGACGGAAGCCGTCGATTCAACCGTATCCTTCATGCATTTGAGACCAACCCAGACACCGGCGAAACGCGACAGGGCAAAGCCGTAAAGGCCGTAATCGAGCAATTCCTGCACACCCGCTGGATGCAGGATCGGCATCATCGCGTCGAGCAGGTGGAATTCCGATTGATGAGCCGTGGTTGAGGATTCAGCGGTATGGTCATCCCCCATGAGTGCAAGCACGCCGCCATGCGGTGCCGTGCCGGCAAGATTGGCGTGGCGAAACACATCGCCGCAGCGATCAACCCCCGGTCCCTTGCCATACCAGATGCCAAAGACGCCGTCCTTGCGGCCTTCGCCGCGCAACTGTGCCTGCTGCGTGCCCCACAGCGCAGTCGCCGCCAGATCCTCGTTGATGGCGGGGTGAAACAGGATATCGTTGGCATCCAGCAGTTTTTTCTGCCGCATGAAATTCTGGTCGACACCGCCAAGCGGTGAGCCGCGATAGCCCGAGACATAGCCGGCCGTATCGAGGCCGGCCGCCTTGTCGCGCGCCTTCTGCATCAGGCACAGCCTGATCAGCGCATGGACCCCGGACGAAAAGATATCACGCTGAGAAAGATCGAAGCGGTCATCCAGACTGACCTTGCGCAGGGCGATCGCCTGAGGATCGAGACCATCAGCAGCCATGATTACCTCCCTGAACGGCTGGGAAATCCAGCGCGCCGTTTATGCACGTTTCGCGTCCCCGGCGCCCCGCTTGCCGCGAGGTCTTCATATGATCAGCATACGCCGAATCATCCGCTGTTAAAGCCCTATCGACGCAGCCATCCGGCATAAGGGTGAGTGGATCGAACGGTCAATTTACGTCAGTAAAGCTGACATAAATAAATGGGCCCTGCAATTTTGAAAAAGAACATTTAATGGCAATAATATTACATTATCATTGCTTCAGACGAACGAAAATGCCCGGCCTTCCCACCGGACGCTCGCGTTTCAACCCAACATTTTCGCGCCGCTCAGCGGATGACTTTGGTCAACTTGATGACCTCGGGCCATTTGGACTGCGCATCCTTGATGTTGGCCTTGAGGCCAGGCTGGAAGGTATCGCGCGCCTCATCCGAGAAGAAGACGTTAGCCTCCAGCGCGTTCACCGATTGGACGATTCCAGGTGCGATGACCAGACCCAGCGCAAGATGCTTCAGGACAGGCAGAACTGGCTTATCATACCCCGTCTTTGGCAACGCACATTCATGTGAGGGAGGTATCGCGCCTCACCGGCTGGTACGGATCTTGGTGATCTGGCCGAGAATCGCCTCGAAAGCCGCGCCAATCTGAGATGCGCTGGAGATCGGAAAATAATAGGCGGCGGGATCGGTCGCGCAGGACCGCAGGAGGTCATTGGCCCCATCGCCGATGCCCACCGTGAAGATCACGGCGCGGGCAGATGAGCGGGCATTGTCGCAGGCTTTCGAAAAGCGCGCATCAACCTGCGGCGACTCGGCATTTTTATCGAAACCATTGCCCTTGAAACGGTTCTGCGTGTTGTGCCCATCGGTGAAGACGATGACGAATTTATTGGTGAACGTATCCGTCGCACTTTGGGCGCCAAACGGTGTGTCAGCGCGCAATGTCGCCAGACCGGTGACCAGACCGATGGTGATGTTGGTGGCGCCTGTGGGGATCATGCTGTTGGACGCAGCCCGCACGCTTTCCAGATCCGTCGTCAACGCCTTCATCGCCGTGATCTGCTGACCCGCAACGGGATATCCGCCGACATAATAATGGCAGTAGGCCGCTACATACTTCGATTCCTTCGCGGTCGTCGGCGCATCACCCTTGGTATCATAATCCTGATAGTCATCATCGCGATCCGAGACGCAGCCCGGCCAATTGGCAGGTATCGGGGCGTAGCGGGAAATACCGAAATTTTTGATGTAGTTGCGAATATGCGGATTGGAAACGTCCACGTCGAAGCGCAGCGCTGAGCTGCTGGCATAACCAGTACCGATATTCACCTGCGTATTGAACGGCACCAGCGATAACTTCACGTCCCCGGGATTGGCCACAAGTGACGACAATTGGGTGATCAGATTATCGACAGCGTTTTTAAGCGCCGCGATTTTACCATCGATCGCCATCGATCCCGAATTGTCGAGAACAAGCGCGATCTCGATCTTGTTCTTGCCATAGACCGTTTGCGAGCTGACCCCAACCGGCCAGCTATTGGTTCCCGTCAGCGCCAGAACCGAAAGCGGCACATCGTTCACGGCTTCGAGCTTGATGCCGTTTGCCATCTGCGTTGCGGTGAGACGCGGCGTTGAAAATCCCGGCGAGGGCTTATAAACGCTGCTGAAGAAGGCCAGCGCCTGCTGGCTTATGACCGCAGCGCTGGTGTCACTTGGCAAATGTACGAGCGCAAGGCCCGTCGCATCGATGGCCGATTGCAGACGGGTACGCTCATTGGCCGCGCGGGAATAATCAATCGCACCGCCAACCAGCATCAGCAGCACCAGGCCGACCAGGCCAAACATCAGGGCGACAGCGCCATCCTGTCGCTGCACAAACCTTGACAACAGACTGTCGCGAGTAAAACGCATCACTCAACCATCCTGGTTTAGCAGCAAGCAATATTGTGCCGCCCTGGCTGGATTAAGTGCGCGAATTCCGTTAATTTCACATAAAATCAATTGCCAAAATGCGACCGATCCCCGTCTTCGCCCCAGCGCCAGAAATCATCGCCGGCGGACGCATAGGCCTTCGCCAGAACCATTTCGTGAACTTCCGAGGCGCCATCGACGAGGCGCGCCTGACGGGCGTAACGGTAGATCCACTCCAGAACGGTATCCTGGGAATAGCCGCGCGCGCCGTTGAGCTGGATTGCCGTGTCGGCGGCCAGGTGCAGCGTATCGGCAACCTGGATTTTGGCCATCGACACCGCCGTCCGTGCCCGCCCGCCTTGGTCAAGCTCCCACGCTGCCTTCATCACCAGAAGTCTGCCGATCTCAATGGCTGCTGCCACTCTGCCCAGCTTGATCTGCACGCTCTCGCGCTGCGACAATTTGATACCAAAGCTTTCGCGCGTCTCGACATAGGCATAGGCAATTTCCATCGCCCGCTTCGCAAGCCCCAGCCAGCGCATGCAATGCGTGAGCCGTGCCGGACCTAGACGGATCTGCGCCAGCTTGAGCCCATCCCCTTCACCCATGAGCATCGCCTCATCGGGGATTTCGAGCCCGTCGAACACCATTTCGCAATGGCCGCCATGCTCCTCCGGCCCCATGATGGGAATACGCCGCACAATCGACCAGCCAGGCTGATCGCGATCAAAAAGAAAGGCCGACAGGCCACGCCTGGGATCATCGGAAGTGCGCGCCAGCAAGATGAAATGCTGTGCGACGCCGGCCCCGGTGATGAACCATTTGTGCCCGTTGATGACCCAGCGATTATTGCCCTTGCGGGTGGCGGTCGTCAGCGTCATCGACGGGTCCGAGCCCGCACCCGGATGGGGTTCCGTCATGACGAAGGATGAGCGCACCCTGCCCTCGACGATAGGCTTCAGCCAGCGCTCCTGCTGGGCAGGTGTCGCCACTTTGCGCAACACACGCATATTGCCGTCATCGGGTGCGGCGCAGTTGAACACCGCCGGCCCGAAGATCGAGCGGTTGGCTTCCTCATACATGGCTGCCCAGCCGATGATCGGCAAATCCATACCGCCAAGCTCGCGAGCCGATTGCGGCGCCCACAGGCCGGCAGCTTTCGCCTTCTCCCGCAACTGAGCGAGCAGGTCGAGGCGGATGTTCTCGTGGTCATCATAAGCGTCCGCCTGCGCTTCCAGCGGCAGGATGTGGTCAGCAACGAATGCTCGTGTTCTCAGGCGCACCTCGTCGAGCGCGCGCGGCAACGTGAAATCCATTCTCGCCTCCCGGAAATTCCGACAATTTTCTCGCTTCACGCCGTCAGCATCTGCCCACCATCAACGATGATGATACTGCCTGTCATGAACGCTGATGCAGAGGACGCCAGCAACAGCAGGGCGCCATCCAGGTCGCTCTCCTTGCCAAAGCGCCGTTGCGGTATCCGGCGGCGTAACCCCTCGCCGGCCTTGGCGAGGGTGAAATCACGATTGAGTTGCGTTGCAACATATCCTGGCGCCAGCGCATTGACCCGGATGCCGGCGGGAGCCCATTCCAGCGCCAGCGCGCGCGTGAGCTGCACCAGCCCGGCCTTGGCCACCGTATAGGGCAGCACGCCCTTGCCAGTCGCAACCCCCAGCACCGAGGCGATGTTGACGATAACGCCCCCCTCCCCTTCAATCATGCTTGCCGCCACCTGCTGGGCTACCCGCCAGGCACCGTCGAGATTGACATCAAACACGCGGCGCCATTCGCTTTCAGGGAGCGTGATCGCCCGCCCCTTCGACAACACACCGGCATTGTTGACGAGGACATCAACCCGGCCAAATGCCCGCTCACCCGCCCGCAAGCCGGTGGCAATCGATGACGCATTGGTGACATCGATGGCAACAGCCATGGCTTGCCCGCCTTGCGACAGGATGGCGGCGGCGGTCTCTTTTGCCGATGCGCCATCAATATCGCTGACGATGACGCGCCCCCCATTGGCTGCCAGCACCTCGGCAAACCTCCGGCCAAGGCCCGATCCGGCGCCCGTGACCAACGCCACCCGCCCGTCAAGGGAAAAAACGTCTTGCGCACGCATGGTGAGATGCTTACCGAGCCTGGTTGATGTTCGCCCTCTCGACCGCCTATCATGTCCTGGCCCAGGTATGAAGCATTTGCTTGCATCCCGCCTGCTTGCCGACGAGGTTTCCTGATGAAGTTGCGCCCGCTGGTTGCTGTCACCGCCGATCACCGGCGCGTCGACCCCCATGACTGGCATATGACGCCAACCACCTATGTCGATGCGGCCGCCGACGTGGCAAGCGTCACGCCGCTCCTCTTGCCCGCGCTGGCTCAGCGCCTGGATATTGACAGCCTGCTGGCCCAAATCGACGGCATCATCTGCACCGGCTCACGCAGCAACGTCTACCCTGGCGAATATGGCGTCGAGCCGGCGGCGGAATTCGAACCCTATGACCGCCTGCGCGACCAGACCACCCTGCCGCTGATCCGCTTGGCAATTGCCAGAGGCGTGCCGCTTCTGGCGATCTGCCGCGGCTTTCAGGAGCTCAACGTCGCCCTTGGCGGTTCGCTCCACACCGAAATACAGACCCTGCCGGGTCGCATCGATCACCGCTCGCCGCAATCAAGCGACAATGACGTGCGTTATGGCATTCGCCAGCCGGTCTATGTCGAGAAGAATGGCTGCCTTGGCCGCATCCTTCCGCCGGGCGAGATTGCCGTCAATTCGCTCCATCGCCAGGGTCTCGCCCGTCTCGCCGATCGCCTGATGATTGACGCCACCGCCGCTGATGGCACCATCGAGGCGGTATCGATCGCCAACGCTCCGGGCTTTGTTCTTGGCATCCAGTGGCATCCGGAATATTGGGCGGCAAGCGACCATCCCTCGCGTCGGATATTCGAAGCCTTCGGCGTGGCGGTACGTCAACATCAGGGCAAGCGCCTTGGTCTGCCGGCGGCTGCGGCTGAATGAACTGTTCCTGTTAGCGCCGCGATGGCATTGACAGGAGCCATGGGAGAAGGAGACGATCCCGCTATGCATGACGATCCTGATCATCATCACCACCACCATGACGGCCACCACCATCATGGCGAGATGTCCGAACTGAGCGAAACCGACATCAGGGTACGCGCGCTTGAAAGCCTGCTGGTCGAAAAAGGCTATGTTGAAAGCGCCACTGTCGACACCCTCGTCGAACTTTACGAAACCAAAATCGGTCCGCGCAATGGCGCCCGCGTGGTCGCTCGTGCCTGGGTGGATGAGCATTACCGCCAGCGCCTTCTGAATGATGGCACAAAGGCCATCGCCGAGCTTGGCATGGGCGGGCGCGGTGGCGAACACATGATCATTGTCGAGAACACGCCCGAGATCCACAACCTCATCGTGTGCACGCTTTGCTCCTGTTATCCCTGGCCGGTCCTTGGTCTGCCGCCGGTCTGGTACAAGTCAGCGCCCTACCGTTCACGTGCCATCATTGACCCACGCGGTGTATTGGCCGATTTCGGCGTCGTGCTGCCGGAGGCAACCAAAATCCGGGTCTGGGATTCAAATTCCGAGCTGCGCTATCTCGTTCTCCCCATGCGTCCCGCCGGGAGCGCTGGCCTCAACGAGGACGAACTGGCAGCGCTCGTCACCCGCAACTCCATGATCGGCACCGGTCTTGCCCTTGACCCGAAAGCCCTGGCGACATGAACGGCGGACATGATCTTGGCGGCGCTCACGGCTTTGGTCCGGTGGTCCCCGAACCCGACGAGCCGGTGTTCCACGCGGACTGGGAAAAGCGCCTGCTCGGGCTTTATGTCGCCGGCGCCTGCACAGGCGCCTGGAACATCGATATGGCGCGCTTCACCCGCGAGGATCGCCCGGCGCAGGATTATCTCAGCTGGAGCTATTATCGCATCTGGCTTGCCGGGCTTGAACGCCTGCTGGTCGAAACCGGCCTGGTCAACCAGACCGAACTGACAGCCGGGAAGGCGATCGACCCGCCCATCGCGCTCAAGCGCGTGCTCAAGGCCGACGAGGCCGAGGCGGTCATGCTGCGCGGGTTTCCCGCCGAACGGCAGGTGGGCTTTCAGCCGCGCTTCCAGATCGGCGACGCGGTGATGACCCGTATCATCAATCCGGCAACCCACACGCGCCTGCCACGCTATGCGCGAGGCCGGCGGGGCACCATTCATGCGCTGCATGGCGCCCATGTCTTCCCCGACGCTCATGCGCACGGGCATGGCGAGGCGCCGCATTTTCTCTATACCGTGCACTTCACCGCCCGTGAGCTGTGGGGGCCCGATACCACGGCCGATGCTGTCTATCTTAATTGCTGGGAGCCTTACCTTGACCCGGCAGGTTGATGACGCGCTGCCTCTCCCCCATCTGCCGCGCGATGAGGACGGGCCGGTCTTCACCGCACCCTGGCAGGCCCAGGCCTTTGCCATGGCAATGGCGCTGAGGGATCGCGGTGTGTTCACCTGGGAGGAGTGGGGCCAACGCCTCAATGCTGAAATCGCCAAGGCGCAGGCCGGCGGCGACCCTGATCATGGTGATACCTATTATCGCCACTGGCTGGCAGCCCTCGAAGGGTTGGCGATTGACAAGGGCACGATGGATTCAAGCGAACTCGCTGATCGCCAAGCCGCCTGGGAGCGAGCGGCGCGCGCGACCCCTCATGGCCAGCCCATAGTGCTTGGCGCCGAAACCAGCCCTGCGCATGATTGATGCGGGTTGTTAAAGCGATGCCGGCCCGCTGATGAAAGCCGCTGACAGCAAGGTCAGCCCGAAGAGCAATACGAACAGCGCTCCACCGATTTCAAATATATGCTGGAATGCCAGTGCCAGCCCCGATCGCCTGGCCGCCAGCCGCATCGCCAGTCCCTGGGCGCCAACCGCAAGTGCTGCCAGAAGGCCGACTGTTGCACCGGTACCCAGCGATATCGCCAGCACGCCGAGAACTCCAACGGCAAAGACCCCCTGGGCGAGGGCAAAGACCAGCACCAGGATCGCGCCCGTGCACGGGCGGGCGCCCACAGCAAAGACCGCAAGCGCGGCGCTGCGCAGATCAAGCTTGCCCTGCAGCATTCTCGGATCGGCGACATGCCCGTCACAACACGTGCCGTCATCCAGATGGCCCAAGCGCACGCCGCCCGCGCCCGCAAGCCTGTGGCGCGGCCACAAACCTGCCAGTTTGCGCACCAGCAGAATGCCGCCGATGAGCGCCACCAGGCCATAGCTGACGATCTCGGCATAGCGGCTCGCCTGGTCCATCGCCGCAGCCGTCGCCTTGAAGAACAGCGCAAAGACCCCGACCAGCGCGATCGCCATCGCACCTTGCACGAGCGACGCTGCAAACGAGATGACAATCCCGCGCCGCAGCGTCTCACGGGTGGCAAAGAGGTAGGACGAGATCACCGCCTTGCCATGGCCGGGACCGGCAGCATGCAGCACGCCATAGGCCAGACACAGACCGATGATCGTCACGATCGCCGTTGGATCATGGGCTGCCTGGCGCATGGCGGAAGCAAACAGGCGATAGATTTCCGCCTGCTTCACGGCGATATAGCTTGCCACGCCGGAAAGCGGTCCGAAACTTGACGGATTGATCGCCGGCTCCGCCCGCCCGACGCCGAACGGCGTGGTGCCCTGTGCTGCTGCGACGGCGTCGAACGCCAGCAGGGCCAGCACCGCAAGCGCAACGATCATCGGCGTTCGCGCGGACATCTTCATGAGCAGGTGACGATCACGACGTTGAACAGGCTTTGCGTCAGCCCCGACAATTCCGGCGGTAACTGCCTGACCGACGATGGCAGGCGTGACAGCTGGCTCGCAGCCGCGCTGTCAAGACTTGCAGGCTCGCGCACCCGGGCCTCACAGCCGGCGCGCGCCTGAAGAAGCGCAACCGGTTTTGCTTTCGCCATCTCGAAGGCAACAAAATATTCCGGATCACCTATTTCGATCATCAATGGCGCGACCGCCACCGGGAGGGGAGCGGCGAGCGCCAAGGTAAATTGCAGGACCAGCGTCCCATCCTTGTCGTCGTGATCGATCCAGTAATTTTCCGGCTTACCGAATTCAAGGCGCTTGCCGCCCGTTTTCATGCGCGTGAAATAACTGAACTCACTCAGCGATTTGACATTGACCTCAGCCAATGGCTGCAAGGTTTCCCGCGTATATTTGCCATCCTTGTCAAGGCCCTGCTTGGCAAAGGATGAGAAGGCTTCGTCAAAGCGCCACAGATGGCGCACCGCCATCACCTCACCCTTGTCGTTGAATAGAATTTCAGCGCGCGCCTCAACGATCACATGCGGATGCGCAGCAGCATTATGGGTTGGCGCTGCAACGCCGGCCACGACGAGCAGCCCCCACATCAGCAGCCGCTGCAAGATATCATGCCTCTGCATCATCATCGCCCCATGCGCACGCTTCCGGCGCTAACCGCTTATGCCATAGCTTTCACTGCGGCGAAAACGGGGCGGTGTCGCTTTTGTTATCACAGCGTCGGCGCGCTGGTCCGGCTATAGGCGTTGGCGGCACGGTTGAGACGATCGCGGTCGACATCCGTGCCAGCCGTATTGCTCGCCGGTTTCAAGCCAGAGGCGCCAAGGCTCGCGGCACCGCGATTGCCTTCGCCAGCAGCACCAACACCACGCAGAACGCCGCGGATGCCCTGGCCGATGGCGCCAAACTCTTCCTTGCTGATCTGCCCATCACCATCCTTGTCGAGGCTGGAGAACAGCTTGGAGGTGAAATCGTTCGACCCGTTGCCCGCCTCCTGAAGCGCCAGAAGCGATGACGAATTTTTACCCTCGGGCAGATTGCCCGCCAGGCTCTTGAACTCGTCCTTGGTCAGATTGTTGTCCTTGTTCTGATCAAGGCTCTGAAACAATTTTTGCAGGTCAAATTTTGCCGGGCTACCCGGCACATTTTGCCGATCAGCCGCCGCTTCCGCGCCTTGTGTCGCCGCACTCGTCTTTTGCGCCTGATTGAGGCCCTGACGCGCAACCGAGCTGATTTTCGACAAAAGACCAATCGCCAGAAGGGGTGTGGACATCAGGAAACCCTCATTTTCAGTTTCAGGAAGCCGGCCGCCTGCTCATCGTCTGCGTTTCGACCGGTACTATCTGCAACAGAACATGCACACTCCGTGCCAAATTCAGCTGACGCCGGTCACTGCTTCAAATCGATCCAGAAATGCCTCGACAGGCAGGCGACGGAAATCAGGCAGCGCCTTGTGCAGAGCCTCATGGCTCCACTCCCACCATTGGAGGCGCATCAGGCGATCGGCTGTCTCCTCGCTGAAGCGCCGCCGCACGAGCTTGGCCGGCGCACCGGCAACGATGGTGTAGGGAGCGACATCGCGCGAGACCACGGCTCCGGCGGCAATCACCGCGCCGGTCCCGACGCTGCGCCCCGGCAGGATGATCGCGCCATGTCCGATCCATACATCATGGCCGATGGTAACACGCTTGGCGCGCCGCCAGTCGAAGAATTCTGCCTCGTCGGCTTCCCCTTCGAAATAGGCGCTGGCGCGATAGGTGAAATGGGCCTGCGTCGCCCGCTCCATCGGATGATTGCCGGGATTGATTCGCACCATGGCGGCGATCGAGCAGAACTTGCCGATATCGCTGTAGATGACATCGCCATCATTGACGATGTAGGAATAATCACCAAGCGCGCTTTCAACGAATTTGGTCCGTTCGCCAATCTCGGTATAGCGGCCAAGCGTGGCGCCTGTGACTTTGGCGCTGTCATGGATCAACGGCTTGATACCGAGTTTTTTAGGTGCTTGACCTTTTTCAGGTCCCGGCCGACTGGTGTCCAACTTGCTCTCCTTCATTTTTCTGACATGACATGTGCGCTAGCTCTTGACGATGAATGCTGATCGCACCGCCTCCCCGCCCGCATTCGGCGAACTCATTCTCGTTGTCGGGCCGTCTGGCGTCGGCAAGGACAGTCTGATTGACGCCGCCCGCCGCCATTTCGCCTGTAATCCGGCATTGCTTTTCCCCGCCCGCCACATCACCCGCCCGCCGGATGCGGGTGGCGAAGTGCATGTGGCCATCAGCGAGGATGAGTTTGTCGCCAGGCAGGCCGCCGGCTTTTATTGCCTCTCCTGGCAGGCGCACGGGCTGGGCTATGGCATACCTCGCGCAGAGGTGCTTGAAGCAATCAGCTTGGGAAAAAGCGTTGTGGTGAACGTCTCGCGCCGGATCGTGCCGCAAGCAGAGGCGCTCGGTGTGCCGGTGGCCGTCTTGCATGTCACGGCACAGCCCGAAACCCTCGCCCGACGCCTGGCAGCCCGCGGGCGCGAAAGGGCTGAAGATATCGCCGCGCGCCTGCAGCGGGAAGCTCCGCTCATGACCCATACCGCATCCGTGATCGAGATCGCCAATGACGCTGACCTTGCTGCGGGCGAAGCCGCTTTCATCGCTGCTGTGGAGCGCCTTACCCTGTGAAAGCATGGCGCGACACGATGACAAAGCGGCTGCCTTGGGTGTCCTGGCGAAAAAGGACGAGTTCGGCGAGAAAGAACGGGTCAGGCGGCAAGGCGGCGTAAGCATCCCTGAGCACTGCCTCGACCTGTTCCCGCTTCTCCTCACCCACCCTGCCGGTGAGCGTCATGTGGAAGCGGAAGGCATCGAACACGTAAGGATAGCCCCAGCGTTCGAGATAGCCGCGTTCACGGGCCGGCAATTGAGCGGGGTTGCGCCGCGCCATCTCCTCCAGGCTCAAGGCGGCGCGGAAGGGATCAAACGCCTCGACCACATCGCCGGCCAGCGCCTGGAGGCCGGGATTGGCGTTCTTGGGGACGAGAGCGAAAAACGGTCCGAGGCGGGCCACGTGAAGCGAAAAGGCGGGCAGCGCTTGATGCCGGCGGCAAAAATCAGACAACGCGTTGTGCAACGCGCTCTCGCTTTGTCCACCAGCCAGACGAAACGGCGCCTTCAACGTCGCATGGAAGCCGTAGAGGCGCGGCTCGGTCGTGAGGCTATGCCAGTCGGCTCGCGTTATCCCCGCCAGATCGGGCGCGGCCACATCGCCGGGCTTTGCTGCATCATAGCCAAGGAGCCCCGAGCCAAAGCGCCACAACGCCTCATCACGGCGTGGCGCAGCATAAATTGCGTAACGGGCCTCGCTCACAGAGCGCGCACGCCTGCTGAATAAAGCCCGCGCACCACCGGCGTCGTACCGACAAAACGAAAGCGCACGATGTCAGCGCGCAAGCCCGGCTTCAGGCGACCACGATCAGTGAGCCGCAACATGTCAGCAGCCCGCCACGTCACATAGCTCATCGCTGTTACCATCGATTGCCCGAGCGCCCGATGGAGCTCGCCCACAGCCTGCAGAAGGCTGGACGGGACATAGTCCGACGACAGCGCGTCAAGCAGACCAAGCCTTGCCAGATCGCTGGCCGCGACATTGCCCGAATGCGACCCGCCGCGCACCACATTGGGAGCGCCCGCAACCGTCGCCATGCCGCGGGCCCTGGCCTCGCGCGCGGCTTCTTCCGTGGTCGGGAATTCAGAGATCGTGCAGCCGGCATCGGCGGCCATGTCGATATGCTCCGCCGTCGTGTCGTCATGGCTTGCCAACGGCACCTGGCGATTGGCGAAGAGGTCGACCACGCGCGGCCAATTGGCGTTCACATAAGCAGGCCCCTCATCCATGCGCAGCTTGAGATCATGATCAATCTGCTGGTCGGTGCGATCTCCCTGCCCCTTGGCATAGGTGATGAGGTGTTCGATTTTACGGAATTGCCGCGTGCCGGGCGTATGATCCATGAGGGAAACCAGTTCAAGCAGCGGCCTGTCGGCATGCGGCTCGATTTCTTCCATCAGATCGGGATTGGTCAGCTCACAGCGCAGATGCAGCTTGTGATCGATGCGGAAATGCCCGCCGAACTGCCCGGTTTCGATCGCCTCGATCATGCGTCCGAACAGATGCTTGCGGTAATCCTTGCCGGTATCAAGCACACCGGCGCAGATCGCGTCATAGACCGTCGTCACTCCAGCCGCCGCCATCTGCGCGTCATGGGCAAGGGCTGCCGACAGCCCATCCGGCCAGAACACTTTGGGGCGCGGCATGAAATGACGTTCAAGATTGTCGGTATGCATCTCGATGAGGCCGGGCGCCACGAAATCGCCATCGCAGTCGATAGCGCCCGCAGCCCGGCTCCCGCCCGGCTGCATGTCGGCGATCTTGCCGTCCTTCAGACATAACGTTCCGTGAATCATCTCATCATCAAGGACGAGCATCGCATTGGTCAGTGTCGTCTCTGTCATCAGGCGGCCTGCTTGAAGGGTATCAGATCGAAGCTGCGGGTGGCGATACGCTCGCGTGTCTCGTCATCATGGAAGATGCCGACAATCGCCGTGCCCTTGTGGCGCGCTTCGCCGATGAGGTCCACCACCACGTCGCGATTGCGCTGGTCAAGCGAAGCGGTCGGCTCATCAAGCAGCAGGATCGGCGCCGGATCGACAAAGGTGCGGGCGATGTTGACGCGCTGCTGCTCGCCGCCGGAGAACGTGGCGGGCGCCAGCTTCCACAGCGTCTCGGGCAGATTGAGACGCCCCAGGATCGCGCGCGCGCGCTGATCAGCCTCGCTCTCGTCGACGCCGCGGCTGATCATCGTATCCTTGACGATGTCGAGCGTGGTGACGCGGGGGATGACCCGCAGGAACTGTGACACATAGCCAAGGGTCCGCCGCCTGACCTCGATGACGAGCCGCGGCGCATCGCCAGCGATATCAATCCACTGCCCCTCATGGCGCACCCGCACCGCGCCGGAACTGGCTTTGTAATTGCCGTAGAGAAGGCGCAGGAACGTCGATTTCCCGGTACCCGACGGGCCCGTGAGCACGACCGCCTCGCCCGCTGCTACACTGAAGCTCACATCCTCGAATACCGGCAGTTGCGCGCCGCCCTGATTGTGCAGGACGAAGCGTTTGCACAGGCCCTGAACCTCGATCATGGCTTTCATCGCATCACACCCGCCATGCCTTGAAGAATTCGCCATGTCAGCCTCCCTCATGCCTGCAGCACGGCGGAGGTGAGAAGCTGCGTATAGGGATGGTGCGGATCATCGAGAACCTGATCGGTGAGGCCGGTTTCAACGACATGCCCATCCTTCATCACCATCAGACGATCGGTGAGAAGACGCGCAACCGCCAGGTCATGGGTGACGACGATTGCTGAAATTCCCAAATCCCGCACCAGCACGCGCAAGAGATCAAGGAGCTTTGCCTGCACGGAAACGTCCAACCCGCCGGTCGGCTCATCCATGAACACAAGGCGCGGCTCGGAGACGAGAATGCGGGCAATCTGCAAACGCTGCTGCATGCCGCCTGAAAACTGCGACGGCTTGTGATCGATACGCCCACCCTCGATCTCGACCCGCGACAGCCAGTCGAGCGCCGTGGCCCTGATCTGCCCGTAATGGCGTTTGCCGACCGCCATCATGCGCTCACCGACATTGCCCCCGGCCGAAATCCCCATGCGCAGCCCATCGCGGGGGTTCTGGTGGACGATGCCCCATTCGGAGCGCATGAGACGCCGGCGCTCCGGCTCAGGCAGGGCCAGCACATCAACCTCGACGCCTTGCGTGTTGCGGAAGTGGATATCACCGCTTGTCGGCGCCAGAAGTCCGGCGAGGCACTGCAGCAAGGTGGATTTTCCCGAGCCTGATTCACCGACAATGCCGAGAATTTCGCCGGGATAGAGTTCAAACGAAATGCCCTGACATCCGCGCTGGACGCCGTAGAATTTGGTAAGCTCATCGACCCGCAACAGCGGCGCGGAGAGGACAAGCGCTGGCGCCATGTCGGCAATCACATTCATGATGAGCCCCCCGTCAGGCGCTGCCCCGTGCTCTGCTCAAGCTGCGTACCCGCATGGCCCTCGGCCCGCCTGCCCTCGCAATAATCAGTGTCGGAGCACACAAACATCCGGCTGCCCTGGTCATCGATCACCACCTCGTCGAGATAGCTGTCGCCGGCCCCGCATAATTCGCAAGGTCGCGACCAGCGCTGCACCTGAAACGGATGATCGTCAAAATCGAGGCTCCTGACGGTGGTAAAGGGCGGCACCGCGTAGATGCGCTTTTCACGACCCGCTCCGAAGAGCTGCAAGGCCGGCATGTGGTCCATCTTCGGATTGTCGAATTTGGGGATAGGCGTTGGCGCCATGACGTAGCGGCCATTGACGAGCGCCGGATAATCATAGGTGGTGGCGATATGGCCGAAGCGGGCGATGTCTTCGTAAAGCCTGACCTGCATCAACCCGTATTCGCCGTAGCCATGCATCTTGCGGGTTTCCGTTTCCCGCGGCTCAAGCTTGCGCAGGGGTTCGGGCTGCGGCACCTGATAGACCAGCACCTGATCGGCGCTGAGCTGCGCCTCCGGGATGCGATGACGGGTCTGGATGATGGTTGCTTCTTCCGTTGCCTCCGTTGTCGCCACACCGGCAACGCGCGCAAAGAAGCGGCGGATCGACACCGCATTCGTCGTGTCATCCGCACCCTGATCGATCACCTTCAAAACGTCGTCAACGCCGATGATTGCCGCTGTGATCTGGATGCCGCCGGTTCCCCAGCCGCGCGCCAGCGGCATCTCGCGGCTGCCAAACGGCACCTGATAGCCCGGCACAGCGATTGCCTTCAGCAGCGCGCGCCGGATCATGCGCTTCGTCTGCTCGTCGAGATAGGCGAAGTTGTAGGTGATGTCCGACGTTGAAGGGGATGCCCAGGTCATTCCGCTGCTTCTCTTCCTAACCCATAGCGCGCCAGCCGCTCTTCAAGCGTGCCGGTGTGCAGTTCAAAGAGATGGTTATCGTGATCATAGAAGTAGATTGAACGCCCTTCACCGCTGACCCTGGATCGCGCCGCGCTTATCTCCAGGCCAAGGGCACGGATACGCTCTTCATAAACCTCAAAATCATGTTCTGAGATTTTGAAAGCGATATGGTTGTAACTACGTGAGGGCAGCGGATCGCCCTCCATGACAGCAATCCACATACCGCCGATGAGAAAGAATTTTTCCTTTGATATGGAGAAAGTCTGGTCCAGCGAAGAATAGACTTCCACCGCTCCAAGCCCCTCGACGCAAATGCGCGTCATAGCTCCAAGGTCACGAACAACGAGCGTGAGATGAGAGAGACCTTCGATCATTCCGCTGCCTCCCTCTTTTCGGTCGTCATCTCGCGCTCTGCGATCTCGCGATGCATCCTGCGCAGCAGTTCAAGCTCGCCCTGGAAGTCGACATAATGCGGCAGCTTCAGATGCTCGACGAAGCCGGAGGCTTCCACATTGTCGCAGTGATAGAGGACAAATTCCGCATCCTGCGCCGGATAGCGCACGTCTTCGCCAAGTTCATCGGCCTTCAGCGCCCGGTCGACCAGCGACATCGCCATCACCTTGCGCTCGGCATGGCCGAAGGCGAGACCGTAGCCACGGGTGAATTGCGGCGGCTGATCCTTTGAGCCGGCAAACTGGTTGACCATCTGGCATTCGCTAAGCGTGATGTCGCCGATGTCGATGGCAAAGCCGAGTTCTTCGGGAACAATCTCGACCGCTACTTCGCCAAGACGGATTTCACCCACAAAGGGATGGGAATGGCCAAAGCCACGCTGCACGGAATAGGCAAGGCCCAGCAGGTACCCTTCATCACCACGCGCCAGCACCTGCAGGCGCTCATCGCGCTCGGCCGGAAATTCCAGCGGCTGGCGCGTGATATCGAACGGGGCGTCATCGCCAGGAGGCGGCATCTCCGGCTCCATCAGACCTTCGGCGCCCAGAATATCGGGAACGCGTGGCATGTTCTCGTCAAGCGCCTCTTGCGCCGGCTGAACGGTGCCGCGCTCGCCCTCACTGTCCATCAGCGAAAAATCAAACAGCCGATGCGTGTAATCATAGGTAGGCCCCAGCACCTGCCCGCCCGGAAGGTCTTTGTAGGTGGCTGAGACACGCCGGCGGATCAGCATGCGCGCCGTATCAACCGGCAGGCTCGCGCCAAAGCGCGGCAGGGTGGTACGATAAGCGCGCAGCAGGAAGGCCGCTTCGATGAGATCGCCCTGCGCCTGCTTGATGGCAAGCGCCGCCAATTCGCGGTCGTAGATCGAGCCCTCATTCATCACCCGGTCAACAGCAATGCCAAGCTGGCTAGCGATCTGCGCCACGTCGAGTTCGAGCAGCAGCGGGTCGCCCCGCCTGGTTTGCGCGATGAGATCATGGCTGGCGAGAATGGCCTTTTCGCCGCCCTTGACTGCGACATACATGGCTCAGCCCTCCACCATCAGTGCTAAAGCACTCGAGCGCGGCAAGCCCATCATCTCGTGTCCAGCGCACAGGAAACAATCAACACCAAGCGGGTAGAGGCGATGATTTTCACCCATCGCCTCCCAGAACGCGGTCGAAAGGCCGGCGGGAGAGAGTGTCACGGTGTTCCTGATGCCGGGACCGCTCGCGCGCACGCCCTGTCCGCCGGTGAGCGCCGGCACATCGACAAGAAGGGTCGCCGAGCGGTCGGGATAGCGATCCTCGCCGATCGACAGCTGCGCCAACAGCGCATCGACACCTTCCGCGCCGCTGGCCGCGAACATGGCGAGCGCCGGATCATCGACCAGAGGCACGCCGGTATGAAACCGCACATAGGCGCGCAAACTCTCATCGCCAAGATCGGGTGCCAGCCATAGCGGCGTTTCGAAATCAGCGAGCGTCAGCAGCAGCGCCACAAGAGCCGGTGACACACCCTCAGGCACATCGCCAGGCGGGGTTATCGCCTGTACCAGTCCCGGACGGGCGAGCGCCGACATGGCCACCCTGAAAACGCCTTGCGCGCCTGCAACCGGATCGACGAAACCGCGACCAACATGGCGAAGATCAAGACCCGACATCTGTGACATGGTTCAGCTCTCGCCCCGCACCAGCGTAAAGAAATCAACCTTGGTCGCGGCGGCCTGTCGCGAGCGCAGATCACGGGCTGCCTGCTGTTGCTGAGCCAGCGGGCGAATATGGCGTTCATACAGATCAGCGCCGCGTGAAGGCTCCTGCAGCAACGCATCAAGGACCGCCGCCAGTTCCGCATGACGCCGGTCGCGCCCCAGGGAATAGGCGACCCCGGCGATGCCCGCATCCAGCCGCACCGTGCAGCGTGTGACACTTGCTTCGCCCAGATTGAACTGGCGTCCGCTGCCACCGGCACGCGCTCTCACCATGATGGCGCCGCTCTCAGGCCGGCGCAGCAGCGTGTAACCGGGCACCGCCGGCAGTTCAGCCAGAACAGCTTCGAGATCGCGCCGCGAAGTGCGAGCGAGAACCGCCAGCCAGTCGCGTCGGCCAGGCGAGACGTCCATAGATTCCTTCGGAAGCACGCTGGATTGATGCGTCATCTGTCTCACGAACGATAGGTGCGCGTTTCGGATCGTCAAAAGGTCTAGACCATTTATAGGTCTAGATCAATACATATGTTTTGTTGTAGACAGGCATCGTGACGCTGAGGTGACATTGCGATGGACGCCATCGACAACATCGTGCGGGATGCCGACGCGCCTGCCAGCGGGCGCAACGCCCCGCGTTGGCGCCGGATTGCCGAGGAACTGGAACAGGATATACGCAACGGCGTAGTGCCGACCGGCAACCCGTTGCCGACGGTGCTTGAACTTGCAAGCCGGTTTGCGGTCAATCGCCACACCGTGCGTCAGGCACTGCAATTCCTGCAGATGCGCGGGCTGGTATCGATTGAACAGGGACGCGGCACCTTTGTCCGCCGCCCGACATTTGATTACCGCCTCGGGCGTCGTGTCCGCTTCGCTGACAGCTTCATCGGCGATAGCAGCACGGACAACACGCTGATCGGGGCGATGGAGGTTGAGGAGGCGCTCGACAAGGACGCCCATCGCCTCAATCTCCCGGTTGGCACCCTTCTGTGGCGCTTCCGCACCCTGCGCCATGCCGGTGGCGCGCCGCTGGCAACCAGCACGCACTGTCTTGAGCATGCCCGCTGGCCGGATTTCGACCGCCACTTCGTGCGCGCCGGCAAGTCATTCACCCGCGCCCTCACCTCGTACGGCCTGAGCGATTACGTCCGTCTCTCAACCCGCATCAGCGCGGTATTGCCAACCCCGCAGGAACAGGAATTGCTGAACATCTCCAGCACCGAGCCCTTGCTCCTGTCACGCGCCATCGACGGCGTCTCGGCTGATGACCCCATTCATGCCGTCACCACCGCGTTCATCGGCGCGCGCATCGACTTCGTCGTCGAGCCGCCTGTCGGATGACTAAATACAGCTTGCCTTGCGCGATCGCATCGCCCTGCGCTAAGAGTGCGCAATGCAGGACCGTTCAATGACCAGTTCAAAAACCGCCCCTTCTCCCCGGCGCAGCGCGATCACCGTCATAGCCGCCATTATCCTTGTGGCAAGCGAAGTGCTGGCTGCGGCGATTGCCGGCGCCTGGGCGATCGCCGGCTTGTTGAAGCTCGGCGACATCCTGTTCTGGGGGCTGCAACTGGTGATGGTAGGCGGCGCCATGATGGCCATTATCGCCTTTGCCCGCCAGGCGACGCGCGTTGAACCGGTTTTCGGCAGCCGCAAACGCTAAGCATTCAAAGAACCTGTCGTGTCATCTGTCGCCGGTGTATCGTCGGCGTCGGCTCGATCATCGCCGCTTCCACATCGTTTGCCAACTCGGCAAACGCCGCCTGCGGATCAAGAAACGCATCACCCCAGCGCCCGTCGCGATTGACCTCGATATAGGCGAGCCGGATGATGGCAAGCGGTGTCGCGCCTGCCTCGAGCGGGCGCCCCAGCACGACCGCGAACCAATGCCGGATCGCCGCTTCGGCCGCTTGATCGAGCTGTTCGACGATCAGGTCAAATCCAACGCCGCCGGCCAGCGCCGCAAGCGCCCTGTCGCTGAGCAAGGCCGTCAGCCGCTCCCGTGCCACGTCGCTCACAACGCCAAATGAGCGGCACCACAGCCGTGCCACCGGATCAACCGCCGCCGCCAGGGCCGCGGCACGCTGCAGGGAGTGGCTGTTCATCAACGCGTGGGCTTCGCGGGTAAGGCTGTCGTCAAACATCCGTATGTCCTTGGCACGGGCCGTCGGCAGGATATAGCGGTAAACGAAGCCGACGCCCCATGGTTCCTAACCTTAAATGCGATGATTAAAAGATGAAGCCGATGCGCACGGCAGCTTTTGCGCAAGAAAAAGGCAAAGCCAAGTCAATTTGGCAGCACCATCCGCCCTGCCATGATCTGGTCGAGCGGTTTGACGGGGAACGACAGAAGTTTGATTTTTTCATCGCGTGTCAATGAGTGCGGGCCGATGCGCGCCAGCTTTTCGTAAAGAAGCGCCACCTCGACCCGCACCCGCTCGGAGGGTGCGGCGTCAGGAATAAGTGCGGCATGGAGTGCGCTAGCCGTAGGGTCTTCAAGAATCTTGAGAAGCCCGCTGTCAACCGCCACCGCCGGCTCGCGGCGTAATGCCTCGGCGCGCGCCAGTTCACGGGCAGGCGCCGTCTCGTCGGGCGTCAGAAACAGACGATGGCGCGCCGCCATCCGCCCCAGATCAAGGCGGCTCGACAGATGGGTGAGCAACGGCGCCACGATCATGCCGGCGAGCACCGGTGTCATCCACCAGAAAAACCCGGGATTGAACCAGTAGGCAACCCCGCTCCAGACCAGACCGATCACCACATGCACCCAATGCGCGCGAACCGCCGCGCCAAGCGCCACGCCCCGATCATCGCGCGACTGGCTGTCCCATTGCACGACAAAACCGCAAAGATTGCTGGCAACGAAATAGGAATGAAACAACATCATGATCGGCGCCAGCAAAGCAGAAAAAATGAGCTCGATCACGGCAGAAACGATCAGCCCCGCCGCTCCGCCATAAAGCCGCGCCCGGCTGGGGTGACAGGCAGCCATCAGGATCGACAGCAGCTTCGGGATCACAAGCATGCCAAGCGTAATGGCCAGCAGCGTCAGCATGTCGCCGGCCCGGTCAATCGGCCAGGTGGGAAAAAGCGACAGCGAGCCGGTGAAGAAGCGATGCCCCTTCTGGGCCGTTTCCCACGCTGTCAGCGTCGAGAAGATCAGCAGCGCCATCCACAGCGGTGATGACACGAAGGCCATCACCCCCATGAAGAGATGAAGCCGTGATAATGGCTTGATGCGGGTGGCAAAGACGACGCGGATATGTTGCAGATTACCCTGACACCAGCGCCGGTCGCGCGCTGCATAATCGAGGATGTTGGAGGGCAGTTCCTCCCATGATCCCTCAATATCGGGAACCAGCCACACCTTCCAGCCAGCCCGGCGCAACAAGGCCGCCTCGACGAAATCATGACTGAGGATCGCCCCGCCAAGCGGCGGCCGGCCGGGCAGATGCGGCAGGCCGCAGCACTCGATGAAGGCATCGGTGCGGATGATGGCGTTATGGCCCCAGTAATTGCCCGAGCCCAGCTGCCAGAAGGCAAGCCCCGCCGTCATTGTCGGACCGTGGACGTGACTGATGAATTGCAGAATGCGGGCAAACAGCGTCGAGCGCCCCGTCGGCTGCGGCGGCGCCTGGATGAGGCCAACCTTGGGGTTGGCCTCCATCACGGCCGCCATGACGGCGAGCGCTTCGCCCGTCATCGTCGAATCGGCATCAAACACCACCATGAAATCATAGCCGGCTGCCCATTTCTCGCAGAAATCCATGAGATTTCCCGATTTGCGCTCGGTATTGAATTCACGCCGCCGGTAGAACACTTTTCCGCGCAGTTTCAGAGCCTGCCGCAATGCCCCCCATTCCAGTTCCTCGGCAATCCAGATGTCGGGATCGCGCGAATCCGACAGGACAAAGAAATCGAAGGCGCAGGAGAGAGCGAGGCGATCGAGCGATTCGTAGACGGAGCGGATGCGGGCAAACACCGCATGCGGCTCCTCATTGTAGACGGGAACGACAATCGCCGTGCGCGATGACAGGCTTTTGGGCACAGGCCGCAGGGTGGCGCGCCTCAGGCTGATGGGATCGCGCTTCGTCAGGCACAATGCCAGCCCGGTGATGGCGCTGATGAACGAAAGCGCGATCCACAGGAAGTTGACGGTAAAGAGGCTGACGATCATCGCCTCAAAAAATGTCAGGCCGTCGCTGCCCAGAATATCCAGCATCGACATCGAGGCAATCGCCGTCAGCAGCAGGACGGAGCCGAAAAAAACAACACGCCGCAACCCCGCCGCCGGCCCGTGCAACCGATAAACGTCGTTCACCTTCTCCAGCCCAGGATCAACCATCCTGGCGCCATGGATAGATCCACGTTTCCGATAACGTCTTGTCGCCTGCCCGCAGATAGGCCCGCAGATCGGTTGTGGAATTGGGCGGCGCCTTGAAGTCGAATACGGCGCGGATACCTGCTATATCGGGATTGGCGATGACGAATTTGCGCAGGATCTGCCCCGACGGCGCCGAGGGCATCACCTCGACCTCGCCCGGCGCGCGCATGAAATAGGCAAGCTCGCCGCCGGCAAAATCGACGAGGAAGCGCCGTACCGTCGGATCGTTATGCTCAGCCGCTTCATGGCTGAGAAGGCGCTTGCTGAAGGTGTTGACGACCCGCCCGCCGGGATGATCGACATCGACATTGCTCACCGACATCAAGGCACGCAACCGGTAGGCAAAACTGATCGGCTCGCCGACTTTCAGCTCGCTGCGCGGCACCCAGAAGGCCGAAATATTGTCGTTGGTCTCATCCGGCGTCGGGATTTCGATCAGCTCGACATGCCCCTCGCCCCACGCGCCCACCGGTTCGATCCAGTAGGTCGGGCGCGCCTCATAGCGCAGATCGAGATCCTGATAATGGTCAAAGGCGCGATCACGCTGAACCAGCCCGAACCCTCTCATATTATCGTCGAGGAAGGCTGAGACGGCGAGGCCGTTCGGGTTGCGCAAAGGTCGCCATATCCATTCACCCGCGCCCGTATGGATCAAAAGCCCATCCGAATCATGAACCTTCGGGCGATAATCGGTGGCCGGTCGTAACTGGTTCTCGCCATAAAAGAACATCGAGGAGAGCGGCGCGAGCCCGAGCTTGCGTATCGGCTTGCGGGCAAAAAGCGTCACCTGCACCGTTAGCTGCGATGCTTCACCCGGGTAAAGCGCGAACGCATAGGCTCCCGTCACCGAGGGGCTGTCGAGCAGCGCATAGATCATAATCTGCTCGCCACCGGGCGCCGGCGGCACGATCCAGAATTCGCGGAAGGACGGAAATTCCTCGCCGCTGGAGACAGCCGTATCAATCGCCAGTCCGCGCGCCGACAGACCGTAGCGCTGGCCGCGTCCGAGCAAACGAAAATAGCTTGCACCCAGAAACGAGACCAACTCATCGAAGAGCTTCGGTTGATTGAGAGGATAATGCAGACGAAAGCCGGCAAACCCCAACGTTTCGGGAAGGGGCGGGTCGAATTTGTTACGCCCGAGATCGAAGAGATCGGAACGATAGGTGATCGGCTGGGCAGCGCCGTCACGGACAATCGAGACACTGACCGGCCGCGTATAAAGAAACCCAAGATGAAACATCTGCAGGCGATAGCGGCTGCCTTCTTCATCCAGCAAGGCGCGATCGCGGCGAAAACGCAGGTCACGATAAGCGTCAAAACCAAGCTGACGCAAATTGTCCGGTGCCTGCGGACCCGGCTGGAAACCTTGCTGGCTCAGCGCCCGCGCCCGGGCGATGACCGTATCAAAGGCAAAAGGCGGCGTTTGCGCCGCGAGCCCGCCGGCGAGCATCACATGACCGCCGAGTATTGTGGCCGTTTTAAAAAAATCGCGCCGTCGCATGAGCGTCGATCGCTCCATTTCCTGCCAGCATCGTTCCTGCATCATTGCCCAAACGTCAATGCTGCATGATCGCGCTTTTCCCCTCGCACACATCGACGGAGCTGGCAACGCAGCGCATTTTGTTAAGTCACTGTTCATCCTCAGCAACTCTTTCCTCAAAAAAGAAGAAAAACTGAAGCCGTCGCGCCTTTTTTCTCTTGCGTGCGATGGTCAATTGCCTCATATAGCGCTCACCCAATTCTGCACGTGCCTGTGGTCGCGTGCTGGTCGGTGGGCATCCGGACAAGAGGCCGGACAGCCGCCCGATGCAAATGAATGGCGAGGGATCGTCATTCGGGGTGCGTTACGCACCGAGCATCGAACCTCGACCGGCAGCCGGAATAGACCGGTGAACCCCGTCCTCCGCGGGGGACGCGACTTGAAGCAACGACGGAGCGGGTCTTTTCGGTCTCAGCCGGTTTCCACCGCCGGCGGTCTGTCGAGGCTTGTCCATCTTGCCCGGCGTGCGGAGCGGTCTCCCGTTCCAATCCACGGCATATCATTCGCGGGGCCGGTCGCTACCGGCCTGCTATTGATGTCCATGACGTCCTGCCTCCACAGCAGGCGCATGATCACATTGATAGCCTTGGGTTAACGCCTTGCGGCATGGGAGATACCGCAATGAGCGATCGCATTCGCAACTACCTCGCCGCTCATCGTTTCGATGAGCCTGTCATGGTGCTCGATCTCAATCGCGTCCGGGACAATTACCTGACCTTTGCCAAGGCCTTGCCGGACACGCGCGTGTTCTATGCAGTGAAAGCCAACCCGGCGCCGGAAGTGTTGTCGCTTCTGGCGGATCTTGGCTCCTGCTTTGACATCGCCTCCGTGCAGGAATTGCAGATGGCGCTGGCCGCTGGTGCGACGCCTGATCGCATTTCGTTTGGCAACACGATCAAGAAGGAAGCGGATGTTGCGCGCGCCTATGGGCTCGGCATCCGTCTCTTTGCCGTTGATTGCGTGGCTGAAGTGGAAAAGATCGCCCGTGCCGCACCTGGCTCGAAAGTGTTCTGCCGCGTGCTCTGCGACGGGGCAGGCGCCGAATGGCCGCTATCGCGCAAATTCGGCTGCGAGCCGCAGATGGCGGTCGATGTGCTCGAACACGCCCATCGCCTCGGGCTGATCGCCCATGGGGTCTCGTTCCATGTCGGATCGCAACAGCGCAATCCGAACATGTGGAACGAGGCGCTTGCCATGGCCTCGAAAGTGTTCCGCGATTGCGCTGATCGCGGCATCACGCTTGCCATGGTCAATCTCGGTGGCGGCTTTCCGACCAAATACCTGAAGGCGGTGCCGAAAGTACAAGCCTATGGCAACGCCATCTTCGAGGCGCTGCGCCGCCATTTCGGCAACCGCATTCCGGAGACCATCATCGAGCCCGGCCGGGGCATGGTGGGCAATGCCGGCATCATCCAGGCCGAGGTGGTTCTCGTTTCGAAGAAGCGCGAGGATGATGACGTGCGCTGGGTCTATCTCGACATCGGCAAATTCGGCGGTCTCGCCGAGACGATGGACGAATCGATCCGCTACGCCATCAAAACCCCGCGCGACGGCGCAGCCCTTGAGCCCTGCGTTCTGGCGGGCCCGACCTGCGATTCGATGGATGTGATGTATGAGAAAGAGCCCTACATGCTGCCCATCTCGCTCGAGATCGGCGACAAGGTTCTGATCGAAGGCACCGGCGCCTATACCACGACCTATGCGGCAGTGGCCTTCAACGGCTTTCCGCCCTTGCGCCAGATCGTCATCTGATCCGCTGCGCCGGCCCTGCGGGGCCGGCGGCTCTGTCCTTAATCCTCCTCATGGCTTTAAGGGGGTTTGCATGCTCGTCTTCGATCATCACACGACAGTCGACAGGCAAGGCGTCGAGGATCTCCTCGATCTCGCCTTCGGTGCCGGGCGCCGTCAAAAGCCGGCGCAGGCGCTGCGCGAGGGCCAGATGCCGGCGCGCGGCCTTGCCTTTCTTGTGCGCGACAACGCTCTGCCCTGGGGCAGCCGCATCGTTGGCACGCTGACCTTCTGGAACGTGCTCGCCGGCCCGGCAACGCGCGCCCTGCTGCTTGGCCCGCTCGCGGTTGATCCTGACTATCAGGGCACCGGCATCGGCCGTGCCCTCATGCTGCGCGGGCTTGATCAGGCCCGCCAGCTCGGCCATAGCGCCGTCGTTCTGGTGGGCGATCCGCGCTATTATAGCCGGTTCGGCTTTTCGAAAGCACCCGTCGAGCGGCTTGTCATGCCGGGCGAGGGCGATAAGCGGCGGTTTCTTGGCCGCGAGCTCATTCCCGGCGCCCTCGCTCATGCCACGGGTTTCATGCGCCCGGCGGTCCGCCTGCCCAGCTGTCTGACCGCGCAGGCGGCGTGATGGCTCTTGGCGCGGGGCGCTGAAAGCGCCATCCTTGCGACCTGAGCCAGCACCTCGCTGCCGCCCGGGCGCACTGAGCCCACAAGGGAGCCAAAATGGTCACAACCAATGACGCCAGTTCCGCCCAGAGCTTCACCGTCAGCCATCATAACGAAGCCGATTTCAAGACAGGCGGCTTGCGCGACTATTCCGCCTACCGCGATCTTGGTGTGGCCGCCGCCACCAACGGGCTGGCGACCGCCCACGTCATCCGCATGGTCAAACCCTTCTCTCCAGCCCTGAGTGAACGCCATCGCCACGACGTGCACTTCCAGATGATCTATGTGCTGAAGGGCTGGTTCTCGACTGAATTCGAGGGCGAAGGCACCCATGTCTTCAAGGCTGGTTCAAGCTGGGTTCAGCCTCCCAATATCCGCCACACCGTGGTCGGCTGGTCGGATGATTGCGAGCTTCTCGAAATCATCCTGCCGGCCGATGCCGAAACCGTTCTTGAGCCCTGATCCGGTTTGCCGATCCTCGCCCGCACCATCAGATGAGCCAGGCTGTCGCCAGCCATATTAATGTCCGCCAATCCCGGATCGAACGATCGCGCGGACCTTGCATACGGCAGCGCCACGCATGATCGACAAGGCATGAGTTAACGTGTAGCAAGCCCTCGTCACGTGGCGCCTTCAGGCTGCCCTTCCCGTCATCATTTGCCTTTCAGGGACAATCCATGCCCCAGCACCCCATCCATGCAAAAATTTCCGGCCCTGTCGTCATGATCGGCTTCGGCTCGATCGGCCGCGGCACGCTGCCGCTCATCGAGCGCCATTTCGAATTTGATAAAAATCGTTTCGTGGTGATTGATCCCGATGACAGCGACAAGGCGATCCTCGACAAACATGGCATCCGCTTTATTCATCAGGCGGTGACGCGGGATAATTACAAGGAATTGCTGAAGCCGCTCCTCACCACCGGCGGCGGACAAGGCTTTTGCGTCAATCTGTCGGTGGACACCTCCTCGCTCGACATCATGGAATTTTGCCGCGACATTGGTGCCCTTTATATCGACACCGTGGTTGAACCCTGGGTAGGTTTCTACTGGGACACCTCCAAGGGCCCCGAAGCACGCTCGAACTATGCACTGCGCGAGACGGTCCTTGCGGCACGGCGCAAGGCGCCTGGCGGCACGACAGCCGTCTCCTGCTGCGGCGCCAATCCGGGCATGGTGTCATGGTTCGTCAAGCAGGCTCTGGTCAATCTTGCCGCCGATCTCGGACACAAGGGCAACGAGCCGACGACGCGCGAGGAATGGGGCAGGCTCGCCCAGCAGCTTGGCGTCAAGGGCATTCATATCGCCGAGCGCGATACCCAACGCTCGAAATCCCCGAAGCCGCGCGACATCTTTGTCAACACCTGGTCGGTCGAAGGGTTCCTGTCGGAAGGCATGCAACCGGCCGAGCTTGGCTGGGGCACGCATGAAACCTGGATGCCGGAGAATGGCCGCACCCACAAGGATGGCTGTGGCGCGGCGATCTATCTCCTCCAGCCCGGCGCCAACACCCGCGTGCGCTCCTGGTGTCCGACGCCAGGCGCCCAGTACGGCTTTCTCGTCACCCATAATGAATCGATCTCGATTGCCGATTATTTCACCCTGCGTGACGGTGCCGGCAAGGCGATCTATCGCCCGACCTGCCATTATGCTTATCACCCGGCCAATGACGCCGTTCTGTCGCTGCACGAGATGTTCGGCAAGGCCGGCAAGATGCAGGACGAACATCACATTCTTGACGAGCACGAGATCGTCGATGGCATCGACGAACTGGGCGTGCTGCTCTACGGCCATGGCAAGAACGCCTATTGGTATGGCTCTCAACTCTCCATCGAGGAAACCCGCGCCATCGCCCCCTACCAGAACGCCACCGGCTTGCAGGTGACGTCTGCGGTGCTGGCCGGCATGGTATGGGCGCTCGAAAACCCGATGGCGGGCATTGTCGAAGCCGATGAAATGGATTTTCGCCGCTGCCTTGAGGTACAGACGCCCTATCTCGGCCCGGTGAAAGGCTATTACACCGACTGGACGCCGCTGACCGACCGCCCGGGATTTTTCCCTGAGGATATCGACACCAGCGACCCCTGGCAGTTCCGTAACGTGCTGGTGCGTTGAGGCGGGGCCGCGTTTACGTTCTTCAGCGAATTTGCGTCAGGGGCTAGCAATCCTCTTCCCGCTACCCGATATTATGCTTTAGGATAGATGACACAGGCGGCCGACAGGCCGCGCACAGAGTTTGAGAGGACGTGATGGGCGCATTCAGCATCTGGCATTGGCTAGTCGTCGGGCTTCTCGCCCTGCTGCTGTTCGGTGGCAAGGGCAAGATCTCGGAAATGATGGGCGATGTCGCCAAAGGCATCAAATCCTTCAAGAAAGGCCTTGCCGAAGACGAAACCGTTGAAGCAAAGCCCGCTGGTTCTGTCACCGACCAGACGGTGGCACAGCAGGCCGCTCCGCAGGCCAACGCCTCCGCCGCGCCGCCGCGCAGCTGAGGCGCGGTGCGCCTCTTGACGGCGCAGCAGACGGAAAATCGCAGGAAACGAGTGATGGACCCGGCAGGGGCCCCGATCGCCTCATGAAGCGGGGCCGGTCATTCTGGCTGCTCGCCACGCGGCAACGGCGTCTGCAACCATCGTTTCGCTCAAGCTGTCGAGCGGCCCGCGCAATTTGAAGGCCGCCTCGACGCTTGCTTTGCCGCGCACCAGCACGGCGGTCTCGATACCGCCAGGGCACGAGGGATCGCCGCATTCGATCTCGCTGATCGATACCGTCTTGCTGTCATCGACCGCCAGCGTTGCCCGCACCCACCCTTTGAGGCGCTCGACATCCTTCTGGCGCTTCTCATCCGGCCTGAACCAGCGCCCCAGCCGCATGTCAGACGCTCTGCCGGGCTGAAAAGAGACCGGCAAAACCGCTATCGCTGCCCCAGGCAAGCATCGCCCCGTCAGCTGACCAGGCGAGCGCCGAGATCGCGGACGCCATGGGGCGCACCGCGACAATCTCGGCCAGATCATCAAGCCGCGTCAGCAGCACCAAGCCATCATCATAGCCGGTTGCCACAACATCAACCTGCGGATGGCAGGCAACCCGCGTCACCTTGCTGTCGCCGCGCACGGCGATTTCCTTCGGGGCTTTGCCCATAGGCCCGTTCTTGTCCTGGAACGGCCAGAGAATAGCCGCATCCGCCCCCGAGGTTGCCAGCCACTTGCCCTTGACCGTCCAGGCAAGCGAGCGCGGCTTGCCCGGATAGCCGGTCATGCGCATATGCGCCTTGTCGGCAAGCTTCCAGCCATGAAGGGCGTTTTCCTGCATGGAGGTGACCAGAAACGCCCCGTCAGGCGAAAAGACGACGTCGAGATGGGCGCCCTTCCAGTCCAGCCGCGTCGGCTCGGCAGCCGGCTGCCCCGGATACCACAGGCTGGCCCCTCCCCCATGGGCTGCCGCCACGCGAAACCCCTTGGGGGCAAACGCAAGGCCCTGCACCAGCGACGGCGCTTGCGTCGTGAAAATCGTCTCGCCACCCCGCCACACCGATAATTTGCGCCCTGCGGCAACAGCCACCGCCCCATCCGGACCGCTGGCAAGCGCCGTTGGCCAGGCGCCGCAATGAGCGATGTCACTCACGTCTTTCAACGTAACGCGGCGTACAACGCCTCGCTCGCCAGCAACGATGAGCGCCTTGCCATCGCTGGCAGCCACCGCCAGAACGAGCCCGGACTGGTCGATCTGGTTTTGCCCTTCGAGCCCTGAGCCAGGTGTCGCTGCCGCAACCGCGCCCTCGGCGGTGGCAAAGAGCGCCAGCGGACCAATGAAATGCGCCGTCAGCACATGGGCGCCCAGTTCAAAGCGCGGCCCCTGATCGGGAGAAGACGTCATCGAGGCTGTCATGAGCTAGGGTCAGACCTCATAAATAGACACGAAGGCGGACAGTGAAAAGCCCTTCAAGCCTTGCAGGCTTCAAAGCCGGCCGTCAACGCCGCCTGATCAAGATCGCGCCCGATGAAGACGAGGCGCGACACGCGCTTCTCATCCGCTTTCCAAGGCCGCTGCAGATCGCCATCGATGATCATGTGCACGCCCTGCAGCACGAAGCGGCGCGGCTCATCCTTGAAGGCGAGAATGCCCTTGTAGCGCAGAAGCTGCGGACCAAACGTCTGCGACACCTCGTTGATCCACGGCAGGAATTTTTCCGGATCGACATCACCCGGAATGGTCAGCGACATCGACACCACATCCGGATCATGGTCGTGATCATGATGGCCGTCGAGGAAGTCGGGCTCGACCGACAGGATGCGCTCAAGATCAAAAGCGCCGCGATCGAGAATGGCATCAAGCGCCACATTTGAGTTCTGGGTACGATGCAGCTTGGCGTAAGGGTTGATCGCGCGGATGCGTGCCTCCACGGCTTTCAGATCATCCTCGCTCACCAGATCTGTCTTGTTGAGCAAGATGACATCGGCAAAGGCGATCTGGTCCTGCGCCTCGGGTGCGTCATCAAGTCGCGCCACCAGATGCTTGGCATCCGCCACCGTCACCACCGCATCAAGCTTGGTTTTCGCCCGCACATCCTGATCGACAAAAAAGGTCTGCGCCACAGGGGCCGGGTCAGCGAGCCCTGTCGTTTCGATGATGATGGCGTCAAAACGCCCGCGCCGCTTCATCAGATTATCAATGATATGAATGAGATCACCGCGCACCGTGCAGCAGATGCAGCCATTGTTCATCTCGAAGACTTCTTCGTCCGCACCCACCACCAGCTCATTGTCGATGCCGACCTCGCCAAACTCGTTGACTATCACCGCATAGCGCTTGCCGTGCGGCTCGGAGAGAATGCGGTTGAGCAATGTCGTCTTGCCGGCACCGAGATAGCCGGTGAGGACGGTAACGGGTATCTGTTCCTGCATATGAAAGCCTCACGAGGTGAGAAGCGCGCTGACCAGCGTTCGCGCATTATGGCGCATGAGATCGATATAGGTCGCCGCCGGACCTTTTGCATCCGACAACGCATCAGAAAAAAGCGTTCCTCCGACAAACGCTCCGCTTTCCCGGGCAAGCTGCTGCGCAAGCCGGGGGCTCAGCACATTCTCGGTGAACACTGCCTTGACCTTCTCCTTGCGGACCTGGCGGATCAGCGTGGCGATCTGGGCAGCCGTAGGCTCACTTTCCGCTGACAGGCCCTGGGCCGCGATAAAGGTCAACCCATAAGCCTTTTCAAAATAGCCGAAAGCGTCATGCGAGGAAACGACGCGGCGGCTGGCCGGCGGCACACGGGCAATCTCGGCACCAATCTCCGCTTCAAGCGCATCGAGGCGGTTCAGATAATCCTTGGCCCGCTGCCGGTACCCCTCAGCCCCCGCGCTGTCGGCGCCGATCAGCCCGTCACGGATATTGGCCACATAGATTTTGGCATTTGCGACCGACTGCCAGGCATGAGGATCGGCAGCCTCGTCATGATTGTGGGCTTTATGACCATGAGCGTCCGCGTGGTCTGCGCCAGCTTTGGCTTTCAGGGGCACGATGCCCTGGCTGGCAACGACGATCTGCGCCTTGCTTCCCGACGCTTTCACCAGACGATCGATGAACCCCTCGAAGCCAAGGCCGTTGACGACGATCAGCCTGGCAGCGGCAAGAAGACGGGAATCACCTGGCTTTGGCTGATAGGCGTGCGCGTCCGAATTGGGTCCAACCAGACTTGCCACCGGCACGGCCGGGCCGGCGACATTGGCGACCAGATCGGCAAGGATCGAAAACGAGGCAATGACGGAGGAAGACGGGCTCGCGCCCGGCGTTTGCGCGCGGGCAGCACCGGCCGGCAGACCTGCAAGCGCCAAAAGGAGGACACGGCGATCAATCATATCATTCTCCGTTGACTGCCATCAGGCAACACGATGGCGGGGGCGTAACAGGCGTGGAACCAGGCCGCCGGCGCGCCCGAACATCAGGGACAGAAACACCGCGAGCCCCTGCGTGAGAACAATGGCCGGGCCGGTCTCGCTGTCAGCATGGTAGGAGACCAGCAGACCGACGATATTGGCGCTGATGCCAAACAAGGGCGCCGTCAGCACCATTGTATTGACGTCACGCGTCCAGAAGCGCGCGGCGACCGCCGGCAGGATCATGGCCGCGACACCAAGCAACGTGCCAAGCGCCTGGATGGCGCCAACCGTTGTGATCACCACCACCGCCAGAAACACCAGATGCGCCACCCCGCCGGCACGGCTGAGTGTCGACAGAAATTGCGGATCGACGCTGTCGATGACGAGCGGCCGATAAAAGAGCGCCAGCACGATCAGGCTGAGCGAATTCGTCATCGCGATGAGGAGAAGCGACGGGTCATCGAGCGCCAGCACATGACCGAAGAGAAAATGCAGGAGATCGACATTGCTGCCCCGCGCTGACACCAGCATGACGCCGCAGGCAAGCGAGACAAGATAGAAGGCAGCCAGCGTCGCATCCTCGTTGAGCGCAGTTGAGCGCGCGGCGATCCCTGACACGACGACGACGATGAAACCCGCGATAAGCCCGCCAACCGTCATCGCCACCACTGAAAACCCTGCAAGAGCAAAGCCAACCGCCACCCCTGGCAGGATGGCGTGCGCCACCGCATCGCCCGTGAGCGACATGCGCCGCAGCATGAGAAAAACGCCAACCGGCGCTGCCCCGAGGCCCAGAGCAAAAAGGCCAATGAGCGCACGGCGCATGAAATCAAATTCGACAAAGGGCGCGATGAGGAGGCTGTATAACATGTCAGCTCTCAGTCGACCGGGCACAGAGGCGCATGCGGATCCGGCGCCTCGATCATATGCCGGGCCGCAGCCAGATTATCAATCGTCAGCACCTCGCCGGTCGCACCCCACGCAACCGCCGTTCGTGCCAGCAGGAGGGTGTGCGGAAAATGCTCCCGGACGAGATCAAGATCATGCAATACCGCAATGACAGTACGCCCTTCATGGCGCCAGCGGCCGATGAGCGCCATCAGATCACGGGTCGTGGCATTGTCGATGGCGGTGAACGGTTCATCCAGCAGAATGATGGCCGCATCCTGGACGAGGACGCGCGCGAAAAGCGCGCGCTGCAATTGCCCGCCCGACAGGGCGCCGATGGCGCGCTGTTCGAAGCCGGTCAGGCCCACATCGCCGATCGCCTGGCTGACCCGCGCCTCCATCGTGCCGCTGATGGCTGAAAATATCCCGCAATGGCGCCACGCTCCTGCAGCCACCAGATCGCCGACGCTCAGCGGAAAGCTGCGATCGATTTCGGCCACTTGCGGCAGATAGGCGATATCGCGCCTGGCCCGCGCACTGCACTCGATGCGCCCGCCAAGCGGTGTCATCAACCCGTTGATCGCCTTCAGCAGCGTCGATTTTCCAGCACCATTCGGCCCCGTGACCGCAACGCAATCACCACGTTCAACCCGCCCGCGCAGATGGTGGACCACCGGGTGGCTGTCATAGCCAAGCGTCACATCATCAAAGACGAGCGCGCTGTCCCTCATGAGAAAATGACCAGCGCGACGCCAACCCACATCACCGCAAGCACGGCGATAACGCCACCAACACGCCAGCCTGCCGACATCGTAAACAGCGATAACCGACGAACCACCGTCACGGTGTGCTGCAGCGCGCGGGGATGGCCATGCGCATGAGCGCTGTGATCGTGCGGTGCGGCTGCAGAGGTGAGCGTATCTGAATGCGACGTCATGACCACCCCTCTAGCGCGCCGACCGGAGGTTTGGCAACATAAATGTTATATCATAACATTGCAAATCGCTCAGCGGCGATTGAGCTCGGCAATCCGCACGTTATAGGCTGCCCGTATACAGCGCGCATCGCGACCGCAAACGCGCCGTGACGCCAGCCAATCCGCCTGATCAGCCTCCATTTCGGCGCGAACCGGCGCAGGCGCACGATTGCGCGCCTCGAAATAGAGCGATGACATGCGCTCATCCAGACGCGATAACTCATCATCCTGGCAGATGAGGATTTCATCAGGCGCTCGCGCCAGTCGGCAATTGAAGCTTTGAGCCTGAGCAGCGTGCGAGGCCACCAGCGGCACCAGCAGACAAGCCAATCCTAGAACGCTACGCCACATCTTGTTCATCCTCTTGCCGTCGCCTCACACTCCATTATGACCGAGGCATCAATCACGCGAAACCGCATTCTCACGGAGGCCTGCGACATTGCGCCAGCGCCGATCATGCTTGCAATTACGGAATTAGCGTTTGACTAATTCAAAGACACCATGACCCGCTGCGATCTGACCCGACCTGACACAACAGCCGGAGAAAAAATGCCCTCTCGCGATACCGCCGCCGCATCGCCTCATCTCACCCTTCCCGCAGGACACCCTCCTGTCAAGGTTGGCCGCATCGGCGTCCTGATCGCCAATCTTGGTACCCCTGATGGCACCGACTACTGGTCGATGCGCCGCTATCTGAAACAATTCCTCTCCGACCGCCGCGTCATCGAGGTCAATCGCCTGCTGTGGTGGCCGCTGCTCAATCTCATCATTCTGACCACACGGCCGGGGCGCAAGGGCAAGGATTACGCTTCGATCTGGAACAAGGAGCGCAATGAAGGCCCGCTCCTCACCATCACCCGCGCGCAGTCAGAGGGCCTGGCATCGCGCCTGGCCAAGCTGTCACCCGATATCATCGTTGATTTTTCCATGCGCTACGGCAATCCCGCCACCGGCCCGGCCATCGAGCGGCTGCTGGCACAGGGCTGCGACCGCATCCTTTTCGTGCCGCTCTACCCGCAATATGCCGCCGCCACATCGGCCACCGCCTGCGATGACGTGTTTCGCCAGCTCATGCGCATGCGCTGGCAGCCAACACTGCGGGTTGCCCATAATTGGGCGGATGATCCAGCCTATATCGACGCTCTGGCCAATTCGGTGACCCGCCATCTCGCCACCCTCGACTGGCAGCCTGACATGCTGCTCGCCTCCTTCCACGGCGTGCCGAAATCCTACCTGATGAAGGGCGATCCCTATCATTGCCAATGCGTGAAGACCGGGCGTTTGCTGCGCGAGAAACTCGGCTGGCCGGCTGACCGATACAAGGTGACGTTCCAATCCCGTTTCGGCAATGAAGAATGGCTGCGTCCCTACACCGATGAAACGATCACGGAACTGGCAAAATCCGGCACGCGGAAGCTGGCGGTGATCGCACCGGGCTTCAGCGCCGATTGCCTCGAAACGCTGGAAGAGCTTGATGTCGAGAACCGCCATTTTTTCGAAGATAATGGCGGCGACAAATTCACTTACATCCCCTGCCTCAATGACAGCGAAGCGGGTCTCGATGTTCTGGAAGCGGTCGTGCGCCGTGAACTGGCTGGCTGGGTCCAGCCCGGGTCAGGAAAACTGAGCGAATAAGCACATGAAGCCTGCTACCTTGAATAATACTGATGATAATTCAATATCTTGAACAATATATTTGTCACGCTGGAACACGAAACGCCGGGAAGCCCATTCGCCTATAATTGGATAACGATGATGGCGCCGATGCCTGCGGAGTGCACCTTGCCGATGTCGTTTGAACCGCGATACTTTTTGTTTGTTTTGCCGCTATTACTGGTGATCGCGGTCGCCGAAGCGGTGCTCTATCGCTGGCTTGGCAAACGCCCTTTCGCCTGGGGCGAAGCGGGAATATCGCTTGGTATCATCGCCGGCCAGTTTCTCAAGAACCTGATCACGCGCGGCCTTGTCGCTGGTATCTACCTGTGGCTGTGGCAGTTTCGCCTGTTCACCGTTCCGCTCGACCAGTGGTGGGGGATTGCGCTTCTGGCGATCGGTTTTGAATTTTTCTATTATTGGGAGCATCGGCTGAGCCATGAAATCCGCTGGTTCTGGGCGACCCATGTCGTCCACCACACACCCAATCATCTGAATTTTCTGGCAGCACTTCGCCTCGGCTGGACGGCGGAATTATCCGGCCTCGCCCTCTTTTTCACACCGCTGGTGATCCTGGGGTTTCATCCTCTGGCCGTTCTCGCCGCGCTCTTCGTCAACCTGATCTATCAATTCTGGCTTCACAGCGAATGGTTTCCGCGTCTGGGGGTGTTGGAATATGTCCTCAACACACCCTCCAATCACCGCGTCCATCACGCCGCCAATCCTGAATATCTCGATCGCAATTTTGGCGGGATGATCATTCTCTTCGACCGCCTGTTTGGAACGTATGTGGCTGAACGTGACGACATCAAGCCGCGATATGGCCTCGTCACCCCCCTTAAGACCCGCAACCCGATCAAGATCGCGCTGCACGAATGGGCCGCACTCCTGTCGGATGTCGCACATGCACGCAACTGGCGCGAAGCATGGATGTACATGTTTGGCGCACCGGGCTGGCGCCCCGACGGCTCGGGCATGACCAGCGAGAGCCTGCGCCGCTCCCTCGACCAGGCAACGCAGCCCGATGTTCAAACCTCAAAACCCTATAATTCGCCCGCCACGCCCCTGCGCACCGGTGCCGCCAAATAAGCAAGCACCAGCGTCACCAACTCATCCTCGAAGCCTTGCGTTGTGATCAATTCGGGATCGTCGATCAATGTGCCGCGAATGGCGCCCATCACCGCCGACATCAGAACGGCGCGCCTGACCTTGTCTGGCACCCCTTCAAAGGCGACGTGATAGCGCATGCGCTCAAACAATCTGCCTGACATTTCTACCAGGATCTTGCGCGCCAGCAGAATATCGATGCGCTTGGCCAGAAACAGCATGGCAGCCCGCCGCGCCCTGGGACGTTTTGAGAAAGGTTCGATCAGCACCCGCACCACCGCCCTGACGGCAGCCTCCTGCGTCAGATTTTTCTCCGCTTTGATCAGTTGATCGAACTTCTCGTTGACGAGGCGAACTTCACGCTCTGCCATCGCCTGAACGATCGCGTCCTTGTTCTTGAAATACTGATAGAGCGTACCAACCGAAAATCCCGATCGGGTGGCGATGTCATTGGTGTTCAGCCCTTTTTCGCCTTCCGCATCGAGAATCTGAGCGCTGGCTTCCAGGATCGTGTCGATGGTTGATTCCGAGCGCCTCTGTATCGGTTTTTTTCTCATGAAATCAGCTGGTTGAAAGAATTTCATCAAACCACTCCGCAGGGCCTGAAACTGAATAACGATGACCGCAGGATCGATTAGAACCATTATGTGCCCGGCGCTATGGCGCAGGAGCGATAAACCAGAAAGGAATATCATCATGAACCTGCGCATTGTGTCGAAATTTGCTACCGTTCTCCTGTTTTCGGGCATTCCGCTGGGTGACGCTGCCGCTGCCGGCATCCAGCGCTCAGGTAATGTGACCGGACCGGGCGGGCGCCAATATGTCACGCAGGGAAACAGTTCCTGTGCTGGCGGCACCTGCACCTCGCAGCAATCGATCACCGGGCCGAATGGAAAATCCGCGACCCGCGCCCGCGCGGCGCAATGTTCAGGGGGACAATGCACAACGAGCGGCACCCTCACCGGTCCGCGCGGGAGGGCGCTCCAGCGCTCCGGTACCATCACCCGCAACTGAACAGCCCTTGCGTGAATTGCTGAGATTTACGGCTGCACAGGACAAACTGTGCAGCCGCTATCCAGTTGAGGAATTGAATGCCATAGGCATCGCCGTCAAAATCAGGCGCATCCACTGGTCAATTTCCGGAATTAAGCCTAGAAACCGCGTCAGAAAAAGCTGACGGGGACGTTCGAGTCTTATGGCCGATGACAGTAAGGAAACCGAGGTGCGCATGGTTCAGGCCCGGCGCAGTCCGGCGCAGGAACGCAGCCAGGAGACCGTCCAGCGGATATTTGCCGCAGCCGCGCGCGTGCTTGCCCGTGGTGTGCCGTTTGATGATGTGACAACCGGCATGATCGCTACCGAGGCCGGGGTGTCGGTTGGCTCGCTTTATCGCTTTTTTCCCGACAAGCAGGCGATTGTCGACGCCATTGCGGTACGACATCTGGGGATTTTCAAGGAAGAATTGCTGCGCGACATGATGATGTCGCCGCCAGCCGACGGGCCCACCGCCCTCATCGCCGCCATTGACGCGTTTATCGCCTATCTCGACCAGCACGCGGATTTCCGTACCATCGCCTATGGCGGGCGCCACGTCAGCCGCCATGCCCGCGACAGCCAGGCCGCATCCGATGTGGACGGCGAACAACTGGTGAAGATGCTGATGGGCCAGGTGCTGGGGCTTGAACCCGGCCCCGAGCTTGATATCAAACTGCGCATCCTGGCAGAGGTCGGAGATACGCTTCTGGCGCTCGCTTATGCGCCGGGCGGCGACCAGGAGCGCCCGCTGATCATTGCCGAGATGAAACGCCTGCTGAGCGGTTACCTGTTTCCAAACGGCGCCTGAGCCGCGAGCATGACGCACTGATATCGCGCGCCCGTCAGGCGTGCTAGACAGGCGCCTTCAGCACATGGGGAGGATTGACCCTTGGGTAGCGAAATTTTCGTCATCATCCTATTGGTTCTCGTCGTATTAACCGTTCTGGCCGGGGTCAAGACCGTCCCGCAAGGTTTCAACTGGACGGTTGAGCGCTTTGGCCGCTACACCGGCACACTCAGTCCCGGGCTTAACATTCTCATCCCCTTCATCGACCGCATCGGCGGCCGCATCTCGATGAAAGAGCAGGTGATGGATGTTCCCTCGCAGGAAGTCATCACCAAGGACAACGCCATCATCCGCGTCGACGGCATCACCTTTTTCCAGGTCGTCGATGCCGCCAAGGCCAGCTACGAGGTGCAAAACCTCACCAATGCGGTTCTGAACCTCACCACCACCAATATCCGCACCGTCATGGGATCGCTCGACCTTGATTCGCTGCTCTCGCATCGTGACGAGATCAATGACCGGCTTCTGCGCGTCGTGGATGCCGCTGCCTCTCCCTGGGGCGTGAAGATCCTGCGCATTGAGATCAAGGATATCATCCCGCCAACCGATATCATCGAGGCGATGGGCCGGCAGATGAAAGCCGAGCGCGAGAAGCGCGCCTCCATCCTCGAGGCCGAAGGCCAGCGCCAGGCACAGATCCTCAAGGCCGAAGGCGCCAAGCAGTCACAGATCCTGGAGGCCGAAGGGCGCAAGGAAGCAGCCTTCCGCGACGCCGAGGCGCGCGAGCGCTCTGCCGCCGCAGAGGCGAAAGCCACCGAGATGGTGTCGCAGGCGGTTGCCGGCGGCAACGTCACCGCGCTCAACTATTTCATCGCTGAGAAATATGTGAAGGCCTTCGAGGCGATCGGTCGCTCGCCCAACCAGAAGGTCATCATGCTGCCCATCGAGGCAACCGCCATCCTGGGCTCGCTTGCCGGTATTGGTGAGATCGCCAAAGAGGCCTTCGGCACAAACGCAAAACCGCCGCCAGCACGCCCGGGCGTCCCCATCGTGCCCGGCGACAGAAGCTGAGATCCGACCATGGAATGGCTGCAGCATTGGACGGAACAATTCGGCGCCTGGAGCTGGCTGATCGTAGGTCTTGCCTTGATGGGGCTGGAAACACTTGCCCCGGGCTTCGTCTTCCTGTGGTTTGGACTGGCGGCAGTCGCAACAGGGTTGATTGCATCCATCGTTGGTCTTTCACTCAAAGGCCAGCTGGTCGCCTTTGCCTTGCTGGCGCTGGCCAGCCTCGTCCTGTGGTGGCGATTGCAGCGCCGGCTGGCGCCTCAATCCGCCGATCCCACGCTCAACGCCCGTGCCGCGCGCCACATCGGCCGCGAATTTATTCTGGCCGAGCCGATCATTTCGGGTAACGGTCGTGTGAGAATCGACGATAGTTTCTGGCGCATCGCTGGAAATGACTGCCCCGCCGGGACAAAAGTGACCGTAAGCGGCGTCGACGGCTCCGTCCTGACCGTGCATCAAACAAGCTGATTGGGCATATCTCAGATGATTCCGTGATCGAAAATCTCGTCACCTTCCGGCTTTTTTAACCACTGATGCTCATTCTAGCACTGTCTTAGTGGAGCGTCGGCTGAAGCCGTCCGGAGGCAGCGTATTATGAAAGTTGATCTTGGTTCGGTACTGGGCTTCGTTGCCGCAGTAACTGTGCTTTATGTTCTGATGACGCATGATGGCGACATCTCGGCCTTCTGGTCCGAGCACGCCGCCCTTGTCATCGGTGGCGGCGTCATCTCGGCGACCCTCATCCGTTTCCCGATGAAGACGACCTTCACCGGCCTTATATCAGGCATGAAGATGGCAATCGCCCATCAGACAGCTGACCCGCGCGAATTGATCGAACAGATCACCGAACTTGCCGATGTCGTGCGCAAGAAGGGGCCGATCGCCCTTGAAACCGTCGAAGTCGATAATGAGTTTCTCGCCAAGGGCGTGCGCATGATCGCTGATGGCTATGATTCCGCTTTCATCCGCGAAACGCTGGAGCGCGAACGCGATCTCCATGCCACCCGCATGGAAGATGGCGGCAAGGTGTACAAGGCCATCGGCGACTGCGCCCCCGCCTTCGGCATGGTCGGCACCATCATCGGCATGGTGCAGATGTTTGCCCACATGTCAGACCCCTCCAAGCTTGGCCCGTCGATGGCGGTGGCCTTGCTCGCGACCCTTTACGGCGCGGTGATCGCGAACTTCGTTTGCATGCCGGTTGCCGAAAAACTCGAGATGAAACTCCATCACGATGAGATCGTCGAGACGCTCGTCATCGACGGCGTATTGCAGATCCGCGAGAACAAGAGCCCGGCGCTGATCCGCGAGATGCTGCTCGCCTATCTGCCGCACAAGCATCGCGAAGCCTTCGAAGAGGCAGCCTGATCCGTGGCCCGCAAGAAAAAAGCTCACGCTGGCGGTCACGGCTGGTTTGTGACCTTCGCCGATCTGATGGCGCTTCTCATGAGCTTCTTCGTGGTCGTCGCCGCCTTTTCGAGCCAGGACAAGGTGAAGCTTGCCAAGGTTGCCGGTTCCATGCGCGAGGCCTTCGGCGTTGCCCGTGACTCGCGGCTTGCCGGCGTCGTCGAGATCAGCGGCGTCCAGACCAAGGACTTCCTGAAGGACGTGTCACCAACGGCCGACGACAAGCTCGAAATCGCGGTCGCCAATGAGCGCAACGATCAGCAACGCCGCCAGGGCCCCGAGCTCACAACGAGAGACAACGAACAAACCACCCAGGCCAAATCACGTCAATTCGCAACCGCTGCCGCAACGCTGCGCCAGGCCTTGCAGAACCTGCCGGAGATTTCATCCCTGTCACAAAATATCATTTTCGAGGAAACGCCCGACGGTCTGGCAGTCCAACTGGTTGATCAGGACGGGCGCTCCATGTTCCCCGATGGCTCGCGCTTTCCTTATGAGCGGACGCGTCAGGCCCTGCAGAGCCTCGCGCCCGCGCTCACCCGGCTGCCCAATCCCATCACCATTATCGGCCATACCAGTTCGCGCCGCGTCCAGGGCCGCGCCGGCTATTCCAACTGGGATCTGTCAAGCGAGCGCGCCAACGCCGTTCGTCAGGTCTTGTCGGAAAGCGGCCTGCCCAGTGACCGGATCGCCGCCGTCACCGGCAAGGCGGACAACGAGCCCTACGTGCTCAACAATCCCTTCGCCACCACCAATTCACGCGTCACCATTCTCGTGATGCCCGCCGCCAGCGCCTTGCCGCGAAATTTACGTCCATAATCAGACGGCTCACACCACGCCTGCCCGCAGCAGATCATGAAGATGCAGCAGGCCGACTGGCCGCGTGTCCTCGACCACGACAAGAACGGTGATCGAGCCGCTCTGCATCATCTCAACCGCTTCGGCAGCCAGCGTGTCGGGCGCGATGGTGCGCGGCGCCTTGGTCATGACACTGTCGACAACGCCGTGAAGCGAGTTTGCAGCCAGCGCCCGGCGCAGATCACCATCGGTGAAAAGGCCAGCCAGTCGCCCGTTCTCATCCACGACTACAACGCAACCAAACCGCTTGGCGCTCATCGGCACGACGGCCTCGGCAATCGTCGTACCTTTCCGCACCAGCGGCAGTGCCTCCTCGCCATGCATGAGTTCGCGCGCAAGTTTCAGGCCGGCACCCAGACGCCCGCCCGGATGGAGCAGGCCGAATTCACGGGCCGTGAACCCGCGCGCTTCCAGAAGGGCGACAGCAAGTGCATCGCCAAGCGCCATCTGCATAGTCGTCGACGTGGTGGGCGCCAGCCCGTTGGGACAAGCTTCCGCCGCCTTGGGCAGGATCATTGCCCCGTCCGCCGCCCTGGCGAGCGCCGACCCCTCATCCGAGGTAACTGCGTAAAGAGCCACCGAAAAGCGCGTCGCATAGGCGACCACAGGAGCGAGTTCCGCGGTTTCGCCTGACCACGACAAGGCGAGAATCACATCATCCGTCTGGATCATGCCAAGATCGCCATGCGAGGCTTCGCCAGGATGGACGAAATAGGCAGGCGTACCGGTCGAGGCAAGCGTTGCTGCAATCTTGCGCCCGACATGCCCCGATTTGCCGATGCCGGTCACGATAACCCGCCCTTTGCCTTCAAGCACGGCTGCAACACAGCGATGGAAGGCAAGACCGGTCGGCCCGGCAAGCGTGCGGACCAGGAGATCAAGGCCGGCACGCTCCGCCTCGATCGTCCGGATAGCCGAAGCCACGACGTCGAGCGCAGCTCCCTTGCGCAGAGGTGAAGTCAAACCGTTCATGAGTTCATTCCTGTCCGACGCAATCCTAGCCTTTCACCGGACCGGGTGAAACCCCGAATGCATCTGCAAGCTGCAACGTAACCACTGGTTAACCACGCGCATTTACCGTCCGTTCACTAGTGCAGGTGGTGGAGAGGATGAGAGCGGGGACTACGCGGTCGATGAGACGCGCTGGCCTTGCCGCGTTGGCGGCGGCAGCCCTGTGCCTGTGCGCTCCCGTCTTCGCTCAACGCGCGCCTGCGCCGGAAGACCCGCTTCTGATCAATCCCGACGATGCTCTGCCGCTCCCGCGCAACGCGCCGCAAGCCGGGCTGCGAGGAGCTCTCGCCCCTGCCTCCGACACCGATAGCGCGACACGTCTCGACACCACGACCCAGCCGCCCGCCGACCCGCTCGATCCTGCATCCACCCGCCCGCCGCCGCGCCCCGTTCCACGCACCAGCGCTGCCGTTCAGGCCGTGGTGCGAGCCCCGCTGCGCTCCCAGAACACGCCGCCTGTCCTTGCACCCGTCCTCGATCCGCGCGCCTCCACCACCAGCGGGCCGCCGCCACCCGTGCCGGTGGCACCCCAGCCAGCCTCAAGTCCCGATCCCAACCCCTATGCGCCGCTTGGCATTACCATCGGCTCCTTCACGCTGCGACCGGCGGTTGAAAGCGGGGTTGGCTTTACTGACAACGCCAACGGCAATACCACCGGCCAGACCCGCACCGGCTTCACCCGCAATGCCGCCGAAGTCCTGATCAATTCCAACTGGAGCAATCATGCGCTTGGCTTGCGGCTGCGCTATGAACGCGAGGATTTCTTCACCTCCCAAGTTGAAGCGCGCAACAATATCGACGTCCAGGCGACCGGGCGCATCGATGTGCGTCGCGATACCCAGCTTGATTTCGGCGCCGGCTTCCGCCGCGTACCCGACAGTGCCTTTACCTTCAACCTGCCGGTAACCGCGTTTGGTCGACCTGATCTCGATACAACGACCGCCAATGCCGCCATCACCCAGCGTTTCGGCCGTGTCTCGGTGCGTTTGCGCGGGCAGTTCGATGCACTGCGCTATGGCCAAACGCAGCTCGTTGGCGGCGGCAGCCTGTCGAATACCAGCCGCAATCTCGACATCACCACAATCACCTTGCGCGGCACCTACGACATCACGCCGCAATTCGGTCCGTTTGCCGAAGTGGCGTTCAACCGCCGCAACTACCAGGTCCCCGTTGATCTGTTCGGCCTTCGTCAGGGGTCGGAAGGGCTGACACCCCGTGGTGGCCTGGCCTTCAACCTCGGACCGGCGCTGAACGGTGAAGTGGCGCTGGGTTACCTGCTGCAACGCCAGCGCGAGCCGACCATCCCGAACGTTGAAGGGCTGACAGTTGATGGCGCGCTCGCCTATCAGCTCTCCGGCCTCACAACCTTGCGCTTCATGGCGCGCAGCGGTGTCCTCGACAGCCAGCAGGTCGGTGGCTCGACCGGCGGCTTCAGCCGTGATCTCTTTTTCACCGTTGAACACGCCTTTCAGCGCAATCTTCTGGCTACCGCCACGCTCAACCTCGGCCTTGACCAGTTCGCGGGGATCACCCGCGCGGACAAACGGCTGATGAGCATTCTGGCTCTCACCTGGCGGTTGAACCGCAACGTCTCCTTTACCACACGCTATGTCTATTCACGCGTTGATTCAAACATCCCCGGCGTCGCCCAATCCTCCAGCAGCATTGAAGGCGGGCTGCGCATTGAATACTGACCGTCTGTTTCAGTAACGGGCACCCGCAGGCGCAATCTTGTCGTCCTGCCGCCCCGCCTTGTCGAAGACCTGACGCAGCAGACCATTTGCCTTTGCCTCCTCGATAAAGGCGCTGGCATAGGCGAGCGCAGCCGGCCGGCCCTTCGGCACCGCAATGGCAATTCCTGTTGTCTGGAACGCGTCATCGAGAATACGTGCACCCGGCACATCCTTGACGAGACCTGACAGCGAATCGCGCGACAGGGCCACGGCCTCAACCTGCCCTGCTTTCATCAGCGCGATCGCCTCACCGACGGAAGCGACATCGGTGACGGTCGCAAGCGGCATCGTCTCGCGCGCCTTGCGAACGGTCGTCGTGTTGGAGATGCCGACAACCCGGGTACCGCCGCGGTTCAGTTCACCATTGCTCCTGACGCTGGAGCCGGGCGCCACCATGCACGTGCTCTCCAGCGCGAAATAGGCGGGGCCGAATTCAACCTTGGTCTTGCGCTCGGCATCGACCGGCATGAAGGCGACATCAATCGCCGCCTTGGCCGTAAGTTCGACAAGCTCTCCGGAATTGGGTGCGGCCACGATCTCCACCGGCACGCCGAGCTTTTTGGCAAGCGCCTCGCCAAGGTCAACCGTGATTCCCCTGGGCATGCCGCTGGGATCCTTGACCACGAAGAACGCCGAAGCCGACGGCGCAAACGCCACACCGACCCTGAGCTTGCCACTTGCCGCCAGTTCAGCGCGCGCCGCCTCATCTGCTGCCATTGCCTGTCCCCCTGTGATCAAACCAATGCCAAGACTGGCTATCGCCACCAGGGCGCCATAGGATGTCGTGCCCATTTGTTTCCCCCGCTTTTCTGCGAGCAGATTAAAGGCGTGTCCCGCTAACAGCGCAAGGGTCCGCACCTATTCGGCCGCCTGGCGGCGATGCGCCTCCTCAAGGCTCGGCAGCCGGCCGGGATTTAGCAGGAAATACGGGTCGGACTGACGCTTCAGGCCCTCCTGATCCGCCTTGATCCGCTTCCATCCCTTGCCTTCCAACGTGAAGATGTGCGGATTGGCGACCTGAAGCCCGTTATCTTCAAGGATCGCCATGATCTCGAAGAGCCGCTCGGGCGTGGTGAATTTGACCAGCGGCAGAGAGGAATTGGTAAAGGTGCCAAGGCGGCGCTGAAATTCTAAATGCCAGAAAATCTCTCCGGCAAACGCGCTCTCCGCCCAGGCGAGCCGTTCGATATTGCGCCCGGCCGGGAACAGGACCTGCAGATAGGTGATCGAGGGATCAAGGCGGATGGCGTGCAGCGTCGTGTGGTTCCAGCAATATTCGTAAAGCGGCGGCATCGCGCCATCATGGAAAAACGCCGCCCGCCGGGCTGCCTCGCTGTCGCGCTCGTACGCCATGCGCCCGCCATGGCGTGTGATATGGCGCCGCACGGACGGGCGCTGCGGTTCGCTGGTCATGATGATGGCAAAGGCTTCATCAGCGCCAACCAGCGGCGCAATCCTCTTCAAATAGAGCGAAATACCCGGCGCATGGACTGAAACGAGCTTCTTGGCGATCACCTGATCCTCGATCAGCCCCTGCCCGAAGGAAGCCGCCGCGATCAGCGTCGGGAAGGCAATGACCTGCTCAGCCCACGGGAACCGGGGCGCCGTCGGCAGGTCGATTTCAGTGACGATACCGTTGACGCCGTAAGCATGGACTGCCTGCATCACCTCGTCGCCTTCAAGCCGCAGTTCGCGCGGCTCCTCCTCCATCGTCATCAAACGCAACGCCTGCACCGCGCCCGGATCACCAATCTGCCCCCAGGTGCATGAGCCGACGCCAGCCGCCCCGCCACAGACAAAGCCGCCAATGGTGGCGTGCTGGCGGGTGGAGGGAAACATCCGCAATTCAAAACCGCTGCTCTCGATCTCGCGGTCGATATCAAGCATCATCTTGCCGGCCTCGACCGTCACCAGGCCGGGAACATTGGCAAGCAGGCGATCAAGCCCGGTTGTTTCAATCACAATACCGCCGTCAAGCGGCACGCTCTGCCCGTAATTGCCGGTGCCGCCGCCACGTGTCGTCAACGCCACCCGATGACGGCAGGCAGATGCCATGATACGCCGCAATTCCTCGCGATTGGCTGGCCTGACGATGGCGCGCGCCCGTTTTGTCTCAAGTTGCGGCTTGAGGATCGGAGAAAACCAGAAGAAGTCGCGCGATTTGAGCTTGATCGTGGCATCATCGGTTGCCACCGCAATGCCCGCGATATCAGCGAGGAACTCCTCGACCGCGCCGGTCATCTTTGAGGCCCCGGATTGGGCTCGAACAGGTCATTCATATCGAATGCCGCCACATCGGCGATCAGGTCGACGAAGGCGCGGGCGATGTGGTCAATCGTCGCGCGGCCCTTGTCGGCGCTGGCAAGTGAAGCATCGCCCACCGTCCCGGCATCAGACAGATCCTGCGCCTGCCAGCCAAAGGCAGCCGTGCCATGCGCGCGCAGATGAGTGAAACGCTGGGCGAAGCGCTCCTGCGCTGAGGCAAACCGCTCAGCCTTGTCCATGTGCACCAGATCAGGCCGCGCGGCCAGCATCACCGAGGTTTCCATGTCGCCACCATGGATGCCGTAACGATTTTCCCAATCGCTGTAGAGGCCGGCGGGAAGGCCGGCCAGCCGCGACCAGTGGGTCGCCACCGCCAGCATGCCATGATCAACCCGCAGTTCGCGCGCCACGATGTCCAGCACCGAGATATTGCCGCCATGCGAATTGGCGAGAATAAGCTTTTTCACCCCTGCCCGCGCTACACTTTCGCCGGTCTCGACCAGAACCCGCGTGAGCGTGTCCCATGACAGGGTGAGCGTGCCGGGCAAGGCGATGTGCTCATTCGATTTACCGATGGCCTGGATCGGCAGGAAGGTCGCGGGAAGGTCATCGGGCAGCAATTCAAGCACACGCGCCATATAGGCTTCGCCAATCGTCGTATCGGTCGACAGCGGCAAATGCGGCCCGTGCTGCTCGATCGCTGCCACCGGCAGTATCGCCACCCAGTTATGGCCGGGCGCGGCGGCAAAATCCCGCGTGGTCATATCCTGCCAGCGGCGCTTGGGCAGCGTGGTCATCAGCGATCCTTTCGCGTGGTCATGCTGGCCGCCACCGCCTCGATCTCGACCTTGAAGGCGGGATTGGCAAAGCCTGAGACAATCATCAGCGTCGATGCGGGCGGCGGGCTGGTGATATGCCGATCACGGACCTGCATGTAGGCCTGAAGATGGTCGGGGGACGTGACATAGGCGTTGAGGCGGACGAGGTCGCCAAAGCCCATGGCAGCTGACGCCAGCACCAGACCAATCGCCCGAAAGCACAGCGCGGCCTGTTCTTCCGCGCTTTCCGGGATGATATCATCTGGCGTGATGCCGAGTTGCCCCGAACAGAAGAGCAGACGGGCACCCGGTGGCACCTCAACTCCAAAACTGTAATTGGCGAAAGGCGGCCGGATGCCGGCTGGCGTGTGATGGATGAACATGGCGCAAGGCTAGTGAGGTAACCAGCCCGGTGCAAGATGGGACGAGGTGCGACATGTGCTGTAAAAGCGGGCTTGCCCGAAACCCGCCATCATGCTGCTTTGCCGATCATGCAGTATGGCTTTGCCCGATTACCCGACGACCGCCGTTACATCATCGCCAACGCCCGGGCACCCCGTTGTCTGGTTGAAGGCGGTGATGACTTGCCGCACAGCGATGATCTGGTGGCGCTGTCGATCGTGATCGACAATGATCACATCTCCGGTATCCTGCCACCGGATGCCGCGCCACAAGGTGTGACACGCATCGATCTTGCCTCGGGCATCGTCTTTCCCTGCTTTGTCGACGTTCATACCCATCTCGACAAGGGACATATCTGGCCGCGGCGGCGTAATCCTGACGGGACGTTTCACGGCGCTCTCGACAATGTGAAGCTCGATCGCAAGGCCCATTGGTCACGCGAGGATCTATGGGCGCGCATGAATTTTTCCCTGCGCGCCGCCTATGCCCACGGCACGGTCGCCATCCGCACCCACATCGATTCGGCCTTTGGACAGGAAGACATCACCTGGCCGCTGGTGCCGGAATTACGCGCCGCGTGGAAAGGCCGCATCGACCTGCAGTTTTCGTCGCTCGCCTCGGCTGATCTCTTGTGCGAGCGCGCCTTTGCCAGCAAAATTGCCAGCCTGGTGGGCAAGGCCGGCGGCGCGCTTGGCTGCGTCACCTATCGCACGCCCAATCTCACAGCCGCCCTCGACAATGTGTTTGCACTCGCCAGCGAGCGCGGGCTTGATCTCGATTTCCATGTTGATGAAACGCAGGACCCCGAAAGCCGGTCACTGGCGATGATCGCCGACAAGGCGCTGGCGACGCGCTTCGAAGGTCGCATTGTGGTCGGCCATTGCTGCTCGCTCACCCGCCAGCCGGAGGAAGAGCAAACCACCACCATCGCCCGGCTGGCCGCCGCCGGGATTGGCGTTGTATCGCTGCCGATGTGCAACATGTATCTGCAGGAGCGCCATGCCGGCGTCACCCCGCGCTATCGCGGTGTCACGCTTTTGCACGAACTGAAGGCGGCGGGGGTTGACGTTGCTGTCGCATCCGACAATACACGCGATCCTTTCTATGCTTACGGCGATCTTGATGCGCTCGAAGTCTATCGCGAGGCAACCCGTATCGCCCATTTCGACCACCCTGTCGGCGACTGGCCACGCACTGTCACCGCGGCACCGGCACAGATGATGGGATTGGCGCAATATGGCATGATCGGCGCCAAGCGCGGCGCTGATCTCGTTCTCTTTCGCGCCCGTTCCTGGACCGAACTCCTCGCCCGCCCGCAAGCCGACCGTACCGTGATGCGTGCCGGCCGCACCATCGACACCACCCTGCCGGATTATGCCGAACTTGACCCCTTTGTCGGACCACCAAAATGACCGCGATTGCCAAACTGAAAGCTGAACTGGCCGGCCTGCGCCTTGAAGAAAACATCGCCATTGTCAAACAGAAGAGCCGGGATTTTTTCTGGTACTCGCCTGTACTGAAATCACAGCTTGATCACATCACCGCTGACCTCGTGGTGTATGCCACCAGCGAAGCCGACATTTCGCGCGTGCTCACCGCCTGCTATGCCCATGACTTGCCAGTGACCGTGCGCGGCGCGGGCACCGGCAATTACGGCCAGGCCATGCCGCTTGCCGGCGGGCTGGTGCTCGATGTTTCGGCTATCAACGACATACGTCTCATTGCACCTGGCCGCGTCATCACGGGCCCCGGCGCCATCCTGGGCGATATCGATGCCGCCGCCCGCGCCCATTCAAACCAGGAATTGCGCCTCCATCCCTCCACCGCCCGCACCGCGACGATTGCCGGTTTCATTGCCGGCGGCTCGGGCGGTGTCGGGTCGATCCACTGGGGGGGATTGCGCGATCTGGGCAACATCATCCGCCTGCGCGTGCTGACGATGGAAGCAACGCCGCGCAGTCTCGATATTCGCGGCGCTGACCTCCATAAGGTCTCGCATGCCTATGGCACCAACGGCATCATCACCGAAGTCGAGATGCCGCTGGCGCCTGCTTACGAATGGATCGAGACGCTCGTCAGCTTCGATGACGTGATGAGCGCCGCGCGCTGTGCCAATGAGCTTGGCGTGATGGACGGGCTGTTGAAAAAGGAACTGGCGGTGGTCGGTGCTCCCGTGCCGTTCGACTACTTCCTGCGCCACCAGAAGTTCCTGACCCGCAATGACAGCGTCATCATTGCGATGATCGCCCCGCACGCCATCGACGCGTTTCAATGGGCGGTCGAGCAGTATAAGGGGCGCATCACCTTCCGTTCCGATGCCGCAAGCGCCGCCGACAGCAAGGGTCTGCCGCCGGTCTATGAGCTGACATGGAACCACACGACATTGCGGGCGCTGCGGGTCGACCCGACGATCACCTATCTGCAGGTGCTCTATCCCGCACCCGGCCATTTGGCCCTTGTCGAGCGCATGCATCATCTGCTGGGCGATGAGGTGCCGGTCCATCTTGAATTCACCCGCTTCAACGGCACCGTCACCGCCTTCGGCCTGCCCCTGCTGCGCTTCACCAGCGTTGAGCGGCTTGATGAAATCGTCCGCCTGTTTGAAGACAATGGTTGCCCGGTCTTCAATCCACATCGCTACACGCTGGAGGAAGGCGGTATGAAACAATCAAATCCGGTGCAGCTTGCTTTCAAACGCGAGGCTGACCCCAAAGGGCTGCTCAATCCCGGCAAAATGATTGCCTGGGACGATCCGCATCATGATTTTTCTGCTGACAAGCTCTATCTCTTTCCCGGCATGCAGGACAGTGTCGGCTGATGCGCGTCCTGGTTCTGTACGCCCATCCCGCCGAAACCAGCTTCTGCGCCGAAATCAACCGGCAAGTCGCTCAAACCCTTCAGGATGGCGGGCATGTTGTCGACATGCTCGATCTCAATCTCGAGAAATTCAATCCCGTTCTGAGCCGGGGCGAGCGCCTTGCCTACCATGCGATTCCTGATAACCGCGCGCCGGTCGAGGATTACGTGCGACGCCTTCAGGCAGCTGACGCACTGGTGATTGTCACGCCCATCTGGAATTTTGGCTTTCCAGCCATCCTCAAGGGCTTCTTCGACCGCGTCTTTCTGCCCGGCGTGTCGTTCGAGATGAAGAACGGCAAGGCCCGGCCCTGTCTGCATAATCTGCGCCGCCTGCTGGTGATCGCCACCTATGGCGGCACGCGCTGGCGGGCGCGTCTGATGGGCGATCCGCCACGCCTCATCGTCAAACGCCTTCTGCGCGCCACCATCCGCCCTGGCGCCGCGATCCGCTATCTCGGCCTCTACGATATGAACCGCGCCGATGCCGCCATAAGGCGCCACTATCTACAAGCAGCCAAGGACAGCGCCGCCGCGATGCGATGATGATGTTCAGTCGCTGACGAATGGCCGAAAGACGGTCAACACCTTGACATAGACGTCCCGCTTGAACGGCACGACCAGCCCCGGCAGGTCAGCCGCCTTCACCCAGCGCCAGGCACTGAACTCGGCCTTGAAGGCGCCATCACCTGGGCGGAGAACATCGATCTCCTCCTCGCTACCTTCAAAACGCAGGGCGTACCATTTCTGCGTCTGGCCACGCCAGGAGCGCACCTTTGCGCCATAGGTTTTCGGAATGTCATAGCGATACCAGTCGGGAGTTTCCGCAAGAAGGCTGGCGCGGCGCACATTGGTCTCTTCATGCAATTCGCGAAAGGCGGCCGCTTGCGGCGCCTCCCCGTCGTCAATGCCCCCTTGCGGCATCTGCCAGGGATGAGAGGGCAATGTGCTGCCGCGTTCTTTTTTGCGCTTGCCGACAAAGACGAGCCCATCGCCATTGATCAGCATCACCCCGACGCAGGGGCGATAGTCCGGGTGTCGATCAATCATCATCACGAAGGCAATCCGCTATAACATCGCTTTAACCGGCGCCAGGCCACCTACGGTGTTGCACATCTGCGCACATCTTGCTGTGTGAATAATCATCCTGGCGCAAGCGAACACCACTTGATCAACTCAGCCTACTTCGTCGCCGATGTCAGCACGCTGACCGGCACCAGAACAAAACCCTTGCGCTCGATCGCCTTGGCCCAGCGCGCCACCCGCTCGATCGAAATCGGCAGCGCTGAGGCAACGCCCATCGCAAAGCCCTTCTGCTCCGCTTCGCTTTCAAGGGCGGCGAGCGCTTCATCGATCCGCTGCTGGGTCGGCACCGCATCAATCGTCAGCGCCCCGCGTGTGAAGGCAATACCGGTCTGGCGGGCAATCTCGCGCGTGCGCGAGCGTGCCGCCGAACCATCATCGGCAAAGCTCAGACCGCGACGCTTCAATTCGGTAAACAGCGTCTTCAGCCCCTCCTCGCTGGTCACAAACTTCGCGCCCATATAGTTGGCAAGCCCGGTGAAACCGGAAAACCGCGTCATCGCCCAATGCAGCCGGTCGAGATTCTGATCAACCGTTAGCGTCGACAGCAGGGTTTGCGGCCCGGGATCATTGGCTGGAAAATCAAAGGGCTCCATGGGCATGTGAAGCATCACCTCATGGCCATCGGAGCGCGCTTTGTTGACCTGCGCCTGCAGGGCGGAGCCGTAAGGCGCGAAGGCGAGCGTGACTTCAGCTGGCAATTTGGCAATTGCTTCGCTGGTCAGATTGGCCGACAGACCAAGCCCGCCAAACAGAACGGCAATGCGTGGTGCGGCGCTTGACCGGTTGGAGGCGGCCGGATCGAAGGGGCGCGCGTAGAACACGGACGGCTTCGTGCCATCAGGTGCGATCCTGGGAAGCAGCCCGTGACGGCTCTTCTCCACCAGCCGCGGCTCGGGCGCCGCGCGCAGCACGCGACTGCCAGGCGCGTTGGGAACATCGATAATCCGTACCTGGCCCTGACCGGACACCCCGCCCGGCGTGATGATCTTGACCTGCGAATGCTCGCCTGCCGGCTCCGCGCTGCCATCCTCGCCCGCAGCCACCGGCGCTGCCGCTTCGTCAGCTTCACGCGCAGGCGTGGGCGATGCTGATGGCGGCGCGATGACAGGCAGCGACGCCTGGATAATCGGCTCGCCACCATAAGGGTCCTTAACCACAAGCACCCATGCCGCAACGCCACCGGCAACCAGCAGCCACAGGCATAGAACAGGGACAAGACCGATTTTGATCCCGATGCGCCTGTTCTGCACCCAGCCCGCGAGCGGGCGATAGAGCGTGTCGATTGCAGTTGCCATGAAAGTGTCGCCACCAACCCTTGTGCATGTCACGCTTGCACAGGGGTTGGTAACGAAAGGTTAACTGCGTTTACAAAAACCGAATTTAGCGAACCGAACCCTGCTTGCCAGGGGTCGCCTGCGGCGGGAAGGCGGCATTCTGCGTCTGTCCGCGCATCAGCGACAGCGCCATCTGCAACTGATTGTCTTCCAGCGGGTTGGCGGCGACATAGCTTGAGGACGCCGTTTTCTCTTCGCCCTCGGCCTTCAGATGACCACGCAGCGCCGCCTCGCCCTTGGTCTCGGTCTTGGCCCTGTCGGCTTCCGGCAGGTCAGGCTGCAGCAGAATGTCCGGATCAATCCCCAGCGCCTGGATCGAGCGACCCGACGGCGTGAAATAGCGGGCAGTTGTCAGACGTATCGCCCCGTTCTGCTGGCCAAGCGGGATAATGGTCTGGACCGACCCCTTGCCGAAGGAGCGGGTGCCCAGAATGGTCGCCCGCTTGTGATCCTGCAGCGCTCCCGAGACGATTTCGGAAGCGGAGGCCGAACCGCCATTGACGAGCACGATCATCGGCTTGCCCTTGGTCATATCGCCGCCACGCGCATATTCCCGCCTTGTATCCTCAGGACGGCGGCCACGCGTTGAAACGATCTCGCCGCGGTCGATGAAAGCCGAGGACACCTTGATCGACTGGTCGAGCAGCCCACCGGGATTATTGCGCAGATCGAGAATGAAACCCTTCAGCTTTGGGCCCAGCGCCGTCGATATCTGCTCGATTGCGTTGCGTACACCATCTGTTGTCTGTTCGTTGAACTGGGTGATGCGGATATAGCCGACATCCTCGCCTTCCTGGCGCGAACGCACCGAAACGATCTTGATGACGTCACGGACGATCTTGATCTCGACCGGCTCGTCGAGACCCGGCCGCTGCACCTTGATCGAAATGGCGCTGCCGATAGAGCCGCGCATTTTTTCGACCGCCTGCTGCAAGGTGAGGCCAAGCACCTGATCCCCGTCGAGCGAAACGATGAGATCACCAGGGCGAACCCCGGCGCGTGCGGCCGGCGTGTCGTCGATGGGGGCGACCACCTTGACCAACCCGTTCTCCATCGTCACCTCGATGCCAAGACCACCGAATTCACCGCGCGTCTGCACCTGCATGTCACGGAAGCTGCGGGCCGACAGGTAGCCGGAATGCGGATCAAGCGCCGACAGCATGCCGTTCAAAGCTGATTCGACCAGCTGTTCATCTTTCGGCTGATCGACATAATCGGCGCGCACGCGCTCGAACACATCACCGAAAAGATTGAGCTGGCGATAGGTGTCCGCCGTCGCACCTCGTCCTTGCGCCGGCGCAAAGAACTGCAGATGCGATGTCGCCAGCATGGTGCCGACGCCCAGGACCGCTCCAAGAACCATGTAAGATGTCTTCTGCATTATCCGCGCGCCTTTTCCGAATTCGTTGCCCACCACGGGCCTGGATCGACGGTCACCCCGTCTTTTCTGAACTCAATATAGAGTACCGGCCGCGAGGAATCGAGATCCAACGCTGCTGCGGTTGCTAGAATGGTTTGGCCCATCTGGGCCAGGGACTCACCGGCAAGAACAAACTGACCAGGCTCGACCGTAATCTTCTCCATGCCTGCCAGCAAGATGTGATGACCACCACCGACATTGACGATGACGATCTGGCCATAGGAGCGGAAAGAGCCGGCATAGACGATCCAGCCCTCGGCTGGCGAGGTGACGGTTGCCCCCGCGCGCGTGCGCAGGAAAACACCACGAGATGTCCCGCCGATCCCGTCATCATCCCCGTATCGCCTGAGAATCTGGCCGGAAGCAGGCAAAGTGACCTGCCCCTTGATCTGCTCGAAGGCAGGGCCGGGCTGCGGCAGTTTGGCCGAAGGCAGGGCGGCAACCCGCCGGTCGCCGGCGCGCGGCGTGCCATCGCGGTTCACGTCAACGTTATCGGCCGGGGCAGATGCGGCGGCAGAAGCAGCTGCCGCCTTGGCCGCAGCATCGGCTTTCTGGGCGATGTCGAGCGCGCTGTCGAGGCGCGACAAAAGATCACGCGTGTTCTGCGCATCCCTGGCCAGCTCTTCAATGCGCTGCCGGCTGAGGCGCACATTCTGCTCAGAACTGGCCAGCTGACGTTTTTTTTCCTCCGTCAGGAGATCAAGGCGGGTGCGCGTCTCTCCCAGCGTGAACAATTGCCGTTGCCGGATCGAAATCTCGGTCGCGATGGCTGTGCGGATGGAGCGCACCTGCTCCAGATCTTTCAGCACGACATCAAGCTCGCCCCGCAATTCCGGCAAAACCGCCCCCAGAACGATGGCTGAGCGGACGGTCTGAAGCGCGCTTTCCGGCGCCACAAGAATGGCTGGCGGCGGGTTGCGGCTCATTTTCTGCAAGGCAGCCAGAAGCTCGGCGATGATGTCTTGTTTGCCGGCGAGAACCCCACGCGCGGCGATTTCCTGGCGGGCGAGTTCGCCCATCCGCGTTTCGCCGGCTGAAATATCGCTTTCCGCCTGCTGAACGGCGCTGGCAGCGAGGACAGCCTGGCGGGCCAGCTCCTGCCGGTCGCGCTTGAGGGCATCGATTTCATCTTCAAACCGGCGAAGCGTCGCGCCATCAAGCGACAGGCGGGCATTGATTTCTTCCAGTTCGCCAGCCCGCTGCTGGCGCTCGCTTTCAAGGCGCTCGGCGCTTGGCTGCGCCATCACGCCTGATGGCGCCTGCCACAGCCACAGGCAAAGCCCGACGCCCGCCGCCAGACGTGCCGCCACCGGCCCATACCTGGTTCGTTTCGGCAGCGCAAATTCCATCAGGGGTTCCGTCCTTCCATCCGCCGGCCAACGCATTATGCTCACGCGTCACGCCCGATGATAGGGATGACCGGTTAAAATGGTGAAAGCGCGATAAATCTGTTCAAGCAGCATGGCGCGAGCCAGCAGGTGCGGCCAGGTGGCCGCGCCCAGCGACAGGACGTGATCAGCCGCCGTGATCAGCCCCGGTGCCAGCCCGTCGGCGCCGCCAATCACGAAAGTGACGCTCTCCTTGCCCGCTTCCCGCCATTGCTCCAGCAATCCGGCGAACGCCTCGCTCGACAGATTCCGGCCCGATTGGTCAAGCGCGACCAGAACCTGGCGGCTGCCGGCTTCAGGCGCCAGCAACGCCGCTTCCGCCATCTTGCGTTCTGCGGCACTGCGCGCCCGGCTTTCGGCGATTTCGCGAATGTCGACTTTTGTTACACCGAAGGAGCGACCGAACTGTTCGGCGCGCTTGAGATAACGCGCCGCCAGCGCCCCTTCCTCACCCGCCGCTGCCTTGCCGACGGAACGGATGATGATGCGCAAACGAACTCTCCGCCAGCCACAACAGCCCGCTCAGGCTGCCGGCCTCTCCTTGGGGCGATCATCCGACCACATCTTTTCAAGATTGTAGAAGGAGCGCACTTCGGGGCGGAAGAGATGGATGATGATGTCACCTTGGTCCACCAATACCCAATCGCCCTGCTTCAAGCCTTCAACACGCAGATGCGTGTTTCCCGCTTTTTTCAAGGCGATCTGCAATTGCTCGGCCATCGCCGACACATGACGCCCCGACCGGCCGGTTGCCACCACCATGAAATCGGCGATGGAGGTCTTCCCATAAAGTGGAATGGCAACAATCTCCTCGCCTTTGGCATCATC
>FSSH01000327.1_pt3 | contig 137600 bp, 142 predicted proteins | sample 1166101 | NCBI WGS metagenome assembly FSSH01 (sample SAMEA32972668, study PRJEB13176) | freshwater metagenome | biome: Drinking water system; feature: Biomass in drinking water that filtered by 0.45 um membrane; material: drinking water | place: USA | collected 2012-12-20 | depth 0 m
CGGGCCGAGGATGGTTCGAGTAGTTGTGCCGGCAGCACCGGGTCCGGCCATCCGACGATTTCAAAGGGGACAGCCTGCGCCGGCGCGCTCTCATTCCCGCTGTGATCGTAGGCCGTGACCGTGCCGAACCATTGGCCGTTTTCCGCTGCGTCGCCTTCCGAACAGCGAAAGGCGGTGCGCAGACCCACGTCTCTCATCCGGGTCAGCTGGTTGGGATTCCGTCCCATATAGACCCGGTAGCCGGCCAGATCGGACTCGGTATTCGGATTCCAGGCCAGCGCACAGTCCCGATAGGCCACCGGGCCGGCTGCCTCGGTTTGGTTGATGGACCCCGCATAGCACGTAAGAAAGGCGCACAGGATTAGGGTGTATCGGGCGGTCATTGAAATTCTACTGTTCATGTGTTCACGCGTATCGCGCATAGTGTGAAATTGTCTGTCTTCAACGTGGATTGTGCGAATTACAGCCGACAGCGAGTTCCTGTAAACAAATCGTTACAAAATCAACGCGGGCCGCATCTGCCCAAGGAATTCGCTGTCGAGTTCCATGCAGACGGCCACTCCCGGCCCCGGCCGGCAGCCGAAGAGAGTGTAGGGCATTGAAGGCTGTCGCCCACAGCCCATCTGTGTGCCGAATCGAGTGTCTGTTCGTCAGCATGGCGAGCGGTGATTTCTCTCGATCTCAGACGCTTGTCGGCTTCATTCCAGGGAAACCGCCGAAGGCTCCGCCATTCACACTGAGACGATGTAGTCCTACTTTGAGGCTCTTGAGGCAGGTCCCGTGCCGGATCATGGCGAGCTGGCCTTTCGGATCAATTAGAAAGTTCCCTTATCTGCAACTAGGGCTTAACGAATCTGTAACAGCGTCTTAGTATGGTAGCGCTGGTTCATTCTGAGCTTCAGGATTGTGTGTGGTAGTCAGGTAGAAGAGCACCATGGTTGAACTTGCCATCATCTTGACCGTCCTGATTCCTATCGTATTGGCGCTCGCCTGGCCGAGAGCCTTGATTCTTGTCGTGCTGTTGACGGGCACGCTTCCATTGACGTTGGGCCGAGAGGGCATGATGGTCACCTCATTCGGCCGTCTTGACCTCTACGCGATCCGGCTGCTGGGGTTGTGGGTCGCCGCGCTGCTGATCATCGTGCCGCAGGCCTGGCAGGCCGGGCTGTATGCGTTTCGATTCCGATGGCACCTTCTGTTTCTGTTGTTCGCGATGGCGGCGTTACTCTGGGCTCCGAGCCTGGTGTACGGCGCGCGGATGATCGCAAAGTTGACTGCTCCGTTCCTTTTTCTGCTGCTGGTTCTGCTTATCTGCCAATCATGGAGCAGTCTGCGCCAACTTGAGACGATGATGCTGGCGAGCGGGGTGCTTGCCGTCGTTATTTCGCTCACCTCAGTGGTAATTGGCCATACGACGCTGAGTGCGCAACTCGGGTTAGGGGTTCCCGGTCTGGGACCTGCCGCGACCAGCGCGAATCTGGCGATGCTGGCGATGCTGGCGCTTGGACTGGCCCGAACGACTTACCGGCGTTCTGCGTTTCTGCTTTTTGGGATTTTCGCCATCGCCTCGTTTGCCGGATTCACACGTATGACGATCATCGCGTTGTTCGTGGCGCTGACGGCCATCCTCTGGGTGGCGTTTAAAGGCTGGAGCCGCTGGGTTCTTCCACTGGCAGGGGTGGTATCAGTTCCCGCCTTGTTTCTGTTGAGCGATACCTTTCGGCAGCGCATGTTCAAGGACGGCGCGGTGATATCTTTCGATCTCATCACGAAAGATCCTGCATCGGCATTGGAGCATATCCATGGATCCGGCCGGTTCGACGCGTGGGCTTATGTTCTCACCAACTTCTTTTGGCCTTCTCCCGTATTCGGTTCCGGAGTCGGAACGACGCAGCATTATTTCTATACGCATGCGACAGGACTCAACGTCATCCATTCGGAATATATCCGGGTGCTGGCGGAACTGGGAGTATTCGGAGCCCTGCTTCTAGCCGTGGCTGCCGGCGCGTACATGATCCGAATGGTGAATCATTATCGAACCGCGACGACCCAGGAAGGGCAGGCCTACGCGTTGGCTGCGCTGGGGTCGCTGGTGGTGTATTTCCTGTTCATGGCAACGGACAACGCCATCGACTATGTGACTAGCTGCGGTGTGTTTGTGTTCGGCATCGTTGGAATGAGCGAAAAAGCTAGGGAACTCGAGCTACAAGACTCGGGGGTGCTGCCAGTCGGAGCTGAAGGAGTCGAATTAGCTGATTCCGGAGAGCCGGGATTCTCAATTGAACCAGAGCCGGCCCGGCGCTTTCCGCTGGTGTCGTGGAAATAGCGAACAATGATGATAACTCGTCGGCAGTTTGTGACAGCCATTTCGTTTGCAGCCGCAGCGCCGCTTTTGGCTCGCGCCGCTCAGGCTGCGGGAGTCGAACCGATCCTCGAGAGTCGCGCGATTTTCGACGAAGGACTCAACTGGGCATCGAAAGAGTCAGCTGAGATCGTCTGTGAGCGGATTGCGCGGGCTGGATTCAATGTCTTCATGCCTTGCGTGTGGCACGGCCGGGGGGCCATCTGGCCTTCTCAGTTGGCACCGTGGGATAGCGCAGCGGCCAATATCCCGGGATTCGATCCGCTCGCTCATCTATGCAAAGTCGCTTCACGGTATGGAATCGAGATTCATCCATGGTTCACCGTGATGCGCCGAGATCGAGAGTTTCTCCCTCAGTTCTACGATGCGGGGACCCCAGGGGAATGTTTTGACGTCCATCGTGAAGAGTTTCGAGACTTTATCGTATCCCTCATTCTGGAAGTCGTGAAGAACTACCCTGTGAATGGGATCAACTTGGACTATATCCGGGCGGGGGGGGTATGCGTCAGTTCCCGGTGTGCCATGGACTATCAGCGTCAGACTGGGCGGAATCTGCTTCTTGATCGGGCGAAACTTTTGCTTCCAGGAGGAACGGTGCCGAGCCTGGCCGCTTGGCAGGAACGAGCCGTGGGAGATATTGTGCGCCGCGTGTCGGAAGGGGCCCGGCCCCTTAATTCAAGAATTGTCATCAGCGTCGACGCGGTTCCAGGCCATCCGATCGATGTTACTCAGGGGCGGAACAGCATCAAATGGGTCGATGAAGGATTGGTAGATGTCATTTACATGATGCACTACGAATCGAACCCCGATTGGGCCTCCTTCAGGGCCTTGCAGGCCGCAATGACGCGGCCAGAGGCGCTCGTCGTACTATGCGGGAACTACGAGGAACCCGTGAGCCCCGGCAAGGAGGTACCCTTCCGAGATGCCCGGAAGGTATCTGGACTGCTCTCCGAGGCACGGCGTTTCCAACAGGGAAACGGAGTTGGTCTTTACCTTTATAGTCGGCTGAGCGATGAGCAAATCCGTGAATTGGGTTCGCAGGCATTCAGTCTGAAGGCCAGACCCAGCTGGAAGCGAGCGGTCGGTCCCGCACAGCCAAGAGATGTGACCGTTTCATGAAGATGGCGCTGGGGGCTATAGGAAATCCGTCTGCTTCGATGAAGCATGACGCTAATCGCGGCGGCGAGCGAATTTCGGTTGCCAGGGGAACTCTTGAAAGCGGGGCAGTCTTGTTATGTGCATCCGTCTTCGGGAACGGTCTGAACTATTTCTTCATGCTGTTCCTGGCCCGGCAATTGGGGATGGAGGAGTTCGGGCTGTATGCGCTTGGGGTGACGCTCTTCAATACGGCGCTGCTCGTAGGTTGTGCGGGCCTCGATACGGGCGTCATCAAGTTTGTCTCCGCCTACATGGGGCAAGGCCGTGTGGACGATGCTCGGCGGGTGATTGCTACGGCGGTCACGATCGTGACGCTGCTGGGTGTGGTTGCCGGCATCGGATTCTGGGCGATGGCGGCATCGCTCTCCACGCAGCTCTATCAGAAGCCAGGGCTGGCAGTGGTGCTCCTATGTTTTGCCCCGGCGCTCGTCTTCGCGTTAGTGGGTGCGGTCTTGTTGGCTGCCCTGCAGGCATTTCAGACGGTGCGCTATACGGTTGCGCTGAAATACTTCTGGGAGCCGGTTGGCAAATGGGTGACGGCAGGGATCGCGATCTGGGCCGGGTGGGGGCTCAGCGGAGTGGTGCTGGGCTGGGTCGTGGTATTTGGCGTGACGGCCTGTCTGGCCGGAGCTGTGCTGGCGCGGCAGGGCCGGCTTGGTGTCACGGACTTTGCCGGGCTCGGGCGGTCTGAGGTGCGCACGCTGGTGACCTATAGCGCTCCGTTGCTCCTCGCCAATCTGTTTGGCGTCGTGGCGCCGCGCGCGGATGTCATGCTGCTGGGTTACTGGGTTTCAGCCGGGGATGTGGGCGTGTATCTCGCGGCCTTCCAAACCGCCGCGGTGCTGGCCCTGATCCTGGGAGCGCTGGATGTCGTGTTCGCTCCGGCCATAAGTCGCGCATGGGCGGCGAACGACCGGCTGACGTTTCAAGAGAGCTACGCGATGGTGCATCGGGTGGCCTTCACGGCCACTGTGCCTCTGTGTGTCCTCCTGGTCCTGTTCGCTGATGATGTGCTGCGCGTATTCGGGAGCGGATTTGCAGCCGGAGGGTCGATCCTGGCCGTTCTCGCCGTCGGCCATCTGGTGAACGCGTCCAGTGGGTGCGCGAACACGGTGCTCCTGATGTCCGGGCATTCACGCATCGTCCTGATCAATACGGTGGGCTATGGGACGCTCTTGATCGGCGCGACCGCGGCGATGATTCCAGTGTGGGGTCCGAGCGGCGCCGCCTTCGCCGCGTCCGGGAGTTTTGTGCTTCTGAATGGGGTCCGTGTGGCTCAAGTGTGGCGCCTGCATCGCATGCTGCCCTGGACGCGGGCGATCGTCAAGCCGCTGGCGGCCGGTGGCATGATGGGGCTCGCGATCTGGCTGCTGAAGCCGTACCTTGCGACGGCAGCCTATCTTCCGTTGGGGGTGATGGCGTGCGCTTTGTACATTGCGGTCTTATATGTTGCCCGGCTTGAATCCGACGATGCGTTGATCCTGACGGCGTTGGCCGCGCGGGTTCGTATGGCGGCGGGATGGGCGAGGTAGGGGGAGGCAGCCGATGGGATTAGGACAGCTCGTCAACTCGATTCGGCAGATTGTGGAGAATCCCTACGTCCCCACGGGGCAAGGACTTGTGAGGCACGCTCACTGGCAGCTTCGGAAAGCCTTCAACTGGTTTCCCTTCGAGCAATCGCTCGCTGGTTCCCGCATCGTCGCATCGCACCGGAACTGCGCGGTGTCGGCGTTGATCAACAGCCAGGGGCTGTATGACTTCAACAATATGAGGCTGCTGCAGTGGTTGCTGCGCGACGGCGGGACCTTCTTCGACATCGGGGCGAATATCGGTTCGTATGCGTTGGTTGCTTCGGAGCAAGAGAAGGCTCATGTGTTCGCTTTCGAGCCTCATCCGGTCACCGCAACGCTGTTGTCGGAAAACATCCAGCTGAATGGGCGGAACAATGTCACGGTGTGCCGGATGGCGCTTGGCCAGAGCGACGGGATGGTTCGATTGACGGATCACGCCGGGAGTTCCGTGAACCATGCGGTCGTCCGGGATGACGCGGGAACGGTGGAGGTTCCGTGTCGGCGGGTGGAGACATTTTGTCGTGAGCGCGGTGTGCTTCCGCAGTACGTTAAGGTGGATGTTGAAGGCTTCGAGTTCGAGGTGCTGGCGGGATTCGGGGCACTGCTTAGTCGTGTGGAGTTTCTCTTGATCGAATGCAATGGGTTGGCGGAGCAACGCTCCGTCGGTGCGAAGGCCATCCATGAGTTGCTCATGGCGGAAAAATTCCGCGGCCCCTACCGGTGCGATATCGAAACGAAGACTCTCCTGGATCATGCCGGACTGAGCCGTGAAGATGCCATCTATCTGCGTGAGCCTGTGTGCAAGACTCTGCGGGAGCACGGTTGGCTGGTGGAGCGTTGGGGATGAAGCTTGCAGTCGTCACCAATATTCTGACGCCCTATCGGGTGCCGCTCTTCGAGGCCCTGGCGAAACAGTGCGAGCAGCTGACCGTGCTCTTGATGGCGGAGCGGGAGGAGAATCGGCAATGGGTGTTCGGTGAGTTGCCCTTCAGGGCTGAGGTGTTGCCGGGGTGGCATATCCGGCCGAAGGGGGCTGAAGTGTCGCTGCATCTCAACTATGGGGTCGCGCGGCGTTTGCGGCGGCTCAATCCGGATATCGTCTTGAGCGGCGGATTTGCGCCGGCCCATCTGGCGGCGTTTGCGTTTTGCAAACTGTTCAGGAAGCGGTATGTGCAGTGGGGGGAATTCACGCTGCGCGACGGCGCGCAATCGTCCTTCATCCGCCGGTCTCTGCGCCGGCTGACCGTCGGCGGGGCCGCCGCTTGTATTGCCTCATCCAATGAAGCGCGCGACGCTTTTCTCCATTTCGGGGCCGGACTTCGCCCGATTCTGACGGCGCCGATGCCGATCGAGATCGAACGAATGCATCGGGCCGTGTGCGCCCTGCGCGAAGGCGAGAAGGCCGTTAGTGATGGCAGCCGGAATCCCGGCCCGATTCTGCTTTCCGTTGGCCGGCTGACGGACGCGAAGGGCACGGGCGCGTTGCTGTCCATGTACGAGGCGGTGAGGCGCGTTTGTCCCGATGCCTCGTTGCTGCTGGTGGGGGACGGACCGGATCGCGGGACGTACGAATTACTGTGTCGTCAACGGGGATGGAGTCAGGTTCATTTCGTCGGCCATGTCGCTCCGGCGGAGTTGCCACGATATTTCGCGATGGCCGATGTGTTTGTCTTTCCCACTTTCTCGGATACCTTCGGTGCGGTGCTCAGTGAGGCCATGGCGGCGGAGCTGCCGGTGGTGGCCTCCATTCATGCCGCCGCGACGCACGATCTGGTGGAGGAGGGAGTGACAGGTTTCCGATTCGATCCGCGGCATCTCGACGCGGGGGCCCAAGCGATCCTGAGGGCGCTGGCGCTGTCCGATCGCGAGCGGGTCGAGATGGGGCGCGCGGCCTACCGGATGGTTCGATCAACGGACATCGGCCCTTCCGCCGATGTGATGGGGCGGTTCTTGAAGTCGCTGCTGTCTGAATCGCCAGACAAACAATCTCGACCGAGATTCCCATGGTCGGCGCGACATGAAGTGTCCTGACATGACTTCCAAGCCGAAGCTGCTGATCATCGGTCCGACTCCGCCCCCCTATCACGGGGTGGCGGTAGCGATTCGGACTTTGCTCGACTCGAAACTGACGGAGTCGTTCGATGTGAGCCACCTGGACCTGGCCGACCGTCGGGGGATCGGGCATGTCAACAATCCGGACTGGCACGATGTTGTGTTGTTTGTTCGCCAATGGTTCCGTCTCTGGCGGCTACTGCTGACCGGGCGCCCGCACGTCGTCTATCTCGTGCTCTCGCAAACAACGCTGGGTTTTATCCGGGACAGTCTGCTCATCTGGCCTGCGGTGCTGACGGGGGCCAAGATCGTGGCCCATCTGCATGGCGGGGCCTTGCGCGACTGGTACGAGTCCAGCTGGGCCCCGATCCGCCTCTATGCCCGCGCGGTGTTGGGTACTGTCGCCAAGATGATCGTGCTAGGGGAGACGTTCCGCGGGATGTTTGCCGGCCTCATTTCGGACGAGCGGATCGCGGTCGTGCCGAACGGCGTCGAGCTGTCGTGTGATGAGCCGAGGCGGAATCCGCCGAGCGGGACCAGGCCCTGGCGCATTCTGCATCTCAATACGCTCAACCGCATGAAAGGCACGCTGATACTCCTGGCGGCGCTTCCGACCGTGCTCAGGCATCGCCGTGACGTCGCCTTCATCTTCGCCGGAAGCTGGTCCCATCCGCTCCATCGGCAGACGGCGGAATGGTATATCGGGCAACACCGGCTGGAGCCCTACATCACGTTTGTCGGAGAGGTGACCGGGTCGGCGAAAGACGCGGTACTCCAGTCCTCCGACATCTTTGTTTTTCCAGGAATCCAGCAGGAGGGCCAGCCGATGGTAGTGCTGGAAGCGATGGCCGCCGGCCTGCCGATTATTTATACGAATCAAGGCTGTCTCAGGGAAACGGTCGTCAACGGGGAATGCGGCGTCGAAGCCTATACGAACGACCCCTATGACCTGGCATTGCGCATTTGCGCGCTGCTGGACCATGCCGAGGACCAACGGCAGTTCGGACGAAATGCCCGCCGCCGTTGCGAATTGCACTTCAGCAAGGATCGGCATATCGAACGAATGATCCAAACGTTTCAAGAGGTTCTGGTCGACGCATCGCCGGACCGCCGTTCCTCCCTCAGCGTTTCCCAGCCTCGTTAGCCGGTTGCTCCACCGCTTGTTTCCCTCCAACGCGGGACTACCGCTCTGGTGAGGTTGTGCAGTCCTCTCCATCCCTGATCCGTTGATGAATAATTTAACGTTTTGTTAACGGAGTCTTGAGCCCTCTGTGGCATCAGATCTTGTAGAGGTCGCTACACTCCCCCCGCTGCCAAAGGGCGATCATCAGCGCAAGGCATGGGGAGGCCAGGTTGGACCTGGGAGGCGTCATGAAGAAGGCATTGATCACGGGGATTACAGGGCAGGATGGATCGTATCTTGCCGAGTTATTGTTGGCAAAGGGGTATGAGGTATACGGGATCATTCGCCGATCCAGTTCCTTCAATACCGCTCGCATCGACCAGATTTATGAAGATCCGCATCTTCCCGAGGCGCGGTTGCGCCTGGTCTATGGAGACCTCAACGACGCGAGTTCCTTAAATAAAGTGCTGCGCCGTGTCCAGCCCGATGAAATTTATAATCTGGGGGCGCAGAGTCATGTGCGCGTGAGTTTCGATATCCCGGAATACACCAGTGAGGTCACGGGTCTCGGAACCTTACGGCTATTGGAGGCGGTTCGTGAAACCGGACTCCGGCCCCGATTCTATCAAGCCTCTTCCAGTGAGATGTTCGGCAAGGTTCAGGAAATCCCCCAGCGTGAAACCACGCCCTTCTATCCCCGGAGCCCCTATGGCGTGGCCAAGCTCTACGCGCATTGGATGACCGTGAACTACCGCGAGGCGTACGGGATGTTTGCCTGCAACGGGATCCTGTTCAATCACGAGTCGCCGCGCCGCGGGGAAACATTCGTCAGCCGGAAAATCACCAAGTCGGCCGCACGCATCAAACTCGGCCTGCAACACGAACTGTTTCTGGGCAACCTCGACGCGAAGCGCGATTGGGGATTTGCCGGTGACTACGTAGAGGCCATGTGGATGATGCTGCAGGCCGATCGCCCCGATGATTATGTCGTCGCGACCGGAGAAACCCATTCCGTGCGGGAGTTGCTGGATGTGGCCTTCGGTGTCCTCGATTTGGATTGGACGCAGTACGTGAAGATCGATCCTCGCTATTACCGTCCGACCGAAGTGGATCTGCTGATCGGCGATGCGAGCAAGGCGGCCCGCGATTTGGGGTGGCGGCCTACGATGTCTTTCCATGACCTGATCCGGACGATGGTGCGGGCCGACATGGACGCGGAACAGCAGCGCCTCACCGGTGTCCAGGCAAAGGCGGAGTTATGCACTTCTGGAGAGATCAAAGGGTTGTGGTAACGGGCGGCGCCGGCTTTCTGGGCTCTTACGTTGTGGAGAAGCTGAGAGAGCGCGGATGTCGGGCGATCGTGGTGCCGAGGAGCCGGGACTATGACCTGGTTACAATGGATGCCGTCGAACGGCTGTATGATGACGCCCGCCCTGATCTGGTCCTTCATCTAGCGGCTCGTGTCGGGGGGATCGGCGCCAATCAGGCCTGCGCCGGGCAATTTTTCTACGACAATCTGATGATGGGCGCGCAATTGATGGAAGTCGGACGGCGCCGCGGCCTCAAGAAATTCGTGGCGCTCGGCACGATCTGCGCGTACCCGAAGCATGCGCCCATTCCCTTTCAAGAAGCGGCGCTCTGGGACGGTTATCCGGAGGAGACCAATGCTCCTTACGGGCTCGCAAAGAAAATGCTTCTGGTTCAAGCGCAAGCCTATCGCACCCAGTATGGGTTCAATGCGATCGTGCTCTTCCCTGTGAATCTGTACGGTCCCAGGGACAATTTCCATCTCGAAACGTCTCACGTCATTCCTGCGCTCATTCGCAAGTGCACCGAAGCCCAAGAGCAGGGCGCGACCGCCGTGACGATCTGGGGAGACGGGACGCCCACTCGTGAATTCCTGTACGTCGAGGATGCGGCAGAGGGCATCCTGGCGGCGGCGGAACAGTATGATCAAAGCGAACCGGTCAATCTGGGGAGCGGGCTGGAAATCTCGATCCGGGATCTGGCTATGCTGGTTGCTCAGAAAGTCGGCTATTCCGGGGAGTTTGTCTGGGATGAGCGCAAGCCCAACGGGCAGCCCCGCCGGTGCGTCGACGTCTCCAAAGCCGCAGAGTTGTTCCACTTCCGGGCGCAACAGTCCCTGCCGGAAGGCATTGAAAAAACGGTGTCCTGGTTTCAGGCACACCGGGAATCGCTTCGGGAAGTCGTCTACTGACCCGGCCTTTTCCGGCCAGTCTGGTACCCCGCTGCCGGATTCAGTCTTCTCAACTGCAACTCCCGAGCTCCCCACAGTTTAACGATTCGTTAACACAAACTTGAGCTTGGCGTGGCCTGTCGATCGGGCGGACTCGCTAGACTTGGCCTCCCATGGATCCGGCGTCGTGCGTATCACAAGGAGGTCTGCGATGGCTTCAGCGACGATTGAGCAAGAGCAAGCGAGTCGATTCTGCCAAGTGCCCATTCTCGGGCTTCCCGTCCACATGATTCAAATTCCTGACGTCGTATCGGTGATGACGCATTGGGTCACCCACGAGCGTTTCCGCCCTCATTGGGTCGTGGTGGCCGACATGCACGCGGTCGTCGAAGCGCACAACCGGGCCGACTTCCGGCGCATGGTCCGGCAGGCGGACCTGACCGTTCCTGACGGCATCTCCCTGGTGAAAGTCGCGCAATGGAAGGGCGGCGCCGTGCGGTCTCGCGTCGCCGGCACCGACTTGATGAAAGCCTTTTTTTTCGGCACCCAGGGCTTGGGATTCCGGCATTACTTTTACGGCGATACCGATCTGACCCTTGAGCGCCTTGCGGGCAATCTGACCCAGCAGTACCCCGGTCTGACGGTTGCCGGAGCCTATTCGCCGCCGTTCCGTCCGTTGACGGAAGAGGAAGACGAAGCCGTCATCCGGCGCATCAATGAGGCGAAGCCGGATGTGCTGTGGGTCGGGCTCGGGCTCCCCAAGCAAGAGCAGTGGATCTACACCCATCGTGACCGGTTGAATGTTCCGCTGGTGCTCGGGGTCGGGGCCGCATTCAAGTTTCTGGCGGGGACGGTGCAGCGCGCGCCCGATTGGGTCGGCGACATGGGATTCGAGTGGTTGTGGCGGTTTGCCTGCGAACCGCGCCGGCTGTGGAGACGTGTGTTGATCGAAGGGACGCAGTTCGTCGGATTGGTCGCGCTGGAACTGGCCGGCTGGAGAGATTTTTCTTGAGGGACGATGGGACAGCAGCACGAAATGGAATTTTCCGGAGTGACGTCCATGCCGACTAGTGGAATGGTCTTAATCGAAGTCAGCGCTCCCGGACTTCCTCGTCGCCGGCCGATCATGCTCTGGGGGGCGGCCTTGGCTGTCGTCGTGCTGATCGGCATCGCCTATGCCGAGAGTCTGGCGTATTTGGTGACGCAGTGGATGGAGGATGACAACTTCAGCCACGGGTTCTTCGTGCCGGTCATCACGGTCGCTCTCATCTGGTTCCGCTGTGAACAGGTTGTGGCGGCGGGCATGGTCCCGCCCTGGTGGGGCCTCGGTCCGGCCTTGCTCGGGCTCGCGCTCTACCTCGTCGGTGAACTCGCTACTATTTATTTTCTTCAGCATCTCTCCTTCTGGCTGGTGATCGTCGGGTTGGCTCTGGCGGTCGCAGGCCCGCGCGCGACCCGCGAGATGGCGTTTCCCCTCGGGTATCTCCTGACCATGATTCCCCCGCCGCAGATGTTGCAGCAAAGCCTGTCCTCCTCTCTGCAGCTCATGTCGTCGGCGCTGGGCGTCGGTTTTCTGCACATGATCGGGGTCACCGCCTTCCGCGAAGGCAACGTCATCGATCTCGGCCCGATCCAACTGCAAGTGGTCGAAGCCTGCAGCGGCTTGCGCTACCTGATTCCGCTGATCGCCTTGACTTTGCTGAGCGCCTATCTGTTCCAGAACCGCCTGTGGAAGCGGGTGGTGCTGGTTGCCTCTGCGATTCCCTTAGCGGTGCTGCTCAACGGTCTCCGGATCGGATTGATCGGAGTCCTCGTCGATCGATTCGGCAAGGGTGCGGCCGAAGGGTTTATGCACGCGTTCGAGGGCTGGCTCCTCTTCGTGTTGAGCCTGGCGATACTCGGCGTGGAAATGTGGCTGCTGGGTAAGATCGGCGCCGGATCTGCGCCGGGCATCGAGCAACCTGCGGCGCGAGCGAGTGCAGTGGATTTCGGTCGTGACGCATTTGTTGTGAGTCGACCGGCTCTCGCTTGCATCGGATTGTTGGCCGTGACGACCTCGATGTCGTTTTATGCCGCCGGGCGCGACAACGCGCCTCCTCCTCGCCAGGCTTTTGTCGAGTTTCCCATGCAGCTGGCCGGCCGGCAGGGCGAGCCGGTGGCGATGGAACGGCAGTATGTGGATGTGTTGCGCTTCGACGACTATCTGCTGGCCAACTATCAAGGCCTCGGCGGACCGATCAATGTGTACGCGGCGTACTATCGTTCTCAGGAAAAGGGGCGGGCAACGCATTCTCCGAAGACCTGTATCCCCGGCGGCGGGTGGGAGATCACGTCGCTCGATGAAGTGGCCGTGCCCGGTCGCGACGTGGCAGAGAGCGGGTTTCGCGCAAACCGGGTCATGATCCAGAAGGGCGAGCAGAAGCAAGTGGTCCTCTACTGGTTCAAGCAGCGCCACCGGGTGGTGACGAACGAGTATTTGGTGAAGTTCTTTCTGCTGGTGGATGCGTTGACGATGAAACGGACGGACGGAGCCCTGATCCGATTGGTGGCCGCGGTGCAGCCCGGTGAATCGGAGGGAGCGGCGGATCAGCGTGTCCTGCAGATGGCGGCGGCCGTCCAGCCGCTGCTGCCCGCCTATGTGCCCGATTGAGAAAGGGCGTGTGAGTCTGTGGTGATGTCGACCGCATTGTTCTTCAGCTTTATCGGCTCGCTGCTGATCTGCATGGCGCTGATCCCGGCCCTGACGGCCTCGGCCTGGCGCTTTCAGTTCATCGATGTGCCGCGCGATCGCCGGATGCATGCGGAGCCGATCGCAAAAGTCGGCGGGATCGCATTTGCGGCCGGCACGATCGCGGCGGTGTTGCTGTGGGCGCCTCAGGACCGGATGATCCTTGCCAGTCTCCTGGGGGGCGTGGTGATTCTGCTGTTCGGGATGTGGGACGACCGGGTGGGGCTCGACCACCGGATGAAATTTGCCGGACAGATTCTGGCGGCGGCGATCGTCGTGGTGTATGCCGGCGTACGGGTGACCGCGATGCCGTTCGCCGACGATCAGGCGCTCCCGCTCTGGGCCGCGGCGACGATCACCATGATCGTCATCGTCGGCATGACGAACGCCGTGAATCTCGCGGACGGGCTCGACGGGCTGGCCGGTGGATTGTCGCTGATCAGTTTCGCCGGGATCGCCTATCTGGCCTACCAGGCCGGCGACCAGATGCTGGTGCTGCTGATGGTATCGGTGCTGGGCAGTCTCCTGGGATTTCTCCGGTTCAACACTTATCCGGCCCGCGTGTTCATGGGCGATGCCGGCAGCCAGTTTCTCGGGCATTACCTCGCCGTGGCCGCGATCTTATTGATCGATCCGGCCCGCGCCCCCTACAGTCCGTTGCTCGTGCTGTTTCTCTGGGGCATTCCGCTCCTCGATACCGTCGGCGTGATGGGCCAGCGCCTCTGGCAGGGGCGCTCGCCCTTTGTCGGCGACCGCAATCATCTGCATCACAAACTCCTGGCGACGGGCCTGTCGCACCGGCAGGCTGTGACGGTCATCTATCTGGCCCAGGGATTGTCGGTCCTGTGCGCGGCTCTGCTGCGCTGGCAGAGCGATGCGGTTCTGCTGGCGGTCTATGCGGTGTTTGCTGTATCGGTGCTGTCCGTATTCGTCCGGTCGTCCCGGCGGTCGGCCGCTCCATGCTCTGTGGTTATCCCGTCGGGAGGGCAGGCGCCGGCGTCCGGTGTTGCGCCCGCTATCATGCGTCCCTGGCCGCTGCGAGCGCTCACGCTGCTCGTGCCGGTCTATCTCCTCGCCTGTCTGGCGACAGCGGGAAACATTCCCGCGGAAGTCGGCGTGATTGCCGCCGGACTTGGCGCCGCGGTGCTGGGAAGTTTGGTGATCGCGCGAGGCACGGCGCTCGCCGTGCGGGCCGGTCTCTATATCGGGAGCACCTGCGCGGTGTACTACGCGCAGATCTCAGCGCGCCTGTCGCCGGCCGACTGGCTGTCGCCGCTGACGCTGGGGATTGCCGCGCTGGCCTTGCTCGTCGTCCTCACCATTCGATGGATGGGCGAGGCGCGATTCCAGACGACTCCGCTGGATTATCTGATCGTCTTCCTGGCGGTAGTCATGCCGTTTCTTTCGGATCTGACGGTCGGCGCCGTCCATCTGAGTGTGATGACGGCGACGCTGATCGTGTTGTTCTTTGCATTTGAGCTCCTGCTCCAGATGCACCAGGCCATGGTGGTCCGGCTTGGATGGTTGACGGCCGTGATGTTGGCCGGCCTGGCGGTTCGGGTGTGGTGGGCATGACGAGTACGGAGAGATGAGGAGGGATCGGTCATGAATCGATATGGCATGGGCATGATGGCGGCGATCGTGGCGGTCGCTCTGGTGGCCTGCGGCGGTCCGGAAGAGCGCAAGGCGAAATACCGCCTGCGCGCGCAGGAATACTTTCAAGCGGGGAATTATCCCAAAGCCCGGGTGGCCATCCGCAATGTCCTCAAGATCGATCCGAAAGATGCGGAGGCCTACTTCATCTACGCGCAGGTCGAGGAGAAAGAAAAAAACTGGCGCAACGCGGTGACGGGATATCAGCAGGTGGTGGAGCTGAATCCGGAGCATGATCGCGCCTGGATCAAGCTGGGGAAGTATTTCCTCGAAGCGCGGGCAATCGAGCGGGTGGATCAGGCGGCAGACCGCGTGCTCGCCTTGCATCCCGACCATGTGGGGGCACGGTCGCTCAAGATCGCCGCGCTGGCCGTAGGTGGCCGGATCGAGGAGGCGACGGCGCAGGCGGAGCAGCTGCACAGGGGCGCTCCGGCCGAGGTCGATGCCGCTCTGTTGCTGGCGTCCTTATATACCTCTCGTGAGCGGATGGCGGACGCGGTGCCGGTGATCCGGCAGGCGTTGGACGCGCACCCCGAGAGTGTCGAGCTGCTCGAAGCGCTGGCCATGATCTATGTGCGCGCCGGCAATCCGGCTGAGGCGGATCGGGCGTTTCAGCGCGTGATTGCGCTGGAGCCGGCGGTGCTGGACCACCGGCTCCGTCGAGCCGCTCTTTTCGACCAACAGCAACAGTATGAGCAGGCCGAAGCGGTCATGCGCGAGGCAGCCCAGCTCGATCCGGACAGCGAGGACCGTCGTCTGGCGCTCGCGGAGTATGTCGCGAAGCGGCGTGGTCCTGCCGAGGCGGAGGCGGCGTTGCTGAAAGCCCAGGAAGACTTGCCGCGCTCCGCGAAAATTCGGTTTGCGCTGGGGAGTTTGTACGAGCGGATGCAACAGCCGGCGAAGGCTCAGTCGGTCTATGAAGCGGTTCACAAAGAATTCTCAGGGAAACCGGAAGGCCTGGACGCGCAAGTAAAGCTGGCCGGCTTGGATTGGGCGGCAGGACAGCCGGACAAGGCCGAGCGGGCCTTGGAGCAGATCCTTAAAGACAATCCTCTTTCCTCGGATGCCCTGCTGTTGCGCGGAAAGATCGCCTTGCAGCGCGGGAACGGGAAGGCGGCGGCTCAGGATTTTCGATCGGTCTTGAAGGATGCGGCGGACGCGGCGGATGTCCACGTCCTCTTAGGGCGCGCGCAATTGTCGAACGGCGATCTTGCCCTGGCGCGCGAAAGCCTCGAAAAGGCCGTCGCGCTGGCTCCGGCTCTCTCCGAGGCCCAGGTTGTACTGGTCGGATTGGACGTGACCGGCGGTCAACTGAAGGAGGCGCGGAAGCGGCTTGAGCCGCTATTGGCCCGCGAGCCCGGCAATCTCGCGTTTCTAGGGCTCCTCTATCAGATTCAGATGCAGGAGAAGGATTGGGACCGTTCGCACGACACGCTGTCCCGCCTCCGTTCTGCCGGGGCCGATCGCGCCAGAGTCGATTTGGCTGAAGGGCAGACGGCTGCGGCGCAACAACAATGGGATCAAGCGGAGGCGGCCTTCAATAGGGCGTTGCAGCAACAACCGCTCGCGGCCGAGCCGCTCCTTGCGCTGGTCAGGCTCGGGGTGCAGCGCGGGGCCCTGCAAGAGACTCAGACCAGGCTGGAGACGATCGTCGCCGGCCAGCCGAGCCATCCGTACGCCGCCGGTTTCCTCGGCGAGGTGTTGCTGATGAAGGGGGAGGCTGAGTCCGCCATGGGGCGGTTCGAAACGGCCACGCAGTTGAATCCTTCGTGGACGACTCCCTGGGTGCATCTCGCGCAATTCCGCTACGCCAGACAGGACATGGCCGCCGGGGATGCGGCCCTCAAGAAGGCGCTGGAAGCGAACCCGGACAATGAGCAGTTGCGGGTGATGCTCGCGACGAGCCTGGAGGGACGGAATCTCATCGACGAGGCGATGGCGCAGTACGAACTGGCGCTCAAGGCCAATCCGAAATCGCTGCTGGCCGCCAACAATCTTGCGGCGCTGCTGGTTGATCGGAAGGGCGATGCGGACAGTTTGCAGCGGGCGCTGCTGTTGAGCCGGGATTTCGAAACTCAGACCTCGAATGCCTATCTCCTCGATACGCTCGGATGGGTGCATCTCAAGCTGGGGCATCGGCCGGATGCGCTCCGGCTGCTCAAGCAAGCGCTTGTCAAAGCGCCGGGCCATCCGGTGCTCAACTATCACCTGGGTATGGCCTATGCCCAGTCTGGTGAGAAGACGGAGGCGCGGCAGCTGTTGACCCAAGCGCTCCAGTCCAAGCAGCCCTATCCCTGGTTTGAGGAAGCTAAATCTATGCTGGCGAAGATCGATGGGTAAGATGATGCCGCTCTTTCATGTCATGCGAATGCTGTCCCGGGCGATTCTCGGCGGGCTGCTGCTCTGGCTCGGCGGCTGCAGCGTATTGGAGTCTTCAAGCAAGTCGGGGGCGACGCCTGGCCCCGGATCCGGCGTCGAGTATCTCTTGGGAGCGGAAGACGTGCTGGCGATCGCCGTCTGGAAGGATGAGCACCTGACCAAAGAGGTCGTCGTCAGGCCTGACGGGTTTATCTCGTTTCCCCTGGTGGGTGAAGTGCAGGCGGCGGGGCGGACGGTTGAAGAGGTACGCGCGGATATCGCCAAGCGGTTGGCGAAATATATCCCCAACCCGAATGTCTCGGTCGCGGCGACCAAAGTCTTGAGCTATCGGATCTATGTCCTGGGCCGCGTCAACAAGCCCGGCGAGTTCATGATCGGCCACACGACGGATGTCCTGCAGGCGTTGAGTCTTGCCGGAGGCCTGACCCCGTTTGCGTCTGAAAACGATATTCGCATCATCCGGCGGATCCATGGGGAGCAGCAGGTGATTCCCGTGCCCTATGGAGACCTTAAGCGGGGGAAGAGCCTGGAGCGCAATGCGCTGTTGCAGCGCGGTGATGTGGTCATGGTGCCTTGAGGGATCACCCTCCATCGCAACGATGTAGATATATGATGTGGCGATGGCTCGTGACGGCGGCAGTGGTGGGAAGCAGTCTCTGCATGGGTGGGCTTGTCCTGAACGGGCACGCGGCAGAATGGTCGGCTGAACCGTCCCTGGGAGTGAAAGGTGAGTACAACAGTAATCTATTGCTGGTGGCCGGTCCGCAAAAGCCGGTCTACGGACATTGGATCTCGCCCGGCGTCAGGTTTGCCGGGTCGACGGAAAATCTGGACGTCAGCGGGAGAGCGGCGGCCGATCTGGTGCGCTATTACGGCGGCCGCAATCAGGACCTGCTGAACCTCTATTTTCCGCTCTCCGTGAAGTACGGGCTCGCCCGGGAAACCTTCGGATTCGACGGCGGGTTCACGAGAGACAATACCTTGATGGGGGAACTGTTGCGGACCGGTGTCGTGCTCAGCTTCACGCAGCGGAATATGTGGAATCTGGCGCCCTCATGGTCGCACGCGTTCACGGAGCGTCTGTCCCTCCAGACTTCCTATCAGTATTCCAAGGCCACGTACGAGGACGGCGCACGGTTGGGACTGGTGGATTATGAGGTGCAGGGCGGCTCTACCGGACTCGCGTACCAACCGACGGAGAACGATCGCATGCAGGTGAGCGGGACGTATACGAATTTCAGCGTGCCCAATGCCAGTGCGCTGCGATCGCATATCGTTGGGGCGCAGGTTTCCTGGTCGCATGCGTTTACGGAAACGCTCTCGGCGACCGTGACCGGAGGGCCGCAGATAGTGTCCTCCAGCATTTCGTTCGGACCGGTGCGGCTCACCGATACGCAAACCCTGTGGGTGGCAAATGCCAACGTCAGGAAGCAATGGGATGCCGGATTTGCGGAACTCGTCGTGGGCCGGGAGATCAATCCCAGTGGATTCGGCTTGCTCCTGAAGACAGAGCGGATCGGACTGAATGTGTCTCAGAATCTGACGGACCGGTTGACCGCCTCGGTGAATGCGCAGGTGCTGTTGGCATCCTCCATCGCGTCGAAGGCGGCCCCGTTCACGTTTCCGGAAAACCGTTATATCAATGTGACGCCGCGGTTGACCTGGAAATTCGACCAATGGTGGTCAATGGACGCCTCCTATACCTATGGGCGGCGCGAGGTGGAGAGCTTCGGCGAACGGGCGTTGGGAAACGCCATGATGGTGATGCTGACGTACTACCCGCCCAAGTTGTCGGTCGGGCGTTAAGGAGAGGTGTTTATGGCGATCGCGCAGTCTATCGGAGCAGACCGGTCGGTCGACGCAGGGCATTCGGTGAAGGATTTCTGGAAAATGGTGCGCCGCCGCCGGTCGGTTATTTTCGCCGTCGTGTCCATGATCGCGGTCGTCGGTCTGGCCACGGCCTTCCTGTGGCCTCCGGTGTACCGGTCGAAGGCGACGATCCTGATCGAAGAACAGGAGATTCCCACCGATCTCGTCCGTTCGACCATTACGAGTTATGCCGATCAGCGGATTGAAACGATCAAACAGCAAGTCATGAGCCGGGCCAGTCTGTGGAGAATTGTGGAGCAATACGGCCTGTACCAACGGCTCCGGAAGGGCAGCCCGACCGAGGAAATTTTGCAGCAGTTCGTCAAAGATATTCAGATCGAAGTGATCAACGTCAAAGTGGTCGATAAGCGCACCCAGACTCCGACCCAGGCGACGATCGCCTTTACGCTGGCCTACGACGGAGAAACCCCCGACCTGGCCCAGAAGGTGACGAACGAGCTTACGGACTTGTTTTTGGGGGAGAATCTGAAGTCGCGGGAGCGCCACGCGCAGCAGACCACGGCGTTCCTGAAACAGGAAGCCGGGAATCTCGCGCGTCACATCGAAGCGCTGGAAGGCAAGATCTCCGCGGTGAAGCAGAAGGCCGACGGCGCCCTGCCCGAACTCACTCAGCTCAATATGCAGATCATGAATCAGGCGGACCGGGAACTCATCGACGTCGACCGGGATATTCGGAGCCTCGAAGAGCGCAAGGCGTTCCTGGAAGGCGAGCTGGCGACGTTGAAACCCAACACGCCTATGATTGCCGCCAGCGGCGAGCGGATCTTCGATTCTGGGGAGCGGCTCAAGGCGCTGCGCGCGCAGTACGCCAGCGCAAGCGGGTATTTATCCGAGGACCACCCTGACATCATCAAGATGAAGCAGGAGCTGGCGTCCCTGGAGCGAGACACGGGAGCGGAGGCGCAGGGCGACGATGTGCCCAAACGGCTGGAGGGAGAGAAGGCGGCCCTCGCCGCCATGCTGGAGCGGTATGGGGCGGATCATCCGGACATTGCGCGCGCGAAGCAGACGATCGCCGCATTGGAGCGTGAATTGGCCCAGCTGGCGAAACAACCGCCGAAGAGGCCCTTCTTCAAGCCGGAGAATCCGGCCTATATCAATATCCAGTCCCAGCTTGCGTCAACGACGGCGTCGTTGGGAGCCCTGCGTCAAACGAAAATCTCGCTGAAGAAACGCGCCGGTGAAATGGCGCGGCGGGTCGAGCGGTTGCCGGAAGTGGAACCGGAGTATCTGGATCTCATGCGAGACCGGGAAAATGCCGTTCGGAAGCATCAAGAGATCACGTCCCGCTTGATGGAAGCCCAGGTCTCGGAAGGGCTCGAAGTCCAGCGCAAGGGAGAACGATTCTCCCTGATCGATCCGGCCGATCTTCCGGAACGGACAGAGCGTCCGAACCGTCCGGTCATTTTGATCCTCACCGGGTTGCTCGCCGTGGTCGGCGGGGTGGGAGCCGGGGCGGCGGCTGAACAGCTGGACGAAACTATCCGGACTCCGCATCAATTGAGTCTCGCGGCCGGGATGGCCCCGCTGGCGGTCATTCGCTATCTCCCGATGGAAGAGGAGGTTCTGGACGTGATTCGCCGCCGCCGCTACTGGCGGTGGGCGGGAGCCGGGGCGGTCGTCGTCGGGGCGGTTGTGGCGCATTATCTCTGGCTGCCGCTCGATATCGTCTGGTTTGCCGCGCTCAGAAAACTCGGTCTGGCCTGATCGGGATAAGGAGAAGAGCCATGGAAGAACTTTCGCAAGCGATCGAACAGTATAAGCAGGAGTCCCGGCAGGGGTCCGGGGGGCGTTCCGATCCCCATTATTCCGCCCGGCAGAATCCTCCGCCGATCGTGTACTCCAGGACGCGGGTGGTGGAATGCCGGGAAGAGGTCTTGCGGCGCCACCGCATCGTGGCGGCCTTCGACCGGGGGGAATTTGCCGATGGATATCAACTCTTGCGCACGCAGGTGTTGCATCGCCTCCGGGAGAATCACTGGAATGTCCTCGGTGTGACGAGCCCGCGAGCGCAGGAAGGAAAGTCGCTGACGGCCGTGAATCTCGCGATCACTCTGGCGATGGAAACCACGCAGACGGTGATGTTGATCGATGCCGACTTGAAGCGCCCGGCCGTTCATGCCCTGCTTGGCTTCGGCGACTGCCGGGGGCTGGCGGACTATGCCCTGGAAGACTGTCCGTTGGAGGACCTCCTCATCCATCCGGGGTTGGGGCGATTGGTGGTGCTTCCGGGCGGCCGCCCGATCCAGCGTTCCGCCGAAGTGTTGACCTCTTCGCGGATGTCGGCGCTGATTGCGGATGTGAAGCATCGCTATCCGGCCCGGGTCATCGTGGTCGACCTGCCTCCATTACTGGTCAGTTCGGATGTGCTGGCCTTCGCGCCTTCGCTGGACGCGCTCCTGCTGGTGGCCGGGGAGGGTATGACCACCCGCCAGGATATCAAAGAGTCGCTGGCTCTGGTGCGGGGGGCGGTCCCGGTGCTCGGGACGGTCTTGAATCAATCGGGGAAAGATCAACGTAACGTCAATGCCATGCGCGCGCTGGCTGCAAACTAACCGACTGGCTGCGAGGCTTGCATGTACGAATCGTTTTACGGATTTCGAACCAATCCCTTCACGCTGGTGCCGGATCCCCGGTTTCTCTATCTGGGGAAACAGCACAAGACAGCGCTCAATCTTTTAGAGTACGGCTTATTCAACCGCGCCATCTTTACGGTCATCACCGGCGAGCCGGGAACCGGCAAGACGACCCTTCTCAACACGATTCTGGAGCAGTCCCAGCATGAAGTGACGCTGGGGGTGCTCTCGCACACGCACGCCGGCTTGGGGAGTCTGATGCCCTGGGTCCTGATGGCGTTCAATCTCGACGGCAAGGGCATGGACAGCGTCGAGCTGTTCAAGACGTTCACGGCCTTCATCGTCCGCGAGCATCAGTGCCAGCGGCGGGTCGTGCTGGTGGTGGATGAAGCGCAGAATCTCGGCGCAGCGATGCTGGAGGAGTTGCGTCTGTTGTCGAACGTGAACAACGGGCGGAATCAGCCCCTGCAGATCGTGTTGTCGGGGCAGCCGGGGTTGCGTGGCTTGCTCCAACGCGGCGACCTCATCCAATTCGCTCAGCGCATCTCCGTCGATTATCATCTGCAGCCGCTCGGCGAGGATGAGACTCCGGCCTACATCCGGCACCGCATGGCGATGGCGGGCGGCGCCCGATCGGTCATGACCACCCAGGCGTCGGTCATGGTGCATCGGCTGACCTGCGGCAATGCCCGGTTGATCAATCAGGTCTGCGACGTGTCTCTTGCCTATGGGTATGCGGAACGCGCGCCGCTGGTGACCGCCGACATCGTCTGGCGCGCGACCAACGATCGTCGGGCGGGCGGGATCTTGCCCGTCGCGCAGCATGCGTTGTGCGATCTCTTGAGCCAGGAGGATATGGTTGCTGAAGAACTGGAGCTTGCCGCGGCTGTGCCGGCTTCTCCTGCGCCCGAACAGGCCGCTGCGCTTCCTCTGCCGGCGGCTGAGCCCGCGGTCCAGCCGCAGTCATATTACGAACAGGGACTCGCTTTGAAACAGGCCGGATCGTACAAACAGGCGATCGCAGCGTTTGAGCGGGCGGCGACGGATTCGCTGCAGCAGGTGCGGGCGATGTCGCAAGTGGCGTTGTGCCTCAGCGCGGTCGGCCGGCATGAGGACGCGGCCAAGGAGCTGGTGGCTCTCTTGAAAAGCAGGCAAGGCACGGAGATTGAGCGTCTCAATATCCGGTACTTTCTCGCCCGTACTTTGGAGACCCTCCATCGAACTCAGAAGGCCTGCGAGCTGTACATGGCGATTCACAAGCAGGATCCTGGATTCCGCGATGTTGGAATCCGCCTTCGCCGCCTCTCCCCCGCGTGGAGCCTGGCCTCCTTCAGTTCACCGGCATGGATCAAAGGCTTTGCGAAATACTATAGTCAGCGCCTGCGGGCCTGTTTTTAACAGGATGCTGAAAAAGTCCACCAGCGGCGTTCTCATCATCCGTGAAGCGTTCCTCGTGAAGCGTATCTCGCGAGCGTGCCTCCGCCGATCCTACAACGAGAGACGAACGGCGCTTCACGAATGACGGACGAAGCGGACGGCCTTTTTGAGCATCCTGAGGTTATTCTGACCCCAGCACCATACGGAAGATTCTAACCATATTCGCGGCATCAACCGAGTTTTCCTCAGCCTACTAGATTCCCTCGACTCTGTCCCGATGGCTTATCCGGCATAGTTGCCGCCACCGAGACTTTCCCCCCTGATGAGTTAACCGAGACCGGAACTGATCGTAACCCGGCTGTAATCGTCTCTCCCTATTCTGCGGGTCGCTGTATGTGACCATGACGGAGGGGATGTGCATGAAGACGAGAGCGGCGGGATGGTTGCGGAACTCCGCATGGGCTTCGGTATGTCTGGGCTTGTTCGGTTCTCCGGCCATGGCCGGTCAACTCGAAGATCTGTTGCTTGAAAACAAGCAGATTTCGATCGACCAGTGGGTCAAGCTGAAAGCCGAGGAAGAGAAGCGTGAAGCGAAAGCGCAACAGGAGAGCCGTGGTGTCGGCGATGTGCCGGTGAACGAACGCTGGTATGAAAAGATCAGCATCCGGGGCTATACCCAGCTGCGCTATAACCACACGGTCAACAATAACAATCTGATCAATCAGCAGGGCGATCGCGGCATCGGCAGGAACAATGAATTCTCCCTGCGGCGGGGCCGCGTCATCATCAGCGGACAGCCGCATGAGCGGGTATTCGTCTACATTCAGCCGGACTTCGCGTCGTCCGTAGACGGGTCGAATAACGTCGGACAGCTTCGGGACTGGTATGCCGATCTGTTTCTAACTGAGAATAAAGAATGGCGCATTCGCGCCGGGCAATCGAAGGTGCCCTACGGCTTCGAGAACATGCAATCGAGCCAAAACCGCTTGGCCTTGGACCGTAACGACGCGATCAACAGCGCGGCTGCCAACGAACGCGATCTCGGCTTGTTTCTATATTATGCGCCGACCAGTGTCCGGGAGCGGTTCCGCAGGCTAGTAGACAGCGGCCTCAAAGGATCGGGCGATTACGGCATGTTGGGGATTGGTATCTACAACGGTCAGACGGCAAACCAGCGGGATCAGAACAAAAACAAGCATGTGATCTTCCATTCTATGTATCCTATGGAGTTTCCGAACGGGCAGATCCTCCAAGTCGGGTTGGATGCCTACGCTGGCCAGTTCCATGTGGCGACGACGCCGGTCGTGCCCCTCAATCCTTCAGCTGCCTCGGCCGGCGCTCCGCTGACTCCGATTGTGAGGAACGGCGGGAACTACGTCGATGAGCGAATCGCCGCGCACTTTGTGCTCTATCCGCAACCGTTCGGACTGCAAGGTGAATATACGTTCGGCCGCGGCCCGGAGTTGAATCAAGCCCGGACCGAGGTGACGACCGGAAGTTTGCGCGGAGGGTATCTGCAGCTGTTCTACAATTACCGCTGCGACAGTCTCTGTGAGAGCGTGATGCCCTTTATTCGCATCCAGGAATACTACGGCGGGAAGAAGCACGAGGCGAACGCCCCACGGAATACGGTGCGGGAGGCGGAGTTCGGTCTCGAATACCGGTTCAATCAGGCGCTGGAATTGACGGTGATGTATACCTGGACTCAGCGGACTTCGGCGGACAGCACGACCTCTCCCGCCTCCTGTGCCGATACCTCGCTGTCCGGAGCCGGGCTGTCGACGCCGCCCTGTTTGTTAACCCCCTATCAGCGCCAGTCCGGCAACCTGGTTCGGTTCCAGCTTCAATGGAATTTCTGACCGGCTATCCATGGACCCCGGTTGTGACATTGCGCGATTCGCTGGCGATGGACGCAAGCCGGGGGAGGCGATCAGCGTGCCGGTCTGACCGAAGACGGCTCTGAAGGGACCGGTTGGGGCAAACCCCCGACCTGAATGATCAGCTCACGGCGATCCCAAGGGAACACCCGCCCAACGCCCTGCGGCTCTGCGGGGCGAAGAAATGCCGATGGCTCAAAGTACAGGGTTCCTTTCTGAGGCGCCAAGGAACGAAGCGGAGTGAGCCGGTCATCCTCAGTGTCCGCTGTGCCGATGTCGGCCGCGGCGTGAGTGCCCGACCGGTAGTTGCTCAGGATCACGTGCAAATTGGCTCCTTCCAGAAAGAGCCCGCCGGATGTGACCTCCCGTTTCACTCCGGAGATCCTCCGCGATTGATAAAACGTCACGACTTCTTCCGGTGTGGCTTTCTGCAAGGCCATGCTGAGGAGCGGTGCCCAGAAGGCGATCTCTTCTTCGTTGAAGGCCTGGTGGCGGCGAGGGACGGTGAGATCGTCGTAGAGCGGCAGTCTCGTCAACGGCTCCTCGACGATGATGCCCCTAAGGACCGCCCCGATCTGCTCGGCCGGCACCTGCGCGGGGTGGCTGTGTCCGGCGCTCTGTCCGATCTGGGGATCGGTCTGAAGTCGGACGAAGGCATTCGGCGTCTCATAGATTGTCAGCGTGGGGAATGGCCCTGCCGTACAGCCGGCGAGCATGGTGACTCCGAGAGAGAGGCCTATCGGCCGGCGAAAGAATGTCAACAATCGATTCATGCAGGTCGTCTGTCCTCGGCGAGGTCGACGGCGATCTACTCCACGAGTGGCCGTGCAGGCTTCTCTACTTTGGCGGCTTTGACGGATGACGACCACTTGGATGCGAACCGTGTAATCTCGGGCAGAGCGAGCGGAAAATAGCCATGGTCGAGGGCCAATTGCTGGCCTTGATAGCTCAGGGCAAACCGCACCAGTTCAGACTGGAACGGCGGCGGCGATGATTTCGGCGGCCTGGCGATATAAAGATAGAGGTTGCGCCTCAAGGGATACGAGCCGTCCATGGCCGTTTGAAAGGTCGGCTCCACGTAGCGGCCGCCTTTGACCGACGCGAGGGGGACGGGTCGCACGGCGGAGGTCCGGTACCCGATCGCGCTGAATCCGATGCCGTGGGGATCCTTGGCGACATCCAGGACCACCGATGCTGATCCCTGGGCGTTGATCATCTTGGGGTGAAACGTGCCGCCTTTGCACACTTCTTCTCTGAACAGATAACTCGTGCCGGATTTGCCGTTCCTCCCATAGAGTCGAATCGGGGTCTCGAACCATTCATCTGTCAGTCCGACGAGGCCCCAGGAATCAACGGCATAACTCAATCCCCGGCGCCGTTCCCGGCAGAAGATGGCGTCCAGTTCATCCAGAGATAGGCCGGAAACAGGGTTGTCTTTGTGCACAAAGACGGCCAGCGCGTCGTTTGCGACGGGCACTTCCATCGGTTCGTAGCCGTATTCTCTGACGAATGCGGAGATCTCCGCAGCCGTCATGCGGCGGGACATGGCGGCGATCTGGGTCTGATGAGCCAGCAGTGCCTCCAGTCCTGTTTGAGAACCGGCGCCGGCCACTGTGATATTCAGTCCGGGATGCCGGCGGGTGAAGTCTCCCACCCAGGCTTGGATCAACGGTTTCATTGTGTCGGAGCCCGCTATCGTGAATTTACCCGATACTGTCTCTTCCGCGGTATAGACGGGGATCTGTGGATCCAACTCCGGGCGGACCTGGCCCCAGGTTCCAGGGACCAACCAGAGGGAAGCGGCGATGGCGATCAGGTAACATCGTGAAACTAAGCGGTTATAGCGCATCTTATGCATGTCCTCATGCGAAGTAGGTATCCCAACAAGCAGGTACAACTATATGAATAAGGCATTTCTGCCGTATTAGCAGTATGTTAACTCCGGGTTAACTTGATGGGGGTTGGTCGCCGGGAAAGGGGCAGGAGTTAACGGACAATTTACACGGCCCTAAGGCGGGCTTAACTACGAGGCCGTAATGTGGGCATCGCGATGCATGCAACCATATCAAGCTCCGCCCAGCCTCCGGAATCTATCCTCATCTTCGTTCGGACGGATTCGTTCGCGCAATCGCTGAAGAAAGCGCTGGAGAGTAATGGCTACCGCGGCACGGTCGTGACGACTGAGTGCGCGGCGTTTACTGAGGCGAAGGCGTCGGTGCCTTCCCTGATTGTCATTGATCGTCAAACCGGGACCACTTCGAATCTGCGTAACCTTCGGACATTGGCGACGGTTCCCATCGTTGCCATAGATGACACTGTGCCGGTTTGTAGTGAAGACGAATGCGTGCAGGACTACGATCGCGGGATCGATCTGGTTGTGTGCAGCCAGAGTACCCGTGAACTGGTGGCGCGGGTTCGTGCCATTCTGAGACGGCGTGACACATCCAGCGGTGCCACCATGCACTATGGGGTCGGCGATGTGAAGATGGACCTCGACCGGCATGAGGTGACTGTGCAAGGGCGCCAGGTTGAACTGACGCCGAAAGAATTCCAAATCCTCCGCCAGTTTTTAGAGTCTCCCAGCCGGGTCTTTTCACGCCAGGAAATGCTGAATCGCGTGTGGGGTGAGGGCTATGCGCTGGAAGAACACGCGCTGGACGTCCACATCCACTCTCTCCGCCATAAGATCGAAATCGATCCGACTCATCCTGCCTTGATCGTGACTGTGCGAGGCGTCGGGTATAAATTGCGGAATTAGGAGCCTCTCCTCCTTCCTTTCCAATATCCATGGTTCGCTATTAGACTGATTCCGCTCTCCCGCGATTGTCGCGGAAGAGCCGGCATGACAGAATTATATCGGGGAGACCGAGGGGGTTAGAATTCGTCGACAGAAACCGGCTGGAGTAAGTCACGGACGGACAAAATCCCGATGACCGATCCACCCTTCATGACTCCCAGGTGGCGGGTCCGGTGCTTGTTCATCAAGTCTGCCGCTTCTGTGAGAGGTCTTCGCTCTTCAATCCCGACGACCGGGGTGCTCATGATGTCTTCCACCGGAACGAAGTACGGACCGCGGTCTGAGCCGATGACCTTTTTCACGATATCCGATTCCGTGACGATGCCGATGATGCGCCCCTTCTCCGCGATCAGCACGCTGCACACGTTGCAGGTTTTCATGAGCTTCGCCGCGTCGATGACTGATGTCCCGGCGTCCACTGTAATCAGTTCCTTCTTCATCAATTGTCCGACTGTGACCATCTGTTCCTCCCTTTATATTGTTGTATTGTGTACAGTCTACAAACCCGGGGTTGCGGCAGAGTTAGAGGCGGATTACCGATGCGTAAATTTCAAGCAGAGCAGGCCTAGTCTTGGGCAATCCTGGCACCGGCCTTGAGAGGCAAAGGCTAAAGATGTTGCGAAGCGACTGTTTGAGAGGGGAGGGTCGGAGCCCCATGTCTGCTTCGGTGCTCCTCATTGGATTTGTGTTGATTCTCCAGGGCCTGATCTTGTTGTTCGATGCTTCCACCCTTCGGGCGGAGCTCGCTCCGAATCAAGTCGTGATCGTGGCCAATGCGAAGAGCCGTGAGAGTCTCTCGGTCGCGCAACATTATGCGACGCGCCGGGGAATCCCCGCGCAGCACATCGTCGAACTGGATCTTCCCCTCGACGACACCATGAGCCGGGAGGACTACGAGCGCTGGCTCGCGGCGCCTCTCCGGCAGACGCTCCACGCGCGGGATATTCATAAAGCGATTCGTGTCGTCGTGACGGTCTTCGGTGTTCCGCTCCGCGTCGCCGCGCCGAGGCTCACGGACGACGAAGAGCGCTGGCGTCGCGATGCCACTGCCAGGCTCGGTGCCGCGCGGGTGCGGCTGGAGGATCTTGAACGCCGGGCCGGGGCCATCGCGGCGAGTTCCGGCTCTGCGCCTGCTTCTGCTCAGGCCGTGCCGCAGGCAGAAAGCCCCGTCACCTATGAGCGCCACATCGCCTTCTTGCTGCGCGTCGATGAGGCCGTTCAGGCCTCCGCCGGACGGGTGCGACAGCTGAAACCGCCGGCCGATGCACAGTGGTCTTCACGACTAGAGGCCATTGTTCGGGACCACCAGGGGGTGGCCGGGCTCTCGCAACTGCAGCACGAGATGCGCCGGGACGGGCAGAGTTCCGAGAGCGAGGCTGCCAGGCAGGCGCGAGGGCAGCAGGCGGAGGGATTGCAATTGCTGCTGGGATCGGTGGATCTTCCGGTGCGAGACCGGCGGAGCGAGTTCTATCAGCGGATCGAACAGGTGTACGGAACTTACGGAGTGTTCGGTTTGGCCGCGATGGAACAGAGCCGGTTGTCGGAGGAACATGGCGACGCCAGTGTCGATAGTGAACTGAGTCTGCTCTGGTGGAATCGGTCGCTGTACGGCGCGGCCTGGCGTCGGGCGAATCCCCTGTACCATGCGTTCAAGAAATCCGGCGGCGGCCGCCGAGAGATCCCTGTGCTCATGGTGGGCCGGCTCGATGCCTCGACAGCCGATCTGGCGAGCCGCTTAGTGGATCGCGCGATGGAAGCGGAGCGGCAGGGGCTGAACGGAACGGTCTATCTGGATGCGCGCGGAATGCCGCCCAAGGATCCGTCCGATACGTATGGCCGCTACGATCAAAGTCTGCGGGACTTGCATCAGTTTGTCACGCAGCACACGACGTACCGCTCGCAACTGGACAACACGGAGGCGCGGTTTGAGCGTCCCGGCGCGGCGCCGGACGTCGCGTTCTATGCGGGCTGGTACCGGCTGAGACAATATGAAGATGCCTTTACCTTCCGGACCGGCGCGATCGGGTACCATATGGCATCCGGCGAAGCCGTGAGCCTCCACAGCCACGGAGAGGCAGGCTGGTGCAAGAATGCGTTGGATCGCGGGATTACCGCGACGCTCGGCTCAGTCGGGGAGCCCTATCTGGATGCCTTTCCGGAGCCGCTCGAATTCGCTGCTCTGCTCATGACCGGCCAATACTCCCTGGTCGAGTCCTATTATCTGACCAGCCGTTGGGTGAGCTGGCGCATGGTGCTGGTCGGTGACCCGCTCTATAACCCCTGGAAAGCCAGGCCGGCTGCGAAGCGATCCGCTTTGAGCATGTTTCCGCTGGCCCCGATCGCGCCGTCCGACCAGGCGTTTGCCGACCCGCTCCTTGCGAGAGATGACGTGAAACGCCTTCAGAGCCAATCCCGAATCAGGCTCGACGCAATTTTACAGACCCAGGCTCACACGTTCGCCCCGGCAGCGCACTGACTGTGCGTGTAGAAGAACAGATGCATTTCGGGCCTGCCAGGCTGGCCTGACTGCTCCTGGCCACCTTCTTCAGTGGTTTCAGGTCGTGCCGATCTGGGGAGGAATCAAAACAGAGCGAAGCGGATGTAGTCAGCCGGGGGGCTCTGCCCGGCGCCATTGAAGGCCAGCACGGTTGCGATGTAGCTTTCTCCCCTCGGGAGTTCAACGGTCAGGTGGGTTTCCCGACCAGTCTGGAAGGTGTAGTGGGTCGTCGCGGCTGCATTCGAGATGCGGATGGTGTATCCGGCTGCATCTCCGGAAGGGCTGGGGTTCCATTCGAACGTGACTGGCTGCGTCTCAGGCTTCTCCCACGCCAGGGCTTGTGGCGGCGGGCCGGAGGGCGTCTCTGTCGGAAGCTGGGTGGTCTCCGGCGACGGGAGTGAGGGAGCCGGTTCAGCGGGAACCGCGGGGGCATCAGCGCCGGGCATCGCGGTATCTCCGGTCTGTTGCCCGGACACCGGGGTGACGGACGGTTGTGTAGAAGAGGCCCCTTGCGCTCCGGAGGCCGGATCCTGCAAATCCCCGCAGGAAGCCGTGACGAGCAACAACCCGGTGAGAAGCGGCCATAGGATGGCCTGAACTACTGCCTGTCGGTGCAGGCTACCTGTCGATGTAATGAAACGAGCCGGCGGGTTGGTTGTAGACATCGCGGAGAGATATATAGAGGAGAAGCTGTTACGCGCCGCTCGGGTTGTTGTAACGGATGTGTTAATTATCCTTGCTTGTTATGGACTGCGGACGGTTAACGCGATCTTGAACCGGCTGCAACCTGTTGGTGATGAGCCTGCGATAGGATGAGGCTACCATGTATGGAACGTTGATCGGCATCTTTCTGACCTCCACCGGCATCATGATCGGAGCCGACACCGTGCTCTGGGGATCCGGCGCCCCTCACCCTTCCCGAATAGAAAAAACCTGTATGCCCAGTCAGCGGACGGTGGCGGCTTTTGAGGGGTGGTATGGCGAACGGCTTTCCCTGCATCAGCAGTTTCAGGCTGTTTGCAAGACCCTGTCCCGGTCGCGTAAGCCGCTGTCGGTCGATGCGCAGGCGGACCTTCTCATTCGCAAACTGTTGGACAGGTACCGGGAACAGCAGGGGCCGGGCACAACTCCGGCGGCGGCACTGCCGGCTCCGGCGAACCCCCACATCGCGTTTGTCGCAGTGGCCGGGTTTGATGGCGCCACGCCGATGGCCGCGGTTCGAGAACTGCGCTGGGAGAAGAATCGCAAAGGGCTCTGGAGCGTCAAAACGGCGCCGGTCGGGAAACTCAGCTTCGACGGCTGCGGGGTACGATTCCTGGGAGATGAGCGTGTTGCGGCGCTCTTGCTGGATACGAGCGGCCACTTTGAACGGGACAAGCAGCGACCCGAAGTCAGTCGTGCGATCGAGGCGAATCGCCTGCGCGCAGAGGACCATTGCTTCTTGTCGGCATTCAGCCTCGACGATGCAAAGGTTTTGTACAAGCTTGCGGTACGAGCGACGATCGATCACGCAGAGACATTCCAGATGGAGAACGGCGCGGTGGGCGGCCAGCTCCATCTTCTGACGATTCCGTCAGACGGTCCGATCGAGAAGATCGTCCTCGATCCGGAACAGTATCTTGAATAGGGTGAAGCCGGAAGTGTTCCGGCCGTGGCGCGGGTCAGTGTGAACAACATGACGAACGGCAAGGAGGTGAGCCTGCATGCTTCCCAATCTGCGAGGTGCGTTCTTTCTCCTGGTGACGCTGGTGCTCTTTGCCGGCATTCTTGTTGTTCTGGCCATGGGTACGGTCATGAAGCCGGGCCGGTGGTGTGAGCGTCCCAAGTCACTCGTTTAGATGAGGCACAGTCGTTCATGCCCGGTTGATATCTGCTCAAGTTGTTGATGCCGCAACGGGGGCTGGTATGAAATCTATTCGTAACAAGAGCCTGCCATACTGAGCGGAGAACGGCGCTAGGAAGTCCGTAGACTCATGACCGAGGAGGAGCGATGAACAACAATACGGTGTCGATGGCGGACGAGAAAACGATTGCGATTGTGGCGCACGATAATAAGAAGCAGGATCTCCTGGCCTGGGCGAAGTTTAACCGTGAGGCGCTGGCCGGGCATCATCTCATCGCAACCGGGACGACCGGCAAGCTGCTCGCGACGGAACTGGATTTGTCGGTGACCAGGTTGCAGAGCGGTCCGCTGGGCGGGGATCAACAGATCGGCGCGAAGATCAGCGAAGGCGAGATCGACGTGCTGATATTCTTCTGGGACCCGCTGGAACCACATCCGCACGATCCGGACGTGAAAGCGCTGCTGCGCATCGCCGTCGTCTGGAATATTCCGATCGCCTGCAACCGGGCATCGGCGGATTTTCTTATCTCTTCCTCACTGATGCCGAAGCCGTACGAGCGTCTTGTACCGGATTATGAAGGGCACCGGAATCGGTTGGTGCGATTGGACGTGGCATAGATCTGGCGATTACCTAAAGTTCCACATTCATTTCTGCGTTATCGCTCAAGCGGAGTCTGGTTCCAGGTGCCGGCCTGGTCGAGCATCTGTTGCTGGGAGTCGAGCGGCGCTTCATCCGGCTGCGAAACCACGCGTTCGTACAACCCCTGCTCATTCATCCGGCGCAGGTGCGCCGTGTCGCGCAAATGCGGGAACAGAATGTTGTCGCGGATGGCCTGGCGCAGGTGCGCGGCTTCGATCGGGAACACCGCTTCGACACGACCATCCAGATTGCGCGGCATGAGATCGGCGCTCCCCATCCATAGCTCCTCTTCTTCCCGGTCGAACCGGAAATAGAAAATCCGGCTGTGTTCGAGAAAGCGGCCTACCAGCGACGTGACGGTGATCCGGTCGCTGACGCCGGGAACGCCGGGCCGTAGTCCGCAGACGCCTCGGATTTGCAGATCGACAGTGACGCCCGCCTGAGAGGCCCGATAAAGGGCTTGAATGCAGGCTGGATCGGTGAGGGCGTTGAGCTTCAAGGCAATGTAACCCTGTCCTGTCTGCCGGTGTTGGGCCGTAACCCGTTCGATCCGCTCGAGCATGCCGCTGCGCACTCCGCTTGGGGCGACCATCAGGCAGCGATAGGGATGTTCCCCGGCATACCCGGTCAACGCGTTGAAGAGCATGGCGACGTCGGAGGCGATGGCTGGATTACTGGTCAGGAGCGCGAGGTCGGTGTAGACGCGCGCGGTCGCAGGATTGTAGTTGCCGGTGCTGAGATGAACATATCGGGCGAGCCCGTGATCCTCACGGCGCACAATCAGGCACATCTTGGCATGGGTCTTCAACCCGACCAGTCCGTACGCGACGTGCACGCCCGCCCGTTCCAATTCTTTGGACCATTGAATGTTGTTTTCTTCGTCGAAGCGGGCCCGTAGCTCGACCAGGGCGGTGACCTCTTTCCCGTTGTCCCGCGCCTGCATGAGGGCCTGCACGATGGGCGAAGCGAGCCCGACCCGATACAGGGTGATCTTGATGGCCAAGACCTGAGGATCGGCTGCCGCATTACGGAGAAGGTCGACCACCGGCTGGAAGCTGTCGTAGGGATGATAGAGTAGCAGATCGCGTTCTTGCATGACGGTGAAGAGATCCTGGCGCGCCATGAGCGGTGAGACTTTCTGCAGCAGCGGTGCATCTTTCAGATCGGGCCGGTCCAGCTTGGTGAGTTCGATGAGATCGGCCATGCCGAGAGGGCCGTCCACGGCGTCGATCTGGTCGGGGCCGAGATGCAGATTCTTCGCCAGAATCTCCCGGATCTGTTCCGGCATCGCCGCGCTGACTTCCAGGCGCACGGCGGAACCGAAATGCCGTTGACGAAGGCTTTCCTGAATGGCTTGCAGAAGGTCGGCCGCTTCGTCCGCTTCGATATCGGGGTCTGCGTCGCGTGTGACCCGGAAGGGATAAGCCGTCGCGACGCGGCAGCCGGGAAACAGGAGATCCAGATTGGCGGCGATGACGTCTTCGATCCAGACAAAACTGCCGGAGGTTCCGTCGGAGCCGCTCGCCGGTTGGACTTCACGTGGCACAGGGAGAAGACGTGGAAAAAGGCGCGGGACCTTCAGGCGCGCGAACCGTTCATGGTCCTCGCCGTCGTGCACCACGATGGCGAGGTTCATGCACAAATTGGAAATATGGGGAAAGGGATGGGCGGCGTCGAAGGCCAGCGGGGTCAGGGCCGGGAGAATGGCGGATTTGAAATAGTCCCGGAGTCGCGCGATCGCTTCACTCGGGATCTCAGAGAGTGGCTGTACCTGAATGCCTGTCTCGCGGAACTTCGGCAGTAGGTCGTCTTTCCAGCAGGCCATCTGCCTGGCCAGGAGGGGGGCGAGAGCCTGGTGAACCGCCCGGATCTGTTCTTCCGGCGTGCGGCCGTCCGGCGGGGCTTCGACGGAGCCGGTCTGCTGCTGCCAGTAGAGCCCGGACATCCGGATCATAAAGAACTCATCCAGATTGCTGCTGAAGATGGAGAGGAATTTCAGCCGTTCGAGGAGGGGATGGCGCTGATCGAGGGCCTCTTCGAGCACGCGTTCGTCGAAACGCACCCAGCTCAGTTCTCGGTTGATGTAGAGAGACGGGTCGGTGATGTCCATCGTGTGCGGTCTGCTCCTGATGGTGAATCGCATAGCCGCCTGCCCGACGATCCAGTCGCCATCGGTGAGCCGGGTGCTTAGGATAGAGTGGTCTCTCCTCCGCCTCAAGGGGGCTTCGTTAAATCCGTGTTAACTTATTCGACTGAACCGGCCGGTTTGAAGGTCTTCCGCGCCTTTCGTTAACAGAGTCTTAACTGGATTCGCTCCGCTTTCCCCAGTAGCGTGTGGCTCGCTATGAGGGGGTGAGAGCCAATTAGTCGGTCGGTCGAACGCGCTCTCACAACGTGATCTTGTTACGGAAGGGGTCCTATCGTGCCCGTTCGATTGTCGGAGGTTTCTTCGGTAGTTGATTTGGGATCGTTGAGGATCATCCCCTTGCTCGCTGTTATCTCCGTTATGTTCGCGCTCGCGTCTTGCGCGACCGTGCGGCCGTCGGACTGGATCAGGGTCGGCAGCACGACGAGGGACGAGGTGGTCGCGCAGTACGGCGAGCCGGACCTGATCCGGGTCATGCCGGAGGGGGAGGTCGCCGTCTATCGCCCAACCGCACCGACGGCCGCCCGACCCAGACTGTCCATTCCCTTGGTGGAAGCGGCCGGGGATCAGGGGACGATCCGGACACGCGAACAGCCGCTTGAGCGTGGGTTGGGTGTCAGAGGCGTGGGAACAGGCGCCCGGGCGAGGCCGGAGAAGGAGTTTCGTATTCGCTTCGACCGGAACGGCGTCGTCCAGGCGCTGGAGGAATGAGCGCGGTGCGAGCGGTCAGGGTTTGACGACAAGATGCCCTCGGCGGTTCTCCCGGTAGCAGGACTCGCGCGGCTCCCGACAGACCGGCTGGGATTCGCCGTACGACATGATTGCCAGTCGTTGAGTTGCGACGCCGAGATCTGTCAAGAATTCCCGCACCGCCAGCGCGCGGCGCTCGCCCAAGATCAGGTTGTAGGCGGCGCTGCCTCGTTCGTCGCAGTGGCCTTCGATGCGCAGCCGCGCGTCGCGGTGCGCCAACAACCAGTTCGCGTTTTCCGTCAGGGCCCGCATGTTTTCCTTATCCAGATCCCAGCTGTCGTAGGCGAAGAAGGCATCCCGCAGCCCGGCCGCCGCAGTGCCGGCCTGTTCCATTCGATGCTCCTCCTCCATCCGCCGAACCGAGGCTTGCGGGAGTTCCCGGCCCACGATCGGTTCCGGGACGATCTGTTCGGTCTCATAATCCTGCAGGGATGCGCCGGGGGCCGGCTCCCAGAATTCGCCGGCGGCACGGATCGTCGGGTGAGAACAGGCCGCCGCCGCGACGAGCAGACTGCACAGCACGGCAGCGTTGAATGTGCGCGAGATCATGATGGAGGCTCCTCTCCAGGATTGCATGGCCCGATGTCGGTCGAGGCGTTTAGCTGGACGAAATACTACGTGCCGTCGATTACACTGTCTTCACGGCGATGTTAACTCTGTGCGAACAGTGGCGGATGGTGCGACGACGGCGTGTTCCGTGGCAGCGTCGAATCGCGTCGAGCGCGGGGCGAGAGGCGGCAGCCGTGAGGAAATCGGCTCAGGTTGCGGCGACTTGGATGATCAGGTTGGTTAGGTGTTCCATACCGATGCAGTCGAGGATGCAATAGGCCCGATATTGGGTGCGGCCGTTTTCTCCGGCGCGAAAGGTCAGACTCGACTCCCGGTTCATGATCCAGATGGAGCCGGTTTCCTGCTTCCACCCATCTTCTGACTTGACGGCAATCTGATGGGTATCGCCTACGGCCAGGCTGGTCAGGTCTTCTCCGAACAGGAAGGTGATGGTCACCACGGCGTCCTTCGGGACAGTCAGGACACGCTTCGCGCTATAGAGCTTGCCCTTCTCGTCCAGAAAGCCCTTTTCGCTGACGCGAACCTTGATTTCAACAGGGGCCTTCTCAGGTGCAGCCGCATAGACCATGGCGGGGCCTCCGGCCAATGCGGCAGCCATAGCGAGCGCTATGATTACGGTTGCTACGCGATTCATCATGTACAGTACCCTTTCACAGGATGACAGACGTGTCTTGCGCGACCAATCTGGGGCGAGAGTCTCGATCGCGATCAAGTCTCCCGCCCCTGGTTGTGTTGTCGGTCCTAGCGATCGCTCTCGTCGTCTTCTTCGTCGCCGTCGTCTTCGTTGGACACACAATCGATTTCGAAGACGGTGACAGTATTGCTGACTTCGTGCGAGACGACCAGCAGCGGCTTGCCGTTCGGGCTGTCTTTCCGCTTGATGAAGATCAAGCCTTCAGGTGATAGGTCTGTGGGCGTGGTGTTGGCATAGGTGATGAACTGCGGCGCTTCTGGTTTAGAGATATCGTAGACCATGACACCGCCAGTCCGCTCCAGGCCGATGAATGCATAGGTGCGTCCGGCGACTTTGCCGAGCGCGAGCCCTTCCGGCTCCGGCCCCTTGTTGTCGCTTCTGGTATCGAAGGTGTCGACGGCGCCGTTGGAATTGAACGTCGTCGGAACTAATGCCGCCGTCCGCTGTTCGAGATCGTCGCCGCTGTCGTAGACGAGCCCGCCGTCGGCTTTGCGGATGCTGAACGACCGGGCGCCGAACACGTAGAGTTTCTCGAAGTCGGCGTCGGCATCGGTGTTGCCGAGGGTATTGGTGACGGTCAGCCGTCCGAGGTTGTCGTTGTTGCGGAGACCGGCCGCCCCGGTGGTCACGTCAGGATATCCTTGCGCGGCAAAAGCTGCGGCGTCGAGCGAGAGGGACCCGACGCGGGTCTCTTCCGTGAAACCGGTGTAGTCCCTGGCATCGCCTTCATTGGCCATGACGAGATAGGTCCGGCCCTTCACGCGATAGGACGCGATGCTGTCGGGTTGATACATGCCGAGCACCGGCCAGTTCCTGATGTTGATGATCCCGGCGTTGCTCGAACCAGGGGTGTCGCGGTCGCTGGCATCGAGCGTGTTCCCGGCCAGGGAGTGATCTTTGAAGCCGAGCCCGACGATCTTGGTGAAGGTGGCGGAGGGAATATCGAGGATGCCGATCGCATTATTCTCCTGCAGCGTGACCCAAGCCGTTTTGGAGTCTTTGGAGACGGTGATGTATTCCGGTTCGAGGTCCTTCGCGAGCGTCGCGTTGGGACCGAAAATCCTGATGCTGGACGAGTTCTCCTGCGGAATCGCAGGGGCGAATCCGGCGGTCCGGACATCGAGTTGCGTGAGGGCGGTGACGTCCCCGCGCAGGTCGATCACGCTGACCGACCCGTCCGGGTCCACGCTGTCCGTCTGATTGTAGCTGTTCGGTTCGCCCTCATTGGCGATGAGCAGCCAACGGCCATTGGGCGAGAAGGTGAGCATATCCGGCAGGGCGCCGACCGTGAGCTGGTTGAGGAACGCGCCGCTTGCGTCGAACAGCTTCACGCTGCCCGGATCGGTCTTCTGCGCGCCTTCAAGGGCGACGGCGACAATGCCTCGGCGCACGGCCACGCTGTTAGGTTTCCCGCCGAGCGGAACCGTCTGCACGAGGACGGGCGATTCCGGCGCGCTCAGGTCGAGCACGTCGAGCTGGCGCAGATTCAGATTGATGCTGAACAACCGTTTCGACTGCGGATCGAAGGCGGCGATTTCTGCGCGTGGTTCGTCGGGGTTCGTGCTGGCGCCCGCGCTGTACCGGCCGATTTGTTTGAGCGTGATGGATTTCGAGTCCGACGCTATCGCGGATATCGGCAGGGCCATCATGCCAAACACACCAATTCCGACCATGACTTGTTCGAATTTCATTGGGCTTCCTCCAGATGGCGTGAATCGTAGGTCCTCTTCCGAGAGACGCACTATGGCCGCATCCGATTAGACCGAGATCAAGCAGGCATTAAGATTGAGTTACGTTGCGGCGCCGCGCACAGGACGAAGCCGGACAACAGCCGTCGCGATGCCTCAGGGGCCGGCCGGTCTCAGCGGCATCCCGCTGTGGGGTGTGAGGGTGGAGGCCTTCACGAGTGCGTCGTGAACGACTCGAAACCGCATCGACTCTGAGCGGCTTCCAATTCACGAACGAGCGTGAACCAATCTCAGCCGGCTCAATTGACACATCTCGCGGAGCGGGACTCCTCGTAGTTCTCACTGGTTGCACGGTGGGCCACCCGTCGCTCGGCGAGCAACACCAGCTGTCGGATCTCCGCGTCGTTTTTCTCGATGAGCCGCAGATTCAGGCCAAGTGGAAGGAAGTGACCGGCAAGCCCGCCGTGATGATGACACCCAGGCTGGTGCTGGAATCGCAGCGGCGCGAAGAAGTCGTGGTGGGATTTTAGGATTTTCACACTCGCACCATCTATTGCCCCAAGATGAACTTCGAAATCTGCGGCCACGAACTGCACCATGCCGTGCTGGGCCGGTTCCACTTGGAGCGCTAGGCCGCCCTTTCTGCAATTCCACGTCAATAACGATTGTGCTGTTCCGTTCTTCGCCGCTCGTATCTCGTGAAGCATGACACGCGGGATGGAAAGAGTGCGTCTCGATCTGTGATTGCGAGATACGCTTCACGAGAAACAGTGGTTCAAGCGATTGCGTGTCGAGCCGTCATGAATGATGCAGGGTAGGCTAGTGCCCGGCCATCGGAAGGAACGACACGGCGATGGAGATGGTGATCAGCACGATAATGATCCATTCAAGCACTTCCATGCGGCGGGTCGTCGCGCGGTCCGACATCTTCCCATAGATGCTGTCCAGCGTATCCAGTTTGCGCAGGATGCTCGCATCCCAGGCTTCCAGGTGAAACCGTTGAGACGCCAGGCGATAGACCCGCGCCAAATACTGATCGCCTAAGAGCTTCAACGTGTTCGTGACCCGCTCGAAGAGCAGCGCCCCGTCGACTTGCAGTCGCGCGATGTGGGTGGTGTCCTTGTCGTGCGAACCGGGAAGCGGCAGCAGGCGCAGCTTCCGCGTGAGCGCTTCGTAGCCTTCGTCCAGCGCGGTATCGAGTTGTCCGTCGAGCATCCGCATTTCGAGCAATTCGACGTTGGCAAATTCCAGCACCGCCCGCACGTCATCCATGTCGTTGCCGAACAGCACGGCCGCGTGCCAGTCGATGAGGGCGGTATCCTGGATTCCGAAGGAGATGCGACAGGACATGGCATCGCGCGTTTCCTGCTCGGAGAGCGGGGTTCGTTCTCCACGCAGGATTCTGGCAAGATCGGCTTCCCGGCCGGTCCACAGGAGGGAGGTTTGAGGCGGCGTACAGGATTCGATCGAGAAGACCAGATAGTCTTCGACTTCCGGGGCGATTTGGGGGCGTTCGATGGCGGGATGGATCGCTTGCACCAGTTGCTCGACTCTGGTGCGGGACTCCTTCAGCAATAACTCATTCTCGTAGAGTGCGTTGCTCAGCTCAAGCAAGCCGTCGAAGGGACCGTCCAATGCCAGGCGATAGGTGATGGTCACGGCGCCAAAATCATACACCATGACTTCGACGGTCGGACGCGACGAGTAGGCGCCTACTGTCAGCGATATGCCCTCCTGCATGAGCCTCAGTGGCGCCGGATGGTAGTTGAAGTATTGTGGCGCCCGGGCTTTGTGGCGGATGCGCCCGCGCTCGGTTCCGGCCGTAATGCGACGATCGACCTCGTCCAGAGCGATGGACGTGCCGATGTCATAGGCGAAGATGGCGTAGCAGGTGCCTTTGTTTACGGTGACTGTCGTTTCGAGAGGCGTCGGCATGGCGTCATCTCCGATCGGTAGACTCATGAGGTGTCATTATATCAGGGGCTTCGTGTCGCGGGGTGTCCTCTAACCGACTGGTCCGATGTATGACCGGACTGGCTGCCTCACCTATACGACAGCGCAGGTTGCGAGGTGGTGAGGCGCGAGCGTAGGGGTTGAACAGGATACCAGCGCGTCGTTACGAATTGATGAAGGTTCGATTAAGAGTGCCCATCCGATTCATCGTTAAGATTGCGTTACAAGTGATCTTGTCTGTTGACCGGCCTCCGCACACCTTTCAGAATAGACAAGTGGCTCCAAGACGAGGTCGGGCTGGATTCGAAGAAGGAACCTTTGATGGAAGCGGCGCATGTGCTGCCGTGAGTCCATCGAGCACCATGAAAATCGCCATCGCGACCGATGCCTGGCAGCCGCAGATCAACGGGGTGGTCCGGACGCTCGGACACACCGTCGCGCACCTGAAAGAACTGGGACATGAGGTGCGGGTGATCACGCCGCAGGATTTTCGCACCTATCCCTGTCCGACCTATCCCTCCATCAGGCTCGCGGTCTTTCCAAAGCGCGGCGTCAATCGGATGCTCCGGGAGTTTCGGCCGCAGGCGATTCACATTGCGACTGAAGGCCCGATCGGCCATGCGGCGCATTCGTTGTGCCGCAGTCTGTCGCTGCCCTTTACGACGTCGTATCACACGCAGTTTCCGGAATATGTCCGCGCCCGCGTTCCGCTTCCCATCTCCTGGTCCTATGCCTACCTGCGCCGGTACCACGGCCGCGCCGCCCGCACGATGATTGCGACGCAATCGATGAAGCGTGTGTTGCAGGAGCGAGGGTTCAAGAATCTGGAAATCTGGGCGAGGGGCGTTGATTCGAACCTGTTCCAGCCGGGACCGAAATCGTTCTTGTCGGGTAATCGGCCTATTTCCATGTATATGGGACGCGTCGCCGTCGAGAAAAACATCGAAGCGTTTTTGGGTCTCGATCTGCCCGGCTCAAAGTATGTGGTGGGGGATGGCCCTGATCTGGAACAGCTTCGGCGGCGCTATCCGAACGTGACATTCACCGGACAAAAGACGGGGCAGGAATTGACGGCGCATATCGCGGCGGCGGATGTCTTCGTGTTTCCCAGCTTAACGGATACGTTCGGTCTCGTATTGCTGGAAGCCATGGCCTGCGGCGTACCGGTTGCGGCGTTTCCGGTGACCGGCCCGATCGATGTGGTGCAGCAGGGCAAGACTGGTGTACTTGATTCCGATCTGCGCAAGGCCATCCTCGGCGCGCTGAAGCTCGATCCGGCCGATTGCATCGCCTATGCCAGACAGCATTCCTGGCGCAATTGGACGGAACGCTTCGCGTCCTTGCTGGAGCCGTTTGAAGAGAGCCGGTGGGGGAAAATGCGCTAACAAAGCGGAGGGACTCCGTCAAGTTCTCCCAAATCCAGAGTATTAAATAATTGTACGGGAGATAGTACATGCAGGTACACACCACAACCACCCTGACTCCGTATACGGTGCGAGTCAGGTTTGAAGCTTCAGGAAAGTCCGGACGTGAGGACTCCACGCCATCGCGACAACTCCTGTATGCGATGGACCGCAGGCCTCCCAAGTTCTTTCTTGCCGGGGCTCCGATGATGCCGCCGGCCGCGGCGGAGGTTGCGATCCTTGAACAGTCCGGAGGCGCTGAGGTGGTGCTTCGGCTCATGTGGGGACCGCTTCCGGCTCCCTTTCCCCGCGCGCTCGCCGGAGCCGGGTTGTTGTTCGGACTGCTCGTCGTCATCTTTTCGGATCGTTCAGCCGGGGTGTGGGCTCTGGCGGCGCTCGTGGCAGTCCTACCGGTCGTAGCCTTGCTCTATCAGCAGCGGGGCGAACGGGAACTGCAATCGCAGCTGAGCCGCCTGCTCGACGGCGCGAGATTTACGCCCAAACCGCACTAGGCTCCACCGAAGCGGAGAATTCTAGAGTTCTGCAGATGACCGTGTAACCGTCCGTGGCTCTATAGGCTCAATCTCACAGTCCCAGCCAATGGGCCACGATATAGAGTCCGGCGGCGAAGAAGGTGGCGCCCAGCAGCACGCATACTGGAAGCGTCAGCACCCAGGCCAGCAAAAGGTTTTTCAGCGTGTCCATTTGGAGGCCGGAGCGATTGGCCGCCATCGTTCCGGCCACACCGGATGAGAGCACGTGCGTAGTGCTCACGGGAAGGCCCCAATAATCAGCCGCTCCGATCGTGGACATGGCAACCAGTTCCGCCGCCGCGCCTTGCGCATAGGTGAGATGGGCTTTGCCGATCTTTTCGCCCACCGTCACGACAATCCGTTTCCAGCCGATCATCGTCCCTAAGCCAAGCGCCAGGGCAGTGGCGTATTTGACAAAATCAGGAAGGACCCGGGTGACGTTGTCCAGGTCCGCCCGGTACGTCGTCAGGTGGTTTCTTTCGCTTGGAACGGTGAACGTGTTCTCTGTGTGCAGTTTGTCGAGCGACTTTCCCACGAGATATACCACCGTTCGGAACTCGCTGCGCTCATTGCGGCTCAGCTCACGGAGGCTGCGCTTCCCATTCATCTGCTCCGCAATATATCCGTTCTTCTGCTGCAGGGCGGCATACGTTCTTTCGCTGGCTGTGCCGGCGCTGCTCAAAAAGTTGGATAGCTCGCCGCCTGCATCTTCGGGTTTCAAGGCCGTCGCGCCGGCGTAGGACTTGAGGATGTCGTCCGTCGTGCGGGCAGAGATCTGTAGATGCGCAATTGCCGCCGTACTCGTTTCTAAGTTCAGGGCATACGCGCCCGGCAGAATGCCGATGAGGATGAGCATGATCAGGCCCATGCCTTTTTGCCCGTCATTGGACCCGTGGGCAAAACTGACGCCGGTGCATGTCAGGATCAAGATACTCCGGATCCATAGCGGCGGAGGAGTACCGGATTCCGGCGCACTATAGAGTTCAGGTTTTCTGAGCAGTGCTTTGGCTAGCAATAAGAGCAGCGCCGCTGCGCAAAATCCGACGACCGGCGATACGAGAAGCGACAATCCCACATCCTTGGCCTTGGCCCAATTCACTCCATCGCCAAAAGCGTGGTTCGCTGAGAAGAGAGAGTTCGCAAGGCCCACTCCCATGATCGAGCCGATCAGGGTATGGGAACTCGACGCAGGCAGGCCGAGGTACCAGGTTCCCAGGTTCCACACGATAGCGGAAATCAGCAGCGCAAAGACCATCGCGAAGCCGGCGCCCGAGCCGACATTGATCACCAGTTCCACCGGCAATAGCGCAATGATGCCGAACGCCACCGCGCCGCTGGAGCTGAGGACGCCGATCAGGTTCCAACAGCCGGACCAGACGACCGCGGTGTTAGGCTCGAGCGCATTGGTGTAAATGACCGTCGCCACCGCATTGGCGGTGTCGTGAAACCCGTTGACAAACTCGAAGCTGAGCGCAAGGGCAAGCGCCAGCAATAAAAATAGCGCCGTCTGGACGCTTAACGACTCACCGAAGAGCATGTCCATGATTGTCCTGATCTCTTACGAGCCTGCCCGATTCATGATCCGTCTCGTATGCAGAACGCCTCAACTCGGATCAACGCGCAGCGTGGAGTACAAGAGACACATGTATGGGTATGGAGCATTACGGATAGATTAAATTGATATTAACAATGGGTAAATCTATCTCAGGCGGTTCTCACCCGATCGGTGTCATTGCTCGAGATACGCTCCCGCCGCGTATTGTGCCGTCTGCAACAGGGGGAGGACGAACCAGTCGTCGTAGGGAAATCTGGCCGTCATAAAGAAGCCCCAGATCGACAGGATCGCGCCGACGTATTGGGGGTGGGGCATGAGGGAGAAGGGGAAGCTCCGGCACCAGGGCACCTGATAGCCCAGTCTGTTTCCGTAGAAGACGCCGATCTTGCCAAGTTGCACGAATACACCCACATTGAGAACTTGGCCGATGGCGATCAGAACGCCCCCGATGGCGATCCAGGGCCCGTCCTCGCCGGGTGGGATGACTGCGCCGTCTCCATAGAGATAGCACCAGCCGAAGAACACGGCCAGCTGCAGTGTTTTGAAGCAGACGAAGCAGTTCCGCAGGACGTCCACCGGCTCGCCGAAGACGGCAAGGAGAGGTTTCGAGCAGAACCGGCGAAACGAGTCCGGATGGTGCCAGACCCACGCATACCAGATCCGTTCGAGGCTCAGAGCGCCGGCCGCGATCAGCACGCTCCAGAGCGTCATCAGTGCTTGGGGCTCATCTCGCCGGTCGAATAGGGCGGCAGGAACGCCCGCCAGGCCTCGGCCGAACGCGGCATGTAAGCTTTGATGTCGGTGAAGGGATCGGTCACGAGTTTCACGAACCAGATCAGAGAAATCCGGAAGTCATGCAGCCAGGCCAGGTAGGCCACGCGGCCCAGGACAACCACCAGCGTGAGCCCCCACCATTGTTGCGCGATGGCGGGCCACTTCTCGACGAAGGCTTCCCAGGTCCAGCTGCCGGCCGAGACCATGTTAGCCAGCGGAATCAGGCAGTAGGCCGAGACGATCAGGGTCTTGTTCGGCGTGTTGAATCCGAGAAGCAGTTCTTCCTTATCGTGGCAGGGCGGTTCGACGAGCGCATGGCCGAACTGGCGGACCAACAGCGCGGCCAGACTGGCCGTGACGGCGGTGGTGAGATCCGTGAAGATCAGGACGTAGCAGTAGATGAACACGCTCGAACTTAGGAGATGAAACAGCTGATTCAGGGGATGGCTGTGCGACGCGACATGATCGTCGTGCTTGCGCCGCATGACCTCGGTGTAAAACGTGCGCAGGGGTTTTGGAGCCTGGATAATGCTGCCGAGCATTTCCCACATCAAGCGAGACTTCATCGCCTTCCTCCGTTCTGGTTGATCGAGCCCTTCCAGCCACCAGCCGTCCACTTTCATGCGTGACGCCGCCGAGACCAGGGCGGCCTGCAGCTCGTCGTAGTGCTCCTGGGAAAAGGCCATGTTGCTCAAGCAGCGGCCTGTGCCGACCCAGCTCAAGGTCACGCCTTCCGCGCGCAAATAATATTGCAGCAGCCAGTTATAGCGCCCCGGTTGTTGGAAGAGAATTGTCCACACGGTCGCCAGGTTGACCACGCGGAGCGGCAGCGCCCTCGCCACAAACGCCTGGTTCATCTCGCTCGCCCACTCCGCGCACATATGATTCGCGTCGTCATACTGTTGCACTGCCTGAGGGGTCATCACCCAGCGCAGGAACTCGTTCATCGCGCCCATCACGGACGGATGAGCCGAGAAGGTGCCGATGACATAGGCCAGCCGCATCGGATGGTCGGGATCGAAACGCCGCATCAGCTCTTTCTTGCCGCAGCAGACGCCGATCGGCATCCCGCCGCCCACCGTCTTCCCATAGACCACCATGTCGGCGTGCACGCCGAAAAACTCCTGTGCGCCGCCCGGAGCCAGGCGGAATCCCGAATACACTTCATCGAAAATCAGCGGAATGTCGCAGGCGGTGCAAACCTCGCGGAGTTGCCGGAGCCACTGTGCGTACGGGGCATGGGCATCCTGCGTTTTCCGGATGTCGCTCGTCAACAAGATGGCATCGCTCGGAGGTGGTGAATTGGGGTGGAACGATTGGATCGGGTTGACGACGACGCCCGCGATCTCGCGCTTCATCCGGCGGATGGCGTCGAGCGACGCCGGGTTGACGTCTTTCAGCGTGAGGCAGTCCTTGATCTCCCGCTCGCTGCCGAGGCCGGGCTGCACCCCGTCCCACCAGCCGTGATAGGCGCCCGCGAAGCAGACGATCTTGTCGCGGCGGGTGTTGAATCGAGCCAGACGGATCGCGGCCATGACGGCCTCGGTGCCGCTCATATGGAACGAGACTTCATCCAGCTTCGAGATCGATTTCAGCATGGCGATATTGTCGGCGACGATCGGGTGCAGCGGCCCGAGGACCGGCCCCAGATCCTTGACGCGCTCCCAGCCCTTCTCCATCCACTCTTTATAGCGGTCGTACCCCGCGACATTGACTCCGTATGAGCCCGTCACGTCCAGCGACCACTGTCCGTCGAGATCGCGCAGCTCGGGTCCTGACGAGGCGGTCACCACCGAACAGAGATTGAACTTCTCCCGCATGACCCGCGCGAAGGGAAATGGCACCCGGCCGGCGTCGGTGAATCGCAGGTCGGAGAGGCCGTCTCGGATAGCGTTGCCCCAGGCGATCGACCGTGCATGGTGCTCTTGAAAATAGGCCTCAAGGCGATCGAGCGCCCGCTGGCGTGTGATGACGGTGGCATCATCCGCGCCGTCGGCCCTGAAAAAGTCTACCCCGGCATAATCATTGGTTTTAACCCACTTGGAGAGCCAGCGGGAGAACAGCGGAGTGAAAGAACGGGCCCGCAGGGTCAACAGGGCACGAGTCACCCGGACGAAGAGGGCAATCGCGATGCCGACGATGAGGCTGAGCGCAATGATCGAGCCGGCGTCGTCCCATCCCGGCCGGCAGGCGGTGATTGTGCGCAGATCCGCGCAGGCGCCCCATCGTTGCAGTGTCTCGCCGAACATACGTTCCTCCTCTCGTTGCGGGTTTACTCGAGCCTCTCCCTATGCCACATATCTGCCGCCTTTCGCGACGATGAGGTCCTCATCAGGGAACAAGCTGGTGCGTTCCCGATCGACCACGTGGGACCGTTTCAGGCTGGCAACCTGGTCGTCCCACCGCAACAATTCGAGGCTGCCGTCGTGATGTTCCACGAGGGCGCTGCAACTTTCCACCCAGTCGCCGCAGTTACAATAGACAATGTCGTTCAGTTTGGTGATTTCGGGCCGGTGGATATGGCCGCAGACGACGCCGTCGACGCCAAGGCGCGCGGTTTCGTAGGCGACGGCGGCTTCGAAGTTGCTGATGAACTGCACGGCGTTTTTCACTTTGTGCTTGAGGAATCCGGCGAGCGACCAGTAGGGCAGATTGAACCGGCGGCGGATGCCATGCACCACATAGTTGGCTCTGAGCAGATAGTCGTAGAGCCGGGTGCCCAGAATGGCCATCGCGCGCGAGCAGCGGACCACGCTGTCGAACTTGTCCCCGTGGGTGACCAGGAGACGCCGCCCGTCGGCGTTGGTGTGAATGGCTTCCTCCAGGATTTGCACGTTGCCGAATGTCATGTCGTGAAAGTCGCGCAGCAGCTCGTCGTGATTGCCAGGCACATAGATGACGTTGACGCCATGCTTGGCTTTGCCGAGGATCGTGCGCACGACGTTGTTGTGCGATTGCGGCCAGAAGATTCGTTTCCTCATTTCCCAGATGTCGATGATGTCCCCGACGAGATAGAGATATTCGCAGTCCACGGAATGCAGGAAATTGAGCAGGTGATCGGCGCGGCAGCCGCGAAAGCCCAAATGCACGTCGGAAATCCAGACGGTCCGGTATGACAGTGCGCGTCCTCCGTGGGGCTTATACACTTTATGCATCCGCGTCACCTCCCGCTGATGGTGATACTCGAAGGGACATCATGTGAAGAAGGCTATAACAGCCTTGTTTCAGCTTGGTTAGGACTGCCGGTGGAGTTCGGTGAATTTTCGATGTAAAAACGGTAACAGCCGAAACCGTTTCCTAACAAATAGTCGCGCAACGTACGAAATGGACAAAACGCGTCACCGGTCTGTGCGTGACTGAACAATCGGTAGCGGACGTCGGTTCCCAAGCTGCTAGTACGCGCCATCACAGCGCATCGTTAAGATTGCGTTACATGCGGCCTTAGCTGTTGACCTCGGTCTGTGATCGCCCCAGAATTCAGCCGTCAGCACAGGCTGGCCACCATCAATGAGACTGATATCATCCGATATGTTGACTCCGATCACCTTGGTGCTTCTGCCCGGTCTCGACGGGACGGACGTGTTCTTCCGGCCATTGCTGGCGGCATTACCGGGGTGGATTATGCCGATAGTCGTGCAGTTCCCGACCGCCGGAGCGAATGAGTATCCCGATTTGCTGAGGCTGGCTCAGTGCGCCCTGGCGGAAACGACCGCATGTTATGTGTTGGGCTGGTCTTTCTCAGGACCGCTCGCGCTCATGCTCGCCGCTGCAGAGCCGGCGAAAGTCCGAGGCGTGATTCTGGTTTCCACGTTTGTGCGTCCCCCGCGGTCGATCTACGCGCGGCTGCGGTGGGCTGCTGTGACGCCAACGGTATGGATACTTCGATTTTGTAAGCGGCTTCCGGTCTGGCTCTCCCGAAGTTCGAGCGACCGGCTCAGGCGGGACAAGACAGAAACGTGGAAGCGCGTGAAGGCCTCTATGGTGGCGGCCAGGATCAGAGCGCTATTACAAGTGGATGCACGAGAGCTTTTGATGCATTGCCCGGCTCTTGTGCTCTGTCTCGCCGGCAGCGACGATGGGATCGTGCCGCATGGCAACGTCGATGAGATGGTGTGCGTGCGACCATCCGTTCAAGTCCGAATGATCGAGGGTCAACATTTTGCGATCTACACGAATCCGACAGCGGCGGCAGGGGCGATTGAGGCGTTTATGACGGAACTGGGTTAGATGAAACAGATCAGAGGGATCATTGTCAGCGTTGTGCTGGCCGGAGTTGTGCTCGGGATCACGCAAGCTCATGCCCAGCGCAATGAAATGCCGGCTGGATATCCGCAGTCGCTTGAAGCTGATCTGGCATCGTTGCTGGGCCGGTTGAGCGACGGCAATGTGTCCTCCGGGTTGCTCGTTCAGCTCGCCTCGACTTACTTCGATCTTGCCGATGATTTGCTGACGGACGAGAAAAAGCGCCGGACAGCCTACGAGGCAGGAGCGAAGGCGGCGAAACAAGCCTTCGAGCTGGACGAGTCCAACGCCGATGCGCACTTTTTCCACGCAGCCAATCTGGGCAGTGCCGAACGGCTTCGGGGGATCACCAATGCCGCTATGGTCGTGAAAGAGATCAAGCACTGTGCGATGCGCGCGATCGAACTGAACCCCAAACATGCGCAAGCCCTCCAGATGATGGGCGGGTTGCTGATGGAGCTACCATGGTTTCTCGGAGGGGATGAGAAAAAGGCCCAGGAGTATCTCGAACGGGCGATCGCCGCCGACGGGAATTTTACGAACGCTCGCATTCTCGTCGCAAAGCTCTACAAGAAGCAGGATCGCATTGACGACGCGAAACGGCAACTGGAGACTGTCATTCGCGCCGACCATCCCCACTATCGCTTCGCCTGGGAGCGGACGTACAAGCCGGAAGCGGAGCGGATGCTTGGGGAACTAGGAACGCGTCGGGCCAACTAACCTTGTCGAGAAGTGCCTGGAACGCCTCCAGGCCAGCAGTGCCAATCCAAGTCCTGTACTGAACAGCGGCATCGCAGCAGGCAACGGGACGGGTGCGAGCGTTGTCCCCACGACTCCACCACCGCCGCCGACTTTCGAAAAGACTACCAGGCCTGGCGAGAAGGCGAAGGCCGCAAAAGGATCGGTAGGGCTTGGAGGTGTTAAGGGTATGGCTAGTGACTCAAATACATTCGCTCCATAGCCTGCCTGAAAAAGGAATGAGTCCACCGAGAACTGGCTAGGGTTCGGACTCTGGCCTGAAATCGGGAACGTCGCAAAATATCTGTTCGCTTCTACGCTTATCCCATTTGAAAGGTACAGGCTTGTTGCGGCCAGGTGCCAGGTAAACTCGCCGAGCGATACGGTCGCGCTCGAAATGGCTCCACCATAGAACGGCGAGGTCGGTGTAGAGAGTGCTGGATCGGAAGGGGTTGCTGGCTCAAAGGTATAGGAGAGCTGAATTGGAGTGCCAAGGGGAAAGACGGTATCCAGGACAAGTTGGTCGCCGATATACGAATTGACGCTCCCCGCATAGTTAAACGTGACGGGGGCGCTCTCAGCAGCGGCGGTGATCAGGACTGAGAGGAGTCCCGCGAACAATAATACGACAGCAGGCGCGGTGCTGGTCCTAAGCATTCATTACCTCATAGGTAAGAAGGAAGATACAGGGTTGCGAATCTGAAGTATAGCCACCCATCTCGAAATTGATGAAATTGTAACAATGGGGTGGAGTTGGTTTGTTCAGTGGCCATACGGTAAGCCTGATTCTCCTACGCAAGCCGGGTAGCGCGCGAGACTGTGACTCTGATTTAATCATTTCCCGAGGATATATAGTAAGCGACGTTGTGTTAGGTCCGCAGTGCGCGAGTCACAAAAGGTTGGAACTATGCTGGCCAAGGTCAATGCTCTTCGATGGGATGTGACGCTCCTCTTCTTTGTGTGCATCGAGCTGTCACGCCGCATGCTGTGCCTTTTGAAATCCAGTCTCATCAATCTCATCGCCCGATAGCTGTAGCGATCTCCCTCTCCCCGTACTTTCTCGGATCCATCTCTCGCCTTTCGCATTCATCTCTTAACGCCGGTGTTACAAGTTTTTGAGCAGGCCCAGATCCGCTCGTAACGACTCCCTGTGAAAGTAACGGCGGGTATCTCGCCGCGCTGAAGGGGTGAGCCGGAGACTGCAGCTTCGCTTACCTGCACGCGGCAGGCAGTGGTCGCAGCTCCACACCCGCTCGTGCAACGAGACGGAGGAGGGGTGGGCTATGAAACAGCCGGTCGGGAGAGGGTTGCTCACTCAGCCATCCGTTGCAACAACTGCAACGGGTCGCTCGCTGTTGCTGGCTTCGTCCGGTGCGGTGAGACGCCTCCATCATGAGTCATTCATGGTGCGAATCAAGAAATGGGTGCTCTCGATCTCTCGAGTCTGAGGCGAGCTTCACGGTGCGTATGTCGATTCAGAACGTTCAATCACCTTCACTAACAAGGAGTGATCCTCATGTCGATGATCGATGATGAAGGAGTCAGCAATCAATCCGGCAACGAGCATTTTCAAGATGTGATGGACGCGCGACTATCCCGGCGCGGCTTCCTCACCGGCGGCTTCGCGACGGCGGCGGCCGTGTCGCTCGGCGGCATTGAGGCGCTGTTGAAGGCCGTGCCTGCTTCCGCAGACGAAGGGGCCGAAGAGGCTGGACAAGCCGATGAGGATGGAGGGCGACGACGGCCCGTGCTCGGGTTCGAAAGTGTGCCGGTGTCATCTGCGGATACCGTTGTGGTGCCTAAAGGGTATTCGGCGGAAGTGTTGATTGCCTGGGGCGATCCCGTCTCCCATGGCCCCGCATTCAAGCAGGATGGAAGCAATTCAGCCGATGAACAGGCGCGCCAGTGGGGTATGCACAACGATGGCATGGTCTATTTTCCGATCGTCGGGTCCCAGCGCGGGATCATCGTGCAGAATAATGAATATACCGATGACGGACTCTTGTTCCCGGACGGCGTGAATAACTGGACCCCCGAGAAAACCAAAAAGTCATTGAATGCACACGGCGTGTCGATCATCGAAGTGACGAAGCGGACCGGCTTCCCATGGGACTGGCGGCGCCGGCGGGGCAAATGGGATGTCGTCCGCCCTTCTCCCTTCGGGCGGCGCATCACCGGCCTGACTCCAATCGAAATCGGAGGCCCGGCGGCAGGCGATGCTCGATTGATCACCAGCGAGGATCCGACCGGGAAGCGCGTGTTGGGAACGCTCAACAATTGTGCGATGGGCTATACGCCATGGGGCACGTATCTCGCTTGCGAAGAAAACTTCAACGGGTACTTTCGGAAGAACGGCCCGCAGACCCCACTCGAAAAGCGCTACGGGATTACTGCTGCGGGCTTCGGGTATCTCTGGCACACCACCGACAAACGGTTCCGGACCGATGAGGAACCGAACGAGCCGAATCGCTTCGGCTGGGTGGTGGAGATCGATCCATTTCGGCCGAATTCAACTCCGGTCAAGCGCACCGCACTTGGACGTTTGAAGCATGAGGGCGCGTGGGTGCAGGAGGCCAGGAACGGCCGTGTTGTGGTCTATATGGGGGACGATGAGCGAAACGAATACATCTATCGCTTTGTGTCGAACCTGCCTTGGCGCCAGGCGCGCCGGCAAGGCATCAGCCCGCTCGATGACGGCATCCTCTATGTCGCGAAGTTTCATGCGGACGGGACCGGGGAGTGGCTGCCGCTGACTCCGGACAATCCAAAACTCGCCGGCTGGTCGCTCAATGACATTCTCATCAATACGCGCGGGGCTGCGGATGCGGCCGGCGCGACGATGATGGACCGTCCTGAATGGATCGACACGTTCCCTCGATCCTTAACGGCGATCGCCACGTTGACGAACAATAGTCGCCGGGGTTCGACTCCGCCGTCGGTCAACAATCCGGACGGGTCTACGGCTGCGGGCTCAGCCCGTCCGCCGGCGGATGCGGCTAATCCTCGGGCGATCAATAACTACGGCCACATCATCCGCTGGCATTATCGCCAGGATTGGACGGAGCCCACGTTTGGCTGGGACATCTTCGCGCTCTGCGGTGATCCGGCGAATCCTGCTCACGGTTCCACGATCTTCGGCGACAAGTATGGATCGCCGGACGGGATTTATGTGGATCCCAGCGGCCTGCTCTGGATTCAGACCGATGTGTCGACCTCGACGATCAATGCGGGTGCCTATGCCGGATTCGGCAACAATGTGATGGTGGCTGCGGATCCGGACTCCAGGGAGACCCGGCGGTTCCTGGTCGGGCCGAATCAGTGCGAAGTCACGGGTGTCTTTATGACGCCGGATCGTCGAACGATGTTCGTCGGCATCCAGCATCCGGGCGAGCGGCCGGACGACCTTCCCGCCGACCCCGCGAATCCGAAGCAGTTCAGTTCCTGGCCGGATGGTCCGGCCGGAGGACGTCCGCGCTCATCGCTGATCGTCGTCACGAAAGACGACGGCGGCAGGATCGGCAGTTAGACCCTTCCGTCCCATCTCCTCTCCCATGCGGCGTGCGCATCAGGCGCACGCCGCTTCTCTCACGCAACCGTTTCCGATATTTGTGGCCGTACGTGGATGAAGACATCGATTCGCTGATCGACGAGGACCGTACAGACGATCTGATCAAGGTCACTGGATTCCGATTCCCGTCCAGGCTGTGGGGACCGAGGCTTGGGAGATCTTGATTCTTCTGCGGTCGACAGGGGACAAGGCAGGAAGTTGCGGCCCATAGTCACGACTTCGATAGGTCAGGAGACGATAAGAAGCGGTGTGTGTGGTGAAAAGTCAGGAGAGCTGGAGCCTCTTCTTCTTCCACCGATCGCTTCCATAGATCGGGGTGCGGGGGTGCCTCGGGAGCGGGTCTCTCCGACGCGTCCGATTCTTGGCTATCAGCCGGTCGGTGATATCGCCGCAGTGGACGCAGCGGAGTGCCAACACTCTCGTTCCCCCCTCGCTCATAATCTCGGGCACTCTCAATCCGGCACAGCGAACGCATTGCGTATCGCTTACTTGGCGGGTATGGATTTTTGAAATTCTTGGCATGTTCCTCCAATAATCAGGTGCTGTTTATATGGGAGTGACCGGGGCTCGTCCCTTCTCCTGGCAGGAAGGGACGAGCGCGGGGGCCAGGTGCGTGAGAGGCGCAGCTGGGCTCCAATAATTATTCGTTGTTATGAATCGTGTCATGGCGTTAGTTATGGGCCGCTTTCTGTTCGACAGTTGTGAGACACGGCACACAGAATAGAGCGTCGGGTTGGACCTTCAGCCGCTCGTAGGGAATGTCTCCATGACAGTGGCGGCACTGTCCGTAGTCTTTCGTGCGCATGAGTTGCAGCGCGCGTTCGATGTGTCGAAGCCGTGCAAAGGTTCGCGCCTTCACCTGTATGGCGACGTCATGCTCGAGATCGGTCGAGGCCTGGTCGGCCGGGTCCGCATAGAGTTCTGCGACCGACTCGGCGGCAAGCGAGAGATTGGCGCTGGCGAGCAGCACCGCGCGCTGCCTGGAAAGTTCCCGCCAAAGATCGGCGCGACGAACGCTCAGAGGTGGAGCAGCGCGGCGGGCCACTCCGGTGGTTCCGCCCGGTTGTTTTCGTCGAGGAGCGATGGTGTGAGCCATTGGCTGTTCCCCTTTCCGGAATGAGTTGTACTAGATCAAAAGCACAGTTAGATCACGACGGCCTCAATTCTTGGTTACAGGAGTTCGGCCATCAGTGTGTTGGTGCTGTGAAAGGACGGAATGGGAGAGATGTAACTCGATTGCAATAGACTCTTGGTTCGTCTGTGATGTGCGTGAAGGTGTGAACGAACGCTAGGCTCGGGAATGCTTAGCGTGTTCAGCAGGTGAAACAATAGAGAGGAGAGGGAGTCTGGGTTTAGATGTGTATAAATCCGCGCGATAGCTCACTATGATGTCTGCGGCCTTACCGACAGGCGATAGACTCCCACTTCTGCGAACGCAGCTCGCGGTCGAAATAGACACGATAACCGACACAGCGTGACTGTCCCGATAAAAATTCGTACTCCCAGGATTCGACTCCACTCGACAGGCGTTTGAGCCTTTGGGGATAACCGAACCGGCGAGTCAGTTCATCTTGTGTCAACTGTCCAATGCCGGCTTCGAATTCCTCGACGCGGGGTGAATGGACGCAAGAACTGAGGGAAAGAAGGAACAGGCAGATTAGGCGGACTCTTAGGCGAGGCCTTGTCTCGCGATGTTGAGAGAATACACGCACGGAAATTACTTTGTCAGAGCCGGATCAGACAACTTGTAGCCCAGCGATTTTACCGACACAATCGCTTCATTTAGCGCAGGCAGTTTCTGCTTCAGGCGACGGATGTGCACATCCACGGTTCTTGTGGTGCCATAGTAGTCATAGCCCCATACGGAATTCAGCAATACATCGCGTGTAAGTACCCGACCGGGATTTCGCAATAGATGTTCCAGGAGCCCAAACTCTTTGGCCGTCAAACCGACTTCTTTCCCATCGACCATGACTTCATGGCGAGGGAGGTCCATCAGTAGTGAGCCGTAGTGGTAAGACGTTTGCTGGGTGTCGTTGGCCCGTCCAATCCGGCGAAACAAAGCTTTTGCCCTTGCGACGAGGTTTTTGGGGCTGAACGGCTTGGCGATATAGTCGTCGGCGCCGAGTTCGAGGCCGACAATGGTGTCGGACTCCTCGGCTTTGGCTGTTAACATGATAATGGGAAGAAGAGCGGTCTCCTGCTCGCTTCGGAGTTTCTTGCAGAGTTCCAATCCATCCATCTCGGGAAGCATGAGATCAAGGATGACCATGTCAGGATGCTCGCTCTTGGTGAGTCGTAGGCCTTCGTTTCCCGTTTTCGCATGGACGGTACGAAATCCTTCTTTCTCGAGGTAGATCTTCACCAACTGTGCAATGTCAGTCTCGTCTTCCACGATGAGAATTTTCTTTGCGGTCTGTGTAGACATAGTGTGCTGCCGGGTGAATATGCTCTCCGACGGTTCCTCTCCAGCGCTGTTCAGTGTTGCAGCATAATCCTCCAATGTTACAGGTGTATTAACTAAGCTCCAGTCAGAGCTCGGTGGAGGTGTAGCGCCGGGGTTCATGTCCGGATAACGGCACCAGCTGTGACACGGTGCGCATTCCCTCCTAAACGCCATGGCGAAAATGAAAAACTAAACGGGGCTTCCCTACCTTCTCGATCGTCGGCATCGGCGGAGAATCAAACTACGCTCTTTGTCGGTGAGGCTGGGGGGGGATGTGTCGGATTGGCGCGCGGAGGTTTTGTCGATCTCTTTGTCCGATGTTGTATCAACAGGTCTGAAGAAAGCGGCATTCGCCCTCATCTCGTCGCTGGCTCTTGTTGCCACGCCTTCGTGGTTTGCTCGATGAGGTCGAGGCGTCCTTTCAATGGGTCCGGTATGACGACTGGTCCATTGTCCATTGTGAACACCATCAAGTCGGATCGTTCAGGAGCGAACCTCGGCCACGCCGGCAAGTCGGCTCCGTTCGGATCGCCGTACTTTGCGAAGTTGGCGAAATAGGCGTTCATGGACCGTTCGGTCATCCGATCTCTTTCCGTGACGGCCTCGCCGTATCGGGCCATGAGTGTGCCGAAGACGAAGGGCAGTTCACTGGCATGCACCGCCCCGCGAATCTTGGAACGCAGTGAATCCGCTACGTAGCCGAAGCGGTAGAGCCAGACCGGCATTCCCGCTTGCGTCATCTGGGTGGCCACGAAGCGCGCGGGCTCGTGCATCGTCATGTCGATGCCCACGGCCGAGTAGATGTCGTTCGGCCTGAGCAGGCCGTTCGCGTGGTAGATTGCGCGCGCTCTTTTGGTGTTCTGGCCGAAGTATGACAGCGGGTCTGTTTTTGAGGGAGGAAACGCCATGGGAAGATCCTGGCTGGTCGTTCCGATCATCAACGGCACCGTGACCGCTTCCTTCCTGCGGAGCGCTTCTTCCGGGGAGGTCATAACGATCGACCCATCGACGATCGCACCTTTGGCATACGTCAGCGGAGCTGGGGTGGGTTTCATCAACCAGGAGATGTTGATGTCGCCGCAGATCTTCTCTGCGGGGAGGTCACGCAATGCGCTCAACGCGTAAGGTCCGGTATCGGTGATTCCCATGCTCTTCGCAAAGGTTACGCCGATCTGGTCGGCGGACGGGTCCTGCGGAGTTCCTCCGCTCAGCTTGAATCCCCCGAGCACATGTGCGCGCCCGTGCCCCGACATGACAATGGCCCGATGGAACAGTCCCTTGGTCTGCGGTGAGGTGAGCAGATGCATCACGGCATCGCCGCCCGCAGATTCACCGGCGAGGGTCACCTGGGTTGAATCCCCGGCGAACGCCGCGATGTTGCGCTGGACCCAGCGCAATGCCGCAATCTGGTCCATATACGCAAAGTTACCGACGGGACCCTCGTGTGCCGCAATCAGTGCGGGATGTGCGAAGAACCCGAACCGTCCGAGTCGATAATTAGCGCTGACCACGATGAGGCCCTGACGTGCGAACACACTGCCGTCATACAGCGGGGTCGAGGTGCCTCCACTCACGTAGGCGCCCCCATGGATCCAGACGAGGACCGGCAGTCGCTCCCCCGGCTTGATGTCTGCCGGGCGCCACACGTTCAGCACCAAGCAATCCTCAGAGGGGGAAGATGCAGCCGTCACGGCGGCGTTGGTTTCAATCGCCTGCATACAGTCATGCCCGAACGTCGTCGTCTTGCGCACCCCCGCCCAGGGCGTGACCGGTTGCGGCGCGCGCCAGCGTCGATTCCCTATCGGAGGCGCGGCGAACGGTACGCCTTTAAAGAACAGGACCTTGCGGGAGACCGTGCCTTCGATCTTTCCCCCTTCGATCGTGACGACCGTACGGTCCGACTGAATTGAGGGTTCCCCAAGGCTGGGTGTGGTGTGGTGCTGTGGTGATTGTGTGCAGGCACCACAGGCGAGGAGCAGGAGGATTGGCCATGCAAGATGTGCGGCGGCAAGCAGCCTCCCAGATACCCTTGTTGGAATCATGATCTCCTTTGAACCCTAGTCACCAAGAGTATGTTCACGATGTGAGGGCGTCCGGACCTTCTTCCCTGGGCGGATCCCTTTGCGTCCGCCAGCCGGCCTCGCCAAGCCTCCCCAATTGCGTCATGCCGGAGAATGACTGGTTGTGATTGATCGGTCATTATACGATCCCGAGCCAATCTCCATGTTAACGCTCTATTAAAGGTGCATTACAAATAGTTGCAAAAGGGCGAGGGAATACCATGGCCCCAGTCGGGGCGCTGCGATTATCCCTCTCCAGGGTGAGCGCTATGCGGGAACGGCTAGCGCCTAGCGTGTTCTGGTCGAGGACAACCGATTGGGCGAAAGAGACTGACTAGGTGGAAATCGTGGTGTTTGAGTGAGATGAAAGGGGTGGAGGTTGTGTAAGTGGTGCCGAGGGACAGAATCGAACTGTCGACACCAGCCTTTTCAGGGCTGTGCTCTACCAACTGAGCTACCTCGGCACGACACGGGGGCTCACTTCAGGAAAGTGGTGGACGATACCGCAGAAGCCGTGATTGGGTCAAGGCCAATTGACAGTATCGTACGATCTTTTCGCGAAAATGAAGGGGCAGCGACCGATGATTCAAGTCGCCGCCCCGTGAATGCCTGAGTCGTTATTTTGCGGCGACGATTTCCAGCAGTTCCACTTCAAAAATGAGCGTGGCGCCTGGCTTGATGGCGGGAGGTGATCCGCGATCTCCGTAGGCCAGATTGGCCGGGCAGACGAGGCGGCTCTTGCCACCGACCTTGATTTGCTGCACGCCTTCCGTCCAGCACTTAATCACCTGGTTTAGCGGGAAGGTGGCCGGCTCGCCGCGCTTCACGGAGCTGTCGAAGACGGTGCCGTCGAGCAGTGTGCCATGATAATGCACCTTGACGGTATCGGTCGGTTTTGGGGTGGCGCCGGTTCCTGGCTTGATCGTGGTGATGACGATTCCGGACTCTGTCTTTGTAGAGCCTTTTTCGGCTGCGGCTTTCGTCAAATAGGCAGCGCCGGATTTCTTTTCCGCGTCCGCAACCACGGCTGCCCGGGCTTGCTGGAGTTGCTGAATTTTCGGGCCGAATGTTTGGAGGTCGGCTTTTGGTGTGCGCTTCAAGGCTCCATCGGTGAGGCCGGACTTGACGAAATCCAACTCCGATTCGGACAGCGCGAAGGTGCCAAGCGATTGGCTGATAGCCAGGCCGAGGGCATACAACGTCTTTTGGTCATCATTGGTCGGCTCTCCCGATGCGGCAAACGCCGATGGGCTGCCCAGCAGGGCAATGGTTATGGCAAATGCTGCGAACATGCGCATGAGTCATCCTTTCTTGATGGTGGCGGTGAGAACGGTCGACGAATCTTACCTTACGATATGAAGGTGCTTCGCACAACTGGAAATAATTGAGCGGGGGAGCTGCAGGGGTGAATGGAGTCACTCTGCCGATGGGTTTGGTTAACGGCCGACGCGCTGGATGGCGGAGAGGGAGGGATTTGAACCCTCGGTAAGGATATTCTCCCTACGACGGTTTAGCAAACCGTTGCCTTCGGCCACTCGGCCACCTCTCCACGACCAGTTGCATAGGGGTCTGTCCGCAGGCGGGCAGAGTCGTCAGCGCGGTTACGTCGCTCACGAGCGGGCTGATATTACCTCAGCCGGTGCAAGAGGTACAAGTGAAAGGTCTCTGCCGTCGGGTTAAAAGTTTGGCAGGGTCATGCGGCGTTTCTGATGTCCCATTGAAGGCTTTGGATGTGACGTCTGGATTTGGCGAGAAACATGAAGGCTGCTGAGTAGAGGTGATGCGCCAGATGAGTCGTCTCGGCTGAGTGCATGCGGACCGTGGAGATGGCAGGTGCGGCTGCATCCTGCTCGATGGGTGTCTGTTCATCTGAGATAGGGGAGGGAGGAGCGGTGTAGCGAAGTTCGATGGTGCTTGGCCGAACGACTCCGCTCAGTGCGAGCAGGTGCAGGGCTTTTTTCTTTTGAATGCGTGTTTGCCGATAGTGAGCCCATCGTGTCAATGGCATGGATCTATTCTCCCGTGGTGCATAAGCTGCGTTGACGAGCAGTGCGCTACATCCAAAGCACTTTTCCAAAATCTTTATCGATGCCTCTGGGATGGTGGCAATGGGTGCATCGCGCAAAGAGTGTCGCGTCTTCCGGAGTAAGCGACGAGCGAAGGACGATTTGATAGATGTGTCCCCCGCAGGAGGTACAGGCTTTCCCTCGGATTTCTCGGCGAATGGCTCCGACCTTACCGACTTGTTTCTGCATGTGCTTCCTCCTTGTCCCGAGCTATTCCTGATGTCGTATCTGCTATGCGCAGGTGGTGTCAGGATAGGCGAGGCGGTGCGGACTGGAAATACCGTAGAGGTAGGAGTGCACCAACCGAAAGGGGGAGGTGGTCGAGAATTATGCGGTCCAAACAACGCTTGTCAGGTTATTTATTGTCTAGCTATATCAATTGGTTATTGATCGAATGGTAATGGTATGGATTGGATTGTGAGTAGGTCGAGTGTTGTCATGAGAGGTTGAGTGATCAGATGCAAAGGAGATGTGAATAGAGGCGAGGTAGTGAGGTTGTGACGGTCGGAATGGTCATATGGCGGAGGGGGCGAGATTTGAAGCCTCCACAGGGTCAGAGACTATAGGTTCCAATAGTTCCCCATCGGTCCAACCTCAATCACTTACATCAGAGTTGGAGATAGCCGATGAACCGGTCAAACCTGATCGGACAAGATAGTTCTGCCACAGTTTAGCCACAGGGATGGCTTGAAAGGCCGGAATGAAGCCCCTCCACATTGCCAGCGAGCCGAAGGATTTCTCTATCCCTCAGGACCTGATTACTCAAACGCTCGCGATTCTTGCGCGCAAACGAGTCGGCAAAACCTACACGGCTTCCGTAATCGCGGAAGAGTTTTGTAAGGCCAAGCTGCCGTTTGTGGTCCTCGATCCCACGGGGGCCTGGTGGGGGCTTCGGGCTTCGTCCGATGGCAAAGCGGCCGGCTATCCGGTCATCATCATTGGTGGGCCCCATGGTGATGTCCCGTTGGAGCCGACGGCCGGAAGGGTCATTGCGGATCTCGTCGTCGACCATCCGGGCTATTTCGTGATCGATCTCTCGCTCACCAATTCCAATGCCGAACAAGACCGGTTTGCGACCGACTTTGCCGAGCAGCTGTATCGACGAAAGAGCCGGCAGCCAGATCCGCTGCATCTCTTCATCGATGAGGCAGATAGCTTTGCGCCGCAACGGCCGTTTCCCGGCCAGCAACGTATGCTTGGGGCCTTCGAGGCGATCGTGCGCCGGGGCGGCATTCGCGGGATTGGCGTCACCATGATCACGCAGCGGCCGGCGATTCTGAATAAGAATGTACTCACGCAAACTGAGGTGCTGATCGCCTTACAGACGACGGGGCCGCAGGATCGTGCGGCCGTGCAGGAGTGGGTGAAGAGCCATGGCACCAAGGAGCAGCAAGAGACGTTCATGAACTCGCTGGCTGGACTCCAGAAGGGGCAGGCCTGGATCTGGTCACCGGCCTGGCTGAACGTCTTCAAGCTGGTAAAAATTCGCGCGCGTGCCACGTTCAACTCCTCAGCTACGCCGGAAGTGGGAACCGCTCAGCGTGTTCCGAGTATTCTGGCGCCAGTTGATCTGGAGGCCTTGAAGGGGCAGATGGCGGCGACAATCGAGAAGGCGAAGGCGGATGATCCGAAGGCGTTGAAGGCGAAGATTGCGCAGCTCGAGCGCGATCTCGCGGCCATTCATTCGGTACCAGCACCTCAGGCAAAAGTTGAGATTGTCGAAGTCCCGTTGATCAAAGATGCTGATTTGGATCGACTTGAGAAGGCTACGGCCGCGATCAGTGTAGCGGCGTCGCTGTTAGCTGATACGATTGGGAAATGGAAGCAGGCTGTCGGCGTCCGTCATGTGCCGGCAGAACAGAGACATCCGAGGGGTGAACGTCAGGAGATCAGGTCTGTGCAGATGTCTGCACAGGGGAATGTGGTGCTCGGGACTGGGGGGTTACGTCGGATGTTGATCGCACTGGCGCAGCGATCGCAAGGGCTTAGCGATCGACAGCTCGGGGTGCGTGCCGGCTTATCATCTTCGAGTGGATCCTTTGGAACCTATCTCGCGAAAGGACGGACCAACGGCTGGATTTCCGGGGAGCGAGGTTGTCTCTCCATTACCGAGGCGGGGTTGCAGGTCTTGGGAGTCTTTGACCCACTGCCAACCGGCAATGGGCTTCTCCGGTACTGGCTGAATGAGCTAGGCAACAGCGGCGCCGCTCGTATGCTTGAAGCTTTATCGGCAGTCTATCCAAGGGCCATGACGAAAGAAGAGCTCGGTGCCCAGGTGAACCTCTCGCACAGTAGCGGGTCCTTCGGGACCTATCTCAGCAGGCTCCGGACGCTGGAATTGATCGAAGGCCGGCAGGAGCTGAAGGCGAGCAGCGAATTTGTGTGCTAGGCCGTCACGATCGGTCGGGCATCTCAATCCGTCGTGTGGACCGGCGAACGGTGCTGAAGCTGAGTCTGCCAGGCCTTGGTGATCCCGCTCGACGCATAGGGGAGAGTGCCCGAGCCCCACGCGCCCACCGATGTTTCATCGGTTTCGCCTCGTGGTCAAAGGTAGCCAACAATCGGGAAAGAGCGCACACCTTCAGAAGTAGTTCGTGTTCCCCTTTATGATTTCCGCTTGCTTGAATGACGTGCAGACTATATCGATCAAAAGTATGCCGGTCTTTATCAATTCTGCAATCTTCTTTTGACATCTTCTTCTCACCTTGGAATTTAGCCTGAGCTGCGGTAGCCTTGTTTTTCAATTGCTTCGTTTATGGAGGGCGAATGTTGACTCGCATGGGATTTCCCTTGGTGATCGCCTTGGCGTGCTGCCTGATATCTTCACTCGTTCAAGCTGAGCCGAAAGTGATTGTTGCCGACGGGGTCTATGTCATGGGCGACGGTGAAACGCCAAGCTTTGGGGAAGCCATGGCGCTGCAGAAGGCAAAGCAGTCGGCCCTCGAACAAGCGGGGACCTACGTGCAGAGTTACACCCAAACCAAGGGCATGGATATCACCATTGATGAGATACGAACCGTCGCTGGCGGCGTGCTGCAGACCGATGTGCTGGAGAAAACCAGGATGCTGTTAAAGGACGGCGGCGAGCGTTTCACCACGAAGATCCGCGCCATCGTTTCAATAGACAGAATTGATGAGCTTGCGCGCCGTATCAAGGGAAGCAGTGCGGCCGTGGAGAATCGAGAGCTGCTAGAGAAGTACCAAAAGATTGATGAGACGCTCCTCCTCCTTCAGCGGGAGATAAGCCAATCGAAGAGTGATGCAGCTCGCGAAAACGCAATTGAGAAAATCAGGGATGTCGAGAAGCAGTTCAGGCAAGTGCGTTCGGTAGAGGCCTCTCTATTCAAGCGGATCTTATCCGGGAGCGATCTGCTGAGTCAGGCCAATAAGGCTCTGTCCGACCAATATAAGCGGAAAGAGACAGCGCGCCAACATCGCGAGATTCAGCATCACTCGCTGGAGCATGTCTTAGATTCGTTGCGGGGTGATGGATTCGGCGTGGAAATCGGGTCACCTGACGTCCTCGCCGAGCTTGAAACCCCTGACATGGTAACGCTTTCGTTCCCTGTTACGGTGGTCATTACGGACCGATTAAGGGAACTAGTCAAAGACCTCAAGAAGGCGCATGGCGGCGACATACCTTCGGAAGACGAGGAGCAGATTGAAGAGATCTTGGATAACGTCAGTGTGACTGTTCGGGTTCTCTTGAAGGGTGGTGGCGCGGTAAGCAGCGAATCACATCGGATACGTTTCAAGGGGTTGCGGTCCTATGACCTCGGCCATGTTCTTGTGAATCAGGCGTTCTTCAGTACCGTTGGCGTGCCAAGACAAGATATTGAGAAAGTCGATTCCGCCGAGGGGCATCTTGCGGTTGGCGTCAGAAACACGCACTAGGCATTAAGGCAGAAGGCTCCCGAAACAGTGCAGCAAGCACACCGGGGCACAGGCTAGCGAACTCCCTTCCGTTTCTCCCGGTGCTTCTTCAGCAAATCTCGCAAGCCTTCCTCTACCAGTTCATTGACATAGCGGTCTTCGTCGATCGAAACGTGCTGGATTTCCGCCATCAGCGCCTTATCCAGGCGTAAACCAAAGAGTTTTCTGGTTGGTTCTGCTTTTTTACTCTTCATGAATCGGAACCATACGGAAATCCGGCTATGCTGTCAATTTGATAGCTTGCTATCAAGTTATATGATTCGCTATATTGTCACAGGATGACGAAGGGGAGGTGGCTGATGGCGATGGTGAAAATGTTGATTCAAGTCCCGAAGGTAATTAAGGCGAAGCTCGATGCGTTGCGAAAGGAGGGGACGACGGCGAGCGGGTTGATCAGGCATCTCTTAGAAAAACATTTTCAGACTCAGGACAGGCGATAAGCCTAGAAAGAGAGGGATGGCTCTATGGCTACGACTCTGCCGATGTTGCCAGACGTGGCGCAATCGATCGAAGACATTTCCGGAAGTCTTGTGACCCAACTGAACAACTTGGAGGGGCTGTGCTCAATTCTTCGGCCTCTTGGGCGAATGGAGGGGAAGTGCACGATCGATCCAACGGACTTTACTCGAACCCTCGGGGTGATCGCTGATGGGCTCCAAAGCATTCGTGCCGGCGTCGAGCAAATAGAGAGCTTGGCAACTCCTAGTCCAATAGGTGCAGATGTCTGCACCTCACTCACGAAAGGACGGTGACAAATGGCAACGGCTCTTAGGGTTGTGAAAACTGAGAGTAAACCCAAGCGCGAACGGATTTCCGTGATCGAGACCGGGCCCAAAGAGGAATGGTTTGTTCAGAGTAAAACGATCCGGGGGAAAACGGTCTGGTTCATCCGCTTTGAAATCACTGGAATGCACCCGCGTTTATTTGGACCGTTTCCTTCAAAGCGACAAGGTCTCCTGTTTCTCGATGATGCTATCGGGGAATTGTTGGACAGTTTGTTTGAGGCGGATAACTGTTGCGAGAAGCGCATGGTGAAGGAAGAGTGTCAGAAAGTCTGGCTGCCAATCATTGAATATCCGTTGCTCACTCAGCGGCACTCAATAACTAAGGAAGGACGGTGAGTCATGGCAAAAGCACTGGCGATCGTGAAGACGGAGAATTCGAAGCCCACAACTAGAGAGCGCGAACGGATTGAATTTCTGGAGCGGCGGCCGGAGGCTGACTGGTTCGTTGCTAAGAAGACATCACGGGAAGGAATGAAATGGTATCTCCGCTTCACGATTACCGGATTATTTCCTCGCCTGTTTGGTCCCTTCTCATCGAAGCGGAAAGCCGTCCTGTTTCTCGATGCGGCCCATGACAAGCTGTGTGACTTCTGGACGGAGGTTGACGATGTCTGCGGACAGTATGCGAATCGTGGGGAGTTTGAGCGGGTCAATTGGGGTCCACTGATCGAGCATCCACTCGTCGCCAAGAAAGGACGGTGAGCTATGGATTATCCGATTTTATCGAAAGACTTGCTCAAGGGAGAGGAACTGCAGACCTTCGAGCACATTGCGAATGACCTGGAGCTGGCGTTGGTGACGGTCCAAGACGTGATCGATCGGAATTGTGACGGGGCTCCAGCGGAGGATAGCTACATCGGTGTGAATCTCGCGCTCTATGTACGGCATACCGAAGCCACGCTGATGAGGTTTCGGCAACTCCTGCATTCCGCCGAACAAAGTGACCGCAATCCTATGACCCTGACCAAATCGACCAGGAGGTAAGGAGGCTGTGAACGGATTCGACAGGCCAGCCCTCTGCCGGGTACGGGGGGCGATAGAAGCTCCGACGCTCACCAGCTTGAAGACGGCTGAGGAAGTGGCGGCTGCGGTCCGGATGAGTGCAGCCCGGCTGCGCGAGCTGGCCGAGGTCGACGTGATTCCCCATTTCCGCATCGATGGTGGTCCGCCGTTGTTCAGTCTCGCCGGGCTTAAAGACTATGTCCGGCGGTATCTTGTGACGGTCTGCCCGGGCGAACCCTTGCCGATCAATCTCCGGCCGGTGCTGCAGCAGCATCCGGCGGCGCCGACGATTCCGCGTGCCCTTGCGGAAGTGGAAGGACGCCTGTGTGAAGTCCCGCCCATCGAATGCCCGCCCTGCGTCTATTTTCTCGTGCGGGAACGAGAGATTACCTATGTCGGGCAGACTCGGAACTTGTTGAGTCGGTTGGGACAGCATCGGGACGACGGGAAATGCTGGGATCGCGTGTTGTTTCTGCCGGTGCCAGCCGATCGACTTCTTGAGGTTGAGTTGTCTTGGATAAAGACGCTGCAGCCGGCGTTGAACCAGGTCGGACGAAAGACCGCCTTGCCCACTGCTCCACGCCGGCGCAGGGCGACAGCTACCTGCCCGCCACAACCTAAACTTGCCTGAAAGGATGGTGTGTAATGACTCAATGCGAAGTCTTATACGAGGTCTGTTATTCGACCCCTGAATATGGATGGGAACCGATGGGGGTGATGCACGAATCCAGAGCGGAAGCAGAGCACGAGCTTCGAGAAAAGAAACCGTACTATCCAACAGCCTTTCTCGTGCGCGTGGTGATGACGCGGTGCGAGGAGAAATCCACCCATCGACATCTTCAAGCCGTGCAGGGTTGATTTTCTTTCAGTGTCAGAATACCGTTTCTTTTCTCACGGCCTATCGGAAATAGATTTGGAGGATATCGTGAAGCTCCCGCACTGGATTGAAGAGGACATCGAGAGCCTGCCCGCAAACTTTACCGGGCAGATCGTCTTAGAGGTTTGGTGTGGCGAGGTCACGCGGATCGACACCAAGACCAGCCGGCAGGCTCCAAAGGTGGGAGGGGCGAAGCAAGACGATCGGAGATAAGTTCTGAATAAGAAGACCGCTCGAGAGGAGGAGGTTCCTGTGGAGTCTAACGCCATCCAAGACATCCCAAGCATCCAGATGCTGCGTACTGAGGCCTTTCGGCTGGCCGAAACTGTGATCTAAACCGGAAGGGCTAAGCGTCGGCTGATCCCCGGCGTGATGGAGTCGTCCTCGCGGCTCCGGCCCTTCCCTACCCCACGCGAGGCCCCATGAGGAGGGGACTGTGCAGACTATTTCTATTCATCTTGAGGTACCCGACCAATCTTCAGAGAAAGATTTTATCAAGGCTGCTATCTGCGAGGCCCGCGGACAAGCTCGGCAATCGTGGCGGCAGAGAAATGAGCATGTCCAGAACAAGGGCGGCCGTCGAAAGCTTCAGGGGGCGGTACGGAAGGCTTGCAATGATATTTGGAAGGAATGGGGCGAAAAATTCCCAAGGCGAAATTCTACGGCGGCTGTGTTGGTTCAAGCGGTTACGCTTCGGGTCCCTGGAAAAGGCCGAGGCAAGGAGAAGCGTGAGGACCTTCGCACGATCGAGAAATATGTTCGGGAGTGGATTCGCTGCAACTTAACGATCGCGCAGGTTCCGGATAGTTGGCTAAGAAAACCGGCTGGCCAGAAACTTGTCCGGCAGCAGGCTTGGATTAGTGCAGTAGGCCTTCTTCTTCGCAACGATTTAGATCCTTCTCTAGTGAAGGAGTTGAACCAAGCTCTGGTTTCGTCAACGAACAAGCAGCTGGTAGACGGACTCATTGAGCAGCGGAACAGGTAAGCCGCTTCCTTCAGATTTCATCCCCCCAAAAACCTCAACATCGAGTTTTTCGCTCTTTCTGAAGTTACCTTCAGCAGATTATGGTCTCGCCATGCCTGACGAACTTCTCACCATTGGCGAAGCGGCCAAGCTTCTCGACCTGAGCACTCAACGCATCAGACAATTAGAATCCGACGGCGTCTTGTGTGCGCGCCGCACCCTAAGAGGCATGAGAATATTTGATCGCTCCGAGGTAGAGCGCCTTCTTCGCCTTCGCGAGGCACGCGTCAAATGAGTGACGAGCAGAAAGATGTTTTTGACTATTCAATGTCGGACGACTTTGTCTCCGAAACGCGCCTGGTACCTTATCGGACCGGATTTCGATCCCGCCATTGCGGGGGAAAGTTACCTCTTGGAAAGGTGAATGCGCTAAACGACCGTGACTTTAAGCGTTACATTCAGAATGGGTGTCGGTTCCTTGATCCGGAACAAGATCTGCGAGTTCAGCTCGCTGAACAGCGGGAAGCCAGCTGCGAGCAGTCGCGCCAAATCAAACAACTGCAGGAAGCCGTTCGCAGGACGCAGATTCAAATCGACCAGCTGCGTTCGTTGCTGCCCAAAGCTCTGCAGGCGCCTGTCTCAGATCCCAGTACTGCGGGTGCTGGATCGCATCCCGTGAGGGGGCTCAATGTCGCAAAACGCTGAGCTGGCCGACCTGGGAAACGGGTTCTCTGTGTACTGGCCAGGTCAGAATATTCGATTTTTGGCTGAGTACATTACCCGCCAACAGTCGGGCATCTTTGCTGAATTCACCGTTCTCGATGGCGAGAAAACCCTGTGCGAGGGACACCGGGTCAATTTGAACGGTGACAAGGCACGGGTTGCCAAGAAGGTTCATGAATACGATGGGCGATTCAAGCTCGCCGATTGGACCGTCCTCATTGAGTCGACGGCTGTGCTCGTCCTCCGGCGATATCGAGAAGGCGAGCCATTACGACTGCTCAATGCCGGGACGCCTGTTGAGGACTTAAGTTACCAGCTTAGTCCGCTCGTCTTCCATCGCAAGACGACGATTCTCTACGGCGACGGGGGCTTAGGAAAGAGCTCGCTCGCCCTGTTGTGCGGGATGCTGGTTTCTTCTGGTGAATCCCTCGCCGGTCTGAGCGCGGTGCCGGGTCGCGTGCTCTTTGTCGACTACGAAGATAGTTGGGACGTGCATGTGCGCCGAATGCGAGCGATTGCCGCATGCCATCCTCAGCTCAAAGCGGCGGACGTTCGCTATCAAGCCCATCACGAGCCGCTATGGAACATCGTCCCCATGCTCTTGCGGCGGGTCCAGACGGAGCAAATCACCTTCTTGATTCTCGATAGCCTCGCGGCCGCGACCTGTGGCGACTCCAGCGCAGAGGCTGCAACAAAGGCCTTCCGAGCGCTCCGTATGCTGAATCTAGGCGCACTGGTACTCGCGCATATCCCCAAGGCGACAGAGCAGCAGCAGGAGTCCGGCATTTACGGCAGCGTATTCTTCAAGAATTTTGCACGCAGCACGTGGGAGCTGAGAAGAGAGCAAGAGGTTGGAGCTGATGTATCGATCTTAGGGCTGTTCAATCGGAAGTCCAACCTGAGTCGGTTGCATTCTCCTCTGGGACTTACGGTGCGCCAGAATGGAACTAACTCCTCGATTCAGTACGAGCCATGCGATCTCGGCGAGACGATCGAGCTAGCGAAAGGGCTGCCAGTCGCCAGCCGTATTGTGAACTTTTTGGAGAAGGATGGAAGTCTGTACTCCGCCAAAGACATTGCGGAGGCCATTGAGATTCCCATCGGGACCGTTAAGACAACGTTGTCGCGCCACAACAAAATGAAGTGGCACAGCATCGGAGAAGGCAGGGAGACCAAGTGGTGCGTATTGAACCGTTAACAATGTCGTCAACACCGTTAGCACGCGCCCTAAGTCTCTGTCGCAGAAGGAGATTGATGTTTACGAAACCTGTTCACGATATGTCAGCCAGGCCATCGTTAACAAAGACCGTTAACAAGGGTTTTGCGTTAACAACCGTCAACACCGTCAATGCGCCGTTTAAGTCTTTGATTCTTCACGGAGTTGGTGTTGACGATGATTGTTGACGTTGCATCGTTAATTAACAACGCCCCCCTTTAGGGGGCGTGTTGTTAACGATGGAGATTTATGAAGAGGAACGAACGGAGCATACGGTGCGTATAACGGTCGATCTGTGCAGCAAGTCCTATCAGCGCCGGTTGAAGGAAAAGTCTATGCGTCCGGTGCTCTCCGCAAGCGAGGCCCGCGGTTCTGATATGCCGTGGCCCTCGCCGGGCGCGAGCGAGCTGTTTGTGCGCAGTCCGCTCGCGCCCACAATCACCAATCATGGTGCTGCCCCCTAATGCAGTCTTGTTCGAAAGGCGGTCCCATGGCGGCGGGAGACAGTCGGGGTTGAGCGGTTGTCTCCCGCCCATAAATTAACTCAACACATCAGGAGGAATGAAATGCGAATTGAGGACGTCAGTAAGTTGGATTGGACAACGGATGGAAATCTCCGCGCACTGGAGGGCAAAAAAGCCGCTCTGATCGAGCGTGAGACTCAGGGCCGCGCTCGTTTGGCAGAGCTAGAGAAAATCGTCCGTGAGGGTGAGACATCCCTCGTGCAAGTTCGCGCCGCGATTTTGCTCGATGAAGAAGCGGATGAAGCGGAGGATGACGTCCAACAACGGGTGTCATTGTGTCAGCAAGAAATGCAGGCTATTCGAGCTGACCTGCAAGCCACTCAACTTGCGAGAACAAAGCTGGAACCTACGATCGAGGCGGCCGCATCTGAAGCCAGACTGCGGGTTGCCCAGCTGTTACTGCAGCCTTGTCGGGAAACCGCTGAATCGCTACGGGCACTACTCAATAAAGCAATCGAACTCAATAACGTTTTGCATGCCATCCACCGACACGTGGTGAGGGATGGCATCGCACAGGAGCTATACGCGACTCCAGAACTCAAGCCACTCACAATGCTTTGCGCGTGGAATGAGCTCTCGCAGCCTAATGGAAACGTCGGCGGCGGGCTACAGTATTGGACCACCTACCTCGACAAGATCTTTGGTGAGCGCGGATAGGCTTCACGGCATACTCAATACCGACACTTCGAAACAAAGGGAGGCAACCATCATGAGGCGAGCAGCTCAAACATCGGTTCCCGTTCATCCTGCTAAGAGTCTAGCGCTGGAGTTGGACGCACAGGTGATTACCACTGTGATCGCAGGCAAGGCGAGATTGAAGTCTCATGCTTGGACTGATCAAGAGATCATGAAGATCGAATCTGAGGATCTCGCAAGGCTTGCTTATGAAACGAGTGAGATGCTTGCGATGGAGTTTCAAAGCGTTGGATCGTTCCTCAGTTACTGGCGGAGAGAACGCTCCCGCCATGGTCTCTCAAGCGAACCGACGAAGGAGACAATGAACCAGGCGGCTACGAAGAGTAGCGAGCAGGATCAAACCTTCAAGTAGGAATGGGATGGCTCCGCAGCTGTGCGTGCTGAGTTCAGAGACAGCTTCTCAACCTATGTCGCGTACAAGCGGGCAGAGGCACGCGGCGCCGTCCGGCTCGTCTGCAATGGGCAGGATAAGAGCGGAAAAATATTCACGGGTCCTTGGAACAGTAGCGCTTATGCGGGTAAGCGAAGCCGCACTTTCGAGCTAGTGACAGAGGTGAAATCAAGGTTGTCATAGGTTTATCACTCAACACCATCGTGAAACATGACTGACACAAAGACTTTTTCTAAACAGCAGATAGCAAAAATATTCAGAGTTTCCCGTTCGACCGTTTACGACTGGGAAATTTCCGGATGCCCGGTTATTCCGCCGGAGCGGCGAGGGTATCCGGCCCGGTTGGTCTTCGAGGATGTGCTGAATTGGCGGCTCGCCAAGCTTGACGCGGTTGGGGTCTCGGAAGCAGGACTGGCCTTAGAGGAACGACTAGCCCGAGAAAGGATGGTGCAATTTGTCTGAAAATCGCGAACTCGCGCTAGTGCTCAAGCTGGTGGCCGATCAGTTCCAGAGTGAGCTGAAGAAGAGCCAGGGGGCGTTGTCGGGCTTTAACAGTTTCATCAAGGATTGGAAAGTACAACTCGGCGCGGTTACCGGCGTGCTGGTGGCGCTCGCGAAGAGTACGGCGAACTTCGGTGAGGAGGCGCTCAAAGGGGCGCAGAAGGCCGGGCAGACCGTCGAGACGTTCACAGCGCTTTCCTATGCCGCCAAGCTCGCGGACATTGATCAGCAGCAGCTCATCGTCGGATTGAAATCCCTCTCGCAGAACATGGTGGAAGCGGCCCGGCAAACGGGCGATGGCGAAGCGGTGTTCCGGCGGCTGGGTGTCTCGGCGCTCGATGCGTCAGGAAAACTTCGGCCCACAGAGCAGGTGCTCTTGGACCTGGCGGACGTTTTTGCGAAATCGGCAGATGGTGCCGGGAAGACGGAAGCGGCGGTCAAGCTGTTCGGGAAAGCGGGGCTAGAGCTGGTTCCGTTTCTCAACCAAGGCAAGGCCGGCATCGCCGGACTGATGGAAGAAGCGAAGCGGTTGGGTGTGGTGCTGTCGACAGAAGACGCGCAGGCGGCGAGTGCGTTCAATGATGAAATCAAGCGGCTGGAATCCGCGACGCGCGGACTCACCTTGCAGCTGGGACAAGGCCTTTTGCCGACGATGACGAGCGGCCTCGAACTCTTCAGCAAGATGATCGCCAAGGTGCGCGAGCTGAATAGCGAAACGTCGAATGTGGGCCAGAATCTGAAGAACTGGTCTGATGCTTTCGGTCAGTCGCGCATGGGCCAGGGCATGATGGATACTTTTACGGCGCTGGGGCTCGGGCATCGCAAGGGCGAAGGCACGCTGCCGCGCGAGCAATTTTGGATGGACACGCTCAAGTCGATTGGTGGCCTTGGCGGACAGCTGCCTCCGGGAGGGGGAGTCTTGGCCTCTTCGGGCGGTGAAGATAAGCCGCCGATCTCAATGGGGCCGGATCTCAAGAAACTGCAGGATGATTATCGCCTCTACATCACCGGTCTGACGTCTGCGGGACAAGCGTACCTTGATAAACTGAAAAAGGATTATCACGACTATATCACTGGTTTGACCAGCATGGGGCAACAGTATCTCGACCGCCTCAAGGGGACCGGCGATGAGGCTGTGAAGCTGTTCCAGGAGCATCAGCAGCAGATCTCTAAGGAGCGTGATGTTCTGATTGAGAACGAGAAGGCCTGGATCAGCTATGGGGACACGCTCGGCGCATCCACCGAATTCATGTTGCAGCATCGACTGGATCTAGTTCGGCTGGAATTGGGGAAAGAGCTGAATTTGAACCAGGAGCAGGCCGGGCGGCTCTTGCTGGCCTGGCAGAACCATGATGATGAGCTGGCGCAGAGCGTCATCGGCCGATCAAGTAAAACGGAAGCTGAGCTGGAAACTATTCAGCTACGCACGCTGCAAAAATCGAAGACCGTGATCAACGAGCTCTCCGGAGATTTCTTCGACGGCTGGGCGGCGGGCATGCGGAACTATGTGCGCGATACGCAGTCGGGCTTCGGCATGGCGGCTGATATGGCTCGCCGGTCCATTCAATCCATCGAGCAGGCCTCGGGCCGGTTCTTCTTTGATGCGATGGAAGGCCGGATCACGCGCTTGAAAGATGTGATGGCGTCCTTCCTCGACTTTACGAAACAGATCGTGAGCCAGCTGGCCGGGCAAGCCATCACGCGGCAGATCGCCGGGGCGATCGCGGGCGGATTTCCGAATCTGTTCGGATCGTCCGGCGTGAATACAAACTTTTCCGGAGATCTGTTCAAGCCGCTCGGTGCGGCGAGCGGTGGCCTGGTGCAGCGCTTTGCGCGGGGCGGCCCGGTGTTGGGGAATGGGAATCTCGATACCGTCCCGGCGCTGTTGACGCCCGGAGAATTTGTGCTCTCGCGCCGCGATGTCAAAGACATCAAGTCAGGTCTGGGTGGCGGCGGCATCATTATTAACACCTACAACACATCTTCGGCTCAGGTTGAGCATCAGGTGTCTCAGGGGGCTAATGGGGTTACTGTGATCACGCAGACGATTAAAAACGTGGTAGCTGGCATGGTGCAGTCTGGGGGGCTCGATCGTCAGCTAGGGGTGCGCTACGGGGTCACTCCGACTCCGGGACGGCGATGATTATTCAATGCAATATAGACTGTCTTGTTCGGGTGAATGATGAAAATGAGATTGTCTTCAAGGACCAGGAGCCGATCGTGTTGCCCGCTCTGTATGCGGTTCCAGTTCTGATCAAGCATCATGAGAACGTAGAAGTTATATCATCGGTTGTCCCGGCCCCAAGTTGTGAGGTGGTTTGGACGGATGCGCGAGGGAATAGCCGGTTGGGCCATGTGCTTTACAGGGTTTCGTATTTGGATGAACTGTGGTTGTTAATTCAAACAGATGGTGTTGGTCGACTGGTCCGCAGCTCAGACATTATCGGAGTTAATCCTAAACCTCTTTTTCGGTTAGCCTGTACCGCGATGGAAGCTATAGGCACTCAGGAGGCTGAGCGCATGGCCGCCAATATTGTCATGACGCTCTTAGATCTGGATCCCACCAGCTAAACTGCCAAGCAGTGAGTTGAGTCAGGTGGGAAGTAGCATGGAGGGTGCACAGCATGGATGAAAATAAAGAAGTGGTAGTTACCCCATCTTCAATACTGCTTCCTCAGAAAACGGTCAATCTCATGGCTTGTCCCCGGCCGTTCTCGACCAAGCGCATCGAGCGCGAGCTGCCCGAAGGCTCGACGATTGCCGACATGATGCGGGAGATTGGGCTCAATCCGGATCACCTCTTTGCCCGCGTCTTCATCGATGACCGCCTCATTCTCAAGGCAGAGTGGGAATTCGCCACGCCCAAGGCCAGTCAACTGGTCACGGTGCGGGTGATTCCGACAGGCGGGGGTGGTGGTGGGAAAGATGCCTTGCGGATCGTAGCGATGATCGGCGTGGTGGCGGCGTCCATCTTTACAGCGGGTGCGGCTGGCGCGGCAGTGGGTAGCTTCCTTGGCGTCAGTGCAGCGACCGGTGGAGCCCTCGCCGGAGCATCCGTTTCAATCTTTGGGAGTCTTCAAGCCAATACATTGTTACCAGCGAGACAGTCATGAGCGAACTGCCCATCAGGTCGCCCCTTCAAATTGATCTGCAGACGGAAAGCGAGCCACAGCTTTCATTCGCTGGGGTGCCCATCAGTGGCCCCGTAGATACGGTCCCGCAAGAAGGTCTCGTGCGTGATTGGCTCCAAGAGTTAGGCCTTCCTAAAGATTGGGAACAGCTCGAGCACCTGGCAAAACCGAGAGGATTCGCCAATCGCTTCGCCCGAATTATCGTGGTGGATGAAAGTCCCACACGATTTCCCGGGAGCTGGCGGTTCCGGCCGGCAGAGATTGCCTTCCGACAAGGCGGCTATCAGCTCACGCTGGCGCATCTCGGATTCGTGATCGGACAGTGTGATCTCCTATTCCTAAAACCGGCTGGCGCGGTTCCTGAAGCTGAGGGGATGTGTCTTGTGGCCTCGGCGTCGTTCTATGATTCTGACCTTGCTACGGCGGCCTGGCGCGGCGTCAAGGCGAACATTTTCACCCATGTTAGTGCGATCGTGGTGAGGCCTCTGGAAATGCCCCGAGGCGGGGGGGGAATTGATCGAGATCGCCCTGGTTGACTCTCCAGGCCGTCCTGGCGCGCGAGTCCTGAAGCATTGGGAAGCATAGATTTTATCGCCAGTCTGGTTCTTCAGATTGCCAGCAATAACCATGTAGTTGATCTGATTGGAAGAGAACGAGGAAGCGCATGCTGGGGTGCCAATCGCTCATTGCCGAGCTCGAACAAAGCATTCTGGCATTAGCCTCGGATGAGTGCCCGGTGCTGCTCGGTGAGCTGGAGCGCCTTAAAGCGATAGCCTGGGCGAAGGCCTTGAATCCTGTACCTTTAATTTCTTCGAAGGTGCCGGAGGTTCAGGACCGCTACTTGACCGTTCCGGAAGTAGTTCAGCGGTTTGGCGTAACGGAGAAATGGCTCTATCGACATAAAGCGCAGATGCCCCATAGCCAACCGTCTAGAAAAGTCTTGTTGTTCCCTGGGCGAGCGATCGAGCGATGGTTTGCCACTCGAAAAAGTTGATCGTGTCACTACCGCCCGAGTATAGTCCCGCTCAAAAGAGGAGTAGAGTGAACCTATGAAGCGCCGCGGTCTCGGAATGGTATTCCAACGAGGGGCGGTCTGGTGGATTCAATACCACTGGCGCGGAAAGCGATATCGAGAGACCTCCGAGTCAACCAATCGACAGGCTGCCGTCAATCTGTTACGGACAAGGCTTGGCGAAATGGGCAAGGGGCAGTTGCGAGGGCCTGAGTGTGACAAGACAACCTTTGGCGATTTGCTCCAAATTCTTCGTGATGACTACGCCATCAATCAGCGGCGGTCCGTGGGTCGACTCAATACATCGGTAAAGTCGCTCGATCCATTCTTCAAGCATTTACGGGCCAGCGATATCACCCTCGATCGTTTGAACCGGTACGTGGCTGAACGACTCGCCAAGCACGCCGCTCCCGCGACCGTGAAGCTCGATCTCACCTATCTTCATCGCGCGTTTCGGCTGGCTGAGCGGGCAGGAAAAGCGATCTGCCCGCCATTCCCCCAGATCGCGGTCCAGAATGTTCGCAAGGGGTTTTTTGCCCGGGCCGATTTTGAGGCGGTGCGGTCCCACTTGCCAGAACCCTTCAAGGGCCCCATCACGTTTGCCTATCTGACGGGCTGGCGTGTACCCAGTGAGATTCTCAGACTCCGATGGAATCAGGTCGATTTTCAGGCCGGGACGGTTCGCCTTGAGCCAGGCACGACAAAGAACGATGAAGGCCGCATGTTTCCCTTCGCAGTGCTTCCGGAGCTCGCTCAGGTCTTACGGGCTCAGTGGGATAAGACATTTGAGCTGGAGCTGGCAGCCGGCCACAGTATCCCGTGGGTATTCCATTGGAGCGATCGAGGCATATTCAAGGAAATCCATCCCAAGGTGCTGTATCGGCGCTGGGGAGAAGCTTGTCAGAAAGCTGGGGTGCCGGAACGGATACCGCATGATTTCAGGCGAACGGCAGTCCGGAACCTGGAACGGGCGGGGGTGCCTCGTTCAGTGGCGATGAAATTGACGGGGCACAAGACCGAGGCCGTCTATAGGCGCTATGCGATCGTTTGTGAGGCCGATTTGAGTGAGGGGCTGAAAAAGCTGGCTCAATTCGAGAGAACTCAAAAGGAAAAGCTGCAATCCTGCGGGACCGTCACTGACTTAAGCCACAGTTTGGCCACAATTCCTGAGACAAATATGCAAAATACGCGGGAAACTATGGCGGAGGGGGCGAGATTTGAACTCGCGGATAGGTTGCCCCATCTCCAGTTTTCAAGACTGGCACGTTCGGCCGCTCCGTCACCCCTCCGAGCCGTAAGAAGATATGTGGCACTACTTTCTGATGCAGTCAAGCCCTCCCATATAGGGGCGGAGCGGCGCAGGAACGACAATGCTCCCATCCGCTTGCTGGTAGTTTTCCAAAATCGCGAGCAGCGTCCGGCCCACTGCGAGACCGGATCCGTTCAAGGTGTGGACAAACTCTGTCTTGGAGTCTTTCTTATTGCCCTTGGTGCGATAGCGGATATTGGCGCGGCGAGCCTGAAACGCGTCAAAGTTGCTGCAGGAGGAGATTTCACGGAAGTGTTGCTGTGAGGGGAGCCAGACTTCGATGTCGTACGTTTTGGCTGCTGAAAACCCCATATCTCCGGCGCAGAGTGTTACAACGCGATAGGGTAATCCTAATCCCTGCAAGATGCTTTCTGCGTGACCGGTGAGGCGTTCAAGCTCAGCTTGCGACTGGTCCGGAGGACAGAACGAGACCAGTTCGACTTTGTTGAACTGGTGTAGTCTGATTAAGCCCCGGGTATCTTTCCCATAGGACCCGGCTTCGCGGCGGAAGCAGGGCGTATAGGCGGTGTAGCGGATGGGCAATACTTCTTCGTCCAGCAATTCATCCCGGTGGAGATTTGTGAGCGGCACTTCAGCTGTCGGGATGAGAAAATAGTCTTCGTCCTTCAGCCGGAATAGATCTTCTTCAAACTTAGGCAGTTGCCCCGTGCCGGTCATCGTTGCCCGATTGACCAGCAGCGGAGGGAGCACTTCCCGATACCCGTGCTGCGTCGTATGTCGGTCCAGCATGTAGTTGATGAGCGCGCGCTCAAGCTGGGCTCCGGCACCGGTCATGACGGCAAAGCGGGCACCGGCAAGCTTGGATGCCCGGTCGAAATCGAGAATGCCCAAAGCTTCACCGAGTTCCCAATGGGGCTTCGCCGAAAAATCGAAGGAGGGGCGGGTCCCCCATTGACGGATCTCGACATTCTCCGAGGCATCCTGTCCGGCCGGCACCGATTCATGTGGCACGTTGGGAATGCGCAAATTCAGATCGCCGAGAGACTCCTCAACGCCGCGTAGAGTGCCTTCAATCTCACGAATGCGATCGCCGAGCTGCTTCATTGAGGTCATGGCATCGTCAGCCGATTCTTTGGCCCGCTTTAACCGGGCAACCTCGTCAGAGCCTTTTTTGAGATCGCTCCGAAGCTGTTCCACCTGCATGGTCAGATTGCGGCGCTCCTCGACCAGCGTCTTCATGGTATCCCAGGGGACGTCGGTTCCCCGGCGGCCGAGGCGCTGGCGGATTGAGTCGAGATGGTCCCGTAGCTGGCGTAAATCGTACACGTGGTACTCCTCAGAAAGTTTGAGGAATCTAGCATCGGGTTTAGACAGAGTCAACGAAACGGATGATGTAACGTGCGGTGCAGCTGTGGAGTCGATTCCCGTGGATTGACAATCGCTATCCGTGTCGCCACGATAACACTATGCGTATGGTCTCCAATCCTCCAAATCCATTTGAATCGTCTCATCGTGAATTGCTCGAGCCTGCCCCCACGGCAATAGTGGAGGTCTTTCACGACGCGAGCCGGGAGATTCTGAGTCGCAATGACAGCCCCGATCTGCCCTTTCGCTGGAGCGTCAATCCCTATCGCGGCTGTTTCCATGGTTGTGCCTATTGCTATGCGCGTCCTTCGCACGAGTATTGGGGATTCGGAGCAGGAACCGATTTTGAGTCCAAACTGGTGGTGAAGGAGGAGGCGGCAACTCTGTTGCGTCAGGCATTTGAGCGTTCGTCCTGGAAGGGCGAGCTGATCGTGTTTTCCGGAAATACCGATTGCTATCAGCCCCTGGAAGCTTCCTATGGGTTAACGCGAGCTTGTTTGGCGGTGTGTGCGGATTTTCGGAATCCGGTGGGGATTATTACGAAGGGCGCATTGGTGCTCCGTGATCTGGATGTGTTAACGAGGCTGCGTCAGCAATCCTGGATACGGGTCTACTTCAGCATTCCGTTTGCCGATGATGCCGTAGCCAGAAAGATGGAGCCGCATGCTCCTTCCGTTGGGAAGCGGTTTGAGGTCATGAAGGCGCTTTCTGATGCGGGGATTTCGACCGGCCTTTCAATCGCACCGGTGATTCCGGGTCTGAATGATGAGGCGATGCCCGAGCTGCTTGAGCGGGCCCGGGCTGCCGGCGCACGCACGGCGACGTTCAGCTTGTTGCGGCTCTCCGGTAGCGTCGAGCCCGTTTTTCTGGAACGAATCAAAGAAGCATTCCCGGACCGGTTCGCGAAAATCACCAATCGACTTCGCGAGGTGCGAGGGGGGCGGATTTCCGAATCAGCGTTCTTCGATCGCCACCATGGAACGGGAACCTATTGGCAGATGATCGAGCAGTTGTTTGAGGTGGCCAGTCGCCGGGCTGGCTTTGACCATGATGTTGAGGATGTGATCCCTGAGACCTTCCGGCGACCCGGCGGGGCGCAGACTACTTTGTTCGACCAAGAGGAGGAAGGATGAAGCACAATCCCGGGTTTCTGAAAATAGTGGACCAAGCCAGGGCACGCGTCAAGGAATGTACGGTGGCGGATGTACAGAGCCGCATGGCTCGCGGTGAGACGTTTCACTTCATCGACGTACGGGAAGACCATGAGTTTGCGAAGGATCGCGCCAAGGGGGCTTGTCATCTGGGCAAGGGGATTATCGAGCGTGATATTGAAACAATGATTCCTGGAAAGCAGGCAGCGATTGTGTTGTATTGCGGAGGCGGCTTTCGTTCAGTGTTGGCGGCGGACGCTCTGCAGCAGATGGGCTATACGAACGTGGTCTCGATGGATGGGGGAATCAAGGCTTGGAGAGAGGCCGGCTATCCGCTTGAAGCCGGACAGCCAGCCTAGCCCGAAAACGCTATTTGTTCACGCGGTCGAATTCTTTAATGACCTGGTCGGTAAGATCAACAGTGTCCTTATTGTAGATGACGATTTTCACGGTCTGTTCGCTCCCGCGGTCGACCACGATCGAGAAGCCTCCCTTCTCGGCCACCGTTTGTGTGGCTGAGCCGATACGCTTCATGTAGTCGTCGACGAGTTCTTTCTGCTTGCCCTGAAGTTCCTGATTAAATTCCTGCGCGCGCTTTTGGTAGTCCTGGATTCTCGTCCGGAACTGCGCTTCTTTGTCCTTCTTCTCGGCCTCGCTCAACTTGGCGAGCTGTTCTTTGAGCTGCTTTTCATAATTCCGCAATTCCTCTTCGTCCCGTGAGAGCAATTTTTGTCTCGTGGTGACGTATTCCTTGAGTCCATCGAGGGCTTTCTTGCCGGCTTTGGATTTCTCAAGGACCATCTGCGGGTCAACGACACCCATTTTGAAGGCGTCAGCCGCCTGCACGGACGTCGAGAGCGGTCCCAGCAGCAGAGAGAAGAGGGCGGTCACGATAATCGTCTGTACGACGGGGATGCGCATATGAACACTCCTTAGGCTAAGCATGACACGGATGTGCGAGTAAGCGTCGGTCAGAATAACGAGGCGATGAGGGCCTGTCAAGGCAGTGCGAAGGGGCTAGACGAAATAGCGACTGGTGTCGAATTGATGCTCCGTATTGTCGATGAGCCGCACGATGCTGTGACGATAGTCGCCGGATGCATCTTTGCTGGTGAGGTCCAGTTCCGGGCCGCTATCCATCAGGTTCCCTTCGGGATCGGCAATGACTTTCACCAGTGGTCGTTCGGCATCGGCTCGCTCGACCGCAGGTTTGAGGACGACGGCCAGCTCGTCGGTATTCAGCATGACGAGACTGCCGATAGGGACGATGCCGACGCAGTTGACGAATAGCTTCAAGAGCGTTGCGTCAAAACTTTTCCCCGACTTGCCGAACATGATGTTCAGCACCTTGGAGGGCGACATCGGTTCGCGCCGGTACACGCGTGAGGAGGTCATGGCGTCGTAACAGTCGGCAATCATCAGGATGCGACCGGTGAGCGACAGTTTCCAGGGCGTCTTCAACTTGGGATAGCCGGAGTAATCGAGATTCATGTGATGCTCGAATGAGGCGGCGGCCATGCGGGCAGGGAGATTGGTAATTCCACGCAACTCCGCGAGGCTCAGTACGCCTTCGGTCGGATGATTCCGCATCGCGACCCATTCTTCGTCGGAAAACTCGCCGGGCTTATTCAGGACTTCGAGGGGGATCGTCGATTTGCCCATGTCGTGAAACAGCGCGGCCAATCCGAGATCCGCCAGCGCAACCTTGGGATAGCCGGTGCGGTTGGCCAAGGCAATCGAGAGCAAGGAGACGTTGACCGAGTGGTTGTGCGTGTATTGATCGTGGCATCGCAGGGTGGTCAATCCCAAGAGGGTGGCCTCGTCCTGCATCATCAAGTCCACGATGTTCTGGATGGCTCGCTTCGCCTGCTTGAAGTTGACCGTGCCGCCATCCCGCACAGACTTCTCGAGCCCCCCGACGGCGCTCGCGGCTTTGGCGTAGGCATTCTTGGACTGGATCTTATGTTGAACTTTCGGGTCCGTGGTGGTCTCGCCGGGTTTCCCCGAACCGGATCCGGTATTGAGATCCTCGTGGAGCTCCAACTCGCGAGGATCCTCCAAGTCGATGCCGTTGACTTCGCGCGCTTTCAGCTCTTGCCGAAAGTCGTCCATGGATTTTGTGGTGGGATCCAAGCTGACGAAGAGATAAGCGAATTCCCGAAGGTCCTTCGATGCCACGGCGGAACCAAATGTCAGGCCGCCGATTTTCCACTTGTTCAGTGAATCGATGATGCTGCCGATGACGGCCATCTGTTGGGCGTTGACTTTCAGATGGCTTTCGCCGAGGAACAGGAAGTCGTTTTGCAACCGGAGGGTGACGGGCTGGTCGTGGGCCAGGGTTTGAATCAGCGTGAGCATGGTTTCAACGGGCTTGTCCAGCGCGGCGTTCGTCCGGCCATGAATTTTTGAGGTCTTGATGAGCGTGTTGAGTTGCGTAATCAGCTGGAAGCCCAGCATGACGAGTTGCTGGTCGAGAATGTCGCCGGCCTCGGATCCGTGGCCGATTTTCTGCGACAGAGATTTTTCGTGGGTCAGCAGCGGCTGAGTCTGGTCGTCCTTGGCGGCGGGCTGAACGAGCTTGAAGTCACTCACGGGGCGTCCTCATGTAACGTGGGTTGAGGCGTGCTTGCCTTGGACTGCTTCTGCAGTTGCGAGATCGCCATGGTGCAGGCCTGGCGAACCGCGGCGCTTCCTTTTTTCTTTCCGAGCTCTAAGGTGGCGATTGCAGCGGGGGTGGCCAGTTTTCCGAGGGCGTCGGCGGCCAGCACGGCACATTCCTCTTTCTTCTTCCTGTTGGTCCAGGCCCATTCGGTGAAGAGGCCCTGCCAATAGGGAATGGCTTCATCTCCGCAGGTGGCGCGGATCGCTTGGTACAGTCCGCGCTTTTCGCTCAATGGGCGTTCCAGAAATGTGTCGTCGGAGAGGATCGGGGTCCACTGGGGAAACGGAGCGGCATATTGTCCCGTAGCCAACAATTTCAATGCGGCGATACGAACAGTATCATCGGCATCGGACAGGCAGAGGATGAGTCTGGCGCCGTTGCCGTTAGGCCTGAGCAGACCGAATATCCGGATCGCTTCCTTGCGGACCTGCGCATCCGGATACCGCAGGAGTTTTTCAACCGCTTCGGTGAATATCGGATTGTTCCACTTGGCGACGATGGCCAGAAGATTTCTGACATAGACCGGTCGTCGGTCGGTAAGGCCGCGAATCAACGGTTCGGGGTGGTCTTTGGCTAAGGTTTGGAGCGTTTCCGCCACAATCGCCTGATGGGCGGCGTGCTCAAGGTTTGCCATCAGTGAGCAGAGGAGGGACACGGCGTCAGAGCCCATGAGAAGGAGCACGGTCGAGAGTCCTTCGGTGTTGGGGTTCGGCGTCCGATTCAGGTACGACTCGATGGCCTTGATGTGTTCCGGTTTGCCCAGGCCGGTCAGGAGGGTGGCCAGCTGTTGCTTATGGGCTTCGGCGATATCCGGACGGACTGCCTCGGTTTCGTGGAGGATGCTGAGGACGGATTCAAGTACGGCCCATTTCCCCGCTTGAAAGAGAGCTGTGATGACGTGGCCCCAGAGGGAGAAGAGTTTGGTCAGCAGGGCCGGAGATTGTTCCGACGCCAGAATCGCCGTGAGCACGTCCAGGATATAGGACGTACTGTCTTGCTGGTTTTCCTGTTCGATTTCTTTGGCCAGCGCGGCGAGTTCGGCTTCCGTGACCTCGTAGCCCACCAGGCCAGACTGGAATCGCGCTTTTTGCTGGGCAGCACTTTGGGTCTCGCTACTCCCGGATTGCGCGTTGTGCTTCTTGCGTTCTTGATCGAGCAGTTCCCGCAGGGTTGAGTCTGATGTCGTGAGAGGATCCAGCTTCAGGAAGGCGTCCGATCCTCCCGACGCTTTCGCGATTTCTTCCGCCGTCACCAGCGTCAGAGCGGCCATGTTTTTTTGCCAGAGGCGGGTGACGATGTCGTCGTCGTTCTCTTTGTCCTGGCTTGCCCAAAGGGCATCGAGGAAAAACGACAGGTCTTCCTGAGTCAATCCTTGATGGAGCACGAGTTCGCGGATACCGTCGGCGTAGAGTTTGAAGGCGAGATTCTCGCTGCCCCCCTCTTTTTCGGCCTGGTAGACGACCTCGTCTTTGCAGAGCAACTCCGAACGTGTGACGAGAAAGGTAAGTTTGGCGTAGGTGCCGAGATGATTGGAAAGCTCTTCGAAGAGCTGCTGGGAAAATTTCAGCGCTACCGGATTGCCGGCTCCGTAGGTGCGATTGGATTTGGCGGTCTTATCGAGAAGCTTTAAGACGCGCTTGACCGAGGCGACCTCAGGATCTTCCGTTCCCTTAGCCGCGACTGCGGCTGCCATCATCTCTTGTGCGGCCTTGAGATCAGACATAGTGATACACCTATCGGGAGGTCGAGAATTCGTCAAGGAAATCAGCATTCTCGACTAGCTGAACTCACGAAGGATTGTACGAGTGCCATGGCTTGTCAGACCTGTAGGCGGTCAGTACAATTGCTCCACGATGACCTCAATGCCGCCTGTTCGGATCATCTGCTTCGGTGATAGCCTGACCGCGGGGTTCCAATCTCCCACCAGAGAAAACCCTCAAGGCGGTTCCACGCCCTATGGAGAATCACTGCAAGAAAGAATCGGATCGGCCGGGCAAGTGTCTGTCAGCGGGATCTGCGGCGAACTCACGGGGGAAATGGTCATGCGATTCCGGAGGGATGTCCTGGCGCATGAACCCCAGTATGTTGTGATTTTAGGCGGAACGAACGACTTGGGGTGGAACGGCCCGACGCATGAAACCATGCGCAATCTAGTGAAGATGTACGAGCAGACCCTGGCTGCCGGAGGAGTGCCGGTGCCTGTAACGGTGCCGTCTTTGCGCGTCGAGGATGCAGGCAACAGTCGGGAAGGAATGGACTGGGTCGCCGGTCATTTAGAGCGGCGGTATGAGCTGAATGGGCTGATTCTCGACTATGGTCGAACGAAGAATCTCACCGCCGTCGATCTCTTCACCGCCACAGCTGAGCCTGAGACGAATCTGTTAGCCCGTGAATATTCTAACGATGGATTGCACCTCACCACCGCCGGCTATCGCCTCTTTGCCGATATCGTCTATCGACAAGTCCTTCAACCGGTCTTGCCAAAACCCTCGTAGCTCCGATGTTCTCACGCCTTCACCCGGTGACCGACGCAGATTTCGACCGGGTGGTCGAACGTGCCACGGTTCCGGTGCTCGTCGAGTTCTGGAAGCCGGGCTGCGGCCATTGCCAATCCTTGATGAAGGAATTGGAGCTGTTGCAGGATGAACTTGGAGAGAAAGTTCTGGTCCTCACCATGAACGTCGACGACAACTTTCAGATTCCAGCCGAGTTAGAAGTATTCTCGCTTCCGGCCCTTGCCCTCTATCGCAACGGATTGTTCGAGCGGTTCATCGGCGGGCTGGGGAAGAAGGCGGAAATCCTGCGGCAACTTCAGAACGGTTGAGAATGGCCTAGAGCGTCCGCCAGGAGCGGCCGTCGTTTTGAATGAGGCGGTCGGCTTCGACCGGTCCCCAGGTGCCGGCTTGGTACTCGGGGAGCCAGCGTTGGCCGGATTGCTGCCAGCCTTCGAGGATCTGAGTGATCCAGGCCCAGGAGGCTTCCACGGCGTCGCGCCGCATGAAGCGTGAGGCGTCGCCGGCCATCACGTCCAAGAGCAGCCGTTCATACGCCTCAGGCGACGGTCTGCCGAACACTTCTCCATATTTGAAATTCATCTCAACCGGGTGGGTCTGCGCTCGCGTCCCGGGCACGCGTGAGACGATGCGGAGCGACAACCCTTCTTCCGGCTGGATGCGGAGCGTCAGGACATTCGGTGCCTGTGGCGATAGCCCGTTGGCGTTGAAGAGAATTTGAGGAATGTCTTTGAACTGCACTGCCACTTCGCTTGCGCGGAGGGGCAACGCTTTCCCGGTGCGCAGGTAAAACGGCACGCCGGACCAGCGCCAGTTTTCGACGAAACATTTCACGGCGACATAGGTTTCCGTGGTCGAGGTAGGGTTCACGCCTTTCTCCCGACGATAGCCCGGCACTGGTTCGCCGTGGGCGGTTCCTTCGGTGTATTGCGCGCGCGCCGTAAAGGTTTCGACATCTTTGCCGGTGATGGGGCGCAGGCAGCGGAGCACTTCCATCTTGGCGTTGCGGACGACATCCGGGTCGAGCGAGTAGGGCGGCTCCATCGCGACCAGGCAGAGCAGTTGGAGTATGTGGTTTTGAACCATGTCGCGCAATGCGCCGGCTTCCTCGTAATAGCTGGCTCTGGTGCCGACGCCTTCGGCTTCGCTCACCGTGATCTGGACGTGGTCGATGTGCTGATGGTTCCAGATCGGTTCGAAAATGCTGTTGGCGAACCGCACGACCATCAGGTTCTGGACGGTTTCTTTGCCCAGGTAGTGGTCGATCCGGAAGATCTGCGACTCGTCGAACACGCGTCCGGTGACGGCATTGATCTCTTGGGCCGATTTCAAATCGCGTCCGACCGGTTTTTCGACAATAATGCGGGCATAAGACGTTTGCCCACCGGCCTTCGTTGCAAGGCCCGATGACGAGAGTCCTTCGCAGACTGGGGTGAACGAACTGGGTGGAATGCTGAGATAGAAGACGCGGTTGCCCGGTAACTGAAGCGTGCGCTCAAGTTCTTCGGCGCGGGCTTTCAGCTTGGCATAGGTATTCGGATCGTCATTTTCACCGGCCATGTAGAACAGGTGACTGGCAAAAGCGGTCCACGTATCTTCGATGAGCGCCTGGCGGGAGTGCTTCACCACACCGTCGCGCACGGTCGCGCGAAATTCTTCGTCGCTCATCGACTTGCGGCCGAGTCCGAGCACGACAAAGTTCGACGGCATCAACCCGTCCAGCAGCAGGTTGTAGAGCGCCGGGATCAACCGGCGTTTGGCGAGATCGCCCGATCCTCCGAAGATGACGAGTGTCGTCGGCTCGACGGGAGGGAGGGTCTCCTGCGACGGACTGATCTCAATGCGTGATTGTGATGTGGGCATTCAGGGCTCGCTCCTCGTGACGGGCGTTACCGCCGTACGGCGTGCCCGCCGAACGCGTTGCGGAGTGCGGCGAGCATCTTTTCCGCGAAGGACTGGTCCTGCCTGGAGCGGAAGCGCGTGAAGAGGGCCGTGGTGAGCGTGGGAACCGGCACGTCCTTTTCAATCGCATCCGCGATCATCCAGCGTCCCTCGCCGGAATCCTGTACGAAGCCTTTGAGTTTGTCGAGTCTGGGATCATCCTTCAGTGCGTCGACCGCCAGTTCCAGCAGCCACGAGCGCACCACGCTGCCGTGCATCCAGAGGTCGGCCACGCGGCCCAGGTCCAGGTTGTATTCACTCTTGGACATCAATTCGAATCCTTCGGCATAGCCCTGCATCATGCTGTATTCGATGCCGTTGTGCACCATTTTCACGTAGTGCCCCGCGCCTGGTCCGCCCACATGGGCCCAACCGTTTTCGGGGGCCAGTGTCGTGAAGAGCGGGGTGAGCCGTTTCACCGGGGCTTCTTCCCCACCGATCATCAGGCAGTAGCCGACCTTGAGCCCCCAAATCCCGCCGCTGGTGCCGGCGTCGACGTAATGGAGTTGCTTCTTCTTGAGGTCGGCGGCCCGACGAACGTCATCGTGAAACCGGGTGTTTCCGCCATCGACAATCGTGTCACCCGGCTGAAGCAAGGCGGCGACGGCTTGCACGGTTTCTTCGGTCGGCGCGCCCGATGGCACCATGACCCAGACGGTGCGCGGGGCGGTCAGTTTGCCGATCAGATCGGGGAGTGATGTGGCTGCCACGCAGCCTTGTCCCTCAGCCTGTTTGACGAGATCGGCCGAGCGATCGAAGACAACCACCCGGTGGTTGTCCCGCCGCAGCCGGGTGACCATGTTCATGCCCATTTTCCCGAGCCCGATAAATCCCAGTTCCATAACGACTCCTTGGCATCCGTGCCGAGAACGGACGTGAGCGGTGAATCGATGCATAACAGGAACGTGAGGGATCCGTTCCCATGTCCTGTGACGGTTCGAATTCTTGCAACTGCAGGGGGTCCCGGTCCGCTAGATAGAGGGTGCTAATCGATTCGAGCGGGATTCGGGACGTCCTTAAAGAGTAGATCGGCAATTTGCCGTCCAAAGTTGAGTCGTTCCGAAAGATTTGCGGTGAGGAGGAATCGAGCCGCCAGTTCCGCCAGGGCCGGTTCGCGGGAGGACATGAACCGGTGGATATCGACCGGGGCGGTCAGCCAGAACCCCCTGATCCGGAAGAATGCCATCGTGCATTCTTCAAAAAACAGCGTGAGCAGATAGTGGGCCAGGGCCGGCTTTTCAGTCACGTCCTGAGCCTTGCCCAGTAAGTGGAGGCATTCGGCCTTCAGACGGATTTGCTCGTTCATCGAGGCCGGAGTGGGGCCTTGTCGGAATCGCTGGTTGGCCTTTTCGATCAGCTTGGCGCTGATCCCGTCATGGTCGAAGAGAAGGCGGGCTTTCCGCAGCAGCGAGGGCAGGCGAGTGGAGTAGGCGAGTTCGTCTTCGAGCAGCTTATGGCCGAAGTAGCGAATATCCACGAGCCGCTCGCCGGCTCGCAAAATTTCGTGCCCTTCGCGATCACCCTTGACGAGGGCGATGAGATCGATATCGCTGTGGGGGGTGAGGGCGCGCCGCGCCCCGGAGCCCACCATGAGAATACCGACCAGGTCGCCTCCCCGGCGGCCGCGGATGTGTGTGAGCGCCATCTCGACGCTGTCATCGAATCCCGGCGGTTCAGGAATGGGCGGCTGCTCAGGCGGTTCAGGGACTTCAAGAAGCTCGGCGTTCAATTCTTCTCTGGTTGGGACCGGGGTGGAGAGGGGACTGTCCATCATGCTCCGGGGACCTGTTGAATGTGTTGCGGCAATGCGCTGAGCCATTGTTCGAAGGGCTGTTCGGCGTCAACGATGATTTCGAGTTTTCCGTTGTGCAGGCGGCGCACGACACCCGGGGTTTCCGGGGAAAGCGGGATCTCGACCCATTCCCGGTTGAGCCCCAGCGCGTCGGTCACTTCGAGAATGCGGCTGATCTGTTGGAACGACACCACCTGGAGGGTCATCGCGGCTCCTGTTGATCGATGGGGCGCATTGTATGTGTCGTTGAAAGGAGGTGTCAACGGACGCCGCGGTCAGCGGAGGACTCGGGCAAAGACTTCGGCGGCTTCGTCGATCTGTTTCGTTGAAATATTTAAATGGGTGACGGCGCGAAAGCTGCGGCCTCCGATCGCGTGGATGAGCACGCCGTGGTCCTTGAGTTGGGTCACGAGATCAGCCGGGGCCAGGCGATGGTCGGGGACATCGAAGATCACAATGTTGGTCTCGACATGTTGTGGCGCGATGCGTACGGCCGGAATCTGCTGCAAGGCACGCGCGAGTTTCTTGGCATGATCATGATCGTGCTTCAGTCGGGCGACATGATGCTCGAGCGCATGAATGCCGGCGGCCGCGAGGATGCCGGACTGGCGCATGGCCCCGCCGTACATGCGGCGGAAGCGGCGGGCGCGTTCGATTAGCGGGATATCGCTGGAGACCAGCAGGGAGCCGGCCGGCGCCCCGAGACCCTTGGAGAGGCAGAAGGACACCGTTTCAAAATGTTGTGCATAGGTAGCGGCCGGTAGAGTCGTCGCGGCGACGGCATTGAACAGTCGGGCGCCGTCGAGATGCATCGGGATTCCGTGCTTCGTCGCGATGGCGCGAATTTTTTCAATGGTCGACAGCGAATAGATGGTGCCACCGCCGCTGTTGTGTGTGTTTTCGATGCAGATGAGCCCCGTCGGAATGGAGTACGGGTCTGTGGGTCTGATCGCCGCTTCGACCTGTTCAGCCGTCATGATGCCGCGCTCGCCGACGACCCAATGCAACTGGACGCCCGCGAGGGCGCCGGCGGCGCCCTGTTCATACCGCACGATGTGCGACTTGCTCTCGACGATGACTTCCTGTCCCGGCTGAGTGTGCGCACGAATCGCCAACTGGTTGCCCATGGTGCCGGAGGGTACGAACAGCGCGGCGCGTTTGCCGAGCAAGGCGGCGGCCATGTCCTGCAGTCGATTGACGGTCGGGTCTTCCCCATAGACATCGTCCCCCACTTCGGCGCGCGCCATCGCTTTGCGCATGGCATCGGTGGGTTGGGTGACGGTGTCGCTGCGGAGATCGATCATGAGGCCTCCTGAGGCAGGATGCTGAAACAACCTGCCAGCGGCGTTCTCGCATCGCTCAGGTCCTCAACGTACTCCAGAAAGTACGCCTCGGTCCTTCGCTCGCTGCGGTCTTGCTGGACAGTCTGTTTGAGCATCCTGCTGATGAGCGTGTGAGTAGTAGATATCCCGCGCCCATTCTAGCAAATTTTTTCTCTTGCGGGAGAGGAGAGCGGTGGGGCACTGTCTGGAGACGAATCGGAAGGAGACTGTGTCGCAGTTGTCGATCTGGAAATGGGTGAAGGCCGAGCCGGAGGAGCGGGTGCCGCTGCTCTGGTCGTTTGTCTATTTCTTCTGCCTGTTGTGCGGCTACTACATGCTGCGGCCGGTGCGCGATGAGATGGCCATTGAAGGCGGCGTGCGGCACTTGCCCTGGATGATGACCGGGACGTTTCTCACGCTTCTCGTCGCCACGCCTCTGTTTGGATTCTTGTCGGCCCGGTTGCCGCGCGCGCGCCTGCTGTTGTCGGTCTATGGATTTTTCATCAGCCATCTGCTGCTGTTTTTTGCGGCGATGACGGCACAGTGGCATCCGGAGTGGATCGCCCGGGCGTTCTTCGTCTGGCTCTCGGTGTTCAATCTGTTCGTGGTGTCCGTGTTTTGGAGCTTCATGGCCGACGTGTTTGCCCCTGCGCAGGGCGTGCGGTTGTTCGGCGTGATTGCCGCGGGTGGGAGTACCGGCGCAATCATGGGTCCAATGATGGCAGCGGGAGTGACCTACGCGTTTTCCATTCCTGCTTTGATGCTGGTCTCGGCGGGATGGCTGGCGCTGTGCGGGGTCTGTATTGCTCGACTGGACCGGTGGGCCGCAGCCCACACCACTCGGGGGAAGATCGAGAGGGACGCCCCCTTGGGCGGCAGTATGTGGGCGGGGATTCGTGCGGTCGCGGCGTCTCCCTATCTCATGGGCATCTGTGCGTATCTCTTTCTTCTCACGATGTCGGCGACGGTGCTCTATATGGAGCAGACTGCTTTGGTGGGGCGTGAGATTCCTACGCCTGAAGCTCGGACTCGCCTGTTTGCCGGGATGGACCTGATTGTGAATGTGTTGACCTTCGTGATGCAGGTCTTGGTCACAAATCGACTGGTCCTCCGCTTTGGGCTAGGGGGGGCTCTACTCGTGCTTCCGGTCGTCACGGCCGTCGGCTTTGCCTCCATTGTAGTCAGTCCCGTACTGCCGGTCTTTCTGTCGCTTACGGTCGCGCGGCGGGTGGGGGAATATGCCATTGCCAAGCCGGCCCGTGAAGTGCTCTTTACCGTGTTAAATCGTGAGGACAAGTACAAAGCCAAGAACTTCATCGATACGGCCGTATCGCGAGGGGGCGATGCCTCGACCGGCTGGCTAGTGTCCGGGGTCAAAGCTCTGGGGGCGACGACTGGCATCCTGGCCGGCGTGCTGGTGCCGATGATGCTGCTCTGGGGCTGGATCGGCTGGAGACTGGGTCGACAAGAAGCTTCGTTGCAGCGCGGAGAGCCGACTGCACGGTAGAGGGTCGTCTTTACTCCCTAAAAAATCGCATGTTATAGTCGCACGCTTGCGCGAGGGTTCATTTCTCACGGGGGGTCACATGCCGGAAGTTCCCGTTAAGATGTACATCGATAAGTTGTTGAAATCATGCCGCGATGTGCAGCGTCCATTGGCGTTGCTTTCGGGCCCCGTGAAGGATCGCGCGCTGCGTGCCATGGCGGATCGGTTGGAAGCCGATGAGGAACAGATTTTTGCTGCGAACGTGTTGGATGTCGATGTCGTGGGGAAGACATTGCTTGGGGAAGGGTTACGGGGAGAGCGGGTAAAGGAAGCGGTCACGCGCGTGCGGATGATGCCGGATGATGTGAAGGAGCTGGCCGAGCGTCTTCGTCTCATCGCTGATTTGCCCGATCCGGTCGGTGCGGTGACCAAGCGGTGGGAGCGGCCTGACGGGTTACAAGTCAGCCGGGTCCGTGTGCCTATCGGGGTGGTCGGTGTGATTTCGGAAATGAAACCGTTGATCACCGTGGAGTCCTTGGCCCTCTGTCTCAAGTCCGGAAACGTGTGTGTCTTTCGTCCGGCGTTCGAATGGAATCGGACGCATCAGGCCATTGAATCGCGTATGCGTGAAGAGGCGGAGCGCGCAGGGATTCCCTCAGGCGCCTGGTTGTTGGTCGACCGGCCCGAGAAGGAAGTGGCGCTGGAAATCATGCGCGCCGGGAAGAGCGTGGATGCGATCGTGCCTCGCGGCGGGCCCGGCCTTCGCAAAGCCATGCATGAGCAGGCGAAGATGCCGATCCTCTGTTACGACTACGGGATCAGCCATGCCTACGTCGATGCGGACGTGGATATCCCGATCGCGCAGAACGTCGTCATCAATTCAAAGATTCAGCATGCGGCCTCCACGAACTCTATTGATACCCTGTTAGTGCAGCAGGGGATGGCGCGGCCGTTCTTGGCGGCCCTCATTCGCCGTCTGCTTGAAGAATATAAGATTCAGGTGATCGGCTGTCCGAAAACCGTGGCGCTCATGGGACAAATGGCGATGACCGGACATGAAGCGGTCACTCCGGCTACCGACGAAGACTGGGACCGGCAGTTCCAGTCACCAACCTTGGCGATCAAGATGGTGGCGGGGCTCGATGAGGCGCTGGCGCACATTGCCGACCATGGGCCTTGTCTGACGGCCGTGATTGCCACGTCTGACTATAATTCCGCGATGCGGTTTTCGCGCGAGGTGGATGCGACGGCCGTGATGGTCAACGCGTCCACGCGGCTCAATTCCGGAGACGGGTATGGCATGGGGCCGGACATCGGGCTGAATCTGTCCCGCGTACAGGCGAAAGGGCCGATCGGACTCGAACAGCTGACGAACGAAAAATATGTGGCGTTCGGCGTCGGGCAGTTGCGTCATCCGCATCCGGTGCCGGATACCTACGAAGATGCCATCATGCTGAAGCGCGCGTGATCGCCTGCTGAAAACGCGCTCCAGCTTCGTTCTCAGTCGCTCGACCCACTCGACGTAGCTAAGGACGTACGCCTCGTGGCTCTCCCTCCTTGCGGCCTTGCTGGAACACGTTTTGAGCAGGCTTTCTGCTGATCAGGTATGTCGATCGATTCTCTGCAGGATTCTCTTCATGCCCACCTCACCCACTGGGGCCTTCGATCGTTTTCGTCCGATGCGGACTACTTTGCCTGGCAGCGAGCGACGCTGTCGGCGGCGGATCTGAATCGGCTCACTGCGCAGGTCGAGCGGAAGCGCAGCGGCGATCGTCAGGACGAAATTGCTTTCTACGATCTGACGGCGGAAGCTCATATTCTTCCCGTCCTCTACAGCCAGCGCTATGAATACTTCATGGAGATCGGCTGCCGGGTGCTGCCTCGAATCGGCTCGGCAGCCACGGTCTTGGATTATGGATGCGGGGTGGGGATTCTCACCACGCTCTATGCGCGGTATTGTCCTGAGACGCAGTTTGTGGGGATCGATCGCTCGCCCGGGTCGATTGCCGTGGCGCAATCGAAAGTCAATGAGTTGGGGCTGACCAATATCCGCTTCGAGTGCCGTGATGTGGACGTGGAAGCGGTTCGCGGATCGTATGATCGGATCATCGCGACTCATGCGTTGGTTCAAGCTGAGCAAGATCCAGGAATGCCGAGTCGTGACTGGAAGACTTTTGAGCGGGTGCACGATGAACGGCAGCAGGATGCGTTTGAGCAGCGAATCGGTATCGATGTGCGGCTCGATCGGCTCAGTGCGGTGCTCAGTCCAGGTGGATGCATGGTCATCTTCGAGAAGACCCGCCAGCTTGCCCGGCTGGTGCCCTTTCAACGGGCGCTGGCTCGACGGGGTCTGCAATTGGTCGAGCCTCCTGAACCGATCCGGTATCGCCTTGTCGAGGAGGTTGCCGACGACGGGCCGTTCTATGTGGTGCAAAAGGGGAGTGCACGTCCTCTCGCATGGAACGAAGCGCCGGAACCTGACGAAGGCTTGCCGTTCAATCGAGGGATGCTTCAATCAGCCCCGCAAGATCCGCAAGATCAGGATCTGCCGCTATACGAAAATCATTGGCCGTCGGCGCAGCGGGCCTTGGAATCGCTCGCCGATCGTCTGGTACAGCAGGAAGAGACTCGCCAGGAGCCCGATGGTAGGCAACTGCATGTCGAGCGTGGTTCAGCGGAAGGGCTGGTCTATCTCTACTGTGCAAACACGTTTGATCAGCGGCAACTCATCCTGGTCGAGGAACGCCGCAAGGGCATGCTCGATTCGTACTATCGCGAGATTCTTGCTTCGTGAGTGCGGCTGCCGGGCGGGCATCGGGGCCGGTGAATGACGGGTGTTCCCCTGCGGTGTGGTTGGCGAATGCCATGGGGATTGCGTTAGAATGCCGACCTCCAAGGAGGGTGCATGGAACAGCCGGACATCGAGCAGTCATCTCACGAAGACCTCATTCACAAGTTGCATGAGCGGCCGCAGATTCCGTTGACGGAGTGGCTGCGGGTGCCGGCCCACGTGCACTACAAGGCGTTTCGGATGGCCGATCCTCCGACGCAGCGCCCGGCGAGCCGGGAAGAGTTTCGCCGTCTGGTTGAATCATTTCAGATGGCGCCGAACCATACGGTGTTGCGGGAGACGTTCGGCTATGCGGTGAAGGTCGCGGCCAACGGGGATCGCTTGATCGTCGTGTGGCAGGCGCATACAGAATATTACAGCTATCAATTGTGGCATTTGCCTGGAACGCCATGCAGTCAGCTGACGTTCGGACCGTTGACCTTTCCCGACTATCGGTTTTCGATTACCCCGCTGGGGACCGAGGTCTGCCGGTTGGATATTGTGCTGAGTGCCGATGCGATTCCCTCGCGTGATGAGTTACATCAGATTCTGCCGGGCCCGGTGGCCTATGGCAGCCGGATTTTCGACGACGAGACGACGGTGGTGACCAGTTTTACGCCCGATGAACATCGGCGGGAGCGGTATCTGGTGAGTGTCGGGTCCACACGCATTGATGTGTCGCACATCAAGAATATCGTGGACGCCGTGGTGAGGATCGAGACGTACTATCACTTGCTGCTTATGCAGAAACCGCTGTTTTCAGCCGCGATCGATTCGGTCTACAAGTTCGAGCAAGTCCATCTCAAGCAGCGGGAAATCATCACCGGGCATATCAGTCATGCTGACGCGCTGGCGTTGCAGCGGTGGTTGAACAGTTTGACGCAAGATCTGTTGAAGACCAATCGGCTGGCCGGGAAGCTCCATTTTGAATTGTCGGCGGCGGTGCCGTACGACAAGATCGTGCATGCCACCCTCGCGTCCATGGTCGAGCGGCCCTATGCTCCGCATCGGCCGCTGTCCGATTACATCCTGAGCGGTGTGACCGGCGTGGCGGACGGGTATCAGCAGTTGTTAAAGCGGATCGAGACGTTGAGCAGCGGGTTTGAGGGGATGATTGCCATCATCCGCACCCGTGTCGATTTGATGCTGGAATCTCAGAATCTGGCGTTGTTGATGAGTGTCGACAAGACGACGAAGAGCCAGGCAATCCTTCAGCATACCGTCGAAGGGCTGTCGGTGATCGTGATCGCATACTATCTCAGCGGACTTGCCGGATATATTTTTAAGGGCCTCCATGAAATGGGGTGGATGCATAACCCGAACGTAGTGTCTGCCGTGTTTGTCCCGGTTGCCGTCGGCCTTGCGTTCCTCATCACCACGCTGAGCCGGAAGTACCTTCATAAAAAGCTGCAGAGTGAGAAGCCTCACGCCTAATCGGTCGGGCCGGAGTTCAACGTGACGGGGCGTGAGTGGGGGCGCCGACGTGATGGTTGTCCGGTTCTAGTGCCGGTTTGCGGCGGCGGCCATTGACTCTATCCCTGTGGCCCTGTAGGGTGTGATTGACGTAGCGAGCCTCGTCGACTGTCCCATCTCTCGCGCCTCCCTCCTTGTTCGGTTTCTGCGCGTCTGATTCTCCGGTCTCCGCCGCTTTTACGCCGGTACTTCCGTTTCTAATGATCGAATGCGGTCGCGCATTGCGCCCGTCGTCTGTTTACTGCAGGTGCCGGGGTTGACTATCCATATACCAAGGGGGACCCGATGAATCAGGAACAGTTCGGACAATTCTGGTTGCAACTGAAGAAGCCGCTCAAGACAACATGGGGCAAGATCACAGACGAAGATCTCGTTGAGATCGCGGGTGATGTGGTGAAGTTCGGCAGCGTGCTCCAGAAGCGGTATGGGGAAGTGCAGAAAGAAGAAGTCAGCACCTGGGCGAATCGCCGCTATTCGACGTGGACCGGCAACTATATCGGTTACAAGGATCCTGAACCGAAGGCAGCAAGCTCCTAGGCTTAGTTGTCTCAGGAGTGAGTGGCTGTATCAGTCGTATGAGTCCTATCAAGCGGGGGTGAGTATCATGAAAAAGATCGTGATCAATACGAGTAATGAAGAGTTCTGTGTGAGCCATAAAGCGTTCATGCGTTTGCGCGAATTGGGACAAGTTGAAGCCCTGGGTGAGGCCAATCCTGGTGTCTATTGGCCGAATGCGGCCGCCGTTCGGGAGCCCAGCCTGAATCAGTGCGGTAGACTGATTCCGCGGGATGATCAGCATCTCGTGCGGGTCGTTGAGGAGCTGGCCTCCGAAGCGAACGGGCATTGTGCCGAGTTAAAGGTTGTGTCCATTCCTGACGATGTGAAATGGCAAATTCAGAATGTGGGTGGCCAGGAACGGATCAGCGAGGTCCATCGCACGTGGTGCTAAGCGGTAGGGTGTGCCAGCGTCCTCACGAGGGCATTGGTGTGCCTGTTTTTGTCATGTAGCAGAGCCTGAAGTAACGTGAATTGGAAGCGTGGGAATGATGAAAGACGATCTTCGGAAACCGATGCTGGAAAAGAAATCGCAGGCAACTCATGCGCCTTCTGTCTCGAGCCCGCAAGAGCTGACCTGCACTGAAGGGCAAATCGAGGATCTCCTTGCTGAAGGAGAAACCACTGAGTCGGAAGCAGACAATGCCGATGCCGATGAATCCATCGAGCGAACTCCGACGAACGCTGCTGAACGGAAATCCCCGCCCAGTTCTAAGTCCAACCGGAAGTAGGCGTAACGAACGCATCGGGTGATGCCGTCAGAAGTAAGGGCTGCTGCATTGACAGGATGCAGTTCGGCCGGTAGCCTGCGTCTACACCGGATTTCATCGAGAATATACCGTGACATCCCGTTGGCGTCTTCCTCAGCATGATTATTGGTCCACGCCGTTTGCCGAGTCGCTGTTGCGCCATCTTGATCTGTGTCCCGGCGCTACGGTGCTTGATGTGGCAGGAGGCCATGGGATTCCTGCGTTCTACGTGGCCGAGCGGGTTGGTTCCGGCGGGCAGGTGCTCAGTATCGATCTGAGTGCCGGCCAGGTCGCCCGGGCGCGATCGATTCAGGGCGCTCATCTTCCCTGGCTGCGATTTGAGTGTGTCGACCTGCGTGCGTTGCCGGCGGATCTTCCCGCCTATGATCGCATCACCGGCAATCTGTCCGTGATGTTCTTTCGTCCGAACCGCTTCGAAGTCATCCAAGGATTGGCGGCTCACCTGAATCCAGGCGGCCAGATGGTTCTGACCTTTCCATCCCTCGGCACTTTCGATTCTCTGTGGCGTCGGGTCGATCAGGAAATGGCGAGGCTGGGGTTGCTCACGGAGCGCCGACGTCTGGAAGCCTATATCGTGGAGCGGCCGTCTGCGGAGGAGGGGAGGGAATGGCTCGATGGAGCCGGCCTCCACCGCATTGAGGTGGCGGAGTATCCCCTGGAGGTTGCGACTGGTCCGGGCCAAGAGCTCTTGCATCATCCATTGTTGCGAGGCGGATTCCTCGACGACGTATTTGAATGTTTTGAAGATCAGTTATTGGCCGAACGCGTCATGACGCAGGTCTCGGAAGATCTCGACGGCGTGCTCCCGTTGATCGCGCAACGGTGCGTGCTCGCCGGTTGGAAGCCCGTTTCCTGAACGTGAATGGGCGGAGAGTCGTCGTCAGTTGTGACGACTAGCGTGCGGAAGAGGCCGCGGTCCTGAGCGATGAGGCAAGCCCTAGTTTTGACAGTGTGAAGATCAGCCACTTCGACGGGTCGAAATTGTACCACCGGGGGCCGTTACGGTAATCGTTTTGATGCGTGTGGTGGTAATTGTGGTACCCCTCGCCGAATGTCAGCAAGGATACCCACCAGCTGTCGCGGCTGGAATCTGCCTGACTATGCGGCTGACGTCCCCAGAGGTGGCAGACTGAGTTGATGCAAAAGGTTGAGTTGAGCACAGCAAAGGCGCGGCCGACGCCCGCGAGCAGAAAGCATCCCAGCCCGCCCATCCAGCCGTTGTAGAGAAAGCCCACGGCAAACGTCAGCCCCAGGCCTGAGAGCACGATCATCCAATAGTGGCGATGTTGCCACATGACAACCGAGTCCTGGCGCAAACGGGAGGCGTATTTGTCGTTGGCGTTCGCGTCTTTGTAAAACAACCATCCGCAGTGGCTGTACCAAAATCCCCTGGTCGCATTGTAAGGGTCAGCGTCCTGATCGCAGGCCGCATGGTGGCGGATATGGTCGGCCGCCCACTTCAGGGCAGAGTTTTCCAGTGCCCATCCGCCGGCTACTAAGAGCACGGCTTTCACCCAATTCGGGCATTCAAAGCTGCGGTGCGAGAGCAGCCGGTGGTACCCCACCGTAATCCCCAGCCCCGTGACCACATAGAGCACCCCGAACAGCGTCCAATCGACCCAGCTGTATCCGTAGAAATAACCGAAGGCCGGCACGCCGATCATGGCGACAGCCGTGACAATAGCGAAGAGCGCCGTTGTCAGATAGTTCGGAACGGCCGCGTGCGTTGCTGATGTTGGGGGATTGGTCATAAGGGGGGTTCCTCCTAAGGAGAGGGAGAAGGAGGAGCGCAATGACGCGCTCCTCCTTGCATCGACTGAACTAGAACCGGCCGCGCTTCTCGCCGCCGCCGCCGAAACGACCGCCGCCGCCGCCACCGCCGCCGGTGCGGGGTTCTTGGGGCTTGGCTTCGTTGACCGTCAACGGGCGTCCATCCATCTGTGAGCCGTTCAATGCAGTAATCGCTGCCTTGGCTTCTTCTGGGGTAGACATCTCGACGAAGCCGAAGCCCCGTGATTGTCCCGTAAACTTGTCCGCGATCACGCGCGCAGATTCGACTGTGCCGTGCGCGGCGAACAAGGTGGTGAGCTGTGATTCAGTTGCCGCATAAGGCAACCCGCCGACATAAAGTTTTGAACCCATGGGGGTTCCTCCTTCCGGAAAGTGACATTGTCTGGGACGCGAGAACAACTTCCCGAGGGGAAGGAGAGGGCCGAAGACGCTATTCAGTGAGGCGGCTTAGGTCAGGCTTCCGATCAGAATCTCGGTGAGAACAACATCGGTGATGGGCCGTTCGATCATTATATTCCAAGCGAGGCCCTCCGCGTGGAATGTTGAGAGACTAACACACCTCTATTGAAATAGCCACTTATCATGCGAGGGGGATTGAGCGCTCAGCCGGTGAACGCAATCGCGGGATCTTGAGGGCCGGCGACCATGCCGGCCAAGTCGGGGTCTTCCTGACTGCTCGAATGAGCCGAGACAGGTTTCTCAGTCTTTCGTTGAGCCCGGCGCGCTTCTTTGTTCTGTTGCCGCTCTTGTCTGGTCTGTTCACGATGGCGTTTTTTGATGGTCGTGCTCATGCTTTCCTCCCTGACGGATCGGTTTCACGCGCCACACACGAGTTATCAATAGCTTTCTTGGCCAAGGAAAAGGCTGCGGTCTTGGCATCCCATTCGGATTTATATCTCCCCAGCGGTGCGTCGACGGAGGTGCCCATGGTGGACTCGAGGAGTCCGGGAATCACGAAGCGACAGCGCCACGTTCCATTGGGCTGTTGTTCGGGCATGAGGAGAATCTTTTTGCCTTGCGAGTAGCAGGTCTCAGCCATCACGCCCTCCTCTTGGTAGGTGCTCGGCACCGATGCGTCGCGTTCGAACTCTGTGCTATGCCGATTTGATGAATCGATCTGCGCCGAGGATGCTGTGTAATCGTTCGGTGACGGAACGTCGATACGGCTCTTTCTGGCGGACCATAATCACCAGATTCTCACGATCAAGGAGAATGTTCAGGTCGTCTTGTGTGACGAGTTGCCGGGTCGAAGTTCCGATATTCATCCGGTACTGGGTCCTCCCATCCGGATTGCGCATCGCACCAGAAACCATTTCGGTTAACCCGTCAATCACTCCTTCGTGCCCTTCGAGGCGGTGTTTTACTCTGGTGCCATCAGGGATACGAACCCAATCTGATGCGAGGGGTTGAGCCGGCGAGGTGGGTTTCTGCGTCATACAGGAGTCTCCTTTGCGGACGCGGACTAGTGGCGTCCACGGGTTGGCCGATGAATGGGTGGTGCTCAGAGTTCCGGACGGAAGCACGATGCTGACTGCCGGACCGATCACGCGGAACGGAGTGAGTGGGGTCGGTGACGGAACAGATAGGAAGTATCGGACGTTTATTTATAAAGAAGTCTACCATGTCGCTGTTGACATAGCGAACTTCGTGCGAAGTTCCACCGCTCCTCTCAACGAGGAGCGGTGTTGAGGTTAGGACAGCGGTGCCGCCTTGGTGCTGTCTGGTTGTATCGAGGCTTTCAAATCTTCAATCGCCTTCGCCACGTCGGTTTCAGTCGACCCAAACCGATCTCCCATCACCTTGATCGCTTGTTTAATCGCGGTGGTCATCTTCGTAATCTGTTCTGCTGGTGTCATGCCGAATCTCCTAGGTTAATGTCAGCTGCATTCCAATTCGCTGCACTCAAAATTATTGAACCACTGCTGAGGGGGGGCCCGCCCAAATAAGATAGGGGGGTTTCTTTAGCGCGTCTGCGCGAGGAAAATGCCGGATGGCGTAGTCGTAGGCGTGCGCTTGTGCGCTTTGGCAGGTCGGCGCTGACAGATGGTTGGAAATGACTTGAAAGTCCGCGTGATCATCCTCTCCGATCTTGGCAGTATAGAGCGCGCAGGAAAACTCTCCGTCTCTCGAACATTGAGTGCTGATGACCAGGTGTGATCCATCCGGGAAAGTCATGAGGAGGTCAAGATTCGTTCTGCCCATAAGCCCTCCTATTGGTGGTACGGCTCCGCATCAGGCGGCGTGGGAGGCGTGGGGTGTGACGTAGAGGCGGAGGCATTGACCGTCTACGAGTGCCCCTTCAAGGGCGACGACAACTTTCAATGCCTGTTCGGCAGACGCCATTTCCACAAAACCGTAGCCGGCTGAGATGTCGGTGTTTTTGTGACGCACAATATAGGCGCGGGCGACGGTGCCGTATTTGTTAAACAGGTCGCGCAGTCCGTTATCCGATACGGCCTCGGTCAGCCCCCCTACATAAACGACACGCTTTCCCACAATCCCCCTGCGCAGTTCTTTTGAAACACTGAGACGGTTCGCTCAGCAGGCTAATATTGGTCGCGTGGTTCAAAATAGGCATAGATGAGCACCCCTGCCACGCTTGCCATATACAGCAGTGTGGCCGCTCCAAGGGGATTCTGTGTCAGCCAGTGCATGAGATGCTGCATCGGAATCATGATTCTCTGCCTCTCGACCTGTCGATGCGCCGGTTATTCGGTCGCGCCGCGACGTCTGGGTCGGCTCTCTGCCGGCCGGTTGTTTCTTCCCTGTGATTTGCTTTCTTGCGCCGTCACCCGCGAACGTGTGGCCGGTCCGAATCCTGAGCTGGCCAGTGAGGACACTTCCCTGCGTATGGTTTCGATGGAAGAGGACTGCTCGGTCAGCTTCGGATCGGTGAGTCCCAGGAGTTGCCACCGGATTTTCGGTTTCAACACGGCCCGGTTTTTCTTCTTGCCGGTCTTGCGACCTTTCCACACTGTCGAGATTTTCATGGCGTACTCCTTGTGCTGGGCTACGAGACGGTTCTCAGGATCATAAATCGTCGACGGTGCCGCTCCACGATTGGATGCCGGAAACCCCCATCGGGAGACAGCAAGACTGTCCCTCAGGAGATAGGGCGTAAGAGCGGTCAGGTTACAGGAACGATCGCGCAGAGACGGGAGTGAGGGGAGTAAAGCGCGCAACGGGAAATGGAGCTCGTACGGATTGTCACTCTAGCACGTGGTCGGGCCTGAGTCAAACTGTGTGGTGTGGGGAAAGATTGTAGAAACCGAACATGCGAGAGGTATTAGGGCTGCCGTGAGGGGCTGCTTCCCGCAGCCGATGCCGTTCGGAGCCCGCTGGCGAGCCCGAGCAGGTATAGTCCGTAAATGAGCCATTTTGACGGGTCAAAGTCGTACCACTTCGGTCCGTTGCGATAGTCGCTCGGATACATGTGATGGTAGTTGTGGTAGCCCTCTCCGAACGTAATCAACGAGACAAACCAGCTGTCGCGACTAGAATCCTTTGTCCCATGGGGTTGACGGCCCCAGATGTGGCAAATGGAATTGATGCAAAATGTGGAGTTCAGGACCGCAAAGGTTCTTCCCACGCCGGCGAGCAGAAAGCATCCGATTCCGCCGACCAGGCCATTCGCCATGAAGCCTATTACAAATGTCAGCGCCAGACCGCCAAGTACGATGAGCGCGTAGTATTTATGTTGCCAGATGGCCACCGGATCCTGCGCGACGCGGGAGGCATACTGCACGTCATCATACTTCCGCTCCGCGAAGAGCCAACCGCAATGGCTATGCCAGAATCCCAGCTTTGCGTTGTAGGGATCGCCTTCCTGATCGCATTGGGCATGATGGCGAAGATGGTCAGCGGTCCACTTGATGGCACTGTTTTGCAGCGCCCATGCACCTGCGATAAGCAGCGCGCCTTTCACCCAGTCGGGGCAATCAAAGCTGCGGTGTGACATGAGGCGATGATAGCCCACGGTGATACCGAGGCCGCTGATGAGGTAGAGGATGCCGAACAGAGCCCAGTCCAGCCATGAGTAATCGTAGAAGTAGGCATAGGTTGGTATCGCAAGGAGAGCCCCCACCACGATGGAGAGGAAGAGGACGACCGTCCAGCCGACATGGTAACGGCGAGCCAGACGCAGTGCCTGTATGTCCGTCGTCATTGGCTGTTTCTCGATAGAACCCACATTCATAATGCGTCTACGATAGCATAGATAGGCCGCGATGGCGAACGCTGGTATCGGGTCGGCATGCGGGCGCATCGGTGCCGGTTGGGTGCAAGAAGTTGACGCCTGAAGAGGCATGCTGTATGGTGTGCCTACATTGATCTCGCAGTAGTCCGGCGAATCACTGTTCAAACCATAACGGACTTCGCGATCGCATCGCGACCAGGTCCAGTTTGGAGCTGCATCGTTCCGGTGCTCTCTCCCCTCGGTTCTCTGATCCCGTCATAATGCGATCAAACTGAAAGGATAGTGGAGTGGATACGTTTGTTCACGAGAGTTTTCAGGGTCTCGGCTTGTCTGAGGCGATGTTGCAGGATCTTATTAAGGCCGGGTACACGGCACCAACCCCGATTCAGGTGCAAGCGATTCCGCCTGCGCTTGCCGGGCGAGATGTGATCGGGTGTGCGCAGACGGGCACAGGCAAGACCGCGGCGTTTGCCATTCCGATGATTGAGCGACTGGCGGCATTGCCGAAGGGGCAGCCGCAAGCGCTGATTTTAGCGCCTACCAGAGAATTGGCGTTACAGATTCTTGCCACGATCGATAAGCTCGGGCGTGGCCGTCGCATTTCCGCCACGGTGATTATGGGCGGCGCGGATATGCAGGCGCAGGTTCGCGGGCTCCGGCAACAGCCGGATATTCTGGTGGCGACTCCCGGTCGATTGCTCGATCATATGTGGAACGGCACGATCAACCTGGCTCCGATCAAGATCTTGGTGTTGGACGAGGCTGATCGCATGTTGGACATGGGATTTGCTCCGCAGATCAACCAGATCCTCGATGCGTTGCCGGTCGAACGGCAGACGTTGTTGTTCTCTGCCACATTGCCGGCCGACCTCACCAGGTTAGTCCAGGTCAGCGTACATAATGCTGTGCGTGTCATGGTGAGTCCGTCAGCCACGACGGCCGATGGCGTGACCCAGGCGTTGCATCACACCACCCACGACAGTAAGGCTTCCTTGTTGGTGTCGCTCCTCGGACAGGAGCAGGAAACGGTGTTGGTCTTCACCCGCACAAAACATCGAGCGGACAAGTTGGGCCGGGTGTTGGGGCAAGAGGGGCATAAAGTGGCCGTGCTCCATGGTGACAGGAGTCTCTCCCAGCGCCGTGCGGCCCTTGATGGATTTAAGCGCGGCACGTTTCGCATTCTGGTGGCAACGGATATTGCTGCACGAGGAATTGATGTGGCGAACATCGGGCACGTCATCAATTTTGACTTGCCGAATTGCCCGGAAGACTATGTGCATCGTATCGGCCGCACGGCTCGCATGAAAACGACCGGACGAGCCACAAGTTTCGTCACGTCGGAGGATGGTTTGCAGTTGCGGGCGATCGAGCAGTTGTTGGGACATGCCGTGCCGGTCGCAGCGGGGAGTGCACGGCCATCGTTGGATCCGCGCGGGCAGGGGCGTCCTGCGCAACGGCCAGCGCGGCCTGGTCAAGGGCGTCCGGCAGGGTTTCGCGAACGCAGGCCGATGAGCCATGGAACGCACAGACCGGCGCAGCCTATTCAAGGCGCCACAGGGAATTAGAGCGAGAGTGTGCAAATGGATCGCTCGTTGATCAATCTACTATTGGAAGGGAACGTCATGCCTGAGACGCAAAGCCTCCCGGTCAAGCCCAGCGCACCGTGGGTCAGAATTCCTGATGGAACCAAGGTGCGGTTGCGGACGGACAATCAGGAGGGTGTCATTGATGGGCTTACCGAACTCGTCACGGGGACCGGCCGGAATCCCGATGGCCGCACACAGTATCGCGTCAATCTCGGGGATCAAGCGAGGACGCTGGTCGTTGAGGATGATCTGCTGGTGTTAGTGGATGCGGAGGGCTTGGCGCTGATTCTGAAACAGAAAGTAGAGTTCCGTCGACTTGTGACCCAGCGGTTACGGGGGGCACTTGGCGACGATCGGTTTGTCCGTCCTGCCTAAGGAGCGGCGCGGGCCGTCTGTACGGCCCGCGCATGCTCCCGTGCTAATACAGGGGCGGCTGCGGCCCCCACTGCAATCCTTCCAAATCCGGATCTTCTCCTGCAGGAATTGACGTGCGGTCGTCTTTTTCACCTTTCCGCTGCGCACGCTTTTCTTCCTTTTCTTTCCGCTTCGTTTGAAGCGACTTCTCACGGTCGCGTTTCGCCATCGTTGTTTTTCCTGCGCGTGCGATAGTGTCCTCCTTGGTCGTCTCGTCAGTGAGATAGGGCTGGTATCGGCCGGGGCACAGACACGCAGCCGATTCTGTGTGGAGCCACCTAACTCACTCACGCAAACCGACATCTTGATAGGGTACGGCGTGAAGGAGAGCGATGTAGCTGCCTCTCGGAGATCGTGATGTACCGTACCACGATGCGGAGACTCAGTCAAAGCGGCATCTCGACCGACTAGGATGTATGTGGAAGAGTGTGTGGTGCCGGAGCGGACCGGAGACGAAGTTTGAAAATAACGCGGCGGCTTTTCTCTCGATCCACTCCGGTCGCAGGATCAGCGATGAGGTCTTGCCGTCCTCGGCCACTCGCCGATGTCAGCCGTTGGAAGCACGGTGAGACGGTTGGCTCTGTGCGGTCGATGACCTCGAGGCCCTTCGTCATCACGCGGAAGGAGCGTTCTTGGCTCAATCTCAAGTTCATCGCGTCGTCGCCGCGATCGTCGGTATGTCCTTCAATCACGACTGAGTCGACATGGGACTCAAGCGGCCCGCATACGAGGACGGCATAGCGTGGCATCATGTCGGTGAGAAATCGATCCGCCTGCGGCGTCAAGGTGCTTTTCCCAGACTCGAAATTGAGCAGATCTTCGGGGATGACGATCCTCATGAGCAGTGGATCATGCGGGTCGTTGTCCACGGAGAGTCCGAATTGCGCGAAGTGCTCGTAGAGCAAGGTTTGAACGTTGCTCGTGAGCGGCGTCGCGGGGGCGGCGACGGTAGTTTGGGGAGGTGTTGGTGTGTCGGTCGGAGCGTCCTGGGCTGCTTGTGGTGCGAGTGAGGCTGCAAGGAGTAGGACGAAAATAATGGCGAGTGACGTCATCAAGTCCATGAGCCCGTTGGTCGTCGTGTGGGAAATTGTCGAATGGGAGACGGGGTTATTCGGGTACATGGGGAATGTCTTCTCAGTGGTTTAGGAAGTCCTGGGACATCTCATCGTGGATCACGGGATTTGATAGTTCTACTTTGTGTGATTCCTGAAAGAGGCGCGAGTCGATGTGTCGAGGTGCGGAGTCGCTGCAGCCATCCTTGGGGTTGGCGAACCGGCGTTCCCGTTGTGGGATGGGGCGTCTGAGTGATTCTGGCGGTTAAATCATCCACCAGATCATCGACCCCTTGGGGTGTAGAAAAACGCTGGACTGGTGGAGGCTCAGATCGTTGCGGCAGTTGAGCCAATGCGAGCGCGAGCTGTTGGATAAGCGGAGCGAAAGCTTTGGCGATGGCGTCGATTGGATAGGTGGCTGGCGGCGCGCTCCCGGTCTGTAGGTGCGCGCGAATTTCTTGCGTCAGTGCATCCACCGATTTCGTCATTGCCTTCAAGGGTTGGGTGAGTGTGTCAGTTGCTGGCTGATAGGGTAGGGGGGGAGCATATTTCGATCCCTGTTCCAGCGAAGAGGGGCGACGAATGGGCCCCGTCATTCCTTCGAGGATCTGTTCCAGTGTTTTTCTCGGAAACAGATCATCAATCAAGTGAGTGCACTGCTGGTGGGCCGAGAACAAGCGAAACATGAGCGGCTTCTCTATCAGGGTAAAGGCGGTTGCGCAGACAAGCCCGACGATCGAGGTCAGGAATTTTCCGGCGAGCCCGTTGATGAGGCCTTGAATTCCGGCAATGCCGTGACCGTCGGCGTGTAGCTTGCTAAGGCCTACGAGGAGCGCAATAAATGTGAGTAGGAGACCGATCCCTGTCAGGAGGGACGGCACTTGTTGATACCAGGCGAGATTCAGCTTTCCTCGAAAGATGGTTTCGAGCGAGAAGAGTTCCTGGGCGGAACGAGAGCTAAATATGCGGGGTTCGATGTACCAGGCGACCTGTTCCGTCACGAGCGTCTTCCGGTATTGCTTCCAGGCAGGGGAGAGCCAGGGCTCTCGCTGAAATGTCGTATCGATAAGTTGAAAATCCTTCCCGTCCCGTCGGTCCAAGTGTGGCGGCGGTTCTTGCGTTCTGCTTTTCAAGGCTCCTGGAGGGTTGAGCGTCAATCCGTCCTGGTCGAGGTGTAAGCGTTCTTGGGCCAGTTTAGCTAAGCAGCGTGTCACACGCGCGAACGGTTGCGCGGTCTGTGTCGATAGCTGATACAGCCGGGCGACTTGCCAAAGGAAGAATATCGTCAGACCTGCAGAGCCATACCAGCTGACAAGAGGAGCGGAGAGAGCACCCAGAGGGGCAACGTCCTGGGTCAATAGTTGAATGGCCTGTTGGATGATCATGGGCGGCATCATGTCCAACTTTCGTGCCACTACGGTGTGTTGGAGATGCACGCCGATTGGCGCAATTGTCGATGGACTTGCGAAGGGCAGAGCATATTGTTCCCTCAGGTGGAAGTTTCTGCCGAGTTCATGTGGCCTTCAGGTCTGCTATCGCACGGTATTCTCAGCGTGAGGGGCTGGGCAGAATCTTGGAGGATGGTGAGATTCAAAAAAAGTATTTGAGGGGAGAAGAGGGTGAGATACAGTCAATTGAGAGGTTTCAATTATGCCGACGAGCACATCGCGCCCTTCGATGCTGAACAAGTTTCGTCGGCACCCTCGAGTGCGTATTCCCACCCCCATTGCCTGTGAACTTGCCTGGCGTGATGAGCAGCGCTGGTTTGGAAAGTCTGTTCATGGTCCGGGTGTCGTGTACGACCTTTCGTTGCGGGGGATGCGGGTTAGTACGGAAGCCCCCATCAAGCCTGGCGATCAGGTGTCGTTGCTGGTTCGGTTGCCGCGGCAAGCAGCTCCTGCGGAGATTGCTATTGCCACGGTTCGCTGGGCGCAAGATCAGATATACGGACTGGCCTTTCAGCGGTTGTCGAGTACCTCCCATGGACGACTTCGACGATATATGACGCTGTTCTCAAGAGGGGTCAGATAAGCGAGGTCGGCCTTGGCGAACTCCCGGATCACGACACATGAGATCTCCTCGCGGCGGCGCAACCCACGTCTTCGAGTTTCAGCTCCATTTCCCTGCTCCTATGCCTTGGTCGGATTGAAGAAATGGGCGACGGTCAATCGTGGCGGTCTTGGGGTGGTGTGCGATCTCTCAGTTGCGGGTGCCAGAATGTTGAGTGAGGCAGTGCTGGCTCCGGGTGATGAGATTGCGATCAGTTTACGATTGCCGCACCAGCGGGTATCAACCTTTATCGATCGGGCGACGGTCCGGTGGGTGAAGGATTCCGTCTTCGGGGTCGAGTTCTCTTTGCTCTCACCGGTCGCAGCGACACGGTTAGACAAGTGTGTTAGCCGTGGAGCATCTGCTTCATCACTCTCCCCATGTCAAGGCACATCTGAACGGCAGCCTCGCTAGATTCGGAGTGTCACCCGTAATACTCGTATGGAGAGGGGGGCCCTTCCGAGCTTGCAGGGGTGTGGACAGGCGCTGCTTACTTGACGCCTTCTCCGGATACGGCAATAAATTGTTTGCGAAATCCGACGACTTTGGCCAGATAGTCGCGGGTTTCTTGATAGGGCAGATTCGCTCGTAGCCGGTCATAGACGGCCGGAGGTTGAAGCGAATTGATTTGGTTGATGGCACTGGTCTGATCCTGAGCAAATGCTTTAAACACGTTGCGCGGACCGGTGTTATAGGCTGAAATCACGCAATATTCTCTGGCCACCTGGTTCTCGATGCGCTCCAGCAGGTTATAGGAGAGGACATTGAGATAGGCACTGCCCAGCTCGATATTGTTCTCGGGATCGAAGAGATAGTCTCGAGAGGGAATGGAGTCTTTGCCCTTGGCTTTCTTGTAGGCATCGCGTCCCCCACTGCTGGGCACGAGCTGCATAAGCCCAAATGCGGGTGCGGAGCTGACGGCAAAGGGGTTGAAATTACTTTCTGTGCGAATAACCGCAAAGATCAAGCTCGGACTGACCTTGAACTGTTCGGCATACCGGGTGACCGTGCTACGGTATTTTTCAGCCTGCCTGTTCGAGAAGTTGGCGACCATCTTAATTTCTGCGAGGAGGGCCTGTTTGGCTATGCCGTTCTGATCAATCGATCTCGGCTTTGCGTGGTTTTCGACCATAAACGTCGCAAAGGCGTCCGCTTGCGCCGGAGTCTTGATCGCTCGCCCCTCTTGGTCCACAACCAGGCCTAGGAGGTAGGGCGGCTTGTCGCTGGTGAGCGTGACAGCCTTGTCGGAAAAGAGATCGACGGATCGAGGATCATCGGGGGTCAGGAGTGTGGTGACGAGGGCATTTTTCAGGCTGTCTTTGGGAGCCTTGTCGTCCAGTGTTTCAATCACGATCGTCCCGCTATCAAAGTCGACGACTGCGCGGCTCATATAGTTTTGGGTGTACTTGACGTATCTCTTTTGCTCCGGAACCTTTATTTCTTTCTCCCCCCATGTTTGGCGGACCCGACCGGTCAAGGCGGCCATGATAGTTTCGAAGTCGCGCTGCAAGGTTCGTATATCGCGCAGGACGGATTCAGGGTCGCGCTGATACGCGTCCGTGTGCTCCTTGAGGACTTGTTTGGGATCCTTTCCTCCGGCAATGCTGACCACGGTTCTTCCCGTTTGGCTACCGAGCACCTTTTCGGCACTTGTCAGGACCTGATCAGCGGTCTCACAGCCTGACGCGGAAAGGAGCATGGGGAAAACGAGAAGCCTCGATATCAATGCATAGAGATTCATGGCCCTAGTGTACCTGATTTTCTCGAAGGCAGAAAGTGGGGGAGGGGATTGCGGAGCCTCTTGTGTGCGCAAGGGGCTCCGCATGAGGGGGCGTCATCCTACTTGATGGCGACGGCTTTGACTTCTTTGTAGGAGGTTTGACCGAGCAAGACTTTTTGAATGCCGTCCTGGACGAGGGTCGTCATGCCTTCATCCATTGCACAGTGCAGCATGTCTTCGGTGCGGGCTTTCTGCTGGACCATCCGCTTGATGTTGTCCGATCCAAGCAGGAGTTCGTGAAGTGCCACGCGCCCCTTATAGCCAGTGCGATTACAGACTTCGCACCCTTTCCCACGCGAGAGACGGAACGTGTTGTCCTGCTTAATGCCCAGTTTGTCCCAGCGTTCGGCACCGTAGCCCTGGCGAAGCTCTTCGTATTCTTCGGGCGAGCCCACATACTGTTCTTTGCAATCTTTGCAGATGCGACGAGCCAATCGCTGGGCGAGCACACCGAGCATGGCATCGGCAAAGCTGAAGGGGTCGCAACCCATGTCCAGGAGACGGGTCACGGTTTCCACGGCGCTGTTGGTGTGCAAGGTGCTGAGCACCAAGTGTCCGGTGAGCGAGGCTTCGATGCCGGTATCGGCAGTTTCTTTATCGCGCATTTCTCCGACCATGATCACATCGGGGTCCGCGCGGAGGAATGCCCGCATCGCATTGGCAAAAGTAAAGCCGATCTTGGGCTGGACTTGGACTTGTCGCAGGCCATATTGGGTAATTTCGACGGGGTCTTCGGCGGTCCAGATCTTAATGTCAGGAGTATTGATATTCCCCAGCACAGAATGGAGCGTGGTGGTTTTTCCTGATCCGGTCGGTCCGACGCAGAGGATGATGCCGTAGGGCTTCTCAGAAATATCTTTAATGCCTTTGAGATTGCGGTCCGAGAACCCCATCTTGTCGAGCGGCAAGGGCTCACTGGCGGCCAAGATACGCATGACGACATCTTCGTTATACCCGGATGTCGGAATGGTGGCGACGCGGAGCTCAATCTCTTTGGTTTCGCTGAGCTTGAACTTAATTTTGCCGTCCTGCGGCTTGCGCCGTTCGGCGATGTCCAAGCTGGCCATGATTTTCAAGCGAGACACGATCGCGCGCCGGTAGCTCTGGGGAATTTTCATGTATTCGAAGCAATCGCCGTCGACACGGAAGCGGACGAGTGTCTCGCGTTTTTCCCCGTAAGGTTCAATATGAATATCCGAGGCGTTCTGTCTGAAGGCGTCAGCGATGATCTGGTTGGCGAGACGAACGATAGCGCTGTCGTTTTCATCAAGGCCGCCCCCTGCAGACGCATCTTCCATGGCTTCGGCTTGAGCTTCCGTGACGAGCTCGCCGAGAATGTCTGAGACGTTTTCGTCGAGTTTTCGGCCTCCGCCGCTCCCTCCTGCATCGCTCTGGCCGGTGGCGGAAGCCAGGAACTGTGCGATGTCCCGCCGTAAGCTGACCGCGAAGCGGATGTTCAAGCCGGGGAATGTTCGCTTAATGTCTTGAACTCGGTCGAGATCGCCGGGATCATCAGTCAGAATCTCGATGGCCGTGCGATCGCGTTTCAGCGGCATCCAATGATTTTTTCTCAGGTAGTCGACGTTCAGATTCTTGAGGAGTTCGATGTCGACCAGGGTGCGTTCGCTGAACTCGATATACGGGCACTTGTAGAATTGTGCGAACGATTTGCCGATGTCGAGTTTCGGTACTTTATATTTTTCGATCAGGATGCTTTCGAGATCGCTGGTGCCTTTGCGCGCTTCAGCGAGGACGTTTTCCAGGTCGTTCTGCGTAATCTTTCCGCTGCCGATGAGGTGGTCGAATTTTGTGGGGTTCTTCTTTGTGGACTTCCGTAGGTTGAAAAAGGCAATGCCGAGGGCCTTGGCGATCTCGGCGACCGACTCTTCATCTTTTCTGGTGAAGCGGCTGCCGCTTTTTTTATTCAGCAGCTGGAGGACGCCCATCAGGTATTTGTTGTCGGCGACAATCGGGTAGGTCAAGACCTGTTTGGTCTTGAACCCGGTGTTCTTGTCGTAGGATGTGTCATGAAGGAGGGCCGGGTGGATGCCTTGGAGCTCGGCCATATTATAGGCATCGGCGATATTGACCGGGCGGAGATATTTTGCGCAAAAACCAGCAAGGCTTTGTTCCGAGATGGGAATGCGGACTTCTTGGACGCCATCGACTTGGAGGGCTTTGGAAAAGATTTCTTTCTTCTCTGAGTCGAATGCAAAGAGGGTGAGGTCTTCGGCGTCGAACAGGCCCAGGATGTCTTTATGCAGGTCGAGGAGAATTTGGTCGAGATCGCTGGCCGCGTTAATTTGAGCGGTGATCTTCTTGACGTGTTCCGCGAACTCGCCTTTTTGTTGCAGCTCCTGGAGATTGTTGGGCATCGGCTTGGCCTGCATTCCTGATTCCCTCTTCGCTCAGCTCGTGATCCGATGTAATCGAGGCGTGGCAGCGATCTGATGGCTGCGAGTGCCGGATATGACGCGGCGGTCTCTCTAGAGAGTGAGTGTAGCCCAATCAAATGAGAAGGCAAGGAAAAGGCAAGTTTGTTAGGTGCGAATCAGGCCCGCTGTCGACGAAGTATGAATCAGTGAGGGCCTGGGGTAGCATTGATGTGAGGGACAGCGCTCTGGAGATGCTGGACAAGCTCAGCGGGCGTGACGCGCGTCTTGATGCCGGTGCGCCGGATTTTTACCTCGACCACGCCTTCCGCGAGGCCTTTGTCTCCGACGACGACTTGAAAGGGGGCGCCAATAAGATCGGCATCATTGAATTTGACTCCGGCCCGATCGTCACGATCATCCCAGAGGACCTCGAATCCCGCTGCCTGTAGTTCGGCATAGAGACGAATGGTCATCTCATTCGTCTTGTCCGATTGGCTGACGGGGATCAAGTGGATATGGAACGGAGCAATCGGGTAGGGCCAGATAATTCCGCGTTCGTCGTGGTTCTGCTCAATAGAGGCTGCCGCGGACCGTCCGACACCGATCCCATAGCAACCCATGACGGCGAGGCATTCTTTCCCTTGCGCGTCCAGAAATGTTGCGTTCATCGTCTGGCTATATTTAGTGCCGAGCATGAAGACATGGCCGACCTCAATCCCTTTGGTGGCTTTGAGGATGCCGTCTTTCTTCGGTGAGGGATCACCAGCCTGGGCGTTCCGAAGATCGAGGACCTGATCGGCCGTAAAGTCGCGGCCCCAATTCGCGTCGACATAGTGGGTGTCGAGCTGATTGCCCCCGACCACCACGTTCTTGAGGGCGGGGATGGCCTGATCGGCAAATATTCTGATCCCCTTGAGGCCGACGGGTCCGGCAAATCCGACCGGTGCTCCGGTGGCTTTTTCGACTGTTGCCGGTTCTGCCAGTTCGATTTCAGGCACTCCCAGCGCTTTCTTGAGCTTGATCTCGTTGACTGCATGGTCGCCGCGGACCAGTACGGCTACGGTCTCTTTCCCGGTCGAGTACAAGAGCGTTTTGACAAGCCGGTGTGCCGGAATGTTCAGAAATGCAGCCACTTCTTCGATGCTGCGGCAATTCGGCGTGGAGACAGATCGGAGAGGAAGGGGGGCAGTACTGTCCACACTCTCTGGAGGCAAGACGTCGGCGCGTTCGACATTGGCGGCGAAGGTGCCGCTGTCGCTATAGACCACCGTCTCTTCGCCGGTCTCCGCGAGGACCATGAACTCATGAGAGGAATTCCCTCCGATAAGTCCGGTGTCCGCCTCGACGGCTCTAAATGTGAGGCCGCATCGGGTAAAGATCCGGTGGTAGGCGTCATACATCTTTTGATAGTTTTCGCGTGCTCCGGCCTCATCACGGTCGAAACTGTAGGCGTCTTTCATCAAGAACTCGCGGCCCCGCATCAGGCCGAAGCGCGGGCGGATCTCGTCGCGAAACTTGGTCTGGATTTGGTAGAAATTCAGCGGGAGCTGCCGGTAGGACTTTACTTCCCGCCGAAACAGGTCTGTGATGATTTCTTCATGTGTGGGGCCCAGGCAAAAATCCCGTTCGTGCCGGTCTTTGAAACGCAACAGCTCTTTCCCGTAGAAGTCCCACCGGCCGGTTTCTTTCCAGAGTTCAGCCGGCGAGGCCATTGGCATCAGAAGTTCCTGCGCCCCGGCGCGATTCATTTCATCACGAATAATCTGTTCCACCTTGCGGATGACACGTAGGCCGAGGGGGAGATAGGTATAGATGCCGGACGCGACTTTTCGAATCAAGCCGGCGCGCAGCATGAGCCGGTGACTGATTGTTTCAGCCTCACCGGGGGCTTCCCGTAATGTGGGGATCAGGAGTTGCGATGTTTTCATAGGGTGTTAACGGAGGAAGATACGTTCGAGGTCATTCCAAAAGGCGAAGATCATCACGCCAACCAATAAGACCAGCCCGGCTTGCTGTGCAATTTCCCGCTGCCGGTCGCCGAGCGGTTTGCGCAGAATGCCTTCAATGAGGAAAAAGAGCAAGTGTCCTCCGTCCAGAATCGGAATCGGAAGCAAATTCAGGACGCCGAGATTGATGCTCAGAATGGCGATCAAGAAAATGACGCTGGAGGCCCCCTGGGAGGCGGCTTCCCCTGAAATGTTCGCGATCGTCAGCGGGCCGCCGATGTTCTTGCTCGAGATGTCTCCGACAACCATCTTATAGAGCCCGATGGCGGTGAGCTCGGTCCATCCCCATGTGGCATCGAGCCCTTGGTAGACGGCCTGGAGAGGATTGTCCGCATGCATCAGCGACCGGCCAGGTCCTGAGATGCCGATCTTGCCTACCTCCACGGATTGGCCGTTGACTGTTGCTTTCTCAGCGCTTGGGGTGACGACCAGTGGGATGCGTTGGCCATTACGTAGCACATCAACGTGCAGCGATTTGTTTGGGCTATCCCGTACAATCGTCGTCATCTGGAGCCAGGTGTAGATAGTTTGGCCTTCAATAGCAATGACTCGATCTCCGGCCTGGAATCCTGCTGTGGATGCCGGGAGGCCGTGCATGACGGAGGTAACCAGCGGGGGAGTCTCCTCAACCCCGATCGTATACATCGGCTCGTCAGCCTGAGTTGGCTGACCTTGCAGGGGAACAGGGATAACGGAAAGCGGTTTTACTTGTGCCCCGCGTTTAATTTCCAGCGAAAGGGCTTCCCCTTTGCTGTGAGCCACCGCATCCAATAATTCCGTTCTCGTGGAAATTTCTTTCCCGTTCACCTTGGTAATGTGGTCGCCGATTTCCATGCCGGCCGAGGATGCCGGTGAGCCAGGCACGAGTGCCTCAATGTCCGGGCTGAGGTCGCGGAAGGTCGGGACGAACAAGGGCGCTCCTGTCGAGAGCCATCCGGCAAAAATGAGATAGGCCAGAATGAAGTTGAAACCTGGCCCGGCTGCCACGATCAATACTTTCCCCCATAATCCTTGATGGGCGAATGATCGCCGTCGGTCTTCCGGGGTGGCCGCTTCTGTTTCGTCTTCGCCGAAGAGCTTGACGTATCCGCCGAGGGGAATGGCTGAGAGGAGGTATTCGGTTTCGCCGACCTGCCGACCAAAAATCTTGGGGCCGAACCCGAGAGAGAATTTCAGGACTTTCACGCCCACCCATCTCGCGGCCAGGAAGTGGCCGAGCTCGTGAAAGGCGACGAGGACGCCGAGCACGACCAGGAACCACCAGGCTTTTTGCATCAAGACCCAGAGGGTATCGGGGGACCAGGTGAATGCGAATATCATGGGTGTACTCAATATCTAGAGGTGAAGGTGTAACGTCAGCATCAACTTAACACTCATTGCCCAATTTTCAAAACGATGTTTCAACGGGGGAGGGCATGGACCAGGGACTCCGCTTTTTCTCTGGCCCACCGATCGGCCTCCAGTGCGTCCTCCAGAGAGGACACGGCTTGGGGCATATGGGCGTCCATCGTCTGGCGGATGACTTCGGCGATTTCGGTAAAACGGATGCCGCCGTTCAAAAAGGCATCGACGGCAATTTCGTTCGCTGCGTTCATCGTGGCCGGCATGGTTCCACCGGTCCGGAGGGATTCATAACCCAGGTTGAGGCACGGGAACCGGTCATGGTCCGGCTTGCAGAAGCTGAGTGTGCCGATTTCTGTCAAATCCAGCGAAGGCAGGTCGAGCGGAAGCCGTTCGGGGTACCGCATGGCATAGGAGATCGGCGTTCGCATGTCCGGCAATCCCAATTGGGCGATCATGGAGCGATCTTCATATTCGACGAGCGAGTGAATAATGCTTTCCCGATGCACCATCACCTCGATGCGGGACTCCGGAATATCAAACAACCAGCGGGCTTCGACGACTTCGAGGCCTTTGTTCATCAGTGTGGCAGAGTCGATGGTAATCTTGGAGCCCATTTTCCAATTGGGGTGCTTGAGCGCTCGTTCGGGTGTGACGTGTTGCAACTCATCCTTCGCCACGGTCCAGAGCGCTCCGCCGGACGCCGTGAGAATCAATCGCCGGACGTCTTCAAGGCGATGGCCTTCCAGCGATTGAAAGATCGCGCTGTGTTCACTGTCGACCGGGAAAATTCGGACGCCGTGTTTGTGGGCTTCTTCCTGCATCAGTTTGCCGGCCATAACCATCGGTTCTTTATTGGCCAGGGCGATATGTTTTCCTGCACGGATCGCGGTGAGGGTGGGCACGAGTCCGGCGGCTCCCACGATCGCGGAAATTACCAATTCGGCTTCCGGCAATGAGGCGACTTGGGCAATGCCTGCTTCACCGGAGAGAATCTCCACAGGGAGGCTTGCGCAGCGCTTCCTCAGAGTGACCGCGGCCGTTTCTTGAGACACGGCTACCACTCGCGGAGTGAATGCGCGAATCTGTTCTTCCAGTTTGTCGATATTGTTGCCGGCGGTGAGCCCCGCAACGCGAAACTCACCGGGGAATCGCTGAACGATATCGAGGGTGTTCGTGCCGATCGAGCCGGTGGAGCCCAAGATGATGATGGTCTTCATAACGTCTCCTGCTAAGGAAGCGGCGAAAAGCCGCAGACTAATGTCACATAGTAGTAGAAGGTGGGGGCGGTGAACAAGAGACTATCTAACCGGTCGAGCATGCCTCCGTGACCGGGGAGAATGCCCCCGGAGTCCTTCACCCCGACCGCGCGTTTTATCGCCGATTCGCACAAGTCTCCCACGAGGCCTGTGCCGGTCATCAGTAAGCCCAGTGCCAATGCGTGAAGCATGGTCAATTGCGGAACCAGCCAGAGCTGTGTCAGAAGGGCGACTGCCATGGCCAGGGCCAATCCTCCTGCCAATCCCTCTATGGATTTCTTGGGGCTGATCGACGGGGCCAGGGGATGGCGTCCCCAGAGGGTGCCTGCGTAGTAGGCGCCGATGTCGCTGGCCCAGGTGACCAATGCGATAAAGACGATCAGCCATTCGCCGGATGGCAGGGCGCGTGTCGAAACCAGCGTGCTGAGGGTGAGTCCGATATAGAGGGGGCCGAATAGGGCGACGGCCGTATCGTGGAAACGGGACGTGATGACATTTGAGGACCAGAGCATTGCCAGCAGCGCGCCGGCGAGACCCGATAGCAGGATGGCCTCTATCGAAAATGCCCAGTGGAGACGGACAATCAAGAGCGCCGTGAGTCCAAGCGCGAGTCCGGTCAGCGCCGGATTGCGACGATCGCCGAAGCCCATGCGCGTGAGCTCAAGCAGGGCGATGGCTCCGCCTATGATCACCAGCAGGGTCAAACCCCATGAGGGCAAATAGCGAATGATGGCATAGACGATTGGAATGCCGATCAGCGCGGTATAGACACGCCGGGCATCGAAGCGGCGAGCTGGCGTGGAGCCAGGCGTAGTCGGTCCTCTTCCCCGGCTGCCGTACACATCTACTGGGCTGAGATTATCCACGTGTGGTTAGGAAGACACGGTACTCAGGACCCGGCCGAATCGGCGCTCGCGTCGCTGATATTCGATCAACGCAAGCAGAAACTCACGTCGCCGAAAGTCGGGCCAGGGTGTTGAGGTGAAGTAGAGCTCGGTATAGGCCAGTTGCCAGAGGAGGAAGTTGCTGATGCGGGTCTCGCCGCTGGTGCGAATCAACAGGTCGGGGTCAGGAAGCGGGTGGGTATAGAGATAGCGGGATAGCAACGTTTCGTCAATCTGGTCAGGCCGAAGCGGTCCGGCCTGAACATCCTTCACGATGCTGCGAACGGCGTCGACGATCTCGGTCCGTCCGCCGTAACTGAGCGCCACAGTCAGATGCAGCTTGCTCAGATGCGCGGTTTCCTGTTCGGTTGTCCGGACCCACCGCCGGGCGCTCTCAGGAAGGGCATCGAGTCGTCCGATTGCGCGGAAGCGAACGCCTTGCTCAATGAGGCTGGCTCGCTCGGTGGACAGGTAATGCTCTAGGAGGCCCATCAGAGCGGAAATCTCTTGCGTTGGTCGATTCCAGTTTTCTTGTGAGAATGCGTAAATGGTCAGGTGTTGAATGCCCAGTTCGAGAGACAGCGCGATCATTTCGCGGACGGAATTGATCCCTTCCCGATGACCGGCAATGCGGGGCAGACTGCGAAACTCGGCCCAGCGTCCGTTGCCATCCATAATGACGGCGACGTGTTTGGGCAGGAGTTCCGGTTCCAATTTACTCGTCAATTCCTGCTCGGAAAGGCTTTCGAGGTTGGGTGAAGACGGTGTTCGTGACATGGGAAGTGAGTCAATGTCCTTTCCGTAGAGACTCAATGGCAGGTGTTCAAAGTCTACTGACGAGGGTAGGTAATGTCAAACGCAATTTAGTAAAAGCCCTTGGTCTGTCAATAGTTAAGATGCGTTGCATTGCGGCTGCGGAAATGAATGGGCTATACTCCGCACTTGTTCCCATACAGACACAAAGGGGCATGATTGATGGCTGATTCCGGGCAGCTCGCAAAATTCGGCATGACGGACTTGGAAGTATTCCATGCCCTTGACCGGCTCAATGTCCGGGACGTGGACTATGCCGATCTCTACTTCGAGTCGCGGGTGTCTGAATCCGTCTCTATGGAAGAGGGCATCGTCAAACGGGCGTCGAAAAGTATTTCCCAGGGAGTCGGGGTGCGGGCGACAGCCGGAGAAAAAACCGGATTTGCCTACTCAGATGAGTTGACGAAGAAAGATTTGGAAGTCGCTGCCGATACCGCTCGCTATATTGCCAATTCTCCCAAAGGCGATCGCAGCCTGCCAGTGCCGACACAGCGACGGCCGACGCGGAATCTCTATCCCGTCGAACGGGCGAACGCCGAGGTGGCGACTGCGGATCGAGTGGCCCTGCTCAATGCGATCGATGCCGAGGCGCGGCGTTACGACCCACGGATCAAAAATGTACTGGCCTCCTTTAATACGGAATATAAAGTGGTGGCCGTGGCGACATCCGATGGCACGTTGATCGGAGATGTCCAGCCGTTGTCCCGACTTCAAGTCACCTGTATCGCTGAAGAAAATGGCAACCGGCAGGTGGGATCATTCGGCGGGGGCGGGCGGGTTGGATTTGAGTTCTATCAGGAAGAGGCCCGGTACTTGGGATATGCCCGGGAAGCGGCTCGCGAAGCGATTTTGAATCTCTCCGCGGTCGATGCGCCGGCAGGGGTTATGCCGGTGGTGTTGGGCGGCGGCTGGCCGGGCATTTTGCTGCATGAGGCGATCGGCCACGGACTTGAATCAGACTTCAATCGGAAGAAGACCTCGGCTTTTTCCAACTTGATCGGCAAGCGCGTGGCCTCCGACGTCTGTACCATCGTGGATGATGGCACGCTTCCGTTTCGCCGCGGCTCGCTCAATATGGATGACGAGGGCACTCCCACCGGTCGGACGGTGTTGATCGAGAAGGGAATTCTTCGCGGCTATATCACCGACAAGCTGAACGCGCGGTTGATGGGCATTCCGTTGACCGGTAACGGACGGCGGGAAAGCTACCAAAGCATCGTGCTTCCTCGCATGACGAATACCTTCATGTTGGCCGGTGAATCGGATCCTGACGACATTGTGAAATCGGTCAAGCGCGGGCTGTACGCCGTGTCTTTCGGCGGGGGACAGGTGGATATCACCAGCGGGAAGTTTGTGTTCTCGGCGAGTGAAGCCTATTTGATTGAGGACGGAAAAATTACGAAGCCGGTCAAGGGAGCGACATTGATCGGAAACGGTCCGGAGATTCTGACGAAGGTTTCGATGGTGGGACATGATCTGAAGCTGGATAACGGAATCGGTACCTGTGGCAAGGACGGCCAGTCCGTGCCGGTCGGAGTGGGATTGCCGACCTTGAAGATTGATGAAATCACCGTCGGCGGGACGCAGCGATAATATGAATACCTTACCGCAACAGCCCAACGGGTATGCGCAATTGGCCGCGGACGTGCTCGCCCGGGCCAAGCAGTGCGGTGCGACGGAGGCCGACATTGTGGTTGCCGACGGAGAAACCTTTTCCGTCCAGGTGCGTGTCGGCGTGGTGGATCGCTTGAGCAAGGCTCGCGAGAAGCGGTTGGGATTGCGGGTGTTTGTCGGGAAGCGGTCCGCAACGACCTCGACCTCGGACTTTTCGACCGATTCATTGCACCGGTTGGTCGACGAGACTTGCACGCTGGCAAAGGCGGTGGTGCCGGATGAGGTGTCGGGGTTGCCAGAGGCGTCGCAGATGGCGACCGACTGGCCGGATCTCGACCTCTATGACAGCACCAAGCTTGGGACCGATCAGCAGATCGATTTGGCGAAGCGGGCGGAGTCGGCGGCATTGTCGGCGGACCCTCGTATGACGAATTCGGAGGGGGGCGAGTTTGACTCGTCGTCCGGCCGAGTCGTATTGGCCAACAGCCATGGATTTGTCGGTGAGTACCGCAGCTCGAGCTTTTCTATTTCGGTCTCTCCCATCGCCACGGATGCCGCAACCGGCGGGATGCAACGGGATGCATGGTATGAAGTGCAGCGCAAGTTCAGCCTGATGGCATCCCCCGAGTCGATCGGCCAGGAAGCCGCGCGACGCACGTTACGCCGCCTTGGCGGTCGCAAGGTGTCCACGAAGCGGGTGCCGGTGATTTTCGATCAGGATGCCGCCGGAAGTCTTCTCGGCAATCTCTGTAGCGCGATTTCCGGCTACTCGCTCTACAAGCGAGCCTCATTCCTCCTCGATCAACTCGGCAATCGGATCGCGTCGGAGCATCTGACGATCTACGATGACGGCCGTATGGCAGGCGGGCTGGGCTCCCGTCCATTTGACGGCGAAGGGTTGGCCACACGCAAGAACACGATCGTCGAACGGGGGATCCTGAAGAGTTATCTGCTTGATTCCTATTCCGGTAAAAAGTTGGGCCTGCCGTCGACCGGGAATGCCTCGCGGAGTGTGGGGGAGAGTCCATCGGTCGGACCGACGAATTTCTATCTGGTTCCCGGTACGAAGACACTGCAGGAGATGATCGGGTCGGTTAAGGAGGGGCTGTACGTGACCGAACTGATCGGATTCGGGATCAACATGGTGACCGGGGACTATTCCCGCGGGGCCTGCGGATTTTGGATTGAGAACGGAGAGCTCGCGTATCCCGTCGAAGAGATCACGATCGCCGGCAATTTAAAACAGATGTTCACCGACATTGAAACGGTGGGAAGCGACCTGGTGTTTCGTAGCCGGATTGCAAGCCCGAGCCTGAAGTTAGGCGAGTTGATGGTGGCGGGGAATTAGGATGATGAAGAGGGAGCTGACCATGCAATTTTTGGTATGGGGCATGATGATTCTGGCCGCACTGGCATGTCCTAACGCGGGCGTGGCCGCAGAATTTTCGCTGACGAGTCCGACGATCAAGGATCACAGCACGATCGGCAATGACCATGTGTTTAACGGATTTGGGTGCACCGGGCAGAATGTCTCCCCGCAACTGCTGTGGGAGCATGCCCCCAAAGACACCAAGAGTTTCGCATTGACCGTGTACGATCCTGACGCACCGACCGGCAGCGGCTGGTGGCATTGGGTCATTTTCAACATGGCCCCCACGGTGACCTCGCTGCCGGCAGGGGCCGGCAAGTTGGACAGCTCGTCGGCACCTCAGGGGAGCATTCAAAGCATGACGGATTTCGGCCAGCCCGGGTATGGCGGTCCTTGCCCGCCACAGGGCGATAAGCCACATCGCTATATCTTCACGCTCTACGCGTTGAAAGTGGATCAGCTTCCGCTCAAGCAGGAGGCTTCGGGGGCGATGGTCGGCTATTATCTGAAGCAAAATGCCCTGGCAAAAGCCTCATTCACGGCCATGTACGGTCGGTAAGTCAGAAGACAGCGCAGACAAGATCACGACGGTTTGTGTGAAGGGACAACAGATGGCGCTTGATGCTGAATTGGGAAAGCAAATGTTACAGCTGATCACGTCGCGCTATGACGATCGGCATTGGCGGAAGAAGATCGAGAAGACCTTGAGCTTGCCTCAGTCCGGTGTCGCCGATCCGATCCAACAACAGCTGTTCATGTATCTAAAAATCGGACTCAAGGCGTACAAGTCGCGCCGTGCTGATCCGGATGCCTGGATCATCGGCGGATATGCGACGAAAGAAGTGATCGATCGCGCGAAGTTCCAGCCTCAGCTCGTCGGTCCCGATGTGAAGAAAGAGGACGTCGCGTTCCTGGGCACCGATCCCGGCGACGAGGTGAGCGAGGGCTGGTGGGATGAGATGCTGGTGCAATGGTTCGATGTGCCGGAAGAAGAGAAACCTGCCGAAGAAGAAGCAGATAAGGCGGAGAATGCCGAGTCTGCCGCCACGACAGAGGGTCAATCCTCCAAGGCGTAGTCGGTGTATCCGCAGTGCCAACCTGAGAGCTGATGGGGGAAATCTCTAGAAGAGATCCATTTGTGTCGGGTGCGGCGGATCGATCTGTAGAGTCAGCGCTGCCGGTGACGCGGGCGATGTGGGCCCGGCCGGTTTGGTGTTCCGGTCGAGAAACTCCTTCAGCTTCTTGAAATCCGCTTTCAACGTGTCGAGTAGTCCCCCCTGGTGCAGTGCCGCGGCCGGGTGGAGTAACGGGAACAGCACAAAGTCTTTCATGTAGAAGGCCTGCGCTTTGACCTTCGTGATGCCGACTTTCCGTTCCAGCAGCGTTTGCGTCGCCCAGTTTCCCAACGTGCAGACCAATTTCGGACGAATCAGCTGAATTTGCTGCAGGAGAAACGGCTTGCAGATTTCCACTTCATCGAGTTCGGGATCACGGTTTTCAGGCGGCCGGCACTTGATGACATTGGCAATGTAAATATCATCGCGTGAGAGATTGGCCGACTGCAGGAGGTCGTTGAGAATTCTCCCCGCCGCGCCGACAAACGGCTCGCCCTTCAAATCCTCATTGGCCCCCGGGGCTTCCCCCACGAACATGATGCTGGCATGCGGGTTTCCCACGCCGAAGACAACCTGGCTGCGCCCCAGCTTGGCCAGTTTGCAGCGCTGGCAGTTGTGGAGAGACTTGGCGAGATCCTGGAGCGGGGTGGTGGTCATGATGGCCTCGGAACCAGTTAGAGGCGGTATCTTAGGAAGGCCGCTGCGGGATGTCAATGCGCAGGATGGGCGCAGAGCCTATGGAGTATGGGTCGAAATGAGTCGCAGGTCTCACGCTACTCCACTCGATAACCCTTGGCTGCCAGACAGGTATCGCGCATCGCGTTGATCGTCGAGAGACCGTGCAGCGCACGCGCATGGTCTGCGGGGCTCTGCGGGCCTGAGCTGAAGGGAAAGGGAGAGCTTTGGCTATAAAAATGCTGGTCGTTGGCCAGCCGGGCTTTGTATTCACACTCCATATAATCTCGTTCCACGTCGCCCCGGTTATACCCGGGGGGATGGCCGCCACGGTCATACGGACTCGATGCGCAGGCGGAGAGGCCGATCAGCGTGACTCCTAAGGCCAGCATAGCCGTGGTGTGAGCGAGCATGAATTTATAGGTATCAGGTGAAGGAGATGGGGTCAAGACCGGAGCCTGTGATGGCGGCGACGCATCGACGTGCGCTGACGATGGCGCTCTCGCTCGAGGTGGGCCAGCCGGTATCGGTCCAGGAGCCGGCGACCAGCAGGTTCTGCACGGGGCTTTGCTGAATCGGACGGAGGATCGGTGATCCGGATGTGAGCGACAGCGCAGCCCGCGGGCGTCGATGGAGCGCGGTCGAGTGCAGTGAAACTCCCTGGAGGGCAGGGAAGAGGCGCTGGAGTTCTTGTTTGGCCAGGCCGATCAGATCGGCCTCTGTCCGTTCAATAAACGGGACATCGCCGACCACCGACAATTCATAGAGGGTAGTTGAGGGATCCCCCGTGGAGACGGACACAGATTGGAAACCCTGCCCGGGCAAGAGCACGAGGCGCGGTCCGGCCGCCGGTGCTGACCCCGTCAGATGGACGGAGATGGCGGAGAGGTCCGTCAAGTCGCTCAGTTGCGAGAAATAGCCATACCGGGTGAGCAGCCGATCAGGAAGCAGCTTCAGGAGCGCGTGATGCGGTATGCCGGACAGGTACCAGGTCGCTTGGAGGCTGTGCCCATCGCTTAGGCGGACATGCTCGATACGATGCTGTCCAAATTGAATATGGGGGAGGTCCATTTGCGCCAGGACCTCTATGCCCAGCGTGGAAAAGGCGGATTTTAATTGGCGATACAGGCCTTGGCGTTGCGCGCTGCTGAGTTTGGTGCAGGAGGCTGCGCGCGCATCGGTGAGAAAGGGGGGCGTCAGTGCTCGTGCACAGGAGGCAGCCGAGAGATCGGTCAGTGCGTTGCCCGTGAGGAATCGAATGAGAGGCGACCAGATGTGTTCACGTGCGGATGGGCTCTGTCCGATCGATGCCAGCCAGGCGTCCGCGGTGCGCTGGTCCAGGGTGGTCGGGGCAGCGAGTTCCTGTTCCCAGATTCGTTCGAGATAGGAGAGGAGCTGCCAGCGATCGTTCCAGGACAGGCCGCGAAACCGAACGAGTCCGGCGATCCAATGGAGTGATCCGGGAAGCGTCGTCGGTCTGTAGGAGACGATGCGTCCGTCAGGCAAGAAAAATTCAAGCGGGGTGGCCGGGGTTCGTGCCGGGGGCTCCGATTCTGGGAGGGCTCTGAGCAAGGTTTGTAGTTCTCGATGGCAGCCAAGCATATGCTCAGACGCCGAGAGATCGTCGGCCCAACTGGGGTGTTCGATGAGCGTCAGGTGATAGCCCCGACGGGCCAGTTCACAGGCCGCGACCAGGCTTGCGAGCGAGGTGCCGAGGATGACAACAGATTCTGCGGATGGAGTGGTCACGAGAATCGGGAGCGAAGCCAGATTCCTGCGGCAATCGCCAGGCGATGACTGGTGGTTAGACGGATGCGTGGACCAAATACCTGGTACTCGGAGTCTTCGATCTTCTTTAGAATTCTGGAGTAGATCCCGCGCATGATCTCTGCCACCGTCAGGGCGCGCCGCTCGTGGGGAGGGAGAGCCATCAGGGCCGCCCGGGCTTTGTCATAGTACTGCCTGGCCCGGGCGGCTTCATGCTGCATCAACTTCTGGAACTCCGGTGAGTAGGTTTGCTGCCGCAGCGCTTTTTCCGAATATTTGCAGGCTTTCAGGTCTTCAAGCGGGAGGTAGATGCGGTTGTGCGCCGCGTCGGTGCCCACGTCCCGCAGAATGTTGGTGAGTTGGAAGGCCATGCCGAGATCCACCGCGTAGTCCTGTGCACGAGCCGAGGTCGCACCGAAGATGTGCAGGCAGATGAGGCCCACGACGGATGCGACGCGGTAGCAATAGGACGACAGCTCGTTGAAGGTGACGTAGCGGTTGTTGTGCAAATCCATCTCCACGCCCTTGATCAATTCTTCAAAATAGACCTTGGGGATCGAGAGCGCTTTCACGTGATGCGCCAAACTGATGGTGATTGGCCATGTCGGCGTGCCGTGATAGGCGGCGTCCAGCTCCGCGCGCCACTTGACGAGTTCTTCCTGTGGCTGACTTCCGGCGGGCGGTTCATCCACCGCACTATCGACCGCTTTGCAGAACGCATAAATCGTATACATCGCGCTGCGGCGTGCTTTGGGGAGAAAGAAAAATGAGTAGTAGAAATTGCTCCCGCTGGCTTTGGTGAGGGCGGTGCAATAGGCCTGGGCTTCATCGACGGTCATACGCGGGACTCCACAGTGAGGAAAGATGTCGTCAGGCGGACGGCCTGTAACGGGTTCAGATCATGGGGTGGCGTCGGGTGAAAGAGCGAGGCGAGCAGCTCGACGCCGTCAACGAGCCGCGGCCCGGGACGGCTGAAGTAGGCATTGGCATCGAGAACATAGGTTTCTGGCCAGCGGGCGAGCAGCGCGGACCATGCCGTCCGACTGCTCTCAAGACGACCGAGTTCATCCAGGGTTCGTTGAACGGAGTATCCGCAGGGCATGATGAGCAGGATGTCCGGGTTGGCGTCCGTGACTTCCTTCCACGTGGTTTCACGGGAGGGTTGATCTTTGCGACCCAAAATATCCGTTCCTCCTGCGAGCGCCACCATTTCAGGCACCCAGTGGCCGGCGATATAGAGCGGGTCGAGCCATTCCAAGCAGACCACGCGAGGGCGGATGGCCCGTTTGGTGGTGGACGCGTGATCAAGTCTCGCACGTAGAGATTGGAGCAGTGCCTGCCCGCGGTCAGCCGCTCCTACCGCCTGTGCGATGCGGACAACGTCGAGCAGCATATCTTCCATTGACGTCGGATTCAGCGTCACGAGCCGTGGCTCGGAGGGGAGTGAAGTTATGGCCTGTGTCAATTGATCGGGTGTGACGGCACACACATGACACAGATCCTGAGTCAAGATCACGTTCGGTCGAGCATCACGAAGGCGTTGCTCGTTGAGGCGATAGAGCCGTTGACCGGCACTCACAAGTTGTTTGACGGCTCGATCAATGGCGTCACTGGAGAGGTTGTGCTGATCGATCACCGACTCAACAACTGATGGGACGTGGCGGATGGATTCCGGATAGTCGCACTCGTGGCTCACGGCCACCAACTGGTCTGTGAGATCGAGCGCAGCAACGACTTCTGTGGCGCCGGGGACCAGCGAGCAGATACGCATTACGGTCTGATCCTCATCATTGTGCGATTGGCCATAGGCGGGTTCGCAGGTCGTCCAGGCTGGTCTCGGCCAGGCTGTGGGTGATGGCATGGGCTTCATGCAGATCTTGCGTGGTGTGGGTATTGGCGACCGCGAGCACTTTCATCCCGGCGGATTTGGCCGATCGAATGCCGGGCAGCGAATCTTCGATGACCAGGCACGACGCCGCATCCAGTCCGAGATTCGGGCGTACGTGGGTCAAGCCGGCCAAGGCATACTGAAAGGGTTGGGGGTCCGGCTTGCCGCGGCTGACATCTTCCGCGCTGGTGATATGGAGGAATGCTTTCCTGAGGCCGGCTTGTTCGAGAATGAGTTCGATTTCCGGACGGAGGGCGCCGGAGGCGATCGCCAAGGGATACCGGGCGGCGGCCTGTTCGACGAACTCCCGCACACCGGGGAAAATCACGAGATGATCACGGACCGAAGCGAGATAGGCGATAGCTTTTTTCGTCATCAGGTCGTGGAGGATCGCGGGGGTGATTGGTCGTTCATTGGCCTGCAGGGCCGCAAGGAAGCAGCCGCGATCGTCGAAGCCCAAATAGTTGGCGTAGTAATCCGATTCGGTGAGGGTAATGTCGATGTCGGCCAGCGTGCGGCGGAGCCCGGCAAAGTGAAGCGGCTCTGTATTCGCGATGACACCGTCGAAATCGAACAGGATGGCGCGCAGCGTCTGCATGTCGAGTGTGAATCCCGGTTGAATGTGTCGGAGAAACAGCGGGGCGCATTATAGCACAGAGGGCGGCGATACAGGATTGTATCGCCACCCTCTGATGAACCCGAAGTATGCGAGTCAGAATATTACGGTTTCAAGCGGAGGCGCTTCTCAGCGATCCATCCCTTGACGCCATCGTCGCTCCGGACGGAATAGACCCATCCGTTCTGTTGGAGATCACCGTCAAGAATGGTGAGTCCGGTCCCGGGACGAACGGCCGGGCCTGGCTTCGTCCCGGCAGGATCTTGGGATAATGCGATCATCCCGCCGGCGAGGGCAGGGTCGACTGCCACCGTGACGCGTTGACCTTCTCCGAACATCGGAGACAGTGACGCGGGTGCGGGGGGAGTTGCCATTGCCGGGCTCGTCGGCATCACGGGCGGAGCCGGTGTTGCACTGGGTGCGACCGGTGCTCCGACGGGTGCAGGAGCCGAGGCCATTGGTGATGCCGGCGGCGGAGTGGCGGTCATCGGAGTGCTCGCCTGGGGAACCGCAGGAACGGGAGCCGGCGCATCCGGCGCCGGGGCTACCGGTGGTGCGATCGGCGCCGGTCTCGTGGCCATCTGCGGAGGCTGTTGAACGGGGGTCTCGCCCAGTAACTGATTGACCCAGTCCATCACCATTTCCGGTTCCATGGCCACATAGGCGCCGCCGCCAATGAGAGCTAAGAGCAGGACCCAGAGGACGGGACGTCCACCTGATTTCTTCGGTGATTTCATGGGAGAAGACGAACGGGTGTTCGTGGTTTGCTCCAGTTCTTCTTCAGTGAATTCCAAATCCGGTTCCGGTTGGCGGGCAAAAAACAGATTGGAGAGCGCACTGCCTGCGAACGACGGACCCCCAGCGACTGCGAACATCGGGCACCTCCCTGTAGCGATCATCGGCAAACGATCATATTCTGTGAAAGTACTTATCACCAAGGTCCGATGGAGTCAATTTTGTGGGGAAATTCTACCGGGCGAAGGAGCTTCAGGATCGAATTGCGACGTCAGCAGGATTGTTGCTGTGAGCAGGACAGGACCTGATCGCGTCGACTTCCAGAACGAAATACGGTGAGCCCTTTGCAGCCGAGGCGATGGGCAAGCTGGAATGCCTCGGCGACGTCTTGAGGCGTCGCCGAGGGGGGTAGGTTGATCGTTTTCGAGACGCCGCTGTCACTATAGCGTTGGAAGGCCGCTTGCATTCGTACGTGATGCGACGGCGACACGTCGTGGGCGGTGATGAAGAGCTGTCGCAGGGAAGCCGGCAGCTGGGTGAGATGTTGGATTGAGGCGCTCTGTTGCAACTCACGTTGGAGCGACGGGATCGCCAGGCCGTGCGTTTCGGCGTGCCGGACGAATGCAGGGTGAAGGCTGGCGAGTGCCATGCCGTCCATCACCGTGCGTACGAGGTGGATGCCATAGAGCGGCTCGATTCCGGCAGAGCAGTCCGCAATGATGCTGATCGAGCCGGTGGGAGCGATGGTTGTGACCGTGGCATTGCGCCAACGTTGCCGGTGTGTTTGCAGTCGGCTGCCGCGATAGGCGGGGAACACCCCGCGCTCGCGTGCCAGCTGAGTCGACGCTTCGTGAGCCTGGGTTTGGATGACGCTCATCAGTTCTGCTGCGACCGTCAAGGCTTCGTCCGAGTTATATGGAATGCCGAGATGGATCAGGAGATCGGCAAAGCCCATGATGCCGAGGCCGATCTTTCTGGTGAGCGCGGTTTTGTCCTTGATGGCCTGCAAGGGGAAATGAGAGCGATCGAGCACGTTGTCGAGAAATCGCACCGTAGTTGGAATGGTGCGATGCAATCGATCGTAGTCGATCGCCGGTTTTCCCGAGCGGGTCACCACAAAGTTGGCGACGTTGATGGAGCCGAGCGTGCAGGATTCGTAAGGAAGGAGGGGCTGCTCTCCGCAGGGGTTGGTGGCTTCGATCTCGCCTAGGTGGGGAGTGGGATTCGCTCGATTGATCGTATCCAGGAATACGATACCGGGCTCTCCGGATTGCCAGGCTGCCTGCACGAGTTGATCGAAAATGGCTTGAGCCGCCACGCGGCGGATGGTTTTACCCGTGTGAGGGTTGATAAGCGGGATCGCCTGCTGACGTGTCAGGGCTTGCATGAATCGATCGGTGATGCCGACAGACAGGTTGAAATTGGTCATCTCAGACTGGTTCTGCTTGAGGGCGATGAATTCAAGAATATCCGGATGATCAACCCGGAGAATGCCCATATTCGCACCGCGCCGGGTGCCGCCCTGTTTAATGACGTCGGTCGAGAGGTTGAAAACCCGCATGAACGAGACCGGACCGGAGGCGACTCCGTTGGTTGTGGCGACGCGGTCAGCCCGCGGGCGAACCTGGCTGAAGGAAAACCCCGTGCCCCCTCCCGATTGGTGAATCAAGGCCTGATACTTCACGGCATCGAAAATCGACGCGAGCGTATCCTCAACCGGAAGGACGAAGCAGGCCGACAGTTGCTGCAGCGGACGCCCCGCGTTCATCAGGGTCGGCGAATTCGGCAGGAAGTCGAGGCGAGCCATCAGGTCAAAGAACCGCCGTGCGAGATGCGGCTGTCTGGTCGGAGCCGGGTAGGTGCGTTCGGCTTGGGCGATGTCGTGTGCGACGCGCCAAAAGAGCTGCGCCGCGGTTTCCGCCACGGCACCCTTAGGGTTTCTTGCGAGGTACCGCTGGGCCAAGACGGTGGTGGCGTTGGCGGAGAGTGGCTGCGGTAATGCGCGTGGTGGCCTCTCGGTCATGATCTTCATTATAGTCCGTTTCGGGTGCGGGGCGAATCGAGTCGTTGATTCTCGCCTGCCACTTGAATCTCGGGCGGACCGTTCGGCAGAATGCCCGTCGTGACACGCACGAATAGGTTGGGCCGATGAAGTCGTATCGAGAGGAACTCTGGTTCGAGACCAAGACGCGCCGCGCCTATCTCAACATCACGCCTCAGGTCGAAGCCGTTCTCAACGCGAGCGGCGTGAAGGAAGGGCTGGTGCTGGTCAACGCGATGCACATCACCGCCAGCGTCTATATTAACGACGACGAACCGGGACTGCTCCGAGACTACGACGACGTGCTCGAACGACTGGCGCCGCACGACGCGGTGTACCGGCATAACGAGACCGGCGAAGATAACGGTGATGCCCATGTGAAGCGCCAGCTCATGGGTCGTGAAGTCGTGGTGGCGGTGACGGATGGGCGGCTTGATTTCGGCCCCTGGGAACAGATCTTCTACGGTGAATTTGACGGGCGGCGTAGAAAGCGTGTGCTGGTGAAAGTGATCGGTGAATGATGAGTGCCGTATCCCGCCGTTGGTGCCGGAAGTCCGGTCGCAGGAACTGTCTTCGCCCTTGCTCCTGCGTAGATTCTTTGGCAACATGGAGATCGTGACATGTCGGTGAGCAAGAGTCCTTTTCCGGTAATTTGAGGAGCGTCTGATGTTGGCTTGGTCTCGTCCCGATCCGCTCACCCGCGACCTCATCCACTTGATCAATGCGCGTCGTCATGATCACGGCGACACCGACGCGGCGATCGATACGTTGCAAGCCTTTCTAGAGCAGGGGCGCGAGTCCGACCTGCTGACCGTCTTGGCTGCGCTCGATGAAGAAATGGCCGAATGGTTGTTCGATCTGCTCGCGGAAGCCAGCTGTACCCTGGCGCTGGATGAATCGACGGAAGAAAAACCGGTCTACGCCACGATGGCAGCCTTGGAACTTCCCCTGCAAGCCAACCTCACGGCCCCGCTCAAGCTCAAAATTGATCCCATAGCCACCGCGGAGTTGCTCCATCGGCATCTGCGCTTGTCGGCCGGCACGGTGGTGCGGGTGGAATCGAGACTGCTGACCGATGCGACACTGGAACCGCTCAATCTCCAGATGCTGCACGACCATTTGACCTCGGTGGCAGACTCGGAGCGGACGCAAGCGATTGCCGCGCGATTGTATCCGCCGGTGGAAAATACCGCCTTCTTGCTCTTCGAAATTATCGGCGCGTCCGATCCCGGGCTGCCTGATTCCTGGGAGGATCGGCATCGGCGGGCGATTCTTGAAGGACTGGTCGAGCAGTGCCCTGAATTGGCGCTGGCGCCGGATACCATCGAGGTCCCTGTCTACGCGGCCTATGCGATGTTCGATGCGCAAAATGCGGTGCGTATCCATCATCTGGCCGATGAAACCGCGGCGGTGTGGCGGGATCTGGATCCATTGGTCCGGTCGAGGACGGTCGTGCATCTGCATACGCAATGCGGCAACGGTGTCTATATGCCCGTGTGGACCGATCTGTTTGATCCGGAACTGCCGGAGGAGCATGGACCGGTCTGGACATCTCCTGATGTCTGGGTGTTCACTGCCGACCTGCCGATCGAATGGCCCGGCGAAATGCTGACGAATCGGCTTCTGGCAGAGGGCTGTACGAGGTTCGAAAATCACATCGTCGAGACGTCGGAGAATTAGTCACTGCCAGAGAGTGCTCTCTTGCGCACTGTTCAGAATCTCGCCTTTCGGTGCTTTTCTTCGGATGTTGTCCTATCCTAGGCCTACATCATGCCGGAGCCATCATCATCAAGCCGTCTGACGGCCATCCTTGTGACCATTGTTGGGTTGGGATTGGTGTGGGGACTGGTCTGGGCGAATATGCCCAGCAAAGATCAGCTCCATGCATCCGGCGATTCGTCTCGATCGATGAAAGCCACTCCTCCCACGCCCGCGCTGGATCTGAGCATTCCAGGAGTGCCGGCGCCGGATGCACCGGGCTCGCATCGAGTCGTCGTCAACGGGACGGAGATACCTCAACCCGAGCAGGGCCTGGGGGGGGCAGTCGTTGCATTAGATCCCCGCGCAAGGCAACTCGCGGAGATGAAATGTGAGGCCGAACTGCAGCAGGCCTGTCCCGATAGTCTGCAAGGCGAGGATCGCCGGCGGTGCATGGAGCAGCGGGCCAAGCACCTTCCGTCCCCTTGTCAGTCGATGATTCGCCAGCAGCTCGTGCGGTGGAAGGAACGGTCCGGCCATGCGGTGGCCTGTGCGGATGATGTCAAACGCTTCTGTCGCGAGGTGCCGTCAGGAGAGGGGCAGATGTTGCAGTGCTTGCAGGATCACGCTCAGGACGTGTCGGACGGATGTTATGCAACGTTACCTAAAGGCGCACTCACCCTCAGGAACTAGCCAGTCTCGCTCACCCAACGTTATCTATCTCTATCCCAGATCCCAGACTACTCGAACCGGGGTCACACGACATCCCGGCTGGTGAAGTGTCGCTACATGGCCAGTCGTTGACGGAGCCGATTCCACATCGGCTGCTCCATGGCCTCATGGACAGCCATGGTGATGACCGTCGTATTATCGTCTCCGCCGGCATCATTGGCGAGGGCGACCAGTCGCCGGGCTGCGTCGTTCAGGTCATCGGATTGCGTGAGGACATTGAGGAGCCTCGTTGTCCCGACGTATTTTGTCAGTCCATCCGAACAGAGCAAGAGACGGTCACCTACCTGCAGCTCCGCCTCGCCGATGGTAATGTCGACATCCGGTGCCACCCCCACGGCGCGGGTGACAATGTTGCGCTGTGGCGATCGCTCGGCTTCGGCTTCAGTCATCAAGCCGGAACGCACCTGTTCGGCCACCCATGAGTGATCGGCTGTCAGGGGTTGGATGGCGTGGGCGCGGACCAGGTAGAGGCGGCTGTCACCGACATGGGCGAACGACATCAGCTGATCTGCAAGCAGCACTGCGACGACGGTCGTTCCCATCCCGGCCCAGTCCAGATTTCTGCGCCCCTCACGATGAATGACACGATTGGCGTCGCGAATCGCGCTGAGGAGGCGATTCCCTGAAAGCGATATGGCGGGGTCGGATTGGCCGATCAACGGGAACGCTGGGTTTTGCGACGCTTCATTGATATGGCGATGGATCGTTTCGACCGCGAGGCCGCTGGCAATCTCGCCGGCCTTGCTGCCGCCCATGCCGTCGCAGACGATGAAGAGCCCTAAGGTGGTGTCGGTGCAGTAACGATCTTCATTGTGCGATCGTCTGCGACCGACATCGGAGAGGGCGCTATGGGTGATGGCAAGTGGCATAGGATTATTTCTCTAGCAGGCTTCGGAGAAACTCGGTTGATGCCGAACCAATGGCTGAAGTCTTTCGTATGGGAGCGAGGCTAGAACAGCTTCAGGATGATCAAAAGGGCTGCCCAGCAAGGCCGCAGCGAGGGAAGAGGCGAGGCGTACGCTTCGGTACGTTGAGCCTCTGAGCGATGCGAGAACGCCGCTGGCAGACTTTTTCAGCATCCTGTTAGACGGTCTGGCCTTGCAGACACGCGCGCAGTTCCTGGGCGAACTCGGCCCCCCGTCGGAATCGCATAGCCGGATCCTTTTCGAGTGCTTGGTTGAGCACGTGTTGCAGAGCCGGAGGAATGTCCGGGCGGATGACCTTGATTGAAGGATGGGGATTGTGGGCAATCGCAAAGAGCAAGGCGGATAAGTTATCCGCAGTGAATGGGGGACGGCCGCTCAGCATTTCAAAGAGGACGACTCCCAGCGAGAAAATGTCGGATCGCCCGTCGACCTTTTTCCCGGCAATCTGTTCCGGCGACATGTAGGTAGGAGTGCCGAGCACAATGTTGGTTTGCGTCTTCGAAGACGAGGCCATTTTCGCAATGCCAAAATCCATGACTTTCACTGTCGCGCCTTTGGTGACCATGATATTGGCCGGCTTAATGTCGCGGTGCACGACGCCTTGTTGATGGGCGTAGTCCAGGGCCTCGGCGACGGTGGCCAGGATTGGAATCAGTTTGTCGAGCGGCAGCAGGTTGGGTTTGCGCGACCAGTGCTTGAGCGTGGTGCCCTCCAAGACCTCCATGGCGATGTACCCGAGATCCTGTTCTTCGCCCGCATCGTAAATCGTCACGATATTGGGATGTGTGAGCCGGCCGGTCGATTCCGCTTCCCGGAAAAACCTGGTTTTCACTTCCTGGAGTTTCTCTGCATCGTCGATCTCATCCAGCCGCATGGTTTTGATGGCCACGAATCGTTGAATCGTGGGGTCTTTGCCTAGATACACCACCCCCATGGCTCCGCGTCCGAGTTCCTTCAGGACTTTGTACCGTCCAAGCATGGCAGGTGGAGATCCATTCTTGGGGGAATCTGCGGAAGCTGAGTCAGACGTTTCGGAAGGACCGGAGCGTTCCTGCGCGTCATGACTCTCGTCAACGGTCTGAGGCGTCTTTTTCCGACTGCGTGCCGGGGCAGGGGCGGTGAAGTAGTGATGGAGGGCGTCGAGGTTGAGTAGCCACGCGACAGTCAGCCAGAGCCCGGTGGCGATCAGGGTGGCGGCATAGCCGAGGCTGTACCGTTGGGCGCCGAAATCTTCTATGAGCGTCTGTCCGACGACTTGCATAGTCTTGTCCCCGACAATGAGGACGACGATCGTGGTCAGAGGAAGAACGATGCGACTGACAAAGGTGAATCCACGTCCGTTGTCCGGCATATTGCGGAAGGCATGAAAGGCCAGGAGCCAGAGTGTGAGGAGGCCGGTGCCCTCAGCGATGAGACGAATGGTTTGCGGACCCGTCAATCCGAGGAGGGGCAGCGGAAAGTGTTCGGCAAACGGTAGCTTGCTCAGGAGTGGTCCTGCAAAGAGGGCCACGAATGAGACGATCGCGAACTGAATGAGCCAGCCAGATGCGTGTGTCATGGATAGGTTCAGTGAGAAGCTGCCCCAAGTCTAGCGGATAGGCCTGAAGAGTCAACGAATAGCGGGAATCGCACAGGGAGCGCGGGCTAGAGCTTGGCGACGGCATCCTTCAGTTTCGGCAGCAGATGATCTGGAACATGCAGCGAGCCTTTCCCGATTCCGACCTCGATATCGGGTTTGGTCATACCGTGAAAGTCGCTGCCGCCCGTGACCAGGAGACCCAATTGTTTGGCAAGACTCAAATAGGTGCGGGTTTGTCTGGGGGTGTGGGTACTGTAGTGGACTTCGACTCCATCCAGGCCCTGCTCTTTCAGCTGACGGGCTAAGTCTGTCAGTGTTCCTTCGGTCGTCTTGACCCAGGTGGGGTGCGCGAGAACCGCCAGCCCGCCTGCATCCTTGATCCAGCGGATCGCATCGACCGGGGCAGGGAGGTCTCGAGGGACATAGGCGGCTTTGCCTTCAGCGAGAAACCGATCAAATGCTTCTTTGGCCGTCGTCACGACCTTCTTGTCCATGAGGACGCGGGCAATATGCGGGCGGCCCACCGAATCACTCCCGGCGACCGCCCGCACTTCATCGTAGGTGATGTCGATGCCCGCGGCTTGCAACAGTTCGATGATCTTGGGATTGCGGCGGTGCCGGCTCTCTCGAAGCGTCATCAGGCGCTCGTTGAGTTGGGCATCTTCCCATCTGAGGAAATAGCCCAGGACATGCAGTTCCGACTCACCATGGCGTGAACTGATTTCGATGCCTGGGATGATCTCAATCCCGAGTGCCTGTCCTGCCGCGATCGCTTCCGGAAGCCCGGTGGTGATGTCGTGATCGGTGATGGCCAGGGCGGAGACGCCTGCCTCATGCGCTAGCCGGACGACTTCAGCCGGTGTCTGGCTGCCGTCCGAATGAGTCGTGTGCAGATGGAGATCGATGCGGCTCATGTGGAAGGAGCCGATCGCAGCGGCTTGTGGGCGACCAGTTGTGCGGTATAGGTCGAGCGAGGTCCTTCCACGCCGTCGTGCGCCCCTTCATCGTAGTGCAGGGTTTGAAGCGTCGAGGTCATGCGCAGCAGTTCATTATGAGATAGGCAGAATTCCCACCGGCGCGGATGTTTGTGATGGGTATAGTTATCGATTGTAAAGGTCTCGTAGAGCAACACCCCGCCAGGCTTGAGGGCATCGATGAGAAACGGAAAGAGTGATCGGTGCAGATAGAAGCACACGATCACGACGTCGTAGATCTCATGTCCAAAGCCCGGATCGAACGGTGCCGGTTGCTCCAGATCGACTGTTCTGGTCTTGATACTCAGGAGTCCCTTTGCCGCAGCGGATGCCGCGAGTTGTGATAAGGCCGTTTCATCGCGGTCGACCGCATCGACGTGATACCCGCGAGCAGCGAGAAACAGCGAGTGCCGCCCTCCGCCTGCCGCCACATCTAGGGCGCGGCCTTTGGGAAATCGGTGCAGCTGTTCGACGAGAAACGGGGCCGGTTTCGGTTCGAGGCAGCTCAGTTGTTGCGCGAGCCTGGTGCGGTCGATCCTGATGCCGACTGATCGTGTCACCTGGCTGATAGGAGCATGGAGTTTACGAAGCCAGAGATTCGCCCGTTTGATGGGAAAGTCTGCAAACAACATGGCGAGGAATCGTTCCGCCATGGTTTCCAGTAAGCAGGCCTCCTGCGTCGTGCCGATCTCGACGAGGCGTTGCGCGATTTTCGCATAGTCGATGGTGTCCGCGAGATGGTCTGAGTGGCCGGCCGGATCGAGGGGCGCATCCAATTCCACATCCACCGCCAGGGGCTGAGGCTTCGCCCGTTCCTCCGCGGTGACGCCGCAGCGGCCGCGGAACTCCAATCGCTCAATGATGATGTGTGCTGACATGCGGGCATTGTCGAGGATCGGATTTCAAAGAGTCAAGGAGGGGTGGGTATGCTCCGGCTGCCTTTCTTGCTCGCTGCCCGCGCACTGGGGATCTATTTAGATGTGAAATTGGTGGCAGTGCTCGGTCAATGCGCGCATGGGAAAGGCAGCCGAAGCATACCCTTGGAGAGAGGGGGGGAGTTGAGACTGTGGAATTAGGTGGCTTTCTTGCTCGCTGAGCCCCCGCGATGAAACGGCGGTCGCTCAATGCGCGCAGGGAAAACCAACCGGGGCGCACCCGTGGGGGAGAGAGGGGGATCGGAAAATGACCAGGGGAATGCGGTTGTCTCGATCTTCTTAGTGGTACGAGGGGCGATATGGAGATCGGCCAGCAGACTCATGAAGCAGCGGACGTCTGCTCACCAGCTAGCCACGCGTCGTATTTTGCTGCCTGATAGACATCTTCAAGGACCAATTCGGGATATTCAGTCACGATCTCAGCTGCGGTGTAGCCATCTCCCAGCAACCGTAAAACAAGCTCTACCGTTAGGCGGAGCCCGCGAATCGTCGCCTTGCCCCCGCAGACCTGCGGGTCGATATGGATTCGATCTAGGGCCATATGAAGAAGTCTGCCCGATTCGTGGAAGAGCCGCAAGTGAGGTAGGCTCGAAATAGTGG
>FSSH01000120.1_pt1 | contig 137587 bp, 126 predicted proteins | sample 1166101 | NCBI WGS metagenome assembly FSSH01 (sample SAMEA32972668, study PRJEB13176) | freshwater metagenome | biome: Drinking water system; feature: Biomass in drinking water that filtered by 0.45 um membrane; material: drinking water | place: USA | collected 2012-12-20 | depth 0 m
GTCCGCCGCCGCACAGGCGGCTTAGAAATCGTTTTTTTGTTGCCAGCACGTGACTTAATAGTCCGCCGCCGCACAGGCGGCTTAGAAATTTGGCGCGCTGGATTAACACGCGCTCCGCTCGTCCGCCGCCGCACAGGCGGCTTAGAAATTTTTGACCGAGAATAGCCATGGCGAAATTTAGTCCGCCGCCGCACAGGCGGCTTAGAAATGTGATAAATAATGCTTGACTGTGACCGGTCAGTCCGCCGCCGCACAGGCGGCTTAGAAAAAACGCCAGGCCGACGCGTTGATGAGGAAGTAGTCCGCCGCCGCACAGGCGGCTTAGAAATCGCGCGCTACTGCACAGTATCCGATCCGCAAGTCCGCCGCCGCACAGGCGGCTTAGAAAGGCTACGAGGGTAAAGGCTCCATGGACGACAAGTCCGCCGCCGCACAGGCGGCTTAGAAACATTCCTCGCCGGTGCGCCACTCGATTTCCAGGTCCGCCGCCGCACAGGCGGCTTAGAAAAATACCGTGGCCAGACGCTACCGATATCTTCAGTCCGCCGCCGCACAGGCGGCTTAGAAAACTAAACAACAGGATTTGAGAGCGGTTTTCCCGTCCGCCGCCGCACAGGCGGCTTAGAAATGAACAAAATGTCACGCGCACTGGATACGCCGGTCCGCCGCCGCACAGGCGGCTTAGAAAATAATTTTGAATACTGATTACTGCCAGAACCAGTCCGCCGCCGCACAGGCGGCTTAGAAAGACAAAGTTGATTTGCTAATGCCGTCTATCGCGTCCGCCGCCGCACAGGCGGCTTAGAAAATTACCCTGCTAGACAACGCGGACTTATCCACGTCCGCCGCCGCACAGGCGGCTTAGAAATGTTTCGGTTGCGCAACGATTTTTTGAATGTAGTCCGCCGCCGCACAGGCGGCTTAGAAATTTTAGCGAACAAGGATGTTTAACTATCACTGGTCCGCCGCCGCACAGGCGGCTTAGAAATTTAGATGTACAGGGCATTATGAACCATCTAGGTCCGCCGCCGCACAGGCGGCTTAGAAAAATAGCAAAAGACCCTAGCAAGTAACCGATAAGTCCGCCGCCGCACAGGCGGCTTAGAAACATTAAAACCAGTCAACACAGACGACGAAAACCGTCCGCCGCCGCACAGGCGGCTTAGAAAAAATAATTACGAGTGAACCTTGCATAAGTCACGTCCGCCGCCGCACAGGCGGCTTAGAAATTCATCGAGCACACCATTGTAGAGTTGCCGAAGTCCGCCGCCGCACAGGCGGCTTAGAAAACGAGATAACGTAAAAGCTTGATTAGCCGCAAGTCCGCCGCCGCACAGGCGGCTTAGAAAGATCATATATATAACGCATGACGGACGCGGAAGTCCGCCGCCGCACAGGCGGCTTAGAAAGCATTGCAACGCTTTGTGACGACACAAAGCTAGTCCGCCGCCGCACAGGCGGCTTAGAAATAACGGTATCGTTTATACGCTCCGCAATGGTGGTCCGCCGCCGCACAGGCGGCTTAGAAAGTATGCAACCACCCCGCCATCCGCCTCAAATTGTCCGCCGCCGCACAGGCGGCTTAGAAATAACTAATGGCCGAATCTTACCGCGACCGCTGGTCCGCCGCCGCACAGGCGGCTTAGAAATCAGCGGAAGGCGACAAAAGCAAGGCCGAGGCGTCCGCCGCCGCACAGGCGGCTTAGAAAAGTACTCGGTGGCGTTTAAAAAGTCGTCGACCGTCCGCCGCCGCACAGGCGGCTTAGAAATTGATCTTGAGCAAAATCCGCCGCTAACTCTTGTCCGCCGCCGCACAGGCGGCTTAGAAAACAAACGCAAAGCCAATTGGCGTAATGATTCGGTCCGCCGCCGCACAGGCGGCTTAGAAAACATTTTGCGGCATACGTTCGCTAGCCATTTTGTCCGCCGCCGCACAGGCGGCTTAGAAATGCATTTACCAGCCTCACCGCCGCTGTTGATTGTCCGCCGCCGCACAGGCGGCTTAGAAATATACTTTTGCGGTCGTTCTCGTTAGTTCTGCGTCCGCCGCCGCACAGGCGGCTTAGAAAGTGGTTCTTTATATCCTCTTCCTGATGGTGTTGTCCGCCGCCGCACAGGCGGCTTAGAAATAGATATTTCGTCGGCAGAACGGGACAGCAGGGTCCGCCGCCGCACAGGCGGCTTAGAAATAGGTTTGAGGATTTGGCCGTATTGCCGCCTGGTCCGCCGCCGCACAGGCGGCTTAGAAACAGACGCCGTTTGCGGACGCGGCCAAGGTGAAAGTCCGCCGCCGCACAGGCGGCTTAGAAATCTTTTTCGTTCTACGCGCTGGTATCTTAGCCGTCCGCCGCCGCACAGGCGGCTTAGAAAAATGGAGAATAATTAAAAGAAGAATCATCCTCGTCCGCCGCCGCACAGGCGGCTTAGAAATTAGAAAATGCCCTTTATTGGCAGAATCAAAGGTCCGCCGCCGCACAGGCGGCTTAGAAATAAAAAACTACAAATTTATCAAAATTAGTCAAGTCCGCCGCCGCACAGGCGGCTTAGAAATTAATAACTTCAGGCTTTGCGCCGCGAGGGATGTCCGCCGCCGCACAGGCGGCTTAGAAATACTAGACACCGTTCGAGAACTAAACCCACTGGGTCCGCCGCCGCACAGGCGGCTTAGAAAAAACGTTATGAGGTTTTGTTACTGTCTCGCGTGTCCGCCGCCGCACAGGCGGCTTAGAAAGTTGATAGTTAACGTCTAGTTTTCGTTGATGGGTCCGCCGCCGCACAGGCGGCTTAGAAATCATAAATTAATAAAAGAAAAGAGAAACGATTGTCCGCCGCCGCACAGGCGGCTTAGAAATGCCGGAACAAAACGAAGCGATGACACCGGATGTCCGCCGCCGCACAGGCGGCTTAGAAAGAAATACACGTTATTGGCCGTCGTCATCATGCGTCCGCCGCCGCACAGGCGGCTTAGAAATACCGTTGATGGGTATTTGGAATCGGGTCGCTGTCCGCCGCCGCACAGGCGGCTTAGAAATATCTAACCCCTAAAACATTGCAAAACCAAGTGTCCGCCGCCGCACAGGCGGCTTAGAAATCCTGAAGATTCATCTAAATTCATGATGAATTGTCCGCCGCCGCACAGGCGGCTTAGAAATGTTCACGATTGCGATTAAAGAATGGGGGATGGTCCGCCGCCGCACAGGCGGCTTAGAAATATCGCAGTTGTAAACCCTCCATTGATAACCCGTCCGCCGCCGCACAGGCGGCTTAGAAAGATTATGCTAACGTTCGTTGGCGGTATCGCGGGTCCGCCGCCGCACAGGCGGCTTAGAAAATGAACCCACGCGCAACGTGTGGGGACCGGATGTCCGCCGCCGCACAGGCGGCTTAGAAATTACAAGAGCTATTAGGCCATGCCAACATTAAGTCCGCCGCCGCACAGGCGGCTTAGAAAATTTTGATTAGACGACGAACCAGCATAAAGCCGTCCGCCGCCGCACAGGCGGCTTAGAAATACTTTATGCACCAGTTTTAGGGTTATCGCTTGTCCGCCGCCGCACAGGCGGCTTAGAAAATAAAGAATATGAATATTGCGGAAATTACCCAGTCCGCCGCCGCACAGGCGGCTTAGAAAGCAACGGTAGCATTGCGTGTTGCATTCGCCCTGTCCGCCGCCGCACAGGCGGCTTAGAAAATTGTTGTTCATCTAAAGTTATCGACGTTCCAGTCCGCCGCCGCACAGGCGGCTTAGAAATGTAGGTACTGCCTACATACTTTTAACCGAAAGTCCGCCGCCGCACAGGCGGCTTAGAAATGATTGAAATATTTAGTGCGAGCGGCAATACCGTCCGCCGCCGCACAGGCGGCTTAGAAAGGCCTTATATTTACTTGCACTTTCAGGTTTGTGTCCGCCGCCGCACAGGCGGCTTAGAAAAAAATACATGCGTATGCGTCGTATTAATACCGGTCCGCCGCCGCACAGGCGGCTTAGAAATTTTGAATCTTTGTAGTGCCTATGCTCTTTGAGTCCGCCGCCGCACAGGCGGCTTAGAAAATGAGTTAATAATTTGATGGTTTCCTCGACGCGTCCGCCGCCGCACAGGCGGCTTAGAAAGGAGGCATTATCAAAAAAATGAGGGGATGCGCGTCCGCCGCCGCACAGGCGGCTTAGAAAATATCAATGCCGCTTTGCAGATTGATGTTTAGGTCCGCCGCCGCACAGGCGGCTTAGAAAGGTTTAATAATTACCTTTTGAATCATGCTTAAGTCCGCCGCCGCACAGGCGGCTTAGAAATGATGTTATCGCATTATAGGCAAGCTGCTGATTGTCCGCCGCCGCACAGGCGGCTTAGAAATAAAATCAGATCACGGTTGTCAATATAAGCCGGTCCGCCGCCGCACAGGCGGCTTAGAAAGTTGGGGAGCTTTTCCCATTGGGTTTGAAGTGGTCCGCCGCCGCACAGGCGGCTTAGAAATTATATACATCGAGCAAAGCAAATCCCATAGGGTCCGCCGCCGCACAGGCGGCTTAGAAATTACTCGGTCTATCTTTTGATGTTTTCGCGGGGTCCGCCGCCGCACAGGCGGCTTAGAAATGGGGCGCTATTAACGAGAATACTATGCCGGGGTCCGCCGCCGCACAGGCGGCTTAGAAATCGTCAGACCCGCACAACAGCCCATGAGCCGCGTCCGCCGCCGCACAGGCGGCTTAGAAAAATATGACGAATTTTCTTTATTCGCAAACAATGTCCGCCGCCGCACAGGCGGCTTAGAAAAAAATGGATTGATGTACGTGGGCGAATCATCGGTCCGCCGCCGCACAGGCGGCTTAGAAAATTATGAGTTCATGGATCTTATCCACGACAAAGTCCGCCGCCGCACAGGCGGCTTAGAAAGCAGAGATATTAGGTGTGACACCTGAAGAGGTGTCCGCCGCCGCACAGGCGGCTTAGAAATTTGTTTTGGTTAACCCACTCTTGTTCGGCTGGTCCGCCGCCGCACAGGCGGCTTAGAAAAGCTTAACCGCCGCTGTTGACTTCTCCACAGTGTCCGCCGCCGCACAGGCGGCTTAGAAATCGCTTTCAGGCCATCCGCGCTGCTCTCTTAAGTCCGCCGCCGCACAGGCGGCTTAGAAATGTTTCACGATCCACCGATTTTGTCGTGAAATGTCCGCCGCCGCACAGGCGGCTTAGAAAAATGGTATTGGGCGATGCGGTAGCTCCTAGCGGTCCGCCGCCGCACAGGCGGCTTAGAAAATGGTGCAGCTGCAAGCCGGCCACGGCGAACTGTCCGCCGCCGCACAGGCGGCTTAGAAAAAGTCAAAGAACTGTCTTGTGCCTATCGCTACGTCCGCCGCCGCACAGGCGGCTTAGAAAATCTGGAGCCAACGCGCAGCGGCCCGGTCGCGGTCCGCCGCCGCACAGGCGGCTTAGAAATATCATGGCTGCAATTTTCACCGCTGTAGACTGTCCGCCGCCGCACAGGCGGCTTAGAAAAGCGGCGTGTCGCTTGCAGACTCCATGAATACGTCCGCCGCCGCACAGGCGGCTTAGAAATACTAATGTCTTACAGTGCGGGAAACACTTCCCGGAAAATTATGGCAATCGTTCACTGACAGAGCAGTAGATTGCGCGCCGATTCGCCATTTTTGCTGCAACTCGCGGTCGAGACCAAGCGGATCAGCACCGCGACACAACCCCCGCGCAGTGTTTATTCGTCCCCCTACAAACAAACAGGTAACCCTACCAGAGTAGGGTGTCGGAACGCTAGGCAGGTTTGTTAACATGTATTTATAAGTCCACTATTGGACCGACAATTTTAAACAGGAATTTGCCATGAAAATCAGTCTGAAATCCCTTGCACTAGGCTTATTACTGCCGGTATTCCCGGCTCACGCCAGTGTTATGTATACCTTGGTGGACCTAATGCCGGAGAATACCTCAATAAACTCGGGAGCCGTTTCTATTAATGAATTAGGACATGTTCTGGGTTTTACCGGGGGTGGTGAAAGTTTTGTTTACAAAGATAACAATTTGACCATGCTGTCTGCACCCAGATATTCCAGCCTTACCGGGATTAATTCAAACGGTGTGGTGGTAGGCAATTCCGCCGGGCGCGGCATAGTGCACAGCAATGGCGTTACTCAGATAATCGGCGGTTTCAGCGGCAGTCCTTTTTCCAGTGTGGCCAATGGCATCAATGACGCCGGGCAGGTCGTCGGCAGTGCCTGGAATACCGAAGGAAATCAGCGAGCCACTATTGCCAGTAATGGAAGTTTGACTGATTTGGGGGCGTTGAACGGTGGTAGCTGGAGTGCGGGTAATGCGATCAACAGCAGTGGTCAGGTAACCGGCGCGAGTCAGACAGCGTATGGTGCTCACGCTTTTGTCACGCGTAACGGCCAAATGGTTGATCTAGGCGCGTTTGCCTGGGGTACCAGCACAGGCTATGCCATAAATGACGCGGGCCAGGTAGCCGGTACATCCCATGTAACCAGCAACGAAAAGCATGCGTTCATTACCACAGTTGACGATCAGATGATTGATATTGGTCTGGCCGGCTATAGCAGCGAGGCTTTTGGCATCAATAATACCGGTCAAGCAGTTGGATATTTTGGCGACAATTCCGGCGGGGCGAAACGAGCTTTCGTCACCATTAACGGTGTCATGACCGACCTGAATACGCTGATTTCAGCAAGTCTCGGTTGGACGCTGACAACGGCTTACGATGTCAATAATAGCGGGCAAATTGTTGGTGTGGGTATTGCCGCGAATGGTGTTCAGCGTGCCTTTCTATTAAATCCGGTTACTTCTGTGCCAATACCCGGCGCGATCTGGTTGTTTGGTTCGATGTTGCTGGGTGTCGTTTCGCATCGCTTGCGTGCTTAGTTCTGACGCTAGCCGAGTCTTAGCAGCCTATTTACCCCGGCCATTAACTTCTCTGTGGCCTTCATTACCGCGAAAGCGGAGAGCCGCGCGGCAATCCACTGCCGCAATGGGGCTCCTGCCCGCGCGGCACTGACTATATGAAAGGGCTGGATAATAGCTATTGCTTTCGTCTGTCTGACCAAGCGCTCAAGTAAGGCAACGATGTAAGAAGACTATAACCGAACGACCGCAGTATTGGGGAGCGAGAAAAATGCGCCAATCATGGCGCCCTTCGGAAAGACAACCGATAACATTCGCTCCCTTAGGTCGTTAGACGGCGCTAATGTGCCGCAGATTAGCTGTGCGTTAGGCATATCTTCACGCTCCTATGCCCTGCGTTTCCTTATTTCGGAGCGGTGGAGAATCAAAATGGTACAAAAACTTCTGACGGTAACGCTCTTGTTGATGCTGTCTGGTTGCGCAACAACCGCAAATAATACTTCCGCTCAAGGAAGCAACAAAGCCGAGGGCAAAATATCAATGGCTATTGGCCGTGAAATTGGCAATTTTAAAATCGCCAGTGCTCAGGCAACGGAGGCTCCAGCCGGATATAACGGCATGCAGTACACCGTTAAAACCGACGATGGAGCCACCTTCAAATGTGAAATATTGGAGCCATCCGGTTTAGGGAAAGTCGCGACTTGGGGCATGGCAAGTGGGGCGGACGCTATGTGCACCGATTTCACCAAAGGAGCAAAGGACGTAGGGAAAACCAACAAGGCAAACTGCAACGCTTTGCTGCTTGCCGCAGGCAAATGCTGACCTAAAGCCCTGCCCTGGACCTAGGTTTATTGTCGCGGCAGATGAGGCGCTGGCGATCAATACACTCGATGCTCAGGCAAAAATGCTGTGCGGATTATTTGCCAGTTGGCTGCGCGGCCAAAGCGGGGGTGATGCCTGTAACACCAGTTCTAAATCAGTTAACAGTTTTTCAAACAGTTCTGACACGTAAGGAGTACTCAAAATGAAATTAAGAAATACTACTGCCCACTACTTTTTGATGTTCATCATTCTACTTGCCGCGGCTTCCAAAGCAGTGATTGCAGCGCCGATAAGCATTGATTTAACGTCGAGTACCTGGCTGGTTTCAGGTGTGGATTGTAGAGGGCCACATGGCATAGTTCGACTCTGATTTTTGAAACGCAAACAGCAACAGGCGATAACCTCGTCTTAACGGGCTATTTTGACTGGTTGGGAAGCAATGGCGCATTTGGTCGCGAGCGATTCACCGGCGTTTTACTCTCAAATCGCGAAATCGAATTCTCAGGATATGAAATCGTCCAGCCGGCATCGGGGATCGGACTCACCAATTACTTTGCAATTTAGGCTGACTCGGGTACGGAGATAATCAATGGCTCTTGGGATGGATCCGTTATTCCGAGCAACGATTGGTCAGCTAGATTAGCGCCGGTTCCATTGCCTGCCGCAGTATGGCCGTTTCTATCGGGTCTGCTGGCTTTAGGTGCGCTTAAATTCAAAAAGCGCACCTAGCTCATTCATCGGTAAGAAGGTGAATTCGGAGTAGACCTTTCCAAGGGCCGAGGACAAACGCGATCCCTGGGCACCCCGGCTGTCAAGGATCGCATCGTACAGACAGCGGTTAAACTCGTTGCCGAACCGATCTTCGAGATGACGCTCCTGGCGACCATCTGCGGATTTCGTCCCGGTCGGCTGTGCAAGGGTGCCTTGCGGGAAGTTGATCGACTGCTCAAGGCGTCGGCTAAACCTAATTGGTAGATGCCGACCTGAAAGTTGAAGTCGACATCATTCCGCATAAAGGATTGATGATCGGTGAAACCCTGATCAGTGACGGAAGACTGCTAGAGTTATTGCGAAGCTGCTTGGAGCAGGACATTCTCGACCACCGGATTTGCCGGATAAACTCATCAAATCAGTAGGCAAGGGCTAGCCGATGGCCGAAACAAGCTCCCGTTTCCCGCCACTTGTAGTCGCCGCGGTTTTGCTGCGCAGTCCAAAGCCCAACCAACTTAAACCGGACAGGAATAGCACTACCGATGCCGGCAGCGGGACCGGAGCGTAACCGTATTGCAAATGGTCCACCTCCCAATTGTTTTTGCCGGGCATGGAAATTCGAATTGCGGAAATACCGCCGGCGTTTATGACACCGAAAAAACGGTCCTCGCCAGTGGTGCGCGAAATGCTGGAATCTCCCAGCGAGTATGGGCCGATAACGCCCAACGAATTACCCAAATGATCGAATGCTTCAAAGATTGTGTTTTCCACCAAATCGACCGCTCGCGGGGTGCCGCCGTTATTTCGCCCCACATCGGTCCAAACGATTCCGGCGTGCGTGGGTAGGACTCCACCCAGCGCCGCAGCGGAAAAATCGAAGGTAAAACTGCTGGTTCTAAAATTGCTGAACAAACTTCTAGTTTGACCGCTGGCAACTCCGTCGATCAGACCATCGTCACCATCCACCGAATCACTGAACGCGGTGGTAATGCCGGTGGTCGCCAGTTCGCCTAGGCTTACTCCAGGCGTGTTCAACGCGCCATCTTCAAAGTCTTCGAGGTGGAAATATCCGAAATTCTGTCCCTGGAAAGGGCTATCTGCAGCGCTTGTGTAAGCGCTCGGTCCCAGGAATATCGGCGTCGCGCCAGCCGAATAAGGCAGCGCAGCGAAGAGCGCGATCGCCGTTAATTTGCCAATCCCATTTACTGGGTAGTTAGTATTCCACATCATTTTTCTCCTAGTTTGCTATGTATGAAAAGTGCACTGCACCCATTCGCTGGTGGAAGGCGCCGTTACATCTTTTTCGTCCCGAATTGCAAAATTGGCCTGTTACAAACACAGGCTCATCGAATCGGCACAGAGTACGGTGTTTACTAATCGGGCCTCGTCTATCCTTCCTTCCGCCAATAACGGAAAACCCGGCACCGAGCCTGGAGTCCCGCTATCGAAAGAATGACGAATACCGAGCCTTCAACAAAAAAAGTCTTCAGTCGGCAACGTATTCCTTAGACCCGCCAGCGCCGACTATCGAACAAAGCGATCAAACCTGTGCCGAACAGCCAGATTGGGGCCGGCAAGGGGACAGGAGCAGCGGAGTACGTCAGATTGTCGACGATGAATCCGTCTCCGCTCTGCCCGTGGAACTGAATTTTGTCGACCAGTCCGGCGTAGCCGGATGCCAGCCAATAGATATCGCGCGGTTGATTTTCACCATCCAGCGGAGAGCTGTAGACTTTTTCCCCCTGGTAAAACAGCGAAAAGCTGACGTCGGTATCGGAGCCCCAATAGTTGTAATACAGACCTTGAAAAATCACCGGCCCCTGGTCGAACGTCAGCTCGCCGGCCCGGGTATGTAACCGGTTCTCGCCCAATTCAGGACCGTGCGTTTCGAAATCCGAATAACTTGATATCTGTCCTCCCATCGAATCCCAGCCCGACAAACCGCCGTAACCGTCGACCAAATCCCAATTGTGAATGCCTTCGAAATCGACGACGATAGTCGCCGCGTTGGCCAGACCACTGCCGAGCGATGCCGTTAACAGACCAGCCATCAATATTTTTTTCATAGGTTTTTCTCCGTTCACTTCGAATTAATAGAATGCTTAAATGTGCTGAAACTTGCCGGTCCTGGCTCGACCGGCATAGATAAATCCCGTCAGCATGTTGCCAAACAGCCAGGCTGCGCCAGGTAATGGGACCGCCGCGACATCGCCGTCGCGCACTGCCCAAGCCCGCATCAGACTGCCGGCCGCCGATTGGTAATATTGTTCCCCTGTAGATAGCCGAAAGGACCACGCCAAATTTACAGAATTGCCGTAGGGTGTGCCGAACCAGTAATAGTCGGATTGGAGAATGCCAACAGCGCAGGCAATCAATTTGAGTTTCATAAATAAGCCCCGGACAGGAAAATAACCAAAAGTCGCTTCAGTTACGGAGCATTATCGAGAAGGGTTTTTGCCGGTGGAACCCCCACCCTAGTGGGGGTAGGATAGCCGTTGAATTCTGTTAAGATGCAAATCATTTGCATGTATAAAAACGGTCTCAGCTCTGAAGAGCCGGGATAAAACTCCGATAGCCTGGATTTATTGCAAGGAGAACATTAACGTGAAAGACTCGGCCTGGGCAGCGGTAGTGGACGACCATCCGCTGGTGGCGCACGGCATCGCCGATTTTTTAGTGACGCATTGCGGCTTTTGTGGGGCACAGCCGGTATCGTCTGTCGCCGAATTTTGGTCCTTGCTGGAATCCGACCAGCCGCCGGCATTGGCAGTGGTCGATTTTTGGTTACCGGACGGCGCTTCCTTATCGCTGCTGGCGGAATTGAAACAACGGCATCCGACGCTTCGGGTACTGGCGATCAGCGCGGACGACGATCGGGCCGTTGCCGAAAAAGTCGCCACCACGGGCATCGACGGCTTCATCCACAAACAGGCAGCACCGAGCGTCTTTGCCAATGCCGTGGCGGTAGTTATGGCTGGGGGCGCGTGGTTCCGCGCCCAGCCAGGTGCGCTTATGGTGACTCGCGAGCTGCCGGTTACCGTCACTGAGTTGGGCTTGACGCCGCGCCAAGGCCAGGTATTGGCGATGATGCTGAAAGGTCTGCCGAACAAGCGCATCGCCCTGAATCTGTCCTTGTCCGAGCATACCGTCAAAGAACACGTTACCCGCATCCTGGAGCGCCTCGGAGCCAGGAATCGTATCGAAGTTATCACCAAATTGCGCGGGCGTAGCCTGGAGAATTCATGAGTGCCGCGGCGAGCCAAGCTACGCCGGCAGAAGTCCGCCTGCGCTTCGAAGAACTGGAGCCGGAAGGCCAGGCCCGATTATTGGACATGACCCACAACCGGTTGGTGTTCGGGATTACCATCATCCCCTTCGTCGGCATGCCTTTTTTATACTGGAAATACCAGTTAGACCAAAACGCCTGGGGCTTGCTGGTCTGGACCATCTCTTATCTGCTCGCAGTAGCGGCGGTGCGCCTCCAATTTCGGCAATACCAACAAGACCGCAGCGCGCTTTGCGCGACCGATGCGATCGGTAGGTGGATGCCAATCATTCTGCGTATGGCCTGGGCTCATGGCTTGGGCCTAGTGGCGCTGGTTATGGTGATCGCCGGCCGGGTGCCGTTTGAATTTGCCTTGCTGCTCTACATGAGTTTGGCGGCAATCATGGCCGCCAATGCCACGCATCAATCCCCAGTGTTCAAATCTTTCAAACGGTTTTTTTATGCCGGCTGGGGCGGCTGCACGCTGCTGACCCCTTGGGCCTTCCCCGAGCATTGGCATATGATCATGCCGCTCTGCATCAGCTACATCCTGTCGATTCACCGCCATTCGGCGATCGCCCATCAATTCTTTTTGCAACAGGTCAGGCTGGAGGAAGACAGCAAGCGTCTAGCCGAAGATTACCGCCGCGCCAAGGAAGAAGCCGAAGCAGCGTTGTATGCCAAAAACCGCTTTCTGACCACGGCCAGCCACGACTTGCGCCAGCCGGTGCATGCCATGGGCTTTTTGATCGAATCGATTTCTCGGCGCAATCAGGAGCCGGCGCTGCAACCGGCCCTGCGAGATTTGCAGCAAAGCGTGCAATCGATTACGCAGATGTTCAATTCGCTGCTGGATTTATCCAGAATCGAGTTGGGTGCTCAGCCGGTGAATCTGCAAACCGTGGCGCTGGATCCGTTGATGAACGATGTCGCCACCCTGTTTCGCGAAGAAGCCCGCTCTCGACAAATCGATCTCAGAGTGCGGTTAAGTGGCGGTCGAGCCTTAGTCACGGCCGACGCGATGCTGCTGCGCCAATCCATGATCAATCTGATGCAAAATGCCTTGCGCTATACCCAACAGGGAGGCGTACTAATGGCCGCTAGGCGCCGAGGTGGCGATTGGCAATTTGAGGTGTGGGACACAGGTGTCGGTATTGCGGAAGATGATCAACAACGGATCTATTCACCGTTCTTTCGCCCCGAACATGCCTGGCGTATCGACAACGCCGGTCACGGTTTGGGCTTGGCGGTGGTGGCGCGTTGCGCGGATTTGATGGGTGCCAGCCAGGGCTTAAGTTCGCGGGAAGGGCGCGGCTCGCGTTTCTGGTTGCGGTTGCTCGCCGCGCAACGTACCGAACGGCGATCGGCAGTGCGCGAGCCAGCCTTATTACCGGCTGCGCTTAGCTGTGCCTTGAATGGTCGTTGCCTGGTCATTGATGACGAGCCCCAAGTGCGCAGCGCATGGCAGGCTTTGCTCAGTTCTTGGGGTGTGGAAGCCGCTTGCGCAGCGTCGGCTAACGAAGCATTTGCCATGCTCGATGCTGGCTTCCAGCCTCACGCGATCTTTTGCGATCAGCGTCTGCGCTCCGGCGAGAGCGGCTTCGAGTTGTTGCAAGCTTTACTGGATCGCTGCCCGACGGCTGCCGGGGCGATGATTAGCGGCGAATTCAACTCACCGGCTTTGGCGCAAGCCGAGCAGGAGGGTTACTTGGTTTTACATAAACCATTGGACCCAGAGGCGCTGCACACATTACTCTGCCGGTTATTGCCTGTCGCAGAACAAGGCGGCTAGGTGCCCACCCTCGCAAAGGGTTAATGATGATAAGTTAGTCGGTCTGCTTAGAAATCCCGGGTAGGATGAAGCGCGTGCCGATTTACTGTGTCATCCGGACATTACTTGCGAGATACTTTTTTTCTATTCACTTGGAGTATTGATGGCCCTAAAAAATCGGGTTTGCAAGCGGGCGTTGCGGCGGACAGTTGCCTGTTTGCTCCTAATGTTTGGCTTGCCGACCACAGCCCACGCTTCCTATATTTGCCCCAACGGGCCGGGGCCTGGCGAGGTTCAGTTGGGTATTACCGGCGGTTCGAACGGGGTCGCAGCAATGCCGGTTTGCGAAGAGAATATTAACAATATCGAAGACTCGGTTGAAGACGCCGATGAGCCAGCACCACGCGCAGATCCGCTGCAAACCCGGATTGGCGTGGTCAGTTCGGTGCTGGAAGCGATGTCCATGGGCTACGAGCGCTTGCATGACGCGCTTAATAAAGACCCGGAACTCAAAGCCATGGGCAATGGCATGTGGCAATATCAGCAAAATGGTCAGCCGCCCCTGCGAGGCGAAGGTTGCAGTGCGCTGTATACCAACCTGAAGGGCGCGCTTGTCTTGTCCGGCCCGGATGGCGACTATAAAGGTGCGCTGATGACTTTTTGGGGGCCGGATGTTCCCAGTCCTCCATCAGTAAGCACTATTAAAGTCACCCTGGATCAAGCGGATGGCCAGCCGCAAACCGTCTCGGCTTTTAACTATGCGTCTCCCAATGGCAAAGTCGGTGCGATTTCGCTGGCGGTGCCGACAATCCAAGCGCTATTGGATAATATGACGGACCAGCAATCGTTCGATATTGCGATTGAAGGCAAATCGGTCATTCATCTTGAATGGCAAAACGGGCTAGCTGCCCGCGACCGATTAAACCATTGTGTTTCAGGGCAAAGCGGACCCTGATTGAGTCACTGTGGCTGACTCCAGAAGATGGGAGAGGATGAACTGCATGCTTCTTGCACTAAGAGCGATGCAGTTCGTAGCTAACCGTGCCCGGCTAAGCCGGAATGCCTTAAGTAGGGGGATTACAACCCGCCTTCTGAGCCGGTGAACTCGACAGCGGAAACATTGCCTCTTACGTCAGAAAAGCATTTCCAGGGCCCGGTGGCTTCGGGCACTTGCACCATAATTGCCATTCCCGCTTCCGACGAAAAGATGTCTTTGACTGTCAGCAGGTTTTTGTCCGTCCCGACTTGTTTTGCGACGGCCGCCAGGCAGGCTTTCTCCGCCGTGCTGCTTATATTGGCTTTGATATCCGCATTGCTGTCAGCGGGGATGCCGACGTTAATCGTGTAACTTACCGGCTTACCACTGTCTTTGGCGCCGCCCTTCAGATAGACACGAATAATGTAATCGCCATCTTTGGGCAGGGTGCCGGAATAGTGATCGCCTTCGTTCATGCCCACAAATAGTGCTTCGTAGGTGCTGCCGGGTGGTACCACATTGAAAAATGCGGCGCCTTTACTGGCTTTAAAGTCGACATTCAAGGTTTGTCCGGCGTTGGCGCGTAACACGTAATCCATGTCTTCGCCGCCTTTAACCGTGCCTTTGATGGATGTGCTTGATTTCCCTTTTGGGAATTGAACGTGTTTGGTCGCTGCGTCTGCGCTGGCAACTAGACTGGCAATCAACAAGGTGCTGGTGAATAAGGCGCTTATTATTTTTTTCATTTCGGCATACTCCGTTTTTCGTTGGATAATTTTAAGGATACTTAAGACAAACTTCTTGCTTGGCAATAGCCAGCTTTGCGTCGGGTCTGCCGGCCAAGGCCAGCCAACACGCGGCTGCTAAAAATGCAAAATGACATCCGCCGAAAATGTAAATTGATCGCCCCGATTGCCGCTATCGAAAGCCTTGGCGCCATCGGCCCAGTCGTAACGCACTTCAGGGCGTACATTGACCCATTGCATCGGTTTCCAATTCACGCCACCGGTCAAGGCATAGTAACTGGAGGCGCCATTCAACGGACCGCCGCGAGCGTTTTGTGTCACCCGCACGCCATCGGCATCGCGAAACCATTCCGCGCGCAGGCCGGCCGCCAATTTGTCGTCGATATCAAACAGCAAATAATTGTTCACACCGTACCAGTCCGCTGTGCCGCCACCCAGTTGAGCCATGTTGTCTTGAAAGGCGTAATCTTGCTGGAAGGTGTAATGCAGGAACGGGGCAAAGTCGTGGTTAAACAAAAACGTGTATCGGGTGCGGTTGCTCGATTTAGAGTCATCGTAAGGGCCGGTCACAATGTGCAAACTGGACGAGGTAGTGCTTAAGTCATTTTTCCAGCTGACACCGCCTAAATAATTCCAGGCCCCGGAATCACGGCTGGTATTGTCCCAGCCCATCACCGCGCCGGAATCGATGCTGAAATTCTGGTTGATAGGATAATTTAACAGCACGCCGGTATGGGTAAACGGACCGGCCCAGGTAAAGCTGTAATTTCTGGAGTAGAAAAAGTTACTGGGCGCCATCACGCCTTCTTTACCAACGATGGTGTAGAAGTGGCCGGCTTTTATGCTCAGACCATTGCCCACTGGTGCCAGAATTTCAGCGTAAGCTTGCGGAAAAGCTATGTCGTAGAAACGCTCGTTTTCGCTATCAATTAACCTGGAGTCCCAGTGATTGTATGCTTGGGTTTTATAAGCATCGGTACCGAACATGAAATCCACGCGCCCACCAAAATCCCAGGCATGTTTTTTACGATCAACAGCCTTTTCGGCAAATAAATACAATTGATTCATTTGCAACTCGGAATCCCTGTCGGCGTAGGAATTGGGGCCATTGGACTTGTCTTTCGGATCGTTGGCGTTGTAAGTCACGCCGCTATCAACCCAGCCGCCGACGTGTAAGCCCCAGTTCTTGAATAATGCGGAACGATTGACGCCATCGAATAAAAGACCATCTTCATTGGCAGAGGCCGTGAGGGGCAGGGCGATGACTAGCAAGGCACCGGCAATTGGGTTTAATGGTGATGTTGTTTTCATGTGTTGACCTGGATAATGGTAGTTAAGTCTTTGTTTTTATAATTATTTAAGTTTTTTATAGCGTTACTACAATTGGCTCGATTCCGGCTGATCGGCATTTATAATGTTGAGAGAAAGTCCTGTGGTTTGTTGTTCAAGTACCCGTGCGTCCGTTACCAGTAGTGTGGTGCCTGGGGTCAAACTGTCATACAGCGCTTTGGCGAAGCGCGGTGGTAAGGCGATAGCATCGGCATCGGCGGGATTCAAAGGCTGCTTGTTCTCACTGAAATGTCCCGGAATGCCAACGGCCAGCCAGCGATGGGCCGGGGCTTTTTTTAACAGCGGGCTAAATCCCGCGCCTCGTCCCTCTTGCATAATGAAGGCGTGGGTGCCGACTACCCGACGGCTCTGCGCCACGGCTAATTTTGAGCGGCCAATCTCAATGCCGTTGCGATAAACCAGGGCCCGCTGGTCGGCGGTGCTCAATACGATAGATAGCGGGCCGCTTGCTGATTTCTCCGGTTGCCAACGAAAATCCTCATTAGGTTTCAAACGCGCCACTTTCACCAACTTACCCTTCCTGGCGTCAACTGGGGCGAGGGCTGCGGGATGCACAACCTCGTCGGGCTCCGTTTGCTCATCGGCGATAACCACCGTCATGCCCATCGGCGAAATATCAAATAAGCGGCGCGCAAACTCTGAAGGCAGATGGATGCAGCCGTGAGACGAAGGGTAACCGGGTAAGCCGCCAGCATGCAGCGCCACACCGTCCCAGGTTAAGCGTTCGGTGTAGGGCATCGCCGCGTTGTTGTAAGTCTTGGAGTTGTGATCCTTGTCTTTCTGCAGCACCATAAATACCCCGGTTGGCGTGCTATGACCCGGTTTACCGGTACTGGCGGTCGACACACCAATGCGAATGCCGTTGCGGTACACATAGGCTTTTTGCTCGACAAGACTCACTATTACCACAACAGGTCCAGCGGGCACCGCCTCGCCTTTCCAAATAAACTGGCCGGGGTTGAGCATCATTGGAACGGTATCGACGGGCCTTGAATTTTTGTCTCCCCAGAATGGCGTGGCAATCGCCGTCGAAGTAAAAACAAGGCTTGAAATAATGACCAACAAAGTGCGAAACATAAGGAATAGTCGCGATTTAAATGTGTTTGTTAAAATAACCAGATGGTCTTAACGCCATCCGAGTGGCGGGAGATAATAACTGCTGGAATCAGTTTTCCACAATTCATTGCAGTTATCCAGAACCCAAAGGCTGCGCCGGGATTTGCATTCGCTGTGGCAGTCAATCCGTCACGGCCCCAAAATAAACCAAGCCTAGATCGAGGCGCTTTTACTAAAGGCTGATTCGGTATTTTTTAACGAATAGTCCATCTTGTTTCTTATCGGGAGGTATTTTGTGCCGGTTTACCGCTGACAAAACTATGGCCCGGTTGGGTAGGCACTTCAATCTCAGTCGGTTAAACAAAGTTAAGGCGCTGCAACCAGATTTGATAGCAACGACAACCTAGCTGGCCGTTGAGCGACGTCAACAACAATTATAAGCAGTACCCCGAGAGGGCTGACTTACCGCCACTGAGTTGTTGCGGCGGCTAATTTTCTGCGGCCAATGAATCCGGCTTTGAATTTAGGTGTCTATTTATCCCAATTTAACAGCAAGGTCTCCGCTTGCCGCTCGATCGCCTCACGTTCCGCAGCCGAAAATCTATCCAGATTGCGGTACACCATCCCCAAGCGCGGATTGTGCTTGAGCTTGTCGCGATGGCGCATAAAAAAATGCCAATACAAAGCATTAAACGGGCAGGCGCGGTCGCCGGTACGGGCTTTTTTGTCGTAGTGGCAGCCCTTGCAGTAATCGCTCATCCGGTCGATATAGGCTGCACTGGACACATACGGTTTGGTCGCCAGCAAGCCGCCGTCGGCGAACTGACTCATACCCAGCGTGTTGGGTAACTCCACCCATTCGAAGGCGTCGATATACACCCCCAGATACCAGCGATGCACCGCATCCGGGGCCAAGCCGGCCAACAGGGCGAAATTGCCGATTACCATCAGGCGTTGGATGTGGTGGGCATAGGCGTATTGCAGCGATTGGCCGATCGCAGCTGCCAGACAATTCATCGGAGTGTCGCCGGTCCAGAACCAGGATGGCAAAGGCAGGTCATGGCCGAAGTAATTGTGCGAGACGTAATCCTGCATCTTTGCCCAGTAGACGCCGCGCACGTATTCGCGCCAACCGAGAATCTGGCGAATAAAGCCTTCTGCAGCCGCTAGCGGCGCGTGGCCTTCCCGATACGCATGTTCGGCCCGTTCGACCACTTCGCGGGGGTTAAGCATTTTGGTATTCAGGGCAAACGACAATAGCGAATGAAACAGCCGCCAGCTGCGCCGGCTCATCGCATCCTGAAAATCGCCGAACTGCGGCAGGCCATCGGCGATGAAGGCTTCGAGTTGCTGCAAGGCTTCTGCACGATTCAAAGGCCAGCGGAAATCGTCGGCGTCCGCGGTGCCGAAACTGTTCACGCCAGCAGAGACGATGCCCTGCCACAGCGCGGCATGATTGTGGCGCGGTCGATTGTCAACCGGCACCGCCGGCACACCGGGCCAAGTCTTGCGGTTGTCGTGGTCGAAATTCCATTGCCCGCCGATCGGACGTTGATTGTCTTCCAGCAACACGCCATGTTTGACGCGCATGCGCCGATAAAACATTTCCATCAGCCAATGCGCCTTCGCACCGAACAGTTGTGCCGCCTCATCCCGTTGACTGTAAAAATGTTCGCTGTCGCAAGCGTGGCTGCTGATAGCCAAGTTTTGGCAATACGCGCGCAATTGCTGATCCAGTCGCCATTCGTCGGGAAACTGGTACTCAAAACGCTCGGCCTGATATATGGCGATCAAGCCATCCAGATTGGTAGTCAACGACTGCCGGTTATGGCTATCGTCGATTCTCAAGTAATGCACACGATGGCCTTGGGCGTTCAAATGCTTAGCAAAATCGCGCATCGCCGCGAAAATACCGATGATTTTTTGCGCATGGTGCAGCACATAATCGGTTTCCTGGCGGATTTCCATCAGCGTGTAGACCACGTTGCTATCGGTTTGCGCAAACCAGCTGTGGAGTGGATTTAACTGATCGCCCAGAATCAGGCGCAGGATGGTCATGCTGTCGCCACTGCGCCCCGCTGCCGGCGGCAACGCTCCGAGCAATACTTGACGGCATCCCAATCTCTGGCCCATTTTTTACGCCAAACGAAAGGGCGGCCGCAGACGGCGCAGGGTTTGGCGGGTAGAAGGGCTTTTTGATGCATCAAAGCTCCAGCTGGGTTTGCACCCAGTCGCCGGCTGCGACTTTAGTTTTACGGCGCCGAGTGAGCAGTTTACGTGAGCCGTGTTTTTCAACGGTGGCGGCCCTGGCGGCTTTCACCTCGAGGCGACCACGCACCTGGTAAAGACGGGACTTGGCTTGCCGGGTGGCCCATTCAAGATCTACCAGCGGTTCGGCAATATCGACACCGACGACCACGCCGCATTGCTGTTGCAGTTTTAACGGCATGCGCCACGGTTCGAATAGCCATTCCGGCGGCACCCGGCGCAAGGCCGGCAGCCAATGTCTGACGAAATGACCGTGTGGATCGTGGTCGCGGGCCTGTTTAATCGGATTGTACACTCGGGTGGCGTTGATGCCGGTGGTGCCGGCCTGCATTTGCATCTGGCTCCAGTGGATGCCCGGTTCGTAATCCAGAAATTGCTGCGCCAGCCAGGTGCCGACCGGTTGCCAATGCAGCCAGAGCGGATAGCTGGCTACCGAAACCAGCATCGCCCGCATCCGGAAATTCAGCCAGCCGGTTTGCTTCAGCATCGCTACGCAGGCATCGACCAGCGGCCATCCCGTGCGTCCCGTGGTCAACGCCTGAAAATGCGTTGGGTTCCAGTCGGCTTCGCGCAAGCCGTCATAGCCGCGATGCAGATTGGTAAATTCCAGTTCTGGCTCGCTTTCCAGCTTTTGCATGAAATGGCAATGCCAATACAAGCGGCTAACGAAGGCCGTCAAGCCGGCACGACGGGCATCGCCGCGGGGTAAAGCATCGAGCTGACGGCGGGTGGCTTGCACCAACTCCCGCAAACTCAAACAGCCGAAGGCTAAGTAAGCCGACAGTCGCGAACAGGCTGTCGGCGCGGATAAGGGTGAGGAGATGCCGCCGCGATAAGCACTGCAGCGTTCAAACAGAAAATCCCGCAAGGTTTCGATGCCTTGGCGGCGACCGCCTCTTTGACGCAGCGGTGGGTCGGGTTGGACTAAGCCTAAGGTGTGTGGCGCGGGGAGTATGGGCGGATGCGGAGGTGCTAGCCAAGGGCCGTTCGGCGCATCAAGACACGGTTTGGCCATCAATGCTTCCCAATGCGCTTGCCAGACGTTGCGATTTTGCAAACGCCGGACCACGCCGAATTGTACAAACTCATGCCATTTTAAGCTGTGCGACCGGCACCAGCGTTGCACGGTCAGGTCACGCTGGAAGCTCAGCCAGTTACCGGTTTCCTGATGCGAATACAAGGCCGAAAATGCGGCTTCTTGCCAAAGCCGTTCCAACACGTCCACTGCCTCGCCCACTTCGATGCGTAAACCGCCGCCGCGTTTGCGCAAGGCAGCATCCAAATCAATTAGGCTTTCGCGTAAAAACAGATAGTGTTGCGTGGCCGCATCGGCTGCCGCCCACAGGCTGGGTTCGATGATAAACACGCACAGCACCGATCCGTTGCGGCTGGCGTGCAGCAGCGGCTCATGGTCATGCAACCGCAGATCGCGCTTAAACCAGACCAGGTTTTGGTTCATCCCTCAAAGCCAGCCCTGGCGCCAGATCTCGGCATCGCGCAGCTCCCGCCACGGCATGATTTGCGTTCGTTTGCTAAACACCGCCTCCAGTTCGATCATTTCCAGCGGCGAGTCCGGGTCATCTGGCAGCAGCAATTTACTAACGATAAAGTGCTTTTCCTTGTGTTGCGGCGCAACGGCAGTCCATTTGCTCAGCAACAGTTTGTTCGGGTTCAGCCTGGGTGGTTTGGCGGTTGGCATGGCGTGGTCGGCTCAGGAAATATAGGCTCCGAGCATACCAGCCGATCTCGAAATGGCGAGATCGGCACTCCATACTGCATGCCTGAAAAATCAATTCCCCGGTTGCAAGGTCACTTCGACTTCCCGGGCTTTGCCGTTGTTCACCACCCGGAGCTTTACCACATCGCCAATTTTCTGGTCGTCCAGGCGGGCGAACAGTTTCGACAGCGAGTCGATGTCCTTGCCATTGATGGCGACGATGATGTCCCCGGGCATCATGCCGTTCGCTGTTATCGATACGCCCTGCAAGCCGGCTTTTTCCGCGGCGGATTCGGGTTGCACGCGCAATATCGCGACGCCGACCGTGCCGGTCACGGCTGCCAACTGCTCGTTCATCTGCTGGTCTATTTCGATGCCCAAGGCCGGACGAATGTATTTTCCCTGCTTGATCAATTCCGGCACCACTCGCATCACCGTGTCCACCGGCACAGCGAAACCAATGCCTGCAGAGGCCCCGCTCGGGCTATAGATTGCGGTATTGATACCGATCAAGCGCCCGGCAGAATCCAACAGCGGTCCGCCGGAATTGCCGGGATTGATGGCCGCATCGGTTTGGATCAAATGCTCAACAGTCGGGCCTTCCTGTCCGCCCAACGAGCGGTCTAGTGCGGAGACGATGCCGCTGGTCAAGGACCAGTCCAATCCGAAGGGGTTGCCGATGGCGAACACTTTTTGCCCGACCTTCAAATCGCGACTGGTGCCGACCGGGACCGGCGGTGGCCGTTTGAAATCGACGCCAATTTTTAGTACCGCAATATCGTGCACTTGGCTGGCGCCAACCAGTGCAGCCTTGTAATCGCGACCATCAGCCAGTTTGATCGTGGCTTCGTTCGCGCCGGCAATCACGTGGAAATTAGTCACCACATGGCCGGCTTCGTCCCAGATAAACCCAGAACCGGAGCCTTTGGGAACGGAAAACACGTCTCGGGTCCAAGCATCGCGCACTAAGGCGGCGGTTGTGATGAAAACCACCGAGTCGCGGGATTTTTCGAACAGTTCGATGGTGCTTTTTTCATCGGCAGCCAAATCGCCCCGCGCGGCGACCGTTCTCACCGCCACCGGTTCGCTGGGTGTTCCAGGCTGCCAATGCCAAACACCTATGAGTGCTGCCGCCACCGCGCCGACGGCGAAGACACGTTTGATAAACACATCGGATGAGTTATTTGGCTGTTGCATGTCGGCCTCCGGTTTGAGGGTTCATCGTTATGGTCTTGGTAACTGCGGCACTACTAGGGGTTTGATTTGAACATGCCGCTCTTTGCGCAAAATGGTAACGCGGTTATCGAATTTCAAGTCAGTTAGGCTGAAGACAGAATAACTTGTCGGAAAGGAGGAGCATGGCAATGCGCGCTTGGATGATTGTGAACCTAGTTGGTTTAGCAACAGTTAGAACATTTATGAACTATCATCAGTTTGCTAAGTCGCAAAAACGCCTGGATTCTTTGCTATTGGATAGGAGAGATCATCATGAAAAGAGTTAACAACACAATAAAACTCGGCATATTTGTTATTTTAAGCATGGGGCTATCAAGCGCTGCCATGGCGGAGCATCATGAAAGTAACAAGCTAAAAGCGCAATTCCAAGACGATGAGGAAGCCGAAGTAGAGCTTTATGATTCCGACGCGGGTGTGATGTATAGCGGCACTCTCGATCGTTTTGTGTTTCATCGGCGCATAGAAAATGTAGCCAAAGAGTCTGACGATAAACATTCCGAATTGACTCAAACCAAGTAAACACGGCTGTCGACTGACGATGTAAAGACGGTTACCACAGCGATTTGGCTTGTAAAAATCATTAAAAAAGCCGGTTCGCAAACTAATTCACAGCTTAAAGAGGATTGTTATCAAGGTATTTAAATCACTTATAACTGCAGCGGATCCAGGCAATCGGCATAGGCAGTTGGTTTAAACCCAAGATAGAGCGGCAAATTTCGCCGACGCCCACTTAACGGGTATTTATTTAGCTTTAGACTGAGCACGTCTGGCTTTGAAAAAGTCGCTGAGAAGCTCCGCACAATCCGCCTCCAGAATTCCCCCCGTCCACTCCACACGATGATTTAAAAACGCGGCATCGCTGAGTTGCAGCGCGTGGCATACCGCGCCGCGTTTGGGGTCGTATGCTCCGAAGACCAGTCGCTTGACGCGGGCGTGAGCGATGGCGCCCATGCACATCACGCAAGGCTCGAGTGTGACATAGAGGGTCGTGTCGATCAGCCGGTAGTTGTTTAAGGCGTGGCCGGCTTTGCGCAGGGCGACTATTTCGGCGTGGGCGGTGGGGTCGTTATTTTGGATGGGTTGATTCCAGCCTTCGGCGATGCAGCGGTTGTTATTCACCAGCACGGAGCCGACCGGCACTTCGCCTTGGCTTTCGGCGCGTTGCGCCAAGCGGATCGCATGCCGCAGCCATTGCTCGTCGGACATCTTAAACCGTGGCTTTATTCAAGCGGTCGTTGACGGCTGCCCAGGCTTCGTTGTCGGGTGGCTGTTCGATCAGGATGGTGTCCAGTTGCAGGTTGTCCAATGCGCGCAGTGAACTGTACAAAGCCGGTTCGTAAAGTTCGGCATCAGCCGGCAAGCGCAGTAAATGTAGACAAGGAATGTCGGCAATCTCAGCGCTGAATGCCAGGATGCCAATCTGCTTACCTTGCGCGCACAAATCGTCGGTCATGGTGATTAAAGTGTCGGCCGGGCATAGCAAGGCCATGGTGTTGGGTGCGTAGTGCACTGCCATCATGCCGGGCGCGCGGATTTTGCTTTGCGCCGACAAGCGTACCTCGGTTTGCAGCACCGCCTTGAGTTGGCTACGGGTAATGCGACCGGGTCTCAGGATGGCGGGGATGCCGTCGCTCAGATCGATGATGGTCGATTCCACTCCCACCACGCACGGGCCGCCGTCCAGGATGCAGCCCACATTGTCGCCCAGTTCTTCCGCGACATGTTCGGCTTGAGTCGGGCTAATGTGGCCGAAGCGATTGGCCGAAGGTGCGGCGATACCACCGCCGAAGGCCTGCAATAGTTGCAGCGCGACCGGATTGGCGGGTACCCGCAAACCCACGGTATCTTGGCCGCCGGTAACCGCCGACGGTACAGCCGATTTCTTGTTGAGTATTATGGTTAAAGGGCCCGGCCAGAATCGTTCCGCCAAGCGCAGAGCTGCTTCAGGAACGCTTTCCGCCCAGTCATGCATTTGGGCAGCACTAGCGATATGCACGATTAAGGGATGATCGACAGGACGACCTTTCGCCGCAAAGATTTTGGCGACGGCTGCAGGGTTGGAAGCGTCGGCCCCCAACCCATAAACGGTTTCGGTCGGAAAAGCCACCAATTGGCCGTCCCGTAACAGTTCGACGGCGTGACGGATGGATTCTTCGGTTACGGGTTTAGGATTCAAAGTAATCAGGCGAAAGATGAAAATCTAAAAAGACGAGCAGCCAACACAAGTGTAGCGGTGAAATCATTCGGCAACGCAAACCGCTACAAATACATGAAAGCCATTCTCACAGCTAGCTGGCTATTTTACCTTTCGCCTTTAGTCTTTTCTCCTAATTAATTTCGACTAAGACTTCATTAGGGTTAACCGCATCACCTTTTGCCACATAAATTGCCTTGACTATGCCGGCTACCGGTGCAGTGATCTCGGTTTCCATTTTCATGGCTTCCGTCACCAACAGAGATTGTCCGGCGTTGACCTTCTGGCCTTCCTTGACCAATACGTCGATGATATTGCAGGGCATGCTGGTGACCACATCGCCAGGCTGGCTGGGCCGGCGGCGTTTGCTGGCGATGGCGCTTTGCACTGCACCTTGCGCGCCGCCGTCCAGGACGATTTCGTCCAAGGTTTCGATGACGATCTCTTCGGGCATGCCGTCTACGGTGAAATAAAAATGACGCAAACTCTGGTTTTTCGGGCCGGCGCCGGTCACTTTGACATGGTAGGACTCACCGTGCAGTGCCACATTGAATTCGGTAGGCGCTTTCTTTGCTTCGCCGCTGGCCGGTGCGTCTTCCAATTCCAATGGTTCGCAGACTAAATTGTCGGTGGAACGCAGTTCCAGAAACTGTTTCCCGATTTCCGGAAACATCGCAAAGCTCAAAATATCCTCGTCATTCAAGGCAAGATGTGCAATTTCGTTACGCAGATGTTCGAATTCAGGCTTCAGCAAATCCGCCGGACGGCATTCGATCACTTCTTCATTGCCCACCGCCTTGGCTTGCAATTGCGGATTGACGGGAGCAGGGGCCTTGCCGTAACCACCGTGCAGGTAGCGCTTCACCTCATTGCTGATGGTTTCATAACGCTTGCCGGTCAACACGTTTAATACCGCTTGGGTGCCAACGATTTGTGAGGTGGGTGTGACCAGCGGCGGGTAACCCAAATCTTTGCGCACTTCAGGGATTTCTTTGTACACCTCGGCCATCCGGTCCAGCGCGTTGCGCTCTTTTAACTGATTGGCCAAGTTGGAGATCATGCCGCCGGGGACTTGGAAGATATGCACACGGGTGTCGATACCGGTAAATTCGCTCTCGAAACGGCGGTATTTTTTTCGCACGTCGGCAAAGTATTGATTCACCACTTGCAGTTTATCCAAATCCAGCCCGGTGTCGTATTCGGTGCCGTTTAAGGCGGTAACCAAGGATTCGGTAGGCGGATGACTGGTGCCGCCGGCCCAGGAGGATAGCGCGGTATCAACGTGTTCGCAGCCGGCTTCTATGGCCTTGATCTGGCACATTTCCGCCAAACCGGCGGTGGCGTGGCAATGTAAATGCAAAGGTAGGTCGATGGCGTCTTTCAGGGCCTTTACCAGTTCGCCGGCAATGTAAGGTGTCAACAAGCCGGCCATGTCCTTGATGGCAATCGAGTCGCAACCTAAGTCAGCCAGTCCTTTGCCCAGTTTGATAAAGCTGGCGATGTCATGCACCGGGCTGGTGGTGTAACAGATCGTGCCCTGCGCATGCTTGCCCGCGGTTTTGGTGGCTTCGATGGCTGTTTCCAAGTTACGAATATCGTTCAATGCATCAAAAATCCGGAACACATCCATGCCGTTGCGGGCGGCAGCCTCAACGAATTTGCGCACCACATCGTCGGAATAATGCCGGTAGCCGAGTAGGTTTTGGCCGCGCAACAGCATTTGCAGGCGGGTATTGGGTAAGGCCGCTTTCAGTCTGCTCAGTCGCTCCCAGGGGTCTTCTTTCAAAAAACGCAAGCAGGCGTCGAAAGTGGCGCCGCCCCAGCATTCCAATGACCAATAGCCGATGTCGTCCAGCATGGCGCAAGCTGGCAGCATGTCTTCGGTGCGCATGCGGGTGGCGATCAGAGATTGATGGGCGTCGCGGAGGATAACGTCGGTTACGTAAACTTTGCTCATTGCAGTTTCCTTTTTTTTAGAGTCCAGTATGAGAAGCGACCACCGCCGCCAGCACGCTGGCCAAAATTTCCGGTCGCGGCTTGTTGGAATAATTGATCAAATCGGGATTGGCTTCGACAAAGCCCGTGTTGAAACGGCCACGGCGAAAATCCGGATGACCGAGAATTTTTAAATAATAAGGGATCGTAGTTTTGATACCGAACAAGCCCATGTCTTTCAAGGCGCGCTCGCCGCGATTGATAGCGTCTTCCCAGGTCATGGCGCTGACGATGACTTTGGCCAACATCGAGTCATAAAACGGCGGTACTTCGTATCCGGTATAAATGGCGGTGTCGGTGCGGACGCCGGGACCGCCGGGGGCGTAATAACGGGAGATATGCCCGAAGCTGGGCAAGAAATTGTTTTTCGGGTCTTCGGCATTCACCCGAAATTGCATCGCATAGCCGCGTCTGACGATTTCTTCCTGCTTGAAACGCAGCGGTAAGCCGGCGGCGACGCGAATTTGTTCCTCAACAATGTCCACACCGGTGATGGTTTCGGTGATGGTATGCTCGACTTGGACCCGGGTATTCATTTCCATGAAATAGAACCGACCGTTTGCATCCAGTAAAAACTCCACGGTGCCGGCATTGGTATAACCCACGGCCTTGGCCGCCATCACTGCCAAACCGCCCAGATACTGGCGTTGGGCTTCGTCAAGTTGCGGCGACGGCGCGATTTCGATCAGTTTTTGGTTGCGGCGTTGTATCGAACAATCGCGCTCGTACAGATGAATGGTGTTGCCAAAATGATCGGCCAGCACCTGTACTTCGATATGAATGGGGTTAACCACGCATTTTTCCAAAAACACATCGGCGCTGCCGAAAGCCTTGGTGGCTTCGGAAATTACCCGTACATAATTCTGGCGCAGTTCGTTCGGGTTGTCGCAGCGTCTGATGCCGCGTCCGCCGCCGCCGGAGGTCGCTTTCAACATGATCGGATAACCGATCTGTTCAGCCACTTGCAAGGCATGCTCGACGCTATCCAGATTGCCGTCCGAGCCCGGCGTGACGGGCAAACCGGCCGCAATCATTGCACTGCGGGCTTCGGTTTTGTCGCCCATGCGTTGAATCACTTCTGCGGAAGGCCCGATAAACACCAAGCCGCGTTCCTGGCAGGCACGGGCGAATTGCGCGTTTTCCGATAAGAAACCATAACCCGGATGAATCGCATCGCAACCGGTGCGCAGGGCCAAATCCACCAAACCGTAGATATTCAAATAGCCGGCCAGCGGCTCGCTGCCGATGTAATGGGACTCGTCAGCCTTTTTGACGTGCAAGGCAAAACGATCGGCCTCCGAATAAATAGCTGCTGAACGAATGCCCATTTCTGCGCAAGCCCGAATGATACGGACAGCAATTTCGCCGCGATTGGCGATCAATATTTTGCGTAACATGATGCTCCCGAGTAGTTGTATTCAGTAACTTGGCTACTACTCTAACAACTTATGGCTATCTTTCAATAGGAAAACCATCGCTTGCACAGATGGATTGGGCTCTGACTTGGGCGGCCGAGGTATGGCTGAGTAATCAATGTGGACAGAAAAAGCCTAGTCAATTGCTGGTGATCAGAGGTGCGCCGTTGCCAAACCTGTGTTAGCGGCTAAGTTGTTGTGTTAGCTGCATTTAATGGGCTTTTGTGGTCTTTGTCTGGACAAATTTCAGGGTTGAGTCCGAAAAAATTAAGAAAATCAGTTTCTTGCAATTGGCATATATAGTGCTAATCTAATCCGAATGGATGCCTTCGTCTTTAGTCGATTCAAGTTCTGTCATTGATCCGGTTTCTGAGAATAGGGTTTCACCTCTCAACTAATTGATTAATTCTGGGGTTTTAATATGGACTCAAATAAACCGTTACTTTCTGCATTATTTTTTATAGGTCTATCGTTCTGGGGGATTCAGTTTGCCCAAGCCGCGACTAGCGAAAAGACTCTAAACGCCCTCGATTCGTTTAAAACGATTTTGCCTGATTTGCCAAATGCTTATCAGGATCAATCCATTAGCCCGTTTTCGGCTGAGCCGTTGCAAGATTTTGCGATAACCCTGTTTACCCGTGTCAAAACGAATGCGATAAGTACATTTCAGCGGGCCTTGTCGGATGCGCAGGGACTGGGTGATTTTCTTTCCCAAACAGGTATTTTCGCTTTGTTTGGTACCGTTTTCCAGCCGATGATTGATGAGAGCAAATCAGCTGAATTGAAAGCCGCTTTGCCGACTGCCGCTTGGTTACTTCTCAGTGGGATTATGGGCATTCTCGGGGTGAAAAAACGCAGCAGCTTGCCGGCTGCCAAAGCAGTTTTTGATCAAGCTCCGTAGCGACGGTTCCCCACTGGTCCGGGCTTTGCCTTAGTCGCCATACTTCGCCAAATCTTCACTTATCGGCTTAGCTGTCAGAGCTACTCGTTAAAATACGAGCTGTAGTTTGGTATTACAGCGCGTTTATGTCGATAATAGTTTTTGATTCTCGGTGACGTCCAAACCAAAACTGGTTAGGCCTTGCCTACAATTTTCCGCAATTTTGTTGAGAAAGCCTATGTCCGCTGTTGCAGACCATTTTATTTATGGACCTATCCAGCCGGCGGATATTCCAGAGTGCATACAACTTGCCGTTGCCAATTTTGACGAGTTTCAGCAACACCCCGACTATATCCAGCAGTGGTTCGAACGTCGTATCCTTCAGAATCCTTGGCAAGAATTATTGCCATGTATCGGCGTCGGGGTTTGGCATAGTCAGCGCTTGGTGGGATTTCGCTGCATGTTTGTTCAACCCTGGTGGCTGAACGGCGAATCCATACCCTTAGCATTTGGTTCCAACACGAGTGTCGATCAGCAGTTTCGCGGGCAGGGTTTGGCTACCCGCCTGATCGAGCATAGCCTTCAGTTTGCCCGATTCAACGCCACTGTGACAGCCGGCGTGATTACCCAGAAAGCTTTTAAAAAATCCGGTTTTGTCGCGATTGGCGGCAGCGATAACGATTTTTTTCGCTTGCGGATTGGTTATCGCGGCTCCTGGGAAAAGCGCGCCGGCAAATCGTTGGGCTATCTATTGGGCAGCCTGTTTGATGTCAACTTGCGATTACGCAATGTCAAATTGCGTAGCGGCGGTTTTCAATTTGCAGAGGTTTTTCGTTGCGATACCGAGTTTGACGAATTGTGGAATCTGGCTAAAGTTGGCTATACCTCTTGCTTGGAACGCAGCAGCCGCTATTTAAACTGGCGCTTATTCGATTTTCCTACTTGTCCTTTAAGACTTTTCGCGCTGCGCGATGCCACCGGCAAGTTACGCGCCTATGCTATTGGGCACCAGCAAAGTTTTGGGGATGCTATCAGTATGGGGGTGTTGCGGGATGTGTTTTATGCATTGGACGATGAGCCGGCTTTGCAGACTTTGCTATATTATCTCTTCGGCTATTGGCGAGAGCAGGGTATCAGTTGGGGGAGTTTGGAAGTGGCTTCGCCGGCCTTGACCGGTCTGTTTCGGTTTCTTGGCTATGAAGCGGTGCCTTCGCGCGGTAACCGCTACATGATCTACCGCGACCCGCCTTTGGACGATACTGTCTTGCAAAATTGGTTTAGAAGTGGGATTGATGGCGATTATTTCGATCATCAGCTGTAACTTGGCTCAATCCACTATTTTAAATTTGGTCCGCAACCTATGTTAAACGCCTCCGTAATTATCAGCACCCGCAACAGAGCGTCGATACTGCCGCGCTTGTTCGACGCGTTGGCCGCTATGCGGCTGAGTAGCGTTACCCGCTGGGAGTTGTTGATGGTCGATAACGGCAGTAGCGACGATACCGTCGCGGTGATCGCGGCTGAAGCGGAGCGCGGTCGGTTGCCCGTGCATTGCGTATCGGAGCCGATTCCCGGTAAGTCCCGCGCCTTGAACCGGGCTATAAAACAAGCGCAAGGTCAACTATTGGTGTTCACCGATGACGACGTAGAACCGCAATCAACCTGGTTGCAGGCCTACATTGATGCCGCCGCCGCGCATCCGCAAATTAATGGTTTTGCCGGCAAAGTATTACCCAAATGGTTGGGCGACATACCTGCCTGGCTGCATACCGAAGGCGAATTTGCTTTGCCGCGTGGTATTACCAATACTCGCGATTTTGGGATGTCAGAGCAAATTTTGGATGAACAGGTCATTCCGGGCGGGGTAAACACAGCTTTAAGAAGTGAGGCTGTCGCTAAAAATGGTTGGTTTCGCGAAGAACTGGGGCCTGGTACCTCGGTACCTTTTACGGAAGACACTGAATACATGGGTCGTTTTCGGCGCGGCGGCGGCGAGTTTTGGTATGTGCCCGAAGCGTTGCTCTATCACTGCAACATCCCGGAGCGGATGACGAAAGCCTATGTGTGCCACTGGATGTTCGACGTGGCCCGCTGTCAGGTGCTGGCGTATGCCGACTTGCCTTCCGGGAAGAACATAGCCGGTATCCCGCTGTATTTGCTGCGGAATTATCTTAGTAGGGGACTGAGTTTCTGGCTGGAGCCGCGCGAGCAGCAACGTTTACAAAAAAAAATGAAATGGATGTTCACGGCGGGTGAAATCGCGGGTTACCGGCAACTGCCGGCGTTTAAACAAGCCTTGTCGACAAATTAGCATTCGCGTCTAAAGCAACGGTTGTAAATATCCCCAGATTTTCTCAGCAATGAGTGGCTGTGCCAACTCATTCGGATGTAATCCGTCGGCCTGCATCATCTCCGATTTCAATGCTACCTCTTCCAGGATAAACGGCACGTAAGGAATCTGCAATTCTGCAGATAGTTGCGGATAAACCTCGTAAAACATCTCCACATAGCGTTTGCCGTAATTAGGAGGTATCTTCATGCCCAGCAGCATCACTTTGGCGCCTATTTTTTGTGAACGCCGGACTATCTCGGTCAGATTGTTTTTCATTTCCTGTGGCGACAAGCCACGCAGGCCATCGTTGGCACCGAGTTCGAGTAATAGAACATCCGGTTTATGCCGCGTTAAAATTTGTTCCAGCCTGGCTAAACCACCGGCTGAAGTATCGCCGCTGATGCTTTCGTTACTGATAACATAGCTGCTCTGCAGGTCGGTCAGCTTGTTTTGCAACAATGCCACCCAACCAAGCTGAACTTCGATGCCATAACCGGCACTAATACTGTCACCCACTACCACTATCGATTTCGCGAATGCGGCGATGGGCAACACACTTAGGACAACCGCAAGGACCACGCTGTACATGTTAAATACTCATATTGATAAGACCAGTTTTCCGATCATCGTTACCGAACAACTCGGTAAAACGGTGCCAACTAACGAAGGTATTTTACACATCTTGTCATCGGTAAATTTAATCATCAAGTCGGGCGAGAGTCTGGCTATCGTCGGCGAGTCGGGTTCCGGTAAATCCACCTTACTCAGTTTGCTGGCGGGTCTGGATACGCCCAGCACCGGTAGAGTAGTCGTTGATGGCCGTGATCTCACCAAACTGGACGAAGACGGTCGCGCCTTACTGCGTAACGAATTGGTCGGTTTCGTATTTCAGTCGTTTCAATTGTTGCCGGGGTTGACGGCTTTGGAAAATGTGATGCTGCCGCTGGAGCTCAGCGGTCATGCGCAAGCCGAAGCGGCGGCGCGGGCTTTACTCACCAGAGTGGGCTTATCGCATCGTTTGACGCATACGCCCAAGCAGTTGTCCGGCGGCGAACAGCAACGGGTCGCTTTGGCGCGCGCTTTTGTTACGCGTCCTGCAATTTTGTTTGCCGACGAGCCAACCGGTAACCTGGACAGCAAGACTGGCGCGCATATCATCGAACTGCTGTTCGAACTCAATCAGGAACAACATACAACCTTAATTTTAGTGACACACGACATGTCGCTGGCCGCACGCTGTCAACACACCATTCGCCTGGACGCCGGAAGCATAGTATGAAGCGCCTAAATCTTGCGCTAAAGCTGCTTTGGCGCGATAGTCGTTCTGGCGAGTTGACCTTATTACTGCTGGCTTTACTGATAGCCGTGAGCAGTTCCACAGCCATATCGCTATTCGCCGACCGCTTGCAGCGGACGATGACGGTACAAGCTGCCGAGTTTTTAGCCGGCGATCTGGTGGTGGCCGCGCCGGCGAGTATCGACGAAATCTGGTTGGCCAAGGCTAGCGAACTCGGTTTGTCCCAATCGCAAACCAGCGAGTTTGCCAGTGTTTTGTTGGAAAACAACGAAATGCTGTTGGCCTCGGTAAAATCCGTCAGCGGCGGCTACCCGCTTCGCGGTCAATTGAAAACCAGTAATGCGGAGTCGCAGGACGAAATCGCTACCAGCCATGGTCCTGAACCGGGTTTTGCCTGGGTGGATAAGCGCATTCTCCCAGCACTGCATCTAAAAATCGGCGATACCCTGACCGTGGGCGAAAAAGTGCTGACAATCAGCCGGGTCTTGAGTTACGAACCGGACAAACGCGGCGACTTTTACAGCTTTTCGCCACGGGTGATGATCAGCCAAAGCGATTTGGTCGCCACTGGCGTGATCCAGCCCGGCAGTCATGTGCGCTACGCTTTCCAATTCGGCGGCGACGAGTTGGCCTTGGCTAATTATAAGAATTGGTTGAAACCGCAACTGAACGCCTCACAAAAAATACTGGATATTCATGAGGATCGTCCAGAATTGGGATCGGCGCTGCAACGCGCAGAGCGTTACTTGGGTCTATCGAGCATCGTGGTGATCTTGATCGCCGGCGTTGCCATTGCGATGGCGACCCGCCGTTACACCGAGCGGCATTTCACCGCTACCGCTATCTTGCGTTGTCTAGGCTGTAAGCAATCGGAAATTGTTTGGTTGTACGGTTTTCAGTTTTTGGTCTTGGGCTTGCTCGCCAGTTTGGTCGGCTGCGGCTTGGGCTGGTTGGCGCAGTTCGGATTATTCGAACTCTTAAAGTCGTTATTGCCGCAAGAATTGGCTAGTCCTAGTTGGCTGGCGGTATTTTTTGGACTGATTAACGGCTTGGCGATATTGCTGGGTTTCGCATTACCGCCGCTGTTGCGCTTGCAGAAAGTATCGCCCCTGCGGGTGCTGCGTCGCGAGTTGGAACCGCTACCGACCAGCGGTTGGGTGATATACGGCTTTGCGCTGGCGATTATCGGCGCCTTGATTTGGCGTTATACCGAAGACCCAATCATGACCGCGATTGTTTTGGGTGTGGGTACGCTGGCGCTATTGGGCTTGGGTGCGGCAATATACGGTTTGCTAATCTTGGCGCGCAAGCTTTTGCCGAAGATGGGCTTGAATTGGCGTTTCGGTTTGCAGGGTTTGCTGAGGAACAGTCAAGCCAGCGTTAGTCAAATATTAGCGTTTAGTATTACCCTCACCGCGATGGCGCTGAGTTTTAGTGTGCGCAGCGATTTGATCAATAACTGGCAACAGCAATTGCCGGAACAAGCCCCAAATCATTTTGCCTTGAATATCCTGCCGGAACGCCAGCAGTCGTTTCATGACGAACTGCAACAAGCCCAAATAGCCAGCAGCCGGTTTTATCCGGTAGTACGCGGGCGTTTGGTGACGATCAACAAGGAAGCGGTACAAGGCCGTGTCAGTAAAGACACGCAAGGCGAAGGCGCTACCCAGCGCGAATTGAGTCTAACCTGGGCGGTACAATTACCGGACGATAACAAAGCCATTGATGGCGGTGCTTGGCAAGCCGATCAGCCGGGGCAGGTATCAGTGGAACAAAAATTGGCGGAAAGCCTAAAAATCAAGGTGGGCGATGAATTGACCTTCACGGTGGGGAGCGCGCAATTCAGCGCGAAGGTATCCCAACTGCGGAGTGTGCAGTGGGACACGATGCGGCCCAATTTTTACATGATCTTTTCGCCCGGCACACTGGACAATTTCCCGACTATGTACATGACCAGTTTCTATCTGGCCGACAGTCAAAAAAATCTGCTGAACACCCTACTCAAAAAATATCCGGCTATCACGATATTAGAAGTCGACCAGATCCTGAGGCAATTCAAGATGATCCTGACTCAGTTAACCAAGGCCATTAATCTGTTGCTGTATTTTGCATTGGCGGCCGGTTTTACCGTGTTGTTTGCCGCCGTTTACGCCACGTTGGATCAGCGGATTTACGAGGGTGCCCTGATGCGTACCTTGGGTGCCAGGCGCGGTTTTTTACGTACGACGCATGTTATTGAATTTGGTTTGCTCGGCACCTTGGCTGGGGTTTTGGCGGCATTGGTTAGTGAGGCGATATTGTATGCGCTGTATACCCGAGTGATGCATATCGACTATCGTCCGGCCTACCATTTATGGGGCGCGTTACCCGCCATAGGCGCGATAACCGTCGGGCTGGCAGGTTATTGGGGTGTGCGCCAAGTCGTCAATCAGCCGCCGTTGCAGGTGTTGCGGCGTTAATTAGCTGTGCTTTAGTCTTTACTGCTGCTCTTGGCTTTCTTGCCTCGCGTATGATTGCCGCTTTAGTTTAGCCCCCTATGGTACGATGTTGGTCCCATTTTAAGGACAATGCATGAAATACAAAGACTTACGAGACTTTATCGCCCAGCTCGAAAAGCAGGGCGAACTGAAACGCATCAAGCAGGAAATCGATCCGGTGTTGGAAATGACGGTAATTTGCGATCGGGTTTTAAAGCAGGGAGGCCCTGCTTTGCTGTTCGAAAATCCGAAAGGTTCCAATATTGCCGTGCTCGGCAATCTGTTCGGTACGCCGAAGCGGGTGGCGATGGGCATGGGGGCGAAGGATGTTTCCGAATTACGCGGGATCGGCGAATTACTGGCCTATTTGAAAGAGCCGGAGCCGCCTAAAGGTATGAAGGACGCCTTGGAAAAACTGCCGGTATTCAAGCAAGTATTGAATATGGCTCCAAAAATAGTCAGTTCCGCGCCTTGCCAAGAAGTGATTCGGATCGGCGATGAGGTCGATTTGAGCGCTTATCCGATTCAAACCTGTTGGCCGGAAGACGCCGCACCTTTGATCACCTGGCCACTGGTGATTACCAAAGGGCCGAATAAGGACAGGCAGAACTTGGGGATTTATCGCCAGCAAGTCATAGCCAAAAACAAAGTCATCATGCGTTGGCTGGCGCATCGCGGCGGGGCATTGGATTTCAAAGAATGGCAGCAGGCGCATCCGGGTAAACCGTTTCCGGTCGCCGTGGCGCTCGGCGCGGATCCGGCAACGATATTGGCGTCGGTTACCCCAGTGCCGGATTCCTTGTCCGAATATGCGTTTGCCGGTTTGTTGCGCGGCAGTAAAACCGAATTAGTTAAATGTTTGACCAACGATTTGCAAGTGCCGGCCAGTGCTGAAATCGTGCTGGAGGGGTTTATCTATCCCGGTGAAACTGCCCCGGAAGGGCCGTATGGCGATCACACCGGTTACTACAACGAGGTCGACGAATTTCCGGTATTCACCATCGAACGCATTACTCAGCGGCAAGTGCCGATTTATCACAGCACATACACCGGTCGACCACCGGATGAGCCGGCGATTTTGGGTGTCGCGTTAAACGAAGTCTTCGTGCCTATCCTGCAAAAGCAGTTTCCGGAAATTGTCGATTTTTATCTACCGCCGGAGGGTTGTTCCTATCGGATGGCGGTGATTAGTATGAAAAAGCAATACGCCGGCCACGCCAAACGGGTAATGCTGGGAACCTGGTCGTATTTACGCCAATTCATGTACACCAAGTTTGTGATCGTGGTGGACGACGATGTGGATGTACGCAACTGGCAGGACGTGATTTGGGCGATTACCACCCGCATGGACCCGGCACGCGATTTGACGATTTTGGAAAATACGCCTATAGATTACCTGGATTTTGCTTCGCCGGTGTCAGGCTTGGGGTCTAAGGTCGGCTTCGACGCTACCAACAAATGGCCGGGCGAAACGAATCGGGAGTGGGGACGTCCTATCGTGATGAATCAGGACGTGATAAAAAAAGTCGATTCGATGTGGGACACCTTGTTCAATTAGGGTAGTCTGCCGAATTGCTTGCATAACGGTACAAACTCTAATGAAAATATTAGTTGTCGACGATATCTACGAAAATCGGTTGTTGCTCGATAAATTACTGAGCAGGATGCAGCATGAAGTTTTTTTGGTCGAAAATGGTGAACAGGCGGTTGAGTCTCTGGTTAGCGTAAATCCGGATCTGATTTTGATGGATATCATGATGCCGGTTATGGACGGCCTTGAAGCTATTAAAGCAATTAGAGAGCTTACCCTGGATAAGTGGGTGCCGATTTTTGTGCTTAGTGCGCTTGCCGATGACCAAAATGTACTGGATGGCCTGCAAGCCGGGGCTGACGATTATCTGCACAAACCGTTCAATCGGGCTATTCTGGCGGCCAAGTTAAGTTCGGTGCAACGCGTGATCGATATGCAAAATCTGATCATTGCCGATACGCAGTTGCTAAAGGCCTATCGTGACGAAAATGAAGCGGAACAGCAGTTTTTACAGAGTATTTTTGAGAAGTTAATCAAACAGAGCGACCTCAAGGATGATCATTTGCAGTTTTGGTTACAACCGGCCAAACGCTTTAGCGGCGATTTGATTTGCGCTAGGCGCGTCAGCAATCAACAAATTTATTTCATGTTGGCCGACTCCACTGGCCATGGCTTGGCCGCGGCCGTGCCAACCGTTATCGTTAATCAAGCATTTCAGGCGATGACCAAAAAAGGTCTAGCCGTCCCCATTATCGTGCGCGAGATCAATCGGCTGTTGTACAGTCAGATGCCGGCGGGCCGTTTCGTGGCTTTGGCGTTGGGCATGATCGATGGCGAGAAAAACTCTGTGGAATTGTGGAACGGTGGCTTACCGGATGTTTATGCGCTGGATAGCTTGGGCAATCCGGTTCATCTGTTTCGTTCCTTGCACCCTTCTGCGGGGATTCTCGACAACCGGGAATTCGACGATACCTGCGAAATCTGGCATTGGCGGGAAGCCTGCGAGTTGTTTATGTATTCGGATGGTCTCACCGATGCACAAGACCCGGATGGCCTGCTATTCGGCCAGGAGCGAGTGCAGCAAACTCTCAGGACGGCCTCTTCCGGCACGGAAGTGGCGACGATGCAGCAGGCTATCGAAGCGCATATGGCGAATCGGGAAACGCAAGACGATATTTCCTGTATGGCGATCCGCTGCCGATAGGAACAAGCTTTTTGCTTGCTGGAATCGTTTGGGCTGTTAGATTAAGTGAGTAGGTAAGGCTGTAAAACCGCAGACTTGCCTATTTTGGCTATACTGAGGATTACGCCGGAAAATCGATTGTGCTAGGGCGAGTCGCTCGAACAGGCCCGCCAGGTTTTCACTACCGAATTGATGACTCTTTGATAACAGCAACGTGGACTTAAAACAGCATATTCTGCAAGCCGCCATTCTGATCGTCGACGACGAACCCGCTAACGTTAAACTGTTAGAAAAAATTTTGCAGCGCCAGGGTTATCGGAATATTCAATCGACATGCGACTCTCGCGAGGTGACTTCCCTTTGCGATACAACCCGTTTCGATGCATTTTTACTGGATATCCGTATGCCGTATCTGAGCGGTTTCGATGTTATGGAGCAACTACAGCTGAGCTTTAGGGGCGACTATTTACCGGTACTAGTGCTCAGTGCGCAACCTGACATGGAAACCCGGTTGAAAGCCCTGAGTTTGGGCGCAAAGGACTTTTTGACCAAGCCATTCGATCAGCTTGAAGCGGTCACCCGCATCCATAATTTGCTGGAAGTTCGGTTGATGCATAATCAGATTCGCGACCAAAACCGTCTTCTCGAGCAACAGGTAAAAACCCGAACCGACGAATTGTACCGGACTCGTCAGGAAGTCATACGCAGGCTGGGGCTGGCCGCCGAGTACCGCGATAATGAAACCGGCAACCATATCATTCGCATGAGTAAATATGCGCAGTTGTTGGCTTTGGCTTATGGTTTAACTGAGCAAGAAGCGGAAATCATTTTGAATGCCGCGCCGATGCACGATATCGGTAAGATCGGTATTCCGGACCGGATTCTGTTAAAAACCGGTAAGCTGGATCCCGAAGAATGGCGGATCATGCAACCCCATGTACAAATGGGCGCGAATATTTTATCCGGCTCCTCGACCGAGTTGATGCGGGCCGCCCGCACGATTGCCCAGCATCATCATGAAAAATGGGATGGTACCGGCTACCCGAATGGTTTGAGAGAAGAAGATATTTCGATTGCCGGTAGAATTTGCGCGCTGGCAGATGTGTTCGACGCATTGACTTCGCAGCGTCCCTATAAGCCGGCCTGGACGGTTGAAGATACCTTGACTTACATCGCCTCCCAATCAGGCAAACATTTCGACCCTAAATTGGCGCCACTGCTGAGAAAAAATCTGCCTGAAATTCTGGAAATCAAAAGCGAATATGCCGATGCCGAAGTTATCCGCGAAGCACACTAGCCGTGGTCTGTTTTCGCCGCGCTATACTGTGCGAATGGACTCGACGCCACTGATCAGTTCTGTTGAAGCTAATTCCATACCGCGTTTGAAATAATCGCAGGCTTGATCCTTGTCACCCTTAGTAAGCAGCAACTCTCCCAGCAGTTGATAGGTAGCCACCGAGGCTTCGGTATTGAGGCTTTTCAATAAGTACTGTTCGGCTTTTTCCATCTGCTCGGCTTTCAATGCTAACTTGCCCAGTACTCTTAAAAGCACCGCGTTGCTCGGGTAAACCGCCAGCCATTGTTCGACCGACTGCAATTGTTTGGTTTTATCTTCCATGTCAATATTCGAGACCAACACTAGCAAGGTGTCGTCCCAGTGTCTGCCCAGTTGCTTAAGCATGGCTGATTCCACGCTAGCACCTGCGCCCGCTGCGATCATTGCCGCAAAATAAATATTGGCGATACCGGGTAAGGCCTTGATGTGCTCAGGGATGCCTTCCCAGCAGGTTTGAATTTCTTGTCGATCGCTCTGCGCGATTGTTTGTTTCAGTAGGCGGCTATAGGTTTCCGTTTCCAGCAATTTCACTTCGGTTTCCATCAACACTTTATGCTGTTGCAGGGACGGTAATAGTTTACTCAAACCTTCCCAGTCACCAAGATGTTGATAAGCCTGGTGCATCATTTTCAAGACCCGTGCGTGGCCAGGATTGATCGAGTGCAATTTGCCCAGTGTTTCCAGGGCTTGCTCGAATTGTTTTTCGGACAAGTGCAGTTCGGCCTGGGTCAAGCCTACGGTCATATTGGTATCCGAGGATTGCTCGCTGGCTTTCTGCAGATATTCGTCGCGTTTGTCCAGAGCGCCTCGGGACTGTGCTGCTCGGGCCGCGGTCAAGTAGTGCAGTAAAGGTGCTCCGCTATGCGCCGCATGTTTGATCAACACCTTCTCGGCGCGCTCCCAATTGCCGTCTGCCGCGTCGAACAAACCGGCCACCAACGCCTCCTGCGAGCGATTAAATTTGATACTGCGGCGGCGTTTAGAAAACTGCGCAGGCATGCGAATCAACACACCCATCAAACGGAAAAAACTGTAGAGAAAGAAAAAACCGATCACTTGCGCTACCGCAAACACGGTCAAGGAGGTTTCGAGCGACCAGTGGCCGAAACCGATCAGCACGTAACCGGGGTCGTTCTGTTTTACCAGCCAACTATGCAGCAAAAACGCCACCAGAACGGCGCAGAGCAAGGAGCCGAGAAAATACATGAGATTTTTCATAATACCACTCGCTTATTGCTGGGCGGCGGGGGACGCAGCCGACGGCGTTGCATCCGCTGGTGGATTATTTAAAACCGCTTTGTCCGATTCGATGCGCAATTTGCTAATGTCTTTCAACAGCTTCAAGGAGCCGCTCACATCCGGGTATTGGCTGCGGATCTGCACATTTGCTAGTTTCTCGAGCTCGGCTGCGAATTTATCGGTTTGCTGATTTTCCGCGAAATTTTTCTTTAGCCATTGTTTGGCATCGGCGATGCTGCTGGTAAACAGGGTGTCGTTCTGTTGAACCAAGGCGATTTCGATCATTTCCAGCCTAACTTTCAATTGCTGCTTGATAAAGTGGGCTTCTTCCGGCGTTAGGATGGCGTTGACCGGTTGCTCGGTATGCCGTAACACCACGTAACCTTCTAGTTGCTTGGCGACGGTGCTCAAAATTTCATGGCCGTGTTCGGATAGGTCGCTGTTGGATTCGGGTTTTTCCGGTTGCTTGCCGGCATGCGGCAGAAATACCGATAAGCTTTCCACAGCGTCTTGCAAATGTTGAATGCCGCCGTAGATGCCGACAATATCCGGTACGGTGGCGCCGTTCAGTAGGGCGATTTCCTTGGCGATTTGCTCGCGAACTTTAAACACCGCTGCATCGCCGCTCTCCCTTAGCCGTTGATCGGCCGCTTCCAGCGCTTCGCGGGTAGTGGTGACGTCACCGACCAAGTGCAAACGTTGATTGGCAACGGTCAACAGATATTCGGCGTCGGCCAGCAGCCAGTCGCCCCGGGTTTTACCCAATTGTCGCTGTAAGGCCAAAATCGATGCCTCCAGCTCCTTGCGCGAGGTGTTTAGCCGTTCTTCGTGGAGTTTGGAGAAATCGGCCAAAGTTTCGTTGAAATGATTGTCTTTGCCGGTCATTTCGGCATTGACATTGGCAATCTGCGTTTGCACGCCGTTCAACTGCTCCCGCAGGCCGTTGAGTTCCTTATCTAGCTCAATCAATTTTAGATTGTCCTGACTGTTTTCAGTGTCTTGACTGAAGCGCAGCTGCTGGAAAAAGAAAAAACCGGCGCCGGCCAGAGCAATCACCAGTACGATAGAGGTGATGCCTATCCATAATCCGGCATGCGATTTTTTAACCACCACCACCGGAGCTGGATTTTCTTGTTGTTCTTCAATTACTTCGGCCACTGTTTTCCCCGTTCAATAACGTCGTCAAGGTCTCTAAAATCGCTGCATCCGTGGGCTGTTCGCTCACTGCAATCTGTTTAAATCCGAAATTTTCGGCTGCTTGGCCGATCCGCTCACTCATTACGACTAAAAGTATCGATTTCAACAATACTGTCGATTCGGCATCCAGCATCGCTAACAAGTTTTGTAAAGCTTCGACACTGGTAATAGTTACTGCGTCCAGTCGCCCCAGCGCAATGTCCGCGCGTAAATTCTCGCGGTCCGCGCTTGGTTGTCGGCGGCTATAGACTTCCAAATAAACGGCCTCCGCACCCCGACTGCGCAAGCTTTCCGCCAATTTCTCGCGGCCACCCACGCCGCGTACAATCATGCAGCGCATGCCGGCTATAGTTTGTAAGTCAGGTTCAGCCAGTAGACCTTCGCTGCTAAAATCGCTGGCCGGTACGCAATCTACCGGCCATCCCGATTGCCGCAACGCGGTGGCAGTTGCTGCGCCAACAGCCGCTACTTTGAATGTACGCAAGGCTGGCATTTTGCCACCGAACGCCTTGATAGCAAAATCCACCGCATTGCTGCTAGTGAAAATCAGCCAGTCGCTGGCTGCGGCTTGGGCCAGCAAATCCGGGTCGGGCTGCGTTTGGACGATTTCCAGGGTGGGGAACCGGATCGGCACGCCACCGTGTTGTTCGATCAAATTACATAATTTTTCAGCTTGTGCTGCCGGTCGCGTCACCAAAATTCGCGCGCCGTTTAGAGCGGAGATCACTGATATAGCTCGCGTAATATCCTGTCCGCGCCTTGTGCCAATAAATCTTCGGCAACGGCCTTGCCTAATGCTGAAAACTCGGTGAGGCTACTTTCTGCTTCCGCTCTATATAATAAACTGCCATCTGGACTGCCGACCAAGCCGCGCATAAACAAACGCTCGCCTTTTATTTCCGCAAATCCGGCGATAGGCACCTGACAACCGCCATTGAGTCGGGCATTCATCGCCCGTTCGGCACCGACCCGGATGCTGGTAGCTTGGTCGTGCAATACCTTTAGATAGTCGTGAATCTCGGCGTCATCGATGCGGCATTCGATACCGATTGCGCCTTGGCCCATTGCTGGCAAGCTTTCCGTCGGCTGCAGTTGAGCGGTAATGCGTTCGCCCATCCCCAGGCGTTTTAAGCCGGCCGAAGCCAAAATAATCGCATCGTATTCGCCGGCATCCAATTTAGCCAAACGGGTGTTGACATTGCCGCGCAGGCTGAGAATTTCGGAATGCGGGAATTTTTCCTTGATTTGGCATTGACGGCGGAGACTGGACGTGCCGATCCGGGCAGTGGCGGGTAATTCGGCCAAGCTGCGATAACGATTGGAAACAAAAGCGTCGGTCGGATCTTCGCGGTCCATGATCACTGCTAGATGCAAGCCTTCCGGGAATTCCACCGGGACGTCTTTCATGGAATGCACCGCGATGTCGGCCGTGCCTTCCAGCATGCCTTGTTCTAGCTCCTTCACGAACAAGCCTTTGCCGCCGACTTTGGCTAATGGTGCGTCGAGAATTTTGTCGCCGCGGGTAACCATTTTTACCAGCTCGGTTTTTAGGCCGGGGAATGCTTGCTGCAGCCGCGCCGCTACATGTTCTGCCTGCCATAAGGCCAGCGGGCTTTGCCGGGTCGCGATACGAATAATTCTGTCTGCCAAAGCTGCTCCTGCCGATTGCTGGCGGGCGTCTAAGCTGCGCCCTTTGTTGAGAATAAATGTTCGCTATTGTAATCCGATTTGGTGTGGAAGGGGGCGTAGAAGTTGTTTTTTGACTAGCGGAGTATTTTGACGGCAAAAACGTTTTGTTACAAAGAAAACAAATGAGCAGTTTTTATCCTTGCAGTTGACATTGAGTCAATGTGCGATGAGACTTCACGAGATGAAGATGTCAATCGTAATCTGAGAGGTTGTTCTATGCAAAACCTATCGAAATATTTACCCGCTTATATCGACCGAAATTATAAAAAAGTCGAAGGTTGGCTTGGTGAGGATACTGTCCTACAAATCACCCGTATAAACTCGGTTCAAACCAAACTTGGCATTTCCGGGAATGTGGGCGAGATTGGCGTGCATCACGGAAAACTGTTCATTCTCCTTTATCTACTTATGCAAAATGAGGAGCAAGCAATAGCAATAGATATTTTTGAGCAGCAAAATTTGAATATTGACAAATCAGGTCGCGGAGACTTATCGATTTTTGAGCGAAATTTGGAAACATACGCTGGTGGGAAATCTAAGCTAAAGACGATTAATGCTGATTCGACAACTATTGGTGCTAAGGAAATATTGTCAGAACTAGGCGGTAAGTTGCGGCTTTTCAGTATCGATGGTGGGCATTTACCAAATATAGTCAGGCATGATTTAAATACTGCTGCTTCAGCTATATGCGATGGCGGTGTGGTTATACTAGATGATTATTTCAACCCGGAATTTCCTGGAGTTTCAGAAGGAGTAAATCAATTTTTTTTGCTGGACAATAAGGAATTAGTGCCATTTTTTGTTGGGATTAACAAAATATATTTAACTACCTCAAAATATGCAGAGCACTATATGGATTTCTTTACACAAGCAGACCTTGGCATACCTTATTGTGAAACTAAAAAATTTAGAACATACGACACTCATTTATCACCAATCAGAATTAGTGAAATGTTCGGAAGTACTGTTTTATCATACAGTCCAGATAAATTTGGAATTGTCCATCGTTTATTTAGAGCGATTAAACGGAACCGAACTCAATTAAGAAAGCAACTTAGCAATAGCTCTACATGGGAGTATTTGAAAAGCACAAAGCTAGGTAATTTTATTCGTAGTATTGCAAATAAGTTAGCTCCCTATTGAATCGGTAGATTTAAATATTAACATTTAAAATTTTCTCCGACTTTATGCGGAGTGACACCCATGTTGTTGATTTTTTGGTGTGTCGTTTCTACCTAACCTCAAACACCTCAAAATGCTCGCCAGCATCATATGGGGTGGCGATCACTTCGGATACCTTGGCCAATATCGGCCCCTTATGACACCAAGCCACCAGTTTTTGTAGTTCGTCCGGATGGCCGCTGGCGACGATTTCGACACTGCCGTCGGCCAGGTTTCTGACAAATCCTTTTATATTCAACTTCACCGCCTGCTTTTGAGTATAGGCGCGAAAATACACGCCCTGCACCCGGCCCTTGACGATGATGTGTAGACACTCGCTCATCGCGTAATCCTCCAGCAATAATGAATTTTTTGATCGCGGGCAAAATCCTCCGGAATGGTTTGCGCGCTGATGTCTTCTATTTGCAAATCCGCCAAGGCTTGCCTGTCCAGTTTGAAGCGGCGGAAGTTGGTGGAAAAATACAACACGCCGTCTGCAGCCAGTAAGGCGGTGGCACTGCGCAGCAAATGCAGATGATCGTTCTGAATATCAAAGGCTTCGTCCATTTTCTTGGAATTGGAAAAGGTCGGGGGGTCGAGAAAGATCAGATCGAATTGCTGCTTATCTTTGGCGCCGGCCTGTTCCGCCAGCCATTCCACACAATTGGCCCGTATAAGTTTGTGATCGCCCTGGATACTGTTCAGGTCGAAGTTGCGCTTGGCCCAGTCCAGATAGGTATTGGACATATCCACCGTGACGCTGGAGGCCGCGCCGCCGACCGCTGCATGCACACTGGCGCTGCCGGTGTAAGCAAACAGGTTCAGGAAACGCTTGCCCTTGGCTTGCTGTTGTATCATCAAGCGGATTGGCCGGTGATCCAGAAACAGGCCGGTGTCCAGATAATCTTCGAAATTCACCCAAAACTTGCAGCCACCTTCTTCGACCACATGAAAGCGGCCGGACTCGCCTTGCTTTTCATATTGATCGGTACTTTTCTGCTTGCGGCGGATTTTTAAAAACACCTGCTCTTTGGGTATCTCCAATACTTTGGGGATTTCCATCATCGCCCCGGCTAAACGCTGATTGGCCTTGGCCGGATCGATAGTCTTCGGCGACTCGTATTCCTGGACGTTGACCCAAGTCTGTTCGCCCTGATAGACATCCACTGCCACCGCGTATTCCGGCAAGTCGGCGTCATACAGTCGGTAGCAACTGACCTGATTTTGCTTGGCCCATTTGCCGATTTTTTTCAGATTCTTGCGCAAGCGATTGGCGAACATTTCCGCCTGATTATCAGGCTGTTCGGTTTCGGTACGCCGACCGATTTGTTCGATGCGTTCTTGCTGGGATTTGGCTTTGGGTTCGAAGAAGGTCTGTTCTTCGATATTAAAACGCAGCAATTTGCACTCCAAGGCGCCGTTGAACAAGGTAATCGGTTTTTGCGAACGTACGCCCAATCTAAAACCCAATTCCGGATTGCTGATGATCATCGCCACCTGCCAGCCGACGAAACGCTGTTTCAGCACCTCTCCAAAGCGCCGATACAGCTCGGAAGTTTCCGCCTCGTCGCCCAGCCGTTCGCCGTAGGGCGGGTTGCAGGCGATCAGGCCTTTGGGCCAACTTTCCGCCGCTGTCGCATCGCCGATGTCGCGCCGTTCGATATGAATCTTGCCTGCTAAGCCGGCGTTTTCAACGTGCTGCAAGGCGGCTACCACGGTCCGCCGGTCCTGATCGAAACCGACGATCACCGGCATTTTGCTCAGGCCAATATCGCGGCGTTGCTTGGCTTCGTCCAGCAGGCTTTGCCAAAGCGCGGCATCGTGTTTTTTCCAACCCAGGAAGCCGAAATAATCGCGTTGTAAACCGGGCGCATAATCGGCGGCGATCATCGCGCCTTCTAACAACATGGTGCCGGAGCCGCACATCGGATCGAGCAGCGAACCGCCTTGCTCGGCCATTTTCGGCCAGCCGGCGCGCAGCAAAATCGCCGCTGCCAGGTTTTCCTTGATGGGCGCGGCAATGTTGACGTCACGGTAACCGCGTCTGTGCAAACTCTCGCCGGATAAGTCCAGACTGAGTTGCGCCGTTTCGTTGTGCAGATACACATTGACGCGAATGCTGGGCCGGTCGGTGTCGATATTGGGCCGCTTGTTGAACTTGGCGCGCATCTGATCGACGATGGCGTCCTTGACTTTCAAGGCACCGAAGTGGGTGTTGTTGATGGCCGGGTTGTTTTTGCTGCTGAACGATACGGCCAAGCTGTCGTCGGGCTTGATATGCTCGAACCAGTTGATCTTTTTTACACCGTCGTACAAATCCTGCTGCGATTTGACCTCAAAACTACTCAAGGGCAGAAACACCCGATTGGCGGTGCGCGACCACATGCAAACCCGGTAAGCCAAGGCTAGATCGCCGTCGAAAGCTACGCCGGCCATTTTTTCACGGACGTTCTGGCCACCCAGGGCTTTGATTTCATTGGCAAGAATGCCTTCCATCGCTTTTGGGGTGGTGGCAAACAGAGAGTATTGGCTCATGATAAACGGCGGCTGCTGAATGGTCGGGTAGGATACTAAAATGTCGCCTTACCGCGGCGGATTTTTTAGTTTGTAAGCGTTTCACCAGGCAAGCTGGAAATCAATCTATAGGTCTTAGCTGACTTTAGTCCCCAAACTGCTGATGGCCAAACCGATCGGGCCCGCCAACACAGGTGCTAGGGTTGCGATGATCTGCGGGAGTTGGCGGATGGGCGCGCCCGAAAACCCGTATTGATCCAGCCAGTCTGCCAACTCCGATTCGGACCACTCCGGTTGAGTCTGCTGAAGCCAGGCTTCCGCTGCTTTGCTCAAAGCCCAACAGCAGGGGATGTAAAACGCGGCGATCATCAGCGAATACGCCGTACCACAATATAATGTGACCGATAACGCCCATTCGCCGAGGGCTTTTTGCATGGCGGGCTCTGCGGTAAACGCCAGAGGCCAGCGCAGCCAAACCAACATGTGCAAGGAGCCGGCCACCAATAGCGCAGAGCCCAGGTCGGTGAGGGTTTTTAATTGCGTCATGCGTCGGCGCAGCAGGCGTTTAGGGTCGTTCGACCCAGTGCTATCGGGTAAGCTTAATAGACTGCAGCCCGCCAGCATCACAAAGATGGGGGCGATGGCTGCCAACACATTGACGAGCGTGACCAGCAAGGTAATGGCGTCCAAATCGCTTTCCGAAAAACGCGCGGAGTTGTGGAGGCTGATATGGGTGAGCCTAAATATCAGCCCCAGATTCGAGTCGGGCATGGTGCTGGCCCAGAGTTGGACGAGCCCCGTTACCGATAAGGCTGTGCCGGCAAGCAGGAAACTTAAAAATCCCGATGCGGATAAAATCGAGCGCATAATCAAAACGCTAGCGGCCACTACAGCGATAGCGAAAACAGCGAATATCAAGACCGCCGACAGCCAAGTAACCCGGGCATGATTTATGCCGAGGAGGGCGGGGGAAAGTTCGGTCGAGGTATTTGCCTGCTGATTTAGGCTTTCGCCTATGCCCGTGAAGCCCAATCCACCAAACTCCAAAATTGCCAGTGCCAGCGTGTATACCAGCAGCGGAGGCAGCGCAAAACGGAGGGATTTGGTTTCCGAAAAGTCTAATCTTTTCATCGGTAGCTCCTCTTCAAAGGCATTAAGCACTTGGTAGTAGCGGGGAAAGTCAGGCGCTTTTAGGCAGTTTAACGGAATAGATCGAACTTGTGTTTTTGGGTTTTCCGGTTTCAGGACTGCAGACCAGGCTAAGCATTCCGCGCCAATGCCGGGCACTACGCACCAAAACAGCGTCTAGCCAGGCAAACTGATGACTATGCTGAGTTGAATGGGTGCTTGATTAAGTTGGCTGAGTGTCTTACTCGAGCGGCAACACGCCTCGGCGGCTTAGAAGTGTCGAGTCGTTTTACAATCACTGCCACCGTGCAAAGCTAAGAATCTGAGTTGGCGACTAAATCTCGTAATGGCTTAATTTTTGCTTTTTGTTTTTTAACACTAAATACATTAAAGGCGGCCAAGGCCATGTATCCGCTAAAACACACCGAAACTTACTACGATCCCTATCAACGACTTCGCGCCATCAAAATCAGCCCTGGCGAATGTTGTGTGATCGACTCAGGAGAGTTGATCGTCACGGTACTGGGTTCCAGCGTTACTGCCTGCATCCGCGATAGCCGTCAGCGCATCGGCGGGATGCATCATTTTATGGTCGCTAATGTCAGCGAGGATCAGCCGCTTAACCAAGCGATGGAGGCCATGGCTAATGCCAGCATGGATAGCTTTATCAACCGTCTGATTGAGATGGGAGCGGAAGAGGAGTATTTAGAAGCCAAGGTGTTCGGTGGCGGCAATGTTCTTAACAGCCTGCAGCGCGCCAATCTGGGGGCCAGTAGTGCTCAGTTTTTGATGAGTTACCTCGCTGGTCGAGGCATCCCGGTTGTCGCTGCCGATATACTCGATGTCTATCCGCGTAAGGTGTACTTTTTTCCTGATACCGGGGAAGTGCTGGTTAAAAAACTCAAGGAAATGAAGAATGAGACGGTTTTGCTGAGGGAGCAGGCTTATTCGGAATGGTTGTTTGCGGGGAAGTTGGCTTAGAGGTTTTGTGTTGTTGTGTCGCTAACGCGACGGTTATTTTAATGTCGGTTCGCGGACCGACGACCGCGATACTTTCTTTTGCGTGGCCAAAAGAAAGTATCCAAAGAAAAGGCCACCCGGATGCCGCATATTCCCTGCGCTCCTCGCTTTTGAACGGGGTTGCCGAAAGGGGCTTCCTGCCCCTTCGGCAACGCGCCGCATCCCTGCGGCGCCCCTAACGGGCAAATCCGTTCAAAAGCTCCGGTGCTCGGCGCGGCATACGGGAGAAAACCGTCGCGCGATTTGCAGGATTTGAGTTTGCAAAAATGTTGCCTTGGGGAGTTGCTCGGAATAGCGAAGTGTATTCGGGGAAATGAAGAAGCTTCCTGGCGTCGTTTGGCTAATTAACGACCGCGCAACCCCGAACAAACCATAAGCCTTCAAAAGTGCCTGCGTCGGGCGCGTCCCTTTGACCGCCATGTTAGGCCAGGAAAATCACTAATACTGAACGGACTACTATGAAAAAACATACTGACCTTTTATTTTCTTGGCCGTGATAAAAGAGAAGTCAGGGAAGAGTTTTTTGCGGACGTACCATACGTAGATCAAAACCGCTATATAGATTGCAAGGAATACATAAGTTGCCACCGAATTAGTGACGACCCCTTTGAGTGTTTTTGGAAGTTGAAGAATGTAAAAAACCAAGTATGCGTTGTAAGCACCTGCATAATGCTTATAGAAACCAAAAGCGAAAAGCAGTGGAATTATTGCGTTTAATGTACCGAACAACCATTTAGAATTTGACCCAATATCAGAATCAGCGCCAAGACCTACAAGAAAAGCAATAAAGGCTTGAAACAGCATGATTGATATTAGTGCGTACACCTTTCCTTTATGTTCACGACAAAGATTTTGGTCTGCATAAGATGCGATTAAATGCGCTAACTGACTGTCTTTAATGCCCTGACCTGAAAGTTGGGCGAAAACTACAGATTTTTTGATGCCTGAATTAAGTAGCTCACGGGCCTTGGTTTGAGTTTCTTTTTTAAGGGGGGATTACCGACCCGCTGGTTATAGGTGGTTTTGTACACACTAAACCTCTTTATCCGATAGCTCGACAAACCGAAAGATGTGATAGCCGGAATAGATTTGACCGCTCCTATGCCCAGCAAACACACCATGCTCTGGCATGTTCGGAATTTCTCCGAGGAAAACCAAAGGCATGTCGTTGATAAACGGCAATTCCTTGGCCGAGGGCTCCGCCGCCCATTTCTTTTTCAGCTTTACGAGGCTCAATTTGCGAGGTGATTTCGCCATACCGGGTCAAAATCTATAACGTAGAGCTAACCGGGCGCGGCCCGGAAAGCTGAAAAAACAAATCCGCATTATAACCGCGCTCCGGTTGAGCGCCATGTTAGGTGTGCCGTGCATATACGCTAGCCCGTTGTTCTGCCTCGCCCGTTACACCAACCACATTGCAAAGCGAAGGCTGACCGACCTTATAGATGATGTAGCCAACATGCTGTAACTGGCTGCGCTTGACACAGGTAAGTTCAACCCGATGCGAAGATAACCATTCGCTGGTAGCCCCCGCAGTACCAACCGCCAAGAGGAAGTTTGCCCAGCAATCCTTAGTAAGGTGCGGGTGGAAATCTAAGATGAACGAGGATGGTTCCATAAACGCCTAACAAGTGATTAGATAGTTTCTGTATATCTCCCTGAATTGGGTGATATACAAATTATGTCAATTTACGGGAAACTCTAGCTGGAAAAAGGATTCAGACTTTGTTCGAGCCAAAAATGATTTCCGACATGCTTAAGGATGAAGCTTGACGTGCTTTAGTTTGGTCTTTGATTTTGGGATGGGTTTTATCCCGTATGCCGCGCCGAGCACCGGAGCTTTTGGCGGGACAAATCGGCAGGATGGCCGATTTGCATGCGCAGCACCCGAAGGGCGAGGTACAGGGAAGTGCCGAGTGAATAGCCCGTAGGGCCGCCGCAGGGATGCGGCGCGTTGACGAAGGGGCAGGAAGCCCCTTTCGGCAACCCCCGGCAAAAGCGAGGAGCGCAGGGAGCAAGCGGCATCCGGGCCGCCTTTTCTTTGGATACTTTCTTTTGGCGGAGCAAAAGAAAGTGTCTCGGCTGTCGGGCCGAGACCCGACTTCTAAACATACCGTCGCGTTAGCGACATCAACTTAGTTGACCTTAATCAACTCAACATCAAAAATCAGCGCCGCATTCGGCCCAATATCCCGCCCCGCACCACGCTCACCATAAGCCAATTTGGAAGGAATAAAGAACCGGTATTTAGCGCCCTCTTTCATCAATTGCACGCCTTCGGTCCATCCTGGGATGACGCCGTTTAACGGAAAGGTGGCGGGTTCGCCCCGACCGTAGGAACTGTCGAATTCCTTGCCGTCGATGGTGGTGCCTTTGTAATGGACAGTGACGTTGTCGCTGGCTTTGGGTTGCGCGCCGGTGCCTTCGGTGAAGACCACATATTGAAGACCGCTGGCGGTGCTTACCACGCCAGCGTTTTTGGCGTTATCGGCCAGATATTTTTCCCCGGCAGCTTTATTTTCGGCGGGGGTTGGGGCATTGGCGTTGGCCAGTGAGAACATAGCAAATCCTGTAATAAATGCGATTAAAATTGCGATGACACGTTGTTTCGTGGATTTCATGAAAACTCCCGTTAGATTATTGGGGCGGCTAGTTTATCAGTTTTTTAGTTCTAGCTCCTGCCGGCAGCTTGCCAGTTGTGCATCGTAACGCAGGGCGCGTTGCTGGACTTTTTGCGCGGTATGCATCAACCATTGCTTGGATAAATAACTGCTGCGCTGATAACCGCCTAAACCTTCGTGATAGGTTAAATACAGCTTATTGGCGTCTGAAGTGGGGATGCCCAGCTTGCGGTTGCTGGTGGCGCAATACCAGGCCACGAAGTCGCAGCTGTCGGCAAAATCCTCTCTATTCGCCCAGCTGTTGCCGGCTTTTTGCTGATAGTCGGCCCAGGTTTCGTCCTTGGCTTGCGGATAGCCGTAAGCGCTGCTGGAACGAAACCAGGGGATAAAGCCCAGAATCAACGGCCTTGGCGGTTGGGCGTCGGCCACGAAGCTGGACTCTTGATGGAGAATGGCCATTTGCACCGCGATGGGCACGCCCCAACGCCGCGCAGAACTCAAGGTTGCTTGATACCAATCGTCTTTTTCCCGGAAAATCTGACAGATATTGTCAGGGTTTTTCGGCGGTAAGGTTGTGCAGGCTGATAAAACGGCTAGACTTGCGGGAAAAATTATTCTGCTTTTCATATCTTAAGGAATCAGATTGTAAAAAGGACTGACCATTAGGAAGTCCTGCCAAACAGAAGGATCATTATGTCGACGACCGAAAACCGCGCCTACCGTAAAAATCTGGCCAGCCATGGCTTGTTGTACTTGGGCTTTGAAGAGCACGAGATTTGGGTGGTAAATCTGTCGTTGACCGGCTTGTTGGCCGAGTTAAAGGTCAGGCCGCAAGTTAGCGGTATTAAAGACATTTTTAATGCTTTGCAAGTTTCGCCTATCGTCGATTTTTATCTGCCTGACATGCGCTTGGCTGGGGAGGCCGAAATGGTCCGTGCTGAGGCTAGCGAAGAAGGGTTTGAAATCGCCATCGAGTTTCGCAATCTGTCTTACGATACCGATAATCTGCTTTACAGTCGCCGTGCTTACCGCAAAAACATGACAGCCCCCGGCCATATCGTCTTCAACGACACCGATTATGCGTTCAATACCGAAAATGTATCAGTGGATGGCTTAATGATACGCATGTTGGGGCGGGTTGAGGTGTCGGACGGCACTGTGGCTAAGTTCGATTATCGGCATTTGAATCTGGAAGGCGAGGTGAAAGTAGTTTGGGTGGATCACGATGATATTTCCACACTAATGGGTCTGCAATATCTGCATATGCAGCGCGACTACATCAAAGGTATTCCCAACTTCAGCCACCCGCCGCTGGAAGCCAGCTAGGTCGATAAGCGAGTTAAAAACGTTGCCGGTTACGTCCGGCCCAAAAGCGGGTAGCCAATTGTTGCGCCTGTTCTTGGTCATCGGCTTTGCCTAGCAATTTCAACGCGACCGCTGCAGTAGCTATCAACGTTGCCTCGCCAAATTCGTCGTTAAATTCACCGCGCCAGAATTGGGCTAACAGCTGCGGGTCCATATCTTCTGCTTTCATATGCCGGCGTTCGAATAAGGCCGGCCAGGTTTCGTCATAAAGTTCGCCGTTACTAACGCTTTGCACCAGGCACTCGACATCTGGATTACGTTCAGTTTCCCCGCCTTCGCCTTTTAACACTGCCATTTGTTTTTGACCCAATAACAATGCTGCTTTTTGATGCACTTGGCGATAGCTAGGGTGGAAAATGCCCTGCAGGCTGGCCGTTGCGTCGAACGGATTCAACAATCTGACCAAAGTATGCACCGGCGAGCGCAGCCCCATAATGGGCCGTAGATTGATCATGTCATAAAGCTTGGGGCAAATGTATTCCAACGACAAGTAACTGAAATTATCTTGCGCCAACTGTTCGCTTGCGTCGGCTATAGAAATCGCGGACTTAATCCCTAAGGCATGCAGCGCGTTCTCAGTGTACAAACGCCCTTGGGTGTGGCCACCAGCGCCGTGCATGAATACTCTGATGCCGTTCTCAGCCAGCAGTAGGGTGGATAGTAAAAACCAGGGTAGATGGCGACGTTTGCCTGCGTAAGACGACCAGTCCAGATCGACTGCTACATTGGATTGAAAAGCAAAGCTTTCCCGCGCGGCCTGCACGAAGCCAGCCAATTCTTCGCAAGTTTCTTCCTTGACCCTCATCAGCATTAAAAACGCGCCGAGTTGAATGGGTTCGACTTGACCATCGGCCAAAATCATTTGCATGGCTCGGTAGGCTTCGTCTTGAGTCAGCGGTCGGGCGCCTTTTTTGCCTTTGCCAAGGATCTTGATAAATTCTGCAAAGGGATGTTCCTGGGTGGACAAACTCATGAGAAAGACAGTGGGAAGTAGTGGTCTATCAGCAATGCCGCGAAAATCAACATCAGATAAACGATCGAATAACCGAAAGTGCGCATCGCGGTTTTATTATCTTTCTTACGCATCATTTGGATGGCGTAATAGATAAACCCGATGCCTAGCAGCACTGCCGCCAGCAAATAGATCAATCCGCTCATGCCGGTCAAATAAGGCAGTAGAGTGGTGATTAGCAGCAGGATGGTATAGAGCAAAATCTGCAAGCGGGTGAATTCCACACCATGCGTTACCGGTAGCATGGGTATGGCAACCTTGGCGTACTCTTCGCGCTTGGCAATGGCTAAGGCCCAAAAATGCGGCGGGGTCCAGACGAAAATAATCAAGAACAACAGCAATGCATGGGGGGGTACCTCGCCGGTAATCGCCGCCCAGCCCAGTACCGGCGGCGCCGCGCCGGCTGCACCGCCGATGACGATATTTTGCGGTGTCATTTTTTTGAGGTATACCGTGTAGATAAGCGCGTAACCGATCAGCGACAAAAAGGTCAGAAAGGCGGTTAACACGTTGATCTTGATGGTCAAGACGGCCATGGCTATGAAGCCAATACCACTAGCGAACACTAGGACTTGATGCGAGTTCAAATGTCCGGTTGGCAATGGCCTGTTCTTGGTGCGGCCCATTTGGGCATCGGCTTTTTGATCGATGAAGTGATTGATCGCGGCTGCCGAGGATGCCGCTAGGGCGATGCCTATGCTGCCGTAGAAAAAGTTATCCAAGGGCGGCATGCCAGGTACTGCTAACAACATGCCGACGACAGCTGTAAACACGATCAATGCCACGACTCTGGGCTTGCAGAGTTCTAAGTAGTCTTTCCAGGATAGCGCTGAGGTTGTGTCGGTCATTAAGTACCAAATAGATTTGCAGGTCTTTAAACATATAGAATAACAGTGAACCATTGATTATTAAAATAATCACAGGCGCTCACCATCTTTTAGTCAACGAGGGATTTATGAACTATAGGCTCGCGGCGTTAGCGCTGCTTTGCCCTGCTGCCGTGGCGCATGCCGAGGTCAGCAAGGTACACGAACATGTTTTTAGCAACGGCTTGAAACTATTGGTAAAGGAGGATCATCGTTCGCCGGTGGTAGTATCGCAAGTCTGGTACAAGGTTGGCTCCAGTTACGAGCCTGGTGGTATTACCGGTATCTCACACATGCTGGAACACATGATGTTCAAAGGTACTGCGAAATACCCGGCGGGCGAATTTTCCAGAATCATCGCCGAAAATGGCGGCAACGAGAATGCGTTTACCGGTCAGGATTACACCGCTTATTTTCAAACCATGGAAAAGTCGCGCCTGGAAATCAGCTTTAAATTGGAAAGCGACCGGATGCGTAATCTGGATTTAAAAGCCGAAGAGCTGAAAAAGGAATTGGAAGTGGTTACCGAGGAACGGCGCATGCGTACCGATGACCAGCCGCGCGCCAAAGTGCACGAGCAGTTCATGGCGACCGCGTTCACCAATAGCCCCTACCAAAACCCGGTGATTGGCTGGCCTTCTGATATTGCCAACTACAAGGTCGAAGACCTGCAATCTTGGTATCAGCAATGGTACGCACCCAATAACGCCACGCTGGTCGTGGTGGGCGACGTGGATGCTCAACAAGTCGAAAAACTCGCCGAGCAGTATTTTGCGCCGTTGCAGCCCAGCGAGTTGAAACCGGTAAAGCCCCAAGATGAAAGCGAGCAACGCGGCGTGCGGCGCATTACTGTTAAAGCGCCTGCCAAGCTGCCCTATCTGATGATGGGCTATAAAGTGCCTGTGCTGAAAACCGCGAAGCCGGAATGGGAAGCCTATGCACTGGAAGTATTGGCGGGTGTGCTAGACGGTGGCGACAGCGCCCGTCTTTCTTCCCGACTGATCCGGGGCAAGCAAATTGCGGTAGCAGCCGGTGCGGGTTATGACTTTACCTCGCGTTTGCCAGAGATGTTCCTGATGGAAGCAACCCCCGCCGAAGGCAAGACCGTATTCGATTTGGAATATGCTTTGTTGGACGAAGTGTACCAATTGAAAAGCGAGCTGGTCGACAAGGACGAATTGCAACGTATCAAGGCTCAGGTGCTGGCTAGCGCTGTCTACCAAAAAGATTCCAACTTCTATCAAGCGATGCAGTTGGGTACGCTGGAGACCGTCGGTATCGGTTGGCGGAAAGCCGACGAGTACGTGGAAAAGGTCAATCAAGTCACCGCCGAACAGGTCAGGGAAGTCGCGCGTAAATATTTGATCGAAGACACGCTCACCATCGCTTATCTCGACCCGCAACCGATCACCCAAGCCGCCAAACCTGCAAAAGCCATAGGAGGCCACCATGCGTTTTAATTTAATCGGCTTGGCGCTATTGCTGTTGAGCCAGGTAGTCTGGTCCGCAGCCAAAATAGAAAACTGGCAAACCCCGCAAGGCAGCCGAGTTTATTATGTGCGGACCGCTGGCTTGCCCATGGTAGATGTGCGGGTGGTATTCGATGCCGGTAGTGCCCGCGACGAAGCCCAGCTCGGCGTTGCCGCACTGACCTCGGCGCTGCTAGACAGCGGGGCCGGTGCTTTGAGCGCTGACGATATTGCCCAGCATTTCGAATCGGTCGGCGCCAACTATTCAGCCGGTGTCAGTGAAGACATGGCCTGGTTGGCAATCCGCACGCTGACCGAGAAAGCCCTGTTCGACAAAGCGCTGGCCACCTTCGAAACCGTGCTGAGTAAGCCCGCTTTTAACCAAGCCGACTTTGAGCGGGAAAAAGCCCGCACTCTCGCCGGCTTGAAACATCGGGAAGAATCGCCTGGCGAATTGGCCGGGATTGCCTTCAACAAAGCGTTATACGGCGACCATCCTTACGCGCACCCCGAAACGGGCGTGGTGGAAACTGTAGCTGGATTCACGGCTGACGATCTAAAAAGCTTTTACCAAAAGCATTATGTGGCCTCGAACGCGATGGTGGTTATTGTCGGTGATGTAAGTCGCGAACAAGCCGAGCAGACTGCTAACCAGTTGCTTGGCAAGTTGCCGGTTGGTAGTAAGCCCGCTGAGATTCCTGTGGTGACGATGCCCAGCCAGTCCAGCAAACAGCATATTGAGTTTCCGTCTACGCAAACCCATGTGATGGTCGGTTTACCCGGTACCTATCGCAAGGACCCGGACTATTTTGCTTTGTATGTGGGTAACCATATTCTGGGTGGCGGCAGCATGGTTTCCAGGCTGTTTGAAGAAGTACGGGAAAAACGCGGTTTGGCTTACGGCGCATACAGCGTGTTCGCGCCGATGTACCGTCAAGGGCCGTTCATGATGAGTCTGCAAACCCGTAATGATCAGACCGAGCAGGCTTTGGAGGTGTTGCTGAAGACCTTCAACGAGTTTCTGGATAAAGGCCCGAGCGATAAAGAACTCACCGCCGCTAAGCAAAATATCACCGGCGGCTTTGCGATGCGTTTCGATACCAACAGTAAGCTGACCGATTATGTGGCGATGATCGGCTTTTATCAGCAACCGCTGGATTATTTGGAGACTTTCCAGGCTAATGTCGAAGCGATCACCATCGAGCAAATCAAGGATGCTTTCAAACGCCGGGTAAAACCGGAGTTGTTGCAAACTGTGACAGTGGGCGCGCGTAAGTAAAGCATGTCGAATCAAGTCCGCATCATCGCTGGTGAATGGCGCAGCCGGCAAATCGTGTTTGAGGACGCGCCGGGCTTACGACCGACACCGTCGCGGGTGCGGGAAACGCTATTCAACTGGTTGCAAGCCGACATCTTAAATAGCCGTTGCCTGGATCTTTATGCCGGCAGCGGCGCCTTGGGGGTGGAAGCCGCTTCCCGTGGCGCCAAGCAAGTGGTGCAAGTGGAAATTAACCCCGCCAGTTGCCAAAAGCTGCGTGAGAATATCGCTAAACTGGCGGCGACGCAGATTAAAGTGGCGCAGCAAGATGTTGGTCAGTTTTTAAACGGGCCGGCGCAGCCTTTCGATTTGGTGTTCCTCGATCCACCGTTCGGGCTGGATTTGCTCGGGCAGGCCTGCCAGCTATTGGATGCCAAGGGTTGGCTGGCCGATTACGCCAAAATTTATTTGGAATGCGAACGCGGTTTGCCGTTGATCAACCTGCCGACCGATTGGCAGGTGCTGAAAGCCAAGACGGCCGGCGAAGTTAGCTATATGCTGCTGCAAAAGCAATCGGATACTTTTGCCACTGCGAATGGGTTAAAATAAGTGGCTTTTGCCTAACTCAAAGCCGATGAACATTACCGCGATTTATCCCGGCACCTTCGACCCCATCACCAACGGTCACTTAGACCTGATCCACCGCGCCTCCCGGCTTTACCAGCATGTGATAGTTGCTGTCGCGGTCAGTCGCGGCAAAAAGCCGCTGTTTTCCTTGGAAGAGCGGGTGGCGTTGATTCAAGAAGTGGTCACAGAATTCAGCAACGTTAGCGTGATTGGTTTCGATACCTTGCTGGTCGAATGTGCCAAACAACATCAAGCCAGCGTCATTATCCGTGGCTTGCGCGCGGTGTCGGATTTTGAGTACGAGTTTCAATTGGCCGGTATGAACCGCCGTCTGTCGCCTGATATTGAAACCGTGTTTCTGACCCCGGCCGAACAATACGAATTTATCTCGTCCAGCATGATCCGCGAAATCGCCCAATTGAACGGCGACGTGTCCAGCTTTGTGCCAGATCTGGTCAAACAACGCTTAACCCAAAAATTCTCCGAGGAGTAATCATGGCTTTAATCATTAGCGACCACTGCATTAATTGCGATGTATGCGAACCGGAGTGCCCGAACGGCGCCATTTCGCAAGGTGAGGAGATTTACATCATCAACCCTTCTTTATGTACCGAGTGCGTCGGTCATCATGACAAGCCGCAATGTATGGAAGTTTGCCCGGTGGATTGCATCGATAAAGACCCGGATGTGGTCGAGGACAAGGACGGCCTGTACCAGAAGTATTTGAAGCTGACGAGTTAGTCGCTCCAATACCCCACCGCTCGGTCCGGCCAACTCAATTGGCTGGGTGAGGCGAGTGGTGCGCCATCTACATGCAGGAGATCGATATGCTTAAAACGCTTGGCTATGCCGCCTATAACCCGCAAACACCGCTTCGCTCTTTTCATTTCGAGCGTCGGCAACCGGGGGCGCAGGATGTCCTTATCGAGATTTTGTATTGCGGGGTTTGCCACAGCGATTTACATCAAGTGCGCAACGAGTGGCGCGGTACCACGTTTCCGATTGTGCCGGGTCACGAAATTATTGGCAAGGTTGTGGAAGTCGGCTCGCAAGTAAAGAGTTTCAAGCCGGGCGATTTGGCTGGGGTGGGCTGTATGGTTGATTCCTGTGGTGTTTGTCCTGATTGCCGAGATCATCAGGAACAGTTTTGCAATCACACGGTGTTTACCTACAACAGCCCGGATAAACATACCGCCAAGATGACTTATGGCGGCTACTCCAATCAGATCGTAGTCGATGAGGGGTTTGTGTTGCGGGTTTCCGATAAGTTGGAATTGGCGGCGGTAGCGCCCTTGCTCTGCGCCGGTATTACCACTTACTCGCCGTTGCGGCATTGGCAAATCGGCAAAGGCCATAAAGTCGGCATCGTCGGTCTGGGCGGTCTGGGGCATATGGGTCTGAAGTTTGCGCATGCCTTTGGCGCGGAAGTGGTGTTGTTTACGACGTCGCCGGGCAAGGAAGCCAATGCCAAACGCCTAGGGGCGAGCGCGGTGGTGATTTCCAAAAATGCCGATGAAATGGAAAAACATTTAAGCAGCTTCGATTTCATTTTAAACACCGTTGCCGTCCAACACGATTTGGATCAATATTTGAATTTGTTGAAGCGCGACGGGACGATGTGTCTGGTGGGTGTGCCGTCCGAACCGCATCCATCGCCAAATGTCGGGAACCTGATATTCCGCCGGCGCGCTTTGGCAGGTTCGCTAATCGGCGGTATCCGCGAAACTCAGGAAATGCTGGATTTCTGCGCCGAGCACGGCATCGTTTCCGACATCGAGCTGATTCCAATGGCCGGTATTAACGATGCTTATCAACGCATGTTAAAAAGTGACGTGAAATACCGCTTCGTCATTGATATGGCAACTTTACAGGGCTAAGCACCCGTCAAAAGAACTTTCCCAGCCCTTGAATAGTGGCGTTGCCGCACAGGCGGGAACCTGGTTGCTAAACGGGATGTGCCACTGGGTCTGCCGGCTCTGGCTTTCGCCGGAATAACAGTCATAGGGAATTAGGGTCGGCTGAATCAGTCTAGCGGCAGGGTCGATTAGCTGCGGTGAATCCTTTCATATAGTTGCGGCTTCGGCGAGGCGACATCCCAGGCAAAGCATTTGGCCTATAATCTCCATCTTATATGTGATGGATTGTTGGATAGAGATCGAATGCATTTGAGCTTTTACCGGTATATTTTTCTAACAGCAGCGATGGTTGTGTCGGGGTGGGCGGCGCTGCGTCTAGCCTTGCCGCCGGGCTATGCCAGTCCGATTTGGCCGCCGGCCGGTATAGCGCTGGCTGCGGCGCTGGTCTGGGGCTACAAGATCTGGCCGGGGATATGGTTCGCATCGTTCCTGACTAATCTGTTTTATGGATATGATCTAAGCGGCTCTTTGACGCCGCAGACGGTTTTCGTAGCGATGGGTATCGCTGCGGGTAGCAGTTTGCAAGCACTGGCCGGTGCGTGGTTGTCCCAACGCTTTATGGAGCCGGGCGTGCCGCGTCTTGATACCGGCAAAACTATCTTTCGGTATGTAATATTGGTTGGGCCGCTGAGTTGCTTGATCGGCGCTTGCGTCGGGATTGGTACATTAATGGGCTTCGCTGTATTAACCGCTTCTGCCATCGCGCCAGCTTGGTGGAATTGGTGGATAGGCGATTGTCTGGGAACCATTATCATATCGCCGTTGGTATTTTGCTTGTTTGCCGAGCCAAGAATGTTATGGCGCCCCAGATTACAGGGTGTGGCAGTGCCAATGGTGGCTATGCTGGCCGGACTGATAGTGACCTTCGTATTGGTTTTAAGGGCGGAAGACAGCCGGTTACAACTGCAGTTCGATAGCAATGCCAGTGCAGTCAACAAAGCCTTGGCGGAGAACTTTGCCGCAGCGTTGAAGGCGTCCTTGTCGCTTGATAGTTTTTTTCAAGCAGTCGGCCCGGTGGACCGGGATAAGTTCGGGGTTTTTGCCAATAGCGTACTCACCCAGAATAAGCATATTCAAGCGTTGAGTTGGGTGTCGCGGATCGCGAACGAACAGCGGGCGTCTTACGAACAGTCGTTCCTCGACCAAGGGTTTAAAGATTTTACGATCAAGGAGCTTGGTGCCGACCGCCAGTTTATCAAGGCCCAAGAGCGTGCCGAGTATTTTCCGGTCACCTACATCGAGCCTTTCGCGTCAAATAGCCTGGCTTTAGGTTTTGATTTGAGTTCCGAGTCGGTTCGCAGGGAAGCCTTAACGGAAGCCAGAGCCAATAAGGCAGTCAGCGTCACCCGACCCATCCAGCTGGTGCAAGACGGACAGGCCAATCAAGCGGTTTTGTTAGTCATGCCGCAGTATCTCGCTAAGAGCTCAGGCATGGAATCCGTGCTTACCGGTTTTTTGTCGACAGTCGTACGGATTGATTCCTTGGTAAATGCTGCCATGCAGGGGTTAGCGCTTGAAGATATGAATGTGGCGATTCATTATTACGATGCTGAGAACCGCACCTCCTTGATGTATGGGGCCCTGAAAGCGGCGAAGACAGGCCTAACCGAGTCCAGACAATCCATTCGCTTTGCTAACCGCACCTTGGAGATTATTGTCCAACCAGAGGCCGCATTCCTTTCGACCCATGCCTCCTTGCTACCATGGATGGTGTTATTGGGCGGATTGTTGTTTACCATGCTACTCAGTGCGTATCTATTATCCGCTACCGGTAGGGCGGCTACGATAGCGGCACTGGTCGATAAGCGTACTGCTCAGCTTGATGCGGCAAATTCAAGCTTAAAGAATGCGTATATCAGTTTGGCCGAGAAAGGCCAAAAACTTCATGATTTGTACGAGCTATCGCCGTTAGGCATCGCTTTGTTGGATGTGCACGGCAAATTCGTTGAATTCAATTATGCGTTTCAACGGATGACGGGGTACACGTTGGAGGAGCTCAAACAACTCGATTATCTGAGCTTATCCGCCGATAAAGAGCAGGATTTGGATGAACAATTAACTTGGTTGGCGAAAACCGGACAATACGGTTCCGATGAAGCCACGTTCATACATAAAAAAGGCAGGCCGGTGTCATTGCAACTGAGCGGCACCAAAGTTGCCGGTGCCGAAGGTCGCGATTATATTTGGTTCATTGCCGAGGACGTAACGCAAGCCAAAGCCAACAAAGAGGTGCTGCGGCAAAGTGAGTTGAAATATCGAAAGCTATTCAATAGTTCGCATGATGCGGTGATGATGGTCGACGATACCCGATTTCTGGATTGTAATCAGGCCACCTTGGATTTATTCGGCTACGATGCGGTTTCCGATTTTTGCCGTTTGCACCCGGGTAATGTTTCTCCCCCAAACCAAGCAGACGGCAGAGATTCGCTAGAGTTGGCAAACCAGAATATGGCCACAGCGATCAAAAACGGGCATCTGGAATTTGAGTGGCTACATCGACGTACGGACGGAAGTGTGTTTCCCGCGCATGTCACCCTGACGCGGATTAGTTTGGACGGCCATTTGGTTTTACAAGGCGTGGTTCGCGATCTTAGCGAGCAGAAACGGGCTGAACAGGCTTTGATCGAAGCAAAAGAAGTGGCCGAGACCATGGCGGCATTTAAATCGGAGTTCCTGGCAAATATGTCGCACGAAATCCGCACCCCGATGAATGCGGTGATTGGCTTGTCGCAGTTGGCTTTGAATAAGCCGGTATCGGACGAGGTGAGGGACTATCTGCAAAAAATCCACGGCAGCTCGGAAAGTTTACTTTCTGTGCTTAACGATATTCTCGACTTCTCCAAAATAGAGGCCGGTAAATTGGGTGTCGAACAAGCCGAATTCAACCTGAATTATGTGTTGGACAACCTGCGCAATTTGTTTGCCTTATCCGCAGAGGAAAAAGGCCTGGACTTCAAGATAGAGGTCGCGTCCGATGTACCTCTTAGCTTGGAGGGTGATGCCCTGCGTTTGCAACAGATTCTCTCCAACCTATTGGGCAATGCGCTGAAGTTCACCGAGCGCGGCTTCGTTACCTTGCGAGTGGCTTTGCTTGATTTGCACAAAGTGCATGTCAAGCTACGTTTTAGCGTAATCGATACCGGTATCGGGATTCCCGCAGAGGATATGCCCAAGTTGTTTAAGGCCTTTAGTCAACTGGATGCGTCGATTACTCGTCGTTTTGGTGGCAGCGGATTGGGGTTGGCCATCAGCCATAAGCTTCTGCAATTGATGGGCAGCGATTTTAATGTCGAAAGTCAGCCGGGGCTGGGTTCGAATTTTAGTTTTGACTTATTGCTCGGGGTTGCCGAGCAGCAAGAGGCCTTACCGGCGGCCCGACCGCATTCTGAAACCAAGGCCGGCGGATTGGCGAAGACGCTTGGCGAGAGAGGTCGCGCGTTGCGGGATACGCGGATTCTGGTGGCCGAAGATCATCTTATCAATCAGAAAGTATTGAAAGAGTTTCTGGAGTTATGCGGGGTTAAGGTCGACCTTGCCGCCGACGGCCAAGAAGCCTTAGCCTTGCTGGCAGAGCATCGTTATGATGCGGTCTTGATGGATATTCATATGCCGGTGTTGAGCGGCCTTGCTGCTACCGAACAGATCCGCCGGAATCCCGCCTATAAAGCGCTGCCGATTATTGCACTGACTGCCGGCGTGACACAGGAAGAGCGGGAAAAGTGCCTGGCTAGCGGCATGAACGAGTTTGTCGTCAAGCCGATCCAACCCCAGCAATTGATTGACGTGTTGTGCGAGCAGATCAGGCCAGGTTCCATCAGCGTTGCGGCCAATGCTGCCATTCAAAGCCAACGCGATGTCGCGTCGTTTAGCTTAAGGGGGTTGCCCGGCTTTGATTTCAACAATGCGCTGGATCTTCTGGATGGCGACGAAGGTTTTTTGATCGATTTACTCAACAGTTTTCGTAATAGCGCCGCAACGACCTTAACTGAGCTTGATGAGTTGTTGGATAAGCAGGATTTCCCGGCCGCCCGCGACCTGCTGCACGGCTTGAAAGGCGTCGCCGCTAACTTGGGCGCAAGTAGCCTGGAACATGCCGCGAGCAAGCTTTGTATAGCGTTAAAGCAGGAGACTTTAGTTCAAGCCGACTACGCCGAGTTTAAACGGGTAATGATCGAAGTGCTGGCCGCACTGGAGCCGTTGGCATAGTAGCTGGATAGCTTTCCGGTTTGCCACGTGGCGCGCAATTGGGGTGCTTAAGTCGCTCATGTGCCTTTGTTGGCCGATCAAGTTCTGCAGCGTCGCGATCGGTTTATCGGTGTAAAATCTCGCGGTCAATTTCAGTAAGTTAATTCGTCTAGCCATGGGGACCGCACAATGAATGATTTGGTGTTCTATACCAATCCACAGTCGCGTGGGCGTATTGTCCACTGGATGCTGGAAGAAATCAGCGAACCTTACGAAACGATCTGGCTGGAATTCGGGGCTACGATGAAAAACGCCGAGTATCTGACGGTTAACCCGATGGGCAAGGTGCCGGCGCTGAAACACGGCGCCGCGTTCATCACGGAAACTCCGGCTATTTGCGCGTATCTGGCTGATCATTTTCCGGAGAAAAATTTGCTTCCAGCCTTAAACCATCCTGCGCGCGCCGATTATTTCCGTTGGCTGTTTTTCGCTGCGGGTCCGCTGGAACAGGCGATGACCGCTAAGGCGCTGGATTGGCAGGTACCCGAGGGCAAGCAGGGGTTTGTAGGTTTTGGCAGTTACGCGGCCACCCTGGCTGCTGTCGAAAAAGCGTTGCAGCCGGGGCCGTATATTTGCGGTGCCCAGTTTACCGCAGCAGATGTGTATCTTGGTTCGCAGCTTGGTTGGGGGATGATGTTTGGGACCATTGAAAAACATCCGCTGTTCGAAGATTATGTGGCGCGGGTCTATAGTCGTCCGGCGGCCTTGAAAGCCATTCGTCTTAACGAAGAGTATTTGCAACATCATCAAGCCTGATCAGTTTCATACGTGCATAAATCGACAGACTCTTTCATGACAGGCCTAAGCAATAATGCCCCCATTGGTGTATTTGATTCCGGTGCCGGCGGACTTTCCGTATTGCGGGCAATCCGCGAAGAGCTGCCGATGGAAGATTTGCTGTACGTGGCTGACTCCGGCCATGCGCCTTACGGTGACCGGGATGAGGATTTTATTGCGGACCGAGCGACAACGATTACCGAATCGCTACTCGATGCCGGCGTTAAGGCTATCGTGGTGGCGTGCAATACCGCAACGGTGGTCGCAATAGAAAAACTGCGCTCATGGTGTCCGGTGCCGGTGGTGGCGATGGAGCCGGCTATCAAACCGGCGGCGCAAACCACTAAGTCCGGCGTAGTTGGTGTACTGGCCACCAGCCGAACCCTCGCCAGCCCGAGTGTGGCTAGACTTTGCGCCGCCTACGGTAAAGATATTCAAATAATCTTGCAGCCTTGTCCTGGCTTGGTCGAACAAGTTGAAAAGGTGCAATTGCAGAGCGAGACAACGCGCGAACTTCTGATTCGCTACCTCTCGCCGTTGCTGCTAGCCGGCGCAGATACCCTGGTGCTGGGGTGCACCCATTACCCGTTTCTGGTGCCACTCATCCGTAAAATTGTCGGGCCGGATGTTGCCATAATCGATCCGGCGACTGCAGTTGCAAAAGAGTTGGGCCGTCGCCTGCAAGGCAAACTGACCCCGGCTTCCCGAGAGCGGGTGGCAGACGTTAGGTTTTTTTCAAGCTCTGCCACCGAAGACGCTAGCCTGATCATTTCCGCGTTGTGGGGTAGCCGGGTAGTTGTTCGTGGTCTTAAACGAAACGGCAGCGGCAATCAGATCAGTTCTGCTATCGAGCCCAGAGCCTTGGGTTAGCAAGCAGCGCGATTTTTAAGAAGCCGTCACCATTCAGCCAAGCGCGAAACAGGGCAAACCGCTGAATGCGGCCGACTCTGCTGATAGTCAGTCCTATACCGTCAAGTTTAGGATTAACAGTTGGTCCGGCGGTTATCGAAGTCTGAATGATTAAGCCGGGCAGGGAGTGCTCACCATGAACGGCTCAAAGCAAAGGATTGTCGATTTTGCTAGCCCTAGTCTTATAGCATCCCATGCTCTTGCAGCATGGCATAAGCAGCATTTATCTGTCTGGTCTGTTCCTCGGCGATTTGCTTGATTTTTATCCCCAAGACTTCCACCCTATCGGGATGATATTCGGAAATCTTCTTTTTGTAGGCTGTTTTTATATCCATAGGAATAGCGTCTGCGCTCAGGCCGAGAATCGAATAACAATCCGCTAGGGATTTAATAGTGTGATCCTCTTCTGGGAGTTTTATTTCTGTTACATAGACATTGCGGTGCTCGTCAATATCTAGTTTGAATTGTGCGTGACACTTTCGGCATCGCGCTTTATTGCCTTCGATGGGCAAAGTAAATTTAATCTGTTGCGAGCAGGATGGACAGGAGATTGTTCGCAGATTGGCAGGGGTCCTAAGGGCAGGCTGTTTTTGCCTTTGAGTGATAAGGCGATTTTTTCTAAGCTGGAAGACGATGAATCCCAGCAAAAAAACATTTACTGTTATCGATGCGAGCAGGCCAATAGTTGTCATCATTCCAGATTAGTGTCCAGCCAGCGTTATTTAACTATTAACCGGGTGGCCCGTATGCCTTTTGACTATCATCACCTTTTGACACCATCTTTAGCAAATAAGGGATGATGCCGCGAAATGTCGGAATAACCAAATACCACCAGCCGCTTATGTCATGGTAGCGGCGGATACTCACGGCAAAGGAAAGAAACGGAGCGACCAGATTGCTGATTGCCGCAACCGTTGCCGGCTCGCCGTATGGCTTGGTCCATCATCTCTGCTGGCATCGGCACTAATAGCCGAAAAGCCCAAGCCACCGGTATTCGGCTCTCGTGCCCTGCCTCTAAAAACAAATGCTTTTTGCACTGCTGCGCTAAGCGGTTCACGGTAGCTGGCCGCTGAGACTGAATAGCTGTCCCTCATTGCGTACAGATTTAGATGTGAACACTTTCCAGATTTTGCTTTCCGCAATTTGGGCAGTACATTTTGATCTCTAATCCCCTTCTTGAAGCAGCGATATACGGCATGCCGCTGGAGCGACCTGAGACAGTTAGCACTGCCATCCGCGAAGCGATCAGGGCTAAATTGTTGCTCTATCAATCCTGGTCAGGCTGAGTTTGTAAAAACTGCCTGCAAGCCAATTTGGCTAACGTAAGGTTTATCGACGCGAAACCGCTTTGCGCGGTTGAGCGGATAAAACTACTTGTTCAGTTCGTCGTTTGCATCTTCTTGGTCATTCGGCGCCTGTTTGACAGCGCGTTTTTTGGGTTGCTTAACAGCGGTCTGCTGATTGATACGCTCAAGTTGAGCTAGAAAATACGAGTCGTAGTTCCAGTTTGGCTTAGCAGCAATGGGTTCGGGTTTGGTATCTCTGTTGTCGCTCATAGTATTTTCGTTGATTGCACTCGTAGGGTTAGGAGATTAACGGTGTTGACATTGACTAGCGCGTATCGCTAAACAGGGAGCGACTACGCTAAAGCCTTGTAGAGTAAAAAGTTTGCCTAAGAAGTTGCCGATTTTTCCGCGCATTCTGAAACCGTCATGTTGGCAGGAGGGGAGGATCAGGACTCACGGATAGCAGCGGTCAAGCAACCACCGCCTGTAGCCTGCTTCCGGCATTTCCTGCCGGAACGACCTTGTGGCGGAAGCAGTTTTATAAACAAGAAACGCTGAGCTTGATTCAATTATTGATCGAGCAATTGGCACTGGGCGAATCAAGCAGTCGCCGGCTTAAGCATAGAAGTTTTACCGACCATGATATCCGCTGCTTTCAGCATGCGCTTAAATACCGATTCCTGACAGTAAGGAATATTATGCTTTTCGCACAGCGCTTTCACTTGCGGCTGCAATTTTTGATACTGTCTTAGCGGCAAATCCGGCCATAAGTGGTGTTCGATTTGATAATTCAACCAACCGTAGAAAAAGTCGTTGAAATTGGAGCCGGTTGGATAATTGACCGAACCCAAAATCTGCCGCAGATAAAACTCCCCCTTGCTATGCGATTTTTCATCGAACATCATCACGTCGTCGCCAGCATGATTGGGGATCATCACCAAAAAGCTGTGCATATTGGTGAGAATTTCCGCCAGAATGGAGTTGATCAACACACTGACAACGGCAAAGCTGCCCAGCGGTAAGAACAGTAGCGGTAACAACACAAACCGATACGCTGTATACGGCAACACGCTTTGCAGCCACAAGGCCTTACCTTGCGGCGTAAACAGGCTCCAGGCCCCAATACGTGTGGTTTCGGGTTTTGGTTGCCCTTGTAAACGAGCGGCATTTAAAACCAATTCTTTGTGAGTGCGCGGGGTGTAATAAATAATTTTCCAGATACCGGAAAAAAACGCCACGATGGCATAGCGCTGCCACATCGGCAGTTTGGATTGCCGCAACCATTCCATATTGTGCTGGGCATTGTTGGGATCGGTTTCTTCACCCAAGTTGTAATGGTGCAATAAATCGTGTTCGTGATGCCAACCGGCTGGGGTCATCCAATCCGGCCAATCCAAAAATCGCCGCCAACCCTTCGCGAATTTCTTGCTGGTGTAATTTTTGTCGACGTCCTGCATTTTATCGAAGGCTTTATGCACGACGGGATGACCCACCCCAGTCCAGCGCGAAAAACTACCCTGACTGATCAACAACGCGGAAAGCGGATTGGGGAAAATCCAGGCCGTAGCGTAGCCGATGAGCGAACAAACCTTTCCCCAACGTTCCACCTTCTTTAAGTGGTCGAAGTCGGCGGGACCAATATCCGCTAAAGCTTGTTTGTGAATGTGACTGATGTCTCTGGCTAATTGCTCGCGATCAACCGATTGGTAACTATTTAAACTCAAAATGTGTTGTCTCTATATAGTGCAAGGGAAGGAAATTGGGATACCTTCGGATAAAAAGTGCGGGCTTGGCGACCCGCTAACTGTGCTAAAAAAATAGCTATCTGATAGCCTGGCCGGACGGGATAAACCGACTGGCCGGGTAAGATGGCATAAGTCTACACACCATCCGAATTTTTGCAGGCTTTCTCAAACTCCTCGGCATTTTGCGCGTCAGTGTCAGGAGGTAGCTGTTACATGTTTTAACAGGAGTAATGTATTGATTTTTTTAATGGTGCCGACAGAAGGAATCGAACCTGCGACCTTCGCGTTAGGAAAACTAGTAGGTGCATTTCTTACTAGTTCTTGGCTAGTCCACGCATTTTGTATTTTATCCTGATTACCAAATACCCTCAGCAAATTTCGAGCATGTCCCGCTAGGCGAAAGAAAGTGTTGGCGACGTGTTCAATCTGCTCATCAACGCTACCAATGCCTTGAGGCATTAGAGGATCATGAAAGCAGGGGTGTTGCAGGCTTTATCATGACCCTGGCTTAAGTTGTCATCAGTGGAAAATCTCCGCGCTAATCGACAGCGGTAAAAATACCGAATCCAAAGCAAAGCTGAATGGCAAATCCACTAACGGGAGGTTGGGAGGCTTAGTTTTAAATTTTCGGATAGTCGCATCGTCGTTTTCTAACCCGGCCCAATTCAGCCTGGTGCCACTGTACACGAATACCCGTTCGAACAAGGGAACATCGGCATTCAAGCTTTTAAACGTGGCGCAACCAGACAGCCCAATAGTGCAAAAAGCACCGAAAACGATATTCTTGAGCGTTAGCACTGCAACACTCCGATAATTTTCCTTAAACATTGCATTAAGTTGATGGGTATTGGGGTTTAGTTGCAACGGTTTGAATAGCGTGATGGTTAATTTGCCGATGTCATTAGGTATTAGAAACTCCCATACCGACTAAACCCAGCACCTTGGTAGTTAGCATAAACATGCCGATAAACCAGCAAGCTCTTAATATCTACTTCTTCATCCGGGTAAGGCTCTTGCGGCAGCCATTGCAAGCTGTGGTCGATCAGAGTTTTAACCTGCGCCGTTACCTGAGTGCTTTCTCGCCAACGCTCGATTTTTAGTTTTTCCGCTTTTAAAACAGCCAATGTTTGCTTGGCTACCTCTTTGACCTTGTCTACTTCATCCTTAGTCAATTCCGGCTTTTTCAGCAAATCAAAAATCGCCAAAGTTTCTTCATCCAATCCCTCACGCACTGCCCGTTCGGTTTCCGGCGACAGGTCGTTTTGCATAAATTCGTTCAGATCGTCAAAGGCCTTCTGCACCGCTTGAATATCCTTGCCTTTGTTATATTCGTCGATAATTTTTTGGTATTTCTCGTAAAACTCCAGGCGGATTGGGTTTTGCTGAACCATTTGGGCCAGTTTCTTCTCAATGGCTGTTTGCAAGTCAAACACCACGGCATTTTTCTGGCTCGATTTGGCAAATGCGGCCCGCAGTTTATCGAAGTCCAAGGTGCTCAAATCGACATAATCCACATCACGCACTTCATTGTCTCGCGTACTGACGCTGAAGTTTACTTCCTGCTGTAAACGGCGGATAACCGCAGAAATATCGGCCTGCTTGGTTTTTTGATTGAGTTGATCGTAAATCGCCTGAATGGCGTTGAACGCTGGCAAAAAGGGTTTGGTTTCTGGCTCTGGAAACAAAGCCATATATTTACGAAACACATCGCGCGCGGCAACTTCATATTGAGTTCGGGTGGTTTCATTCAAGCAAACCGCATTGGTTGCTTGCTTAAGTTGTCCTAATTTTTCAACTGCCGATGCAGCATGAATCAATTTATCCAAATCAAAGGCAACATCCAGCAAAAAATCACGCACGACTTGAATCGCTTTGTCCAAGTCATCAACCAATTCGACTAGTTTTTCGACAGAATTACCCTGGCCATCCTCTCCCTTTTGGCCTGGCTTGGTTTTCCCACCACCGTCACCATAGACCGAATACGCTTGCTCCAATTGCTTATAAACATTGCCGTAATCGATGATCAGGCCGTTTTCTTTTTCGTCATCGTAAACCCGATTAGCCCGCGCAATGGTTTGCACCAGAGTATGGCCGTTGATGGGTTTATCCAGGTACACCGTTGATACGCACGGCACATCAAAACCGGTAATCCACATCGCACACACAATCACCAAACGAAACGGATTGTTTTCATCCTTAAATTCCGTCTCCAAATCCCGAGTCACCATTTTTTTACGGTGCGGCTCAATATCCAGGCCGAGATTGGCAAATTTCTGGACTTCGTTTTGCTCACTACTCACCACCACGCACACTTCGGTTTCTTCAACCCGTTTCAAGTGATGCTTCAGTTTCAGTGCTTCCTGCTGATCTTCTGCCTTGGCAAGCCGTTGCTTTAGCTCAGCCACATACTCGGGCCAATATTTCATCACCAAACCATGCATACGCACGGCAGTCGGTTTATCCAGCGCCACAAACATGGCTTTACCCTGATAACCCCGCTCGTTGAAATGCCAGACCAAATCTTTGGCAATCGCATCCAGGCGATGCTCAGCCGTCAAAATCGGATAATCGCGCTTAAACGCCCGTTCCAATTTACGCCGCTGGTCGTCATCCAACTCGGTATCGCTGATGATGTCGGCCATGCGTTGGTCAAGATCAGGATTTTCAATTGCCAGTTTGTCGCCGCGATTCAAATAACGCACTGGCAAAGTCGCGCCGTCATCAATTGCCCGCTTAAAGTCATACACCGACACATACTCACCAAAAATATTTCGGGTCAGTTCCTGCTCGTCTTTAAAAATCGGCGTACCGGTAAATCCCAGATAAGAGGCATTGGGGATACCTTTAAAACGCATATTGCGGGCAAACGCGCCGCCTTGGGTGCGATGCGCTTCATCAGAAATCACAATGATATTCCGGCGATCGGTAATCAACGGATAATCGGTTTCCTTCTTGGGATCGATAGAAAACTTATGGATCAAGGTAAACACATAGCGATGATTTTCTGCCAGTAACTGGCGCAAATGCTCGCGGCTTTTCGCCCGCACATTGTCTTCCGTCACCGCACCCACACCACTGAAGGTATCGTACAACTGGCCTTCCAGCTCGGTTCTGTCCACCACCAACAAAAAAGTATAACTGCCGCCCAGCTTGCGCAGCATTTTCTGACACAGAAACACCATCGAAAAGGACTTGCCGGAACCCTGCGTATGCCAAAACACCCCCAGCTTGCCTTTTAACACCTCAATATTCGCCGACTGATCCATCACCTTGTTCACGCCGATAAACTGATGGTTTTTCGCCATGATTTTGGTCACTTCCGAACCTTCACCATCAAACAGCAAAAAATTCTCAAATAAATCCAGCAGCCGATGCGGCGCACAAGTCCCGCGTAATAGGGTATCCAGGCTGACCACGCCTTCGTCATCTTCTTCGATGCGCTTCCAATCCATGAAAAACTTGTATGGACTGGTTAACGTGCCAACCTTGCTATCGATGCCATTGCTCAAAATCACAAACGCATTGCAATGCAGCACTTCCGGGATGGTGTCTTTGTAATCGCTCAGATTATTGTCAAAGGCATGGCGTAAATCGGTGTGATGCGCCTTCAGCTCGAAAAACACCAACGGAATACCGTTAACAAAGCCCACCACATCCGGGCGGCGGTTATACAACTTACCCACCACCTCAAACTGGCGGACGGCTAAAAAATGATTATTGGCGGCATCATCAAAATCAAAAACCTTCAGGCGTTTTTTCTGCAACACCCCTTTGTCATCCTGATAACTGACCGGTACGCCCTTCACCAACAGCTCATGTTTTTCTTTGTTAATGGTCGCCAAATGCTTATCCGCTGCCGCTTCGCTCAACAAATCCACTGCTTGCTGATAGGCGGTGTGCGGCAAATCCGGATTCAGCAACCGCAACGCCTGCAACAGATAACGCGCCAGAATCACTTCGGCTTTATTCACACGCCCCAGCAAACCATCGCTACGATCCGCTTGAGTCGCCAAGGTTTCTTTGGTCCAGGCGGTAACCACAGTCCAACCCAGTCCTTCCAGCACTTCCTGTGTTGCAGCCTCAACCAGGCCGTCTTCCGAATATTCATAGCTCATGGCAATAATCGTGTTCCGTTAGTAGATAGGTTAGTCAGACTTTCCGAATGTCAGTTAAATAACAAGTGATTGATTTATAGCTATTTTTGTCAATTTTCCAAATTACAGTCACATAAAAGCCCAAACGACACTCTGTTTTGAAGCGAGATACGTTTTGCTCTTGATACGGGCTAACCTGGATTCACTATTTATAAAGCTGCTTCAGCAACAACGTCATACCGGCAGGGATTGCCGGTATCCAGTCCACAGGGATGTGGAAAACTGTCGCCACCCCTGACTTATGGGTTCCTTCCAACCGGTTCAATCGCGGTAATAGCCTTCTCAAAGCGGCATCGCACCTATAAAATCGAATCCAGGTATAAAGTTTCCGGTGCAATATCGACATCGCCCGGCACAAGTTACTGTGCCGTAATCAACCTTGGCCAGTTTAAAAAAACCGGGATTTTTCAAGCGTTGGAATACCGGATACTGCAAATACGGAGTCATATCGAATCTCTTTTGCTCCCCGTTGCTAAAGGTTAACTGCAAAATATAATTGGGTAAGGGTTTTATGTCGGAAACGTCAGGCAGCATGGCAATCACAGTAAAGGCTCGATAGGGAAAATGGGTTCACCGTTTACAGCCAGCGTACAATCAGCTACCAGCTACTCTTATTCAAAAAGTTGTAGGTGCGGATTCATCCGCACGATTGAGCAACATTATGCGGATACCCTGGGGCACAAGTAAATCCGCACCTAAAGCCACATCGCATCCCAAAACGGATAATCGCCAATATAATTTACCAATCCGGCGCGTAATGGATTCGCAACAATATAACGACTGATCCCCTTAAGATCTTCTTCCTGCCTTACCGCATGATCGTAATAGTTTTTTTGCCAAACCGCCCCTGTTTGATTGCGATGCTGATTAATTAGAAGAGCAGACCGGGCTTTTAAACTTCGCATAACATTCGGCAATGATTCTTCTATTTTTAATTGCAACAACCAATGTAAATGATCCGGCATAACCACCCAGGCAATTGAATTAACCTTTTCAGAATCATGTAAATAGCGCATTTCCTTAACCACGGCTCTTGCACAAAACCAATCTTTAAACAACGCTTGCTCACGGTTATGAATGACTGTCGTCACAAAGTAAATCCGATTTATTTCTGAATAACGACCTTTTCGTAAATCATCATAAGGCAAACAACACCCCCCTTGTAACTGCGGAGTAATCCGCACAAGCCAATTTGTTTCAGATACTGATTGTAGGTGCGGATTTATCCGCACGGGCCAATTCGTTTCACATTATGCGGATAAAGCATCCACATCAATCTACCCATCATTCATCACCGCAATAAAATGCCCCTGTAGGTGCGGATTTACTTGTGCCCCAGAGGGTATTCGCACGAGGTAACCGTTTTCCATCATGCGGATAAATCCGCACCTACAGTATCGACATCGATCATGCCGGTCATCAGGCGCGGTAGCAGGATGTCACGGGCTTCTTTTAGGAGTTGGTTTTGTGTACCTAATTGATAAATTTGCTTATGTATCACTTCTGCAAAAAAATTAAATTTTGTTAAAACCTCTTGGCTTGGCAATTTAATTAATTGAAACTTTAAGAATGCCGTCCAATTGTAGTTAACTATATTACTGGCACTTCTTATCTCAAAAACCTCGGTCCCTTTGGTTGCTCGAAGAAAACGCAAAAAATGAAATAATAAATAAGAGTTTTCCTTGCGAGTTGGTCTTGCAAGCTTGCAAAAACTAGCACACATTACATTGGCATTAAACTTTGCAAGCAATTCGTTAGTAATAATAACTGATTTCGCAACGCCCTCATTCTGGCTCCCTCCTGAAACTTCAAAAATGATGTCGCCGTCCTCCAATTTACGAGATGCAAGATTGGATTTTTTATGAAATCTAAAAGGTACATTTTCAATATTACCTGTCGGCAGATTATCAAAATCAGTACCACGTATAACAAACGCAGACTCTGAAAACTCGTTATCCTTTTCCTCTTCGCCCCAACCGCCGCCAATGTCATGCCCGATCAGAGAACCAATCTTTATACTCTCCCACCCCACCGGCAACCCCGTTATCGAATCCAGCGACGTGGTTTCATGGCCGGGGAATTTCAGGCGCACAAACCATTCTTCGTAGGTGATTTGCGCCATTTCTTCCAACAGCGTGATGCGTTTTAAATTGTTTTCAATCAGGTCGTCGTAGGCGGACAGGATGCGGGTAATTTTTTTACGCTCAGAGGTAGGTGGCCAAGGAATTTTAAAAGTTAGTAGTTTCTCTAAGCTTAAATTCTCGCGGGCAGCTCCTTCAGAAATGTTTTTTAGCTGAACTTTAAGAAGCTCCAAATAATATTTTAAAAAATAATTATCTAATTCACCTTCATAAGCATTAAAACCAATAACACTATCTGGAAAACAAGAATCGAAGCCAAGTATTGCTGACTCAGCAGTGTTGGCACCAACAATAGAAATACATAATGTTCCCGCTGGCCAAAGCTTACTTTGAGCCAAACCAAAATCGCTGTATGTTTGATTGAATTGAGTAATTTTAAAGTCAGCAGATTGGATGTCTCCTGTTTGAATAAATGGATATTTTCCACCGTAAAGGACGGAGTCATTTCTTGGTCTATGTCTCGATTTACCGCGACCAATGCTTCCAATTTCTTCAAAGCTTTTTTTTGCCCAGTCTATTTTCACAGCGTTCCTTAAAGCATTCAGTTATCTTGGTATGACGAATTGATATTTATAAAACCACGTTTTGAATTAAGCTCATTAAATCATTTGCCTTGGTATTCAATCCGTCGAGTTGCTGATGAATTTCTGTCATCCTTGCCTGATAATCAAAATCCTCATCCACCTGAATGCTATAGCCCACATAGCGCCCCGGCGTCAGGCTGTAGTCGTTTTCTGCCACTTCGGCCAGATCGACGATTTTGCACAAGCCTTCGACATCGGCATAGTGGCCGTCGGGAAAGTATTGCAAGACATGCTGCCAGTCTTTCAGGGCCTGTTTGTAATCCTGTATCGGTTCGCCAACCTGGCTTTTGCCGTATTGGCTTTGATAGGCGTTGATGGCGGTGGTTAATTCGCGTAGCAGTTTGCCTTGTTCATCCAGTTGCTTTTTGCCAGCCGTGTCTTTTTTATCCAGGGCTTTTTTGGCGGCATCCAGTTGGGTTTTGTAGTTTTCCAGCAGCACCGCCAACCTGGGTACAGGATTTTCAAAGGTTTTCAATAAGGCATGGCAAGCGGCGTAATCGGCATCTTTAGCCAGGACCAGGCAGTGCGCTAATTCCAGTTGGGCGGGCTTAAAGTTCAAAGCCACGTTGTTAAACAAGCTACCCGCACACGTTTGCCGCAACTCATTAACGGCCTCAACCAGCGCGGCGGCTTGTTCAATGGCTTGGGCTTGCAGTTGTATGGTCAGTTTATCGATAGCCAGCAAGTCGCCGCGATAGGCATTCATGATGGCTTGGAAGGTCAGCAACTGGCCGGGTGAGTAGTCGTTGATGGTGGTGGTGACTTTGCGAAAGGTGTTGCGCGCATCGATCATCAAAATGTTGTCGCGGCTTTTTTCGCGTTTACCGCGATCCAGAAACCAGACATGACACGGCAGCGAGCGGGTATAGAAAAAGTTGTTGCCAACGGCCACGATGCAATCCACCGCGCCGGTTTCGATTAGTTTTTGACGGATGGCTTTTTCGCTGTTACCGGCATCGGTGGCCGAGCTGGCCATAACAAACCCGGCCCGGCCTTTGTCGTTTAGGTAATGGTAAAAATACTGTATCCACAAATAGTTGCCGTTGTCGGCCTTGGGAATGCCCACGTCTTTAAATAGGCGCGGGTCGTTTTTAACGTAATCCTTATCCTTGTCGACTTTGTTGACGTTAAACGGCGGGTTGGCCATGACAAAGTCGCATTTGCCGACCAAGTTGTGCGGATCGCTGTAAAAGCTGTTACTTTCGGTGATTTTGCCTTCAATGCCATGAATGGCCAAATTCATTTTCGCCAGCTTGGCGTTATTGGACTTTAATTCGGTGCCGTAGCATTTGATGGTTTCGTTAACGTTTTTGCCGCCGCGTTCTTCGATGAAGTGGCCGGTTTGCACAAACATACCGCCGGAACCGCAGGCGTTATCATGAACGATACCGTGGTCGGGTTGAATCATGTTGACGATCAGTTGCACCAATGACGGCGGGGTGAAGAACTCGCCGCCTTCCTGCGCACCCGCACCGCTCATGGAAAATTTCATCAAAAAATATTCATAGATTCGGCCAAACACATCGCCGGTTAGGCTTTTGACCGAATCCTTGTTGAATATCCGGATTAGTTCGCGCAGTAAATCCGGGTCCAATTCCTGATAATTTTTCGGCAGGATACCGGCCAGATCGGTGTATTCCTCTTCGATCAGCCGCATGGCGGTATTCAAGGCTTCACAAATACCGACGCCTTCCGGCAAATTGGCCAGATAGTCGTATTGCGACTGCTCAGGCACCAGCATGGCACCCGCCGCCAGAAAGTGTTCTTTAGTCAGTTTGACTTTGCCACGCGGGGTTTCCGGCAAACTGGCTTCCAGGCTTAACTTGGCTTGTTGGTAACGGTTTTGCGCGTAACGCAACAAGATCAAACCCAGCACCGGGTCTTTATATTCCGCCGCCGTCAGCTTGGAATTGGCCCGCAGATTATCAGCGCTGGCCCAGAGTTCGGTTTCGAGTTGTTTGATCTGTTGCTGATTCATGGGCTGATGTGACGTCCTAAGCTATTTTTGCGCTTTGGTAGCGCTCCGTTGGGGTTTTGGCAATACCTAGTGCCAGAATTTATCACTTTTATTATCCCATTCTGGCCTTAATTGTGGCGATAGTTTGCAGGGTTTTCAGGTCGGCAGTTGGCTCAGTCAAGATTCTCAGCCAATTTGAACGGACTGGAGAAGATCGTTGCTTTTCAATTAATGGTGGAGGCGGGCGTGCTTGAATCGATCATAACTGTCGATGTGTCCGGGAGTATCAAACAAATCCAGGTCTTTGCTGAAGCGGTCGAAAATAAATCAGTAATCGCCATCGCAATATTGACAGCGTAACGCGGGTAGTCGCGCCATCGGCAGATTCGGAACGGTCCTGATACTGTGTTTAGTTTTCTCCGCCCCTGATTGAGCCCGCTATTCAGAACGAAACGCACTGATTTCGAAGATGTCTTTCATGCTGGCATCGGCAGGAAAGTGTCTGTTCGACGGAGGTATGCCGCATGCCATCACGCACCTCTGACACAGAAAAAGAAGTTACTGCAGATAATTTTAGTTGGTGTCTAAACCAACTGATTTAGCGTAATTAAACAGAAGTGCGGCTAAATTTGCGCCTTGCTGCGGTCATGTTGTTTAAGATTGACAGGCAGTCTAGTTATAAATCTATAACTTTCAATGACTTAATATGGTGCCGGCAATAGGAATCGAACCTACGACCTTCGCGTTACGAGTGCGCTGCTCTACCTGCTGAGCTATGCCGGCGTGTGATTGTCTATTTGTAGATGGCTTTGGGGTCTTTTAGTATCGGCTCGGTGGTTTGCCATTCGCCGTTTGTTAGGCTACGGAAAAAACAACTTTCCCGACCGGTATGGCAGGCGATGCCGCCTTCCTGTTCAATTTTAAGCAGAATCACATCGGCATCACAATCCAGTTGTATATCCAATACTTTTTGGCGATGGCCGGATTCTTCGCCTTTGCGCCACAGGCGATTGCGCGAGCGGGACCAATATACGGCATATCCTTCGGCAACGGTTAAGGCTAGTGATTCTGGATTCATCCAGGCAAACATCACCACGCGGCCAGTATCATGCAACTGGGCGATGACCGGCACCAAGCCATCTGGCGTCCACTGGATTTCTGTCAGCCAAGCCGGGCTCATAGTCGCACCTCTATGCCTCGGCTTTGCATGTGTTTTTTGGCCTGCTCGATGGTGTATTCGGCAAAATGGAAGATGCTGGCCGCAAGCACGGCATCGGCTTTGCCTTCGATGATGCCATCCGCTAGATGATCCAAATTACCGACGCCGCCGGAGGCGATCACCGGAATACTGACCGCTTCGCTGATAGCGCGGGTCAAAGCCAGATCAAAACCGGATTTGGTGCCGTCGCGGTCCATACTGGTCAACAGAATCTCACCGGCACCGTAGTCTTTCATGCGCACGGCCCATTCCACAGCATTGATACCGGTTGGTTTGCGACCGCCGTGGGTAAAAATTTCCCAGCGGTTTTCCTCGCCGTCCTGACTGACTTTTTTCGCGTCGATGGCGACAACGATGCATTGGGAGCCGAACTTTTCTGCGGCTTCTTTGACGAATTCGGGTCTGAAAACGGCGGCACTGTTGATGCCTACCTTATCAGCACCGGCATTGAGCATGCGGCGGATGTCTTCCAACACCCGGATACCGCCGCCCACCGTCAGCGGGATAAACACTTCACTGGCCACTTGCTCGACGACATGGACAATGGTGTCGCGGTTGTCGTGAGTGGCGGTGATGTCCAGAAAGGTGATTTCGTCGGCGCCTTCGCTATCATAGCGACGGGCGATTTCGACCGGGTCGCCGGCATCGCGAATATCGACAAACTTCACGCCTTTCACGACGCGGCCATTATCGACATCCAGGCAGGGAATAATACGTTTGGCTAAGCTCATTGTTTACGATTTACCGACTAATAGCTCAGTCATCGGCTCGGCCGAAAGATTCGGCGAGCTTTTCGCCCTCGGCAAAATCCAGCGTTCCTTCGTAGATAGCGCGGCCTGTGATAGCACCCATGATCCCTTCGTGCGCAACAGCACCAAGGGCGCGGATGTCGTCCAAGTTGGTGATGCCGCCGGAGGCGATGATGGGAATATGCACCGAGCGCGCCAGTTTGGCGGTGGCTTCGACATTGACGCCTTGCATCATGCCATCGCGGGAAATATCGGTGTAAATGATCGCGGCTACGCCGTTGGCTTCAAATTTCTGTGCTAGGTCTATGACGTCGTGACGAGACAATTTCGACCAACCGTCGATCGCAACTTTCCCGTCTTTCGCGTCCAGGCCAATGATAATGTGGCCTGGAAATTCTATGGCGACGTCGCGGACGAAGTGCGGCTCGCTGACAGCTTTGGTGCCGATAATGACATATTGTACGCCGACTTCCAGATAAGCCTGGATGGTGTCTTCGTCGCGGATGCCGCCGCCGATTTGCACCGGTACGTCCGGATAGGCTTGGACAATGGCGTTGATTACTTCGGCATTTTTAGGTTTACCGGCGAACGCGCCGTCCAGATCGACCAAATGCAATCTCTTCGCCCCTGCTTCTACCCAGCGCCCGGCAACAGCCACCGGGTCGTCTGAGAATACGGTGTCGTCTTCCATACGACCCTGGCGCAAACGGACACATTTTCCTTCCTTCAAGTCAATTGCGGGTATCAGCAACATATCTAAATCTCGACAGTTAAAACACTAAATCTAAAGGTTAGTAAAGCCAACATCTAAGGGTTGGGGAGTTACGCAGTCCCGTCCCAAGCCAAGAAGTTTTGCAGTAGTTGCAATCCGACAGTCTGGCTTTTTTCGGGATGAAATTGCACGGCAAACATGTTCTCTTTTGCCAATGCGCAGGTAAATGCTTGCGGATAATCGGCGCTTGCGGCGCTGTGCCGCTGATCGTCCGGCACCGCAAAATAGCTGTGTACAAAATAAAAGCGGCTGTGGTCCGGAATGTCGCGCCAGAGCGGGTGCGGCTTTTGCTTAACCTGATTCCAGCCCATATGCGGGATTTTCAAGACATTGCCGTCTGCATCAAACATATGATCGGTAAAACGGTGGGCGTGGCCGGGGAATAAATTCAGACAGGCGATGCCGTCGTTTTCTTCGCTGTCGGTCAGCAAGGCCTGCATACCCAGGCAGATGCCCAAAAAGGGTTTGCTGTGCGCTACTTCACGGATCACATCGGCTAAACCACTTTCGTTTAAGGCTTGCATACAATCGCGTATCGCCCCAACACCGGGAAACACCACCCGGTCGGCCATGCGGATCAATGCGGCATCGGCTGTTATTTGCACATTTACCCGACTATCGGCATGTTGAAGTGCTTTGGCAATGGAATGCAGATTTCCCATTCCGTAATCGATAACGGCTACTGATGACATAAACTACTGATTCAAAGTCGGGGGTTCTAGGCAGAAAGCGTGGAAATTATAGACTGCCTTTGGTGGAGGGCATGATGCCGGCCATCCGTTCGTCATGGCTGATAGCCATCCGCACAGCTCGGCCAAATGCCTTGAATACGGTTTCGGCAATATGATGCGCGTTGCCGCCCTTCAGATTGTCGATATGCAAAGTCACGCCAGCGTGGTTCACAAAACCTTGGAAAAACTCTTTAAACAAATCCACATCGAAATTGCCGATCAGCGCACGTTTGAATTCCACTTGATAAAATAAGCCGGGACGGCCAGAGAAATCGACGACCACTCGCGACAAAGATTCGTCCAGCGGGCAATAGGCATGACCATAGCGATAAATGCCTTTTTTATCGCCCAGCGCTTTGGCAAAGGCTTGACCGAGGGTAATGCCAATATCTTCCACGCTGTGGTGGGCATCGATATGCAGGTCGCCGCGCGACACAACCTCTATGTCTATCAAGCCGTGTCTGGCTATTTGATCCAGCATGTGATCCAAAAACGGCAAGCCGGTGGTAAACGCGGCTGAGCCGTTGCCGTCGAGATTAATGGAAACTTTGATCTGGGTTTCGAGCGTATTGCGCTCAACCTGAGCGATGCGTGGGTTCATGCTTGATGCGGGTGGCTTATTTCGGCGCTAGTTTACGTGATTGTGACAACTACGCCAAACTCTTGCTGGCGATCTCATAGACATCTTTGGACAGATGCTCGGTAGCGACGATACGCTGTAATTGCTGTTTCATCAAGCCCTGCCGGGCTGCGTCATAACGTCGCCATTGCGCCAACCCGGTTACCATCCTGGAGGCGATTTGCGGATTGAGCGTATTTAACGCCAATACCTGATCGGCCAGGAAGCGGTATCCCTCGCCGTTTTGGGCATGGAAATGCAGGGGATTGGCTTGGCTGAAGGCGCCAATCAACGAACGTACCCGGTTAGGCGTCTTCATATCGAAAGCCGGATGTTGCATTAAGGCCTGCACGGTTGCAAAGGTATTGGGCATGCTGCTGGTGGCTTGTAACGTGAACCATTTGTCGATAACCAATGCTTCATTCCGCCATTGCATGTAAAAACTATCCAGACTTCTGGCCTTGGCCGGATGATTGCTGTTGACGATGGCCGACAAAGCCGCCAGTTGATCAGTCATATTCCGGGCGCTGTAAAATTGCTGCTCGGCGATATGATAAGTGTCTTCATTTTCTAATTTGCTCATATAGCTCAAGCAGGCATTTTTCAAACGCCGCCGTCCTACTGCACCGGCATCGAAACTGCCGGATTCGTCGCGGTGATGTTGCACATACAGCTGTTTGAACTCAGCTTGCAATTGTTGAGCGAGGGTCTTTTTCACAAATTCGCGGGCTTGGTGGATGGCTTCGACATCAATAACAGCCATCTGCCCGGACAAATAACTTTCTTCCGGTAAGGCCAGTAACAAGGCTTGATAAGACAAATCGCCGTTGCTGTCGGTCAAAACGCTGCGATAGGCATCGACGATAACCGGCTCCAATTGCAAAGGCCGGCCCAACTCTATCGCGTCGATCAGCTTGAAAATCACTTGTACCGCCAATTGCTGGCCGGCTTCCCAACGGTTGAAGGTATCGCTGTCGTGCCGCAGCAAAAATGCCAATTCGTCCAGACTACGTTCTATCTTCAGAGTGACCGGTGCGGAAAAGCCTCTCAGCAGCGACACGACCGGCTGCTGTGCCAACTTATCGAAACTAAAGGTTTGCTCGGCTTCGGTAACATTCAAGGTGATTTCGGCCTGACTGGCACCGTTGCAAACTATCTGCTCTACCGAACCGTCGGCGGCGAGTAAGCCCATTCTTACCGGAATATGCAGTGGCGCTTTGACCGGCTGATTGGGAGTGGGCGGGCAATTTTGCTGAATGTTCAAATGCAGTTGTTGCGCTTCGGCGTCGTAGTGCTGACTCACCGTCAATACCGGCGTACCGGCTTGCGAATACCAGCGGCGAAATTGATTTAATTCCACGCCGTTAGCATCTTCCAGCGCTTTGACAAAATCCTCGCAAGTCACCGCCTGACCGTCATGGCGTTGAAAATATAAATCACAGCCTTTTCTAAAGCCGGCCGCGCCCAGCAAGGTTTGCAGCATTCTTACCACTTCCGCGCCTTTTTCGTAGACGGTTAGCGTATAAAAATTGTTGATTTCGATATAGGCTTCTGGACGAATCGGATGCGCCAAGGGGCCGGCATCTTCGGCAAATTGCCGGGTGCGCAAGGCCTTGACGTCTTCTATGCGTTTTACGGCTGGCGAGGTGCGGTCGCCGCTGAATTGTTGATCGCGGAATACGGTAAAACCTTCTTTCAGACTCAACTGAAACCAATCCCGGCAAGTCACCCGGTTGCCGGACCAGTTATGGAAATATTCGTGACCGATCACGCCTTCGATATGCTCGTAATCGCTGTCTGTGGCGGTGTCTGGGCGGGCCAACACGAACTTGGTGTTAAATACGTTCAGCCCCTTGTTTTCCATCGCGCCCATATTGAAATGGTCAACCGCGACGATCATGTACAAATCCAGGTCGTATTCCAGTCCGTAGGTTTCTTCGTCCCAACGCATTGCGTTTTTTAAGGATTGCATCGCGTGGGCGCATTTGTCGATGTTGTGCTTTTCGACAAAAATCTCGAGTGCGATACGCCGACCGCTCATTGTGATGAACTCGTCAGCCACGCATTCCAGTTGCCCTGCCACCAGCGCAAACAAGTAGCAGGGCTTGGCGAATGGATCTTCCCAACTCACCCAATGCCGGTTGTTTTCCAGTTCACCTTGACCGACTTTGTTGCCGTTGGACAGTAAAACGGGGTATTGGCTCTTGTCGCCAGTCAACGTGGTTTTGAAACGGCTCATCACATCCGGTCGGTCCAAAAACCAGGTGATTTTCCGAAAGCCCTGCGCCTCGCACTGCGTACACAGCATGCTGCTGGATAAGTACAAACCTTCCAGCGCGGTATTCGCCTTCGGATTGATGACATTTTCGATGACGATCTGAAACGGCCTATCCTGCGGCACTTCATGCACGACCAAGGCTTCTTCGCCCAGTAAATACTGGCTTTGCTCCAGCGCTTGGCCGTCTATCGCGATACTCACCAACTGCAATTCCTCACCAAGCAAGGTCAATGCGGCACTGCTGTCCTGGCTTTGCGGATTGCGGCGCAGACTTAAAGTAGAACGCACCTGCGTGTGTTGTTCGTCCAGGTCGAAATTCAGTTCAATTTGCTCGATCAAATATTCGGGCGGAGTGTAGTCTTTCAGGAAAACCGTTTGCGGGCTTGCATCGCGCATTATTTATCGCTCGTCTTGTTTGACAGGTTGTGGCGGTTTATAGGAAATCAGCCAGTAAGTAAGGCCCAGTGCCACGATCACCGCAGCAATAGCCGTAATATATGCCGGATCTAAATCCTTGAAATCCAGCATGATGACTTTTCGGGCCACGGCCATCAAGGCGGTGGCTATGACCATTCTGATCGGTAGCGTATCGTGTTTAATGTACAGCGTGATGTTGATAAAAATCTCTATCGCGATCAACACGGCCATGAACGAACCAAAAATCACCAAAATGTCCGAGACTGTCAGCATCATAAACGGTTCCGCGATCACCCGCTGATACATCACATAGCCTACGTCGGCCACGCCCCACAGAATCACCAATACCATCAGCACCGCTAGTACTCTGACCGCGAAATGGATTACTGCGTGCAGCACTTTCAAAAGGGTATCTTCCGGAACCTGCGGCACTTTTACTTCGTGACTTTCCTCACGCAGATTGCGATTAGCGCTGGGACGGGAAGATGCCGGCGGCGGCATGGAAGGTCGAACGGGCGGTTTAGTGTCCATCTACAACTCCTGGTTTTTCTGCCAAGCAACAAAAGCCAGTAGAGCCCATGCCGCTAAAAAGGCCAGGCCGCCAAACGGCGTGATGATGCCAAGCCAGCCAATGTCGAATATCGCCAGTAAGTATAGACTGCCGGAAAACAGCACGATGCCGGCTACCAAACACCAGCCAGCCCACCGCAGTAATTTATGTTCTGGTAACACTGCGATCAAGGCCAAGGCCAATATATGCCACATCTGGTAGCTTACCGCAGTTTTATAAACGTCCAGCAGATGCTCGGATAAGAGATGCTTCAAGCCATGCGCACCGAATGCACCCATCGCCACACCGATAAACCCGCCGATAGCGGCCACAAACATAAAAGGTGAGCGCATTATTTCTCCAATAGACGCGGCATCAGTTGCACCAGATTGCAAGGTCGGGTGCGGTAATCCAATTGCTCCTTGATCAAAGACTCCCAGGCAGTTCGGCAAGCGCCGGACGAACCGGGTACGCAGAATATATAAGTGGCGTTGGCCACGCCAGCGATAGCCCGTGATTGCATCGTCGAGCTTTTGATGTCTTGATAGGAAATCATCCGAAACACTTCGCCGAAGCCATTCAACACTTTATCCAGTAAGGGTAGGATGGCTTCTGGGGTACCGTCGCGCCCCGTCACACCGGTGCCGCCGGTGGTGATAATCGCATTCACAAGCGGATCGGCAATCCAATGACTGACGGCGGCACGAACTTGGTAAATATCGTCAGGAACAATTTTTTTATCGATTAAGTTATGGCCTGCATCGGTCAAGCCGGTGACCAAGGTTTGGCCGGATACGTCGTCTAACTCGGTACGTGTATCAGAAACAGTCAACACGGCAATATTGATTGGCATAAACTCGCGGACTTGGCTCACGGCATGGCTCCAGACTAAGGCAACCGCATTCTATGTAAAGCGCCGCCGGACAAGCAAGCACTGTTTAATTCGTGACCTGTCATTTCGGCTTAACAAATAATGCCGTAAACTCTGGATTATTCAAGCCAATTTAGATAGCTACCGCCTATTCGATTATGCCTATCCCTATTTCCCGTTACGAAAAAATCGCCAGCCTGGCCGCCTTGTGTCTGCTGCTGTTCGCCTGTTATCAAGTGTTAAGGCCCTTTATTTTCGATTTGTTATGGGCGGCAATTCTGTGCTTTGTCACTTGGCCGCTCTATGTGCGTTTGCGCGATTGGAAACTCTCGGCCAACTGGGCGGCCACCGCCATGGTCCTGCCTATAGGTATATTACTGCTGACGCCCTTCGTAGCCGCAACCCTGACATTTACCGAAGATATAAACCACTTCCTGCAATGGCTGAATCAAAGCCGACATGTATGGCCGGAGGCTCCGGCTTGGTTGCACTCGCTGCCGGTAGTCGGCGACAACGTTGTTGAGGCATGGCAAAATTTCGGTGAAGACTCCAGTCGCCTAGTCAATTTGGCCCGTCAATATGCCTTGGGTGCGAGCAGTTGGGTGCTGCAGCAGGGGATTGGTTTGGCGGGCGAGCTAATGCACATGGGTCTAGCTATTTTGGTGCTGTTTTTTTTCTATCGCGATGGTGAACACGTCGCTCAGCATGTGGTAATTGCTGTCGAACGTCTGGCCGGCGAGCGCACCCAAAGTATCTTGCATATCGTTAGTTCCAGTTTGCGAGCGGTGGTGTACGGCATACTCGGTACCGCGCTGGTGCAAGCTTTGGCCTCTATTTTGGGCTTTGTGATTGCCGGCGTGCCTTATGCTTTTGTGTTGGGCGTAATTGCCTTCTTTTTGATGATCATTCCGGCTGCGGGTACAGTGATTTGGCTACCGATCGCCTTATGGTTACTGGCGGAAGGCGAACCCGGCTGGGCCATTTTTATCGCGCTATGGTTTTTGCTTTTCGTCGGTACTATCGATAATTGGCTACGACCGATTTTGATCAGCAGGGAAGTGGAATTGCCGTTTGTGTTGATAGTATTTGGCATTTTCGGCGGCTTGTTAGCGTTTGGCTTTATCGGCGTGTTTATCGGCCCAACTTTGTTGGCAACCACCTATGCCTTGGTTTTGGATTGGCTGATCCGAAATGAAGAGGCGCAGAACGACCACTCCGGCTTGAATGACAGCTAATTGCAGCAATCGACTTCTAATGCCGGTACGGGTTTTCAGAGCCCGATACCGGACTAAAAATGCCTAAAGTAAGTTATCGCTTTCATTGTTAGCCCTTTCCTGTTAGATTCAGAACCGTGATCGAACCGCAGTGAGATCATAAACGACCGACAATGACAGCAAAACTGCAACCTTGCCCCTCGTAATCCTACCGTTTCATCTTGCAATTGCCATCCGGCAGCCCGAGAAACGTCTTAATTAATTCAGCACCACCCCAGCAAAAATCGAGGCTTTATGATTTTACGTACCCCCCCGCCACCCCGTATCGGTTGGCACTATGACACCTATTTCCTGGCCCAATTGAACAAAATCAAGAAACAGGCCAGCACTTCTTAATATCCGCTAGTTTGGATACGCTCGCTAAGCATTAGCGACAAACGCCAATCCGCCGACGACCAGTCATTTAAATCGAAAGTTTTGTGGCCTGGGGTTTGCTTCCGAACATTTCGGAGGATAAAAATCATGTCGGTGAAACACCAATTTACCATCTGCCCAGCGCAACAACTTCCCGAACTCGGCAAGTTTACATTTGATGTGCTCTATCGCGGCAACCCACGGCCGGCCCTGCTGGTACGCTTCCGAGGCCAGGTTTTCGGCTATCTGAACCAATGCGTCCACATGCCTAGGACATTGGATTGTGAGAACAGCAACATTTTCGACGAATCGGGGCGCTATTTGCAGTGTTCCATGCACAGCATTTGCTACGATCCGATCAGTGGAGAGTCTTTAAGCGAAATTTGCCTTGGCAAAAAACTGACCGCGTTGAAAGTCAAAGAACAAGACGATTGGATCTATTTAGTCGACAAGAGGGCCGCAATTGCGGGTTGAAGACTTTGGCCCGGGGCGAAACAGATGCATCGCCCCATTTGGTTTGCGCAGCTAGCTTGCCCGGTTTTAACCGTGCGCGGCGCTTCCTTTGATCTGTTCTTCTAATTTTTCGTGCGCACGTTCCAGTTTGGCAAACACTCTTAAAATATCGGTGGCGGACAAAATGCCTACCAGTTTGTCTTTTTCCACCACCGGCAGTGCGCCTACTCGGTGTTCAGCCATCATCGCCGCCGCTTCTGATGCTGGGGTTTCCGGGGTAACGGTGTAAACGCCGCGATGCATGATATGCACAACTTTCTGAGAGACCACGTGCAATTGAGTGTTGTCCTTGTTGGTCTCGACCGCGTTGGAATTGCTTTTTGGCCCCAACGCTTTGTATAAGTCCCGGTCTGAAACGATACCGACCAATTTGCCTTTTTCAATGACGGGCAGATGGCGAATTTTTTCGTAATGTATCAAAAAGAACACTCGATCGATAAGATCGTGAGGTTCGACTGTAAATACCTTGGTGGTCATTAAATCTGCTACGCGCATGATGTTATCTCCGATAAAAATGTCTGTATAAAAGTAAGTAAATTCTGACGCAATAGTCGAACTATAGCTAGGCAAAATCAAGAAATATCGAGGTCTTATGGCTGAGCAGAGCCATTAAGTCACGAACAGCGGGCCTTGAGCCGTTAGGTGGGTGATGTGAGAACACGTCAATATAGCCTCCCGCCCAAATCCAGACAGGTCAGATAAAGCCGCATATCGAACTCCAGTTGGTGATAGTCCGGCTCCATGTACTCGCATAATTTGTAAAAAGCCTTGTTATGCTGCTTTTCCCGCAAATGTGCCAGTTCGTGAACGACGATCATTTTCAAAAACTCCGGTGGCGCAATTTTAAAAATCGCACCGATGCGAATTTCATTTTTTGATTTTAAATTGCCGCCCTGCACCCGCGATATCACGGAATGCAAACCTAAGGCTTGGTGCAGGACATCGATTTTGTCGTCGTAAACGACTTTACTGAGGGAGTTGGATTGCCGCAGAAATTGATTTTTAAGGTCCATCGCGTAGAGGTAAAGCGCCTTGTCGGTCTTTATATCATGCGGTCGCGGATACTTTTTTAGCAGTAGCGTGGGCAGTTTGTCACTGTCGATTAGACTATGAACTTGCTCGGTGATGGCAGGCGCATAGCCGGCCAAATATTTTAACGTGCGCATGGATTAGCGCAGAATAAGACAAACACCTGCTCCAACGGTTGGTTCAATCCCATGGCGGCTGGTCTCCGTCATAGGCGATGAAGTTTTTATCGCTGGACCGGGTCGTTCCGCCGACCGCGCTGTCAGCCTTTGGTTTTCTCGATTCGTCGTTGGGCGATAGCGCAAGGCCGGATTCGGTTTGCCATTGGGCAAACAGCGCTATGTCCTTATTGGCAGGGACATACCACTTCTTGATTGCGGCATCCCATCTGGCGCCGAGCGCTTTCGCCGCATCCTTTTCGGCATAGGGTACGTTCAGGTAAGTTTTTGCGTCAGCCATTCACTGCAGCCGGTTCAAGATTAAATGCATCGCGATATTGTAAATCATTGCTTCTGCAAGCGATGCGGATAATCCAAGCTTACCCGGTGAGACCAAGCGTTAAAAATGATTGGCGAACTAGCGGCCAGCTCGACCAAGCCGCAATAAAATTAGATGCTAGGGCTTTTTGCGATTCGAACCCATGGTGCTGGCAAAAGTAGTAGCCGCCAGCAAGGCCGATGAAACAATAAAATCACCCGAAATAAATTCGATAACGCCAGTGACAAATACCAGCCCGGTCAAAATGTCTTTATGTAAGCGGTTCATGTTCGCTTCCCAAAGTAATAAACGTATTTAGACTATATGCCCGATTACATTTATTGACAATGACACTAAAAATGCATTGATTGATTATCAAAAGGAAACAAACAAGCCTGCTGCCGATGCAGGCTTAAGCTTTTTACATCGGCACCGAGCGTATTAGCACGATAAGCAATGAAAGGACTGCTCATAACAGCGATGGACGGCTGGCTTAACTAAGGCGCGAACCCCGAAACGGCAGAGTCAATAAGTCGACAAAATTCAGCTTAGTGCTATCGCGAAACTCGGATAAGCCTATCATCATTACAGACTGCGCTTCTCGCGCTTGCGGACAATGGGTCTTGAATAATCTATCCCAACACGACAATGAGAAGCCGTAATTACTGTCGGTCTCAGCTTGAAATGCAGAGTGGTGAATGCGGTGCATATCGGGTGTGACTAATAGATAACGTAGCCAGCGTTCGACAGCGGGCGGCAGGCTGACATTGCCGTGATTGAACAAGGCGCAGCCATTCAATATCACTTCAAACGCTATCACCGCTAGGGGATCGGCACCGAGTAAAACCACCAGCGCGACCTTATAAAGCATCGACAGCATAATTTCCAAGGGATGGAAGCGTAAGGCGGTGGTGGTATCGAAATCCATATCGCTGTGATGCACCTGATGCAAACGCCAAAACCAGCGCCAGCGATGGGCGGCAATATGTTGGGCGTAAATCGCAAGATCCAGTAGCAACAGGCTAAGCGCTATCGACAGCCAGCGCGGCACAGACAGCAGGTTGAATAAGCCCAGATGCTGTTCTGCAGCCCAGTGCGCTGCCAGCCAAGCCGCAGCACCAATACTTAGCCGCATCACACCGACATTTAGCACCGCCAGTCCCAGGTTGACCTGCCAACGTCGGCGTCGCTCCAAGCCTAATGAGCGTTTGGGCCTAAACAGCTCCCACACAGCCATTAACAAGAAAATCCCCAAAAAAACACCCAAGCGCACCATTGCTTCCATTACTGCCTCCGATAATACCGCGCCGCCAATTCGTCCGGGGTGGCTCCGAAAAAATATTGCAATCGCAAACACCACATCAATAAAATCGTTCTCAGGATACCGTGTTGTTGCCAGCGTCGCGCAGAAGTAGTCACCTTAGCGTTTAGACAGCTAGGTTTTTGGATTCTTTTCAGCGCTGCGCTGAGGGCGATATCTTCCATCAATGCAATCTCTGGAAAACCGGCCACCTTCTGAAACGCTTCGCGGGTCATGAAGATGGCTTGATCGCCGGTGGCGATACCGGTGAGTCTGGAGCGTAAGTTCATCATGCGGGCAATTAATTTGAAAATGGTTTGGTCGCTATCGAATTGCACATCAAAACGGCCCCACAATGTTCCTTGCGCTACTGCCGACGCAAGCAAATCGATGGCCCGATCAGGCAGTTGGGTATCGGCATGCAGGAACAACAACACCTCCGCTTGCGCATGCTGCGCTCCCAGATTCATTTGCTTGGCACGACCGCGCGGACCCAACAAAACCTGATCTACCCAAGGCTTGGCAATAGCCGGACTGGCATCGATACTCCCGCCATCGACCAGCAGCAATTCGCAGCGCGTCCTCAGTGTTTGCAAGGCGTTCAATTTGTCTGCAAGTTGCGCGGCCTCATTGATGACCGGAATGATGATGCTGACTTGCGGTTTCATCCGGTTTGCCCATTGCTTGCGCGGGCCCAGCTCCAATATTGGCCGGCAAAATAGCCGAAACCCAACGCAGCCTTAGCTATGAAGGGATTCAACTCGCCGATCTCCTGCTGCTCAGAAGGCGCGCGTTAAATGCCAATAGCTGCGCCAAACTGCAATAGTTCATCCGCTGGGTGCGTTTCGATTCTGCGTTGGCAGGGCAATTGAGGCAATTTACATGGCAAAAATAACCCAGATTGACGCCCAGGATCTCCTTTGGTTTACCGAAGATTGTCGGAAAAGCGCGGCTGGTTAGTAAGGAGCTATTGACACGCATGTTTGGTGTCCTCACATGTGAAGGATACCTATAATAACTCGGTATTGAAGCTGTCACTACCAGTGGTTTCAGCTAAAGCCTGAGCTATAAGCCGCGTTAAGAATCCGCTGTTTTATCGGCGGCTTCGCCTAAACCGGACCGGCTGCTTCCGGTTAAGCCGTCGTAAAAATATGAGCGAGAAAGAAGCGGAGCCGCGGTGAAGAAACAGTAGATTGGAGGCGCTAAACGGCTAATCAGGCTGGTTTTGTATGTCGCTGCTGCGGCATGGGGCTTGGGTTTTTGAGCCTTCGCTTGGCGCTAGACTTGTGTCCGTTTTTGCTTACGTTTACAAAACGCCAGCAATCCCATAAAGCCACTTAGAAAGGACCATGCTGCCGCTGGCAAGGGGATTGGTGCTGCTTGTAAAGACACGGCATCCAAATTCCAAATGCGATTGCCGCCGCTGGCGGAAGGGTTAGAAAATCTTAAGACCGCGGTTGGTTCGGTATTGGAAGCCGTGAACTGATAGTGGAAATGGGTAAACGCCAATGTATTGGCGATGCTGTCTGTAAAGCCGCCAATGTTGACTTGCAAAGGTGCGGCGCCTGCCACATTGGCTTTAGCATAAAACGATAGATCGTAAACCCTGCCGACTGCCAAGCTTAGGCTGGTTTGTATTGCGTTACCGGTATTCAGGGCGAGTGCATAAGTATCTTGATAAACCCGTGATACATAATTGTTACCAGCGCGATTTTTGTTCCTTAGATACGATTCTTCACCAATGCCGTCGCTAATCGAGGTCCAGCCCGTCATGCTGGTGCTGTTGTTGGGTAAATATTGATAACCAGGAACTGCGGTCAGCGCAGCCGGTAGTTCAAAGCCGCCATTGGTAACTAAGTTGGCTTGCGCGTTAGGCGTAATAAGCAACATACCCAACATAAGTATTCTGATTAATTCCATAACTTTACCTTTCTACGCTCTATGTACTGCCCGCTCGCACATTCGATTGATCGTCAGACTTGTGCAACAAGAAAGCGCTGTGCTAAACACGCAGCTTTCCGCCTTTGTAAAGTCAAACAAGGATTAACCCAGCTTTTTCCGGCCGATGCCTAACAAGCTAAAAATCACGCTGCCGAACAACCACGCTGCGTCGGGCACTGGAGCCGCCGTAACACTGCCAACCACGTTGCCGACAAGATTTAGTGTCAGTTCCGCTAGTCGTCGTTAAGCTTGCTTGCGCAACGCCGCTGACTGCAAATTTAAAAGTTCTTGTCATTAATTTTTCTACTGTAGTTATTGAGAGATGCGGCATTTGCCATACTCCTCGCCAGATGGCTAGTGCATTCGGCTAGCGTCAGTGCAGCCCTTAGTAAGTTCCAAACCCGCTTGGCTGGCGGTTTCAAGACGGGCGAGAGAGTCTTTTGTCTGAGCTCGCCTCTTAAAAGCTACTGAGGATAGTGGCAGCCGTTGGCTTGAATCCTACAAAATACGTGCCATTCACCGATTTTTCCTGTAAGTTTTTGATTAAAAAACAAGTGTTTGAATTTTTAATCCACTTGAATGGGCTGTTTTCGCTGACTATGCGGCATATCCCGCATGGTCAGCACGCGAAAATACTTAATTACTCAATTGGCAGGCTGCTGCCGCAGGTTCTTCCGTAGATTTTCCAAGACATAGGCCCCGCCAGCCGCTGAAAGCTCGCTGCCTCCTACTGGATAGGAGCTGTTTTGCTCTTCGCTGAATCATCGGAGATGCTAAATGCTTGGGCTCGATGCGATCTGAAATAGCGGGGCAGGTACCGTCGCCAAGGATGGCATGCGTGCAAAGAGTCTACCCCGCTGAGCGGTCGGCGGTTTTGTGCATCCAGAGATGGTGGCGGCTGGAGTTTCTCAGAATTGGGTCTTTGTTTTAGCCGTGAACTCGTCCCACTAGAAAGCTAAAGTCGTTTTTTAATCCGATTTTAATTGTTTCGCTCCCAGCAACTTTCAAAAACTCTGCTAAAAATTAATATCATTATTTGACTGAGGCACGGAATTTAGCCGCTTAGTTTGCTGAGTAACGCTTTTTTCGATTTTTATTGGTGGATAAGCTCACATAATCGACTTGCGTACAGTAGACCTTTGTACTAGGCTATGCTACCGCTCAATTAGGGGAGGAGAAATGGCTTCGTACCGGGGTGTAACCGGCGCGCTGTTGGCGTTGGAATCGTTCTTGACCAGCAGATTACCTGCCGAGCTGAGCAGCGAGCCAACCAATGCCCAAGCAAAACTGCTGGGTAGCGCCGATATAGCTAATATCCTCACCGGCAATCTGTTGGGTATTTACCTGCATCGTATTACCATCGACCCGCATGGTCGGCAGCGCTCCTTCGCGCAGCGCGGCAGCGATCAAAACGCTCCACAGGCCGAACTACCGGTCAATCTGCATTTTCTGTTAATTGCCAATGCTGCTAGCGCCACCATCGAAGCCGACCTGCTCAGCTGGGCGATGGTTGAACTGGCTAACGAATGTCAGCTCGATATCTCGCATATTCAAGACATCGACGACGAGTGGGGGGAGTCTGAAGTGCTTAATATTGCCCCGGACGAGATGAGCACGGAAGATTTGATGCGCATCTGGGATGTTTTTAAATCCCCTTACACCAGTACCGTGCCCTATGTGGCCCGCACCGTGCGCTTGCGCTTGCATCGACCACGCACGGAAGGTCCGTCGGTTAGTACCCGGATATTTCCGGGAGGCACGGTATGAAAGCCGTTAAAGTGCTGGAAACCAATATCCTCTATGCCAGCGATGTGATCTATTGGCTGGACGGCAGTAGTGCGGCACTTGAAGCCGATATGCGGCGGCTGAGCGAAGCCGTTGTTTTGCAACTCGATACTCGTCCCGCCGATCTGCAATTTTTACACACGCCAGGCAAAACGGCTTTGTGGCGGCGCTCGGCCGGCAAAACGGTGCAAGGCGCGCCTAGCGAGGCGGACAAATTGCGTCCGGCAGAAGTGGCATACGCTATCGTCGGCTCGGTAGCCGACAGTCAACGCCGCTATGTCCCGCGCCGTTTCGACATTCAAGCCGGCAATGCCGCCGGGCACAGCGTAGTGCTTTATCCGACACCTTTCGGTACCAAACTCGGTCGCGGCGGCGGATTGCGCGGCACATTACGATTTGCCGATAGTAATGCGCCGGTCGTGTGGGCGTTGCTGGCGCTGACTGTCAATCTGGGTGTCGGCGGCAATTTGATCTGCCGTGCCCAAGCCGACGCCAACGGCGATTTCATCATCGCGATGCACCGCTTGCCGCCCTTGCCGGAAGGGGTAACCGAGTATGCCGCTACACTACGTATCCGCGCCCTTGCCGCTGCCGATGCCGCCGACGCTATCGATCCAGACGATCTAGTAGCGATGACGCTGGGGGCGTTGAATGCCGACAACAGCTTTGCCGCCGAGCTTGCCTTGTCCGTGGTGCCCGGCGAAATTGGTTTGATACGGTCCTTCAATCGGGATCATCTCGCCGTTCAACCCAATTGAGTCATCCATGAGTTGAGTTAGTCCTTTAAACGCTGGTCCACATAAAAATTAAGGAGGGGAGCATGCCTGAATATCTTGCACCGGGTGTGTTTGTAGAAGAAGTTAGCTTTCGCGCCAAATCGATCGAAGGGGTGGGGACCAGCGTTGCGGCTGTGGTCGGCCCCACGCGTTTCGGGCCGTTGCGGGGTAATCCCGAGGTAGTGACTAGCTTTGGCGAATTCACCCGAATCTACGGCGATATCCAAGATCTCACTCTGGCCGGCGCTTCGGTGCTTAACCATACCGCCATTGCCGCGAAAGCCTTTTTCGACGGCGGCGGTAAACAACTCTATGTGTCGCGGGTCGGCAATTTTCCGCAAAACGCGCCCGGTATATCGACGCGGTCTGTGGCAAACGTGCTGAGTTTCAGTAGCCGCTTTCCGGGAACGATGGGTGATTTCACGCTGGAATTGCTCTGGCGCGATAGCGAAAATCTGTTAAAAACCGAGGCCACTTCGGCGCCCGCCGAGGGAGAAGTGGTGTTTCTGAATGCTACCGGCTTAACCAATGCGGTGCGCTCGGCCGGCATCGCCGCGCAATTTCCGGACGAACGCTTTCCCTTGAACGTCCGCGCCCTGGTGCGCCGGGAAGGCGATCGTTTCGTCATCGTCAATAATCGCTGCGAACTGGATACCGCCGACGATGTCGCGGCGGGCGGCACGGCCCTGCGGCCGAACGGCCAGGCCGACGGCAGTCAGGGGGTGTTGATGGCGGCCGGCTTGGTGAACGGTCCCGGTGTTGCGGTCAGCTACACCCGGGTGTTTGCGAAAAATCCCAGCAGCGGGTCCTTGGCTAACGGCACGTCGGCGGTGTTAACCCTGAGCGCGGAAACCAATTTGTCGGTGTATACCGGCGCGGCGCATTGGGGCACCCTAACCGCGTTGCGCGGTACGCTGAATGCGGTCGGCAGTGAGTTTGTGGTGGATGGCGGCGGTTTGAATGTGGGCGTCAATGCCGACATTACCCTGCCGCTGGCGGCGTTGGCCGCTGCGCCGAATACGGTGCGGGCGGTGGTGGTGCAGCGCAATTTCGATATTGCCGTGCATGCCGGCGGCCGCGACGGCCCGGTGATTTACAGTTATGGCGATATTTCCAGCGCTCCCGACGCAAAAAACAGTCTCAGCGCAATATTGCCTGTCACTCCGGACAAGCGTTACGACCAATTGACCAGTCCGGTCAGTTGCACCCTCAGCGCCGGTATTAGCGGGGCTGATGTAGTGGCAGCCTTGTACAGCTTATTCGAAACGAATGGCTTAAATCCAGGTTCCATGTCGGTCCAAGGCCCGCGCTATTTGATAAACCTGTCCGGCGGCAGCGATGGCAACGTGCCGGGAGCCGTGCATTACGGCGGCGTGGAGGACGAGGTCAACGGCAGTAGCGGTTTTGTGGCCTTGGAAAATATCGAAGATGTGTCCATCGTGATGACTCCGGCAGCGGCGGCTGACGCCGCCAACCATCAAGCCATCGTCGCCGAGGTACAAAAACACTGTCTGAAAATGCGCTACCGGGTCGGCATTGTCGATAGCCGCGACAGCATGGCACTGTCGGAAATACGCGAATTCCGTTCCAACTTCGACGATTCGCGGCTGGCGCTGTACTACCCCTGGGTGGTCATCTCCGATCCGCGCGGCCTGCTCAGTACTATCAATGTGCCGCCGTCCGGTTTTGTCGCGGGTGTGTATGCCAATACCGACGTGCAGCGCGGCGTGCACAAACCGCCGGCCAACGAACCGGTCATCGGCGCTTTGCGATTTGCCCAGGAAATCAACCGGTTCCAACAGGAATTGCTGAACCCAAACGGCATCAACTGTTTGCGCTCGTTTCCCGGACGCGGGCATCGGGTTTGGGGAGGGCGCACCTTGTCCAGCGATCCTGAATGGAAATATGTCAACGTCCGCCGCTACTTTTTGTACTTGGAACGTTCCATTGACAAATCCACGCAATGGGCGGTGTTCGAACCCAACGGCGAGCGGCTGTGGGACAACATTCGCCAGACCGTGGAAAGTTTTTTGCACAACGAATGGGTCAACGGCCGACTGTTGGGTAGCGCCAAAACTGCTTATTTCGTGCGCTGCGATCGCAGCACGATGACTCAAAACGATCTGGACAACGGTCGATTGGTCTGCGAAATCGGCGTGGCGGCTTTGAAACCGGCCGAATTTGTGATTTTCCGCATCGGCCAAAAAACCGCCGACGCCTGAACCCTAGACTGGAGATAAACCATGGCTACATATCGGGAAACGCCCTATGGGGTGTTCAATTATCTGGTCAACCTGGGCGACGGCAGTGAAGGCGAAGTGCAGGGCGGCTTTTCTGAAGTGTCCGGGCTGAATGCCGAGGTGACGGTTGCGGAATATCGTAACGGCAACGAAGCAGTGAACTATGTGCGGAAGATTCCGGCCATCAACAAAGCCGGCGATGTGACGCTGAAGCGCGGCGTGATCGGCGCGGAAAACATTTATAACTGGCTGGAGCAAATTCGCGGCGGCGATGTGACCGCCAAGCGCGACGTGGTGATCAAGCTTAAAAACGAAGATCCCACCAGCGCCAGTGCTGTAGTCACCTGGAAACTGGTCAGGGCCATGCCGATCAAATGGACTGGGCCGACGTTAACCGCCAAGGGCGGCAGTGATGTGGCGATGGAAGAGCTGGTTCTCTCTGTTGAAACCATCATCCAAGGCTAGCCGGAGCGATAGCGGATGGAATTGTTAGCGGGAGCGCGTATTGCCTTGACGCCACGGCCGGTTGAACGCCGGATTGCGGCGCTGGAAGCGGCCATGCTCGGCCATTGTCCGGGCCGGGTCAGGCTTGAGCGCCTGCTGCAATTGCCGGCGGCGCTGGCTGATATGCGTGCGGTCGGATACGGCTTGGCGGTCGATGCCTTGTTGCGCCCCGGTGCTGTCAGCGAACTTTACCATCTGCCGATACCGTTGCAGTCCAGCGCCGAATTTCACGACATTTTCCCGGATGTGCTGGATGCCGGGACCGCATACGTCAGCCTGTTAGCCGGTAAAAAAGCCTGGCTGGGGCTGGCGGTAGATGATTTTTTCGCCAACGGCGGCGAAAAACTTTGGGTGGTGCGGATACCGGAAAGCGCGGGACAAGCCGGTTTTCTGCCGGCTGCCAACACGCAATTGCATGATATTGCTACTCTCCAAGGCTTGGCCTGTGTATTGGTGATTCCGGCCTTGGGCGTAGTGAGTTTTCCCGATTTGGAACGTCTGCAAGTACCACCGCGCCTGCCGGATATTCCTAGGGTACGTCTGGAAAACAACGATCCGCAGTTTCTGCCTTGCACGCAAAATACCGATGACGATCACCGCGAACGCCGTTACAGCAATGAGTTAATCGATATGCCGCCACCTTGGCAATTGCCGCAGGTGTTGCGTGGCATGCTGCAATTCATCAGCAGTCATCGGCCGGATTTGCAATGTCTGTTCACCTTGCCGCTGTCCTACTCCGGCGAACTGGATAGCCCGGTACTCGATCCGGCGGCCTTGCAAGCACTGGCCGGGTATCAAGAAAATCGGGATGCGGCGCAAGCGCTAAGGTATGTGCAGTTTTTGTTTCCATACTTACGCGGGCCGCGCTTTGCCTTGCATAGCCCGGTTGGTTTGATCGCCGGCCAGCAGGCGGCAGCGGCGCGGCGCGACGGCCCTTGGCGCTCGATGGCGGCCAAGCCCTTAAACACTGACGCTTTGCCGTATCCGCGTTTGTCCATCGCCCAAACCTTGGTGTTACGCGATAAGCCCGGCATCAGTGTGATCAACTATCGCCATTCGTTTAGCGGCGGCGCGCAACTCAGTCTCGACGACGAGCGCTTGGTGGTGCCGGCCTTACCGGTCGCCGATTATCCGTTCGACCGCCAGCGATACGACGGCTTTCGATCCGCGGAAGTGATGCGTTTCCTGGGTTTTTTGTGCCGACAATTGCAGGCTTTGGGCGAGCAATTGATCTTTAATCTGGATTACCGCGACCCGCGACCACGTTTACTGCTGGAGCAGTTTTTTCGACGCTTGTACAGCCAGGGCGCCTTGCGCGGCGCGTCTGCCGAGCAAGCCTTTTCGATCAGCGAATCGATACCGCAGGAAGGGGCGATGCTCTTCGAGATCATGCTGGCGCCGGCGTTTCCGATAGACAAGCTGTTTCTGACCTTCGCCAATCTGAATGGCGAATGGCGCTCGGAGGTGGTCGATGGCTGAAATCAGCGAATTCGTCGCCTTCCGTTTCAAGGTCAATCTGTACAACAGCGATCAGAGCAGCCTGTTGTGCAGCGGCTATTTCAGCGAAGTGACCGGCTTCGAAGCGACGATGGAACCTAAGGTCATCAACGAGGGCGGCCACAATTGGGGCGAACATCACCGCTCCGGGCCGACTAAATTCGCGCCGATTATTTTGAAACGCGGCGTCACCGACATCAACGATTTGTGGTCCTGGTTCGACATCACTACCAGCCAAGCCAACTACGGCTACCGCCTGAGCGGCGAGATTATCGTGTTCGGCAATCCCAGCGTTAGCGGCGGCAACGTCACCGATAACGCGGTGCTGGTTTGGAAACTCAGCGGGGTGTTGCCGACCAAATTCAAAGGTCCAGATTTGTCCGCCACCGCCAGCCAGGTAGCCATAGAAGAACTACATCTGGTGCATCAAGGTCTAGAATTGCAAAGGCCGGCTCCAACCAGCACGCAAGGCAGGGGGGCGGCATGATAGCCATAGAACGCGGCAAACTGATCCCGGTCAACGGCGACAACGACAGTCCTGATCTGGATAACGCCATCGACGTGCAATTCAATCCGTCCAGCCTGAAAGTCAGTCTGTCGAACACCTTGAAAGAAAACGCTCGCAACGGCAATAGCCGCGCCGCGCAGTTTGTCGATAAGAGCTCGTCCAACTCTGACCATAGAACTGATTTTCGACACGACGTATATCGAAGCGCCCGGCGGCGGACAGGGCGGCGGGCAGACCGCCAGCAATGCCGGCAGCAACAGCAGCTCCAAGAAAGCCATCGAGCAGGGCTCGGACGTGCGGCTGGAGACCAAGAAAATCGCCGATACCTTTATTAAGCCGGTGGCCGAGGGCGATAAATTGAAAGCGCCGAAACGCTGCCTGTTTCAATGGGGCGCCTTCGAGTTTCTGGGCCTTGGTGCAAAGCTTCGACGAAACCCTGGATTTCTTTTCCCCGGAAGGCCGACCGCTGCGCGCCACCGTGTCCTTAAAGCTCAGCGAGGACCGTTACCAGTTTCGGAATCGGGCCGTCGAACAAGCCGCCCGTAATACCCCCAGCCTGAGTTCGACCGGTGCCGGCCCGCTAGGCGGTTCGGACCAGAGCGCCGCGCCGGTGCCCGGCGGCAGCGGCGAAGGGGCCGGCAATTGGCGGGATACTTCACTATTTAACGGCATAGAGTCGCCCAGAATGCCGTCGCTTTCGGTGGTGGCGGTGCCTAGCCTGAGTCTGAGTGCTTCGGTAGGGATTAGTGGCGGAGTGGGGTTTGGCTTAAATGCTGGCGTCAATATCCGTGGTGGTATCAGCGCCAATGTTTCGGCAAGCTTGTCTGCTTCGGTCAGTGTCGGTGGTAGTTTTGTCGGCGGTTCGACCAATAGTGCCGGCGTGGCAAAAGCCACGCAGCAGGCGGTGCCACCGGCAAGTCCTGCTTTTAAATTCGGCAATTCCGCCAGTCTGGGAACCGGCATAGAAGGTGCATTCAATCCGGCTGGAAACAAGGGCAGTATGAATGCCGCCCATATTCAAACAGGCAGTGTGTCCTTAAGACCAACAGCCCAGAATACTGGTGCTGGTGGTCAAGCCGGACCATCCGCCCCAGCGGTGACTGGCGAGATGCCACTAGCAACAGCCGCAGCTAAGCAAGCAGGACCGGCGGCTGTGGGTCGCAAAAGCAGTGGTGTATCGGTAAGCAGTTTATTAAAAGCCGCTGCTGACAACGGCGTAGGTTTCGATTGAGCGGGAATTAGACATGCCGGTATTGATAGACGAAGTGATTTTGGAGGTGCAAGACGGTGTAACCGAAGTCGCCGAACAGCAACCGACTGCTCAGCAGACGCCGTTGGCGCCGGCGGAAATCGAGTTGATGCAGATGCTGGAATTGATCCGGCAGCGGCAGGAAAGGTTAAGAATTGATTGAGAGGAGAAAGTTGAGAACACAGTTTTTATCCCCTCACCCTAGCCCTCTCCCGGAGGGAGAGGGGATTTGTACAAGGGTTTTAGGAGACTTTGAGTTGCGGAAGCGGTTTCTTCCCGTATGCCGCGCCGAGCACCGGAGCTTTTGAACGGACAAATCGGCATCCGGGCCGCCTTTTCTTTGGATACTTTCTTTTGGCGGAGCACAAATTCGCCTGGAGCGAATTTGAACAGCCGACTGGCTGGCCCGCAGGGCGAAAACCAAGGACGGTTTTCGTAGCGAAAGTATCTCGCCTGTCGGTCCGCGAACCGACATTAGAAAAACCGTCGCGTTAGCGACTCAAAAATAAATAAATAAACAACAACAAATAAAAACAACACTATGCCCGAAACCGCCTTCACCAGCTCCCGCCCAACGATCAAGATCGACGGCGAACAACGCGATGACCTGCAGCAGGCCTTGCTGGCGATGCAAGTCAATCTGCCCTTGCACGGCAGCGCGCATGCCGAATTGCAGCTGTCTAATTGGGGTAGGCCGGAAGGCGGGCAAGATCCTGACTTTGCCTTGAACGACATAGCCTTGGGTGCTGGCGTCGAGATCGAAATGGGCAGCGACACCCCGCAACACCTGTTCAGCGGCGAGATTACTGCCATCGAGGAAAGCTACGGCGAAGGCGCACCCAATATCGCACTGCTGTTGCAGGACAAACTACATCGACTGGCGCGCAGCCGGCATAACCGCAGTTTCGAGGATCTAAGCCCGGACGATTTGGTGCAAGCCATCGCCGGCGAGGCGGGCATGCAAACGGATGCGTCACTATCTAATATCACCGCCACCTGGCATCAACTCAACGAAAGCGATCTGGCCTTTCTGCTGCGCATCGGCAGCCGCTTCGATATAGCCGTGCGCTTGGAGGGGAATACCCTGCGGGCAAAAGTTGAGGAGAGCGATCCGAACCCGGTTGAACTCAGCGCCCAGGACAGTGCCTTGAAAGTGCGGTTAATCGCCGATTTAAACCATCAACCGCTCAGCAGCCAAGTCAACGGCTTTAACCTGGCTACTGCCGAATCAGTGGATTTCAGTGCTGACGTGCTGACGCCTGCAGCCAGCGGCACCAGTGCGGCGGCGGCTTTAGGCAAGCTGAGCTGGCCCGGCCCGGAAATCGTCCCGCAGCCGTTTCCCGGCACCAGCAGCGAAGCTGAAGCGTATGCCAAGGCCGCTTTCAAACGCCAAGCCAAACGCTTTATTCAAGGCGAGATTATTTGCCAAGGCGAAGCGACTTTAAAACCTGGCCGGGAGATCGAGTTGGACGGCGTGTCGCCTCGGCTGAAAGGCCGCTACCAGATTGTGCATTGCGTGCATCGTTTCGATAACAACAGCGGCTTTGAAACCCTTCTCAAAGTCAACAAAGGCGGGTGGCAATCATGAACAGTCACGCCTTGGGTAATCTGCACAGTTTGCAACTCGGGCAAGTCACCGATAACGCCGACCCGGATAGCCGTGGCCGTATCAAAGTGCGTTTGCTGGCGACGCAGATGGAATTATGGGCGGGCGTCGTCGCGCCGTCCGCCGGTCAGGGGTACGGTGCTAGTTTCGTGCCGCGCCTGGAAGAAATCGTGGTGCTGGCGTTCATCACTCCGGAAATGCCGTTGGTGCTGGGCAGTGTTTGGGCCGGTAGCGGCAGCGTGCCGGCAGAGGCCGACCCGCAAGAAGATCATTACGTAATCCGCACCCCTCAGGAAACGGTGTTGGATTTCGACGACGGTAACGGCCCGAAGGTGGAATTGCGTACCCGCTCCGGTTACAAAATTTCGATAGACGAAGCCGGCGGCGGGGAAATCGTTATCGAGCGCGCCGACCAGAGCGTTACGCTCAACAGCAGCGGTATTGCGGTGCGCAGCAGCGGCAGCGTCACGGTAGATGCCAGCACGGTCAACATTAACGCCAGCATGGTGACGGTGAATGCCAGCATGTCCAAGTTCAGCGGCGTGGTGCAAGCCGATACGGTGATCGCCACTTCGGTGGTGGGCAGTTCTTACACGCCGGGTGCCGGCAACATTTGGTAAGGGATTATGAAAGTAGAGCAGGCTCTGCATCCGCTTAAGTTGAAACCGCCGTTTTATAAAGAGGGCGGACAATGCGGATTGCATCGTTATCTGGATGCGGAGTTTATTAATCGCTTCAAGCAGGACATGCAGCGTCGCCAATTCGATCTGCCGCAGTTCAGCGCCTGGCAGCAGGAAGAGCGCCACAGCCGTCATGGCCAACAGCCGGTGCTGCGGTTACCGCTGCATCGGGCTTTTCATATTGTCAGTTGCGAAGTGGTTTGCGACCGCTTCGGCGAGCCGGCACTGGATCCGCAGAAAATCAGCTCGGCGGGCTTCGTGATCCGCCGGCTCAGTGGTGGTCGCGAGCAGGCCTGGATGCTGGAAGACGGCGAAGCTTTGGGCTGGCAGGACGCGCCTAGCGAGCTGCGCGACCCTGATCTGCATCGCCGGCTGTGCGCCAACGGCGTGCTGCACAAGCAAGATGATCAGGCGGCCTATAGCGGCGAGGAAGTGCATCCCTTGCATGTGTTAAAAACCAGCGACGCCAACCGTAAAACCCACACGCTGTTGTTCGGTTATTTGCCGCTCGGCGGTTTTTATTATCTGCGCGATGTCAGCCAGGCGTTTGATAGTACCGATCAAGCGCAAACCGCCAGCATCGCGGCGGCGATGTTGCCGTGGCCGTTCGGTTATCGGCAACCGCTAAATCAAACCTGGCTAAACGAACACAGTAAGCCGTTTGCGCAAGGCCTGCCCAGCAAAGGCTTTTTTGAACTGCTGAGAATGCTGGTCAACCGTTATCACCTCGGCGAAGCCGGCATTGCCGAGAATGCCGCGCTGGAAAATAAGTCGCAGCAATTGTGGCTCTACGATGAAGCCAAACTGCCGGCGGGTTTGCAAGGCCAAGCCTACACCGAAACCAGCCAGGGCTTGTTCGCCCCGTATCGGCAACAAACCCTTTATAGCTATCTGCAAGCCTGTTTTGCGCTTGGCGGCGATAACCCGCTGGTGCGTTGGCTGATTCAACAAGAACAGGCGATAGACGCGGTCGGCGGCTTGGGCAAACTAGCGGCATTACCAGCCTTGCCCAATGCCAACGGCGTCGGCAATCTCAATCTGACACTGTTGCTGCTGTCCGCTGACGCCCAGGAAATTCGAGTGTTGCTGGGCCAGCGCCTCAGCGATCAGGCGCTGAGCAAGGTCAAGGAAATCCCCTTACCCAAGTTCGCGCAAAATGCCGGCGACGTTTATCAAGTGGTGGCTTTCGTGCGCGCCAAAAACCAGCAGGGTCAGGAACAGATTCAATGGGCCAATGCCGACACCCGCAGCATTCAATTCCGGGTCGCCGCGCCCTTCGATCCGGATGCCAGCCGACCGGCCTTGATCCAGATGCCGTCGTTGGCCGATCTGCGCCGCGGGCTCGCCAAAGGTGCGGCAATGATTACACCGGCTGATACCTTCGATTTAATGAACAAACTGAAATTGAACAAAGGCGCCAGCGAAGACACGGTAAAAGACACATCCGGGCCGGACTTTGGGATTCAGTGGATTTGTTCGTTCAGCCTGCCGGTGATTACGCTGGTGGCGATGATTTTGCTGATGATCATGATCTCGTTGCTCAATATCGTATTTTTCTGGTTGCCGTGGGTACGTATTTGCCTGCCGTTTCCAAAGATTAAGGGAGGTTGAGGATGCGTACGCCGGTACCCGATATTTTGAGTTGGCCCCTGGGCAATATCGACGCCGATGGCCGTCTGAGCTGGACGCGCGACGACCAGAGCATTCGCGAAGTGATGTTGAACATCCTGCTGACCCGGCCTGGCGAGCGTTTGCAACGTCCGACTTTCGGTGCCGGTTTATTAAACTTCGTGCATCAACCCAATAACGAAACCACCCGGCATTTGATCGCGGGTGTGGTGCGTAAATCGCTGGAGACCTGGGAGCCTAGAGTGGAAATCGACGAAGTGCAAGTGCAGGCCAGTCCTACCAGTGTTGCCGATGTGCATATCAATATCCGCTACCGGCTGCGTAACAGTCAGCGCCCGGCGGAACTGGGATTCACGCTAAACCTGAGCCTGCCGGCTTGAGGCTGCAAGAGAGGCCGCTATGCCATTACCGGTACCGAATTTAGACGACAGACGCTTCGACGACCTAGTTGCCGAGGCCAAGGCGCGGCTGGCGAGCCATTTGCCGGAATTGACGCAGATTGCCCCCGGCGACCCTCTCAACAGCTTCGTCGATTTGTTTGCCTGGCTGACCGAAACCATTTTGTATCGCGCCAATTTAATTCCCGAGCGCCAACGCCGGGTATTTTTAAATCTATTGCAAATTCCGGTGCGTGCCGCCCGACCAGCCAAAGGCATCGTTAGCGTTGACGCCGGACCGACCAGCGTGTTGCCGGCGGCATTGTTGGCGGATGGCAGCCAGCTGCGGGCCGGCAAACAAATTTTGACGGCGGTTGGCGAATTGCAGCCCACCTGCCTGAGTTTGCAAGTGTTGATCAAACAGAAGCTGGAGGCTGCCGATCTGGCCGCGCTGGGGTTGACCTTGCAGGACTTGCAGGAACAGTACGGTTTGCGCAACGGTCAACGCCCGGAACCGTTTCAGCCGCGCCGCTTCGAGCCGGTTAAGGAAGTGCTGGATCTTACCGGCAGTCTGGATCGCAGCTTTTACCTGGCCTGCATAGCGCCGCGCCAATTGGAAGGCCAAATTGCCTTGCTGCGTAGCCATCTAGCCGGCATCGCCTTTAACATTGGCATCGCGCCTGCTGACACTTTGGATGGCGAAGCGATCAACGAATTGAATCCGCGCAAGCTGATCTGGGAACTGGTGTCCACCGGCGAAGCCGGTGAAACGATTTACCTGCCTTTGGACGTGCTGGCCGACAGCTCCAAAGGCGGGCGGCAAACCGGCGTGGTGCGCTTGCGCTTACCGAAAAATCCGGCGCTGTTCCAGGCTTTTGTACCCACCGATCCGATGTTCAGCGGCGTCGGGGATAGGCCGCCGGAATTGGCCGATCAAGTCGAAGCCGGCCGAGTGGCGTTTTGGTTGCGCTTGCGTTGCCCGGAACATCCCACGTTACAACTGGGCTACCTGGCGCTGAACGCCGTCGATGTGCTTGCGCAAGCTTTGCAGCAGGATTTGCTGGTGGGCATGGGCACCGGTCAGCCGGATCAGGTGGTGGTCTTGCCGGATCAGAATATCGAGGCGGTGACCTTGCAATTGGATGTCGAGGAAAATGGTGCCTGGGTGCGTTGGCAACAGGTGGCCTTTCTGGCCGGTCAAGCCGCAGATGCCAGAGTGTATAGGCTCAATCCGCAGTCCGGCTATGTCTACTTTGGTGACGGTACGACCGGGCGCCGGCCGCCGTCAGGTAGCCGGATTCGTATCGCGGCTTATCTGTTTGGCGGCGGCAGCGCCGGCAATATCCCCGCCGGCACCATCAAGGAGGTGGTCAACGGCAGCTCTCGCTATAAAATTCGCCATGAATGGTCCTTGCAAGGTGGTTTGGATGCGGAGACCGTCGAACAAGCCGAAAAACGCATCCCGCAATTTCTGACCCATCGCAATCGGGCGGTGACCCAGCAGGATTTTAAAATCATCACCGAGGCCAATCCGCTGAATCCGGTAGCCCGCGCCGAAGTATTAGTCGGTTTTCTGCCCGGCGCCAGCATCCGCGCGGCGCGCGACGGCGTGCCGGGAGTGGTCAGCGTATTCGTGCTGCCACCGGCCGAACCGGCGTTGGGTCACACGCCCAAGCCCAATCAGGGCTTGTTGAAGGACGTGTTTGCCTATTTATTGCAGCGGACCATGGTCGGCACCGAGCTGTATGTATTAAGTCCGGAGTTTGTGCCGATTGCCGTCAGTGTAAAAGTTCAGGTGCGGGACATTGAAACCGAGCAACAAACCCTGCGCGAGGTGCAGCAGGCTTTATTGGAATATCTGTGGCCCCTGGCGCCCGGCGGCGCGCGCGGTGCTGGGTGGCCCTTGGGCGGTGCCGTGCGCGCCAACGAATTATTGACTCAAGCAGCACGGGTGGCCGGGGTGCAGGCCGTGAATAGCTTGAGTCTGTTTCAACGCGGCAGCAATGGCTGGCGCCGCTTGCCAGCCGACGAAACGATCAGCCTGACTAAATATCAGTTGCCCGAGCTGTTGGGGGTGCGCGCTGACAGCGGTTCCGGCACGCCGGCTTTGCCGGACGGTATTGGTTTGCTGAAAGGCCAAACCCCGGACGACAGTCTGGGCGTCGCGGTGCCGGTGATTCCGGACCTTTGTTGAGAGCTAGCCATGGACGTCAACAACACCCCGTATTTTTTACTGAGAGGCCAGGCCGATTTCGAGCAAGGCTCCAGCCATTTGAGCTGGAATGCCGGTTTGCAGGCGCTGACGCTGGCACAAAACCAGGTTTTGCGTTTGCCGGCCTCCGATCCGGCGGCGGCTTTGCTGGCGTGGCAGAACAGTGCGCCGCTGGCCTTGGACAGTTTTAATCAGATTGGGCGTTTGAGCGACGACGGTACTCGCGTCGAATTTAATAGCGGTCGCGGCTATCTGAGCTTGCAGGACAATGAATTGCAGGATGTCACGGCGCCGCAGGGCCGGTTTGCCGATATGGCTTTCGCGGCGGTCGCGAGCAGCGGCAAGCCGGGCTTCGGGCAACCAGCCGGCGACGGCAGACTGGCCTTGCCGTTCAGCGACGGCAACAATCAGCATGGCTTGCTGCTGTTTCACCTGGCCCGGCGCTGGCAAACCTTCTGTGCATGGGGCAATGCGGAAGGCGAGGATGCCGCGTCGCAAATGCCGCTAAGGGCGTGTGTCGACGCGGAACAACGAATCTGGCTAATCTCTGCGACTAGCTTAATGTTATGCACTGGCGAATCACTGCCCTTACCGTACACGCCGCAACCGGTGCGCTTCGAACCCGAGCAAGCCAATCCGCATCCCTTAAACCGAATCTGGCAGCAAGCTTTGCCCGAGGACGTGCAGGCGCTGGCGCTGTGTTGCGATCTGCAGCAGCTCTATATCTTGTGCCACGACGGTGCCGGTGAGCAGGCGATACTGACCCGGCCTTTGTCGGCGTTGCCTGATGCGCCATTCAAAGCCTACGCCTGTTCTTCAGACTTGCCGTTCGCAATTGATCTGGCTCTGGCTGCCGATTCGGCGTTGCCGAACAGCGGTCGGCTGGCGGCTTTGGTGCCGCGCGCGGCGGATGATCTGAATTTCGTTCAGCGTGATTGCCCGGTATTGACGCTGCATTGGGATAGCGAAACCAACACCGGCCAGGCCCGTTTGCTGCACGAGCGTTATCCAATGTTGTCGCAAGCCGTGCCGCGTTTTGTCAGCAGCGCCGACGGCCAGTTGCGTTATCAAGCCGAGGCAGATCCGGATTTTCCTCAGATTGTGCCGCGCCCCAGAGAACTGCATGCCTTGCGCCGACCGCAGTTTTTTCTGGAAGGCACGGCTTTACTGCATGAGCTGGATTCCGGCCAAGTCGATACCCAATGGCACAGGCTGTATCTGGATGCCTGCATACCGCCCGGCTGCGACATTCAGATTGCGGTGCGGGTATTTGCCAGCCGGCAGGCTGTCCGGCCCAAGCCTATCGACCAGCCCGCGCCGTTGTGGAACCCGTTGCCGTCCGAATTGCCGTTCGCTCCAAGCTTGGCCGGCCAGCAAGTCGGTACTAGCGGTCTGTTCGAAATTTTGTTGCAACAGCCGACGGGGCCGGTACGGCAGTTGCGCGGGCGCTATCTGCAAATTCAAGTGACCTTGCGCGGCGACGGCCGGCAAAGCCCGGCCTTGCACGCCATCAGGGTGTATTACCCGCGGTTTTCCTATCAGGAAGCTTATTTCCCGGAATTTTACCGGCAGGAGCTCAGTTACGACCCGGCGCAAGCCGTCGGTCCGGCCAATGGTGCCGATGTGCGAGAGCGTTTGCTGGCAGTCTTCGAAGGCGTTTTGACCCCCTTGGAAGGCCGGATTGCCGCCAGCGAGCAATTGCTTGCTCCGGAGGCGACCTCTGTCGCTAACCTGCCTTGGTTGGCCGAGGCCGTCGGTGGCCGCCTGCCAAGCCATTGGCCGGAAGCCCGGCAGCGGCGCTGGCTGCGGGACTTGACCTTGATTCAACAATACAAAGGCACGTTGGCGGGGTTAAATTTAGCTATGGACATCGTCAGCGACGGCGGTGTGCAGCGAGGCGAAATCGTGGTGTTAGAGAATTTCCGCTTGCGGCGGACCATGGCGACGATACTGGGCATAGACATGGATGACGGCGATCATCCTTTAACTTTAGGCACCGGCATGAGCGGCAACAGCATCGTCGGCGACAGCTTGATTCTGTCGGAAAGCGATGCCCGGCAGTTTTTGGCATTGTTCGCCCCGGAGCTGGCAACCGCCGACGAAGCGGCGCAGGTCAAAGCGTTTTTTGAAGAATACGCGCACCAAGTCAGCATCTTGCTACACGGGCGGGCGGTGAGTTTGCGGACTGCTGTGGAAGACATTTTGACGGAACAGCTACCGGCGCATTTGCAATACCGGATCATCGAAACCGAACACCCCTTCGTGCTGGGTATTGCGCCGCTGCTGGGCATGGATACCTTCATAGAAACCGCGCCGCCGTTTCGCCGCGTGACGCTGGACGACACCTATCTGGGCCGCGAGGGGGTCTTGAAAAACCCGGCGGCGTTTTCACCGGAGGATATCAATGCGCAGGCATAGCGATTTTATTAGTTTGGCCATTAACCCGGTCCCTATCAGAGGCCGGAAGAAAAGCTCTCTCCTGGTGGGCGATGGGATTTATGCTGCCGGATACCGAGATTTTGGCATTTCCTATTTGGCACCACACACGGAGGCCGTATGGATACCCTAGACGATTTCACCACGCTGGAACAGGACGCCAGTTTGTCGGAACCCTTGCGCCGAGTGGCTTACGAGGCCGGGATGATGCTGGGTCTGGAAGCGACCCGCGACGAGCAGGCCTACCATCGCCGCCGCCTGACCCGCCATCAATACTGGCTGCAAGGTTACGGCACCTTGGCGGGGATGGCGGTGAGCATGGCGCCGGCCACGCATCCCAACAATACCGACAATCTGACGGTGCGCCTGCTGGTGAGTCCTGGCATCGGCATTGACGGCCTGGGCCGAGAGGTGCTGATCCACGAGCCTTATTGCATCAACCTCGGCGACTGGCTGGCGGCGCAATCCGAAAGTCATCTGCGCGAAGGTTACAGCGACGCTGATAATCTACTCTGGCTGAAAATCTGTGTGCGGCAAAAAGATTGTCCGGTGGCGATGCAGCCGGTGCTGGCGCGCAAGCTGAATCTCAGTACCGACGCGGTGCAACCCAGCCGCACCGCCGACAGCGTGCGCCTGGAATTGATTCCGGAATTGCCGCCGCCAGCGGCAGACGATGATTATCAACCTTGGGCTTGCCATCAGGGGCTGCCGGCGGCGATGCCGGCACTGTCGGCCGCAGAACAAGCCTTGTTGCAGCAAGTGCAAAACGATAACTCTCAGGCCGGTGCGCAACTGGCGCTGCATGCCCGTTTGCTGCACGCGCTGGATGGCAACGGTGTTAATCCCCAACAACTGCAAGACGAGTTGGAGGAGGGCGCCCGTTTGCTGCTGGCCAGGATTAGCATCAGCGTCGCCGACATCAACGCCATTCTGGTTAACCCGCAATTAATCTCGATCAACAACTTGGTGCGGCCGTTCCTGGCCACCGCCAGCCAATTGGCCTGGCTGGCTCGCCAGCCCTGATCATGGAGGGACTATGAGCGAAATTTTATTTCAACCTCTCGGCAATCCGATTGCCGCCGGGCTGGCGCTGGATCAGGTCGCCGACATCGATCCGCGCTTGACTCGCAGCCATTATTTCGACGGCCGCTTGCTGACTGCCGAAGACCTGACCCGCGATCAAATCTATCTGGATCAGCGCTTGCGCGAGTTGGGCCGGGTGCTGGGCAGCGGCATCGTCGCCGGTTTGGCCTTGAGCTTCGACCGCTTCACCGGTTTGCTGACTTTGGAACCGGGTTTGGCAATGACGCCGGCAGGCCGGGTACTGGAGCTGGGTAGCCGGCTGATCGTTAATCTGCGAGACCGGGCCTTGATCAGCGGCTTGAATGAGGGCAATTTTTCCAATCTGAACCGGGGTTTGTACGCGGTCGTGCTGCGCTATGTCGATGTCGGTACCGATATCGCCGAGGTGTTTCCGAAAGATTTAAGCGCCAAGCGCGGTTTTCAATTCGCGATGATCACCGAATCGGTGCAAATGGGCCTGGTGCCCTTGCCGATTCCGCTGCCGCAGCAAAGTCCTTTGCAGATCCGCGCCCGTTTGATGCGGGAGTTGCTTGGCGACGATCAACTGCATGGTCTATTACCGGAAGACGCCGTGGCCTTGGGTTTGGTAGCCATTCAAGAAGGTGCGCCGCAATGGTTGGACGCACAATTGTTGCGTCATCCCTTGCGCGCCGAAGCCGGCATCGATTCCTTGCAAAGCGATTTGTCGCGGCAATATGAAGCATTGCTGGCCGACATTCTGGTTAATCGCCGTAGCGGCGGCCTGACTGGCGACTTTCATGCCAGCGATTATTTTTCCTTGCTGCCGCCGGTCGGCAGTTTGCCCAAGGAAGCGGTCGATCCGGTCAACGGTCGGCAGGGCTATTTCCCGGAAAACTACCAAGTGGCGATTGCGCCGTTACGGCAATCCGATGTGGAACAGATCCGCGCCGAATCCCTCGCTTTGCCGGCCATCGATTTAAGCAACGGCGAGCCGGTGGACATTGTGGTGCTAGTGCCGCTGTCCAATCTGGATTACGGTCATTACGCCGCGCAACTGGAACGTAATTTCGATCCGAATAAACGTCTGCTGCCGCAACTGGATCTACTACGCCTGAAACTGTATCCGGTCAGGCCGGTGCATGCGCTGGACACCGACCAGGCCGCTTGGCAAGCGATCTGGGATCGCTTTGGCAGCAACGCGCCTTTTTACGTGCGCCGGCCCAGTCGCGCGGCGGAAACCTCGATCAGCGGTATCGTGTTGGCGTTGGGTACTTCCTTACCGGCACCGCCCGAAGTGGTGGGCGGCCCAGCCGACGGCTGCGGCTTGATCGACGACGAGGACAGTGTCTTCTTGAAACGGGTGAACTATTCGATGTTGGCCGAACTACGTGCGCCCGCCGACGATGCCGGCCGCGCAGCGCTGGCGGTATTGGTGGAGTCTTTCAGTGAATCAGCATTAGTCGCCGCCAGCCAACGCATCCTGCTATTGGTGGAGCGCCAATACGACCGGGTAATCTGGCAAACCCTGCAACAACTGGCTGCCGCTAACAATCTGGATGCATTTTTGGCTGCATTGCGAGCTAAGCCAGCCAACCAGACAACTCGCGAATTGGTTGTTGCAGGTGGTGCGGCGTTGGGTTTGGAGAATGGTTTAATCGGGCAATGGACGGCGTTGGTGCCGTGATGGGGATTTTGGCAGGATTAGGTAATGTGAATGCTTTGAAGAGGAATTTGGAAATTGGAGGTTTAAACCCCCTCACCCTAGCCCTCTCCCGGAGGGAGAGGCGATTGTTTCGACTTTTGATGAGTACTCAAAAGCTTCGGCGCGCAGGGAGCAAGCGGCTCCGGGTGTCTTTTCTTTTTGATACTTTTCTTTGGACGAGCAAAGAAAAGTATCTCGCCTGTCGGTGCGAGAACCGACATTAAATACATCCGTCGCGCTAGCGACACAATAAAAGCTGTTCCACGTTGGGGAAGGTTTATGCGAACAAAATTTCCCCAAAAGATATGGAAAGAAGAGTAAGGAGTAGCCATCATGTCCATGATCCTGCTGCATAAGCCCATCGCCAGCTCCCGCAGCTTGCAGTGGGTGCACATGTTCCCCGGTCGGCATTTGGGCGAGGAAGAATTCGACCGCGAACAGGCGTATGCCGATGCGCGACTGGCCACTGTCTTGCAGAGCAGAACCGCCGGCATCGTCCATGGCCTGGATTTACAATTGGGGCCGAACGGTGTATCCGAACCCGGTTTTAGTGTCAGTGCCGGCTTGGCATTGGCAGCCAATGGCCAGGCGCTGGGGCTGTACTATCCGCTGCGTGCCGAATGGCAGGATTTGATCGACGCCTACCTGAGCCGCAACCAGGTAGCCAGTGCGGTCGGCGTTTATTATTTAATGCTAACGCGCGGCGACCGGCAAATCGACGGGCCCAGCGTCGATCCGTGTCAGCGCACCGAGTTGGACCCTACTCGCGACACTCAACGCGTATTGGCCGGCAGTCTGGCCTTGCAACGTATCAATATCAGCGACGCCGCCGTCAATACCTGGCCGCGCGAACGCATCGAAAACTGGGTGGCCGCCGACCGGGTCAATGCCGGTTTCATGGCCAAGTTAGGCCATGCCGTGCCGCTGGCCTTGCTGGCGGTGGTAATCAACGAGGAAGCCAGCTACCGAATCGCCTGGTTGTCGCAAGAGGCGGGGCGCTACGAAGCCATGCCGAACAGCGGTTATCGGGTGTTGCTGAATCAGACCGGCGCGGCGATGCGGCGAGTCATGCAGGCGGCTGGTTTGCCTGCTAATGTCGGAATTTCCTTGCCACAGTTCCTACTAGACAATTTGCATCTGGATTTTCTGCCGGCTGCCGGTCAATTGCCCTTGGATTGGCTGCAAGATCCTGCCGCGCTGGCCCCGAATCTGCTTTGGCTGCCCACGCATCTGGGCATAGACATGGTGCCGGTGCCGGAAGAATCCGTGATCGAGTTGCTAAACGGGCACATCGCCCGGCGGGTGATCGATTTACGCCAGCCGGCCGGCGACAAGATTAGACTTCTGCTGGCGGTGAACGAGCCGGATTACCGGCCCAATCTATTGGACATTCCGCAAACCGACAGCGTATTGGAAAGCGATATCTTCCGGTTTTATATGCGGGCCTACGAGGCCTGGCGCAAATGGCGGCAGCAATTCGATGCGTTGTATTTCGTCGAACCGTCCAATATCCCGCCATTGGCTGGCAGCATCGGAGTGATCGAACATGCGGTGCTCGATCCGGCGCAATTCAAAAATTTGGATTTGCCCAAACCGGAGATTCCGCCCGCCTTACCCTTGGCGATTTTCGAGAAAGTAATCGCCCGCGCCAACAGGGAACAACAAGATCCGCAAAATCCCGGCACGCCTTATCCCTATCAGAAGGGCGTGCCGGCGCTACCCAATTTTTACCGCAATTGGTTGGGCGCAGAAGGCAACCCGCCACCGATAGCGGTACCGAGCGACGACGGCTTGGTGGTGCAGTATGCGGTGGCCTTGGTCGAGTTGGAAGCCATCGAAAACCAGATTCGCGCCATCCGCAGTCGGGTTGAGAAAACCCGCGACTTTTTGTTATTACAACGCCAGCAACTGGACTCGCAAACTGTGGCTTTGGCCGCCTTGGCCGGCGGCGTGGCCGGCGACGGCACCGGGTTACAGGTGGCGCGTTGGCTGCCGTACGCTAATCTGAACGCTACCGAAATTCCCAACAATGTTGAAAAAGCGGTAAACACCGAAAGCGTAGTCAACACGGCGCCCAAAGCCGTTTTTGCCACCGCCTCTGCAGGCCTGTTCAACAACGCCGTTAGTAAGATGGCGGCGCCGAAAATCAGTGCGAGCAGTGCCTTGACGAACAATCTGCTGAGCAACGCCCTGGCGTCCACGTCATCGGTGTCCAAGTCGGCATTTTTATTGACCAGTAAGCCGCAAACTTATTCGGCGTTTGAATTGGGCATCAACAAAAATCGTCTGGATATGTTGTCGCGCATCACCAAGGAAGCGGTCAGCAAGCCGGCGTTCGAGGCGAAGGAATATCGGTTCGGGGTGATCGATCATATCAGCCCGGAAATCAACGAATATGCCAAGGCCTATTACGGGATGAAGGAGTTGCTGGCGACGTTGTCCGATTTGTTCGACCCCACCGACGCAGCCACCTTGCGCAGGCAGATGGAAACAATTGGTGTGGTGGAAGATGATCGAGATGGTGCGAATGCCACTAATCCGTTCGAGCGCAGCGGTAAGCTGGAATCCCCGAGCGTGCTGGATAATCTGGCGGATAAAAATGCACCTAATAATCCGCAACGCTCAAGTCTGTTAAAAACCCAATATCGTTACCATGCCTTGTTCAAGGCCGGACGAATTCTGACGCAATGGATCGCGGTTTTCGAGGCGCGTTACAACAATATCGAACGCAAATTACAGGGAAAATTACGCGAACAAGCCAACAAGGTGGCGCAGATCGACAAATTGGCCGGATTGATTCAGGTAGCGCGGGAAACCCTGGAAGGCCTGGATAGATTTCGCGTCGAGCAACTCGGCGACTATGGCGTCGCGCAGCGTTTGCTGGATGAAGACTGGCGGCAGGTTTGGGCGTTGAATAACGAACGTACGCGGATTCTGACCAAGGCTTTGCGCGGCTTATACTATGTCAGAGTGCGCGGTACGCCGGTCAGCGCGTCCTTGGCCGACCCGTTGGCCTTGCGCTACGGCAGCAGTAAAGACATTGTCCCCGGCTGCGATTGGGAAGACGAAGTGGATTTGCCAGCAGCACTGGACCCGTTTTTCGCGGCGATCTGTGAAATTCCGATGGACGACTGGGCCGGCTTAAAACCCTTGCGGCCCAGGCTGCCGCCGTTTCACCAATTCGATTATCTGGGGCAATTGCGCCAGGCCCGCTTCAAGGCCAGACCCGCCAGCTTACTGACGCCGGCCAATAGCGATACCTTGCAGGCCCGCCTGCAAACCGTGCACCTGCAAACCCAGATCGTCATGCAGCAGTGGGCCAGTTTCAGTTTGCCGGCCTTTACCGCTAGCAGCTTGCAAACCCAGGCCGCAGCCGCCAAGGTCTTGGCTTTGGAAGATCTGGCCGGCACGGCCGGACCGTTACGCAAACCAGCCCACGAACTTCGCGAGCAGCTGGAGCATTGCCAGTCTTGTCTGCTGGAAAAACTCAATCTATTGCCGCCGTCGCTACGTTTGCAATGGGGGCAATTGGCGGAAGACGATCAAATTCGGGTCGAAGACGTGTCCTGGTGGCCAGGCATGGATAGAGCGGAAGCCGATGACTTCAATGCCGCCCGCACCGTGTCGGAATTGATCGCCTGGTGGTTTCGGCAGTTGGACCGCGATGCCTCCGCTGCTAGTCGCAGCGCCATGCGCAATATGATTCGGGCAGTGCTGATTCATGCTTCGCTGGGCGACCCGCAGGAAATCATCCGCGGTAATGTGCATGTGCCGCCGCGCCTGGCGGCTGTCGGCGAGCGCTTGCAGGTCAAATTGAACCGGCCGCCGTTGCCGGGGACCCGGTTGCAATTGCTGGATACCGAACAGCGGGTGGTGGCGGTGCTGGCGGTGGAAGATCACAGTCCGCAAAGTACCCAGGTAACCATTGTCGACATGCTGCAAAGCGGCGTAAAGATCAACACCCGTTTCAGCGTAGTGGCGAACAAGCTGACGCAGCAGCGCTTGTAACCTGATGATATGAGCACCCTAGCCGCCGATACCGTTGCGATACACCGTTTGACCGTCCGGGCCGGACAGCAGCGGGCGGCGGAAATCGTGCGCGACAGTTTGCAAAGTGCGGATTGGCCGCAAGCCGGGCAGGACAACTGGGTGTTTATCCGCCGCCTGCAAGTCAGCGGTGCGGCGCGGCAACTACCTCGGCATTTGCTTGATCAAACCCGGCAGTACTTAACACAAAGCAACAATCCCGAACAGGTGATGCGCTTCGCTAGCCTGGCCGAGCTGTTGGCGGCCTTGCTGGCAGATCTGGTGCGCGGCCGCGCCGGCTTTAACTGGTATTGGCGGCGTTGGGCACGTTGGTTTGATTTACCGGTGTCTCGGGCGATCGCTGGCGTATTATCGGAACATCTGGCTTTGCTGTCGTCGATTTGCGCTCGTTTGGCGCAACGGGGTGAATTGGCGGCAGTCTGGTTGAGCCTGAACGATAGCGATGGTCGGCAATTGGCGGTTGAAATGGCTGGACTGAATGGTTTTCGGTTGCCAACTGTGTTGGAAATATCAGAAATACTTGATCCTGGAATTGGGAGGGCGGAAAGGCTACACCCGTCAGTAGCTGCAACACACACTTGGGCTGGGCAAATATCCTTGCGGCCAGAATTATTGGCGCATTGGCGCGGGGTGTTGCAAGAGTTGAATGTCACCGATGGCCGCTATCAATTGGCCTTGTTACTGATCGGTCGGGAAGCGGCCCCGCTATTGTTGCAAAAGCAGCCGGCTAACGTGCTGGCGTTTTTATCCAGCTGTTTTGCCTTCCCTTTGCCAGCCAAGCAAAAGGATGTTGGTGGCCAGCTTAGGTCAGCGCAGATGAATGACGCGACCCAGGCAAGGGTTCATCCGGCACCATCTTATGTCCTTCCCCAAGCACTGTCGGTGAGACAAGCCGGCCAGACGCCAGCGCAGGTAGGGAGTGATATAAAATTAAATTCCGATAACGGTGTGGAAAACCAAACGCCTTTGCTGTCTGAGCGTAACTATGATGCCGGACCTGATGGCACAAAGAGCGGACGATCATTGCAAAATCGTATTCAAGCAGACCGGTCATTTGACGATTCGTCTGTTTGTGCCACGGAGCGTGAACAGGTTTTACATTCCGCACAAGTCAGCGAACGCCCTGAGTTTGCTGGCTTCCATACCCGGCAAGGCGGCTTGTTGTATTTATTGAATATGCTCAACCGCGCGGAAATGCGCGGCTTGATGCTGGAGCATGCCGAAATCTTGCCTAGCGGCTGGGCCTGGTTGTATCGGTTGGGGCAAGAATTGCAGTTGGAAGAGGACGACGCGCTGGTCGATTTCATCGCGCTGCAATTGGGTCTGGATGATAGCGCCGAACTGGTCCAATTGCCGCCTTTTCCAGCCCGCGAACAGGTGTTGAGTCTGGCCGAGCGCTGGTATGGCAAGACCGGCGTTTGGCAGCCTGAGTTGTTGGCGCTCTCCGCGCAAGTTCACTATAGCCCCAGCCACATCGACTTATACGCGCCGATCAATGCAATCCGTCTGCCGGTTCGTTTGGCCGGGCTGGACATCAATCCGGGCTGGTTGCCGTGGCTGGGCCGAGTCGTGAGTTTTCATTATGACTAAGCCGCCGCAGCGCTTGGCTGAATCCCTGAATCTGCAACAAGCTAACCGGCAGCAACCACTGGCAGCCTTGGTACGCGTCGGTTTGGCGGAGTTCTGGGAACGGATGATGCCGGGCGACACTGAATTGTCCGAGCAATTACGTCAGCAAGCCGCTCGGCAGTTAAACGTCGAAGCCCTGCCGAGCTGGACGCAAATGCGCGATAACGCAGCCGCTCAGATACAGGCCCTGCCCGGTCCCTTTGGGCAGTGGCTGCGCGAACAACATATCGACTTGCCGCAGGCCTTTTTGTTGGCCGTGGTCGGCAGCGCCGAGACCGATTATCTGGTGACTTTGACGCTGAGTGAGTTGCAAGCGCCCAATCCCGGCAACCGCTTGGCCGTGCATTTGGCGCTAACGATGCTGGACGAATTATTCGGTGCCGGCACGCTGGATGCGCTGGATTTACACGCGACCCAATTGGTGCAACAGCAGGTGTTATTGTTGGAAGGAACCGGGCCGCTTTCGCTCAGGCAATTGCGCATTGAACCGGCCTTGTGGTCGGTATTGTGCGGCCGGCCGGCGATTTGGCCGGGCTGCCGGGCGATTGCGCTGACCGACCGCGAGTTATTGCCGCTACGGATTCGTAAGCAATTGCCGCATCTGGCGACCTTATTGGCGAAAGGCGAGGTGCGCGGCCTGGCAATACGCGGCAATAGCGGTTGCGGCCGGCGAGCTTTGGCCGCCGAATTGGCGGGCTTGTTGGGATTAACGGCTATCGAAGTGCCGAGCGACTTGTGGCAACAGCAGCCGGCTTTGCCCTTGGCCTGCCAATTGGCCGGCTGGCTGCCGGTGATCAAGGCGCAGCTGGCGGCCGGTGAGAGCTGGCAGTTGCCGACGATACAACCCAATATTGCCCATGTGATTGTGTTGGGGATGACCGATGCGGTGTCCGGTCAGGATTTGTTGGAATTGGAAATGGGTGTGCCCGACGAAGCCGAACGCCGCCAGCTTTGGGCGCGCTATCTTGCCGATCCTGAATTGGCCCGCCGTGCTGCCAGTGCGTTGCTGAGCGGGTCGGTGATCCAGAAAGTAGCGCGCAATGCGGTGCTACGCGCCGAACAAAGCCGTGTAGCGTTAAACGCCGAGCATATTGCCCAAGCCCGCCGCGACTTAGGCGCGGAGCGCTTACGCCTATTGGCCGAGCCGGTGCGGCGGCGGGTCGAACGAGAGGCGGTGGTATTTCCGCCACTGGTCGAGCAATATTTGCACGACTTTATCGCCCGCGCCCATAGCCGTGAATCCTTGTGGGAGGCCTTGGGCGTAACTTTGCAAGCCTCGCGCAATGCCGGCCTGCGGGCCTTGTTTGTCGGCGACAGCGGCACCGGCAAGACACTAGCCGCCAGTTATGTCGCCACCGCGCTGGGCGCACCGCTGTATCGCGTGGACTTGGCGGCGATCATGAACAAATACGTAGGCGAATCCGAGAAAAATCTGGGCCTTTTGCTGGATCTGGCCGCCGCCGCCGATGCGATATTGTTGTTCGACGAAGCCGATTCTTTGTTTGGCCGGCGCACCGACGCTCAGCAAAGCGGCGAGCGTTACGCCAATATGCTGACCAACTTTCTGTTAACCCGCATCGAAAACCACCCCGGCATCACCATCCTGACCACCAACAGCCGCGAGCGCATAGACAATGCCTTTACCCGGCGTTTGGATGCGATTGTGGATTTTCCAATGCCGGGGTTTCAGGAGCGTCTGGATTTATGGCGGAGCCATTTCGGGCAACGCAGCCCCAGTGACGATTTGTGCAAGACGCTGGCCAGCTATTGCGACATCAGCGGCGGGCAGATCAGGAATGTGGTGCTGACCGCTGCCGGTTGCAGTCCGGCGGATCAGCCCATCGGTGTCGAGCCGCTGTTGTCGGCCTTGCAACGCGAATATCAAAAGCTGGGCCGCAATCCGCCGGCGCAGTTAAAGCAGTTGAGGAGTTAGCTTATGGCAACCTTGGCGTCCAGACTCCGCAAAAAACAGCCGCAGCGCAAAACCAGTGCGCCGCCCAAACCCAAGGAAGAGAAAACACAGCGCAAGCCGGCATATCTGCAACGCAAGATGGCGGTCAGTCAGCCGCATGACCCTGAAGAAAAGGAAGCCGACCAAGTAGCGCAGGAAGTCAGCCGCGCTAAAAAAACCGGTGAGCAGCCGGGGGTGAAGGAAGACAAGGAGATGATTTCCAGCAAGCCCGTGCCGAGTGCGCAACGACTGATGCGACGGCTGAATCGGGCTGTAGCAGATCAAAACCAGGAAGAGTCGCAAGCGCCTACCGCCAAGCGAGTAAGGCGCTCGGTAGAAACCGAGGATAAAAAAGAAGAATCGATCAAACGCTTGCACCGAAAAACCAAGGAAGAGGAGGAGCCCAAGGCGGCTCGTTTGTTCCGCAAGGCTGCGACGCTGGAAACGCCGGACGAGCAGCAAGTGACGGCAACAAGGCGACTGATGCGTAAAGCAAAACAGGCGGAAGAACAGCCAATCACGCAAACCCGGTTGCAGCGGACCGAAATGGAACAACAAGAACAGCAATCGTCTGAAGCGCCGATAGCGGATGGTGCTGAGGGTGGAGTCGAGCAGGAAATCGAACAACGTATCGAAAACAGCCAAGGCTTCGGCAAGCCATTGCCGGAGGAAGTGCGTCGCGATATGGAACAGCAATTCGGTAAGGATTTTTCGGCGGTGGTAATCCATAACGACGCCGAAGCTGCCGAACTTTGCAAACAGCTCAACGCCCGCGCTTTTACTGTCGGTAACGACATTTATTTTGCACCGGGTGAATTTGCACCCGAAACCGATGTCGGCCGAAATTTGTTAGCCCATGAATTGACGCACACCGTGCAACAGAGCAGGCACGTGTCGCGGAAAATCCATCGCGCACCCGCTCCGGCATCGGCGGCGACGCCAGCGGATAGAGCGACCCAACGCGGCGCTACCCTTGCCAGCGATGGTAAGTTGAATCATCCAACTTTGGGCGAGATGGACCGTAGTGCACATACCGTTAAACTTAGGCAAATCGATTTGCCGGCAGTGAAAAAACCGTTCACGCCGCAACCATGCGTGATTCCGGCTGGTCGGGTGCGCGACGATACCCAGAGCAGCATATGGGACAGTGCGGTCCAAGAGGGGAGTATCGATGGCGCATTAACCACCAAACTGGCGAGTGCGCCGGCAATGACGATAGGCAATCAACCGGCTTATTATCTGAAGTTGAAGCGTGAACGCCATTTCCTGATGGGCACCAAGCCACAGATTGTTCAGCAGTTAAAACGACCTCGCTGGAATCGGGAGGGAATGTCTCGTAGTTACGATGTCGATCATAAATTGGAATTTCAGCTAGGCGGCTCCGATGGCGATATAGCCAATTTTTGGTTACTGGAATCATCGGCCAATCGCAGTTCCGGTGCCAAAATCAACAACGAACTGAATCGTAAGCTCGAATCCTTACTCGATCTCGGTCGCTACGTCTGGTCGCCGACTACGGTTCGTAATAGCGCTGAAAACGCCCGGCGCGGCGATGAGATCACCGTCGAACATCACGGTGCCAGCATGCCGGTCGCTGGCCACCCGGATGACCATTTCACCGTGGACCAGATCAATTCAGGCGCCCATTTGACGGGGTTGGACGTGCTGAGTGAGCGGGAGATTCGCACTTATAATTTGCAGGGTAGTCCGACCAGGATTGTGATTTTTTCGAATCAAAATGGCGGCCAACCAGCCAATATTCCATGGAATGAGGGCCAGCAGCAAGTGGAGCTTGGCGTCGATCCCGGTTGGGGCTTTTCGGGACGCGATTCCGCGGCAGGCATTCGAGTAACCCAGTTGAATTACCAGCAGGCGCCAGGCTCGACTGAAGGAGGTACCGGTACGGTAACCGGCTTTGCCTATAGCCAAAACAAGTATTTACAGGGGCAACCGTTTACCTGGAATATCGTGCCCATGCCAGGGGTTATGTACGGCGGGGCTATCGATCAAGCCAGTGTGCAAAGTTGGGTGCGTACTCGCCTGCGGGCCAAGGGATTTAGTCCGATTCAAATTAACGACGCCCACCTTGATGGCGGCGTGGGTCTGGTGGCTGGCGGCCAAATCAATTGCGATTTGCCGCTGTTGAGTGGCGCGAGCTTGGCCTTGGTCATCAATGGTCCCGATGTGGAGCTGGATGCTTCGATACCAATAGAGCAAATCAACCTGCCTAGGCCTATAACGGTGACCCATAGTGCTTTGCATGTGTTTGCTGGTTCGCGTGGATTCGGTGCCGAAGGTGCAATTGGTGTGGAAATCGCCAATCTAGGTAGCGGTGAGATTCGAGCCGGTATGTCTACCGAACAAGCTTTTTTTGCTGAAGGTAAATTCAACTTTGATCCACGTTTATTCGACCGCGCTGAAATCGACGTTTGGTATCGGGACAATCAGTTTGGCGGGCGCGGTACTATCGGTATCGATCAGCCCAACAAGATTAAAGGCATCCGTGCTGCAAATATTACCGCTAGTTATGACGATGGTGCGTTCGTGGCGACCGGCGAAGTGCAGCCCAACATTCCCGGCATCCAGCAGGCTGGTCTCACAGTTGCCTATTCCGAAGCCGACGGTTTGACGATAGGCGGCAATCTGCAACTAGCCGCTAATCCGGCAATCCGCTCCGGCTCGATTGACGTCACCGTCAACAAGCTCGGAGAAGACTGGAAAGTGGCTGCCACCGGCAGCGCCCAACCGGCAATAGCCGGCGTAGACAGCCAATTGACGGTCAGTTACGACGACAGTGCCTTTACCGCTGAATTTAGTGGTTCCTATACCAGAGGGATGCTGTCGGGCACAGTCACGGTCGGTGCCAGCAATCGGGCAGTCGGCGCTGACGGCCAGCCCAGCGGCGATCCCTTGCCCGGCGATGCGTTAAACATCTACGGTTCCGGTTCGGCGACGATTCAGATTGCCCCGTGGTTGCAAGGCACGGCCGGCATCCGTTTCGATCCGAGTGGCGAAGTCACAGTGTCCGGCGAGATTGGCATTCCCAATAACGTCGAGATTTTTGCCCGCAAGGAAATCAACAAATCGCTGTTCAACATTGCCGTGCAGGTGCCTATCGTGCCCGGTATCGTCGCCGAAGTAGGCGGTGGCTTGACCGCTGTGGCCGGCATCGGACCGGGAGTGATCGACCAAATGCGGATCGGCATCGAATACAATCCGGCGCACGAGGAAAATACCCATGTCACCGGCGATGCGCATTTGCGGGTGCCGGCCGACGCCGGTCTGCGCTTGTCGGTGCGGGCCGGCATCGGTTTGGGGATTACCGGCGCCAGTGCCACCGGCGGTTTAGAAATCGGCGGTACGCTGGGTATCGAAGGTGCAGCGGAAGCCGGCGTGCATATCGATTGGACCCCGACCACCGGTCTGGATCTGACAGCCGAGCTATCGGTATCGGCACAACCCAGCTTTACCTTCGATATTTCCGGTTACGTGGCGGTGACGGCGCTTGGCTTTAGCGTCTACGATCAACGCTGGCAGCTGGCCTCTTACCAATTCGGTTCTGATTATCGTTTTGGTATCAGCTTGCCAGTGCATTATCACGAAGGACAGCCATTCGACATCTCTCTCGACGATGTGCAGTTCGAGGTGCCGGACATTTCGCCGAGTGATATTCTCAGTGGACTTATCGAAAGGATTGCCTAATGAGTATTGTCCTTAACGATTTGCTTAGAGAAGGGGTGATTGCTCATCAGTCCGGTAATCTGGCCGAGGCGGCACGTTTGTATCGGGCGGCGCTGGAGTTGGACGCTGACAATGCCAGTGCGCATAACAATCTGGGCTTTTTACTGGCTCAGCGGCAAGAGTGGGCGGAGGCCTTGGTGCATTTGCGTACCGCGTTGCGCTTGAAGCCGACTATGGCGATGGCGCATTGCAATCTCGGTCAGGTGCTGGTGAATACCGGACATGCCAACGAGGGCCTGGCGCATCTGCAACAGGCCACGGCGTGCGATCCGGATAACGTCAAGGTCTGGGACAATCTGGCGCGGATTAGAGTGCTATTGGGCGATTTTGAGGGAGGCGAATACGCGGCGATTCGGGCCTTGAAACTGCAACCCAACGCGCCGCAGCTGCATACCCGTTTAGGTATCGCCGTGGCCGCTCAGCAACGGTTGCCCGAAGCCTTGCAGCATTATCAGCAAGCCTTGGCATTGGACAACAAGCATCAAGAAGCCTGGGCGCAATTGGGTATTACCTGTTTTCTGCGTAACGATCTGGGCAGCGCCCGCGACGCGTTGGAAACCGCACTGGCGCTGAATCCCGACGACAACAACGCCTTGCGGCATCTGGCCTTGGTGAACTTGAGTCTGGGTAACCGCGATGTCGCCATCGCCCAGTTCGAGCATCTGCTGGAACATAATTCGGGCGATGACGAATCCCGTCTGGATTTGGCGGTGGTTTTGTTATCCGGCCAGCATACGGCGGCGGCGTTGGAACAACTGGAGTCGATAAACGAGGCTGTACGCGCGTCCAGCAAGTATCAGTTCTATTTGGCTTTGGCCTTGCAACAAAACGGCGAACAGGAATCCGGCGCGCAATTGCTGCAGCAACTGGCCGATTTGCCGGATGACACCTACGGGGTTAAGGCGCGCAAGATCTTGTTGGTGAGTTGAGTTTAGTGAGGCGAGAAGGGGCTAAGTTCGATCCGAGGGATGTCGAGTATTAAAGGGTTTGACAAATTGGTTGAAAATGATTTTTTGAGAGGCGGGCCGCAGCCAAAAGCCGCCAGACGAGACCAAAGTGCTAATGGCAAATATCCAGCCAAAAGCACGCGAAGGGTGTGGTGAATTTACGAACCGCGCCGATCGCGAACGATGCTCTTTACACTGTTCAGCACATCCTGCGGCCTTATCCAGTCCCCGCTCGAACTCGAATGGGAATATAGGAACGATGCCTAAACAGGTGCCCGGTTTTTGTTGACCATGACACAGAGCGAAATTGGTAACGGTTGTGCATTTGTTAGTCTGGTGGTTATTAAATCTTTTGAATCCATATGCTGCCACCAGTATTTTTTAGACAAAGCGGCAGTTTTGTTGGAAAAATGGATCGTGAAAATGCTCCATAAAAGTGTTCATGAGTTCGACGCGAAATGCGCCGTTGTATTGGAGAAAGGCTCGAAGAAGATACGCTTCGTTCCATGCGCGCCCTTCATATACCCACTCTTTCGGATATTCAAACGGAAAGAAAATGTCATGGAAGTGGACACGGACACCTGAAGATAGCCTTGGCAAAATTTCGAAGAAAACATAGTTCACGTCACTGTTAATTTTACTTACGTGAGTGGAGTCGATGAATAGAATGTCATTCGCTTGAAGTGTCTGAAATACTGATAAATCAACATCTTGCAGCCTGGAAGGAATTATAGTTATCTTGCTCCTATCGCTATCCTTTATGAGGGACATGAGAAGCTCTGGATAAGGCTCAATAAAAGTGGTATCAATTGAGTTGTTGAAGAACAGCTCATTGGTGTCTAGCGTCATGCACGATGAATAACCTGAACCTACCTCTATTATTCTCTTTGGTTCCACGAATCTAATCATGCAGTGTAAGAGAATCGCATCAGAGTATGAGTAAGCAGGGTTTTCAAAGTAATACCGCAACCCGTCGATCCTTTCAGATTGGAAGGGCATCTCCCTGTAGTAGGGAATAAAACTATTGAGGAGCTTCAGTTGTTCTGTTTCATGGAGTTCGAGCCCCGATATTTTTTTGTTAACACTACTGAAAATCTTTAACTCGTCTCTCTTTACCTCGTCTAAAGAAGGGATCGGAGAATAGAAATGACCTGGTGGAACGAAGCGAAGATTTCTCTTTAAGGCAGTTAATTCCGAATGTAATTTGTCTCGCTCTGAGATAATGTCCTTAATTATTGGTAATTTTTTAATGACTGTCTTGATAGCGGTGAGCATGGGGATCCGATTCTCCTGATTTGTTGGTTGGCGAATACCTTGATCCTCTGTATCACAGGTGATAGGTAATGATAACGGGTGAATTCCAGATTGCTGTCATTGAATCAGAAGAGGCGACCGTCTGCAACAGGTCGATCTTGACAATTCATCTCGTCCAAAATCCGTCATTCAATAACGGCGTGATCGTGTCCAACTATGGCCTAGTTTGTAGTGGAACAGTTGACTGAACTGAGATGGAATATGTCGTTGAATGGCTAACAATTCTCCCTGGATGTGGCGCCTTTGTCGCAATCCTGTCTAAAACAATACACCTAAACTGTGACACATCCCTGAAAGTCCTGGTATCCCGGGGCTTGTGGATGTTGCATTCTGTGGCATTGATATTGCTGTGGGTGATTTGAAAACCACTGGGCTTTTCAAGAGGGCTGCAGACAAATACTAAAACCTGTAGCCGATTTTTTGGCAATGTCATTAAGGTGATGAGATGAGCGAAGTTCTATGGGTGGGTTTAATTATGTTGATTGTGGCAGCCTGTGCGTTCGCGCCTCTAGGTTGCATGCTATCCGCTTATTCCAAGTCTAATAAATCCGGCAGTTCAGGCAAAAACGTTGCTGGTAATACTGGTGATTTGGGGCGGAGTCTGCCTGAGGATTCCGTCCTCAAACGGCATTTTTTGACGCAATTGCAAAGCGAGATTGAAGCAACCTTGTTTCCTCGGCCAACTGATTCGATGCTACAACGGCATTACGACGCGTTGGTGGCGGCCAAGGTAGAAAATCGTTTACAGATTAGCGGAAAATAATTCCGCTTTTGTCGGATAGGTGCGAATCACTTCGCACCTATCTTGCTGTTAGATTGTTGTTTTCATTATAAGTAGGCTGCAAAGCTTATTTTTCTGGCATTTTCCCCGCCCGATTAGCGAGAATAGTCCTAAAAATCGCTTCCTGGCGATTCCCCTGTCACTTTGTCCAGGCTTTGCATGCTAAACGCCGCCGATCTCGACACTTTGTTTCTGACCTTTCGCGTTGCCGGTTTGGCTACTTTTCTCTTGTTATTATTAGGTACGCCGTTGGCTTGGAAGTTGGCCCGTAGCCGTTCACGCTGGAAAGGCGTTATTAATAGCATCGTGGCGCTGCCTTTGGTGTTGCCGCCGACGGTATTGGGTTTTTATTTATTGGTGTTGATGGGCCCGGCAGGTGTAGTGGGAAAATTTACCCAATGGTTAGGTATCGGCACCTTACCGTTCAGTTTTGGCGGTCTAGTGGTGGCGTCGGTGTTGTATTCGCTGCCTTTCGTGGTGCAGCCTTTGCAAAATGCCTTCCTGGCGATGGGCGATGCACCTCTGGAAGCCGCCGCGACCTTGGGAGCCGGGCCGTTGGATCGGTTTTTCAGTGTGGCCTTGCCGTTGGCGAAGCCGGGATTTTTAACCGCCGGCGTGTTGGGTTTTACCCATACTGTCGGCGAATTCGGCGTGGTACTGATGGTTGGCGGCAATATTCCCGACAAAACCCGCGTGGTATCGGTGCAAATTTATAACCATGTGGAAGCGCTGGAATACAGCCAAGCGCATTGGCTGGCCGGCGGCTTGCTCATATTCTCGTTCCTGGTGTTATTGCTGCTGTACAACAGCCAACAAACTCAAACCCTGACGCAATCCTTGAAATGACTAATTCCCAAATGCCAAGCATTCAGGCCCGCTTGCGTCTGGCTTACGACCAATTCGATTTGGATGTGGATTTAAATTTACCTGCCAGCGGGGTGACGGTGCTATTTGGTCATTCCGGTTCAGGTAAGACCACGTTGCTGCGTTGTATTGCCGGCTTGGAACGCCCAACCCAGGGTTTTTTGAAAATCGGCGACAGCCTATGGCAAAACAGCGACAGCGATTTTTTCCTGCCCACCCACAAGCGTAATCTGGCGTATGTGTTTCAGGAAGCCAATCTGTTCCCGCATCTATCGGTGCGCGGCAATCTTGATTATGCCGTGCGGCGTTTGCGTGCTAAAGACCGGCTGTTTTCCTTGGAGCAGGCTATCGAATTGCTGGCGATAGGCCCTTTGCTGGAGCGCTTGCCGGCGCGATTATCCGGCGGTGAACGGCAGCGCGTAGCGATTGCCAGGGCGCTGGCAGCCAGTCCGGATGTGTTGTTGATGGACGAGCCGCTGGCGTCGCTAGACGAGCAACGCAAACAGGACATTTTGCCCTACCTGACCGGCTTGCATCAGAATCTGCAAATACCGATTTTGTACGTGACTCACTCATTACAAGAAGTAAATCAACTCGCAGACTATTTGCTGGTAATGGCCGCCGGTAAAACGGTGGTTTGCGGCCCCTTGGCGGAAACCCTGACTAGGTTGGATGGGCCTTTGGCTTTGGATCGGCAGGCAGCCAGTGTTTGGCAAGGGACGCTCATCAGTCATGAAACCGAATATCATCTCAGCCACGCCGAATTCGCTGGCGGTAGCCTGAGTTTGCCCTATTTGGATATACCGGTAGGTACTCCGGTCCGGATCAGAATTTATGCGCGGGATGTCAGTATTACCTTGCAACCGCCGGAAGCGACTAGCATCCTGAATATTCTGCCGGCCAGGGTACTGGCGCTTAGCGAAATGGGGCAGGGCCAAACCGTTGTGCAACTGGCGGTAGGCGAAGAGGTGCTGCTGGCGCATATCACCCAAAAATCGGCGATATTATTAGGTGTGCAGCCCGGCATGGCTGTTTACGTGCAAATCAAGGGTACTTCCATAGTCCGGTAAGCAGTTGCCGCTGACAAGCGTGGTTTTGTATTGGCTCTGTTTAGTCGAATTCTTACCGCAGACCCGCATTTCTGATTAATAAAATGTGATTACTTTCAAAAAACACAATAATTTTTTCTTTGCTGACTGAATGCCGGCGCCTTATCGGCATTTAGCGACTATCTTGTAGAAGGTTTGCCGGAAAGGGTATCGTTGGGTTGATAGCCAGAGGCAGTTCGTCACCTCAAGATAATTAAAAAATGAAATCAATGGTATGGCTCAATGGCTGGTATCCATCAAAAGCGACGAATCGAGTAAACCTTTTCTTGTTTGGTATGGCGCTTAACTTCAGTATTCCGCCTACTGCGCTGGCCGAGAGTGCGCCGGATATCGAAAATTTTTCCATCAACGAATTGATGCAAATGGAAGTGTCGTCGGCCTCTCGAAAGTCGCAGACCGTATCCGATACGGCGGCAGCGGCGTTCGTGATCAGTCAGGAAGACATTCGCCGCTCTGGTGCTACCACTATCCCCGATGCGCTTCGCTTGGCTCCCGGTCTTGAAGTGGCGCAGATCAATGCCAGCGTCTGGGCTGTTACCGCGCGCGGCTTCAATGGTCGTTACGCCAATAAATTGTTGGTATTGATGGATGGTCGCAGCATTTATACACCGTTATTTTCAGGTGTATTTTGGGATTTACAGGATACCTTGATGGAAGACATCGAGCGTATCGAAGTGATACGCGGCCCAGGCGCAGTGATGTGGGGTGCTAACGCGGTAAACGGCGTGATCAACATTATCACGAAGAAAGCCAAGGACACCCAAGGTAATCTGTTCGTGGCCGGCGGCGGCAACCAGGAGCGCGCCTTCGCCGGTTACCGGCATGGTGGCCGTATCGGCGCCGACGGCAGTTACCGGGTGTATGCCAAAACCTTCGAACGCGATACTTTTATCAATGCGGATGGAAATAGGCAGCACGACGACTGGCGTTCGGTGCAGGGTGGTTTTCGCATCGACGACCGCAGTTCTAACGACAGCCGCTACACCTTGCAAGGTGATGTCTACCGCAAGACTATAGGCAACACGGTGGTGCCTCAGACCGTTCTGCCGCCGTTTAACCGCGAGTTTCACGTCGATGATCATGCCGACGGCGCTAACCTGCTGGCGCGCTGGGAAGGTAATTTCAGCGACGGTTCCGAATTTAAGTTGCAAGGCTACTATGATCGAGTCAATTTCAGCGCGGCGGCGCTGTCTGACAGTCAAGATATGCTGGACATCGATTTTCAGCATCGCTTGCATCCCAACGCCGACCACGACTTGATGTGGGGCGCCAACTACCGATTTATTCACAGTACGACCGTTAATACATCAGCCATCGCCTTTACCCCCAATAGCTTGGGTTACCACAATGGCAGTGTGTTCGTGCAGGACGACATCACGCTGATTGATGACACCTTGCGCTTGACGCTAGGTACTAAGTTGGAAGAAAGTCATTTCGGTAACACGCAGGTACAGCCCAACGCCCGATTAATGTGGACGCCGGATCCTGTGCATTCGCTGTGGGCTTCAGTTTCTCGGGCGTCGCGCACGCCGGCGCGCGGCGAAGCCCAGGCCAATGTTGGGCTGGGCGGCGTGCCGACCGGTTTGCCGGCGCCATTCGATCAGATTCAAGTCATCGCGCAGCCCAACCCCAATCTACGCGCCGAAAAAATCTTCGCCGCCGAAATCGGTTACCGTACCCAGTGGACCGAAAAATTCTCCACCGACATTACCGCCTTCAGTAACCATTACAGCGATTTGGTGCTATTCCGCCGCGGGCAGTTGGTAGGGCTCACCCAGTCCTTGATCTGGAGCAACGCCGAGCAAGATTTCACCACGCGCGGCATCGAGATCGCCAGTGAGTGGCATGTGCTGGACTGGATGCGCTTCAGCGGTAATTACAGCCATCTGAAAATGGAAATACCCCAGGATCCGCTCAATCCGGATATCGCCGGATTGAGCCCGCGTCATCGCGGCTCCTTACGCTGGCAGATGGATTTACCGGAAAAAATTAAGCTCGACTTTACACTGCGCCACGTCGGCCGTCTGCATTCCACCAGCCAGGCGGTGCCGGCCTACACCACCTTTGATGCCAGACTGGCTTACGAGCCCTACATTGGCGTGGAGTTCGCCGTCATTGCCCAAAATCTGTTCTCCCCCAGCCATCCGGAATATAAAGATTCATCCGCGCTGTCCTTGCCTAGTAGCGCAGTGGAAGTGCCACGCTCGATCTACGGCAAACTCAGCTGGCGCTTTTGATTTTTCAACCCGTAAAGAGTATCGACCATGCGTAAGCTTTGGAAAAAATTGCCCTGGATTATTGCCGGCATTGTGCTGATTATCGGCTTGCTGAAGCCACCGTTATTGCCTTGGATATTGTTAATATTGACCATTGCCGCGTGTTTATTTCTGCCGCGCCGGGGTTTAATCGGCCCGGTCGAGTTGCCTGCCGACGATGCCTTTTTACCCAGCGAACAAGTGCAATGGTGGTATTGGACCGGGCATTTATTTACCGACGACGGTCGCCGCTTTGGCTTTGAAATCGTGTTTTTCTCGTTCGACAGTTGGGTGATTTTTCGCGATCAGCTGGTGCAGGCGGCGGTCACCGATGTGAATGGTCAACGTTTCTCGTTCGAAGAGTTCGTTGAGTTTCATTTGCCTAATCGTACGCCCAACGGCTTTAATCTCACCTCCGGTGCCGACAATAAAGTGACGGCAGCCGGTGGCGACGGCCATGATCGTTTGCACGCGCAAGTTGGCGACTATGTGCTGGATTTGGAGCTCAATGCCACCCAGCCCCCGGCGCTGCATTACGGTGGCGATCCTCATCCTTACCGGTTTGGCGGCTACACCTACTATTACTCTCGGCCGAAAATGGCGACCACCGGTACTATCAGTATCGGCGGGCAGACTTTTCAGGTTACCGGCAATAGTTGGTTCGACAGACAATATGGGGAACTCTACCAAGCCATTCTGCAAGGCTGGCAATGGTTTGCGATCGAATTGGCGGACAACCGGCAAATCATGCTGTTCGACTTCAAGGGTAGCGACACGTCGGTAGAAAAATCCGGTTCGATTACCGATGCCCAAGGGCAGACTGTTACGCTGGCGGCGCACGAATTCACGGTAACCGTGCTGGGCGAATGGACCAGTCCCAACACCGACTGTACATATCCCTCCGGCTGGGAAGTCGAGGTGCGTGGGGAAAAATTTACTGTGCAGCCCTTGGTGCAGGATCAGGAATTGCGCGCGCAGCATACTCTTTGGGTTGGGCCTACATATTGGGAAGGCGCGTGCAGCGTGGCCGGTTCAGCTGCCGGTAATGCCTACGTGGAGTTGAACGGTTTTTGCCGTTGCCCCCGTCGAGGCGGTTGAGCACTGAAGGGCATTCTAAAAAATCAAAGAATGCCCTTTCTCCCTAAGGTAAGGGGGACAATGGACTGTTTCGCTTTTACGACATCTTAGTGGGATGGGACGTTTTTTGGATGTTCAGTTATTAACCCGGCCCTTAAATTCTCCGGATTCGTCATTCCCGCCTTTGCGGAAGCGATGATGCTTAAGGGGGCGGGTTAACAAATGATTTACGCTTCGCTTAGACACGCCAGTCGTTCTCGGGCAAGGTTGCTGGGGTGGTGTGTCAGTGCATCAACAAGCGTGATTGAGGGGATGCTTCAATCAAAAATATCACAAATCTGCCCGGACGTTTCTTAACCAAAATCTGATGCAAAAAGGACCACGCATACATTACCAAACGACCGGACAGAAAAGTTTACGCCGTGTGCCTGGCGTAATGTTGGGTATGGTTCAAAGCTATCTGACCAAGCGTTTTTTTGCGCCGCAATCCAGGCGCTATGCGACGCGCCAATGGGTTCTTGCCTGTTTTTACCTGCTGGTCTCCGGCTGGAGAGTATTGTCCGCCGAGAGTCTTTCGGAAGCGCAGATCAAAGCCGCCTATCTCTACAATTTTGCCAAATTCGTGGAATGGCCCGCCGACGTATTGCCGCCCGGTGCGGACATTTTACTGTGCGTGGTCGGCAATAGCGTGCTGGACGGCGAGTTGCAGGCTCTGGATGGACGCAAGGCTGGCGAACGCACCTTGCGGTTTGTGCAGCATAACTATACCGATCCCAACCTGAGTAAGTGCCATCTGTTGTTCCTCGGCAGCTCCGAGAAAGCGCACGTCGTGGTGACCTTAAAAGCGCTGCGCGATGCGCCGGTGTTGACCTTATCCGACATCGACGATTTTGCCGAAAAAGGCGGCGGCATCAGCTTGCTGTTTCGCGACAACAAGGTGGTATTTGAAGTTAATCTGGAACCGATTCGTAACGCACGGCTGCATTTACCCGGCCAACTGTTGAATATTGCCGCCATCGTTTACGGGAGATAGTTTGATGCGCGTTTTGCCCAATTTTGCCCACTGGTCCCTGCGGCGCAAGCTGGTGTCCATCATCATGTTTAGTTGTGCAGTATGCCTGTTCGTCAGTCTATCGGTAATGGTGGTTAGCTCGGTGGTGAGTCGCTATCGAGGCGTGTTGCACGAATTGTCCAGTTTGGCCGACGTGTTAGCCGAAAACGGCCAAGCCGCGCTGGTGTTTGCCGATAAAGCCGAAGCCAGCAGGTTGCTGGTGTCTTTGAAAGACCGGCCGGAGCTATATGCAGCCTGGATGGTGTCCGCCGATGGCGGGGTACTCGCGTCATGGAGCCGGGGAACAGCGGATATCGGCATACCCAGCGACTACCGCCGACCCTTCCGCGAACTGCGTACCAACTTCTGGAGCCGGCGCGCCGAGCTATTCACGCCGGTGATCAAAAATACCGAGCTGGTCGGCTACGTGTTGCTGCAAGCCGATTTCACCGCACAATGGAACGATCAACTGGCCGACTTGGGCAAGAGTTTGGGGGCTGCAGGGCTGGCGCTGATATTGGTCTACCTGTTGGCAATACGCTTGCAGCGCATCATTTCCAGGCCGATAGAGGAGCTGGCTACGGCCGCGCGGCTTATCGCCGAGGATAAAAATTACGCGTTACGCGTGGCGCAGCGCGACCGGGACGAGATTGGCGATTTGGTGCAGGCCTTTAATACCATGTTGGGCGAGATCCAACTGCGCGACGAAACCCTGACCGGCCATCGCGATCGCCTGGAAGCCGAAGTGGCGCAACGCACCGAAGAATTATTGCAAGCCAAAGAGGAAGCAGAAGCCGCCTCGCGCTCCAAAGGCATGTTCCTGGCGAATATGAGTCATGAAATCCGCACGCCGATGAACGCGATCATCGGCTTGTCGGATTTGGCGTTGAACAGCGATCTGTCGCCCAAGCTACGGGATTATCTAAGGAAAATCCACACCTCATCGCTGGCCTTGTTGGGGATTACCAACGATATTCTCGATTACTCCAAAGTCGAAGCCGGCCGCATGGAATTGCAGACCGAAGCGTTTAGTTTGGAGGATGTGTTAGAGAATGTGCTGAATCTGTTCATCGTCCGCGCCGAGGAAAAAGGCCTGGAGCTGGTGCTGGAACTGGATTCCGCATTGCCGCCGCGCTTGATTGGCGATGCGCTGCGCTTGGGGCAAATATTGAACAATCTGGTTGGTAATGCGGTGAAATTTACCGAGGCGGGGGAAATTCATATCAAAGTTTCCCAGTTGGCAAAAACCCACGGCTACTCCACCTTGAGTTTTTCGGTACGTGATACCGGTATTGGCATGTCTGCGGAACAGCTCGAGCATTTGTTTCATGCCTTTACCCAGGCCGACGGCTCGATTACCCGCCGCTTTGGCGGTACCGGGCTGGGATTGACCATCAGTAAGCGGCTGGTGGAAATGATGGGCGGTAATTTAGCCGTGCAGAGCCAGCTTGGCGAAGGCAGCTTATTCGAGTTTACGCTGTTGCTGCCGTTTCCGTCCGAGCAGAAAGCGCGATCGATTCCCGGCCATCTGCAAAGCATGCGGGTGTTGATCGTCGACGATTTGGACATTTCCCGGCAGATGTTGCGCGATATTTTGCTGGCCTGGGGCTTTCAGGTCGAGGAAGCCGCATCCGGGGCCGAAGCCTTGGCAGCGCTACGCGCCGCCAACGATGCCAATCGGGATTTCGAGTTGGTGTTGCTGGATTGGAAAATGCCCGGTCTGGATGGTGTGCAGGTTACCCGGGAAATTCGCGAGATGGTGCGCCGCACCGAGATTCGTAGCGCCCCGGTCGTGATTATGGTGACGGCCTTCAGCCGCGAGAAATTGTTAAGTGCGGCGGGCGATGCGATACCCGACGGTATTTTGGTCAAGCCGGTGATGCCTTCGACCTTACTCGAGGCCTTGACGCGTTTGCAGGGCGGCAATACCGAGCAGGGCATTGAAAAAAGCCGGCCGCTGCTGGCTGGCATGGCGGCCTCAATACGCGGTGCCCGCATCCTGTTGGTGGAGGACAACGAGGTCAACCAAATGGTCGCCAGGGAATATCTGGAAAGCTCCGGCTTGCACGTCACCGTGGTTAATAACGGCCGGGAAGGGGTCGAGGCGGTCAGGAAAGCCCGTTACGATGCCGTGTTGATGGACTTACAAATGCCGGAGATGAGCGGTATCGAAGCTACCCGGCTGATCCGCCAGGATGCGCGTTTTGTCGATTTGCCCATCATTGCCATGACTGCGGCAGTACAGGAGCGCGAGCGCAACGATTGTTACGCCGCCGGTATGAACGATCATATCGGCAAGCCGGTCTTGCCGCAGACCTTGATGGCCGCCTTGCTGCGCTGGATAAAACCGTTGGGAAGCAGCGCATCTGTCGAGCTGGCGGCGCCGAAGTCAGAGTCTATGGTCTCCGGCTTATCCAGGGAATTGCCTGGATTCGATATGGAGTATATTCGGCTTATGATCGGCGAGGACAGTCGTAAATTACAGCTTTTGTTCGAGTGTTTTACAGATAAGTTTGCCGATACAATGCAACGCCTAAGAGCGTTGCACAGCGCCGAAAAAACCGAGCAGGCGGTGGATTTGCTGCACAATTTAAAGGGAGCTGCCGGCGTGCTGGGCGCTGTCGAACTGAGCCGGGCCGCGGCGAATCTGGAGGATGCCTTGCAGGCCGGTATGCCGTTCGATGCTTGCCTCAGCGCTTGCGAGACCAGTCTGGCGGCAACCCTGCGCACGATTGCTGATTTCACCGCGACGGGCGCCGTTGCCGACCCGCGGAACGAAGCTGCGGATTGGGCGGCGGCAAACGAGTTGGCCGGCCAGTTGCGCGGCTTGTTGGAGGGTAGCGATTTTGTGCCCAATGACTTAATCGAGCAATTGAAGATTGCGCTGCCTTGCCCGGAAACCCGGTTACTGATAAAAAAAATAGAAAAACAGGTCGGCAATATCGACTATGGTCAGGCTAGAGTGACGTTGGCCGAGTTGCAAACCTGGATAGCGTCACAGCGACAAAACAGAGGATAGTCATGACTGCCGAGATCTCCAAGCCCTTGATTTTGATCGTAGACGATACGCCGACCAACATTCAGGTATTGGCGGAAAATTTGATCGACGAGTATCGAATCAAGGTGGCGGTCAGCGGCGAGGCGGCGCTGGAGGCCATCGAGCGGCAAGGTCCGCCCGATCTGA